>Ga0180221_1000115_pt1 | contig 120902 bp, 128 predicted proteins | sample eDN5th37CKraftMG_FD_151339 | JGI IMG/M metagenome (GOLD analysis project Ga0180221, IMG submission 151339) | Enriched Miracle-Growth compost microbial communities from Emeryville, California, USA - eDNA 5th pass 37_C Kraft MG (version 2) (version 2) ... | reverse complement strand
TCGTGAAGCTGCAGGAAGGCACCGAGATGGTGATGCCGGGCGACAACGTGACGATCGACGTCGAGCTGATCGTGCCGATCGCCATGGAAGAGAAGCTGCGCTTCGCCATCCGCGAAGGCGGCCGCACCGTCGGCGCCGGCGTCGTCGTGAGCATCACCGAGTAAGTAGAACAACCGATCTGTCGCGGGCGCGGAGAGACGCCCGCGCCGCGCCAGAACAAGGAAATGACGATGAACGGACAAAATATCCGCATCCGCCTCAAAGCGTTCGATCACCGTGTGCTCGATGCTTCGACGCGCGAGATCGTGTCGACGGCCAAGCGCACCGGTGCCAATGTTCGCGGCCCCATCCCGCTGCCGACCCGGATTGAGAAATTCACTGTCAACCGCTCGCCGCACATCGACAAGAAGAGCCGCGAGCAGTTTGAAATGCGCACGCACAAGCGACTGCTTGATATCGTGGATCCCACCCCGCAGACGGTCGACGCTCTGATGAAGCTCGACCTTGCCGCCGGTGTCGACGTCGAGATCAAGCTCTAAGGCGAGTGAAAAGAGGCGTGGAGGGGCGAGAGCCCCGACAGGGAACTCTGAAAAGGAAATTGAACCGATGCGTTCAGGTGTTATCGCACAGAAGTTGGGCATGACCCGCGTCTATAACGACGCAGGCGAGCATGTTCCCGTTACGGTTCTCCGCATGGAGAACTGCCAGGTCGTGGCGCAGCGCACGAAGGAAAAGAATGGCTACACCGCCGTTCAGCTCGGCGTCGGCCTGGCCAAGGTCAAGAACACGTCGAAGGCCATGCGCGGTCATTTCGCCGCTGCCTCCGTCGAGCCCAAGGCCAAGCTTGCCGAATTCCGGGTGTCGGACGAAAACTTGCTCGACATCGGCGTCGAGATCACGGTTGACCACTTCGTCGCCGGCCAGAAGGTCGACGTGACGGGCACCTCGACCGGTAAGGGCTTCCAGGGTGTCATGAAGCGCCACAATTTCGGTGGCGGTCGTGCGACCCACGGTAACTCGCTGTCGCACCGCGTTCACGGTTCGACCGGTCAGCGCCAGGACCCGGGCAAGGTGTTCAAGGGCAAGAAGATGGCCGGCCACATGGGCGCGACCCGCGTGACCACTCAGAACGTCGAGGTCGTTTCGACCGACGCCGATCGCGGCCTCATCCTGATCCGCGGCGCGGTCCCGGGCACCAAGGGCGCCTGGATCCTCGTCCGCGACGCGGCCAAGGTCGCGCTGCCAGACAATGCTCCGAAGCCGGCGGGCATTCGTGCCGCGCAGAAGAATGAAGCTTCGGCCAAGGAAGGAGCCGAATAATGGATCTCAAGATTTCAACGCTTGGCGGCGACGACGCCGGCAAGGTGAAACTCTCCGAGGAGATTTTCGGCCTTGACCCCCGCGAGGACATCCTGCAGCGCGTCGTGCGCTGGCAGCTTGCCAAGAAGCAGCAGGGTACTCACAAGATCAAGGGCCGCGCGGAAATCGCCCGCACCGGCGCCAAGATGTACAAGCAGAAGGGTACGGGCCGCGCCCGTCACTCCTCGGCCCGCGCTCCGCAGTTCCGCGGCGGCGGCAAGGCCCACGGCCCGGTGGTTCGCAGCCACGAGCACGACCTGCCCAAGAAGGTCCGCGCTCTCGGCCTGAAGCACGCGCTCTCGGCCAAGGCCAAAGCCTCGAACCTGATCATCGTCGATGATCTGGCGATCGCCGAGGCCAAGACCAAGACGCTGGCGGCCAGCTTCGCCAAGCTTGGCCTGACCAACGCGCTGGTGATCGGCGGCGCCGAGCTTGACGTGAACTTCAAGCGCGCTGCCTCGAACATCCCGAACATCGATGTCCTGCCGATCCAGGGCATCAACGTCTATGACATTCTGCGCCGCGGCACGCTGGTCCTCTCGAAGGCCGCCGTCGAGGCACTCGAGGAGCGCTTCAAATGACGGATCTTCGCCACTACGACGTGATCGTCAGCCCGGTGATCACGGAAAAGTCGACCATGGCTTCGGAAGCCAACCAGGTCGTCTTCAATGTCGCCCGCAAGGCGACGAAGCCGGAAATCAAGGCCGCGATCGAGGCGCTGTTCAGCGTCAAGGTCACGGCGGTCAACACGCTCGTCCGCAAGGGCAAGGTGAAGCGCTTCCGTGGCACGATTGGCCAGCAGAGCGATGTCAAGAAGGCGGTTGTGACGCTGGCCGAAGGTCAGTCGATCGACGTCGCGACGGGTCTCTGAGCTAGGTCGCGAGGACAGGACAATGGCACTCAAGAAATTCAAGCCGGTAACGCCAGGTACGCGCCAGCTGGTCATCGTCGACCGCTCGGGCCTCTACAAGGGCAAGCCCGTCAAGGGCCTCACCGAAGGTCTTACCAAGTCGGGCGGCCGCAACAACTACGGCCGCATCACCGCCCGCTTCATCGGCGGCGGCCACAAGCGTTCGTACCGCATCATCGACTTCAAGCGCCGCAAGCTTGACGTCGTCGGCACGGTCGAGCGTCTGGAATACGATCCGAACCGCACCGCCTTCATCGCTCTGGTGAAGTACGAGGACGGTGAGCTGAGCTACATCCTGGCTCCGCAGCGCCTGCAGGCCGGCGACAAGGTCGTCGCCAGCGAGAACGCGGACGTCAAGCCGGGCAACGCGATGCCGCTGTCGGCGATGCCGGTCGGCACGATCGTGCACAACATCGAGCTGAAGCCCGGCAAGGGCGGCCAGGTCGCCCGTTCGGCTGGCGCCTATGCCCAGCTCGTCGGCCGCGACCAGGGCATGGCGATCCTGCGCCTGAACTCGGGCGAGCAGCGCATCGTCCACGGTTCCTGCTTCGCCACGGTCGGCGCCGTGTCCAATCCGGACCACGCGAACATCAATGACGGCAAGGCCGGCCGTACGGTCTGGCGCGGCAAGCGCCCGCACAATCGCGGCGTGACCATGAACCCGGTCGATCACCCGCACGGTGGTGGTGAAGGCCGCACCTCGGGCGGCCGCCATCCGGTGACCCCGTGGGGCAAGCCGACCAAGGGCAAGAGGACGCGGTCCAACAAGGCGACCGATAAGTTCATCGTTCGCTCGCGCCATCAGCGCAAGAGCTAAAGAGAGGTAGTCTGACGTGACCCGTTCAGTTTGGAAAGGCCCGTTCGTCGACGGCTTTCTGCTCAAGAAGGCAGAGAAGGTGCGCGAGGGTGGTCGCAACGAAGTGATCAAGATGTGGAGCCGTCGCTCCACCATTCTGCCGCAGTTCGTCGGCCTCACCTTCGGCGTCTACAACGGCCAGAAGCATATCCCGGTCTCCGTGTCGGAAGACATGGTCGGCCACAAATTCGGTGAATTCGCTCCGACGCGGACCTATTACGGCCACGGCGCGGACAAGAAGGCGAAGAGGAAGTAACAATGGGCAAGGCCAAAGCTCCGCGCAGGCTTGCTGACAACGAGGCGCGCGCCGTATTGCGCACGATCCGCGTCAGCCCGCAGAAGCTGAACCTGGTTGCCGCGCTGATCCGCGGCAAGAAGGTCGGCACCGCGCTGTCGGATCTGGAATTTTCGCGCAAGCGCATCGCCGGCACGGTCAAAAAGACTCTCGAATCGGCTATTGCGAACGCCGAGAACAATCACGACCTCGATGTCGATGCCCTCGTGGTGGCTGAGGCCTATGTCGGCAAGTCGATCGTCATGAAGCGTTTCCATGCCCGTGGCCGCGGTCGCGCCAGCCGCATCGAAAAGCCGTTTTCGCATCTCACGATCGTTGTTCGTGAAGTCGAAGAGAAAGGGGAGGCCGCCTGATGGGTCAGAAAATCAATCCGATCGGTCTGCGCCTCGGCATCAACCGCACCTGGGATTCGCGCTGGTACGCGAACACCAATGAGTACGGCAAGCTGCTGCACGAAGACCTCAAGATCCGCAAGTACATCGAGTCCGAGCTGAAGCAGGCCGCGATCTCGAAGGTGGTCATCGAGCGTCCGCACAAGAAGTGCCGCATCACGATCCACGCTGCCCGTCCCGGCCTGATCATCGGCAAGAAGGGCGCGGACATCGAGAAGCTGCGCAAGAAGCTGACCGAGATGACCAATGCGGAAACGCACCTCAACATCGTCGAGGTCCGCAAGCCCGAGACCGACGCCACGCTGATCGCCCAGTCGATCGCGCAGCAGCTCGAGCGCCGCATCGCGTTCCGCCGCGCCATGAAGCGCGCCGTGCAGTCGGCCATGCGCCTCGGCGCCGAGGGCATCCGCATCAACTGCTCGGGTCGTCTGGGCGGCGCGGAAATCGCGCGTATGGAATGGTATCGCGAAGGTCGCGTGCCGCTTCACACGCTGCGCGCCGATGTGGACTACGGCACTGCCGAAGCTCACACCGCATACGGTACCTGCGGCGTCAAGGTCTGGGTGTTCAAGGGCGAGATTCTCGAGCATGACCCGATGGCCTCCGAGCGCCGTGCGACGGAAGGCGAACATCAGCCGGCTGGCGAGCGCGGTCCTCGTCGTCGTGAGAACGCCTGAGAAGCATAGAATTTTGGAGTAAGAACGATGCTGCAGCCAAAGCGCACAAAGTTCCGGAAGCAGTTCAAGGGCCGTATCCATGGAACCGCCAAGGGCGGTACGAACCTGGATTTTGGTGGCTTTGGCCTGAAGGCGTTGGAGCCGAACCGGGTTACGGCGCGTGAGATCGAGGCGGCCCGCCGCGCGATCACGCGTGAAATGAAGCGTCAGGGACGCGTCTGGATCCGAGTGTTCCCGGATGTTCCGGTCACCTCGAAGCCGACTGAAGTCCGTATGGGTAAGGGCAAGGGTTCGGTTGATTACTGGGCCTGCCGTGTGAAGCCGGGTCGCGTCATGTTCGAGATCGACGGCGTGCCGGAAGAGGTCGCCCGCGAGGCGCTGCGCCTCGGCGCCGCCAAGCTCTCGGTGAAGACGCGCTTCGTGCAGCGCATCGCTGAATAAGGAAGGTCACGAGTCATGAAAGCCGCAGAGATCCGGTCGAAGACCGCCGACCAGTTGAATGACGATCTGGCCTCGCTGAAGAAGGAGCAGTTCAACCTGCGCTTCCAGAAGGCGACCGGCCAGCTCGAGAAGACAGCCCGCGTGAAGCAGGTCCGCAAGGACATCGCGCGCATCAAGACCATCGCCGCCGAGAAATCGGCCGGCAAGAAGGGTTAAGGACGAAGAACATGCCAAAGCGCATTCTGCAGGGCACCGTCGTCAGCGACAAGAACGACAAGACCGTTGTCGTTAAGGTCGAGCGTCGCTTCACGCACCCGGTGATGAAGAAGACCGTGCGTATGTCGAAGAAGTACAAGGCGCACGACGAGAACAACGCCCACAAGGTTGGCGATCAGGTGTTCATCCAGGAATCGGCTCCGATTTCCAAGGACAAGCGCTGGGTCGTCATTACCGACGCCCAGGCGTCGCAGTAACGAAATTTTTGGACAAGCCGGGTAGGGCGCTCCAGCCACTACCCATGAATAAAGAAGGCGGCCAGTCATGATTCAGATGCAAACAAACCTCGACGTCGCGGACAATTCCGGCGCCCGTCGTGTCATGTGCATCAAGGTGCTGGGCGGCTCCAAGCGGAAGTACGCTTCGGTCGGCGACATCATCGTCGTTTCGATCAAGGAAGCGATCCCGAGGGGCCGCGTTAAGAAGGGCGATGTGATGAAGGCGGTCGTGGTTCGCACGGCCAAGGACATCCGCCGCCCGGACGGCAGCGTGATCCGTTTCGACAAGAACGCAGCCGTTCTCGTCGACAATAAGAAAGAGCCGATCGGCACGCGTATCTTCGGACCGGTTCCGCGCGAACTCCGCGCCAAGAACCACATGAAGATCATCTCGCTCGCGCCAGAAGTGCTGTAAGGAGCCGGAAAAATGCAAAAGATTCGCAAAGGCGACAAGGTTGTCGTCCTGGCCGGCAAGGACAAGGGCCGCTCGGGCGAAGTGCTCCGCGTGATGCCCAAGGACGACAAGGCCGTCGTGCGCGGCGTCAACTTGGTGCGCCGTCACCAGAAACAGACCCAGTCCCAAGAGGGCGGGATCATCAGCAAGGAAGCGCCGATCCATTTGTCGAACCTCGCGCTGGCCGACCCCAAGGATGGCAAGCCGACCCGCGTCGGTTTCCGCGTCCAGGAAGACGGCACCAAGGTGCGTATCGCGAAGCGCTCGGGAGAAGTGATCAATGGCTAAGGCAGAATATCAGCCCCGTCTGCGCAAGGTCTATGACGAGACCATCCGCAAGGCGATGCTCGAGCAGTTCAAGTACGACAACGAGATGCAGATTCCGCGCATCGACAAGATCGTGTTGAACATGGGTGTTGGCGAAGCCACCGCCGATTCGAAGAAGCCTTCGGTCGCCGCCGCCGACCTGGCGCTCATCGCCGGCCAGAAGCCGGTCGTGACCCGCGCCCGCAAGTCGATCGCCGGCTTCAAGGTGCGCGAGCAGATGCCGATCGGCGCCAAGGTGACCCTGCGCCGGGAACGCATGTATGAGTTCCTGGACCGCCTGATCACGATCGCGCTGCCGCGCGTCCGCGACTTCCGGGGCCTCAACCCGAAGAGCTTTGATGGCCGTGGCAACTATGCCATGGGTCTCAAGGAGCACATCGTGTTCCCCGAGATCAACTACGACAAGGTTGATCAGATGTGGGGCATGGACATCATCGTTTGTACGACTGCGAAGACGGACGACGAAGCCCGGGCGCTGCTCAAGGCTTTCAACTTCCCCTTCCGCCAGTAACGGCAGCGAGCAAAGGAAAAATCTGATATGGCAAAGACCAGCTCAGTCGAGAAGAATAACAGGCGCCGGAAGCTTGTGGACCAGTACGCTGCCAGGCGTAAGGCGCTCAAGGCGATCGTCATGGACAAGAGCCTTCCGATCGAAGAGCGTTTCCGCGCTCAGTTGAAGCTCGCCGCCCTGCCGCGCAACTCGGCCAAGATCCGCATTCGCAATCGTTGCGAGGTTACCGGCCGTCCGCGCGCCTATTATCGCAAACTGAAGATGTCGCGCATTGCACTGCGCGAACTCGGCTCGCTGGGCGCAGTGCCCGGCCTGGTCAAGTCGAGCTGGTAAGGAGCACACGCTATGTCTCTTAGTGATCCTCTCGGCGATATGCTGACCCGTATCCGCAACGCTTACGGCCGCAAGAAGACCAAGGTCTCCACGCCGGCCTCGCGTCTGCGCGCCCGCGTTCTCGACGTGCTGAAGGCGGAAGGCTATATCCGCGACTACAGCCAGGTCGATTATGGCGACGGCAAGTCCGAGCTCGAGATCGAGCTCAAGTATTTCGATGGCGCTCCGGTCATCCGCGAGATCAGCCGCGTTTCGAAGCCGGGCCGCCGCGTTTACGTGTCGGTCAAGTCGATCCCGCATGTGGCCAATGGCCTCGGCATCGCAATCCTGTCGACGCCCAAGGGCGTCATGGCGGACCATGAAGCGCGCGAACAGAACGTCGGCGGGGAAATCCTCTGCCAGGTGTTCTGATCGGGCCGGCGTAAGACAGAAAGAACGAGGACAAGAACATGTCTCGTATTGGTAAGAAGCCTGTACAGGTCCCTGCCGGCGTGACCGCGACCGTCAACGGTCAGACCGTCACCGCCAAGGGCCCCAAGGGCGAGCTCAAGTTCGTGGTGAACGACGAGGTGCTCGTGAAGTTCGAGAACGGCGAGATCGCCGTTGAGCCGCGTGACGACTCCAAGGACGCCCGCTCCAAGTGGGGCATGTCGCGTACCCAGATCGTCAACATCCTGACCGGCGTGAAGGACGGCTTCGAGAAGAAGCTCGAGATCAACGGCGTGGGCTACCGTGCCGCCCTGCAGGGCAAGAACCTGCAGCTCGCGCTCGGCTTCAGCCACGACGTGGTCTACCAGACGCCGGAAGGCATCACGATTACCGTGCCGAAGCCGACCGAGATCGTCGTGTCGGGCATCGACAAGCAGGTCGTCGGCCAGGTGGCCGCCGAGATCCGCAAATATCGCGGACCCGAGCCCTACAAGGGCAAGGGCGTCAAGTATGCCGGCGAGACGATCGTCCGCAAAGAAGGCAAGAAGAAGTAAGCCGCGGTGCTCGGTCGCGGGAGGCGATTTTCGCCTACCGCACATGGCCGTGCCCGTTTCAGAAGGCAAGGAACGAATATTATGGCTTCCAAGGAATCCACCCAGCGCCGCGCCGCGCGCGTCCGCCGTCAGATCAAGGCCGTTTCGGGCAACCGTCCGCGCCTGTCGGTTCATCGCTCGTCGAAGCACATCTATGTCCAGGTCATCGACGATTCGCGCGGTCACACTCTGGCCGCTGCCTCGACCCTGGAAAAGGAGCTCAAGGGCTCCCTCAAGACCGGCGCCGACACTGCCGCGGCGGCTGCCGTGGGCAAGCTGATCGCCGAGCGTGCCGTCAAGGCCGGCGTCAAGGAAGTCGTTTTCGACCGCGGACCGTACATCTATCATGGCCGCGTGAAGGCGCTGGCCGAGGCTGCCCGCGAGGCCGGCCTCAGCTTCTAGGACATGGGTCGGGACGAGGCGCGTGGCGCCTCGTCGCACGATCGCCAGTTGAAATTAATCCGGCGACGATATAGACGCCGGATTTCAAGTTTTAACCACCGTGCTTCCGGAAAAGAACAAGGATCAGGAAAATGGCACAAGAACGTAGGGAAGGCGGTCGCGATCGCGGCCGTGATCGCGAAGAGCGCGAAAGCGAATTCGTCGATAAGCTCGTCCACATCAACCGCGTCGCCAAGGTCGTCAAGGGCGGCCGTCGCTTCGGTTTTGCCGCGCTCGTCGTGGTCGGCGACCAGAAGGGCCGCGTCGGCTTCGGCCATGGCAAGGCGCGCGAAGTGCCGGAAGCCATCCGCAAGGCCACCGAGGCTGCCAAGCGCGACATGATCTTCGTGCCGCTGCGTTCGGGTCGCACGCTGCACCACGACGTCGAAGGCCGCCATGGCGCCGGCCGCGTGCTGCTGCGCACCGCCAAGGCCGGTACCGGTATCATCGCCGGTGGTCCGATGCGCGCCGTTTTCGAGACGCTCGGCATGCAGGACGTCGTCGCCAAATCGATGGGTTCGTCGAACCCGTACAACATGGTGCGCGCGACCTTCGATGCGCTGCAGCGCCAGTTGCACCCGAAGGACGTTGCTGCCCAGCGCGGCATCAAGTACTCGGTCCTTCAGGCTCGTCGCGGCGCCGCCGTCGCGGCCGACGAATAAGTCGGACGGGAAGGATTACCACCATGGCAAAGAATGCTACCAAGACGATCACGGTCGAGCAGATCGGCAGCCCGATCCGCCGGCCACAGGAACAGCGCGCGACGCTCATCGGCCTCGGCCTCAACAAGATGCACCGCCGCCGCACTCTCGAAGACACCCCGGCTGTACGCGGCATGATTGCAGCCGTGTCGCACCTCGTCCGCGTTGTGGACGAGAAGTGAGCCGCAGCGCAGGAGAACAACGATGAAACTCAACGAACTGCGTGACAACGAAGGCGCGACCCACTCGCGCAAGCGCGTCGGTCGTGGCATTGGCTCGGGCTCGGGCAAGACCGGCGGCCGCGGCGTGAAGGGTCAGAAGTCCCGTTCGGGCGTCTCGATCAACGGCTTCGAGGGTGGCCAGATGCCGCTCTATCGTCGCCTGCCGAAGCGCGGCTTCAACAACATCTTCGCGAAGGAATTCACGACGGTGTCGGTTGGCCGCATCCAGGCCGCGATCGATGCGAAGAAGCTCGACGCCAAGGAAACGGTGACGGCGGAAGTGCTGGTCAAGGCCGGCGTGATTCGCCGCGTCAAGGACGGCGTCCGTCTGCTCAGCGACGGCGAGCTGAAGGCCAAGGTCGCTTTCGACATCGCCGGCGCCTCCAAGGCGGCGATCGAGAAGGTCGAGAAGGCCGGCGGATCGGTGAAGCTGCCCGAGGCAGCGGCCGCCGCCGAGTAACTATCCCGGATCAGGCGGCCGCTCTTTCGGGCGGCCGCTTGCATCTTTACCGCCCGAAGCCTATTTCGAGGCTTCGTCGACACGTGCCCGCCTCGCGCGGGCTTTCGAACGTGACCAAGCGGAGAATTTTGCATGGCATCGGCTGCTGAGCAACTTGCATCTAATCTGAATTTCGCAGCCTTCGCCAAGGCCGAGGATCTGAAGAAGCGCATCTGGTTTACCCTTGGCGCGCTGCTCGTCTACCGGCTTGGTACCTACATCCCGCTTCCCGGCATCAATCCCGAAGCCTTTGCCCAGGCCTTCACGCAGCAGGCGGGCGGCGTTCTGGGCATGTTCAACATGTTCGCCGGGGGCGCGGTCGGCCGCATGGCCATTTTCGCCCTGGGCATCATGCCCTACATCTCCGCCTCCATCATCATGCAGCTCATGACGTCGGTCATCCCGTCGCTGGAAGCGCTGAAGAAGGAAGGCGAGCAGGGCCGCAAGATCATCAACCAGTATACCCGCTACGGCACGGTGCTTCTCGCGCTCGTCCAGGCCTATGGCATTTCGGTCGGACTTGAGAGCGGCAGCGGCATCGTCACCGATCCGGGCTTGTTCTTCCGTGCCTCGACGGTCATCACGCTTGTCGGCGGCACCATGTTCCTGATGTGGCTCGGCGAGCAGATCACCGCGCGCGGCATCGGCAACGGCATCTCGCTCATCATCTTCTCGGGCATCGTCGCCGGTCTGCCGCATGCGATCGGCGGCACGCTCGAACTTGGCCGCACCGGCGCGCTGTCGACGGGCCTGATCATCGGCATCATCATCCTGGCCATCGTCGTGATCGCTGCGATCGTGTTCTTCGAGCGTGCCCAGCGCCGGCTGCTGATCCAGTACCCGAAGCGCCAGGTGGGCAACCGCATGTTCCAGGGCGATACCTCGCACCTGCCGCTGAAGCTCAACACCGCGGGCGTCATTCCGCCGATCTTCGCGTCGTCGCTGCTGCTGCTGCCGGCCACCATTGCCGGCTTCTCCAACACGCAGTCGCTGCCGGGTTGGGCAAGCGGCATCCTGGCCGCGCTCGGCCACGGTCAGCCGCTCTACATGGCGTTCTACGCCGCGATGATTGTGTTCTTCGCCTTCTTCTACACCGCGATCGTCTTCAACCCGAAGGAAACCGCCGACCAGCTCAAGAAGCACTCCGGCTTCATTCCGGGCTATCGCCCGGGCGAGCGCACGGCCGAATATATCGACTATGTGCTGACCCGCATCACGGTCGTCGGTGCCATCTACCTCGTTCTCGTCTGCCTTCTGCCCGAATTCCTGATCTCGGCAACCGGCGTTCCGTTCTATCTCGGCGGCACTTCCCTGCTGATTGTCGTAAGTGTCACACTTGACACGGTTGCACAGATTCAGGGACATCTGATTGCCCATCAGTATGAGGGGCTGATCAAGAAGTCGAAGCTCCGTGGGGGCAAGAGGGGAAGATGAGGCTTATACTGCTCGGACCGCCGGGAGCGGGGAAGGGGACGCAAGCGCAGCGCCTGGTTGAACGTCACGGCATTCCGCAACTGTCGACCGGAGATATGCTGCGCGCGGCCGTCAAGGCCGGCACCGAGGTGGGTAGGCGCGCCAAGGCCGTAATGGACGCCGGACAGCTCGTGTCCGACGAGATTGTCAACCAGATCGTGTCGGATCGCGTCGACGAACCCGATTGCCGCAATGGCTTCATCTTGGACGGCTATCCGCGCACGGTGCCGCAGGCGGAGGCGCTGACCGGCATCCTGGCCGGCAAGGGGCAGCGCCTCGATGCCGTCATCGAGCTCAAGGTCGATGAGTCGGCCCTGCTGAAGCGGATGGAGAAGCGCGTGGCCGAGACGATCGCCGCAGGCGGTCAGGTCCGCGCCGACGACAACCCCGAGTCGTTCAGGAAGCGGCTCGTCGAATATCGCGAGAAGACCGCGCCGCTTTCGGCCTACTATGCCGGGACGGGCGAGTTGAAGACTGTCGACGGCATGGCCGACATGGATGCCGTGACTGCCGAGATCGAAAATGTTCTCACGGAGGCTGCCCGCGTCAAATAAGGCGGGCGGTTGACTGTTTCGAACTTCTGGACTATAGCGGCGCGTCTCCCGATCAGGCGCGAGCTGGGTAGTCCTATGAGGACGCATCAGTTGCATTGAACTGGAACACCCGCAAGGGCCGGCCTCCACCGGACGCGGGGCAACGCAGCCGCCGGTACGAAACCGGCTCACATGGAGAAGAAGATGGCCCGTATAGCTGGCGTCAATATCCCTACCAACAAGCGCGTCATCATTGCGCTTCAGTACATTCACGGCATCGGCCCGAAGTTCGCCGCCGAGATCGTCGAGAAGGTCGGTATCCCGGCCGAGCGTCGCGTCAATCAGCTGACCGACGCCGAGGTTCTGGCGATCCGCGAGACCATCGACCGCGACTATCAGGTCGAGGGCGACCTGCGCCGCGAAGTCTCGATGAACATCAAGCGCCTGATGGACCTCGGCTGCTACCGCGGCCTGCGTCATCGCCGCTCGCTGCCGGTCCGCGGCCAGCGCACGCACACCAATGCGCGCACCCGCAAGGGCCCGGCCAAGGCCATCGCCGGCAAGAAGAAGTAATCGAGCGAATGGCGAGGTAGCGAGTAGGTCGACATGCGTCGCCATTCGCTACTGCCTGTTCGCTCTCGGTGTAGCCGCTGGAATTACGGCGGCGTAGAGATCAACTGAAAGGACTGTTATGGCCAAGGAAGCCGGACGTATTCGCCGTCGCGAACGTAAGAACATTTCGTCGGGTGTCGCTCACGTCAACTCGACCTTCAACAACACCATGATCACCATCACCGACGCGCAGGGCAACACCATTGCCTGGTCGTCGGCCGGTGCCCAGGGCTTCAAGGGTTCGCGCAAGTCGACCCCCTTCGCTGCCCAGATGGCTGCTGAAGATGTCGCCAAGAAGGCGCAGGAACACGGCATGCGCACCCTCGAGGTCGAGGTTTGCGGTCCGGGTTCGGGTCGCGAGTCGGCCCTGCGCGCCCTGCAGGCCGGCGGTTTTACCATCACCTCGATCCGTGATGTGACGCCGATCCCGCACAACGGTTGCCGCCCGCGCAAGAAGCGTCGCGTCTAATTCGTTATTTTACTGCCGCATGAGCGCAATTCCGCGTTCATGCGGTTTTTCCAGATCGCCTGTCACGATTGGATGGTGCAGGGAACCGGAAGGAAGATAAAATGATCCAGAAAAACTGGCAGGAACTGATCAAGCCCAACAAGATCGAGTTCTCGTCGAAGGGCAAGACGCTGACGACTTTGGTGGCCGAGCCGCTGGAGCGGGGCTTCGGCCTGACGCTCGGCAATGCACTGCGTCGCGTTCTTTTGTCGTCGCTGCGCGGCGCTGCCGTTACGGCCGTGCAGATCGATGGCGTTCTGCACGAGTTCTCCTCGATCGCCGGCGTGCGTGAAGACGTCACCGACATCGTGCTCAACATCAAGGAAATCGCAATCCGCATGGAAGGCGATGGCCCCAAGCGCATGGTCGTTCGCAAGCAAGGCCCCGGCCCGGTGCTGGCCGGCGACATCCAGACGGTTGGTGACGTCGAGATCCTCAATCCCGACCACATCATCTGCACGCTGGACGAGGGTGCCGAAATCCGCATGGAGTTCACGGTCGACACCGGCAAGGGCTACGTCCCGGCCGATCGCAATCGTGCCGAGGACGCTCCGATCGGGCTGATCCCGGTCGACAGCCTCTATTCGCCGGTCAAGAAGGTGTCCTACAAGGTCGAGAACACCCGTCACGGCGAGGAGCTCGACAAGGACAAGCTGACCATGACGATCGAGACCAACGGTGCGGTCTCGGGCGAGGACGCCGTCGCTTTCGCGGCGCGCATCCTGCAGGACCAGCTTGGCCTCTTCGTCAACTTCGAGGAGCCGCAGAAGGAAGCCGCCGCCGAGCAGGTGACGGAACTGGCCTTCAACCCGGCGCTGCTGAAGAAGGTGGACGAGCTCGAGCTGTCGGTGCGTTCGGCGAACTGCCTGAAGAACGACAACATCGTCTATATCGGCGACCTGATCCAGAAGACCGAGGCGGAGATGCTGCGCACCCCGAACTTCGGCCGCAAGTCGCTGAACGAGATCAAGGAAGTTCTGGCCGCGATGGGTCTCCATCTCGGCATGGAAGTGGCCGACTGGCCGCCGGAGAACATCGAAGATCTCGCCAAGCGTTACGAAGACCAGTACTGAGCCTGATCCTGCCGCCGGGCCGTGGCCTTCGCGGCAGGGGATGCTCCCACAAATCGAGGCGAAGGCCTCTTGAACGAAAATTGAAGGAGTAAGCCATGCGCCATGGATTCGCCGGCCGCCGGCTGGGCCGCAGTTCCAGCCACCGCAAGGCAATGTTTGCCAATCTGGCCGTCTCGCTGATCGAGCACGAGCAGATCACCACCACCCTGCCGAAGGCGAAGGACCTGCGTCCGATCGTCGAGAAGCTCGTCACGCTCGGCAAGCGCGGCGACCTGCACGCCCGTCGTCAGGTCATCGCCCAGATCGGCAACGAGCCGGTCGTCAAGCGCCTGTTCGACACGATCGCCCCGCGCTACGCCACCCGCAACGGCGGCTATCTGCGCATCATGAAGGCGGGCTTCCGCCACGGCGACAACGCCCCGATGGCCGTGATCGAGTTCGTCGATCGCGACACTTCGGCCAAGGGCGCTGGCGATCACGCCCGCACCGCGGCTGAGGAAGCCAGCGCGGAATCCGAAGCCGCATAATCGGCCTGGATTGAGGAAATTGCGGGAAGGGGCCTTCGCGGCCCCTTTTTGCATTTCCGGTAGCCCGTATCTCTTCTGCCGGAAGGTCCGGTCAGGATTGCGGGCTGTTCTCTTTCCGGCAGCACGAGAACCTGCTTGAATTTAAACGGCGAAGCCTTTCATTTTGCACAATCGTCGTGACAATGGCGCCCGCTCGCTTTGGAGGATTCGCATGGTCGCGAAAAAACTGTCGCTGGTTCTGACTGCCATATGGTTTGCCGCAGCACCCCTCGCTGCTGCGCCGGTCTGGGCCGAGGATGCAAAGCCGGCCGAAAAGAAGGCTGATGCGCCCAAGGAAGATCCGGGCCTCAAGGAAGTGCTGTCGGAACTGCTGGGCAAGGCCGAACAGCCGCTGCCGCCGCCGGCCCCTCAGGGCAGGCGCCTGCCGCTCGGCAATGCCGAACTCCAGCTTTCCTTCGCGCCGTTGGTGAAGAATACGGCTCCGGCCGTGGTGAACGTCTATGCCTCGCAGCAGGTCAGGGTGCGTTCGCCTTTCGCCGGCGATCCTTTCTTCGAGCAGTTCTTCGGCGGCCAGTTCGGCGGCCAGTCGCAGCAGCGCATCCAGTCCTCGCTCGGGTCCGGCGTGCTGGTCGATCCGAGCGGCATCGTCGTGACCAATTATCACGTCATCCGCGACGCCGACGAAGTGAAGGTCGCCACTTCCGACGGGCGCGAATTCCCCTCCAAGGTGCTGCTGAAGGACGATTCGCTCGATCTGGCGGTGCTGAAGATCGATGGCGACAAGCCTTTCCCGGTGGTGCCGGTGGGCGATTCCGATGCGCTCGAAGTCGGCGATCTGGTGCTCGCCATCGGCAATCCCTTCGGTGTCGGCCAGACGACCACCAGCGGCATCGTCTCCGCGCTGGCGCGCAGCCATATCGGCGTGTCGGATTTCGGTTTCTTCATCCAGACGGATGCGGCCATCAATCCGGGCAATTCCGGCGGCGCGCTCATCAACATGACGGGTCAGCTCGTCGGCATCAACACCGCGATCTTCAGCCGCAGCGGCGGCTCCGTGGGCATCGGTTTCGCCATCCCGTCCAATATGGTCCGTGCGGTGGTCGATTCGGCCAAGCAGGGCAGGGACTATTTCGAGCGACCGTTCATCGGCGCGACTTTCGAAACTGTAACGCCGGCGATTGCCGAATCGCTTGGCATGGCGCAGCCCGTGGGCGCGCTTGTCTCGTCGGTCACGCCGGACGGTCCAGCCGCCAAGGCGGGGCTCAAGCCGGGCGATGTCGTGCTTTCGCTCAATGACATCGCCATCGAGCATGTCGACGCGCTTGGTTACAGGCTGGCCACGCTCTCGGTCGGTGGCAAGGCCACGCTCGGGGTGTTGAGCCAGGGGGCCGAGAAGAAGGTCGATATCACGCCGGTGCGGCCGCCGGAGGGCGCCTCGTCCGCCGAGATCACGATCGATGGAGACAGCCCCTTTGCCGGCGCCAGGGTGGCGTCGCTGTCGCCGCGCCTGGCGCAAAAGCTGGGCTTGCCCTCGGAAGCCAAGGGTGTGACGATTGTCGATGTCCAGCAAGGCACGGCAGCCGGTGAACTCGGCTTCCAGCCTCGTGACATCGTGCGGGAAGTGAATGGCGAGAAGATCGACACGCCCGAAAAGCTCAAGCGCGCCGCCGCGCAGCAAACCCGCTGGTGGCGTTTCACGGTCGAGCGCAATGGGCAGTTGATACGCCAGGTGCTGCGTTACTGAAGGTCCTGAAACAGCATGGCCGATCTGTTCGACGCTTCCGGGCCACAGAAGGCGCCACCCGGGCGCCCGCTGGCGGATCGTTTGCGTCCGGCCAGCCTTGAGGAAGTCGTCGGCCAGGAGCATCTGACCGGCGAGGACGGCGCGCTGACGCGCATGATCCGCTCCGGCTCGCTCGGCTCGATGATCTTCTGGGGTCCGCCGGGCACGGGAAAGACCACGGTTGCGCGCCTTCTCGCCGGCGAGACGAATCTGGCGTTCGAGCAGATTTCGGCGATCTTCTCCGGCGTGGCCGATCTGAAGAAGGTGTTCGACGCGGCCAGGCTGCGCCGCGCCAATGGCCGCCAGACGCTGCTGTTCGTGGATGAGATCCATCGCTTCAACCGTGCCCAGCAGGATTCCTTTCTCCCGGTCATGGAGGATGGAACCGTCATCCTGGTCGGCGCGACAACCGAAAACCCGTCCTTCGAATTGAATGCCGCCTTGCTGTCGCGGGCGCGGGTGCTGGTGTTCCAATCGCTGGACGAGGCAAGCATCGCCAAGCTGCTCACGCGCGCGGAAGAGGTCGAAGGCAAGCCGCTGCCGCTGGATGCCGAGGCACGCGAAATGCTCGTCCGGATGGCCGATGGTGATGGCCGCGCCTCGCTGACGCTTGCCGAGGAAGTCTGGCGCGCCGCCCATCAGGGTGAGATTTTCGATGCGGAGGGGCTGCTGCGCATCGTGCAGCGCCGCGCGCCGATCTACGACAAGGGGCAGGACGGGCACTACAATTTGATCTCTGCCCTGCACAAATCGGTGCGCGGCTCGGATCCCGATGCGGCGCTCTACTACCTCTCGCGCATGTTCGATGCCGGCGAGGATCCGCTCTATATCGGCCGCCGGCTGGTGCGGATGGCGGTGGAGGACATCGGCCTTGCCGATCCGCAGGCGCTGGTGATCGCCAATGCCGCCAAGGATGCCTATGATTATCTCGGCTCGCCTGAAGGAGAGCTGGCCTTCGCGCAGGCCTGCGTCTATCTCGCGACCGCGCCCAAGTCGAACGCCGTCTACACCGCCTTCAAGGGCGCGATGCGCGCGGCCAGGGAATATGGTTCGCTGCTGCCGCCCCGCCACATCCTCAACGCCCCGACGAAGCTGATGAAGGAGGAAGGCTACGGCAGCGGCTATCAATATGACCACGATACGCCCGACGCCTTTTCCGGACAGGACTATTTCCCCGAGAAGATGGGGCGCCACACCTTCTACGATCCGCCGGAGCGCGGATTCGAACGTGAGATCAGGAAGCGGCTGGAATACTGGTCCAAGCTGCGCAACGAGAAAGCCCGCGACAATCGGTGACTATCGTCGCCGAAGCACGCCGGAAAGCTGGCTTTCGTGTCTCAAATCTCGTAAACAGGGCGAACTTTCGCCATATCGGTATCCCCATGGACAAAAAGTCTCGCAAGACCATCCGCAAGGTCGCCATAGCAGTGGTCGTCCTGGCGGTGGCACTCTATTTCATCCCCTACGTCGCGTTGTTCTTCATCCTGTGCGGCCTGATCGACGTCATGCGCAACGATCGCAAGGACGGGCAGCTCTTCCGGCTCTATTTCACCGGAAACGGCATGTTCACCTGGCTGCTGTCACCCTTCAACCTCTTCGTCGATCTGCTGTCCTACAAGAACTGGGGCGTGTGGAAGCTGGAGCAGTTTCCCGACGACTATCGCCGCGAGGTCGATGAGGTCTTGGACGTATTCAAGGCCAGGCAGTCCGAGATCATCGCCGACATCGACTCCAATTTCGAGAGCGGCCGTCGCGGCATGTATGTCTACCAGTGGTACGGCAAGCAGCACATCGACAACGTTCCGGAGTTCAACCGGAAGTTCAAATATATCCGCACCATCGCTGTGTCGGTGTTCAGCGGTCGGGAATCGACCTCCTATCACTTCGGCCCGCTGCGGTTGACGCTGCGCGTGCTCTACAATCTGCGTCCGGCCAGGACCGACCAGATCTTCATCGAGTGCGGCAACGTCAAGCAGTTCTGGTATCAGGAGCCGTTGTTCATCTTCGACGACACGCTGCTGCATCGCTCGGTCAACGAGCATGACGGCCGCCGCTATTGCGTGTTCATGGACATCATCCGGCCCTCTCCGGTGCCGGGGTTCCTCTCCGTGCTCCTGAAGGGCATTTCGATCAGCGTCGATCGCATGAAGGCCATGTTCTACAAGAACTGGAAGATGATCGGCACGCGCGACCCGAAATCTGCGCCGGCCAAATAGAATTGCTGGCGCCGCTGGCCTATTGAACACGGCGCCGAAAGGTGCGAACCGGGAAACCGTGAAGGTTTGGAACTGTTCCGGTCTCGGCAGGCCTTGGCCCGCCGGGGCCGGTGAATTTATGTGAGACACATGCTTGTTCGGCTGGGGCCGGACGCAACGGAACAGACGAAGAATGGCTGGCGTAGAACAGATCAAGGTTGAAGCCGGCGAGGCGGGCATGCGGCTCGACCGCTGGTTCAAGGCGCATTATCCGGGACTTGGCTTCGGCCACCTGCAGAAGCTGCTGCGCTCCGGCCAGGTTCGTGTCGATGGCGGCCGCGCAAAGGCCGACACGCGCGTCGAGCCCGGGCAGATGGTCCGCGTGCCGCCGCTCGGCGTCGACAAGCAGGGCGAGGGCGCCCTGACCGGACGCACCATCCGCAACCAGGACGACGGCGACGTGCTCGCCCAGATGCTGCTTTACGAAGACGCCAAGGTATTTGTCTTCAACAAGCCGGCCGGGCTGGCCGTGCAGGGCGGTTCGGGCGTCTCGCGCCATGTCGACGGCATGCTGGAAGCCTGGCGCAACAAGAAGGGCGAAAAGCCCCGCCTCGTTCATCGGCTCGACCGCGACACGTCGGGCGTGCTGGTCGTCGCGCGCACGCGGCTTGCGGCCATGAAGCTCTCCGAGGCGTTTCGCGGCCGCGATGCCAGGAAAACCTATTGGGCGCTCGTCAAGGGCGTGCCCAAGAAGCGCGAGGACAAGATTTCCACCTGGCTGATCAAGGAAGCGACGGAGGACGGCGACCGCATGCGCGTGGCGCAGCATGGCGAGCGCGGGGCGGACCATGCCGTTTCCTACTATCGGGTGATCGAGCAGGCCGCGCAGAGCCTCGCCTGGCTTGAAATGGAGCCTCACACCGGCCGCACCCATCAGCTTCGCGTGCACGCGGCCTATATCGGCTGCCCGATCATCGGCGATCCCAAATATTTCGAGGCCGATACCAATTGGGAGTTCCCCGGCGGCATCCAGAACCGCCTGCATCTCCATGCCCGGCGCATTCGCATTCCGCATCCGGACGGCGGCGTGATCGATGTGACGGCGCCGCTGCCACCGCACATGCGCCAGAGCTGGAACCTGCTGGGGTTCGACGAGGCGAGCGGCGAGACCGGGGAATGAGCGCCGCCGACATCCCGCAGCGCCGCCCCGCGATCGATGCCACCGCCGCGGCGATCATGATTTTTCTCACCGTCTCCTGGGGATTGAACGGCGTCGCCGCGAAGTTCGCCAATATCGGCTTCAGCCCGATCTTCCTGTCCATGGCGCGCTCGGCCATCGGCGCGCTCATCATCTTTGCCTGGTGCCGCTATCGCGGCGTGCGCCTGTTCGAGCGCGACGGCACGCTGGCGGCCGGCATACTGGCCGGGCTTTTGTTCAGCGGTGAATTCCTGCTGGTGTTCGTCGGCCTGGAATACACCACCGTCGCGCGCAGCACGCTTCTGCTGAACGCCATGCCCTTCTGGGTGCTCGTCGGGGCGCATTTCCTGCTCGGCGAACGCATGACGCTGCAAAAGTGGATCGGATTGGCGCTGGCCTTCGCGGGCGTCGTGGTGGTGTTTTCCGACAAGCTCAGCAGTCCGGGGCCGCAGGCGATCATCGGCGATGTGATGGCTCTGCTGGCCGGCGTGCTGTGGGCCGCGACCACGCTGGTCATCCGCGCCACGAAGCTTGCCGATGTCGGATCGGAGAAGCTGCTTCTCTACCAGCTTGTCGTCGCGACGGTGACGGCCATACCGCTCCTGCCGGCGGCAGGCCCCGTGTTCCGCGACATTTCCTGGGTGCCCATTGCCGCGGTGCTGTTTCAGGCTGTGTATGTGGTCGCCTTCACCTATATAGTATGGTTCTGGCTGTTGCGGCGCTATCCCGCCGCGGGGCTGTCCAGCTTTGCCTTCCTGACTCCCGCCTTCGGCGTTCTGTTCGGCGGCGTGCTGCTGGGAGAGCCGCTGGGGCAGAGAATTTATCTGGCGCTCGGGCTGATCGTCTGCGGCATCATTGTCGTCAACAGGCGCGTCCGCCGCCCGCCGGTGTGAGGAAAATGATGCGCGACCTTCTGAACGATCTCGAAACCTCCGATTTCCTGTCCGATCCCGATCCGGTGCGGCGGGCGCAGGGCCAGCTCAAGCGGCAATTGCCCAGGCGCTTCTACAAGGAAGTGACCGTCGCGCCGGTCGCGGAAGGCTTTGCCGTGCATCTTGACGGCAAGGCGGTGCGCACGCCCGCCAAGGCGGTGCTCGTGCTGCCCACGGCGGCGGCCGCGCAACTGGTGGCCGACGAGTTTGCCGCGCAGGAAGAGCATATCGATCCCATGACCATGCCCGTTACCCGGCTGGTCAACACGGCCATCGATGGCGTTGCCGCCGATCCTCAGGCCGTCCTGGAGGACATCCTGCGCTTTGCCTCCTCCGATCTGCTCTGCTACCGCGCGGAGAGCCCCGAAAGGCTGGTCGCCCGGCAGGCCGAAGCCTGGGATGGCGTGCTGGATTGGGCGCGCGCTTCACTGGGCGCGCGCTTCCTGCTCGCGGAAGGCGTCATGCATGTCGAGCAGCCGCGCGAGGCGATCGGCGCCATCGGCGTCCACCTCAGCCAGCGAACGGACCCAATGCGGCTTGCCGCCCTGCATCTGATGACGTCGCTGACCGGCTCGGCGCTGCTGGCGCTCGCCGTTGAAACGGGCGAGCTCGATGCCGAGGCCGCATGGGCGGCGGCCCATGTCGACGAGGACTGGCAGATCGAGCACTGGGGGCAGGATTCGGAAGCCGTCGCGCGCCGCAACAATCGCAAGCGCGACATGACGGCCGCCGTCGATCTGCTCGAAGCTCTCTCCGAGCGCTGAAGTCGAAGGCGGCGGTTCGCGCCGCCTTTCCAGTGGGCAGAACACCCACCCAAACATATGCGATTGCTCATCTTTTGGGCAGCACGCATTCGGTTTCCCGCCTGCCTCTCCCGCGGATTCCGGGTTTTTCGAACTGGCACGACGCTTGCTTATCATTCTTCGGACGGTCGCAACGGCCGAAAGCAGATGATGAGAGGATAGCATGACGAAGTACAAGCTCGAGTATATTTGGCTGGACGGATATACGCCGACGCCCAATCTTCGCGGAAAGACGCAGGTCAGGGAATTTGCCGAGTTTCCTACGCTCGGGCAGCTTCCGCTGTGGGGCTTCGACGGCAGCTCCACCATGCAGGCCGAGGGCAGGAGCTCCGACTGCGTGCTGAAGCCGGTTGCCGTTTATCCCGATCCGGCCCGCACCAATGGCGTGCTCGTCATGTGCGAGGTCATGATGCCGGATGGCGTAACGCCCCATGCTTCGAACAGCCGCGCCACCCTTATGGACGACGACGGTGTCTGGTTCGGCTTCGAACAGGAGTATTTTCTCTACAAGGATGGCCGCCCGCTCGGCTTTCCCGAGCATGGCTATCCGGCTCCGCAGGGACCTTACTACACCGGCGTCGGCTACAAGAATGTCGGCAGCATCGCGCGACAGATCGTCGAGGAGCATCTCGATCTCTGCCTTGCGGCCGGCATCAACCATGAAGGCATCAACGCCGAAGTGGCCAAGGGCCAGTGGGAGTTTCAGATTTTCGGCAAGGGCTCGAAGAAGGCGGCCGACGAGATCTGGCTGGCGCGCTACCTGTTGCAGCGCCTTACCGAGAAATATGGCGTGGACGTCGAATATCACTGCAAGCCGCTGGGCGACACCGACTGGAACGGCTCCGGCATGCATGCGAATTTCTCGACCAGCTTCATGCGCGAAGTGGGCGGCAAGGACTATTTCGAGGCGCTGATGGCCGCTTTCGCGGATGCCCGGGCCGACCACATCGCCGCCTACGGTCCTGACAACCATCTGCGTCTGACCGGCAAGCACGAGACTGCTTCGATCCACGTGTTCAGCTATGGCGTGGCCGACCGCGGCGCGTCCATCCGCGTGCCGCACAGCTTCGTCAACAATGGCTATCGCGGCTACCTCGAAGACCGTCGCCCGAACTCGCAGGGCGATCCCTACCGCATCGCATCGCAGATATTGAAGACGATTTCGGCAGTGCCGACCGCTTCGGAAAAGAAAGCGGCAGCCTGAAGGAAGAGCAGGGGAACACTCGAAAGGCCCGGAGGCAACTCCGGGCTTTTTTCGCAAGGTGGAGACGAACCGTTCGCTGTGCGGCTTTGCATGAACTGCACTCGCCAGGGCGCGAACAGGCACCCGTCAAAGAAAAAGCCCCGGATCGCTCCGGGGCTTTTTTGCATTTTTTTCAGGCTCTTACACAGAATAGTACATGTCGAACTCGACCGGATGCGGCGTCATTTCGAAGCGCATCACCTCGGCCATCTTCAGCTCGATGAAGGCATCGATCTGGTCGTCGTCGAAGACGCCGCCGGCCTTCAGGAAGCCGCGGTCCTTGTCCAGGCTCTGCAGGGCTTCGCGCAGGCTGCCGCACACGGTCGGAATCTTCTTCAGTTCCTTCGGCGGCAGGTCGTAGAGGTCCTTGTCCATCGGCTGGCCGGGGTGGATCCTGTTCTTGATGCCGTCGAGGCCGGCCATCAGCAGGGCCGCGAAGGCGAGATAGGGGTTCGCGCCCGGATCGGGGAAACGGATTTCGACGCGCTTCGACTTCGGCGAGCTGCCGAAGGGGATGCGGCAGGAAGCCGAGCGGTTGCGCGCCGAATAGGCCAGCAGCACCGGCGCCTCATAGCCCGGAACCAGACGCTTGTAGGAATTGGTCAGCGGATTGGTGAAGGCGTTGATGGCCTTGGCATGCTTGATGACGCCGCCGATGAAATAGAGGCAGTTTTCCGACAGGCCGGCATATTCGTTGCCGGCGAAGGTCGGCTTGCCGTCCTTCCAGATCGACATGTGCACATGCATGCCCGAGCCGTTGTCGCCGAACACCGGCTTCGGCATGAAGGTGGCCGTCTTGCCATAGGCGTTGGCGACCTGGTGCACGACATATTTGTAGAGCTGCATCTTGTCGGCGTTGCGCACCAGCGCGTCGAACCTCACGCCGAGCTCATGCTGGGCGGCGGCCACCTCATGGTGGTGCTTTTCAACCTGAACGCCCATCTCACCGAGAACGGTCAGCATCTCGGAGCGCATGTCCTGGCAGGAATCGATTGGCGGTACCGGGAAATAGCCGCCCTTCATGCGCGGGCGATGGCCGAGATTGCCGGTTTCGTAGTCGGTGTCGTCGTTCGACGGCAGTTCGCTCGCGTCGAGCTTGAAACCCGTATTGTAGGGATCGGCCTTGTACTTCACGTCATCGAAGACGAAGAATTCGGCTTCCGGTCCCACGAAGATGGTGTCGCCGATGCCCTCGGCCTTCATGTAGGCCTCCGCCTTCTTGGCGGTGCCGCGCGGGTCGCGGTTGTAGGCTTCGCCCGAAACCGGATCGAGGATGTCGCACAGCACGACCATCGTGGACTGCGCGAAGAAGGGGTCCATATGGACGGTGTCCGGGTCCGGCATCAGCACCATGTCGGACTCGTTGATCGCCTTCCAGCCGCCGATCGAGGAGCCGTCGAACATCACGCCGTCGGCGAACATGTCCTCGTTGACCTCGGAGATGTCCATGGTCACGTGCTGCAACTTGCCCTTGGGATCGGTAAAGCGCAGATCGACGAATTTCACGTCGTTGTCCTTGATCTGCTTGAGAATGTCTTTGGCTGTCGTCATGTCATGCTTTCCTGTGTCTACGGAATGACGTTGAAGCGGGATTGCTGGATATCAGATGGCGTCGAGGCCGGTTTCGCCGGTGCGGATGCGCACCACTTCCTCGATGTTGGAGACGAAGATCTTGCCGTCGCCGATGCGGCCGGTCTGGGCGGCCTTGCGGATGGCCTCGATCGCGGCCTCCACGGCGTCGTCGCCGAGAACGACCTCGATCTTCACCTTGGGCAGGAAGTCGACGACATATTCGGCGCCGCGATAAAGCTCGGTGTGTCCCTTCTGGCGCCCGAAACCCTTCGCCTCGGTCACCGTGATGCCTTGCAGCCCGACTTCCTGAAGAGCTTCCTTCACCTCGTCGAGCTTGAACGGTTTGATGATCGCTTCGATTTTCTTCATCTGAACTGCCGGCCTCCGCTGGATCGTGAATGGGTGTGGACCCGATTGCCCTTCATCAAGCACGAAGCATGCCAGTTCAGGTCCGTCGCAAGAAACCTTCTTCTCCAACCGGAATGACGGGAAAAATTGCGTTCCATGCCGGATATTCGGTCGAATGGTCAGAGAAAAGGCAGGGAACGGGCGGTTATCGGCAAGGTGGGTGATTAAAGATTGTGCATCGGGCCTGATTTTTGGGCATGGGCCGGCGCGTTTCGCGGGGACGGCGGACGGTTTGCGTTGCTTGCGTTTTCGGCGATGATGAGGCCAGCAGTTCAAGCGCCGGTATCCAGCATGTCTCATGAAATCCTGACACCCCAGGAAATGGGCGAGGCCGACAGGCTCGCCATGCAATGCGGCCCATTCGACGGATACGGGCTGATGCGCAACGCGGGAGCTGCCATCGTCGCGCTGGTGCTGGAGCGCTTTGCCGATGGCAGGCAGTTCGATGTGCTCTGCGGCCCCGGCAACAACGGTGGCGACGGCTATGTGGTCGCGCGGTTGCTGGCCGAAGCCGGCGCGGCGGTCCGGATATGGGCGGAAGGCAAGCCGCGCGAAGGGGGCGATGCCGCGTTGGCGGCCGCCGATTGCCCGGTCTCGGCGCTGCCGCTGGACGGGTTTTCGCCGGCGGAGGGGACTGTCGTCATCGATGCGCTTTATGGGGCGGGCCTGTCGAAGCCGCTTTCCGAAACCGCTGCCCGCGTGGCGCGGGCGGTGGCGGAGCAGGGGGTGCCCGTCGTGGCGGTCGACCTTCCCTCGGGCCTGTCGGGCCAAACTGGAAAGCCGCTCGGCGAGGCGTTTTCGGCGAAGCTGACCGTCACCTTCGCGCGCAAGAAGCCAGGCCACCTGCTTGAGCCCGGGCGGTCGCTCTGTGGCGAGATCAGGGTGGTGGACATCGGCATAGCCGATGCCGTGATCGCCCGGATCGGCACGCGGGCCTATGAGAATCTTCCTGAACTATGGCTTCAGGAATTTCCCGTAGCTGACGTTGATACTTACAAATATCGGCGCGGGCATGTTGGCGTTTTTGCGGGCGGGCCAACTGCGACCGGAGCCGCCAGGCTCGCCGCGATGGCCGCCGCGCGTTCCGGGTCAGGCGCGGTGACCGTGCTTTCGCCGACGCGTTCGCTGGCCGTGAACGGCGCGCATCTGACCTCCATCATGCTGCGCAAGGCCGACACCATCGATGAAGTGCTGGATTTTCTGCGAGCCCGCAAGCCGCAGACGCTGGTTTACGGGCCGGGGCTGGGGCCGGAGCCAGATGTCGGCAATTTCCTGCTAGACCTTCTGGGCGCGATCGACGGCGCGCCACGGAGCATGGTGATCGACGCGGATGGCATCACGTCTACGGCGCTACAGGCGGATGCCTTCTTCGCGGCGCTGCACCGGGAGGGTGCTCCTGAAGTCGTCCTGACGCCTCATGAAGGCGAATTCCATCGCATGTTCAAGGAGATATCCGAGAATCCCGACCTGTCGAAGCTGGACAAGGCGCGGAATGCCGCCGTTCGCGCGAACGCTGTCGTGGTCTATAAGGGACCGGATACGGTGATCGCCTCGCCGGACGGTCGTGCCGCCATCAACAGCAACGGCACGCCGCTGCTTGCCACGGCGGGGTCCGGCGATGTGCTTGGCGGCATCTGCGCGGGTCTGCTCGCGCAGGCGATGCCTGCCTTCGAGGCCGCCTGCGCGGCTGTGTGGATGCATGCGGCCGCCGCCAGCCACTTCGGCCCGGGGCTGATCGCCGAGGATTTGCCGGAATCGCTGTGTCCCGTGCTCCGCGATGTCCTTGCGCGGCGGGGCCTGTAGCCGGTTGCATCGAAGCGCGGATGCCTTGTCCGCTGGCGAGAGCGTTCCGATGCGGTTGCTCTGCTCTATTTCTCCATATCTTCCGGCGGGTGGGAGTTGCGACCCTTGCCGAAGGTGTAGCCGGTTTCCACGGCCTTCCTGCCGAACTTGTCGCGCAGAGCATCCATGGCGCCTTCGGCCAGGGCGCGCTTGTGGGAGCGGACATCGATCAGGTCCGGCGGGTCCGCGCGTTCGGCATCGGTGAGGTCGCTGACGCCAATGCCCAGCAGACGGTATTTCGTGCCGTCGGTTTCCTTTTCGAGCAATTGCAGCCCGGTCTGGAAGATGCGGTCCGCCAGACGCGTCGGATCGCCGAGCTGGCGGTTGCGGGTGCGAATCTTGAAGTCATGCGTCTTGAGCTTCAGCACCACCGTGCGTCCGGCGATGCCGGCCTTCTTGAGCCGTGCCGAGACCTTTTCGGACAGCGCCCGCAGCACCGGCACGAGATCGGCGGCCGAGGCGAGATCGGTGTCGAAGGTGGTCTCGGCCGAGACGCTCTTGGCGTCGTGGTCAGGCACCACGCGGCGGTCGTCCTGTCCGCGCGACAGGCGATAGAGCCGGTCGCCCATGGTGCCGTAGCGGCGCATCAGCTCGCCGCGCTCCATGCGCTGGAGCTGGCTGATCATGCGGATGCCGTCCTGCTCCAGCGTGGCGGCGAATGCCTTGCCCACGCCCCAGATCATCGTCACCGGCTGTTCGGCGAGGAAGCCCACGGCTTCGGCCTGCCCGATGATGGAGAAGCCGCGCGGCTTGCGGAAATCGGAAGCGATCTTGGCCAGGAACTTGCAGTAGGAGAGGCCGGCGGAAACGGTGATGCCGATCTCCTTTTCGACCGTGCGCGCGAAATCCGCCAGCACCAGCACCGGCGGCCGGCCATGCAGCCGTTCGGTGCCGGACAGGTCCAGAAACGCCTCGTCGATCGACAGCGGCTCCACCAGCGGCGTCAGCGCCTGCATCATGGCGCGCACCTCGCGCCCGACGCGGACATATTTTTCCATGTCCGGCTTGATGACGACCGCCTCCGGACAGGCTTCCAGCGCCTTGAACATGGGCATGGCCGAACGCACGCCGTTGATGCGGGCGATGTAGCAGGCGGTCGAAACGACGCCGCGTTTTCCCCCACCGATAATCACAGGCTTGTCCTTGAGCGCGGGGTTGTCGCGCTTTTCCACAGCGGCATAGAAGGCATCGCAATCGATATGGGCGATCGCCAGCGAATAAAGCTCCGGATGGCGCGCCAGCCGGGGGCTGCCGCAGGCGCTGCAACGCATTCCGGCACCGCGCTGAAGGCTCAGGCAGTCGCGGCAGAAACCGTGGCTCGAATCGTTGACAGGCGCGTGCATCGCTGCGAACATAAGTGGAACATCGCAATTTTATGGTAGGCGCTCGCCGCCCACAAGCGGCAAGAGGGAGGTTGGATGTCGCAACTGACAATCATGCCGGTGACCAGCGATCTGTGGTCGAAATTCGAGGATCTGTTCGGCAAGCAGGGTGCCTGCTATGGTTGCTGGTGCACGCATTTTCGCCTGCCGCCGGCTGTTCGGCGCGAAAACGACCGTGTTCGCAACAAGGAATTCATCAAGGCGCGAATCGATGCCGGGCCGCCGCCTGGCCTGCTGGCGGTCGAGGATGATGTCGCCATCGGCTGGATGCAGATCGGCCCGCGCGCCGACGTGCCGGAGTGGAACAACCCGGGCCGGGGGTCCGCGCCCGAGGAGCCTGCCCACGCCGTCGATCCCGCCGTCTGGGCAATCTCCTGTTTCTTCATCCGCAATTCGGCGCGCGGTAAGGGGCTGACCCACCGTATGGTCGAGGCAGGCATCGGCTTTGCGCGCGAGAACGGCGCGCGGTTGCTGGAGGCCTGCCCGATGACCGAATCGAAGGATTCCCGCTCGGTGGGGCTGTTCGTCGGCTCCACGCGGGTCTTCGAGAAAGCCGGCTTCGAGCGGGTGAAGGAACGCAAGCCGGGCAGGCCGTTGATGCGTCTCGCGGTGTGAAGCGGGCGGTCCTGCGGCCCAGAGCGGTTCTGGGTTTTACGGAATCGCCGGAACTGCTCTATCTATTTGTTTTTACGCATTTCCGGACGCAGAACCGCTTGGCGCTGTTGCTGGAAATGCTCAGAGGCCCAAAGCCCTGGCGATCCTGGGAGCGGCGTCGGCCCAGTTGGCGGTGGCCACGATGCCTTCAGACAATGGCGGCATCAGCGCGCGCAGTTCACGATGCGCCATGAGATGGAAGAGGTGGGCATCCGCGACGCTTTCGCGTGCCGACAGCAGGTTGCGCTCGATATCGTCCACGAACGCGACGGGTCGTGGATGTGCTCCGCGCAATTGCCGGATCGCGGGGCCCTTGGGCTGCTCGGTGGTCAGCAGCGGGTAGGGGAAGCCCAGCCGGTCGAGCAGGCCGCGCCGCGTGGCGCGATAGCGGTGCGGCATGGCCGTCAGCATGACGATTTCCGCGCCCCGCGCCAGGCGCGCCACCGCTTCAGCGGCCCCTTCGGACGGCACCTGCCAATCCGCCTGCGCATCGAAGAAATCGGTGATGAGGGTCGAAACCCGTTCATCCGGCACGGCAAGTTGCGTTGCGCGGTCGAAGACATTGCCGTGCACGCGGAACGAATCGGCTCTCAGTTCCAGTCCAAGCGTGCCGATGAAGGCGACGAAGGGGCTGATGAATTCGAGCACGACCTCATCCACGTCGAGAACCAGCAGCGGCCGCTCGTCATGGGCGAGTTCGGCTATCTGCCGGGCGGTTTCGGGGTCGTCGCTCATATGGAAGCCAGATAGCTGTCGTCGCCCGTCGGCAGACTGCGAAGCGCCTTGTTCACTTCGGCGGGGGCAATGCCGGCAGCCTGCGAAAAGCTCATCAGCGTCGGCTCATGGGCCAGTACGAACTGCAGCACGCCGGCCAAAAAGCCGGGCTCCCCGGCCGCCTGGCGGATGGCCGACGCCTCGATGCCGGTGATGGCCAGGAAGCGCGGCAGAAGCTCGGGGTCGGCCGCGATGAAGCCGAGCGCCTGGATGGCGATGGCCTCGGCTGCTTCCCGTGTCGCGGATTGCTTCATCGTTGATGGTCTCGCCTGTCGGTTTTATCCGAAGTAGCCCTTGCGGGCGGCCGGGGCAAGTCTGGCGGGCGGATGTCGCAAAATGGTATAGAAGGAAGTGACCGGCAACCTCCGCGAGGTTTCCGTTTCGTCAATCATCTTGCGCTAGTCTTGTCGCGGGTTTGGTGCCATCGGCAGGCAGCGCAGGAGTTCTTTGAAACGCGCGATCGGCATTCGGGACGGGAATTCTATGGCTAAGAAGGTGATGATCGTCGAGGACAACGAGCTCAACATGAAGCTCTTCCGCGACCTGATCGAGGCGAGCGGATACGAAACGGTCCGCACGCGCAACGGGCTCGAGGCGCTGGATCTGGCGCGGGCCCATCGGCCCGATCTCATCCTCATGGACATTCAGCTCCCCGAGGTGTCGGGCCTGGAGGTCACCAAATGGCTGAAGGAGGATGACGAGCTCCATGTCATCCCCGTCATCGCCGTGACGGCCTTCGCCATGAAGGGGGACGAGGAACGCATCCGGCAGGGCGGCTGCGAGGCCTATATCTCCAAACCCATCTCAGTGCCTCGTTTCATCGAGACGATCAAATCCTATCTGGGCGACGCATAGCCATGCGTCGTCACCATTCCAGGCAGCCATCATGACAGCGCGCATCCTTGTCGTCGACGACATCCCAGCCAATGTGAAGCTGCTCGAGGTGCGGCTTCTGGCCGAGTATTTCGAGGTTCTCACCGCGACCAACGGCGCCGACGCCATCGAAACCTGCGAGAACGGCAAGGTCGACGTGGTGCTGCTCGATGTGATGATGCCGGACATGGACGGCTTCGAGGTCTGCCGCAGGCTGAAGAGCGATCCGGCGACGATGCACATACCGGTGGTGATGATCACCGCGCTCGACCAGATCACCGACCGCGTGCGCGGCCTTGAGGCCGGCGCCGACGATTTCCTGACCAAGCCGGTCAACGACCTTCAGCTCATGACGCGGGTGAAGAGCCTGGTGCGGCTCAAGATGCTCACCGACGAATTGCGTCTGCGCGCCTCCACCACCCGCAATATCGGCATCGAGGAACTGCTCAGCCGCCGCGCGCCGGCGGAAGGCGACATGCCGCGCGTGCTGCTGGTGGACGAGCGGCCCGCTTCCTATGAGCGCATCCAGAAGATGCTGCGCAACGCGATGGAAGTGGACCTGGCGACCGACCCGCATGCCGGCTTCTTCCAGGCGGCGGAAAAGCCGTATGATTGCGTGCTCGTCTCGACGGCGCTCAGCGATTTCGATCCGCTGCGGCTTTGCTCGCAACTGCGCTCTGTCGACCGCACGCGCTTCCTGCCCATCGTGCTGCTGGCGGAGCAGGGTGAGGACGAGCGCGTCATTCGCGGTCTCGAACTCGGCATCAACGATTATCTCGTGCGGCCGATCGACCAGCAGGAACTGACCGCGCGGCTGCGCACGCAGGTCAAGCGCAAGCGCTACAACGATCATCTGCGCGTCAGCGTCACCAAGACGATCGAAATGGCGGTGACGGATGGCCTGACCGGTCTGCACAACCGACGCTACCTCGACAGCCACCTGCAAACGCTGTTCGACCGGGCGATGGCGCGGCGGCGCCCGTTGTCGGTGATGATGACCGATCTCGATCGCTTCAAGTCGGTCAACGACACCTACGGCCACGATGCGGGCGACGAGGTGCTGCGTGAATTCGCCCGCCGCCTGCGGCAGAACATTCGCGGCATCGACCTTGCCTGCCGTTACGGCGGCGAGGAATTCGTCGTCGTCATGCCCGATACGGAAGGGCACATCGCGGAGAAGGTGGCGGAACGCATCCGCGCCGAGATCGCGCGCGAACCGTTCCCCATCGGTGCGGATGGCAAGACGCTCGACGTGACCATAAGCATCGGCGTCTCCGCATTGAAGCGTGGCGCCGACAGCGTGACGGACTTGCTCAAGCGTGCCGATGTGGCGCTTTACGAGGCCAAGAAAGCGGGGCGCAACCGGGTGGTTGGCAAGGCCGCCTGACCGGGAGAGTATCTGCGCGGTCAAGCCGCTAAGGTTACGTATTTACCTTAATTCTGACGATTCGGGCGGGTTGGTTAAGAAAGAGTTGATTTTCGGGTGACCTTGCGCGAGTGTCACTTTCGATAGAACGGTTGGGCACCCACAAAGGCACCGATGCCGGCGTTTGGAAGCCTCTGCCTAACCCCATGATGCTCAGGTCCGCCGCATCTCCTGGGTCCATGGGGTCGGCCGGCCGGCGCTGGCACACAGTGGCCTCCTCGTACCGCTGCCAGATTGCCGACCGGCCCCCAATCCTCCTGAAATCCATGATACCGGAACCTTGGCTTGCGGGCCAAGGCAATGCCCGGCGGTCGAGCGCGATGCCTGCGGCGGGAATTTCGCGCAACAAAAAAGCCGCCCCGAAAGGCGGCTATTTTGTCTGAACCGGGACCAAGGATTACTTGATCTTGGTTTCCTTGAATTCGACGTGCTTCTTGGCGACCGGGTCGTACTTGCGGAACGACAGCTTCTCGGTCTTGGTGCGGCTGTTCTTGCTCGTCACGTAGAAGAAGCCCGTGTCGGCGGTCGAAAGAAGCTTGATCTTGATGTTAGCGGCTTTTGCCATGATGTTCGTCCGTCTATTTGAAGAGTTCGGGCCGCGTGACCACGGCTGAAAGCCCGGATGCGGAAAACTTGCCGCGACACATAAAGAACATACGCCGAAAGTCAAGAGGAGCGGTCGCCCAGCAGCAGCCGGCTGCCGGCGAGAATGATGTAGGCGGCAAAAAACACGCCGATCGACCAGGCAAAGCCGTCGGTGCCGAGCGTGTCCATGCCGATGCCGATCGCCTGCGGCCCGAGGATCATGCCGAATCCGTAGCACAGCACGAAGGCGGCGTTGGCATTGGCCAGTTCATGGCCGGAGAGGCGCGAGCCCAGATGCGCCAGCCCGACCGTGTAGAGCGCGGCCACCACGCCGCCCCACAGGAACAGCAGCCCCGCCATCACATGCCAGTTCGACTGGATGTAGGGCAGGAGGAGCATGCCGCCGAGGCCCACCACCGCGCAGATCAGCAGCAGGTAGCGACGGTCCCTGATGCGGTCGGAGATCATGCCGAGCGGGATCTGCATGATGACGTTGCCGAGCCCGATCATGGTCAGGAGCAGGGCGGCATCGCCCTCGGAATAGCCGATACGGCTGCCGAAGACCGGGAAGAGGGCGAAACCGCCGGTCTCCACCGCGCCGAAGACCAGCACCGCCGCTGTGGCGGTGGGCACCAGCCAGATGTAGCGGATGAAGCCGCGCGAGCCGCCCTCGGGCACGATCTCGGGGCTTTCGCGGTATGCCGCCAGCACCGGCACCGCCGCGATCATCACCAGCACGAATACCGTGCCGAAGGGCAGGAAGCCGCTGCTTCCCATCTGCGAGAACAGCCAGGGGCCCGCGGCAAAGCCCAGCGACAGCACGGTCGCGTAGATGCCGAGCACCAGCCCGCGACGTTGCGCAGGGGCCGAGGTGCTGATCCAGAACTCGGAGAGGATGAACAGCACCGTCAGCGACAGATGAAGCATGATGCGCAGCGGAAACCACATCCAGAACGCCGGCGCGAAGTAGAAGCCGAGGAAGGCCACGGCTCCGAGCAGGATCATGCCCAATATGGTCCACACCACGCCGAATCGCACGGCAAGCGGTGTCGCCAGCGGTGCGGCGGCGATGGAGGCGATGCCGGCGATCGCCGTATTGAGCCCGATCATCGAGGCCGAATAGCCGCGCGTCTCCAGGATGAAGGACAACAGCGGCATGCCGAGCCCGATGGCGATGCCCACGACGCTGATCGAGGCGATGGCCGCCGAAATGGACAGCCAGCGCATAGGTATCTCGATGGCGGGCGTTTCAATGCTGCCTGTCATTTCGTGGAGAGCCTGGAATTGTCAGAAAATGTCACGAACGAAGCTGTTGCGCACCATCCGATAGAAGGGCACCTGAGCACCCGGCCGAAGCTGCGGGTCGATCGCCAGTCGTTGCTGAAGTTCTTGCAGTATCGTCTTGGTAATGGCGGGAATATCGGCGTTCTGGGCTTCCTGCACGGGTAGCCAGACAAGTTCCTGCAATTCGTTCGTCGGGCCGCCGTCCGGCAGTTCCACCGCCACGTCGCTGCGCCATGCCGCCAGGAAGCGGGTGTCGAAGCGGCGCACCCGCCCGGGCGGCGTGATGGCGCGGGCAACGAGGCGCAGGGGCTGCAGCGTGGGCTGCACGCCATTCTCCACAAAGCCCTGCCAGTCGTTCTTGGATGTGACGAAAGGCGCCTTTCGGCCGATCAGCAGCCCGGCTTCCTCATATGTCTCGCGGATCGCGCTGAGCGCGATGGCGCGGGCGCGGGTGAGGCTGCGGCGCGCCAGCGTGGCGAGCATCTTGGCTTCTTCCTGCGGCTCCAGCGAATCGGCCACCGGCACGCGGCCGTCATCCGGGTCGGTGCGCCCGCCGGGAAACACGAACTTGCCGGGCATGAAGGCGTGGCTGGCATGCCGCCGGCCCATCAGCACGAGAAAATCGTCGCCCTTGCGGTCGAGCAGGATAAGGGTCGCCGCATCACGCGGCCGCTTTGGGCCGGGGCCGAGCGCGAAATCGCGTCCCTCGGCCTTGTCCACCTGCGCTTTGGTCAGTCCGTCCATAAAATACCTTTAGGGCAATCTGGCGCTGAACGGAATTGTTCCAACGGACCGAGCGTTGCGCCAGAAAACTCATGCCTCGGGATGGGGCTCGACTTCCTCGGTCTCGTCGCCGAAACCGTGCATGTAAAGCGCCCATTGCAGGCCGACCACCGCCCCCTTGGTGGGACGCAACAGGCCCACCGCCATGATGATCGTCAACGGCACCCATATGGCCAGATGCTGCCAGGTGGAGAGCGTGCTGGTGGCTTCCACGCCCATGAAGGCGCCGACGATGATATGGCCCACCACGACCACCACCAGATAGGCCGGCAGGTCATCGGCGCGATGATGGAACATTTCTTCGCCGCAGCGGTCACAATGGTGGGCAACCGTCAGGAACGAGGAAAACAGCTTGCCCTCGCCGCAATGCGGGCAGCGGCCCATGAAGCCGCGCTTGATTGCCGTCCATAGTGGACGCGCGGGGCGCACCGCCTGCTGCTCGCCACCAAAAACCTGTGTCTCCATCAGCGTCTCCTGATGCGGGATGGCGCGCGTGATTGCGATGCGCGGGCCCGCGACCTTTGTGCCTTTGCCTTGTGGAACGACCGTTTGGAACCGGGCAGGGGTTTCGGCTCGGTCAGCATCTCGAACCGCATGGCGCCCGCGAGCGGGGCGACTTCGACGAGGCGAACCTCGACGCGGTCGGCAAGCTGATAGCCTTTGCCTGTACGGTCTCCAAAAAGCGCTCGGGCGGTCTCGTCGTAAATATAGTAGTCGCCACCCAGGGACGACACCGGGATGAAACCATCGGCGCCGAATTGTGGCAATTGGACAAAAAGCCCCGCCTTGGTAACGCCCGAGATGCGCGCATCGAAAGTGTCGTTGAGACGGCCGGCGAGATAGCCGGCGATGAGACGATCCACGGTGTCGCGCTCGGCGGCCATGGCGCGGCGCTCGGTGGCGGAGATCAGCTCCGAAATGTCCTCCAGCCGCTCTTCCTCGGCGCGCGTGATGCCATCCGGGCCAAGCTTCAGCGCGCCGATGAGCGCGCGATGGACGATCAGGTCGGCATAGCGGCGGATGGGCGAGGTGAAATGCGCGTAGCGCCGCAGGTTCAGGCCGAAATGGCCGAGATTCTCCGGTGAATAGATCGCCTGGCTCTGCGCGCGCAGCACCACCTCGTTCACCAGCGCCTCATGCTCGGCGCCCTTCACGCGGCTGAGAATCTGGTTGAACTGCGATGGCTTCATCTGCGCGCCGCGCGCCAGCGAAAGCCCGAGCGTGGCCAGGAATTCGCGCAGGCCCTCCTGCTTGGCAAGCGTGGGCGCGTCATGCGTGCGATAGACCAGGCTCTGCTTCCTGGCCTCCAGCGTCTCGGCGGCCGAGACGTTGGCCTGGATCATGAACTCCTCGATGAGCTTGTGGGCGTCGAGCCTGTCCGGCACCACGACGCGGTCAACGGTGCCGTCGGGCTTCAGGAGTATCTTGCGCTCCGGCAGGTCGAGTTCCAGCGGCTGGCGCGAGTCGCGGCCGCGCTTGAGCACCTCATAGCCCGCCCAGAGCGGCTTCAGGACCGTGTCGAGGATCGGCCGCGTCACATCGTCGGGCGCGCCGTCGATCGCCGCCTGCGCCTGGCTGTAGGCCAGGCGCGCGGCCGAGCGCATCATGATGCGGTGGAAGGAGTGCCTGATCTTGCGGCCATCGGCCGAGAAGGTCATGCGCACGGCCAGGGCAGGGCGATCCACACTGCCCTTCAGCGAGCAGAGATCGTTGGAGATCCGCTCCGGCAGCATCGGTACGACGCGATCCGGGAAATAGACGGAGTTGCCGCGCTTCAGCGCCTCGCGGTCGAGCGCCGAGCCCGAGCGCACATAGGCCGCGACGTCGGCGATGGCGACGATGGCGATGATGCCGCCGGGATTCCTCTCGTCGGTATCCGGCTCGGCGTAGACCGCATCGTCGTAGTCCTTGGCGTCGACCGGGTCGATGGTCACCAGCGGTATATCCCGCCAGTCCTCGCGATGCGCCATCGTGGCGGGCTTGGCAGCTTCCGCCTCCGAGATCACCTCGGAGGGGAATATGTGCGGAATGTCATGCGCGTGGATGGCGATCATCGAGACCGCCTTCTCGCTCGCCAGAGAGCCGACGACATTCAGCACCTTGGCGCGCGGCAGGCCGTAGCGCGGGGCGCGCTGCGGCAAGACCTCCACCAGATCGCCATTTTCCGCGCCGTTTCGGAATTCCTGCTCCACGACCAATTCGGGTTGGCGCCTCTCGACCGGCTCGATGCGGAACGTGCCGTCCTGCAGGATGCGGAAGACGCCGAGAACCGCATCGTTGCGCTTTTCGAATATCTTCATCACGCGGGCGGTGTAGGCCGGCCCGGTCCTGGCATTGGTGGCGAAGGTCTTGGCAAGCACGCGGTCGCCGATGCCCGGCGTGGGACCGCTGCGCGAAACCTTGATCGCCACCACGATGGGCGGAGCGTTCTCGGGCTGGTCCGAGGCGCGTGCCAGCAAGCCGCCGTCCTCGTCGCGCGCGAAAATGTCGAGCACCGTGACGGGAGGAAGCGAGCCGGGGCGAACCAGACGCTTGCGGTCCTTCTCCAGCAGGCCCTCATCCTGAAGCTGGGCCAGCATGTCCTTGAGCCAGATGCGGTTTTCGCCCTTGATGGAGAAAGCCTTGGCGATGTCGCGCTTGCCGCTCTTGTCCGGGTTCTCCGTGATGAAGCGCAATATGTCGTCGCGGGTCGGCAGGAAATCGCGCGACCTGGCTCCAGGGCGGCTGGCCTCGGACGAGCCGGCTTTTTCGCCGGCACCTTTCCGCCCGGAGAGTTTCTTGGTCAAAGGGATTTATTCCTCTTTCTTCTTTGCCGCGGTCTTCTTGCCCGCCGCCTTCCTGGCGGCCGGTTTTTTCGTCGCGGCCTTGGCGCGCGCGGGCTTCTTGCCGCCGCCCTTGGCTTCCTTCTCGGCGATCAGCGCCAGCGCCTCTTCCATGGTGACGCTGACGGGGTCCTTGCCCTTCGGCAGCGTGGCGTTGATCTTGCCGTAATTGACATAGGGTCCGTAGCGGCCGTCGCGCACGGTGATCGCTCCGCCGTCCGGATGCTCGCCGAGCTCCTTCAGCGCCGCAGGCGTGGCGCCGTTGCGCCCTCTGCCCTTGGACTGCTTTTCCGCCAGCACCGAAACCGCGCGGTTGAGGCCGATCGAGAACACGTCCTCGATGCTCTCGAGATTGGCGTAGGTGCCGTCATGCAGCACGAATGGGCCGTAGCGCCCGAGCCCGGCGGAAATCATCTTGCCGCTCTCCGGATGCTTGCCCACGTCGCGCGGCAGCGAAAGCAACGCCACGGCCTTCTCGTGGTCGATGCTTGCCGGCGTCCAGCCCTTGGGCAGGCTGGAACGCTTGGCCTCCTTGCCTTCGCCGCGCTGGAGATAGGGGCCGAAGCGGCCGCTGCGCAGCGTGATTTCCTCGTTCGTATAAGGATCCTGCCCGAGCGACTTCGTGCCGTCCTCAAGCCCGGCCGCGTCTTCGCCATTGCCGTTGACGGCGTCGCCGAGCTGGCGCGTATAGCCGCACTCCGGATAGTTCGAGCAGCCGACGAAGGCACCGTACTTGCCGAGCTTCAGCGACAGATTGCCGGTGCCGCATTTCGGGCAGATGCGCGGGTTCGAGCCGTCCTCGCGGGCGGGGAAGACCAGCGGCGCCAGTTCCTCGTTCAGCGCGTCGAGCACGTCGGAAACACGCAGTTCCTTGATGTCGTCGACGGAGGCCGAGAAATCCTTCCAGAAATCGCGCAGCACGTCCTTCCAGGCGAGCTTGCCGTCGGAGATCTCGTCCAGCTTTTCTTCGAGCGAGGCCGTAAAGTCGTATTCGACATATCTCTCGAAGAAACTCTCGAGGAACGCCGTCACCAGCCGGCCCTTGGCCTGCGGCACCAGCCGGCGCTTGTCTATGACGACATATTCGCGGTCTTCCAGCGTCTTCAGCGTCGCCGCATAGGTGGAAGGACGCCCGATGCCGAGTTCTTCCAGCTTTTTGATGAGCGAAGCCTCGGAGTAGCGCGGCGGCGGCTCGGTCGTGTGCTGGGTAGCGTTGATGGCCTCGCGGGAAAGCTGCTCGCCCTGGTGGATTTCCGGCAGGCGGCGGTTTTCCTCGTCTTCCGAATCCTCTTCCTTCTGGTCGGTGTAGGCGGCAATGAAGCCGTCGAAGCGGATGACCGAGCCCACGGCGCGCAGGTTGGCGGTGCGGGGGCCGTTGACGGCCTCGATCTCCACCGTCGTCCGCTCGATCTCGGCGGCGTTCATCTGGCTGGCGATGGCGCGCTTCCAGATCAGCTCGTAGAGGCGAGCCTGGTCGGCATCCAGATATTGGCGCACAGAGGCCGGCGTGCGGAAGAAATCGGTCGGGCGGATCGCCTCGTGCGCTTCCTGCGCGTTCTTGGCCTTCACCGAATAGTAGCGCGGTTTTTCCGGCAGATATCGCGACCCGAATTCCTTGCCGATCGCGTCGCGGGCAGCGGAGATCGCCTCCGGTGCCATCTGCACGCCGTCGGTTCGCATATAGGTGATAAGACCTGCCGTCTCGCCGCCGAGGTCGACGCCTTCGTAGAGGCGCTGCGCCACCTGCATGGTGCGGTTGGCCGAGAAGCCGAGCCGTGAGGAAGCGGCCTGCTGGAGCGTCGAGGTGGTGAAGGGCGGCGCGGGGTTGCGCCTGGTCGGCTTGGCCTCGACGGAAAGCGCGCGGAAGGAGGCGCCCTCCAGCATCGATTTGATGTCGTGGGCCTGCTCTTCTGTCTTGATGTCGAGCTTCTGGAGCTTCTTGCCCTCATAGGCGGTCAGCCGCGCCTCGAAAGTGTCCTTGCGCGGCGTGCCGAGGATGGCCGCGATCTGCCAGTATTCCTCGCGCACGAAACGCTCGATCTCGGCCTCGCGGTCGCTGACCAGCCGCAGCGCCACCGATTGGACGCGGCCGGCCGAGCGCGCGCCCGGCAGCTTGCGCCAAAGCACCGGCGAGAGCGTGAAGCCGACGAGATAGTCGAGCGCGCGGCGCGCCAGATAGGCGTCCACCAGCGGCACGTCGATCTCGCGCGGGTTGGCCATGGCGTCGAGCACGGACTGCTTGGTGATGGCGTTGAAGACCACGCGCCTGACCGGCTTGTCCTTCAGCGCGCGCTTCTGCCGCAGCACTTCCAGCACATGCCAGGAGATGGCTTCGCCTTCGCGGTCGGGGTCGGTGGCGAGGATAAGGCCGTCGGCATCCTTCACCGCCTTGGCGATCTCGGACAGCCGCTTGGAGGAAGGGCCGTCGACTTCCCAGGACATGGAGAAATCGTCGTCCGGCTTGACCGAGCCGTCCTTGGCGGGCAGGTCGCGCACATGGCCATAGGAGGCGAGAACCTTGTAGTTCCGCCCCAGATATTTGTTGATCGTTTTGGCCTTGGCCGGGGATTCGACGACGACGACGTCCATGTGAGTTCTTGTTTCCAAAGATCGGCGCCCGAACGAAAACAGCGGCGCGCAAAGGATAAATCTGTCAACTGGCCCGTCACATGGCTGCCCTTTTCCATTCGGTCAAGGGGCGGACGCCAAAAACGGCCTTTGCGTCGTCAGACGCAGCTTTTCCGCGAGCATGGTGGCGGATTGCAATTTGCCTATAATTTATGTTATCACAGGTTGTATAAAGTCGACGCCCCACATCCTTCGTTCTTGCCGGCGCAATGCCGGATACAGGGAGTTATTGCCCATGCGGCAGTCCTTTACAACGAGACGGACTGATACCCTGGACTATCTGCAATCCATGCTGGGACAGTTGCGGATCATGGCCGAGTCCGAACGTTGCGACATGCTGGCCTACCTTATCGAGATGGCTTATGTCGAAGCCAGCGATATCATCCGGGGCGAGCGGCCGTCACGGGTCCAGCAGGACAAGCGACACCGCGCCTCCTGAATGGCGCTCGAGCCGGCCGGCGAGGTCGAGCTCCAGCAGAATCATGAAAACCTGTGCCGGATGAAGCCCGGTGTGGCGGATGATCTCGTCCACTCCCACGGGAACCGGGCCGAGCGCTTCCAGCACCAGATACCTGTCGTCGTCGCCCGGAGGCGGCGTGGCCGAAAAATCCGGGGGCTCGTCCAGCGACGGCGCAAGGGGAAGCGGAGCGCCCGTAAGCGGCGCCAGCGCGGTCATGATGTCGCCGGCTTCCGTGACGAGGATGGCGCCCTCCTTGAGCAAGCCGTTGGTGCCGGCCGCGCGCGGATCCATCGGCGAGCCGGGCACGGCGAACACCAGCCGGCCCATTTCGCCCGCCAGCCGCGCGCTGATGAGCGAACCGGACCGTTTGGCCGCCTCCACGACGACCAGGCCGAGCGTCATGCCGGCGACGATGCGGTTGCGGCGCGGGAAATCCTGCGCGCGCGGCTCCCAGCCGAACGGCATTTCGGAGACGATGGCGCCGCCGGTAGCGGCGATCTCGTCCATCAGCCCGACGTTCTCGAGCGGGTAGGGGCGGTCGAGCCCTCCGGCAAGGACGCCGATGGTGCCGGTCGCGATGCTGCCCTGATGCGCGGCGGTGTCGATGCCGCGCGCAAGGCCCGAGACGATCGAATAGCCTTCACGGCCGAGTTCGGCGGCAAGCAGGCGCGCCATCTTGATGCCGGCGAGCGAGGCGTTGCGGGCGCCGACGATGGCCACCGCGGGCAGGGGGAACACGTCGCCGGTTCCGTTCACCGCGAGCAGCGGCGGCGGGTTGTCCATGCGGCGCAGCAGGGGCGGGTAGTCATGTTCGCCGATGCAGACGAAGCGCGCGCCATGCCTGCGCGCGGCCTCCATTTCGGCTTCCGCCTCGGCGATGGAGGGAATGCGCGCGATGCGGCTGGCGCCGCCGGAAATCATCAGTTCCGGCAGCATCTCGATAGCGGTCTCGGCCGAGCCGAAGCGGTTTATGAGGTCGCGAAAGCTGGCCGGCCCGACATTCGGGGTGCGGATCAGCCGCAGCCAGTTCAAACGCTGCCGGTCACTGAGGCGGGGACCGGCAGCCTGGTTCATCCCTTGGCCCCGATCCGCGATTCGGTGCCTGCCAGCAGCCGCGAGATGTTGGCGTGATGCTTTATGAAGATGATCACGCTCATGATCGCGAACAGGATGGCGGTGTCGTGATGCCCCAGGAAGTAAAGGGCGATAGGTACGGCCACCGCCGCCACCAGCGCCGCGAGCGACGAGTAGCGGGCGAGAAACGCGACCAGCAGCCAGACGACGGCGAACACCAGCGCGCCCTGCCAGGCAAGGCCGATGAGCACGCCGAGATAGGTGGCAACGCCCTTGCCGCCCCTGAAGCCGAGCCAGACGGGAAAGAGGTGGCCGAGGAAGGCACCAAAGCCTGCCAGCAGCGCCGCTTCGGGCGCGTAGAGCCGCGCCAGCAGAACCGCGACCGTACCTTTCAGCGCATCAAGCAGCAGCGTCAGCGCCGCGAGCTTCTTGGAGCCGGTGCGCAACACGTTCGTCGCGCCGATATTGCCGGAGCCGATGTTGCGCACGTCGCCCAGCCCCGCCGCGCGCGTGACCAGCAGCCCGAACGGGATCGAGCCGAGCAGATAGCCGAAAACCAGCGCTGCAACGAGAATGGGCAGCGGAAGCTGCCACGGCAAAGAAGTCATTCAGTTCCCCCTCGGAGCTGTTCGACAGTCTCCGACTTACATTGAAAACACTGTGCGGCCCGCAACCATCGTTTGCAAGACCCTGCCTTGCAGCCGCGCGCCTTCGAAGCAGGTATTCTTCGAACGCGACCGGATGGTCTGTTCCTGCACGATCCAGGGCTCGTCGAAGTCGACCACGGCAAGATCGGCGTTCGCGCCCGGCTTCAGAGTGCCGCCCGGCAGGCCGAACAGCCTGGCCGGCGCCGTCGAAAGCACCTCGATGAGGCGTAGAAGCGGGATTTCGCCATTGTGGTGCAGCCGCAGCGCCACGCCCAGCAGCGTCTCCAGGCCGATGGCGCCATCGGCCGCGTCGGAGAAGGGCAGGCGCTTGGTGTCGACGTCCTGCGGATCATGCGAGGACACGACGACGTCCACAGTGCCGTCGCGCACCGCCGCGATCATCGCCTGCCTGTCGTCCTCGTCGCGCAGCGGCGGCGACAGCTTGAAGAATGTGCGGTATTCGCCGATGTCGTTCTCGTTCAGCGACAGGTGGTTGATCGACACGCCGGCGGTGATATCGGCGCCGTCCGCCTTGGCGCGGGCGATCGCGGCAGCCGAAAGGCCGGTGGAAATCTTGGCGGCGTGGTAGCGGCCGCGCGTCAGCCGCGCCAGCAGCAGGTCGCGCTCCAGCGGTATTGCCTCGGCTTCGCGCGGAATGCCCGAAAGGCCGAGCCAGCTTGCATAAAGCCCCTCGTTCATGACGCCCGATCCGGCCAGATGCCGGTCCTGCGTCTCATGGGCGATCACCGCGCCGAAATCGCGCGCATAGGTCAGTGCCCGGCGCATGGTCAGCGAGTTGGAGATGGTATGGCGGCCGTCGGTAAAGGCAACGGCACCGGCCTCGCGCAGCAGGCCGAACTCCGTCATCTCGCGGCCTTCGAGGCCCTTGGTGACGGCGGCGGCCGGGAAGACGTTGACGATCGCCGTGTCGCGCGCGGTGCGCAGCACGAATTCCACCAGCGCGACATTGTCGATCACCGGATCGGTGTCCGGCATCATGACGATGGAGGTGACGCCGCCGGCGGCGGCCGCAAGGCTGGCCGAGGCAATGGTCTCGCGGTGCTCCGCCCCCGGCTCGCCGATGAAGACGCGGCCGTCCACCAGCCCGGGGATGATCGCCTTGCCGGCGCAGTCGATGACCTTGGCACCTTCCGGTGCGCCCTGGTTCAACGCATCGGCACCCGCCGCGACGATGCCCTTGCCGTCCACGATGACGCTGCCGATCTCGTCCAGGCCGCGCGAGGGATCAACGATGCGGGCCTGCTGGAAGATGGTGACGCTCATGCGCGGCCTCCGTCCTGGTTGCGGCGCGGATCGAGCAGCGCCTCCATCACGGCCATGCGCACGGCCACGCCCATCTCCACCTGTTCCTGGATCACACTTTGCGGACCGTCGGCGATCTCGGAGGCGATTTCGACGCCACGGTTCATCGGGCCGGGATGCATCACCAGCGCGTCGGGCTTGGCCGCCTTCAGCTTTTCGGCGTCGAGGCCGAAATAGCGGAAATATTCGCGCACCGAAGGCACGAAGGCGCCTTCCATGCGCTCGCGCTGCAGGCGCAGCATCATCACCACATCGGCGTCCTTGAGGCCTTCCGCCATGTTGGGGCAGACTTCCACGGCCATCTGCGCGATGCCCGAAGGCATCAGCGTCGAAGGCGCGACCACGCGCACCCGCGCGCCCATGGCGTTGAGGAGCAGAATGTTGGAGCGCGCCACGCGCGAATGCAGGATATCGCCGCAGATCGCGACGGTGAGCCCGGCGATCCGGCCCTTGGCGCGGCGGATGGTCAGCGCGTCGAGCAGCGCTTGCGTCGGGTGCTCATGCGCGCCGTCGCCGGCATTGACGACCGAGCAGCCGACCTTCTGCGCCAGAAGCGCCGCCGCCCCCGCCGAGGCGTGGCGGATGATGAGGATGTCGGGGCGCATGGCGTTCAGCGTCATGGCCGTGTCGATCAGCGTCTCCCCCTTCTTCACCGAGGAGCTCGCCACCGACATGTTCATGACGTCCGCGCCCAGCCGTTTTCCGGCGAGCTCGAACGAGGACTGCGTGCGGGTGGATGCCTCGTAGAAGAGGTTGATCTGCGTGCGTCCCCGCAAGGTCGTCGTCTTCTTCTCGTTCTGGCGCGAAATCGCCACCGCGGCGTCGGCGCGGTCGAGAAGCAGCTCTATGTCGATGGGGGAAAGGTCGCGTATGCCAAGCAAATGGCGGTGAGGGTAAAGCGGCAGGGCTGAAGCGTCGGTCATCTTAAAGCCGTCCTATAGGCCCGCAACCGTATGGCCGCAAGCGATGGGTGCCTTATTTCCGGGGATTTTCATCGTGTGGTAAGGAACGCCGGGAGTATAAAGCATCTGGGCCGCCTTCGGATTCGCATCATGCGCCGAAGAAGAACATTATCCAGGGATAGCGCGTGAGCGACGAGGTAACGAACCAATCTCCGCCGTTGACCGGCGGCAATGCCTGGCGGGGCGACCCCTTGCTGGTGCAGCTTGCCGAGGATTTTTCCGAGCCGGTGCGCAAGGATCTCGACAATGTCGGCCGCTTCGTGCTCAGCGCCGAGGCGCAGGATCTCGCGCGACTCGCCAACACCGAGACGCCTAAGTTGCGCACGCATGACCGTCAGGGCAGGCGTCTCGACATCGTCGAATACCATCCAGCCTATCATGCGCTGCTTCGGCGGTCGATTTCGGTCGGCTTGCATTCCTCGATCTGGGAAAACGGCGCGCAGGAGACCGGCCGCCGCCATCAGGCGCGCGCAGCCCGCTATTATCTGACCGCGCAGCTGGAAACCGGGCATCTGTGCCCCATCACCATGACCAGCGCCTCGCTGGCGGCGCTGATGGCAAGCCCGAAGCTGTTTCGTGAATGGGCGCCGCGCATCACCGCGCGCAAATACGATCAGAGCCAGAAGCCGCCGGTGGAAAAGACCGGCCTGACGCTCGGCATGGGCATGACGGAGAAGCAGGGCGGCACGGATGTGCGCGCCAACACCACGCGCGCCGAGCGCGCCGGCAGCGGCTTTTATCGCCTTACCGGGCACAAATGGTTCATGTCGGCGCCGATGTCCGACGCTTTCCTGGTGCTGGCGCAGGCGCGCGAAGGGCTTTCCTGCTTCCTCGTGCCGCGCATCCTCGGTGACGGCAATGGCAACGGTTTCCGCTTCCAGCGCCTGAAGGACAAGCTCGGCAACCGCTCCAACGCCTCGTCCGAAGTCGAATTCGTGAACGCCATCGGCGAGATGGTGGGCGAGCCGGGGCAGGGCGTGAAGACCATCATGGACATGGTGACGCTGACGCGGCTCGACTGTGCCATCGCCTCATCGGGCATCATGCGCGCCGGGCTGGCCGAGGCCGTCAACCACACGCGCCACCGCCAGGTCTTCGGCGCCTATCTCATGGACCAGCCGCTGATGCAGCGCGTTCTGGCCGACATGGCGCTGGACGTGGCGGGCGCCACCGCGCTCTCCTTCCGCCTGGCCCGTTCCTTCGACGAGGCCGCCGCCAGCCGTGGCGAGGCGGCGTTTGCCCGCGTCATGACGCCGGTGGTGAAATACTGGGTGTGCAAGATCGCGCCGGCGCTGCTCTACGAGGCGATGGAGTGCATGGGCGGCAACGGCTATGTCGAGGAACTGCCGCTGGCGCGCTACTATCGCGAGGCCCCGGTCAATGCGATCTGGGAAGGCTCCGGCAATGTCATGGCGCTCGATGTGCTGCGCGTCCTCGGCCGCGCGCCCGGCCTGTTCGACGAGGTGCTTGCCGGTATCGAGCATGACCTCGGCGTGGGCGGTCCCGGCACGACGGGCGTGCTGCGCGCCGCGCTGCAGGTGGCGTCTTCCGACGAAGGCTCCGCGCGGATCCTCACCGAGCAACTGGCGCTCTCTGCCGCCGCGGCCGAATTGAAGCGCATGGGAGCGGGCCGCATTGCCGACGCCTTCATCGAAACGCGACTGGCCGGCCAGTGGCGCGGCACCTATGGCATGCTGGATGCGCGCCACGACGCGCGCATGATTGTCGACACGCTCTATCCGACGATCTGAGCGCAGATCGCCAGTACGGCCGGTATGGTCAGGAACGACACGACCGTCTGCACGGTGGTGACGGCGGCATAGAGTTCCGCGTCGCCGCCGAGCTGGCGCGCGAGCAGATAGCCGTTCATGGCGGTGGGCACCGCCGCGCACAGCGCGAGATAGGAAAGCTGTTCGCCGGTGACGCCGAAGGCTGTGGCCGCGCCGATCAGCAGGGTCGGAAACAGCATGAGCTTGAGGATGACCGGCAGGATAAGCGCCACGCGTGGCTGCCACAGGTCGCCAAGCCGCAAACCGGCGCCGATCGCCAGGAGGCCCATGCCGAGCGCTGCGTTGCCCACCAGCACGAGCGTCTGGTTGAGCGGGCCGTAGAGGTGGAAGGGCAGGGCGCGCAGCAGGATCGCGGCCAGCGATCCCAGGATCATCGGGTTGACGGCCATGTCCCGGCCGATCTTGCGCCAGTTGGTGGCCCGATCGGCGAAGCGGGTGACCAGAAAGACCGTCATCACATTGATCGGTATGATGATGACCGCCATGACGAGCGCCACCACCGCCATGCCCGCCGGTGGAAAGATCTTCTGCGCGATCGCCAAGGCCATGAAGCTGTTCCAGCGCACGGCGGTCTGGAAGATCGAGGAGAATTCGCCGCGGCGCACCAGACCGGAGCGGTCGAGCAAGGGCCATAGTCCGCAGGTGACCGTCACCATGGCGATCAGCGCGACCGCGAGCGCCGCCATCATCGCGTCCAGCTCAAGTCCCGCGAAATCCGCATTGTAGATCGTGACGAAGAGCAGGGCCGGGTAGAGAAACCAGTAGCCGATCTGCTCCAGGCCCAGCCATGCGTTGCGGTCGATCAGGGGCAGCCTTCGCAGCAGGTTTCCGCCGAGAATGAGCAGGAAGATCGGAAGGATGCTCTCGAATGCCGCAAGCATGGACAGGCAATGACCGCTCGAAAAGAACCGCAGGAGTTGAAAACGGCCTATAGAACCTATGTCTCCCGAAAGGCAATGAGCCACCGCCGGCCGTTAAGGTTAATAAATGGTTTCCGTTGCGGGCGGCCCGTTTACCGATCAGTGTCGGCGACCTGTGGCAGGGAGAACCATGCAAACACGTTTCGGCATCCCGACGAGGTCCGGAAAATCCGCGATGCGCGCGGCGCCGGACGGCCGTGTCCGGAAGAATCGCCACGCGGGACGCTGCCCCGGAGAAAACCGCTGATGCGCTACGTACTCATTCTCTGGGCCGCGCCGCTGCTGCTTTTCTGGGGCTGGTTCGGCCTGTCCTTCTACGACATCAATTTCGGCTACGTCATCCTGAGCCGCCAGCTTCACGATCTCGTCTTCCAGCTCTACGGGGAGATACTCGGCATCGATCCCGCCACGATTCCGGCGCTGGTCGCCAAGGCGTGCATATTCGACACGTCGATCCTGCTGGCGATCTTTGCTTTCCGCCGGCGTCGCCAGATTGGCGGGTGGCTGCAGGCCCGGCGCCGGCGCTACGTCGGGCCGGTTTCCCGGCCGAGGGCGTGAAGCCGGTCGAGCACGCCTTGCAGGATGAAGGCGGCGGCGGCCGAATCGATCTTCGTCTTGCGCTTGGCGCGCGACATGTCCATTTCGATCAGGCTGCGTTCCGCCGCGACCGTCGATAGCCGCTCGTCCCAGAAGGCGAAGGGCAGCTCGGTCAATCTCGCGATGTTGCGCACGAAGGCGCGCGACGCCTGCGCACGCGGGCCTTCGCTTCCGTCCATGTTGACGGGCAGGCCGATCACCACCGCGCCGGTGTTTTCCTTGCCCAGAAGCTCCAGCAGGCTTGCCGCGTCCAGCGTGAACTTCCTGCGCATGATGACGGGGCGCGGATGCGCGAAGGACAAGCCGCGATCCGAGACGGCAACGCCGATCGTCTTGTCGCCAAGGTCCAGCCCGGCCAGCGTCCTGCCGCCCGCAAGCAGCGGTGGCAAATCTTCGATCGCAACGATGTTCACGGCCGCGTGGCTTTCCTTTTGACTTGGCTTCGCCGCCTTCTATCCTTTGACCAAGACAAAATCGAGGAGTCGGCAGCCATGAAAATCATCTGGTATGGGCAATCCGCGTTTCGCATCGAGGTCGGCGAGGCCAGGATACTGATCGACCCCTTTATCCAGAATCCGCTCTGGAGCAAGGGCTGGGAAGGCCCCGCCGAAGGTATCACCCATGTGCTGCTGACCCACGGCCACAACGATCATGTCGGCGATTCCCTCGCGATCCTGAAGAAGACCGGCGCGCAGCTCGTCGCGAATTTCGAGATCTGCATGTATCTCGTGGGGCAGGGCTTGAAAGGCGACCAGATCAATCCCGGCAACCATGGCGGCACGGTCGATTGCGGCGGCTTCACCACCACATTCGTCAATGCGCTGCATTCTTCCTCGTTCGGCAGGGAAGACGGCACCAATGTCTATCTCGGCAATCCCGCCGGTCTCGTGCTGCATTTCCGGGACGATCGCACACTTTATCATATGGGCGATACCGACATCTTCTCCGACATGGCGCTGATCAATGAACTGCATCAGCCGAAAATCGGCATCGTGCCGGTCGGCGACCGTTTCACCATGGGCGGCGCGGTGGCCGCGCTTGCCTGCCGGCGCTTCTTCAATTTCGAGACGGTTATCCCCTGCCACTACAGGACGTTCCCGATGCTCGACCAGACGCCGGAGAAATTCGTCGCCGGCATGGAGGGCTCGGGCGTCGATGTCGTCGTGCCGAATCTCGGCGAGACGAAAGAGATTTAGCCGCAGATCGGGCCGCGCACGGACATCCATGTTGCGCGCGGCCGCTGGCGCCGCTATAGCCCGAACACGATTACCAGCCCGGTTTTCCGGAGAATTCCCGATGTCTGTTGATATTGCCACCGTAAAGCGCGTCGCCCATCTGGCCCGCATCGCCGTCACCGACGAGGACGCCGAGCGCATGTCGGGCGAACTGAACGCCATCCTCGGCTTCGTCGAGCAGTTGAACGAGGTCGACGTCTCGGGCGTCGAGCCGATGACCTCGGTCACGCCCATGGCCATGAAGAAGCGCGAGGATATCGTCACCGACGGCAACAAGGCCGCCGATATCGTCGCCAACGCCCCGGCAACGGAAGAGAATTTCTTCCTCGTTCCGAAGGTGGTGGAGTAACGCGTGGCCATCGCGATCGCGATCGAAAGCCCGTTGCAGGACGATGTGCGCGGCCTGATCGCCGAGCTCAACGCCACCTTGCTCGAGCTGACGCCGCCGGAGTTCTGCTTCCACATGACGGCGGAACAGATGGCTGGGCCCGACACCACCGTTTTCATCGCCCGCGACAATGGCGATGCGGTGGCCTGCGGGGCGCTGAAGCGGCATGGTGGCGATCCTGGCGAGGTCAAGCGCATGTATACGCGCCCCTCGCATCGCGGCCGGCGTATCGGCTTCGAGATCGTGGGCCGCATCGAGGCGCTGGCGCGCGGCGAGGGTATTTCGCGGCTGGTGCTTGAAACCGGCGGCCGGCACCCGGCCGCCTGGGCCGTCTATGAGCGCGCCGGCTTTACGCGCTGCGGCCCTGTGCTCGACTATCCGGATTCGGAATGGTCGGTGTTTTACGAGAAGAATTTGCAGGCTGAATGACGATGAGCGACCTGACCAGACTGACCATTTCCGAGGCCCGCACCAAGCTCCGCGCCAAGGAGATCAAGGCGACCGAGTTGACCGACGCCTATCTCGACGCGATCGATGCGGCCAATGGCGAGTTCAACGCCTATGTCACGGTCACGCACGACAAGGCGCGCGACATGGCCAAGGCCTCCGACGAAAAGCTCGCCAAGGGCGAGGGCGGCGCGCTGGAAGGCATTCCGCTCGGCATCAAGGACCTGTTCGCCACCGAGGGCGTCCACACGCAGGCTTGCAGCCATGTGCTGGACGGCTTCAAGCCGCGCTATGAATCGACCGTCACCGCCAATCTCTGGGCCGACGGCGCCGTCATGCTGGGCAAGCTCAACATGGATGAGTTCGCCATGGGCTCGTCGAACGAAACTTCCTACTACGGCGCGGTGATCAACCCGTGGCGCGCGGCCGGCTCGAACAAGCAGCTTGTGCCCGGCGGCTCTTCGGGCGGTTCGGCGGCGGCCGTGGCCGCCTGGCTGTGCGCCGGCGCCACCGCCACCGACACCGGCGGCTCCATCCGCCAGCCGGCCGCCTTCACCGGCACGGTCGGCATCAAGCCGACCTATGGCCGCGTCTCGCGCTGGGGCACGGTGGCCTTCGCCTCCTCGCTCGACCAGGCAGGCCCGATCTCGCGCGACGTGCGCGACGCCGCGATCATGCTCAAGTCCATGGCTTCGGTCGACGCCAAGGACACCACCTCCGTCGATCTGCCCGTGCCGGACTACGAGGCTGCCATCGGTCGCTCGGTGAAGGGCATGAAGATCGGCATTCCCAAGGAATACCGCGTCGACGGCATGCCCGCCGACATCGAGGCGCTGTGGCAGAAGGGCATTGCCTGGCTGAAGGAAGCCGGCGCCGAGATCGTCGACATCTCGCTGCCGCACACGAAATACGCGCTGCCGGCCTATTACATCGTCGCACCGGCGGAAGCCTCGTCGAACCTCGCGCGCTATGACGGCGTCCGCTACGGCCTGCGCGTGCCGGGCAAGGACATCATCGAGATGTACGAGAACACCCGCGCCGCCGGCTTCGGCCGCGAGGTCAAGCGCCGCATCATGATCGGCACCTATGTGCTGTCGGCCGGTTACTACGACGCCTACTATCTGCAGGCGCAGAAGGTGCGAACGCTGATCAAGAAGGACTTTGAAGACGCCTTTGCCGCCGGCATCGACGTCATCCTGACGCCGGCCACTCCGTCGGCCGCCTTCGGCGTCGCCGACCAGGAGATGGCGAGCGATCCGGTGAAGATGTACCTCAACGACATCTTCACCGTGACGGTGAACATGGCGGGCCTGCCGGGCATCGCCGTTCCCGCCGGTGTGGACGCCAGCGGCCTGCCGCTCGGGCTCCAGCTCATCGGCCGCCCCTTCGACGAGGAGACGCTGTTCCAGACTGCCCATGTCATCGAGCAGGCGGCCGGACGGTTCGAACCCGCGAAGTGGTGGTAAGCACAACCTTTTCCACCATCCAGATATAGGAATGCCGGGTATCGGATGAAAGCGTCGATCGCTTTTGTTCCGATACCCGTTCAGGATGTCGGATCGTCTGTTGTGCGCCCGCAGGGTGCATGACGATCCGATGAGGCGCCGGACATGTTCTTTGTCGTTTCCAAGGTTTTCTGGTTCTTCCTCCAGCCCTTGAACCTCTCGCTGTTTCTGCTGTTTGCCGGCGTCGCTGCCCTGCTGGCGGGCTGGCGGCGCCTGGCGATCGCAGGTTGCCTTGGCGGCTTCCTCATCCTTGTGCTGGCGTCCTGGACATCCCTCGGCGCGCTCCTGCTCAATCCGCTCGAAGAGCGGTTCCAGCGGCCGCAATCCCTGACCAGGGTGGACGGCATCGTCGTGCTGGGCGGCGGCCTCGAAGGCGCGATCAATCTCGCGCGCGGAGGCTACGAGCTGAATCGCGCTGGCGACCGCTTCGTCGAGACGGCGATACTTGCGCGCCGCTTTCCCGAGGCGAGGATCGTCGTTTCCGGCGGCGTCGGCTCACTGATTCTCGACGGCGAAGGCGACGCCGCGACGGCGGAGCGGCTGCTGACCGCGCTTGGCGTGGCGCGTGAGCGCCTGGTGCTCGAAAACGAATCCCGCAACACTTATGAAAACGCCGTCTTCACCAAGCGGCTCGTGTCGCCCGCGCCGGGCGAGACCTGGTTGCTGGTGACGTCTGCCTTCCATATGCCGCGCTCCATGGCGCTGTTCCGCAAGGCGGATTTCGCGGTGCTGCCGTGGCCGGTCGACTATCGCACGTCCGGGCAGGAGGGCGTCGGGTTCTTCCGCGACAATCCGGGGGATTCGCTGCAGAACACCGCGATGGGCATCCGCGAGTGGATCGGCCTCGTCGCCTACTGGCTATCGGGCAGGATCGATTCGCCGTTTCCCGGTCCGGCCTGATCCAGCACGGCCCGGCGCGCCGCCGAGAAGAACTGGCGGCGTATCAGCACGGCCAGCAGGATGAGCGTGGTGGCGACGAAAACGCCTCCATTCACGAACCATCCCAGATAGCCGAGCGAGAAGAAGATCGCCCGCAGGCCGGCATTGAAGTGCTTGCCAGCCAGCACGTTCATCCGCGAGGCGCGCTGCACCGCGGTCGCCAGTTCCCCCTCGGTCGCCTCGCGGTGCATCGGCACGGCGCCGATCAGGATGGAGCAATAGTTGAACAGGCGGTAGGACCAGCCGAACTTGAAGAAGGCGTAGATCAGGATCGTTATCAGACCCAGCACCTTGATCTCGAATGTCGGGCGCGACGGAACAGTGGACAGGGGGAGGTCGCCCAGCACCGTCAGCACATGGTCGGAGGCGCCCAGCAGCGCGAAGCAGCCGCCCACCGCGATGAGCGAGCTGGACGCGAAAAAGGCGGTCCCCTGCTGCAATCCGACCATGATGTTGGTGTCGATCATGCGCAGTTCCCGCCGCGCCATCGTGCGCATCCAGGCTTCGCGCTGCGCGTTCATCGCCCTGGTCAGGGACACCCGCCCCGCAAGGCTTCCGGCGACCATCAAGCTGTGCGTGACCCAGGCCACCAGGAAGAAGCCCAGCGCCGAGAAATCGATGGCCGTCAGGTGCAGAGAATCGAACATGCGCGGCGAGCATATCATGAGCCGTTGCCGGTCCCGCAAGCGCGATGCGGGCAGGTGTGCGGAGGCACAATTTCGACATACAGCTTGCCAAATCCTTTCCGCGTTCGCGCGGATAAAAGGCTGATTTTATTGAATCCGTCATGCTTCCACGCATGGCTGCCATGCGGGCGTCGCCATGCTTTGGCCATCTTTGCTGTTGCTAAGGATGCGCCGAAGTCGTATCCAGCCATCATGCGGGTGGGAAAGAACGGCGAGAAAGCCGTCCGCGCAGATTTCTGAGGATAGAACAGTACATCATGGACGAACACGTTCAGAAATCCTGCTGGGGCCTGACGGCCAAGGCAGTGATCGGGGTTGCCGGAATCATCCTTCTGGCCTGGCTCGTGAGTGGCGCAGACAAGGTTGCCATGATCGCCGCCGGATGATCGGCAAGGCACCAACGGAATTCGAAAGAGGCGCGGTCTTCCGCGTCTCTTTTGTTTTTGCAGGTGCCTGCTCATGTCGTTGGCGAAGCAACCGAGGTCGGGAAGCGCCAAGCTCTGACTGACAAAAGCGACCAATCATCCATATATTGAGGCCAGCCCGCACCTCGCAGCCCACCGGAGATCGTCAGCTCGTGTTCCTGTCTGTATTCGACCTTTTCAAGATCGGCATCGGCCCGTCGAGTTCGCACACCATGGGCCCGATGACGGCGGCGGCGCGCTTTCTGGAAGAGCTTCTGGGCAAGGACTGGCCGCGTCCCGCGAACGCCAGGGTGGACCGCATCGCCGTCAGCCTGCACGGCTCGCTTGCCTATACCGGTGTCGGCCACGGCACGGACCGCGCGGTGATCCTCGGGCTCGCCGGCCTGATCCCGACCACGGTGGACCCGGATCGTTCCGACGCGATCATCGACACGATCATGTCCGCGAAGCGCATCACGCCGCCCGGCCACCCTTCCTATCGCTTCGATCCCTCGGCCGATCTGGTGCTCGACAGGAAGACGCCGCTGCTCGGCCATGCCAACGGCATGGCGTTTTATGCCTACGATGCCGACGACCAGCTCCTTTTGAAGCGCATCTACTATTCGATCGGCGGCGGTTTCGTCGTTTCGGAAGAAGAGTTGCAGCGCCTAAAGACGCGCAGCGAGCCCGAGGCGGGAACGCCGGTGCCCTATCCGTTCCGCAACGCGGTGGAGATGCTTTCCATGGCGGCAGAGAGCGGGCTTTCGATCGCCGAGATGAAGCGGACCAATGAAGAGAAGCACACCTCGCGCGAGGAACTGAACGCCGGTCTCGACCGCATCTGGGCCACCATGACGGGCTGCATAGACCGTGGCCTGTCGCAGGAGGGCATCATGCCGGGCGGGTTGAAGGTGCGCCGCCGCGCGCGCCAGCTTCACGAGAAGCTGCAGGAGGAATGGCGCCAGAACCGTCCCAATCCGCTGCTCGCCAATGACTGGCTGTCGATCTACGCCATGGCCGTCAACGAGGAGAATGCCGCCGGCGGACGCGTGGTCACCGCGCCGACCAACGGGGCGGCGGGCGTCGTGCCGGCCGTGCTGCGCTACTGGCTGCACTTCCATCCCGAGGCCGACCAGGCCAGCATCCGCGACTTTCTGCTGACGGCCGCGGCGGTTGGCGGCATCATCAAGACCAATGCCTCGATCTCCGGCGCCGAGGTCGGTTGCCAGGGCGAAGTGGGCTCTGCCTCGGCCATGGCCGCGGCGGGCCTGTGCGCCGTCATGGGCGGCACGCCAGAGCAGGTGGAAAACGCGGCCGAGATCGCGCTCGAGCATCATCTCGGCATGACCTGCGATCCGGTGGGCGGCCTCGTGCAGGTGCCGTGCATCGAGCGCAACGCGCTGGGCGCGGTGAAAGCGGTGACGGCCGCCTCGCTGGCGATCAAGGGCGACGGCAAGCATTTCGTGCCGCTGGACGCGGCGATCGAAACCATGCGGCAGACCGGCATGGACATGAACGAGCGCTACAAGGAAACCAGCCTTGGTGGCCTCGCCGTCAACGTCGTGGAGTGCTGACGCGCTGTTCCGGCGATACCGTATGCTCCTGTGGACAATCGGCTTGTCGGTGACGGGTGCCGGGAGTAAACCACGGCCATGGCTCTCAATCTGATAAAACTCTGTGTCGGCTGCGACAGCGTCGAGGATCTGGAGGAATGGATCTCCTTCCGCCTCGAGGAGCGTCGCCGGGCCGGCGAGCCGGTCGAGCAGTACCATACGACCCGCATGACCCCGACGCGCGGCGAGGAAATCCTTGGCGGCGGCTCGCTCTACTGGGTCATCAAGGGCAATGTCCAATGCCGGCAGAGGCTGCTGGAAATCCGGCCCTTCATCGATGACGAGGGCATTTCGCGCTGCCGGCTGGTGCTGGAGCCGACGGTGGTGCGCACCGAATGGCAGCCGCGCCGCGCTTTCCAGGGCTGGCGTTACCTCAAGGCCGAGGACGCGCCAGCCGATCTCGGCGCCGGCCGCGCCGGTCTTGCGGAAATGCCGGCGAAGCTGCGGCAGGAACTGGCCGACCTCGGCCTTCTGTGATCCCTTCCGGGCGTCGGATGCGGGCTTGCAAGCGCAGGCAGCGCGCTACATGTTCTTGCCATGAACGACAAGAAGACGCCCGCTCAGGTCACGTCATCGCCGGTTCCTTCAGGACCACGTTCGAGCACGCGGGAAATAGATGATTTTCTGCGGCAGGCGAGGGCGCTTGCCGGTGCGAAATCCTCGACGGGCAGGCTCATTCTCGCACTCGATGCGACGATGAGCAGGCAGCCCACCTGGGATCTGGCCTGCGCGTTGCAGGCGGAGATGTTCGACGCCGTCGGCCATCTCGGCACGCTCGACGTGCAACTCGTCTATTTTCGCGGCATCGAGGAATGCCGTGCCTCGAAATTCGTTTCCGACACCGATGCGCTCAAGCGGTTGATGAGCGGCATAAGGTGCCAGGGAGGCCAGACCCAGATCGGCAAGGTCCTTTCACACGCGCTGAAGGAGACGGCGCGGGAGAAGGTCTCCGCGCTCGTCTATATCGGCGACGCGATGGAAGAGAATGTCGACGTGCTGGCGATGAAGGCCGGCAATCTCGGCATGCATGGCGTTCCCGCCTTCATTTTCCAGGAAGGCGAGGACCGTGCGGCGGAAGTGGCCTTCAAGGAAATGGCCCGGCTTTCCAAGGGCGCCTGGTTCCGTTTCGACCGGAATGCCGCCGCCACTCTCGCCAGATTGCTGTCGGCGGTCGCGATATTCGCGGCGGGCGGCATCACGGCGCTGGAAGCGCGGGGCAGGCCCGAAGACCGGTTGATGATCGAGCATTTGCGGCGGGGCGGCGGAAACGGATGAGCATATTGCTTGGCATGGCGGGCGTGGCCGCGATCGTCGTTCTGGCGGCGATGGCCTTCGTACGGACCGATGCGGCGGCACTCGCTCGTGCCGCCACGGTTACGGGGCCGATGATGGTCGGTCTGCTCGGCGCGATCCTGCTGCTGCTGGGGCGGATGGGGCTTGGTGGAATGCTGGTTTCGGCGGCCGTCGCTTGGTATTCCGCCGGCCGCATACGCCGGGATGCCCAACCCGCCCCCGGCAAGCGCTCGACGGTGCGCACCGCGGCGCTTGAGATGGAGCTCGACCACGATACCGGCGGGCTGGAAGGGCTGGTGCTTGCCGGCCGGTACGAGCAGCGCTGGCTGAGCGCGATGGCGCTGGCGGAACTGCGCGAGCTTTACGCCGAGCTGCGCGGTGATCCCGAAAGCCGGCAGCTTCTAGAGGCTTATCTTGATAGCCGGTTTCCCGTCTGGCGCGAAAACGCGGATGCGGGTCTTGGCCAGCGGCATGGTGCTGCGCCAGGTTCGGGCGCCATGACTAAGGAGGAGGCCTACAAGATCCTTGGTCTTGAAGCGGGGGCCACCCCGGCGGATGTCCGCAAGGCGCACCGCCGCCTGATGCAGCGCCTGCACCCCGACCTCGGAGGCACGTCTTTCCTGGCGGCGCGGATTAACGAAGCCAAGGACGTTTTGCTCACCAATCACGACTAGTCTCCTTCGACTCGAAACAACCCGGAGGTCTTTCTGCTTCGCCGCCTCAGTTCTGGACGGCGTAGCAGGAGATTTTCTTCTTCTTCAGCGCGGCGCAGGCATCCCAGGCGGCAACCTTCGATTCGAAGCCGCCAAAGCGCGCGCGGTGGTAGGTGACGCCGCCCTTCTGGAAGGGTTGGGTGAAACCCGACGCCTTGGCGAGGATGCCGGCAGCTTCCTTGCTGACCTTCTCCAGGAAGGCCTCGGCCTCGCTGCGGCTCGGTGAGGAGGCGATCTGCACGACCCAGCCGGAGGTGGCGACGGAGGCGGTGTTGACCGGATCGACCTGCTGGGTGGCAGCGGCGACGATCGCCTCCGGGCGCGGCGCCGGAACAGTGGCGGCGGGCGAGGGGTCCGCATAGGCCTGGAGAGCGGGCGCCGGGACCGTTTCGGGCGTCCTGGCGGCCCTGGCGGGGGCTGCGGCTGCCACCTGGGCGGCAGCGGGCGCGGCATCGTCGGCAGCCACGACATCGGCGTCCGGCTTCACGTCCGGGGTCGGGGCGCCATGCTTGGGCAGCAGCACCTTCGCAATCGCGCCGATCGGGGATTCGCCCGCGCTGGCCACCAGCGGAGCGCGCTTGCCGCCGCTGGAAGCCTGCGGCAGATACTTGTTGATCAGCTCGACCATCTGGTTGTCGCGGCTGGCCGCGCTTGCGCCGCCCATGACGACCGCGACGATGCGGCGATTGCCATCAGCCACGGACGAAACGAGGTTGAAGCCCGAGGCGTTGGTGTAGCCGGTCTTGATGCCGTCCATGCCCTTCACGCGGCCAAGCAGGCGGTTGTGGTTCGGCATGCGCTGGCGGCCCAGTGTGAAGGAGCGGGTGGAGAAATAGCCGTAATACTGCGGATAGTGCTCGCGCAGCGCCAGGCCGAGCGTCGCCATGTCGCGCGCGGTGGTGAACTGTCCGCCATTGGGCAGGCCGTTGGCGTTGCGGAACACGGTGCCGGTCATGCCCAGGCTGCGGGCCTTGGCGGTCATCATGCGGGCAAAGGTCTCCTCGTCGCCGCCCAGCAATTCGCCAAGGGCGGTCGCCGCGTCGTTGGCCGACTTGGTCACCAGCGAGTAGATGGCCGTCTCGACGGTCACGGACCCTCCGGCCCGCACGCCGATCTTCGTCGGCGGCTGGGCGGCGGCATGGGCGGAGAAGGGAACGCGTGTTTCCTTGGTGATCTTGCCGCGCGAAAGCGCCTCGAAGGTCAGGTACAGCGTCATCATCTTGGTCAGCGAGGCCGGATAGCGACGCGATTCCGCATTTGCCGAATAGAGCGTCTTGCCCGTGGAGGCGTCCACGACGATCGCCGCATATTTGGAGCTGGACTTCGAAGCTGCCGCTGCCTCACCCGCCACGGCCATGCTCATGGCCAGGGCGAGAATGAAGGCGACGGCGGATTTTGCGAATGAGGGCTGCTGAAGGCCAATGCCGGCAAACGCTTGACGCACTGTTACACCCTTTGGATTTTTGTTGCACCCGAGGCGGCAAAGGTTCCTGCCTCACAGCGCGCAACCCTAAGGGCACTGCGTTACCAATCCGTTTATGGTAACCGCTTCGTTCACTTTTTTGGTCGAGCTTTAGAATGAATTTAGTTTTCGGCCGGCTGGAAAATGGCCGTTGCCATTGACTTTTTGTGCGCTGCACAATAAATTAATTGCAACGCACAAGAATGCGCCAAACCGTCACCGGGAAGTTGAAAGGGAATGCGCAATGCTGCAGTCGTTCGATGAAGTCAGCAAGTACGGCAAGGAATTCGTGGATGGCGGCCTGAAGAGCTTCGCCGCGATCTCCAAGGGTGCCCAGGCCATTGCGGTTGAAACCACGGACTATACCAAGCGGTCGCTCGAGGCCGGTTCGGCCACCTTCGAGAAGGTGATCTCGTCCGGCTCGCTCGAAAAGGCGCTGGAAGTCCAGACCGACTACGCCCGCCAGACCTACGAGGGGTTCGTTGCCGAGGCCACCAGGCTCGGTGAGCTTTATGCCGAGCTCGCCAAGGAAGCCTACAAGCCTTTCGAGTCGATCGTGGCCAAGGCCAAGTAATTTTTCTGAATTGCTGGAACGGGGGCTCGTCCCCCGGTGTTGACCCGGTCGCCAGGCGCGGCCGGGTTTTTCGCATTCGGCATATTCGCCGATCACGAATGGTCAACCTCGACACGGACAGAGCGAGCAACCATATTGTCAGCAGAACAGAAGAGCTTAAAATCCGTAAATGAATACCTACATCGAGCTACGGGCGAGGATCCCGCAAAAGGCATGAAACCGGTGACGAGCATCGAAAGCGCCGCAGGAACGAGGATGGCGCAGAACAGCGGCGAAGGCGGCAACGCCCCCGGTCGGGGCACGGCTGTCATCACGCGCACGAAACCCAAAACCAAGAAGCCAAGCCTTTATCGGGTTCTGATCCTTAACGACGACTACACGCCGATGGAGTTCGTGATCCATATTTTGGAACGATTTTTCCAGAAGGATCGCGAAACCGCCACACGCATCATGCTTCATGTGCACAATCACGGTGTGGGTGAGTGTGGGGTTTATACATTTGAAGTGGCCGAGACGAAGGTGTCCCAGGTCATGGATTTTGCCCGTCAGAATCAACATCCGCTGCAATGCGTGATGGAGAAGAAATGAGGTTTTGAATGCCGGCTTTCTCCCAGGGCCTGGAAAAGGCGCTTCACCAGGCGCTCACATTCGCGAACGAGCGTCACCATGAATACGCGACGCTCGAACACCTTCTGCTGGCCCTTATCGACGATTCGGAGGCCGCGGCGGTCATGCGTGCCTGCAACGTCGATCTCGATGAGCTGAAACGGACCGTTCTCAACTACATCGATACCGAACTGGACAATCTGGTCACCGGTTACGACGAGGATTCCAAGCCGACCGCCGGCTTCCAGCGCGTGATCCAGCGCGCGGTGATCCACGTCCAGTCGTCCGGGCGCGATGAGGTGTCGGGGGCGAACGTGCTCGTTGCGATTTTCGCCGAGCGCGAGAGCCATGCCGCCTACTTCCTGCAGGAACAGCAGATGACCCGCTACGATGCGGTCAACTACATCAGCCACGGCATCGCCAAGCGCCCCGGCGCCAGCGAAACGCGCACGCCGCGCGGCGCCGAGGACGATCAGGCCGGCTCGCCCGGCGATGCGTCGGAAGAGGGCGGCAAGAAGAAGCAGCAGGACGCGCTGAGCGCCTACTGCATCGATCTCAACAAGAAGGCCCGCGCCGGCAAGATCGACCCGTTGATCGGGCGCGCGTCGGAGATCAACCGCACCATCCAGGTGCTGTGCCGCCGCTCCAAGAACAACCCGCTCTATGTCGGCGATCCCGGTGTGGGCAAGACGGCGATCGCCGAGGGCCTTGCCAAGCGTATCGTGGAAGGCGACGTGCCGGACGTTCTGGCCGACGCCACCATCTTCGCGCTCGACATGGGCACCTTGCTGGCCGGCACGCGCTATCGCGGCGATTTCGAGGAGCGCCTGAAGCAGGTCGTGAAGGAGCTGGAGGAATATCCGGGCGCGGTGCTGTTCATCGATGAGATCCACACCGTGATCGGCGCCGGGGCAACCTCCGGCGGCGCGATGGATGCGTCGAACCTGCTCAAGCCGGCCCTGTCGTCGGGCGCGATCCGCTGCATCGGCTCGACCACCTACAAGGAGTTCCGCCAGTTCTTCGAGAAGGACCGTGCCCTGGTGCGGCGCTTCCAGAAGATCGACGTGAACGAGCCCACGGTGGACGACGCGATCGAGATCATGAAGGGCCTGCGGCCCTACTACGAGGAGTTCCACCGGGTGAAGTACACCAACGACGCCATCAAGGCGGCGGTGGAACTGTCGGCTCGCTACATCAGCGACCGCAAGCTGCCCGACAAGGCGATCGACGTGATCGACGAGACGGGCGCCTCGCAGATGCTGCTGCCCGAGGCCAAGCGCAAGAAGACGATCGGCATCCGCGAGATCGAGGCCACCATCGCCACCATGGCGCGCATCCCGCCCAAGACGGTCTCGGCCGACGACGAGCAGGTGCTCGCCAATCTCGAAACCGAGCTGCGCCGCGTGGTCTATGGCCAGGATACGGCCATCACCGCGCTTGCCTCGGCCATCAAGCTGGCGCGCGCGGGCCTGCGTGAACCGGAAAAGCCGATCGGCTCCTACCTGTTCTCGGGACCGACCGGCGTCGGCAAGACCGAAGTGGCCAAGCAGCTCGCCGCCTCGCTCGGCGTGGAGCTGATCCGCTTCGACATGTCGGAATATATGGAACGCCACACCGTTTCGCGGCTGATCGGCGCGCCTCCCGGCTATGTCGGCTTCGATCAGGGCGGCCTGCTGACCGACGGCGTCGACCAGCATCCGCACTGCGTGTTGCTGCTCGACGAGGTCGAGAAGGCGCATCCGGACCTGTTCAACATCCTGTTGCAGGTCATGGACCACGGCAAGCTGACCGACCACAACGGCAAGCAGATCGACTTCCGCAACGTCATCCTCATCATGACGACCAATGCGGGCGCGGCCGATCTTGCCCGACCGGCCATCGGTTTCGGCTCGTCGAAGCGCGAAGGCGACGACATGGAGGCGATCAACCGGCTGTTCTCGCCGGAGTTCCGCAACCGTCTCGATGCCATCATCCCGTTCGGCTCGCTGCCCGTCCCGGTGGTGCATCAGGTCGTGCAGAAGTTCGTCATGCAGCTCGAGGCCCAGCTTTCCGAGCGCGGCGTGACCTTCGATCTGTCGCCCGAGGCAGTCGCCTGGCTGGCCGACAAGGGCTACGACGAGCGCATGGGCGCGCGTCCGCTGGGCCGGGTGATCCAGGAATACATCAAGAAGCCGTTGGCCGAGGAAGTCCTGTTCGGCAAGCTGAAGAAGGGCGGCACGGTGCGCGTGACGGTCGAGACGAAGGAGAACGGCGAAACCGGCCTCAAGCTCGACGCGATCGCGGACGAGGTGCCGGTCAGGCCCAAAAAGGAAAATCCCGACAAGCCGATTGCGAAAAAGCCGGCAGCCAAGAAGTCGGCGGCCAGGAAAAGCACCGCGCAGAAGCCCAAGTCCGCCCCCAAGGGCAAGGATGGCGCCAAGCGCAGCCTGGTGCCGCAGCTTCCCCGCAAGGGCTGAGCCGACCGGCACCATAAGAGAAACAAAAGGGCGGTCGCGTGCGACCGCCCTTTTTCGTTGCGTCCGTGCCTATCGATAAAGCAATGTGATCGCGCGTAGTGGTAAACTTGGTCGGCGGCGTTGGGGCTTATGCCTTTGCCAGTTCGGCGCGGAGCTTTTCGGCGTGTTCGGCCAGCACTTCCGGCTTTTCCATCTGCCCCGTGTGGGGCTTCAGCGGCACGCCTTCAAAGCGTGGCAGGATATGGAAATGCAGGTGGAAAACGGTCTGTCCCGCCGCGATCTCGTTGAACTGGGAGACGGTCACGCCATCGGCCTCGAAAGCCTGCTTGGCGGCCCGCGCGATCTTTTGCACCACCCCCATCAGCGGCCCCAGCGTGGCGGGATCGGCGTCGAGCAGATTGCGCGATGGTGTCCGGGGCACCACCAGCGTATGTCCGGTGCTCTGCGGCATCAGGTCCATGAAGGCGATTGCCGTGTCATCCTCATAGACCTTGTGCGCGGGCAGTTCACCACGCAGGATTTTTGCGAACACATTGGTATCGTCATATGTCATGGGGTGCCTCTCTTCATCCGGGTGTTCGCGTCATATTCGTTTCGGCAGTTTCCCGCAATCAAGGGGGCAGGGCTACACATGTTTTGGAACTACGCCTATCTGATCGTCGCAATTGTCTTCGAAGTCATGGCGACGACCGCCCTGAAGGAAACGAACGGCTTCACCCGCCTCGCGCCATCGCTGGTCTCGGTGGCCGGCTATGCGCTGGCCTTCTATTTCCTGTCGCTGCCCTTGCGCACCATGCCGGTCGGCGTGGTCTATGCCATCTGGTGCGGAGCGGGGATCATACTGGTGACGCTGATCGGATGGACCTGGCTGCGCCAGGCGCTCGACATGCCCGCGATGATCGGCATGGGCTTCATCATCGTCGGCGTCGGCATCATCAACCTGTTTTCGAAAACGCTCATGCATTGAGCGCTGGATCGCCCGCCTGAGCCTCGTCCGTTCGATGCTCAGGCGTCCGTTGCGCGATCCTTGCGAAACGGGCCATGCTCGTCGAGATATTCGCCGAGGCGCTCCACCTCATCGCGCTCGCGCTCGAGATAGTCGGCGACCGCCTTTCTGAGGCCCGGATGGGCGATGTAGTGGGCGGAGTGCGTGGTGACGGGCCGGTAGCCACGCGCCAGCTTGTGCTCGCCCTGAGCTCCTGCCTCTACCACATTGAGTTTGTTGGCAATTGCGAACTCGATGGCCTGATGGTAGCAGACCTCGAAATGCAGGAACGGATGGTCCTCGATGCAGCCCCAGTTGCGCCCGTAGAGCGTATCGGAGCCGATGAAATTGATGGCGCCGGCGATATAGCGGCCGTTGCGGCGGGCCATGACCAGCAGCACGTCGCTGGCCATGCGCTCGCCGATCAGGGAGAAGAACGTGCGGTTGAGATAGGGGCGGCCCCATTTGCGGCTGCCCGTATCCATATAGAAGGCAAAAAAATCGTCCCAGACGCGCTCGGTGAGGTCGCTTCCCGTCAGCCAGTCGATCTCGATGCCATGTGCCACCGCCTCGCGGCGCTCCTTCTTCAGCGCCTTGCGCTTGCGCGAGGCAAGCGTGGCCAGAAAATCGTCGTAGCTCGAAAAGCCCTCGTTGAAGAAGTGGAACTGCTGGTCGGTGCGATCGAGGAATCCGGCGCCTTTGAGCGCTGCCATATCGGCTTGGGTGGCAAAGGTGACGTGGGCGGAAGAAACGCCGAGCCTGTCGGTCGCCAGTTTCAGCCCGGCGGCAAGTGCCGCCTTGACCGATTGCGGATCGGCGTCGTGATGCGCCAGCAGGCGCGGGCCTGTCGCGGGCGTGAAGGGCACCGAGGCCTGCAGCTTGGGATAGTATCGGCCGCCGGCACGCTCGAAGGCGTCGGCCCAGCCATGGTCGAATACGTATTCGCCCTGGCTATGGGATTTCAGGTAACACGGAACCGCGCCGAGCAGGGTGCCGTCGGGTGCTTCGAGGCGCAGGTGGTGCCCCATCCAGCCGGCACGGCGAACAGCGCAGCCGGACTCTTCGAGGGATCCTAGAAAATCAAACGAAATAAATGGGTTATATGGAGATATGGAGCTTTTCCTGGAGGCTCCGGTAAGGCTTTCCCATTCGGCGCGGGTGAAGCCGCCCATGCTGTCAACGACGCGGATGGCGAAGTCGCCATCCGCTCGGTTGTCGGTGCCGTCGCGCGTCGTGTCCATCGGCTTTAGATACGTTGCCCGCCTGCCGGCGCAAGAGGGCGGCGCAACACAATCACGAAACCACTGCCGCCGGCTCGAAGCCTTCGAAAGTCATCTGGTCGGCATGGGCGAATGTCCGGTCTACCGCCGCCTGGTCACGTACGGTCCAGGTGATGACCGGCATGTCGAGCCTGTCACGCAGGAAGCTGACGAAGCGGTTGGGCAGCTCCGACACGCTGAAGGAGGTGAACGAGATGCCATGCGCCAGCATGGAGAAATGCGCCTCCAGTTCGTGTTCCCTGATGCCGCAGGCGGTCAGTCCGGTCGGGATGTCGCCCGCATGAGCCGGGAACTGCCGGATCAGCCAGTGGTCGAAGGACATGATGGCGGCCTGTCCGCGATAGCCGCGAAGCTGCGCGCACACCTTTTCCACCAGCCCTTCGTCCTTGCCGGGAATGCCCTTCAGCTCGATCACCAGCGGCACGCGGCCGGCCACGCGATCCAGCATTTCCTGCAGCGTGGGCGCGTGGTCGGCCGTGCCGCCGATGCGCAGGGCAGCCATTTCGGCCGCCGTACGCTGCCAGATATAGCCCTCCGTGCCGGTAAGGCGCTTGAGGTCGTTGTCGTGGAAGACGACAGGGACGCCATCGGACGACAAATGCACGTCACACTCGATCGAATAGCCTTTTTCAATGGCGCGATCGAAGGCCGACAGCGTGTTTTCCCACACCGCCTTGTTGAGATCATGATAGCCGCGATGCGCGATCGGCCGCGCCGCCAGCCAGGACAGGTCGGTCATGATGCGGCCTTCATGCAACTTCGACGATGGCTTCGACCTCGACCGCCGCATTGAGCGGCAGGACCGCCACGCCGACCGCCGAACGGGCATGCTTGCCGGCCTCGCCGAGGGCGGCGACCAGGAAATCGGAGGCGCCGTTGGCGACGAGGTGCTGCTCGGTGAAGTCGGGCGAGGAGGCGACGAAGACAGTGATCTTGACCAGGCGCTTGATTCTCTCCAGATCGCCCAGCGCAGCCTTGACCTGCGCGAGCACGTTCACGGCGCAATATTTGGCGGCTTCCTGACCGGTCGCGGTGTCGAGGTCGCGGCCAAGCAGTCCGGAGGCCACCAGCTTGCCGTCCTTCAGCGGCAACTGGCCGGCGGTGAAGACGAGATTGCCGCTCTGCGTATAGGGCACGTAGTTGGCAGCGGGGGCGGCGGCCACGGGCAGGGTCACGCCGAGCTTGCCGAGCCGGTTTTCAATTGTCTCGCTCATCGTCTTTCCTTATTTCTGGTGATGGACATCGGTTGCCGCGCGCAAACTGCTATTTTTGCCTCGCTTCCGCCACGACTTTTTTTAAAGTGCCTGTCATTCCCGCGGCCAATCAGGGTCGCCCCACCGGAGCGTCTTCATGCGCGCATCGCGCCTTGCCTTGCTTGCCCTTCTTTCGTCATCCGTTTTCAGCGCAGCGCCGGCCCTCGCGGGAACCCCGCTGGTCTCCCATCGCGCGGTCTACGACCTGGTTCTCGACAAGGCTTCGGACCAGTCGGGCATCACGGGCCTTGCCGGCCGCATGGTCTACGAATTCAACGGTTCGCCCTGCGAGGGCTATACCGTCAAGTTCCGTTTCGTCACCCAGATCGATACGGGCGAGAACACGCGCCTGACCGACCAGCAGACCACGACGTTCGAGGACGCCGAAGGCAAGACCTTCAGCTTCGTCACCAAGTCCTTCGTCGACCAGAACCTCGAGCGCGAGGTGAAGGGCACGGCCACGCGCGAAAAGGCGGGCCTGAAGGTCGATATCGAGAAGCCGGAAAAGAACTCGCTGGAACTGGCCCCCACCCAGTTTCCGACTCAGCATCTGGTCGAGCTCATCGACAAGGCAAGGAGCGGCGAGACCTTTTACGAGACCAATCTGTTCGACGGTTCCGAGGACGCCGACAAGGTCATGACCACCACGGTCGTGGTCGGCAAAAAGACCGATGCGAGCAAGACCGACCCGGAGCTGCCGGCGCTCAAGAGCCTCGCCAAGGACAAATACTGGCCCGTGGACATCGCCTATTTCGACGAAAGCAAGAGCGACGGCGAGGACATGCCGGAATATCGCATCAGCTTCAAGCTGCACGAGAACGGCCTGACACGGGACCTGGTCATGGACTATGGCGACTTTTCCATGACCGGCAAGCTGGTCAACCTCTCGGTGTTCGACCAGCCAAAGCAGCAGAAATGCGACAAGTAGGGCGCGCCTGGCGGTCTATGTCGACGACCCGATCTGGTATTGGCGCGCGCGGCGCCGGTGCCATTTGATGGCCGACGAGCTCGCCAAGTTGCATTGCTTCGCCGCGCGGCTCGGTCTGCATGATGTCACGCCGCTTGCATTTCCGCGACTTGCCCTCTATATGCGCGCACATTCCACACACGGACTTGGTGTTGGCCGGGAGAAATCCGGCTGGAACCTCCGGTGGCATCGAGGGCTATCCGAGATGCCGGACGTCCGTGGAGGCTAACCGGAAAGGAAAATAGGAATGGCTCTGCCTGATTTCAGCATGCGCCAGCTTCTGGAAGCTGGTGTTCACTTCGGCCACCAGACCCACCGCTGGAACCCGAAGATGGCGCCCTACATCTATGGCGCCCGCAACAACATCCACATCATCGACCTGTCGCAGACGGTTCCGTTGCTGCACCAGGCGCTCAAGCAGGTTTCCGACACCGTCGCCCGTGGCGGCCGCGTGCTCTTCGTCGGCACCAAGCGTCAGGCTTCGGACATCGTCGCCGACGCCGCCCAGCGTTCGGCCCAGTATTACGTCAACTCCCGCTGGCTCGGCGGCATGCTGACCAACTGGAAGACGATCTCAAACTCGATCCAGCGCCTGCGCAAGCTCGACGAGCTGCTCGCCGGCGAAGCACAGGGCTTCACCAAGAAAGAGCGCCTGAACCTCGAGCGCGAGCGCGAGAAGCTGGACAAGGCCCTCGGCGGCATCAAGGACATGGGCTCGACGCCGGACCTGATGTTCGTCATCGACACCAACAAGGAAGCGATCGCCATTCTCGAGGCCAAGCGTCTCGGCATCCCGGTCGTCGCCATCATCGACTCCAACTGCGATCCGGACAAGGTCGACTTCCCGATCCCGGGCAACGATGACGCCGCGCGCGCCATCCAGCTCTACTGCGACCTGATCGCTCGCGCCGCAATCGACGGCATCGCCCGCCAGCAGGGCGCGCTGGGCGTGGACATCGGCGCTTCCGCCGAGGCTCCGTCCGAGCCTGCTCTCGGCGAGACGCAGGAAGGCACGTCGCCCGAGGCGTAATGGCGCCGGGAGCCGCCTCCCGGCTCCCGATTTTTTCGGATTGGGCGCGCTTTGTCGCGCCGGCGTCAGGCGCATCATCGAAGATCGGTGGTGCGCCCACGCGTTTCTAAAGAAGAGGCAAGAGAATGAGCATTTCAGCTGCACAGGTTAAACAGCTCCGCGATATGACCGGCGCGGGCATGATGGATTGCAAGGCCGCGCTGGCCGAGACCAATGGTGACATGGAAGCCGCCGTCGACTGGCTGCGCGCAAAGGGCATTGCCAAGGCCGACAAGAAGGCCGGCCGCACCGCCGCCGAAGGCCTGATCGGCGTTGCCGCCGATGCGAACTCGGCCGTGGTCGTCGAGGTCAACTCCGAGACCGACTTCGTCGCCCGCAACGAAGCCTTCCAGGAAATCGTCCGCAACGTCGCGACCGTTGCGCTGGGCACCAGCGGCGAAACCGACGCGGTCGCCGAAGCCGCCTATCCCGGTTCGGGCAAGTCGGTGACGGAGACCATCAAGGACGCCGTCGGCACCATCGGCGAGAACATGGGCTTCCGCCGTTCGGCAAAGCTTTCGGTTCCGCAGGGCGCGGTTGCGACCTATGTGCACAATGCCGTTGCCGACAGCCTCGGCAAGCTCGGCGTGCTCGTCGCCATCGAGACGGCCGGCAATGCCGAGGCCGCCCGCAACTTCGCGCGTCAGGTTGCCATGCACGTCGCTGCGACCAGCCCGCTGGCGCTGACCGCCGAGGAAGTCGATCCGGCGGTTGTGGCCCGTGAAAAGGCGATCTTCGCCGAGCAGGCCCGCGAATCCGGCAAGCCGGAAAACGTCATCGAGAAGATGATCGAAGGCCGCCTGCGCAAGTTCTACGAGGAAGTCGTGCTGCTGAAGCAGGGCTTCGTGCTGAACCCCGACCTGACCGTCGAGGCCGCGCTGAAGGAAGCCGAGAAGGAAATCGGCGCTCCCGCCAGGCTCGCCGGCTTCGTGCGCTTCGCTCTGGGCGAGGGCATCGAGAAGGAAGAGAGCGATTTCGCCGCCGAAGTCGCGGCGGCCGTGAAGAAGTAAGCCTCCTGCGGCCCTTCTCATCGTTACGATTGAACAGGGGCACCGCGTGACAACGCGGTGCCCTTCGTGTATGCGCAACTGCGCATCGGGGACGGCTTGCCGCCGGCGGACCATCGCCGTGGCGCGGATGCGTTGAAAACCCATATCCCAAAGAGGACGAGATGACGGCCAAACCCTTGTACCGGCGTGTTGTGTTGAAGGCGTCGGGCGAGGCGCTGATGGGCGACCAGCATTTCGGCATTGACGTGTCGGTCGTCGACCGCATCGCCTCCGACATCGCCGAGGCTCGCGCGATGGGCGTCGAGGTTGGCGTGGTCATCGGCGGCGGCAACATCTTCCGCGGCGTGGCCGTTGCCTCCAAGGGCGGCGACCGTGTCACCGGCGACCACATGGGCATGCTCGCCACCGTCATCAATTCGCTGGCGCTGCGCACCTCGCTGGTCAAGATCGGCGTCGATGCGGTCGTACTCTCGGCAATCGCCATGCCGGAGCTTTGCGAGAGCTTCTCGCAGCGCCAGGCGACCGCCTATATGAACGAGGGCAAGGTGGTGATCTTCGCCGGCGGCACCGGCAATCCCTTTTTCACCACTGATTCGGCCGCGGCCCTTCGTGCCGCCGAAATCGGCGCCGATGCGCTGTTCAAGGGCACGCAGGTGGACGGCGTCTACTCGGCCGATCCGAAGAAGGACCCCGCCGCGACCCGCTTCGAGCACATCACCCATGCCGATGTCATCGCCAAGGGCCTGTCTATCATGGATACGGCCGCAATTGCGCTTGCGCGCGAAAACAACATTCCGATAATCGTCTATTCGATACATGAACAGGGTGGTTTCGGCGAGATTCTGAGGGGCGGCGGTCACTGCACGGTCGTCTCCGACGCGTGAATTCTGAAGGCTGACCTGGCGACTGAAAGGTCAAGGAGAAGAAGAAAATGAGCAACGGCGCAGATTTCAACGATATCCAGCGGCGCATGGAAGGCGCGGTGAACGCTTTCAAGCATGATCTTGCCTCGCTGAGGACCGGCCGGGCGTCCAGCAACCTTCTCGACCCCATCCAGGTCCCGGCCTATGGCTCGGCCATGCCGATCGCGCAGGTGGCCACCATCTCGGTGCCGGAGCCGCGCATGATCTCGGTGTCCGTGTGGGACAAGTCGATGGTCGCCGCCGTCGACCGCGCGATCCGCGAGTCCAATCTCGGCTTCAATCCGATTGTCGACGGCACGACGCTGCGCATCCCGCTGCCAGAGCTCAACGAACAGCGCCGCAAGGAGCTGGTGAAGATCGCGCATACCTATGCCGAGAATGCCCGCGTGGCCGTGCGCCATGTGCGCCGCGACGGCATGGACCATCTCAAGAAAGCCCAGAAGGACGGCGATATCAGCGAGGACGATTCGCGTGTGCAGTCCGACAAGGTGCAGAAGCTGACCGACGACACCATCAGCATGATCGACAGCCTGTTGAGCGGAAAAGAAGCGGAAATCATGCAGGTTTGAGGCCTGTCCGGCGCAGGCCGGCAGCCTGAAGGCGAGGACGATGACAACCCCCGCGCACGTCGCGATTATCATGGATGGAAACGGTCGCTGGGCAAAAGCACGCGGTCTTCCCCGTCTGGCGGGCCATAAGGCCGGCGTCGAGGCCCTTCGCAAGACGGTGAAGGCCGCGGCCGACCAGGGCATTCGCTGGCTGACGGTCTATGCCTTTTCCTCCGAGAACTGGTCGCGGCCGAAATCGGAGGTCAGCGATCTGATGGGGCTGCTGAAGCTGTTCATCAGGCGTGATCTGGCCGAGCTGCACCAGAACGGCGTGCGCGTGCGGATCATCGGAGACCGCGGCAACCTTCAGTCCGACATCGCCGCGCTTCTGGAAGAGGCGGAGACGCTGACGGCCCGCAACACCGCGATCAATCTCGTCATCGCCTTCAACTATGGCGGGCGCGACGAGATCCTGCGCGCGGCGCGCACCCTCGCCGAGCAGGCCGTGTCCGGAAAGATCGCGCCGGCGGACATCGACGTCGAGGCATTCGCGGCCGCTCTCGATAGCCGCGAGATTCCGGACCCGGATCTCGTCATCCGCACAAGCGGCGAAATGCGCCTGTCGAATTTTCTCCTGTGGCAGGCCGCCTACAGCGAACTCGTCTTCATGCCGTGCTACTGGCCGGATTTCACCAGCGACCATCTGGCGGAGGCAATCGGCCAGTTTGGCGCGCGGGAGCGCCGCTTCGGCGGACTGGTGGCGCGGGGCGTCGCATCTTGAGCAATCTCAGCAATCTGCAACTGCGGGTCATCTCGGCGATTGTCCTGGCAATCGTGGTGCTTGCCCTGACCTGGTTCGGCGGCCTGCCGTTCCGCCTGTTGTCGGCGGTCATCGCGCTGGCGATGTTCTACGAATGGTGCACCATGTCGCGCACCGTATCGAATGGCGGCTACCAGTGGCTTTCGGCCGTTTTCCTCGCCATCCCCGTTCTGGCACTGGTCGGCGGCATGGCGGCGAGCACCGTCTGGCTGGTCCTTGCCGGCGCGATCGGCGTCTCCGCGATCGTCGGCCTGATCCGGGGGCAGGGCACCTGGACGACGTTCGGCCTGGCCTATGCCGGCCTTTCCGGCATTTCGCTGGCGCTGCTGCGAGGCAGCGAGACGGCGGGGCTCATCGCGATCCTGTTCCTGTTCGCGACCGTCTGGGCGACGGACATCATGGCCTATTTCGTCGGGCGCGCCGTGGGCGGGCCCAAGCTGGCGCCGGCGATCTCTCCCGGCAAGACCTGGAGCGGGGCTGCCGGCGGCACCATCGGCGGCCTGGTTGCCGGGGTTCTGGTCGCGGCCATCGCGGGCGGCACGAACCTGGCGGTCATGGCGCTGGTGGCGCTGTTGCTGTCGATCGTGTCCCAGGCGGGGGACCTTTTCGAATCCTGGGTCAAGCGCCGGCACGGCGTGAAGGATTCAAGCCACCTGATCCCTGGTCACGGCGGCGTCATGGATCGTGTCGACGGGCTTGTCGTGGCGGCCCTGGCCCTATACGTGATCGGCATGCTGCTTGGTGATGCCGCCAATCCGGCGGCAGGCCTGTTCGTCCGATAGGCTGGCGCAGCAATCGCTCCGGTCGGCGGCTTGCCTTGGATTCGCCGGCATTGATGTCACACATGCGCCGGTGCATCGCGCCGGGCTGCTTGCGAGGGAATGAGTTTGGGTCAGATACTTCCTGCGATGTTCGGCACGGACAGCCTGCTCGTGGGCACCATCATTCCATTCCTGTTCGTCCTGACCGTGGTCGTCTTCGTCCACGAGATGGGCCACTATCTGGTCGGTCGCTGGTGCGGGATCGGCGTAAAGGCGTTCTCGATCGGCTTCGGACCTGAGCTGATCGGCTTCAACGACAGACGCGGCACGCGCTGGAAGCTGTCCGCGATACCGCTGGGCGGTTACGTCAAGTTTGTCGGCGACATGAACGTCACCAGCACGCCGGATGCCGCCGAAGCCGAGAAGCTGAGCGAGGAAGAACGCAAGGTCGCTTTCCACACCCAGCCGGTGTGGAAGCGGGCGGCGACGGTCGTCGCGGGGCCGCTGTTCAATTTCCTGCTCACGATCGCGGTCTTCACCGTGATGTTTTCGCTCTATGGCCGTTTCGTTTCCGAGCCGATGGTTGCGGAGGTGCGCCCCGGCAGCCCGGCGGCCGTTGCTGGTTTCCAGCCCGGCGATCGCTTCGTCAGCGTCGATGGCGAGAAGGTCAACACGTTCTCCGATGTGCAGCAACTCGTTTCCGGCCGCGCCGGAGACAAGCTGACTTTCGTGATGCAGCGCGACGGCAAGGATATCAAGCTCACCGCGACGCCCGAGGCAAGCGAGCAAACCGACCCGCTCGGCAACAAGATCAGGATCGGGGTCATCGGCGTTGTCAACGACGAACAGCTCGGCAAGCCGCATATCGTGCACTACAGCCCGGCCGGCGCGTTCCTTCAGGCCGTGGAGGAGACCGGCAGCATCATCGTCCGCACCGGTCAGTTCTTCAAGCGCTTCGTAGTGGGGCGTGAGGACAAGTGCCAGCTCGGCGGCCCGGTGAAGATCGCGGACATGGCCGGCAAGGCAGCCAAGCTCGGCTTCGAATGGCTGGTGCAGCTCGTGGCGTTTCTTTCGGTCGGAATCGGATTTCTCAACCTGCTGCCCATTCCGCCACTGGACGGCGGCCATTTGCTTTTCTATGGGGTAGAGGCGGTCGCCCGGCGGCCGATGTCGGAGCGCGCCATGGAGGTGTTCTACCGAATCGGCATGCTGGTCGTTCTGGGCTTCATGGGATTCGTGTTCTGGAACGACCTGTTTGGGTGCTGAAATTATGAAGAAAATTGCCCTGCGCGGAGGCTTATTGAGGGGGCGTTTACCATCAGCGGCAATATGCGTGACGCGAAAGCCACGCGTGCCTGTGAAGTAAACGCAAATTAACCAGAAGCCTTGCGTGTAGGGAAAATCCGGTTAATACGGTATGGAAAATCATGGCCGCACGTCCGGTTTTCTCGCCGTGGGGACTACGAGAAAAGGTTTAATAGCCCGATGAAGGCAGCATCCAATTTTCTAAACGCCGCGTCCGCGGTGGCCTTGTCCGCGTCTCTGGTCGTGCCAGGGGCGGTGGTGGCTCAACTGGCCACGGTTTCGGTCGCATCGGCGGCGGTCGTCAGCAACATCGAGGTGCGCGGAAACCAGCGCGTCGAGGCGCAGACGATTCGCGATTACGTTGCCATCAAGCCGGGCAAGGCCTTCTCCAACGCCGACATCGACGAGGCGGTGAAGCGCCTTTTCGCCACCGGCCTTTTCTCCGATGTGCGCATCAATCAGGTCGGCTCCAGCCTTGTGGTTCAGGTCAGCGAGCTGCAGGTGGTCAATCAGGTGCTCTTCCAGGGCAACAAGAAGATCAAGGACGCGCAGCTTTCCGGCATGGTTCAGCTCAAGCCGCGCGGCACGTTCTCCAATGCCACGATGGAAGCCGACGCTGACGCGATTCGTGAGGCCTACCGCCGGATCGGTCGCAATGATGCGACGGTCAATGCGCGTGTGGTCGACCTCGGCGAGAACCGCGTCAACGTTGTGTTCGAGATCAACGAAGGCGAGCGCACCAAGATCGCCGCGATCAATTTCGTCGGCAATCATGCCTTCAGCTCGCGCCGCCTGGCCGATGTGATCTCGACCAAGAAGTCGACGATCCTGTCTTTCCTGATGCGCGACGACATCTATGACGAGCAGCGTCTGCGTGCCGACGAGGAGGCCCTGCGCCGCTTCTACTACAATCGCGGCTATGCCGATTTCCGCGTGGTCTCGGCTTCCGGCGAGCTCGATGAGGCGTCCAACACCTACACCGTGACCATCACGGTCGAGGAAGGCGATCGCTATACGTTCGGCGATGTCTCGGTCGAAAGCTCGATCCCCGAGGTCAATACCGCTGAGCTTCAGTCCCAGCTCAAGACCCGGCCGGGCGCGGTTTACAGCGCCAAGGATGTCGAGGATTCGATCATTGCCCTGACCGAAGACGTGGCGGGCAAGGGATACGCCTTCGCGCAGGTTACGCCGCGCGGCGACCGCAATTTCGAAAACCACACGATCTCCGTGGTCTACACGGTCGATCAGGGCGCCAAGACCTATGTCGAGCGCATCGAGATTCGCGGCAACGACCGCACCCGCGATTACGTGATCCGTCGCGAGTTCGATGTCAGCGAAGGCGATGCCTTCAACCAGGTCCTCATCCAGCGCGCGAAGAAGCGCCTCGAGAATCTTGGCTTCTTTGACAGTGTCGAGATTTCGACGGCGCCCGGCAGCGAGCCCGATCAGGTTGTGCTGGTGGTCGATGTGGCCGAGAAGTCGACCGGCGAGTTCTCGATCGGCGCGGGTTATACCTCGGGCGGCCAGACCCCCGGCCCCTCGGTGGAAGGCTCGATCACCGAGCGCAACTTCCTCGGGCGCGGCCAGTACATCCGCCTGTCGGCGGGTGGCGGCAAGAACTCGCGCGACTTTTCGCTCTCTTTCACCGAGCCTTATTTCCTCGGGCGTCGCATCGCGGCCGGCTTCGACATCTATCGCCAGACGCGCACTTACGACAAGTATGAGAGCGAGCTGAACGGTGCCACGGTAAGGTTCGGTCTGCCGATCACCGAGGCGCTGTCCACGCAGTTGGCCTACAACTACACGCAGGAAAAATATAAGTTCCGCGATGGTTGCGACGCGAATGGTGATGGCCAGATCGATCTTGATGACGATGGTGACCCTGTATGCGATGTTTCTCAGGGTATCATTGAGGGCGTGAACGAAAGCCCGTGGAACAAGTCCTCGGTGTCGGGAACGATCCTGTACAACACGATCGACGACATGAAGAACCCGCATTCGGGTCTCTATGCGACGCTGACCACGGAAGTGGCGGGCCTTGGTGGCGACGCCAGGTTCGTCAAGGTTACCGGCCGGAGTACCTACTATCAGACGTTGTCGGAGGAATACGACATCGTCGGTCTGGCGACTGTCGGCGGCGGCCATGTCCAGGGTTACGGATCCGAGAAGGATCTGCGTATTTTCGACCATTTCCAGGGCACGGATCGCATGATCCGCGGCTTCGAATGGGGTGGTTTCGGTCCGTATGATGCAAAGACAGGCGATCACCTGGGCGGAACGACGTACTTCAATGCGTCGCTCGAAGCGCAGTTCCCGCTGCCCGTCATTCCGGAGAGCTTCGGTCTGCGCGGCGCGGTCTTCGCGGATGCGGCAACGCTCTACGGAAACAAGATCGCTCCGACGTCCGGGCTGACCGTCGCGGGGACGAATATGGAGTGGCGCGCGTCGCTCGGTGCCGGCCTGATCTGGGCGTCTCCGTTCGGTCCGCTGCGCATCGATTACGCGGTGCCGGTCGTCAAGAAGGACGGCGACGTCGTCCAGAATTTCAACTTCGGCATTTCGACCCGCTTCTGATATAGAAGCGGGAACTTCCGGGCCGCTGAGGCCCGGAAGAAAAGGTTTACATGTCCGACCCGGTCTTCTTCGAGCCGTCGCGCCGCTATACGGCCCTTGAGATCGCGAACCTCACCGGCGCGGAGCTCCTCGATTCGCGCGATGCTCAGGTGAGCGTCGCGACCATTGCTCCCGCTGGCGACAGCACATCGGATGCGCTGGTCTTCGTTGAAGGCAAGCGCAATGCCGGCTTGCTGGACGGGCTGCGCGCGGCGGTGATTTTGTGCACGCCCGATGTGACCAGTCTCGTGCCTGCGGGAATAGCCGTTCTGGTGACGCAGAAGCCGCAGGCGGCGTTTGCGCAGGTGGCGCGGTTGCTGTTCCCGACAGCGTCGAGGCCCCAGCCGATGACCGGCGAGGCCGGTGTGTCGCCCGCCGCTTATGTTCATCCCACGGCAAAGCTGGAAGCCAACGTCATCATCGAGCCGGGCGCGGTGATCGGCGCCGGTGTGGCCATCGGCAGCGGCACGATCGTTGCACCCAATGCGGTGATCGGCGTTTCCAGCCAGATCGGCCGCGACTGCTTCATCGGTCCCAATGTCAGCGTGCAATGTGCCTTGATCGGCAACAAGGTGGTGATCCACAGCGGCGCCAGCATTGGCCGCGAGGGCTTCGGCTTCGTTGCCGGCGCGACCGGCCCGGAACGCATCCCGCAGATCGGCCGAGTGGTCATTCAGGACAATGTCGAGATCGGCGCCAACACCACCGTGGATCGCGGCGCCATGGCCGATACGATCATCGGCGAGGGCAGCAAGATCGATAACCTTGTGCAGATCGCGCACAATGTCCGTATCGGACGCGGCTGCGTGATTGCTGGGCAGTGCGGCATATCGGGCTCCGTCACCATCGGGGATTACGTGATGATGGGCGGCCGTGTCGGCCTTGCGGATCATCTGACCATCGGCAGCGGCGCCCGGCTGGCCGCCGCCAGCGGTTTCATGAACGACGTTCCCGCCGGCGAGGTGTGGGCCGGCTTGCCCGCGCGCCCGATGATGGAGTTCATGCGCGATGTCGCCGCTATTCGAAAACTTTCATCGAAGCCCAAGAAGGGGTGATTTTTAATGGCCGATACCGCCACATCCACACTTGAAGCCATCGATATTCTCGGCCTGCTGAAGCTGTTGCCGCACCGCTATCCGATGCTGCTGGTCGACCGCATCATCGAGGTCGACTCCGACAATTCCGCGATCGGTATCAAGAACGTCACCTTCAACGAGCCCCATTTCCAGGGGCATTTCCCCGAGCAGCCGGTGATGCCCGGCGTTCTCATCGTCGAAGCCATGGCGCAGACGGCGGGAGCCATCTGCATCAAGAGCCAGACCACCGACAAGCCGTCGCTGGTCTATTTCATGACCATCGATAACGCAAAGTTCAGGCGTCCCGTCGTTCCGGGCGACCAGCTTCACATCCATGTGAAAAAGCTGAAAAAGCGGGGCAATATCTGGCGTTTCGCTTGCGAAGCGCTGGTCGACGGCGCAAAGGCAGCGGAAGCGGAAATTTCCGCGATGATGTCGCCGCCCACGCCCTGATCAGCGAGACTTTATGCATACCGAGACTTTCATTCATCCACTGGCCGTTGTCGAAGACGGGGCGCAGCTCGGCGCCGGCGTCCATGTCGGGCCGTTCTGCCATGTCGGTGCCGATGTGAGCCTGGGCGAGGGCACGAAGCTCGTCAGCCACGTCTCCATTTCCGGCGCGACGACCATCGGGTCGGGCTGCACGATCCATCCCCAGGCCGCCCTGGGCGGTCCGCCGCAGAACAATGCCCACAAGGGCGGCCGCACCACGCTGACCATCGGCAACAATTGCACCATCCGCGAATATGTCACGATGCATGTCGGCACCGACAACGCGCGCGGGGCCACCATCATCGGCAACAACTGCACATTCCTGACCTACACCCATGTCGGCCATGATTGCGTTCTCGGCAACAACATCACCATGGCCGCCGGTGCGATGCTTGCCGGCCATGTCGAACTTGCCGACAATGTCGGGATCGGCGGGCTGACGGGCGTCCATCAGTTCGTGCGCGTCGGACGCGGCGCGTTTCTGGCCGGTGGCTCGATGGTCATCGGCGACGTGCTGCCGTTCACCATGGCGATGGGCAATCGCGCCAAGCTGCGCGGGCTCAACGTCGTCGGCCTGCGCCGGTCCGGCATGTCGAGGTCGGAGATGCTGATCCTGCGTCGCACCTACAAGACGCTGTTCGATCGCAGCCGCCCCGTCAGCGAGAACATCGAGATCGCGCGCAACGAGTTCGCCGGCTCTCCGATTGCCATGGAGATGGTCAACTTCATCGCCGAGCGGGGCAAGCGTCTGTATACCGTTCCGCCGCTGAAAGGTGCCGTCGATGACGACGCCGACGACCAGGGCTGACCGGAATCTGCCGATCAGACTTGCACCCGGCGACCGGGTGGGCATCGTGGCGGGAAGCGGCAAGTTGCCGATCGATGTGGCCGAACGCCTGCGGGCAATCGGCCATGCGCCGTTCGTGGCGTTGATCGAGGGGGAGGCGGATCGCGATTCGGTCCTGACCTCCTGCGAGCACGAATTTCTGGCTCTGGAAGATTTTCCCGCTCTCGTCCCGGTCATGCGCAGGCACGGCGTCACGCACATCGTGCTGGCCGGCGGCGTCGATCGCCGGCCGAACTGGCGCGCCGTCAGGCCGAGCTTCGCGCTTCTGCGGATTTTGCCGCGCGCGGTGGCGGCGCTGGCGCGCGGTGACGACGGGCTCTTGCGCATATTGGTGCGCGGGCTCGAAGACTATGGCTTCAAGGTCGTTGGAGCGCATGAGATCCTGCCCGACATTCTCTCTCCGCAGGGCCTGATGACGCGCACATCACCAAGAAAAAGCGACTGGCGCGATCTCGATGCCGCGCTGGAGGCCGCGCTTGCCATCGGCAGGCTGGACATCGGGCAGGGCGCGGTCTCCGTAGGTGGCCGTGTCATCGCGCTTGAAGGAATAGAAGGAACCGATTGCCTGCTGGCGCGCGTCGCGGACATGCGCGACCATGGACGCCTCGCCGGCAAGGAGAGGGGGGTTCTGGTGAAATGTTCCAAGCCGGGGCAGGAAAAGCGCGCCGATCTGCCGACCATCGGGCCGAAGACGGTCGACGGCGCGCACGCGGCCGGTCTTGCCGGGATCGGCGTGGAAGCGGGCAGCTCGCTGATCCTGGATTTCGGGCCGATGGTCGAGCGCGCGGATGAACTCGGCCTGTTCGTGGTCGGTCTGCCTGCCAGGGAGCTTGAATGACGGGATCGACGCCGCTGAAAATAGCGATCGTGGCCGGTGAGGAATCGGGCGATTTGCTTGGCGCCGATATGGTTCGCGCATTGCGGCGCGCCACCGGGCGGGATGTTCAGCTCGTCGGCGTTGGTGGCCGCCACCTGCAGGAACTGGGGCTGAATCCGCTTTTCGACGGTTCCGAGATCGCGCTGATGGGTGTCAGCGCGATCGTCCGGGATTTGCCGCGTCTGATTCGGCGGATCGGCGAGACCGCGCGGGCCATTGCCGAGGCGAAGCCCGATTGCCTCGTCACCATCGACAGCCCGGATTTTTCGCTGCGCGTCACGGCAAAGCTGCGCAAGCTCAATCCCGCGATCCCGATCGTCCACTATGTCTGCCCCAGTGTCTGGGCATGGCGCCCCGGGCGGGCAAGGGCCATGCGGCCGCATGTCGACAGGGTTCTGTGCATCCTGCCTTTCGAGGTTGCGGAACTGGAGCGACTCGGCGGCCCGCCGGGAACATATGTCGGCCACCGGCTGACGCAGGACCCCGGCGTTGTTTCGGCCTCGGCCATACAGGTACAGCCGCGCGACCTTTCCGAAACGCGCGAGAAGACGCTGCTCCTTCTTCCCGGTTCGCGTCGCGGGGAGGTCAAGAGGCTGCTGGAGCCGTTCGGGCGGACCGTGAGCGTCCTGCGCACGCGCGGGCATCGCCTGCGCCTCCTGCTGCCGACGGTGCCGCATGTTGCCGGCATGGTGTCGGCGGGCATCGCGGATTGGGAACAGAAGCCCGAGATCATTCTGGAGCCGGCGCGCAAATGGCAAGCGTTCGGCGAGGCGGATGCCGCGCTGATCGCATCCGGCACGGTATCGCTCGAACTGGCGCTGTCGCGCGTGCCCATGGTTTCCGCCTACAGGCTCGATCCCATCGCGCGATTGGCGCAGGGAATGATCACGGTATGGTCGGCCCTGCTTCCCAACCTGATTGCCGATCGCGCGATCGTTCCGGAATTCTATGACCGCTATGTGCGGCCGCAGAACCTCGCCCGCCACCTCGAGGCGCTGTTCTTCGACACCGACTACCGGGCATGGCAAAGGGATGGTTTCTCGGAAGTGGCGCGCCGGATGGCGACGCCTCAGCCATCCGGGGAAATCGCTGCCGGCGCGGTGCTCGCCGAAATCGAAAAAGCCCGGGCCAGATAAATCTGCCAACAAAAAAGCGCCCCGCGGGGCGCTTTCTTCATTCAAGCCTGTTCCGATCAGCGCTTGGCGATCGGCACGTAGTCGCGCTCGGGATAGCCGGTGTAGAGCTGGCGCGGCCGGCCGATCTTCTGGTGCGGGTCCTCGATCATCTCCTTCCACTGCGCGATCCAGCCGACGGTGCGCGCGACGGCGAACAGCACGGTGAACATGGTGGTGGGGAAGCCCAGCGCCTTCAGCGTGATGCCGGAATAGAAATCGATGTTCGGATAGAGCTTCTTTTCGATGAAATATTCATCGGTAAGCGCGATCTTCTCAAGTTCCATCGCAACGTCGAGCAGCGGATCGTCCTTGATGCCGAGTTCGCCCAGCACCTCATGCGTGGTCTTCTGCATGATCTTGGCGCGCGGGTCGTAGTTCTTGTAGACGCGGTGGCCGAAGCCCATCAGGCGGAACGGATCGTTCTTGTCCTTGGCGCGGGCGATGAACTCCGGAATACGGTCGACATGGCCGATCTCGGCCAGCATGTTGAGGGCGGCTTCATTGGCGCCGCCATGCGCGGGACCCCACAGGCAGGCGATGCCGGCGGCGATGCAGGCGAACGGATTGGCGCCCGACGAACCGGCGAGACGCACGGTCGAGGTCGAAGCGTTCTGCTCGTGGTCGGCGTGCAGGATGAAGATGCGTTCCATGGCGCGGGCGAGCACCGGATTGACCTTGTACTCCTCGCACGGCACCGCAAAGCACATATGCAGGAAGTTGGCGGCGAAGTTCAGCTCGTTCTTCGGGTAAACGAAGGGCTGGCCGATGTGGTACTTGTAGGCCATCGCGGCAAGGGTCGGCATCTTGGCGATCAGGCGGATCGAGGCGACCATGCGCTGATGCGGGTCCGAAATGTCGGTCGAGTCGTGATAGAAGGCCGACAGCGCCCCGACCACGCCGCACATCACCGCCATCGGGTGCGCATCGCGGCGGAAGCCGGTGAAGAAGCGCGACATCTGCTCGTGCACCATGGTGTGGCGCGTGACGCGATAGTCGAAGTCGTCCTTCTGCGCCTTGGTCGGCAGCTCGCCGTAGAGCAGCAGGTAGCAGACTTCGAGGAAGTCGCCGTGCTCGGCAAGCTGGTCGATCGGATAGCCGCGATGCAGCAGCACGCCGGCGTCGCCGTCGATATAGGTGATCTGCGATTCACAGCTCGCGGTCGAGGTGAAACCGGGGTCGTAAGTGAAGGCCCCAGTGTCCTTGTAGAGCGCGCCGATGTCTATGACTTCCGGTCCGACCGAGCCACTTCGCACCTTGAATTCGTGGGTTTTACCAGCAAATTCCAGCTTGGCTGTCGTGTCGGTCATCGCAAACTTCCTTTGTTTCTGTTCGGCGAACGGCTGGGTCCGCGTCAATGCCGGAAAATCCGGCACTCGAAATGCGGGTTTTTGCTATCGCATTTCCAGGGACCTGCCAAGTTCGGCAATAGGCATATGTTGCACCGCAGCACGTTTGTTGCAATGCCAATCAGCGAGGCCCCGGCGCGTTAATCGATTTGATCCGAGATGCGTGCGAGGCTCTCTTCGCGGCCCAGGACTTCGAGAACATCGAAGACGCCCGGAGACGTGCTTCGGCCGGTCAGGGCGGCGCGCAGCGGCTGCGCCACGGCGCCGAGCTTGATCTCGCTGCGGGTCGCGAATTCGCGGATCGCGGCCTCGGTGGAGGACGCGGACCACTCGTTCACGCCCTTCAGCGCGGCGAACGCGCCGGAAAGCACCGTGCGGGGTTTTTCGCCGACCAGCGAAGCTGCCTTTTCGTCGAGAGAAAGCGGACGCTGGGCGAACAGGAAGGCTGCGCCATCGGCCAGTTCCAGCAGGGTCTTCGCGCGTTCCTTGAGGCCCGGCATGGCGGCGAGGAGCTGCGCCCGGGTGTTCTCGTTCAGGCCGGCGATGATCGGCGCACCGTTTTCCAGATAGGGCAAGGTGGCGATGAAGATGTCGAGCAGCTCGGCATCGTCCATCTTGCGCATATAGAGGCCGTTCAGCGCCTCCAGCTTCTGGAAATCGAAGCGCGCGGCACCCTTGTTGACATCGGAAATGTCGAACCAGCGGATCATGTCGTCGATCGACATCACCTCGTCGTCGCCATGGCTCCAGCCGAGGCGTGCCAGATAGTTGAGCAGCGCGGCCGGCAGGTAGCCCATGGCGCGGTAGGCCTCGACGCCAAGCGCGCCATGCCGCTTCGACAGCTTGGCGCCGTCCGATCCATGGATCAGCGGGATATGCGCCATCTGCGGCACCTTCCAGCCCATGGCGTTGTAGATGACGGTCTGGCGCGCGGCATTGGTCAGGTGGTCGTCGCCACGGATGATGTGGGTGACGCCCATGTCGTGGTCATCGACCACCACAGCGTGCATATAGGTGGGGTTGCCGTCCGAACGCAGGATGATGAAGTCGTCGAGATCCTTGTTGGGGAAACGCACCTCGCCCTGCACGCTGTCATGCACGACGGTTTCGCCTTCGGCCGGCGCCTTGATGCGGATGGCCGGCTTCACGCCGGCCGGCGCCTCGGAAGGGTCGCGGTCGCGCCAGCGGCCGTCATAGCGCGGCGGCCGGCCCTCGGCGCGGGCCTTCTCGCGCATTTCGTTCAGCTCTTCGGGCGTGGCATAGCAATAGTAGGCCTTGCCCATGCGCACCAGCTCCTCGGCCACCTCGCGGTGGCGCGGCGCGCGCTCGAACTGCGAAACCGCCTCGCCCTCCCAGTCGAGGCCGAGCCAGGTGAGGCCGTCGAGAATCGCGGCCGTTGCAGCCTCGGTCGAGCGCTCGCGATCGGTATCCTCGATGCGCAGCAGCATCGTGCCGCCGGTGTGGCGGGCATAGAGCCAGTTGAACAATGCGGTGCGGGCGCCGCCAATGTGCAGGAAGCCGGTGGGCGAGGGAGCAAAACGGGTGACGACTTTGTCGGACATGGTGTTTCCAGATGGAAGGAATGGGTTCGCGCAGTCGAAGCGGCGGCGCATGGCAATTCGGTAGCGTTCATGTAGCATAGAGGGTCGAGGGTGCAAGGGGCAGGGCCGGCCGCTGCGGTGAGGACGCACGGCAGGGTCCGGAAAGGGGGCTTGCATGTCGCGCGACCAGGCGCCGACCGAGGTGAGCGAACGCGCATTGTTCGCCTCCGGGCAGCATGATGTCGTGCCTGCATTCGGCGAACATGTTGCGCCTGCCGCAGATATAAGCCGTCGGAACCCGAAAGAACCGTCCCGAAAGCGGGCTTTCGTCCCTGCGCGATTGCCTTCCCTTGCTCCGCTCCACGCGAAGGCGGCGCGCGCGCTGACCACCGCATTCGCAACGGAGCTCGATCGCGGCACGCCTTTCCTCTTCATCCCGGCCCTTCTCGCCTTCGGCGCCATTACTTACTACGGCCTGCCGGACGAGCCCGGCTTTCAGCCGCTGATCGGCGGGGCGCTCGTTACAGGTATTGCGGGATATCTGCTGCCGGCGCACCGGCAGCTTCTGCGCCTTGTGGTGCTGGCCGCCCTGGTCTGCCTGCTTGGCATGCTGGCGGCCAGGGTGGAGACATGGCGCGCGGGCACCAGCATGCTGGGCAGTGAAATTTCCACGCGACTGACCGGCCGGGTCGCGGAAATCGACCATATGGCGAATGGTCGGGTACGCCTGACGATCGATGTCGTCGCAACGGCCAGGCCGACATTGCGCTATGCACCCGAGCGTGTGCGGCTGTCGGCACGTAAAATCCCGCCGGGCCTCGTCGTCGGCTCCGAGATCGAGGGGGCGGTCCGGCTGATGTCGCCCACAGGCCCGGTGCGGCCGGGAAGCTACGACTTCTCCTTCAGCAGCTATTTCGCCGGGATCGGTGCAAGCGGGTTCTTCCTGCGCGGCCCTGACCTTGTGGGAGATGCATCGGAGCTTCCAGTCCGGGCAAGGCTGGCCAATGGCGTGGAGAACCTGCGCAACGCCATTGCCGACCGCATACGCGGCCATATCGGCGGGCCGGAAGGTGAGATCGCGGCCGCCCTCGTCGTCGGCATCCGCGCCGGCATTCCGGAGAACATCAACGAAGCGATGCGGCGCACCGGCATCTATCACATCATCTCGATCTCGGGCCTGCACATGGCCCTGGTCGCGGGGACGATGATGGGCTCGCTGCGCGCCGTGTTCGCGCTGTTTCCCGGCTTTGCCTCGCGTCACCCGGTCAAGAAATACGCGGCCGCGATCGCGCTCGTCGCCATTGCCGCCTATCTCTTCATCTCCGGTGGCGATGTCGCGGCCCAGCGCAGCTTCTTCATGCTGGCTATCATGCTGGCGGCGCTCCTGTTCGACCGGGGTGCGCTGACGACCCGCAACCTGGCGATCTCGGCGCTCATCATCATCGCGGTGTCGCCGCATGAGGTGGTGGGGCCGAGTTTCCAGATGTCCTTTGCCGCCACCGCTGCCCTGGTCGGCGCCTACGCCTTGTGGTCCGAACGCCGCCACAGCCGCAAGCGCGCCCCGCCGAAGGCCGGGCGGCCATTGGCGGGTGTCATTCTCGGCAAGGCTTCCGGGGCCGTCGGCGCGATGATCGTCACGTCGCTCGTTGCGGGAGTCGCGACGACGGCCTTCGGTGTCTATCATTTTCAGCGCGTCTCGCCGCTCAGCCTCGTCGCCAATCTGGCCGTGATGCCGAGCGTTTCCATCCTGGTGATGCCGTTCGCCGTCGCCGGCTCGCTTGCCATGCCGCTCGGGCTCGATGCGCCGTTCTTCTATGTGATGGGCAAGGGTCTGACGATCATGATCGCGGTGTCGCAATGGATTTCGGACCGCTCGCCGATCGATGGCGTCGGCCTGATCTCGCTGCACTCGCTGGCCCTGCTGACGGTGGCGCTGGTCATCGTCACCATGGCCACGACCTGGCTGCGCCTGCTGGCCATACCATTCGCACTCGCCGGCGTGCTTACCCTGACGGATGTTCGCACGCCCGACATTCTGGTTTCCGAGGACGGCCGGCTGGTCGGCGTGCCGGTCGACAGCGGTCGACTGGCGGTAAATCGGGCGCGGCCGAACGCATTCACGATCGAGAACTGGAAACGGGCCCTGCGCACAGACGAGGTCGTCGGACCGTTCGACAGCATCAGGGACGGGGCGAGGGCGCGAGCCGCCGCCTGGACCACGGCCTCGCCGGATACCTCGGAAGCGGCTTTCGACCATGACGCGGACTTGCCCGAAGGTCCGACACGCGCCGGAGCAATTCAGGAAGATGCGGCGGAAAATTCATCCGAAATGGCGGGCGCCGGATTCGATTGTCATGACGGGCTTTGCATCGCCATTCATCGCTCCGGCGCGATTGTCGTTCACGCGCGCGACGCAAAAATCGCGCGACAGGCCTGCGACTACGCCAGCCTCATCGTCGTCGAGGATGCGACCGCGAAAAATGTCTGCCCGACGGAACCGCCCATGATCATCACCAGGCGCGAACTGGCGAAATACGGCAGCGCGGCGATCTATCTGCCCGGTGCCGGAAGCGGGCAGGCAGGTGAAGTCGAATTCGCGCTTGAAGAACCTTACCGTCCCTGGCACACGCAAAGGCAATTCTCGCGCGAAGCGCGCGGGCTGCCGCCCTATCAATACAAAACCTCACCGCCCGGCAAGCAACCGCCGCGAAACAAGCATCGCCGGGCAAATCCCCAGGATCGGCAACCGGATTGAAGCTTTTGCAGGCCGATCCGGCAGCGCCGCTCAACCTCAATAGCGGCGGATGAGACCGACCAGCTTGCCCTGGACCTTCACGCGATCCGGCCCGAAAATGCGGGTTTCGTAAGCGGGATTGGCCGCTTCGAGGGCAATGGACGCGCCCTTGCGACGGAAGCGCTTCAACGTCGCCTCCTCCTCGTCCACCAGCGCAACCACGATCTCGCCCGGATTGGCGGTGTTGGCGTTTCGGATGATGACCGTATCCCCGTCGAAAATGCCGGCCTCGATCATCGAATCGCCCTTCACCTCGAGCGCATAATGCTCGCCGCCGGCAATCATCTCTGGCGGCACCGAGATCGAGTGGGTCCTGTGCTGTATCGCGTCGATGGGCACGCCGGCGGCGATGCGCCCCATGACCGGAATGGAAACGGCGCTGGCGACGTCGTCGTTTCCGGCCGCCGGGCTATTGCGCACGGGGTCTGCCATCTTGCGGCCGAGGCTGCCCTCGATCACGCTCGGCGAGAATTTCGCGCGCTGCGGCGCCAGTCCCGGCGCGATCGAGTCCGGCAGGCGCAGAACCTCCAGCGCCCGCGCCCGGTTCGGCAGCCGGCGGATGAAGCCGCGCTCCTCCAGCGCGGTGATGAGCCTGTGGATGCCCGATTTGGACGCGAGGTCCAGCGCTTCCTTCATTTCATCGAAAGAGGGGGGGATGCCGGTTTCCTTCAACCGTTCATGGATGAAGAGAAGCAGTTCATGTTGTTTGCGCGTCAGCATAGCCAGCCCCTCAGAATCGGCCCCAAAACAAAACCAGAACAAACACTATCTGTTCCAGTTGTGTTCCGCAACCGTTTAAATTTTAATGAATCCGTTAAGCCTGCCGAAACGAAATCGCGCCGGTGGCCGCAGTAAATCCAAACCAATGCGAATGTTCAAAGCGGCGGCGGGAACTTGTACCCGCGCGAAATTTCGTGCACATGGCAGGCTATGCTGCCGCCTGCCGTTCGGCGCAGATCGATGGCAGGCCGTCCGGCTGGCCTTTTTCGACCAGATCAAACAGGTTCCGTCCCTGGATGAGCACTCTCGCCCCGCCCCGTCCGCTCGATCATCTCGTGCTGCCGACAGCCGATCTCGCGGTTGCGCGTGAGAGGCTGACCGCGGTGGGTTTCACCGTCGCGCCCATCGGCATTCATCCGTTCGGAACCGAGAATGCGTGCATTTATCTGGCGGACGGGACCTTTCTGGAGCCGCTGGCAACAGGCGACGCCGGAAAGGTGGAGGAAGCCGCCTCGGCCGGCAATGTGTTCGTCGCCCGCGACCGGCAATTCCGCCGGCGAAATGGCGCCGAAGGGTTTTCGGCCGTGGTCTTCGGCACCGGGAATGCCGACAACGACCACGCATCTTTCGTGCGCGCCGGAATCTCGGCGGGCGACAGGCTGGATTTCTCGCGCCCCTTCGTCGATGCGTCGGGCCGGGCGGATGAAGCCTCGTTTCGGCTCGCCTTCGCGGCGGAGGGCGGCGAGCCCGACGCATTTTTCTTCACCTGCGAACGGGCCAATGTCCCGCAGGTCGATCGCTCCGCCTTGCAGGCGCATGCCAATGGCGCGACGCGTATTGCGGCGGTGTTCGCATGCGTGGAGCATCCCGCCGCCCATGCGCGCTTTTTCGAGACCGTTGCAGGTGCTCCCGCGAATGTGGTGGGCGGAAGGCTCGAGGTGGAATTGGCCAATGCAGCCATCCAGTTGCTCGACCCTGCTGACTTTGTGGATGAATTCGGGCCGGATGCGCCCGCGACCGCTGCCCTGAGGCTCGCGGCCGTCGAATTCCAGGTGCCCGATCTCGCGCCGGTTGAACGTCATCTTGCTGCCACTGCCACCCGCTACCAGCGCCGCGATGCCCGCCTGATCGTTCCGGCAGCGCCCGGACAGGGGGCGATTTTCGTTTTCAAGGAGTTTTCATGAACGCGCCGAACCCGACCGTCACCGTCGGCAATGTCGTCTTCGACAACAAGGCGCCGCTGGCGCTGATTGCCGGCCCCTGCCAGCTCGAGTCGCGCCAGCACGCCTTCGACATGGCGGGCGCGCTGAAGGAGCTGACGACGAAGCTGGGGATCGGCCTCGTCTACAAGTCGAGCTTCGACAAGGCGAACCGCACGTCGCTCGGTGCGACGCGCGGCGCGGGGCTCGACGCGGCGCTGCCGGTGTTCGCGGATCTGCGCAAGGAATTCGGCCTTCCGGTTCTGACCGACGTCCACACCGAAGAGCAATGCACGATCGTCGGCGAGGTGGTCGACGTGCTGCAGATTCCGGCCTTCCTGAGCCGCCAGACGGATTTGCTCGTCGCGGCGGCGAAGACCGGCAGGATCGTCAATGTGAAGAAGGGGCAGTTTCTCGCGCCGTGGGACATGAAGAATGTCATCGGCAAGGTCACCGGCTCCGGCAACGCCAATGTGCTCGTCACCGAGCGCGGTGCCTCGTTCGGCTACAATACGCTGGTGTCCGACATGCGCGCCCTGCCGATCATGGCGGACATGGGCGCGCCGGTGATTTTCGACGCCACCCATTCGGTGCAGCAGCCCGGCGGGCAGGGCGCTTCCTCTGGCGGCGAGCGGCGTTTCGTCAAGACGCTGGCCTCGGCGGCCGTGGCTGTCGGCGTCGCCGGCGTGTTCATCGAAACGCATCAGGACCCCGACAACTCCACCTCGTCGGATGGCCCCAACATGGTGCCGCTGAAGGATATGCCGTCCCTTCTGGAGAAGCTGATGGCGCTCGATCATGTCGCCAAGTCCATGTAATGCCGGCGCAGGCCGGCCAAGCGTTCCACATTGCCTTTTCATCGCCTTTCGCTAAGAGGGGCATGACCTTTTCCGCCACGACCCGAGGGACACCAAAATGACCGCCATCATCGAAATCATCGGCCGCGAAATTCTCGACAGCCGCGGCAATCCGACCGTGGAAGTGGACGTCGTGCTGGAAGACGGCTCCATGGGCCGCGCGGCCGTTCCGTCCGGCGCCTCCACCGGCGCGCATGAGGCGGTCGAGCTGCGCGACGGCGGTCTGCGCTATCTGGGCAAGGGCGTGGAGCGCGCCGTCGAGGCCGTCAATGGCGAGATCTTCGAAGCCCTCGGCGGCCTGGAGGCGGAGCATCAGGCCGAGATCGACAAGACGATGATCGACCTCGACGGTACCGCCAACAAGAGCCGGCTCGGCGCCAACGCCATCCTCGGCGTCTCGCTGGCCGTCGCCAAGGCGGCGGCGATCGCTTCCAACCTGCCGCTCTATCGTTATGTCGGCGGCGTGAATGCCCGCGTCCTGCCAGTGCCGATGATGAACATCATCAATGGCGGCGCGCATGCCGACAATCCGATCGACTTCCAGGAATTCATGATCATGCCGATCGGCGCGCCGACGCTGCGCGATGCGGTTCGCTGGGGCTCGGAAATCTTCCACACCCTCAAGAAGGGGCTGAAGGATGCCGGCCACAACACCAATGTCGGCGACGAGGGCGGCTTCGCGCCGAACCTGAAGAACGCGCAGGCCGCGCTCGACTTCGTCATGCAGTCGATCGAGAAGGCCGGCTACAAGCCCGGCGAGGACGTTGCCATCGCGCTCGATTGCGCCTCGACCGAGTTCTTCAAGGACGGCGCTTACGTCTATGAAGGCGAGAAGAAGACCCGCGACCCCAAGGCCCAGGCCAAATACCTGGCCAGGCTGGCCGCCGACTATCCGATCATCTCGATCGAGGACGGCATGGCCGAGGACGACTGGGAGGGCTGGAAGATCCTGACCGACCTCGTCGGCGACAAGGCGCAGCTCGTCGGCGACGATCTTTTCGTCACCAATTCGGCGCGTCTGCGCGACGGCATCCGCATGGGCGTGGCCAACTCCATCCTCGTCAAGGTCAACCAGATCGGCACGCTGACCGAGACGCTGGATGCCGTGGAAACCGCGCACAAGGCGGCCTACACCGCCGTCATGTCGCACCGCTCGGGCGAGACGGAAGATTCCACCATCGCCGACCTCGCCGTCGCCACCAATTGCGGGCAGATCAAGACCGGTTCGCTGGCGCGTTCGGACCGCACCTCCAAATACAACCAGCTCATCCGCATCGAGGAAGAGCTCGGCAAGCAGGCGCGCTATGCCGGCCGCTCGATTCTGAAGGGCTGAGTTCCGTCCCTTCATTGCGCGGGCTTGATAGCCGGGACGCGGGCGAGGCATCCTCGTCCGCGTTTTCTTTTGCCCGGCTATCCTTTTTCGCGGCGACGCGCGGCCATTTTTCAACGCTCGTAACCGGACATTAAGCATGATGGCGCCAAATGCCCGCACAAGGGAAATGCGCCATGTGGACACGTCAGCACAGAGAGAGAAACACCGGCCGGTTCATCGTGCCGATGCTTGCCATTCTCGTCCTCTCCTATTTCGGATTCCATGCCTATCACGGCGAGCTTGGCATCTATTCCAAGTACCAGCTCCAGGCGCGCGCGGCCGACTTGCAGGCGCAGCTTGATGCGGTAAGATCGAAGCGTGTCGAGCTCGAACGGCGCGTCCAGCTCCTGCATGATGGTACGCTGGAGAAGGATATGCTGGACGAGCAGGCGCGCAAGGCGCTGAACCTGTCGCATTCGGACGAGGTCACTATTATCCGTTCGTCGGATTGGACGAATTAACCGAAACCCGGTTAATCGTAAATATTATCAATGATTGCAGATATTTAGCTGCATGCCTGCCATGCATTTTCCGCATGGCGAAAGCCTTCGTTGCGTGATAGCTTCACCTTCAATCGGAGGGGGAGTTTGTCCCCTCCAATGTCCGAGAAGAGACATTGCCAGGGAGTGATGCATGGCTTCTGCCGCCAGGAAGGCGTCCGTAAAATCGAAAGCGGACGGTAAACCCAGTTCAGCGCCTGTGGCGCCCAAGCCCGCCGAATTCACGAAAGACCAGGACCTCAAGGCCTACCGGGACATGCTGTTGATTCGGCGTTTCGAGGAAAAGGCCGGCCAGCTCTACGGCATGGGGTTCATCGGCGGCTTCTGCCACCTCTATATAGGCCAGGAGGCCGTGGTCACCGGCATGAAGATGTCGCTGCGGGACGGTGACCAGATGATCACCGCCTATCGCGACCATGGCCACATGCTTGCCATGGACATGTCGCCGCGCGGCGTGATGGCCGAGCTGACCGGACGCCGTGGAGGCTACTCCAAGGGCAAGGGCGGCTCCATGCACATGTTCTCCAAGGAGAAAAATTTCTATGGCGGCCACGGCATCGTCGGCGCCCAGGTGTCGCTCGGCACCGGGCTCGCCTTCGCCAACCGCTATCGTGAGAACAAGAACGTCACGCTGACCTATTTCGGCGACGGCGCGGCCAACCAGGGCCAGGTTTACGAAAGCTTCAACATGGCCTCGCTGTGGAAGCTGCCGGTGGTCTACATCATCGAAAACAACCGCTATGCGATGGGCACGTCCGTCACGCGCTCCTCGGCCGAGACCGATTTTTCGCATCGCGGCGCGTCGTTCAAGATTCCCGGCATCCAGGTCGATGGCATGGACGTGCGCGCGGTGAAGTCCGCCGGCGATCTCGCCACCGAATGGTGCCGCGCGGGCAAGGGGCCGATCATCCTCGAGATGCTGACCTACCGTTATCGCGGCCACTCCATGTCCGACCCTGCCAAGTACAGGTCGAAGGAGGAGGTGCAGAAGATGCGCTCCGAGCACGACCCGATCGAGCAGGTCAAGGCGCGGCTTCTGGACAAGAAGTGGGCGACGGAAGACGACCTCAAGGCCATCGACAAGGAAGTGCGCGACATCGTTGCCGATTCCGCGGAATTCGCGCAGACCGATCCCGAGCCGGATGTCTCCGAGCTCTACACGGACATCTTGCTGTAAGGGGAGGGCAGAGACATGCCGATCGAAATTCTCATGCCCGCGCTCTCGCCGACCATGGAAGAGGGCAACCTTGCCAAATGGCTCAAGAATGAAGGCGACAAGGTCGCGCCCGGCGATGTGATCGCCGAGATCGAAACCGACAAGGCGACGATGGAAGTCGAGGCCGTCGACGAAGGCACGCTTGGAAAGATCCTTGTTCCAGCCGGCAGCGAGGGCGTCAAGGTGAACACGCCGATTGCCCTTCTGGCGGTCGAAGGCGAAGACATCGACAAGCTCGGCGAAGGCGTCGGCCAGGATGAGGTTGCGCCGAAGGCTGCCGCGCCAGCGGAGAAGCCGGCCGCTGCCGAAACCGCTGGGCCCGCTCCGGTTGCCGCCGCGCCCAGGGTCGAAGTCGCGGCCGATCCGGACATTCCGGCCGGCACCGAGATGGTGTCGATGACCGTTCGCGAGGCGCTGCGCGACGCGATGGCCGAGGAGATGCGCCGCGATGCGGACGTCTTCGTCATGGGCGAGGAAGTCGCCGAATACCAGGGCGCCTACAAGATCACGCAGGGTCTGCTGCAGGAATTCGGTGCCCGTCGCGTCGTCGACACCCCGATCACCGAGCACGGCTTTGCCGGCGTCGGCGTCGGTGCGGCCATGGCCGGCCTGAAGCCGATCGTGGAGTTCATGACCTTCAACTTCGCCATGCAGGCGATCGACCAGATCGTCAATTCCGCCGCCAAGACGCTTTACATGTCCGGCGGCCAGATGGGCGCGCCGATCGTGTTCCGTGGCCCCAACGGTGCCGCCGCGCGCGTGGCGGCCCAGCATTCGCAGTGCTATGCGGCGTGGTACAGCCATATTCCGGGCCTGAAGGTTGTGATGCCCTACACGGCCGCCGACGCGAAGGGCCTGCTGAAGGCCGCGATCCGCGACCCGAATCCGGTCATCTTCCTCGAGAACGAAATCCTCTATGGTCACTCGTTCGACGTGCCGAAGCTGGATGATTTTGTCCTCCCGATCGGCAAGGCGCGTATCCACAAGCAGGGCAGGGACGTCACGCTCGTCTCCTTCGGCATCGGCATGACCTATGCGGTGAAGGCCGAGGCCGAGCTGCGCGAAATGGGCATCGATGTCGAAATCATCGACCTGCGCACCATCCGCCCGCTCGACTACGACACGATCATCGAGTCGGTGAAGAAGACCAACCGTCTGGTCGTCGTGGAGGAGGGCTTCCCGCAGAACTCGGTCGGCGACCATATCGCCAATCAGGTTTCGCAGCGCGCCTTCGACCATCTCGACGCGCCGGTTATCACCATTGCCGGCAAGGACGTGCCGATGCCTTACGCCGCCAATCTCGAGAAGCTCGCATTGCCGAGCGTCGACGAGGTGGTTCAGGCGGTGAAGGCCGTCACCTATCGCGGCTGAGGGAGGGCGCGGACATGCCGATCAACATTACAATGCCCGCCCTGTCGCCGACGATGGAAGAGGGCAATCTCGCCAAGTGGCTGGTCAAGGAGGGCGACAAGGTTTCGCCCGGCGATGTCATCGCCGAGATCGAGACGGACAAGGCGACCATGGAAGTCGAGGCCGTCGATGAGGGCACCGTCGCCAAGCTGGTCGTCCCGGCCGGCACGGAAGGCGTCAAGGTCAACGCCGTGATCGCCATCCTGGCGGCCGAGGGCGAGGATGCCGGCGCAGCCGCCAAGACCGGCGGTGAGGCGCCGAAGGCCGAGGCCGCGGCCCCCGCCCCGGCAAAGGCCGAAGAAGCCAAGCCGCAGCCGGCGCCAACTGCCCGGCCCGCGCCGGTCGCCCAGCCCGCACCCGTCGCCCAGCCTGCTCCGGCAGCTACGGCGAATGGCAAGCCGGCCTCCCAGGAGGGGCGCGTCTTCGCTTCTCCGCTGGCTCGCCGCATCGCCAGGGATGCCGGCGTCGACATTTCTGCCGTCAAGGGCACGGGTCCGCACGGTCGCGTCGTGAAGGCCGATGTCGAGACGGCGATTTCCACCGGCGGCGCAAAGGCTGTTTCTGCGGCCGCACCGGTCGCGGGCGCTGCGGCTCCTGTTGCCGCGCCGAAGGCCATGTCCGACGAGCAGGTGCTGAAGCTGTTCGAGGAAGGCTCCTACGAGCTCATCCCGCACGACAACATGCGCAAGACCATCGCCCGGCGTCTGGTCGAGGCGAAAACCACCATCCCGCATTTCTACCTCACGCTGGATTGCGAGATCGACGCGCTGCTGGCGCTGCGCGCGCAGCTCAACGCGGCCGCGCCGACCCGCAAGACGGACAAGGGCGACGTGCCGGCCTACAAGCTGTCGGTCAACGACATGATCATCAAGGCGATGGCGCTCGCCCTGCGCGACGTGCCGACGGCCAACGTGTCGTGGACGGACAGCGCCATGGTCCAGCACAGGCATTCGGACGTGGGCGTTGCCGTCTCGATTCCGGGCGGTCTCATCACGCCGATCGTGCGCAAGGCCGATGAAAAGAGCCTGTCCACCATCTCCAACGAGATGAAGGACTTCGCCAGGCGTGCGCGCGAGCGCAAGCTGAAGCCCGAGGAATATCAGGGCGGCACCACGGCCGTATCGAACCTCGGCATGTTCGGCATCAAGGATTTCGCCGCCGTCATCAATCCTCCGCATGCGACCATCCTGGCGGTGGGAGCCGGCGAGGAACGGGCCGTGGTGAAGAACGGCGAAATCAGGATCGCCAACATGATGTCCGTCACGCTCTCGACCGACCATCGCGCCGTCGATGGCGCGCTCGGGGCCGAGCTTCTCGTGGCCTTCAAGCGCTACATCGAAAACCCGATGGGCATGCTGGTCTAGGAGGGGCGTTTGAAAACCGTCCTCTGCTACGGCGACTCGCTCACCTGGGGCTACGATGCCGAGGGTCCTTCGCGCCATGCGGTGGAGGACAGGTGGCCGAGCGTCCTGCAGGCGGAGCTTGGTGATGGCGTTCGCGTCATCGCCGAGGGGTTGAACGGGCGCACGACTGCCTTCGACGATCATCTCGCCGGCGAGGACCGCAACGGCGCGCGCGTGCTGCCGACAGTGCTCGGAACCCACGCGCCGCTCGATCTGGTCATCATCCTGCTCGGCTCCAACGACATGAAACCGTGGATTCACGGCAATCCGTTGGCCGCGCGCCAGGGCATGGGGCGCCTGGTCAAGATCGTGCGCGGACATGCCTACCCGCTGGATGCGAAGGCACCGCAAATCCTGCTGGTTTCGCCGCCGGTGGTGACCACCACCCAGAATACGGAGTTTGCGGGCATGTTTGCGGGTGGCGACAAGGCGTCGCTCAAGCTGGCGTCCGCCTATCGGGCTCTGGCGGAGGAAACCGGCTGCGGTTTCTTCGATGCCGGCACGGTCGCCAGGACGACACCGCTGGATGGCGTTCATCTGGACGCGGAAAACACGCGCGCGATCGGCCGGGGCATAGCGCCGACCGTGCGCGAGATGCTGGGTGCCTGATCATGGCGGATGCACTTTCCATACGGCCGGCCCGGCGCTGCGATGCCGCCGAGATTGCTATTCTGGTCGACCTCGCCTCGCACGGATTCGCGAGCTGGCTCTGGTACGGCGCGGTTCTGGAAGGCTGCACGGACACGGCCATGGAATATGGCTGCATGAGGATGCAGGCGGGAGGTCCCGAAGGCTGGCAGAATACGCTGATCGCCGAATGGGGCGGGGAGATCGCGGGGGCGAGCGTCGCCTACGATGTCGACGAGAGCGTGCACGACGCGGTCGCTGGACACCCGGTGCTGGAACCGTTGATCGAGTTGCAGCGCAGGATCGTGGGCAATCGCTTCATCGACAGCCTCGGCGTCTATCGCCGCTATCGCGGCAAGGGCATCGGGCGCGCGCTGGTGCGGCGCGAGATCGAAAGGGCCGGCGACCTTGCCGTCAGCCTGATCACCGAAAGCCATAACGAAACGGCGCTTTCGCTCTATCGCGCGAACGGCTTTGCGGAAGTCACGCGCCTTGAAGCCGTGCCGTTGGACGAAAACAGCAAGAAACACGACTGGGTGCTGCTCACCCGCAATGTGACGTAGGCAAAGGCAGGAACAACATGGCCGAAAATTACGACGTCATCATCATCGGCTCCGGCCCCGGCGGCTATGTCACGGCCGTGCGCTCGGCGCAGCTCGGCTTCAAGACGGCGATCGTCGAGCGCGAGCATCTGGGCGGCATCTGCCTGAACTGGGGCTGCATTCCCACCAAGGCGCTGCTGCGTTCCGCCGAAATCCTCCACTACGCCGAACATGCCGACAGGTATGGCGTGAAGATCGAGGGTTCGGTGAGCCCTGATCTCAAGGCCATCGTCGATCGCTCGCGGGGCGTCTCCGGGCGCCTCAATGGCGGCGTGGGCTTCCTGATGAAGAAGAACAAGGTCGATGTCATCTGGGGCGAGGCGAAGCTGTCGAAGCCCGGCGAGGTGGTCGTCTCGAAGACCTCGAAGAAGCCCATGCAGCCGCAGCACCCGCTGCCCAGGAACGTCAAGGGCGAGGGCACCTACACGGCCAAACACATCATCCTCGCCACCGGCGCGCGCCCGCGCGCTCTGCCGGGCATCGAGCCGGACGGCAAGCTGATCTGGACTTATTTCGAGGCCATGGTGCCGCCGGAAATGCCCAAGTCGCTGCTGGTCATGGGCTCGGGCGCGATCGGGATCGAGTTCGCCAGCTTCTATCGCACTCTGGGCGTGGACGTGACCGTTGTCGAGATCATGCCGGCGGTGATGCCGGTCGAGGACGCGGAAGTTTCCGCCTTCGCCAAAAAGCAGTTCGAGAAGCAGGGCATGAAGATCCTGCTGGAAGCCAAGGTAACCAAGGTCGAGAAGGGTGCGAACTCCGTCACCGCCCATGTCGAGCTGAAGGACGGCAAGGTCGAGAAGATCACCGCCGACCGCATGATCTCGGCCGTCGGCGTGCAGGGCAACATCGAAAACCTCGGCCTGGAAGCGCTCGGCGTGAAGACGGATCGCGGCTGCGTCGTCATCGACGGCTATGGCCGCACCAATGTCCCCGGCATCTATGCCATCGGCGATGTCGCCGGCCCGCCCATGCTGGCGCACAAGGCCGAGCACGAGGGCGTCGTGTGCATCGAGAAGATCGCCAACGTTCCGGGCGTGCATCCGCTCGACAAGGAGAGAATCCCCGGCTGCACCTACTGCAATCCGCAGGTGGCGTCGGTCGGCCTTACCGAGGCGAAGGCCAAGGCGGCGGGCTACGATATCCGCGTCGGCCGCTTCCAGTTCGGCGCCAACGGCAAGGCCATCGCGCTCGGTGAGGATCAGGGCTTCGTCAAGACCATCTTCGACAGGAAGACCGGACAGCTTCTCGGCGCGCATATGATCGGCGCCGAAGTCACCGAGCTGGTCGAGGGTTTCGTCGTGGCGATGAACCTCGAAACCACCGAGGAAGAGCTGATGCACTCGGTCTTCCCGCATCCGACGCTGTCGGAAATGATGAAGGAAAGCGTGCTCGACGCCTATGGCCGCGCGCTGAACGCATGACGGGCATGCCGGCGCGGACTGTTGTTTCCGCTCCGGCTGGCTTATATGGGCTGATGAACGGGATCGCCAGGAGGCGACGATGGATCAGAGCTTCGGAATAATGAGCATGCCGGGTGTCGGCTTCTTCGGCATGCTGGTCATAGGCTTCCTCGCGGGCTATGTCGCCGAAAAGACGATGAACCGCGATCACGGCTTCCTGACGAACATTCTCGTCGGCATCGCCGGCTCCTTCGTCGGCGGCACGCTGGCGGGCCTGCTCGACATCCACTTCCACGGTTTCTTCGGCAACCTGCTGGTCGCGATCGCCGGGGCGATCATCATTCTCTGGATATTCGGCCGTGCACAATCGGCACGGTCGCGCTAGGAACGGACATGGTTACTGTACTCGATCTCGTTTCCTCCGCGCCGCGCGTGCGGCACCCGGAAAAGGCGCACCGGCCCGACCAGGAGGTGCTGCGCAAGCCGGACTGGATCCGCGTCAAGGCGCCGGTTTCGAAGGGCTATGCCGAAACGCGCGAGATCGTGCGCTCGCACAAGCTGGTGACGGTGTGCGAGGAAGCCGGCTGCCCCAATATCGGCGAGTGCTGGGAAAAGAAGCACGCCACCTTCATGATCATGGGCGAGATCTGCACGCGCGCCTGCGCCTTCTGCAATGTCGCCACGGGCAGGCCTCTGCCGCTTGATGTGAATGAGCCCGACAGCGTGGCCAAGGCGGTGGCCAAGATGGGGCTCACCCATGTCGTCATCACCTCGGTCGATCGCGATGACCTCGACGACGGCGGCGCGCAGCATTTCGCCGACACGATCCGCGCCATCCGCGCGCTGAACCCGACGACCACGATCGAAATCCTCACGCCGGACTTCCTGCGCAAGGACGGCGCGCTGGAGATCGTGGTGGCCGCCAAGCCGGACGTCTTCAACCACAATCTCGAAACCGTACCGTCGAACTACCTTACGGTGCGGCCGGGCGCGCGCTACTTCCATTCCATCCGCCTGTTGCAGCGGGTGAAGGAGCTCGATCCGTCGATCTTCACCAAGTCGGGCATCATGGTCGGCCTCGGCGAGGAGCGGAACGAGGTGCTGCAGCTCATGGACGATCTGCGCAGCGCCGATGTCGACTTCATGACAATCGGCCAGTATCTGCAGCCGACCAGGAAGCACCATGCCGTGAAGAAGTTCGTCACGCCGGAGGAGTTCAAGTCCTACGAGACGATCGGCATGACCAAGGGCTTCCTGCTCGTCGCCTCCAGCCCGCTGACGCGTTCGTCGCACCATGCCGGCGAGGATTTCGCGCGCCTGAAGGCCGCGCGCGACGAGCAGCTTCGGAAGTCCGGCAAAGCCCTTGCCTGATGCCGAAATTCGAGACCATACGCCGGGTCGCGCACGCCCCGGACCAGATGTTCGCGCTCGTCGCCGATGTCGAGAAATACCCCCGGTTCCTGCCTTTGTGCGAGGCGCTGACGGTTCGTTCGCGCAAGGAGCGCGATGGGCGCACGGTGCTCGTGGCCGACATGACGGTCGGCTACAAGGCCATCCGTGAAACCTTCACCAGCCAGGTGCATTTGAAGCCGGACGAGAACGCGATCGACGTGAAATATCTCGACGGGCCGTTCAAATATCTGACGAATATCTGGCGTTTCGATGCCCGCGACGACGGTGCCACCGACATCCATTTCTTCATCGAATACGAGTTCAAGAGCCGCGTGCTCGGGGCGCTGATGGGGGCGATGTTCGATCGCGCCTTCCGCATGTTCGTGGAAGCTTTCGAGAAGCGCGCGATTGAGGTTTACGGTCCGGCCAGGGTTGCCTGACGGTTCAGCCGAGAGCCTTCAATCCCATCGACAGGGCCGCTCGCACCGTTTCCCGGCGGATGAAATCACGCCCGTTGTTCGGGAAGATGTGCTTTTCGGCAATGGCCGGTCGGCCGCGCAGGGCCAGGCCGAACCACACGAGCCCCACCGGCTTTTCCGCGGAACCTCCCTCCGGCCCGGCAATCCCCGTGACCGCCAGCGCGATGCCGGCGCGCGAACCGGTGATCGCGCCCGAGGCCATCTCCAGCACCGTTTCGCGTGAGACCGCGCCATGGGCGGCAAGCGTCGCCCCGGAGACGCCGAGCATCTCCATCTTGGCCTCGTTGGAATAGGTGATGAAGCCGCGATCGACCGCGGACGAGGAGCCGGGAATGTCGGTCAGCGCGGCGATGATCATGCCGCCGGTGCAGGATTCGGCCGTGGCCGCCATGATGCCCTGGCGCGTGCATTCTTCCAGGAAATCGATGGCGAGTTCGCGCAAACCCTTGCTCATTCCGGCAACCCTCCGGGATAGACCACGCTTGCGGTGGCGATCGCGGCTATGCCTTCCTCGCGCCCGACAAAGCCCAGCCGCTCATTCGTGGTAGCCTTGACTGAGACGCGACCGGCGTCAATGCCCAGCATGTCGGACAACGCGGCCGTCATCGCCTCGCGGTGCGGGCCGACGCGCGGCGCCTCGCAGATCAGCGTGATGTCGGCATTGGCGATGCGGCCGCCTCTGGAGCGCACGAGCTTCACCGCATGCTCCACGAAGATGCGCGAGGCAGCCCCCTTCCATTGCGGATCGGAAGGAGGGAAATGCGTGCCGATGTCGCCGGCGCCGATGGTCGCGAGCAGCGCGTCGGTCAGCGCGTGCAGGCACACATCGGCGTCCGAATGGCCGGAGAGCTTCTTGGTATGGGGAATGGCGACGCCGCACAGGGTCACGTGGTCACCCGGCTCGAAGGAATGCACGTCGTAGCCGTTGCCGGTGCGCACATCCGGAAATGCGTTGAAGGATGCGGTCAGACGCTGGTCGGCCATGGCTATATCCCTTGCCCAGGTGAGTTTCACATTGTCCGGCGAGCCCTGCACGATCCGCACAGGCATTTCGGCCCATTCGGCGATGGCAGCGTCGTCGGTGAAGTCGCAGCGGCCCTGCCTGTGCGCCGCCTGATGGGCGGCCAGTATCGGTGCATAAGGAAAGCCCTGCGGCGTCTGGGCGGCATGCAGGCCGGCGCGCGCCACGGTTTCCAGGATCGTGCCGTCCGTTCCCTCGCGCTTCAGCGTATCGGAGACGGGCAGGGCGGGCAGGGCGCCGTGGTTCTCGTCGATGGCCGAAATCACCCTGTCGATGAGCGGGACGTCGGCAAAGGGGCGCACGCCGTCATGGATCAGCACGGCGCCAGGGTTTTCGTCCTGTAGCGCTATCAGGCCCAGACGGGTCGACTCCTGACGCGTGGGTCCGCCGTGCACCACCGTGATGCGCTCGGCAAGGGGACCCAGTGCGTGTTGCAGCAGGTCATCGTCATCGGCGTGAATGACCACCACGACGGTTCCGATATCCGGATGCCGCAAGAAGGTCTCGACCGTGTGGGCAAGCACGGCACGTCCGCCTATTCTGCGGTATTGCTTGGGCCCGTCGGCCTGGCCGGCGCGCTCGCCGCGCCCGGCAGCGACGATCACCGCCGCGGTGGGCAATTTCCTCGATGATTCAGATCTGCTCTTTTCCATGCGCAGAGGCTTAGTCGCAACCTTCGCCGAAGGCGAGAGTTTTCCCTTGGGCGGGAACGCCATGCCGTTTCCGCATTGCACAATATGCCGAAACTGGCTACTGAATAAGCAGTAGATGAAATTGCTTGGAATTTGTGCATGCCAGATTTCACGGCTCATGCAAAACCGCTCGAAATCGGCGGCGTGAAAATCCGCAACCGGGTCTTTCTGGCGCCCATGTCCGGCATCACGGACGGTGCCTTCCGCAAGCGCGCCTATGCCCACGGCGCGGGGCTGGTGGTTTCCGAGATGGTCGCGAGCGGCGAACTGGCCAAGGGCCATTCCGAGTCCGGCCGCCGCATACGCCATTCCGGCCTGCCGGTCCACATGGTGCAGCTTGCCGGCCGCGAGGCCCCGCACATGGCCGAAGCCGCGCGCATTGCGGTGGGCGAGGGCGCCGACATCATCGACATCAATATGGGCTGTCCCGCCAAGAAGGTTACGGGCGGCTATGCCGGCTCGGCGCTGATGCGCAATCTCGACCACGCAGTTTCCCTGATCGAGGCGGTCATCGGCGCGGTGGATGTCCCCGTCACCGTGAAGATGCGGCTGGGCTGGGATGACGATTGCCTGAATGCGGCCGATCTGGCGCGCCGCGCCGAAGCTGTCGGAGTGAAGATGGTGACGGTGCACGGCCGAACGCGCTGCCAGTTCTATCAGGGCAAGGCGGACTGGCGCGCCATTGCCCGCGTGAAAGAGGCGGTTTCCATTCCCGTCGTCGCCAATGGCGACGTGAGCAACGCCTCGGATGCAACGGAAATCCTTGGGCAATCCGGCGCGGACGCGGTGATGGTCGGCCGCGCGAGCTACGGCGCGCCATGGGTCGCAGGGGCGATCGCGAGCGGCGCCCACGCCGGTGTTCCGGCCACACCTGGCGAACTGACCGACTATGTCGTCGCCCATTACGAGGACATGCTGTCGCTCTATGGCGTCGAAAGCGGGCTTCGACAGGCGCGCAAGCACCTGGGCTGGTATCTCGATCGCCACGCGGCCGGATCATCGCCGGAACTGCGCAGAAAGGTGATGACCTCTCTTGATCCGGCGCTGGTGATCCATGGCCTGCGGGAAGCCTTCGCGATGTCTGAAATCGAGGCGAGGGATGCCGCATGAGTGCGAATGGCACCTCGGCCATCGGTGCGGCAAATGCCGCGCAGATCGTGCTGAACACCATCCGGCGGCCTGTCATCATGATCGGGCCGGATGACCACATCACCTACGCCAATGCCGACGCCGAGGACTTTTTCCGCTCCAGTGCCGCAATTCTGGCGCGCACCACGCTGGAGCGCTTCGTGCCCTTCGGCAGCCCGATCCTGTCGCTGATCGGGCAGGTGCGGGAACGGCTTGCGCCTGTCAACGAATACCGCGTCGACATTTCATCGCCGCGGCTCGGCCTGGAAAAGATCGTCGATATCTATGTCGCGCCGGTGCCGGAACTGCCCGGCTCGGTCGTGGTGATGTTCCAGGAGCGCTCCATGGCCGACAAGATCGACCGGCAGATGACGCATCGTGGCGCGGCGCGCTCCGTGACGGGACTGGCAGCCATGCTGGCGCACGAGATCAAGAACCCGCTTTCCGGCATCCGGGGCGCGGCCCAGCTTCTCGAAATGGCCGTGACGGACGAGGACCGCGCGCTGACCCGGCTGATCACCGACGAGACCGATCGCATCGTCTCGCTGGTGGACCGCATGGAGGTCTTCTCGGACGAACGGCCGATCGAGCGGTATCCGGTCAATATCCATGTCGTTCTGGACCATGTGAAGGCAATCGCGAAGAACGGTTTTGCGAGGAAGATCAGTATATTGGAGGATTACGATCCATCGCTTCCTCCCGTCTTCGCCAATCGCGATCAACTGGTTCAGGTCTTTCTCAACCTGGTGAAGAACGCCGCCGAGGCGATCGGCTCCAGGGCGGACGGCGAGATCACGCTGTCGACCGCGTTCCGTCCGGGCATGCGGGTTTCGGTTCCGGGCTCGCAGGACCGCGTGTCGCTGCCGCTGGAATTCTGCGTGCACGACAACGGCTCGGGCGTGTCGGAGGACATCCTGCCGATCCTCTTTGACCCGTTCATCACCACCAAGACCAACGGTTCGGGCCTCGGCCTCGCACTCGTTGCCAAGATCGTCGGCGAGCATGGCGGCGTGATCGAATGCGATTCCTCCTCGCGCGGAACCACCTTCCGCGTGCTGATGCCGGCGTGGAAGGACACGGCCCTGACGCCGGAGGAGCAGAACGAAGGAAGCAAGGCATGAGCGCTCGCGGCAATATTCTGGTTGCGGACGACGACGCGGCGGTCCGCACCGTGCTCAATCAGGCGCTTTCGCGCTCGGGGCACGAGGTGCGCGTCACCTCCAATGCCGCGACCCTGTGGCGCTGGGTGGCGGCCGGCGAGGGCGATCTGGTCATCACCGACGTGGTGATGCCGGACGAGAACGCCTTTGACATGCTGCCGCGCATCAAGAAGGCCCGGCCCGAACTGCCCGTCATCGTCATGAGCGCGCAAAACACCTTCATGACGGCCATCCGCGCTTCCGAGACCGGGGCTTACGAATATCTGCCGAAGCCCTTCGATCTCACCGAACTGCTGAACATCGTCAACCGGGCGCTTTCGGAGCCGAAGCGCCCCAAGCTCGATATACGTCATGACGACCAGCCGGAGGCGATGCCGCTGATCGGCCGCTCGGCGGCCATGCAGGACATCTACCGCATGCTGGCGCGCATGATGCAGACCGACCTGACGGTGATGATCTCGGGCGAATCGGGCACCGGAAAGGAACTGGTGGCGCGCGCGCTGCATGAATATGGCCGGCGCCGCAATGGTCCCTTCGTGGCGATCAACATGGCCGCCATTCCGCGCGACCTCATCGAATCCGAGCTTTTCGGCCATGAGAAGGGCGCTTTCACCGGCGCGCAGAACCGCTCCAGCGGCCGCTTCGAGCAGGCCGAGGGCGGAACCCTGTTCCTCGACGAGATCGGCGACATGCCGATGGAAGCGCAGACACGGCTCCTGCGCGTTCTCCAGCAGGGCGAATACACAACCGTCGGCGGACGCACGCCGATCAGGACGGATGTGCGCATCGTCGCCGCCACCAATAAGGATCTGCGCGCGGCGATCGGCCAGGGGCTGTTTCGCGAAGACCTGTTCTATCGCCTGAACGTCGTGCCGTTGCGCCTGCCGCCGCTGCGCGAGCGGGCGGAGGACATTCCCGATCTCGTGCGCCATTTCTTCAAGCAAGGGGAGGCGGAGGGCTTGCAGGCCAAGCGCATCTGCGCCGGCGGCCTCGAGCTCATGAAGCGCTACCCGTGGCCGGGCAATGTGCGCGAGCTTGAAAATCTGGTGCGGCGCCTGGCGGCGCTCTATCCGCAGGATGAGATCTCCACCGAGATCATCGAAGCCGAATTGCGCACCAACCGGGAGCCCGCGCCCGAAAACGGCGCTGTCGTTCCGGACAACCTCTCGATAGGCCAGGCGGTAGAGATTTACCTGCAGCGCTATTTCGCTTCGTTCGCAGGCGAGTTGCCGCCGCCGGGGCTCTATCAGCGCATCCTCGAGGAAGTGGAATTCCCGCTCGTTCTTGCATCCATGACCGCGACGCGCGGCAACCAGATCAAGGCGGCCGAGCTGCTGGGCCTCAATCGCAACACTCTGCGCAAGAAAATCCGCGAGCTCGGGGTGAACGTCTACCGGGGTTCGAAACAGAACTGAGCGGTTCGGGAAGCCGCATCTATCCACCGCAAAGATGCTTGCGGTCGCCACTCTTGTTGCATAATCGCCACAATGCGTTGCATAGGTTCAACACATTCATGGTCCAATGCAGGGTTGCATGGCGAATCAGACGACCAATTCCAGGCCTTCGATCTTTCCGGCGTATTCACGCGTCGAGGGACGGCGGCTTCTAGCCTTGCCGGGCATTATCGCGGTGGTGGGGGCATTGCTCACGGCCGCGATTTCCTTTGCCGTTCTCGTCGGCGCGACGCCGATCACGCCCAATGAGACCACGACGCTGGTCATCATCGGCTTCAACGCCGCCTTCATCCTGTTTCTCATTGCGCTGATCGTCCGCGAGGGGCACCGCATCCTCACGGCGCGGCGCATCGGCAAGGCGGCGTCGCGGCTGCATGTGCGCATTGTCACCATGTTCGCGCTCGTCGCCGCCATTCCGGCGATCGCGGTCGCCGTCATCGCCTCGATCACGCTGAATGTGGGGCTGGACCGCTGGTTCGAGATCAGGACAAAGACGATCGTCAACTATTCGCTGTCGATCGCCGACGCTTACGTGCAGGAGAATGCGCGAAACCTGCAGGGCACGACGCTGTCCATGGCCTATGACCTGGACAATGCCCGCAGCCTCTATCATCTCGACAGGACCGGCTTCCGCAATTTCATGAGCCAGCAGGCGGTGGGGCGCGCGCTTGCGCATGCCGCCCTCATCAATGCGGACGGCTCCTTCGTCATGACCGCGCAGACCCCCTCCGAGTTCGCCATGCCCGAACCGCCCGCCGGCGCGGTGGAGACGGCTGCCGACGGAAAGCCGGTGCTGATCGAGCCGCGCACCCGCAACATCGTCGGCGCGATCATCAAGCTGCGCGAGCTCGACGGGCTCTATCTCTATACGATGCGCCTCGTCGATCCCGAGGTCATCAAGGCGCGCGAGATCGTGCGCGCGAACGCCGATGAATACCGCGGGCTGGAGGCCAACCGGCGCACGTCGCAGGTGGCGATCGCGCTGCCTTATCTCTCGCTGACGCTGATCGTGATCCTCTCGGCGATCTGGACCGGCATTGCCGTGGCGGACCGGCTGGTACGGCCGATACGGCAATTGATCGGCGCGGCCGACGAGGTCGCCACGGGCAATCTCGACGTTTCGGTTCCGGTGCGCCAGTCGGATGGCGACGTCGCCTCGCTCGGCGACACGTTCAACAAGATGCTGCTGCAATTGAAATCGCAGCGCGACGAAATCCTGAAGGCCAAGGATCTGGTGGACGAGCGGCGCCGCTTTTCCGAGGCGGTGCTGGAGGGCGTGACCGCCGGCGTCATCGGCGTCGATCCGTTCGGCACGATCACCATCGTCAATCGCTCGGCCGAGAGCATGCTGGCGATCTCGGCCGATTCCGTCGGCCAGAACCTTTCGGCGCTGCTGCCGCATGTGGGCCGCGTTTTCGAGATCGCACGCAGTTCCAAGCGCCGCGTCTATCGCGAGCAGGTTACGTTCTATCGCGCGGGCGCCGAGCGCACCTTCAACGTGCAGGTCACGATCGAGGAAGGCGACGACCAGACGCACGAGAAGTCCTATGTCGTGACCATCGACGACATCACCGACCTGATGCAGGCGCAGCGCTCCTCGGCCTGGGCGGACGTCGCCCGGCGCATCGCGCATGAGATCAAGAACCCGCTGACGCCGATCCAGCTATCGGCCGAGCGCATCCGCCGGCGCTACGGCAAGGTCATCACCGAGGACCGCGAGGTTTTCGACCAGTGCACGGACACGATCATCCGCCAGGTCGAGGACATCGGCCGCATGGTCGACGAGTTCTCCGCCTTTGCCCGCATGCCCAAGCCGGAAATGAAGAACATCGACCTGCGCGAGCCGCTGCGCGAGGCTTCGTTCCTGGTCGAGGTGAGCAGGCACGATATCGCCTTCGAGCGTGATTTCGGTTCCGAGCCGCTCAAGGGCACCTTCGACAACCGCCTTCTTTCGCAGGCGTTCGGCAACATCATCAAGAACGCCTCCGAGGCGATCGATGCCGTCGAGCGCGAGAATGGAGAGGCGGGAACCATCCGGATCAAGGCACGCCGGGATGGCGCGATGATCCGGGTCGACGTGATGGACAACGGCAAGGGCCTGCCGCGCGAGAACCGGCAGCGGTTGCTGGAGCCGTATATGACCACACGCGAAAAAGGCACGGGCCTTGGCCTCGCGATCGTCAAAAAGATCGTGGAAGACCATGGCGGTCGCCTGGAACTTCATGATGCACCACCGGACTTCCATGGGGGACGGGGGGCGATGATCAGCATTTTGCTTCCTGCCGCAGCCGAGGCGCCATCGCCACGGCAAGACGGTGAAAGCATTGAAAGCGAACAGAAAACGGTAAAGGTCGGGAATGGCATCTGACATTCTTATCGTCGATGACGAAGAAGATATCCGAGAGCTCGTCGCCGGTATTCTGAGTGACGAGGGACATGAAACCCGCACCGCCCACGACGCCGACAGCGCGTTGGCGAAGATCGCGGACCGCGTGCCGAGGCTGGTTTTCCTCGACATCTGGCTGCAGGGCTCGCGGCTCGACGGTCTAGCATTGTTGGACGAGATCAAGACCATTCATCCCAACCTGCCGGTCGTGATGATCTCGGGTCACGGCAATATCGAAACGGCGGTTTCGGCGATCCGGCGCGGTGCCTATGATTTCATCGAAAAGCCCTTCAAGGCCGATCGCCTGATCCTCATTGCCGAACGCGCACTGGAAACCTCCAAGCTCAAGCGCGAGGTTTCCGAATTGAAGCTGCGCAGCGGCGAGACGTTCGATCTCATCGGCATGTCGTCGGCCATGACGCATCTGCGCCAGACCGTGGAACGGGTAGCGCCGACCAACAGCCGCATCATGATCGTCGGCCCGTCGGGCTCCGGCAAGGAGCAGGTGGCGCGCGCCATCCACGCCCTGTCGGCCCGCAAGAATGGCCCGTTCGTCTCGGTGAATGCGGCTTCGATCACGCCCGAGCGCATGGAGATCGAGCTGTTCGGCACCGAATCCAACGGCGCGGAACGCAAGGTGGGGGCGCTGGAGGAGGCGCATCGCGGCATCCTCTATCTCGATGAGGTCGCCGACATGCCGCGCGAGACCCAGAGCAAGATCCTGCGGGTTCTGGTCGACCAGCAGTTCGAGCGGGTCGGGGGAACCAAGCGCGTCAAGGTCGATGTGCGCATCATCTCCTCGACCGCGCAGAACCTGGAAGCGATGATTGCCGAGGGCCGCTTCCGCGAAGACCTCTATCATCGCCTCGCGGTGGTGCCGGTGATGGTGCCGGGGCTCGCCGAGCGCCGGGAGGACATTCCCTATCTCGTCGACGGCTTCATGAAGCAGATCGCGCGGCAGGCCGGCATCAAGCCGCGCCGCATCGCCGACGATGCCATGGCGGTGCTGCAGGCGCACAACTGGCCGGGCAATGTGCGCCAGTTGCGCAACAATATCGAGCGCCTGATGATCCTTGCGCGCGGCGACGGTGTCGACACGCCGATCTCCGCCGACATGCTGCCCTCCGAGATCGGAGATGTGATGCCGCGCACGCCCAACCAGTCGGATCAGCACATCATGGCGCTGCCGCTCAGGGAAGCGCGCGAAATGTTCGAAAAGGAATATTTGATCGCCCAGATCAACCGGTTTGGCGGCAACATCTCGCGCACGGCGGAATTCATTGGTATGGAGCGATCGGCACTGCACCGGAAATTGAAATCGCTCGGAGTTTGAGATTGGTTCACGCATATGAACAGGCGGCGGCGTAGATGCGCGTCATCATCTGTGGTGCGGGGCAGGTGGGTTTCGGCATCGCCGAGCGCCTTGCCGCCGAAAAGAACGACGTCTCCATCATCGATACGTCGGCCGAATTGATCCAGGGCGTGCGCGACACGCTGGATGTGCGCGGTTTCGTCGGCCACGGCTCGCACCCCGAGGTGCTGGAAGCGGCCGGCGCGCAGAATGCCGACATGATCATCGCGGTGACGCTTCACGACGAGGTCAACATCGTCGCCTGCGAGGTTGCGCACGCGCTGTTCGACGTGCCGATGAAGATCGCGCGCATCCGCGCCCAGTCCTACCTCCAGCCGCACTATCAGGATCTGTTCGCGCGCGAGCACATGCCGATCGACGTCATCATCTCGCCGGAGATGGAGGTGGGCGAGATGGTGCTGCGGCGCATCGCCCTGCCGGGCGCCAACGATGTGGTGCGCTTCGCGGAGAACAAGATCGCCATGGTGGCGATCGAGTGCCTGGAAGACTGCCCGGTCGTCCACACGCCGCTTGCGCAGCTTTCGGAACTGTTTCCCGACCTGCCTTCGACAGTGGTGGGCATCACGCGCGGCGAGACGCTGTTCATTCCTCATTCCGCCGACCAGCTCGAGCCCGGCGACGTGGCCTATGTCGTGACGACGCGTGAGCAGGTGCAGCGCACGCTCGGCCTTTTCGGCCATGAGGAGGAACAGGCCACCCGCATCGTGATCGCCGGCGGCGGCAATGTCGGCCTCTATGTGGCGAAGACGATCGAGCAGCGGCAGAGCCGGACCAAGATCAAGATCATCGAATCGGTGCGCGAACGGGCCGTGGCCATCGCGGACCAGTTGCGGCGGACCGTGGTTCTGCACGGCAGCGCGCTGGACCAGAAGCTGCTTGCCCAGGCCGATATCCAGGACGCCGACCTCATGGTCGCGCTGACCAACAACGATCAGGTCAACATCCTGTCCAGCGTCATGGCCAAGCGATTGGGATGTAAAGCCAATCTGGCCTTGATCAACAACCCGACCTATCAGGATCTGACCAGGTCGCTCGACATAGATGCCTATGTCAATCCGGGCTCGGTCACCATCTCGCGCGTGTTGCAGCATGTGCGCCGCGGGCGTATCCGCGCCGTCCACAGCGTCCAGCGCGGCGCGGCCGAGATCATCGAGGCGGAAGCGCTGGAAACCTCGCCGCTCGTGGGCGCGCCGCTGCGTGAACTGGATTTGCCCGACGGCATGCGCATCGGCGCGATCTACCGCGATGGACAGGTGATCCAGCCGAACGGCGCATCGAGAATCAAGCCGAAGGACCGTGTGGTCATTTTCGCGCTGGCGGACGCTGTGCGCCATGTCGAGCAGATGTTCCGCGTCAGCCTGGAGTTCTTTTGATTGGTCCAGCGGCGGCGGCAGGGTCGAATTTGCCGTGTTTCCCGTGCGTTACCCGCCATTTTTAGCCTTCCGCCCCTTATGCTTTTGTCGCACCCGGGCTTTTTGGCGTTGCGGAAGAAACGTCGGCCTGATAACCGCTTGGATGGAAACTGCTAGAAAACAACTCGTTCTGCTTGTCGTGCGGCGGCAAGACAGTGGGTTTGCGTGGTTGACATGGGCCAGTAAATTTGGCGCAGTTGCCAGCAGAACCAGCGAGGGTCGGTGAAAGATAAGAAAAATGGCGGAACGTACGCAAAATCTTCAGGATCTCTTCCTGAATTCGGTTCGTAAAAGCAAGAACCCACTGACGATCTTCCTTATCAACGGCGTCAAGCTGACCGGCGTTGTTACTTCGTTTGACAATTTCTGTGTGTTGCTGCGTCGCGACGGTCATTCCCAGCTCGTCTACAAGCACGCCATCTCCACGATCATGCCGAGCCAGCCGGTTCAGATGTTCGATGGCGAGGAAAACGGCCAGGGCGCCTGATTGGCTCAAGGCAGGAACGCGGGCAACAACGGCACTCGATCGGAACGGGATGCCGTTTCCGATCGGCGTTTCGATGAGAAGCCGACGACGGCGGTCGTCGTCGTGCCTGTGCTCACGCGCCAACCGCGCGGCGAGGACGATACGAATCGCCCGCGCCTGACGCGCTCGTCCGAAGCGCGGCTCGAAGAGGCCATCGGCCTGGCCCGCGCCATCGACCTCGAGCCGGTTCACACGTCCATCGTCATGGTCAACGATCCGCGCCCCGCGACGCTGCTGGGCAGCGGCAAGGTCGATGAGCTTGCCGAGACCGTGAAGGATACGAATGCGGAGCTGGTCATCGTCGACCATCCGCTGACGCCCGTCCAGCAGCGCAATCTGGAGAAGGCGACCAACGCCAAGGTGCTCGACCGCACGGGCCTGATCCTCGAGATCTTCGGCCGGCGCGCGCGGACCAGGGAAGGCACGCTGCAGGTCGATCTGGCGCATCTGAACTATCAGAAGGGCCGGCTGGTGCGCAGCTGGACCCACCTGGAGCGCCAGCGCGGCGGCGCTGGCTTCCTGGGCGGCCCTGGTGAAACCCAGATCGAGGCGGACCGGCGCGCGCTGCAGGAAAAGATCATCAAGCTGAAGCGCGAGCTGGAGACGGTGCGCCGCACGCGCGACCTGCACCGTGCCAAGCGGCGCAAGGTGCCGTTCCCGGTGGTGGCCATCGTCGGCTACACCAATGCCGGCAAGTCGACGCTCTTCAACCGGCTGACCGGGGCGGGGGTGCTGGCCGAAAATATGCTGTTCGCCACGCTCGACCCGACGCTGCGCCGGGTTCGCCTGCCGCACGGCACGCCGATCATCCTTTCCGACACCGTGGGCTTCATCTCCGACCTGCCCACGCATCTCATCGCTGCGTTCCGCGCCACGCTGGAAGAGGTGGTGGAGGCGGACCTCATCATTCATCTGCGCGACATTTCGGACCCCGATACCGCCGCGCAGGCGGAGGATGTCGAGCGTATCCTTGCCGATCTCGGCGTCGATCCGTCCGACGACAAGCGCATCGTCGAGGTCTGGAACAAGATTGACCGTCTCGATGAGGCAAGCCGCGAACGCTTGCTGCACGAAAGCGCCGCCGACAAGCCAGCCCCCATCGCCATCTCGGCCATCACGGGCGAGGGGATCGAGGTGCTGAGCGCATTGATCGAGGAGCGCCTTTCCGGCGAGCTCAAATCGATCACCGTGGAACTGGCGCCCGACCAGCTTGGCCAGATCGACTGGCTCTATCGCAATGGCGACGTGACGAGTCGGGCCGACAATGAGGACGGCAGCGTCACGCTCTCGATGACGGCGACCGCCGCAACCTGCGACGAGATCGCCTCAAGGCTGCACCGCAAGCACGCCGACTGAGCTGGAGCATTTTGCAGCCAGTCGGCGCCGAGGATGACGGCAGAGCGCGGGAAGTTTGTCAGCAGTCCGAGGCGTCCGTCAGGCCCCCGCTCTATTCGGCCTTCTTGGCCTGCTGCCAGAGTTCTTCCATCTGCTCGAGGCTTGCTTCATCGAGGCTGCGTCCGCTTTCCTTGAGGGCGCGCTCGACATGATGGAAGCGGTTGCGGAATTTCTCGTTCGTACCGCTCAACGCGGCTTCCGAATCGATTTCGAGGTGACGGCCGAAATTGACCAGCGCGAACAGCACGTCGCCGAATTCGTCCTGAACCGCCGCGCGCTCGCCCTTGCTCATCGCTTCGCGCAGTTCGCCGATTTCTTCCTCGATCTTGTCGAGGATCGGGCCGGCCTCCTTCCAGTCGAAGCCGACGCGGGCCGCCTTTTCCTGCAGTTTCAGGGCGCGGGTGAGGGCAGGGAAAGCCACCGGCACGCCGTCGAGGAAGCCGCTGCCATGGTCTTCCGGCTGCAGGCCCCGCGCCAGCCGCGCCTCGCGCTTCTCCGCCTTCTCCTCGGCCTTGATCGCCTCCCACATGCCCTTGGCCATGCCCGCGCCGCGCGCCTCTTCGTCGCCGAACACATGCGGATGGCGGCGGATCATCTTGGTGGTTATCGCCTCCACCACGTCGCCGAAATCGAACTCGCCGATCTCCCTGGCCATCTGCGCGTGATAGACCACTTGCAGCAGCAGGTCGCCCAGTTCCAGCCGCAGGTCGTCGAAATCGCCACGCGCGATCGCGTCGGCAACCTCATAGGCCTCCTCGATCGTGTAGGGCGCGATGGTCTCGAAATTCTGCTCTATGTCCCACGGGCAGCCGCCGGCCGGATCGCGCAGGGCGGCCATGATCTCGATGAGGCGCGAAATATCTTTGGAAGGTTGCATGAGCTGAGGCTAACCTGACGATGCGGCGACGGACACTGGCGGCGGCGTGAGGATTCCGGTCGTCCACAGCCGAACCGCCGGCTCACCGCGTCGTTAAAGCCGATGCATCAGCCCGGCGCAACGAAATTGAGCTGCGGTGCCTGCAGCATATGCAGTTCCGCCGGGTCGCGCCCTCCGATCATGGCAAGAAGCATGCGCCCCATATGCAGGCCGGCGTCGCTGATGTCTTCATAGATCGTGTCGACCTGCGGGCGCACGAGATTGAAAAGCCCCGACGTCTGCTTGGCGACGATGCCGACGTCCAAGCCCGGCCTGAGACCGCGATCGCTGATTGCCGCCATCACCGCCAGCGCCGAAACCTCGCCGCCGCAGACATAGCCGTCCGGCGCATCGGGTTCCCCCATGCGCTTGAAGACGCTTGCCTGGATTTCGGCCGCGGGGCTGTCGAGATCCACGCCCTCGACGATTTCATGAGCGATGCCGCTTTCGCGCACCGCGCTCATGAAGCCGTACTGGACATGCTGGAAAAAGGTGAAGCGCCGCGGCGGCAGGATGATCGCCAGCCGTTTTGCTTCCTTCGCGATCAGCCGTTTGGTCGCTTCATAGGCGAAGGTGAAATTGTCGAAATCGACATAGGCGTGTGGTGTTCCCAGTTCGGTGCGCCCATGGCAGACGAAGGGAAAGTCGTGCTCGATGAGCAGTTTCACCCGCTCGTCGAACGGTTCGGTGCGCGAGAACACGATGCCGTCCGCCATCCTGTTGCGCATGATGTGACGAACCGGGTCGAGGCTCGGGACATTGGCGAAGTGCGGCGTGATGACAAGGTGATAGGGCGTGCTGCGCAAGGCTTCCGTCAGGCCCCGGATCAGCGAGGTGCTGAACCCCAGTATTTCCTCGTGAGGGTCGAGCACCAGGGTGATGACGTTGGTGCGGCCGGTTCTCAGCCTCTGTGCCGCGCGGTCGGGAAGATAGCCGATCTCCTCGGCCACCTGCCTTACCTTACGCCGCGTTTCCAGCGCGATCTGCGGCGCGCCGCCGAGTGCGCGTGAAACCGTGGTAACGGCGAGCCCGGTGATTTCGGCTATGGTGCGAAGCGTCGGCTTGGCGACGCTCTCGTCGCCCGCCTCGCGCCTGACGTTTCTGTCATTTCCGTCCACCGGTACGCCTCATGCAGCTTCGGTGCGGCCCGGGCCGCACGGATTTATATCGTTATAAATCCAAATCCACGGACTTCAATGGGCGTCCGGAAATTCGCTTCATCGCGGTTAAAGCAATTTGGTTCAATGAGTTGCGCATGACTTTCGGGGCCGTTCCCCGGATGACTTGACACAGGCCTGATTTATATCGTTATAAATCGGGAGCTGGCGCAATCACCGCCATGCAATCTGGGAGGATTTCATGTCACTGCGTACATTCACGAAGCTCGCCGCAAGCGTGGCGCTTATTGCCCTCACATCCGGCGTCGCCAAGGCGGCCGACAATGTCGAGGTACTGCATTGGTGGACCTCCGGCGGGGAGGCATCGGCACTGGAGGTTCTGAAGAAGGATCTCGAAACGAAGGGCGTCACCTGGTCCGACATGCCGGTGGCCGGCGGCGGTGGCGAGCAGGCCATGACCGCGCTGCGCGCCCGCGTCACGGCCGGCAATCCGCCGACGGCCGTGCAGGCGCTGGGCTTCGACATCACCGACTGGGCCAAGCAGGGCGTCGTGGGCGATCTCGGCGAAGTCGCCGACGCCGAGGGCTGGGATAAGGTGATCCCGACGGCGCTGCAGAACTTTTCCAAATATGACGGCAAGTGGATCGCAGCGCCTGTGAATGTCCACTCCACCAACTGGGTGTGGATCAGCAAGAAGGCGCTGGACGCGGCCGGCGGCAAGGAGCCCCAGAACTGGGACGAATTCGTCGCCATGCTCGACAAGATGAAGGCAAACGGCATCACGCCGCTCGCCCATGGCGGCCAGCCCTGGCAGGACGCGACCCTGTTCGACGCGGTCGTGCTCTCGCTCGGCACGGACTTCTACAAGGCGTCGATGATCGATCTCGATCCGGCGGCCCTGAGCGGCGACAAGATGAAGGAAGCCTTCAGCCGCATGGAGAAGCTGCGCTCCTATGTCGATGACAATTTCTCCGGCCGCGACTGGAACCTGGCCTCGGCCATGGTCATCGAGGGCAAGGCCGGCGCGCAGATGATGGGCGACTGGGCCAAGGGCGAGTTCCTCAAGGCCGGCCAGAAGCCGGGCACGGACTTCGTCTGCATCCGCTTCCCCGGCACGCAGGGCGCCGTCACCTTCAACTCCGACCAGTTCATGATGTTCAAGGTCGGCGACGACAAGAAGAAGGCGCAGTTGCTGATGGCCTCGGCCATCGAGGACCCGAAGTTCCAATCGGCTTTCAACGTGGTGAAGGGCTCGGTTCCGGCGCGTACCGACGTTCCGGACACCGATTTCGACGATTGCGGCAAGAAGGGCATCAAGGACCTCGCCGAAGCCAACGAGAAGGGCACGCTGTTCGGCTCCATGGCGCATGGCCATGCGGTGCCGGCATCGATCAAGAACGCCATGTATGACGTCATCACGCGTCACTTCAACGGCGAACTGTCGACCGACGAGGCGCCGGCCGAACTCGCCGCCGCGGTTGCCGCCGCGCAGTGAGGCTAACCTGCCGGCGGTGGCATGAACCGCCGCCGGCACTTTTGCGAGCATCATGAACCACCGTCCGGATGCTCCTGTTTTTCCAAGGCAATCCTCTGGCTTCGAGCCAGTGGTTGCAGAGTGACGGACAATGCTGACACGCAACCAGTTGCAGTCGATCGTGCCGAAGCTCGTGCTCGCGCCCAGCTTCGCGATGGTCCTGCTCTTCGTCTATGCCTTCATCGTCTACACCGGCTACCTGTCGGTGACGGATTCCAAGATGCTGCCGTCCTACGGGCTGGTCGGCTTCGAGAACTATGTGAAGCTGTGGAAGCTGCCGCACTGGTGGCGCGCGCTAAGCAATCTCGCCATTTTCGGCAGCCTCTACATCGTCATCTGTTCGGTGCTCGGACTGTTCGTCGCCATCCTGCTCGACCAGAAGATCAGGGCGGAGGGTTTTCTGCGGCCGATCTATCTCTACCCGATGGCGCTTTCCTTCATCGTCACCGGCACGGCCTGGAAATGGTTCCTCGACCCCGGCATCGGGCTTGAGAACACCATGCATATGTGGGGCTGGGAGAGCTTTTCCTTCACCTGGATCAAGGATCGCAACCTGGCGATCTACACCGTGGTCATGGCCGCCGTCTGGCAGTCGTCCGGTTTCGTCATGGCGATGTTCCTGGCCGGGCTGCGCGGCGTGGACAACGAGATCATCAAGGCGGCGCAGATCGACGGCGCCTCGACCACGACCATCTATCGCCGCATCATCATTCCGCTGATGCGGCCGGTGTTCCTGTCGGCCTTCGTGGTGCTCGCGCATCTTGCCATCAAGTCCTACGACCTCGTGGTGGCACTGACCGGAGGCGGACCGGGGCAGGCGACCGAACTGCCCGCGACCTTCATGTATTCCTACACCTTCACCCGCAACCAGATGGGCATCGGCGCTTCCTCGGCGGTGATCATGCTCATCATGATCTTCTCCATCATCATCCCGTATCTCTATTCGGAATTGCGGGGAGGGCCGCGCCAATGAGCCTGCCGTCGGCCGACAATGTAACGCAGGTGAACCGGCTCGTGCGCGGGCTGATCTACATCGTTCTGATCCTGTTCGCGATCTACTACCTGCTGCCGCTCTATGTGATGCTCGTGAACTCGGTGAAGCCGCTTTCCGAGATTCGCGAGGGCAACATGCTCGCCCTGCCGCGCGCGTTCACCCTGGAGCCCTGGTTCACCGCCTGGTCGACCGCGCAGGTGGGCGTGCAGGCCACGGGCCTGAAGCCCTATTTCATCAACTCGATCCTGATGGCGGTGCCTGCCGTCGCGATCTCGACGCTGCTCGGCGCGCTGAACGGCTTCGTCCTGACCAAATGGCGCTTTCGCGGCGACAATGTCGTGTTCGGGCTGATGCTGCTGGCCTGCTTCATCCCGTTCCAGATCGCGCTCATTCCGGCCGCGCGCGTGCTGGGCATGCTGGGGCTTGCCGGCACCACGCGCGGGCTGATCCTCGTCCACGTCGCCTATGGCCTGGGTTTCACCACGCTGTTCTTCCGCAACTACTATGCGGCGTTCCCGACCGAACTGGTGAAGGCCGCGCAGATCGATGGCGCCAGCTTCTTCCAGATATTCCGCCGTATCCTGCTGCCGTCCTCCGCCCCGATCATTGTGGTGACGGTGATCTGGCAATTCACCAACATCTGGAACGATTTCCTGTTCGGCGCATCTTTCGGCGACTTCAAGTCCCAGCCCATGACAGTGGCGCTGAACAATCTCGTTTCGTCGTCGAGCGGGGTGAAGGAATACAATGTCCATTTCGCCGGGGCGATCCTGGCGGCGTTGCCGACGCTGGTGGTCTACATCGTGTCGGGTCGCTATTTCGTGCGCGGGCTCATGGCCGGCGCGGTGAAGGGGTAGGGCATCGGGCCGAAAAGTGGCTTCGGTTTTCCATCCGATGCCCAGATAACCCGATGCTCAGGTAAAGAGATAGATCGCATGTCATTCCTGCAGATCCGCAACCTCGAAAAGACCTTCGGCAATGTGAAGGTGCTGAAGGGCATCGACCTCGACGTGGAGGAGGGCGGTTTCCTGGTTCTCGTCGGCCCGTCCGGCTGCGGCAAGTCCACGCTGCTCAACTCCATTGCCGGGCTGGAGACGATCACCGGCGGCTCGATCAGCATCGGGGGCAGGGTGATCGACGGGTTGCATCCCTCGCAGCGCGACATCGCCATGGTGTTCCAGTCCTACGCGCTCTATCCGAACATGACGGTGGCCGGAAACATCGGCTTCGGCATGGAAATCCGCGGCGTGCCCAAGCCCGAGCGCGCGCAGGCGATCGCTTCGGTCGCCGAGATGCTGCAGATCGGCCATCTGCTCGACCGCAAGCCGAGCCAGCTTTCCGGTGGCCAGCGCCAGCGTGTCGCCATCGGCCGGGCGCTGGTGCGCAAGCCGCAGGTCTTTCTCTTCGACGAGCCGCTCTCCAACCTGGACGCCAAGCTGCGCGTCGATATGCGCACCGAGATAAAACGCCTGCACCAGCGCATGGGCACCACGATCGTCTATGTCACGCATGACCAGATCGAGGCGATGACGCTCGCCACCAAGATCGCGGTGCTGAAGGATGGCGTGCTGCAGCAGTCCGGCACGCCGGCGGAAATCTACAACAATCCCGCCAATCTCTTTGTGGCCGATTTCATGGGCTCGCCGGCCATGAACCTCATTCCGGTCAGGATTTCGCGGAACGGGTCTGGCGTGATGATCTCCACGCATCGGGAGGATCAGGAGCCGCTCATGCTCGGCGTACCCGACGCACCCTCGGGCCTGTCCGCTCACGACGGCAAGGAAGTGATCTTCGGCATTCGGCCGGAAGCCCTGACGGATCGCGACGGAGCCGATCGCAACGCCCGCAACATCGCCGAAAGCGAATGCCTGATCGAGGTGGTGGAGCCGGCCGGCTCGGACACCTTCGCCGTCACGCGGCTCGGCCAGAAGCACGTGACCGCGCGCCTGCGCGCCGACGCCAATGTCGCGGCCGGCAAGCGGGCGAAGCTGGCCTTCAATCTCGACAAGGCCGTCTTTTTCGATCCGGCCAGCGGCCTCCGGATCGCCTGACCCCCTCACGCTCACCCAAGGAACTCCCCACCATGAAGCGATCCCGCGTCAACGAAATCATCCGCGAGGGAGACGCGTTCATCCGTTCCTTCGGCTATGTCATGCCGCCCTTCGCCTATTGGTCGCCGGAGGAACTGCAAGGCCGGCGGCCGGCGGGCATCGTGGACGCCCGGCTCGGCTGGGACATCACCGACTACGGCCTCGGCAAATATGACGAACTCGGCCTGTTTCTCTTCACGGTGCGCAATGGACGCGCCGAAGACCTGACGCGCGGCAGCGGCATGCTCTATGCGGAGAAGATCATGATTTCCCGCAAGGATCAGCTTTCGCCGATGCATCGCCATGTCGTGAAGGCGGAGGACATCATCAACCGCGGCGGCGGCAAGCTGGTGCTGGAACTTTTCATGGCGGACGAGCAGGGGGACATCGACCGTCATCGGGAGGTCGAGGTGGCGACCGACGGCGTCGTCCGCAGGCTGCCGGCCGGCGGCCTGCTGAAGCTCGATCCCGGCGAGAGCGTGACGCTGCTGCCCGGCGTCTGGCACGCGTTCTGGGGCGAGGGGGCCGACGTGCTGATCGGTGAGGTTTCGACCGTGAACGACGACCTGACCGACAACGTCTTTGCCGAACCGATCGGCCGCTTTTCGCAGATCGAGGAGGATGAAGCTCCGCTCCACCTCCTCGTCTCCGACTATGACCGTTTCATCCACGGCAAGGCCTGAACATCGCTGGTCGGGTCCAGCGACCTCGTATCCCTCCGGCCGGGCTTTGCGTGGCGCAAGCCCGGCCTTTTTATTTCACTGCCAGCTATCGAGCCCGAGCAGCTTGCGGCCGAGCGGGTTCAGTTCGGCCGTCCTTGCATTCTTCTTCTCCCAGTCGCGCGGATCGCCGGGGAAGGCGGCGCGTTTCGGCGCCTCGCGCTCGCGCCATGAATGGATGCGCGCCGCGCGCTCCTCGGCATCGTCCTCGTCGGCCGGAAACATCGAAATGTACTGCGCCATGCGCACGCGGTCCTTCGAGTGGTTGGGCCGCACGCCATGCGCCAGAAGCGTGTTGAAGATCATGAGATCGCCCGGCTCCATCTCGATATTGGTGATCGTCAGGCCGGTCAGGTCGGGGTGATGCGGATCACGGTCCGGGGCTTGCGTCTTCACCCACTCCTCGAAATTCTCGAACAGCTCGGGAATGCACTGGAAACCGCCGATATCGCCATCCTGCTTCACCAGCGAAAGCACGCCCTGGACGCCGATGGGGAGAGGGCGCAGCGAGGTGTCGCTGTCCCAATGGATGAACCCGTTGGGATTGCCCGGCGTCTTCTTCGGCGGATTGAGATTGGCGCGATCGATCGCCACCCAAAGGTCCTCGCGGTCCCAGATGTCGACGAAGGCGTCGTAGACGCGCTGCACCTGCCGGTTATCCCACAGATACTGATGATTGTAGATTTCCACCATGCCGGCGCCGTTCAGCTCCTTCATCAGATGGTCGCGGCGCTGGGGCGCATACCAGGTGGACGGATCGTCGGGGTCCTTTTCCTCGAACTCCCAGAGAAGATCGATGAGCCGTTGGACATTTTCCTGCGGCACGGCGTTGCGCACGATCACATAACCCTTGGTGATCCAGTGCTGCCAGTCGTCTTCGCTGAGCACGCGGAGCGGCAGCTTCTTCCTGATATCCTTCAGTTGCGTCGTGACGTTCTTCGATGTCGGATGGCTGTCCTTCTTCAGGTCGGTAGCGTGCGCCATGGTTTCCTCCGCTCAATGCACTCGATCGGGAAAATCCTAGTTCGGGCCGGGCAGGGAAGTTGTACTGGCAAAGCCAGTTCTGATACTATTCTGGCGTTCATGGGTCTGAAACGATCAGAATGAAGCCGTTTCTCGAAAAGCTGCAGCCGCAGCCGGGCACATCCTGGGCCATGCTGAACCGCAGGCTCGATGACGCGATCCCGTTCCAATGGCATCATCATCCCGAGCTGGAACTGACGCTGACGCTGAATTCGCGCGGACAGCGCTTCATCGGCGATCATATCGGCAGTTACGACGACGGCGATCTGGTGCTGATCGGCCCGAACCTGCCGCATAGCTGGAGCTCGACCGCGAAAATCGATCCGGGCAAGCCGCACATAGCGCTCGTTATGTGGTTTCGGCCCGAATGGGCACGCAAAATGGCCGAAGCCTTCGTGGAGCTTCGCGCCGTCTCGGCCATGGTGGAGCGCGCCTCCACCGGGCTCAAATTCTCGAGACAGCATGCCGAACGCGTTCGGCCGATCATCGAGGAATTGTTCGGTCAACCGGCGGACGCGCGCCTCTTGAGCCTGATGCAGGTGCTGAACCTGTTGGCGCAGGATGCGGCAGCAGAGCCGCTTGCCAGCCTCAGGAGCGTTCCCGTGGCCGGCGGCAGCGATCGCGCCCGCATCGACCGGGTGCTCGATCATATCCATCTCAACTACGCGTCAGGCCTGTCTCTGGCGGAACTGGCCGATATCGCGGCGTTGAGTCCATCCGGGCTGCATCGGCTGTTCCGGCGCCATACGCAGCTTTCGATCACGGACTACATCATGCGGCTGAAGATCGGCGAGGCCTGCGCCATGCTGTCGGCCAGTTCGCGGCCGATCGCCTATATCGCCGAGGCCGTGGGCTACACATCGCTTGCAAACTTCAATCGCCAGTTCCTGGCATTGAAGGGCATGACGCCGCGTCGCTATCGCCAGAGCTTTCAGCAGCCGCGCTGAGAAGGACTGTCGGGGATGTGCCGACCAGCTGTTCGCGTGGCGATTCCCATGGACTTGCCAAGCGGCGGGTCAGGGTAGACCCGCGCAGTGTGAGTTCTCGCCGAAGCGCGACTTTGCAGCGGTTGAAGTTAACCTGATCGCCGCAACGCTGCCATCGTCTTTTGCCGGAAGACCTCGGACGGCGTCTTGTAGCCGAGGCATTTGCGCGGCGTG
>Ga0180221_1000114_pt1 | contig 122957 bp, 108 predicted proteins | sample eDN5th37CKraftMG_FD_151339 | JGI IMG/M metagenome (GOLD analysis project Ga0180221, IMG submission 151339) | Enriched Miracle-Growth compost microbial communities from Emeryville, California, USA - eDNA 5th pass 37_C Kraft MG (version 2) (version 2) ... | reverse complement strand
CTTCATCTGTCTGGAATTGCGTGCCAGGCTTGTATTCGAATGGCTTGTATCCGGCCAGGGCAGGCTGCGCGACGATGTTGCGCGTCACGCGCAAGGAGTCTGCCGCCACCTTGCGGTCTTCCTCGGTGCCGAGGTAGTTCGGCCGTATCGCAGGCGGCTGGGCAGGGTCCGGGCTCTGTATATGAGCCGATGCCAGTTTGTCGGAAAACGTGTAAAAGCAACATGCTTCCCGTCGAGCCGGGACGACGGTGCGCCATGCCTGTCGCGGGCGGGCTCCGATAGCTCTCAGCCGGAGACGATGAAACGTGCCGGCCTACACGCTATCGATGCAGGCAAACCTCTATATACTTTCCAAAGCTGCATGCGTTTCTCTGCCGCGAGACAATCATCGCGCTAACAGGCGAAAGCACAAACCAGAAATCAGCAACCGGAATATAAGATGCCCATCAACGAAGATATCCTGATTAACGTTACTCCCTTCGAAACCCGCGTGGCATTGGTGGAGCAAGGCGCCGTCCAGGAAATCCATGTTGAGCGCAGCATACAGCGGGGCCATGTCGGCAATCTTTATCTGGGCAGGGTAGTGCGCGTGCTTCCGGGCATGCAAAGTGCGTTTGTGGATATCGGCCTGGAGCGGGCGGCCTTCATCCATGTGGCCGACCTGCGGCAGAACCGCAGCGAACGCAGCAATGGGGATCCGATCACCCCTATAGAAAAGCTCATTTTCGAAGGGCAGCCGCTTATGGTTCAGGTGATCAAGGATCCGCTGGGCACCAAGGGTGCGCGCCTGTCCACACAGATCAGTATTGCCGGACGCATGCTGGTCTACCTGCCCCATGACCCGCACGTAGGCATTTCCCAGAAGATCGAATCCGAAGCGGAACGCCATGCCTTGCGTGAGCGCGTGCTGTCCTTGCGCGCACCCGATGAAAACGGCGGCTTCATAGTCCGAACCCAGGCCGAGGATGCCACAGACGAGGAATTGCAGGCCGACCAATCTTATCTGCGCACTATCTGGGCCAGCATCCAGGCCAGGGCCAAAAGCCAGCCTGCGCCGTCATTGCTGTATACCGACCTGACTCTTGCCCAGCGCGTGCTGCGTGACATGGTCGGCCCTGAAACCACGTCTATTTTTGTCGACTCCCGCAGCACTACGCAGCAACTGACCGATTGGGCCGCCACCTATACGCCTTCGGTACTGGAGCGCATCAAGCATTACAGCGGCGAGAGGCCTCTGTTCGACATGGCCAACGTGGACGAGGAGATAGCCCGCGCGCTGTCGCGGCGAGTGGATCTGAAATCGGGCGGATACCTGATCATCGACCAGACCGAAGCGCTGACAACCGTGGATGTCAACACAGGCGGGTATGTGGGGGGCCGCAATTTCGACGACACGATATTCAAGACCAATCTGGAAGCCGCCATTGCCATCGCCCGCCAGCTGCGGCTGCGCAACCTGGGCGGCATCATCATCATCGATTTCATCGATATGGATGACCCGGAGCATCGCGCATCCGTGCTTGCAGAGCTGAACAAGGCGCTTTCCCGGGACCGCACGCGAATGACTGTGAGCGGCTTCAGCCAGCTCGGGCTGGTGGAAATGACGCGCAAGCGCACGCGCGATTCACTGGCGCACCAGCTCTGCGAACCCTGCCCGACCTGCCAGGCGCGTGGCAATGTGCGCACGGCGCGGACCCTGTGCTACGAAATACTGCGGGAAATCTTGCGCGAATCGAGGCAGTTCAACCCGAAAGAGTTTCGGATACTGGCATCGCAGGCGATCGTCGACCTGTTTCTGGAAGAGGAAAGCGCCCACCTGGCCATGCTTGGAGACTTCGTGGGCAAGCCAATTTCCCTGGAGGTTGAGACGCAGTATTCCCAGGAGCAATACGACATCGTGCTGATGTAGCGCAAGCCGCCCTGCCCCATGCGGCCGAAACGCCAGGCACTGGGGGCTGCCGCGCGGCCAGGAGCCTCAGCCGGCTTCTGCGGCCCCTTGGCACACGCCGGGCTGCGTGATCGCCTTGATCGCCCAGTCGATGCGGTCAAGCGTGGCACGATCAGAATAATAGCTGTACGCCTTGGCCTTGACCCGATTCTCGGCCAGATAGTTGGGCTTGTACTGCACAAAGTCGATCAGCACGGCATGCTCATAAGTCGGCGAGGGCTCGGGCATAGCGACCATCGTGGCATAGCTGGTCTGATTCTTGTCCAAAGAGAACTTGGGCGCCGATCCGCAGGCGCGCTCGTGCTGGAACAATGCCATCTGCAACTGCGGGAACGACACAGGGATGACGTATTCGCCCCTGAAGTACGAGGGGTTGCGCAAGTCGCTCTGCCTCAGCCCCTGAGGGCCGCTTGCGCAGCCCGCCAGCAGGGCCAATGCGGAAACCAGGAAAGTGGATATGGCCAGGCGCCCCCGGCGTGAGGGGAGCGCTGGCGCCGATTGCTGCATGTCCATAGTATGAATTGCTTCCATAGTCTTGTATCTGGCTGCGGTAGTCGCCGTAAATGCCAAAAGGCCCGCCGTTGAAGTACAGGATGTATTCGGTTGCATGGGATCAGTCGCTTCGGAACTGCATGCGGTACAGCGCGGAATAAAGCCCGCCTTTTTCGATCAGCTCCTGGTGCTTGCCCTGCTCGACGATACGGCCGGCATCCAGCACGACAATGCGATCGGCTTTCTGGACGGTAGACAGGCGATGCGCTATCACCAATGTGGTGCGCCCAACCATCAACCGCTCCAGCGAGGCCTGCACTTGCATTTCAGACTCGTTGTCAAGCGCGGAGGTTGCCTCATCCAGTATGAGAATGGGCGCATCCTTGATCAGGGCGCGGGCAATGGCCAGACGCTGGCGTTGTCCGCCCGACAGCTGGCTGGCATTTTCGCCCACCTGGGTGTCCATGCCGTCAGGCAGGCTGTCGACGAACTCAAGCAAGTTGGCCGCTTCAAGCGCGCGCCGTATGCTCTCGTGATCGGTTTGGCCCCATGCGCCGTAGTCGACATTCTCCGCGATGGTGCCGTCAAACAGCACGACGTCCTGGCTGACCAGCGAAAGGTGCGAGCGCAGGTCCGCCAGCTTCAGGTCGTGTATGTCATGCCCGTCGATCAGGACCTGCCCGCTTGTCGGGTTCACGAAGCGAGGCAGCATATTGACCAGGGTAGTCTTGCCGCTGCCCGAACGGCCGACGAGAGCGACGGTTTCACCCGGCTCGGCAAAGAAAGAAACATCCGACACTGTTTCGCGCTGGGCATCGTCGAACCGATGATGCACGCTGCGAAACTCTACACGCCCTCGCACCGGCTTGGGAAGTTCATCGGTGCCCTGGTCCGGCTCAGGCAGCTGATCGATCAGCGTGAACACGCTCTCGGCCGAAATCAGCATGCGCTGCATGGCGCTGGCGATCTTGGTCAGGCGCTTCATGGGATCCAGTATCTGCCCCAACGCCGCCATGAAGGCGGCAAAACCACCCACGGTAAGGCCCGACGTATTGGCCTGATACAGTGCCACCGCAATGACCACAGCGACGGAAACCGAGATGGCGAACTGCGAGAGCGGCGACATGGCGGCATCGGCGCTGGCTTCGCGCATGGCAAAACGCCGCAGCTTGGCGTTGATGTAATCGAAACGCTCGGACTCGCGGGAATAGCCATTGAACAGCTTGATGACGCGCTGGCCGGCAATGCCTTCGCGCACCAGCCGCGTCAGGCGCGCATTCATGCCTATGGTGTCGCGGTTGATGCTGCGCAGGCGCCGCATGAAGAAACGCATGATCAGCGAGGATACCGGCAGCATCACGATGACAATCAGCGTCAGTTGCCAGGACATGTACAGCAGCACGCAAAGCAGCGCGATCACCACCAGCGACTCGCGCACAATGACCGTGATGACCTCGGCCGCCAGGCCCGTTACATTGCGGGCATCGACGGTGAAGCGGTTCAGCAGGCGGCCGGTGTCGCCCCGCTTGAACTCCTCGTCGGACAGGCCAAGAAGCCGGTCGAACATTTCCTTTCGCAACCCCAGCAACATATTGTTGGCGACCCAGGCAAGCAGATAGTTGCTGGCAAAGGAACAGATGCCTCGAACCAGCATGAGCCCAACCACGGACAGCGGAATGAACCAGATGTATGATGGCTTGGCGCCCGAAAACCCGTCATCGAGCAGCGGTTTCATGATGACGGCAAGCGCGGGCTGGGTCGCCGCCGCGACGGTCAGGAGCAGGATGCCGGCAACGATGGCCTTCCAGTATTTCCCGACGCGGCTGTATATACGAAGCCACAGCGTGGGGTTCACCGGATCAGCATGGGACGAAGTGGCGTTAGATGCGGGCTTCAAAAATTGACTCGCTTATATACTATTGGACTGGCCATTTTAACGTTCCCGGGGCGGGAAGCCATGGCTCACTGCTGGCAGCCAGCCCAGATCTTAACTTACGCTTTCTCATGCCGATACCTTCCGCCATCTATGTACGCCTTCCGAACTGGATCGGCGATGTCTGCATGAGCCTGCCCAGCCTGCATGCGCTGCTCGATACGCGCATCCCCTTGGTCGTCTGCGCGCGCCCATGGGCCCGCGACCTGCTGGCGGGTTTTGACCTGCCTGATTTCATCGAGATGAAAGGCCGCTGGCGCGAAGACCGGGCCGCCGTGCATGCATTCCGGAAGCGGGCACGCCATGCCCATCCCAGGGGCCTGCTGCTGCCCGACTCGCTCTCCAGCGCCATGGTCTTCAAGTTTTCCGGAATTCCCAGCGCAGGCTATCGTGATGACGGGCGCAGCCTTATCCTGCGCTGGCCGGTCAATAAGCCCAACGACGAAATGCATGCGGTGCAGTCTTGGTACTACATCACCTCGCAGGCGCTCAGACGCTGGGGAATCTCCGCCAGGCCCATGCCCGCCCAGCGCAATCTTGGCCTGCCCCTGGCCGAGCGGCATCTGTCAGAAGCGCGCCAGGCTCTGGATGAAGCCGGCCTGACGCCTGGCGGATTTGTGCTGATCGCCCCCACAGCCACCGGCCTGCACCGGGGCCGCGTCAAGGTCTGGCCTTTCTTCGAAGGCTTGACCCAGCGGCTACAGGCAATGGGCAAGACCGTGGTCATGTGCCCGCCGCCTGCCGAAGCGGAGGCGGCCAAGTCGGCAGCCCCCTCGGCAACGCTGCTGCCCCCTCTCAGGCTGGGTGCGTTTGCTACACTCACCCGACTTGCCGAATTGGTAGTGTGCAATGATTCGGGTGTGTCGCACCTGGCTGCAGCGGCGCAGGCCAGGCAACTGACACTGTTCGGCGTCACGCAGCCCGAGCGTACCGGTCCATGGTCTGACCGCGCCGCCTGCCTGGGCGACGCGCACACCTGGCCAAGCCTAGACCTCGCTTTCGAGCATGTGCAAACCTTACTGTTGTCGAACACTGAGCGCTAGTTGATGAATTTCTCGAGCTTTATGACCAACCTCGTCATACCGATGAATCTGTGCATCGCACTGCTGCTGGTTGGCGCGATTCTGTTTATCGCGCGAAAACGCAAGACGGGGTTCATCATTGCGGCGACAGGCATTTGCTGGGCCGTGTTCTGGTCGCTGCCCGCCTCGTCACTGTGGGCTGGCGGCCGCCTGGAACAGCTCTATCCGGCCCAGCCTCCGTCCAGCCTGCCCACCGTGCAGGCTATCGTCGTACTGGGCGGCAGCACGGCCAACAGCCGCATAAACTGGTTCGAACCCCTGGATGAAGACGCCACGGTATCCAGGGTGGATACTGCCAGCCGCCTCTACAAGGCGGGGCGCGCCCCGCTGGTTCTGCTCTCGGGCGCGGCGCTTGACGGCAACGTCAGCGAAGCGGAGATGATGGCCAACCGGCTGCGCCACGATGGCGTGCCGGAGGGCGCGCTTGTGCTCGAGAAGCGAAGCTATACGACACATGAAAACGGGGTGTATTCGGCCCAGGTGCTGCGCCAGCATGATATAGACCACATCCTGCTGGTAACATCGGCGCTGCACATGCCCCGCGCCATGGCAGTCTTTCGCAAGCAGGGGATAGAAGCCATAGCGGCCCCCTCTCCAGCGCAGATTGTCGTGCCGCGGGATCCCGGCTTTTCGTTCTGGCAGCCGAGCATGCGGGCGCTGTCGGCCAGCCGTTCCATTGTGAAAGAATATGTCGCCCTGCTTGTCTACTGGATCAGGGGCTGGATCTGATGCCGGCGAGGTACGCCCTCGCCCTCAGGCCTGACGGTTCAGAAGCAGCAGCTTGACATAGCGAAAGAAGCTGCCCGCACCCGCCATCACGGCCAGAATCAGGCCTTCTCTGCCATCCAGGAATCCCCGCCGCACAATGTAGTGGCGAACGAACGTCCAGCCGCCATGGCCCAGGGCGCCAGCCACAGAGGTTTTCCTGCCCTTGCTGTGCATGATGCGGGCGGCCGCGCTGGAATAGTGGTTGATCTTCGCAATAAAGCTTTCCAGATCTGCATAGGGGTAATGCAGAAAATGCCCGGGCAATGTCGCCACAGCCCCCTGCGGCAACACGCTTTCATGCACGGCGACCTCTTTGAAGCGCGCAGTGCCTCTGCGAAACAGCCTCAGCACGTAATCGGGCCACCAGCCGCTATGGCGTATCCAGCGACCGCAGAAATTAGACAGGCGCGCGATCTGATAGGCGTCGGCGGCGGGGCTCGCCATGGCTGCGCGTATGGCATCGGCAAGCTCAGGGGTGACACGCTCATCGGCATCGATGGACAGCACCCAGTCGCACGTGGCCAGATCGAGGGCCCGGTTTTTCTGGATGCCGAAGCCGGGCCAGTCATCCGTCAGCGTGACGCGGGCGCCACGGCGGGCGGCGATCTCCCGGGTGCCATCCGTACTGCCTGAATCCACCACAATGACTTCATCGGCGAAATCGACGGAATCCAGGCATTCACCGATATTTGCTGCTTCGTTTTTGGTAATGATGATGACGGAAAGCGTCATGCATGGCTCCTGTCACGGCGCTTCCAGAGCTGCCACCGGTTGTAGAGCGAACCGACCACCGGGTTGGCGGCAACCCACAGCCGCTGGCCGAGTATGTCGCCGCGCCGGTTGCGAACATCGAACCGGAAAATATGGTTCGGATCCGACCCCGGACGATTCTGCCCGTAGGGCCTGGTTGTGTACAGATAGCGGTAGCCAGCCTGCCTGGCCACCGACAAGTATTCAGGCTCGAAATACCCCTGCGGCCAGCAGAAGTGCTCCGATGCAACCCCCAGGTTGTCGCGCAGCGCCTGGCGAGACAGCCGCAGCTCCTCCTCGATATTGGCGAGCTTCCCGTCGGGGCCGAACTTGTCCCAGCGCGTGTGCGTATGGGTATGGCTGTGGAACTCTATCACGCCCGCTTCCTGCATGGCGCGAATCTCGCTCCAGCGAAGAATGACGTCATCCTTGCGGCCCCGCTCAATAAGCTCCCCGCATACGCGATGGTTGGGCGTCATGGGAACAGTGCCCTGCCCCATGTGCGGCCGGACGGGTCCGTCACCCACCCAGGATGTGACGACGAAGAGCACGGCGTTGAAGCCGTATTTCCTGAGCAGCGGATATGCGTAGACCCAGTTGTCCAGGTATCCGTCGTCGAATGTAATAAGTACGGACTTGCGCGGGGCCGGCTTGCCGTCCATATGCGCGGCGAATTCCATCGTGGTGAGCGTGCGGTAGCCAAACCGCTTGAGCCAGCTGAGCTGGCTTTCGAAATTCTTGGGCGATGTCGTCCCCGTCCCGCTCGATGGCGAGACATGGTGATATGTCATGACGGGAACGCTGCGGCGCGTGCTCATTTGCGCAGCGGCGACGCCGCCTTCGGCCTTCGCGCGATCCGCCCGGAACATGCCATGCGCATCATTGCCTGTTCCGACGACGGCGCTTCCACAGCTTGAAGCGGTTGAAGACAGGACCGATCACGGGATGCGCTGCGACCCGAATACGCCTGCCCACTGAGCCGCCCGTGGTGTTGCGCACGGCGAAGCGCGAGATGAGCGTTGGGTCCGAGCCAGGCAAATTGCGCCCAAAGGCCATCGTGGTGTAAAGATGGCGAAAGCCTGCAGCCCGTGCCAGTTCGATGTAATCGGGATCGTAATACCCTTGCGGCCAGCAGTGGTGGTCCGATACGCCGCCCAGATTGGCGGCAAGCGTGTCGCGCGCCTGGGCCAGCTCCTGCGCCATATGGACGTTTTTCTGCTCGGGATCAAGCTTGTCCCACCGTGTATGGGTATGGGTATGGCTGTGAATCTCAAAAACGCCCTCTTCCTGCATGATGCGCGCTTCGCTCCAGCGTATGGCGATCTCATCACTGCGGCCATCCCTGGCACGTGCTTCGCATTCCCGATGATCCGGGGTTTCAGGCAGGCCGCCCTGCCCCATGAAAGGACGTGGCGGCCCATCTTTCGACCAGGAGGTCACCAGAAACAGCATGGCGCTGAAGCCGTATTTTTTCAACAGCGGGTAGGCGTAGACCCAATTGTCGAGATAGCCGTCGTCAAAAGTGATCAGCACTGACTTCTTCGGAACTGGCTGCCCGGCAAGATGGCCGGCGAACTCGGTGCTGCTGAGTGATCGATAGCCATGGCTACTGAGCCAGCGGAGCTGATCCTCAAAATGCTCAACGGTGACAGTAATCATTCCCGGCGACGGCGAAACATGGTGATACATGAGTACCGGTACAGCTCGAGCGTGACTCATGGCCTGACCTCGGTGTTGCTGTCCATGATGGCTGCATCGGATATGGCATGCTGGTAGACAGCCTCGGTTTCCCGGCAGAGCCGAGCAGTGGAAAAATTGCTGGCCACCCTGCGTCGCGCCGACTCGCCAAGCAGGCGCATGTCGAACTCCCCGGACAGCATGCGGCGGACCAGGGCTTCTATGCGCTGGATATCGCCAGCGGGAACAACCCAGCCGTCCTTGCCGTCGCGGACATTCTCGGGCAGGCCACCGACATCTGTCACCAGTGCAGGCAGCCCCATGGCCATGGATTCCAGGCAAGCATACGACGCAGCCTCTTCGTAAGACAATACAAACCCGATATCGGAGGCCGCAAGAACAGGCCTGATATCCGGCAACAAGCCAGGTAACAGTATGTGATCCTGCATGCCCAGTTCGCGAACCATGGCGACATGTCGCTCTGGAGGCCGGTCGCCCGCCACGATGATGCGCACGCGATCACGCAGCGCTGGCTCCAGCCTGGCAACTGCGGCGGCAAGATCCAGCCAGCCTTTCTCGTAGTCTGTTCCCGCCACGCTGCCGAGAACGAGCAGGCCGGAATGATCTTCACCGAAGTAGGCCGTGCGTGCCGCATCGCGCTCGCCTGCAGCCAATGGGGGGAAGCGTCTCAGGTCCAGCCCCAGCCGCACCGTTTCGATCGGCTGACCGGCATAAGGTGATTGCCGCAAAATGCGCGCGACGGCCTCGCAGACGGCAATACAGGCGCTCGTACCCAGCCAGGCACGAAGACGGTTGCCAAAGCTGTCGGCCGACTTCGTATTGTGCTTGGTCCAGATAATAGCGGGTCGGCGCACAAGGCCAAGACTGGCCAGCATAATGTGCCTGTGGTCGCTGGCGCCGTTGACATGAACCACATCGAATTGTTCCCGCTTGAGCAGACGCCGCAGACCGAGCAGTTCAGGCAGCATGCGCCTGGCCCTCGAAGTGAACGGCTGGTCCACGACACGGATGCCAGCGATCTCTCCGGCCTGCCGATACAGGCGGCTGGTGGCGGGGGTTGCAACGGTAATGTCGTACGTCGCCGGCAGCCCGGTCAACAGGCTCTTGATGTAAGTCACGTGCCCGCCACCATTGAATTTGTGCATATTGGTGATCAAAACTTTCATGACTCAAAAATACCTGGCCATCACGGGATGGCGGACCTGCTGCGGGGAGGAAGAGGATGCCGGATCTGCGCTTGGCGTGCTGCCGGCATACCGCGAGAGACCAATATAAGTAACTACCGCGGCTATCAGGGTTTTATCAAAACTATGTGAATTTAAACAAGATCAGACGAACTATTCAAGCAGCAGTCTGGCCTAAAGTGCAAATAAGCCACGGTCAGCGCCTCAGCGCTGCCGCTCGTCAAGCCAGCGTCTGTAACATTCTTCCGTGCGTTCAGCCAGTTTTTCCAGCGAAAAATTCCCGCTTTCGCGGCAGTATGCCAAGCCTGCCCTTCCCATTTGCCTGCGCAGGCTGGAATCATCGACAAGACGCTGCAGCGCCTCGGTGAGCGCAGACTGGTCGTCCAGCGGAACCAGTATGCCGGTCACGCCATCCTGAAACATTTCGGACACCCCGCCCACATCGGTTCCGATTACCGGCAGACCAGCCGCCTGCGCCTCGACAAATACCGTTCCGGAGGCTTCCTTGCGCGTGGCGAGGGCAAACAGATCGAAGCCGGCCAGCAGGTTGGGAACATCGTGCCGGGTACCCATCAGATGGATACGGTCCTGAAGCCCCAGGCTGGCGATATGCGCCTGAACCTGCTCGAAAGTCGGCGAACCGCTGCCGACAAAGACCATGTGAAGTTTCGGGCGGGCCTGCATTAGCGGCACGATGGCATTGATCAGGTCGATATGCCCCTTCATGGCGCGCATCACGGCGACACAGCCGATCACCACATCGTCCGCGGCAAGGCCAAGCTCCTGGCGCAGCGTGGAACATTCCACGGGTTCGGGCAGCGGCACGGGCGAATAGATGGTGGCTATGTGGTTTTCCGGAACACCTCGGCTGATGAGCCCTTGGCGTACGTGATCGCTGACAGTGGTAACCCGGTGGGGCAGCCATGTATACGACAGCATGGATCCGGCGCGATTGGCCAGATGCCGGGTCCGTACGATAAGCGGCACGCCTGCGATGCGGCCTGCTGTACCAGCGATCAGGGTGTCGATCCGGCTGTGCGTATTGACAACATCATAGCGGCCACGACGCAACAGACCGGCGGTCCAGGCAACCCCCTTGAGGTAGCGCCCCAGTCCGCCCATGGGCAAAGTATGGACGGTGAACCCTGCTTCGCGCAGATGCTGACCTAACTGGGCCTGGGGCTGGCAAAGCAGCTCCATGCAATGGCCCCGGGCACGCATGGCCTGCATTTCCTTGAAAATGCGCCGCTCCTGGCCCCCGAACGCGACGGCTGCCTCGGTATGCAGTATGCGCAACGGTTTCATCAGTAGTTGATCTCCACGCCATCTGGGTCCACCCAGTCGCCCAACTGCGCGAGCATGACATCCGACATCCGGACCCGCCACTCCTCTCCCAGCCTGACCGTGCAATAGAACTCATCACGCTTGAGGCGAACCTCTACCGGGACGCCGGGCACGCCATTTTCGGGCTCGGCGCGGAAAGGGTTCAGCAACTGGCGCAGACGCGACGCATCGGCATTCCCATTGAGGGTGATGCTGAGGCTGCGTGCCCTGGCCTCACGCGCAAGCTGGAGGTCGTACACGGATTCGGCCGATACCCGCAGGCCGCCCGAGAAATCGTCATGGCTGACCTTGCCCTGCATGATGACCAGGCGATCTTCCTTCAGCCGATCGCGATGCTGTTCATACAGCTCATTGAAAATGGCGACTTCGACCTGTGCGGAACCGTCGTCCAGGGTGGCATACATCATCTTGCCTCGCCGCGTCATCTTGACCCGGGCGGCAGACAGTACGCCGGCAAACCATTGCAGGCCACGCGCCGGCTCCATGCGAGCCAGCGGCCTGGGGGCGAAACGCCTCACTTCATCGCGCCAGGCATCGAAAAGATGGCCGCTGAAGTAAAAACCCAGGGCAGTCTTTTCCTGCATCAGGCGTGTCTGCAGATCCCAGGGCGCCACCTTCGCAAGCTCTGCCTCCACAATGTCGTTGGCATCGTCGGCAAACAGGGATACCTGGTTGGCGCTGCGCTCGGCCTGCTCTGCTGCCTCAATGGCGCTGCCCACGGAAGCCAGCAGCGCCGCGCGATTTTCCTCAATGGAATCGAAGGCGCCGGCACGGATCAGCGCCTCGATGGTGCGCCGGTTGACGGTATGGCGATCCACCTTGCGGCAGAAGTCGAACAGGCTTGCATAGGGGCCCTTTTCCTCCCGGGCCCGGATGATTTCCTCGACCGCGCTCTGACCTGTGCCCTTGACGGCGCCAAGCCCGTAGCGCATGGTGCGCGGCGGCTCGCCACGCGCAGTGTATTCGTCCTGCACAGGCTCGAAGCGATAGGCCGAGGCATTGACATCGGGCGGCAGTACCTGCACACCGTTGGCCAGGGCATCCTTCCAGAATGTTTGCACCTTGTCGGTATCATCCATATCGGACGACAGGGTGCCGGCAAGAAACTCGGCCGGGTGATAAACCTTGAGCCAGGCTGTTTGATAGGCAATCAGGGCATAAGCGGCCGAGTGCGACTTGTTGAAGCCATAGCCCGCGAATTTTTCCATCAGGTCAAACAGCTTGACGGCCAGGTCGGCGTCGTAGCCCTTTTCGACCGCTCCCTTCTCGAAAATGGCGCGGTGCTTGGCCATTTCCTCGGCTTTCTTCTTGCCCATCGCCCGGCGCAGCAGATCGGCGCCGCCCAGCGTGTAGCCCCCGATGATCTGGGAGATCAGCATCACCTGTTCCTGGTACACGATCACGCCGTAGGTGCTCTTGAGCGTGGGCTCCAGGTCGGGATGGAAATAATCGACTTCCGCCTTGCCGTGCTTGCGGTTGACGAAATCCAGCACCATGCCGGACTCGAGCGGGCCGGGCCGGTACAGGGCCAGCATGGCGATGATGTCTTCGAACGTGTTCGGGCGCAGGTTCTTGAGCAGCTCCTTCATGCCGCGAGATTCCAGCTGGAACACGGCAGTGGTATTGCCCTCGGACAGCAGGCGGTAGGTCGCCTGATCATCCAGCGGCAGCGCCATGATGTCGAAATCGCGCTTGCTCTCGTTGAACTGTCGCACATAGCGGACAGACCAGTCGAGGATGGTCAGATTGCGCAGCCCCAGGAAGTCGAACTTGACCAGGCCTACAGCCTCGACATCGTCCTTGTCGTATTGTGATACGGCATTGCTGTCAGTGCCGGGCTGGCAATACAGCGGGCAGAAATCGGTCAGCTTTCCGGGCGCGATAAGCACGCCCCCCGCGTGCATGCCGATATTGCGGGTCAGCCCCTCCAGAGGCCGGGCAAGATCGACCAGGGCGCGAACCTCCTCATCTTGCTCGTACCGTTCCTTGAAAGCCGGCTCATCGGCCAGCGTGCGTTCCAGCGACCAGGGATCGGCGGGATTGAAGGGTATGAGCTTGGACAGGCCATCGCACAGCGAATAGGGCATCTCCAGCACGCGGCCTACATCCCGCACGACAGCCTTGGCGCCCAGCGTACCGAAGGTGGCAATCTGGCTGACGGCCTCTTTGCCGTACTTTTGCTTGACGTAATCGATCACGCGTTCGCGGTTGTCCTGGCAGAAGTCCACGTCAAAGTCGGGCATGGACACCCGCTCGGGGTTCAGGAAGCGCTCGAACAGCAGGTCATAGCGTATGGGGTCCAGGTCGGTGATCCCGAGCGAGTAGGCCACCAGCGAGCCGGCGCCGGAACCCCGGCCCGGCCCGACCGGCACGCCGTTCTGCTTGCCCCAGTTGATGAAGTCCTGAACGATCAGGAAGTAGCCGGGAAAACCCATGCCGATGATGGTCTTGCATTCCCAGCGCAGCCGCTCCAGATATTGGGGATACTTTTCATTTCTTTCGGCTTCGTCCGGATACAGCTGGGCCATGCGGCGGGCCAGGCCTTCCTCCGCCAGCTGAACCAGATAGTCGTCCAGCGTCACGCCATCGGGTGTGGGAAAGTCAGGCAGTTGCGGCTTGCCCAACACCAGCGAAAGATTGCATCGCTTGGCGATTTCCAGGGTATTGGCCAGCGCCGACGGAATGTCGGCAAAGCGTTCAGCCATGGCCTGCGAGCTCTGCACATACTGATCGCGGGTAAAGCGCCGCGTACGTCGCGCGTTGCCCAGCTGCTCGCCTTCAGCGATACATACGCGCGCCTCATGCGCGCGGAAATCGCTTTCTTCGATAAACTGCACCGGATGCGTGGCCACCACGGGCAACTGCTGCGCGGCGGCCAGGCGCAAGGCAGCCTGCACGTATGCCTCGTCGCCATCATGACCGCTGCGCTGCAGCTCTATGAAGTAGCTGCCCGGAAAATCGCGCGCCCATCCGGCAGCCAGAACAGCCGCCTCGGCATCTTTCCCCGCTTCCAGCATCTGGCCCACGTCCCCGGCACGGCCGCCCGACAGAACAATCAGGCCCGCCTGGTTGCGCAGCCAGTCGCGGCGCGCCTCGGCGCGGCCGCGATACTGGTTGTCCAGCCATGCGCGGGTCAGAATCTCGCACAGCGCCAGATACCCCTGGTGGTTGCGCGCCAGCAACAGGGCGCGATAGGGCTTGTCTCTATCCAGCTCGTTTTCCAGCCAGATGTCGCAGCCGCAGATGGGCTTGAGCCCTTTGCCGCGCGCACCCTTGTAGAACTTGATAAAACCGAAGATATTGCTCAGGTCCGTCAGCGCCATGGCTGGCTGGCCGAACTCGACGGCCTTGCCGATCAGCTCCGGAATGCGCCCAATGCCGTCCACCACCGAGAACTCGGAGTGAACGCGCAGATGTACGAACGAAGGGGAAGGAGATAGTGCTTCTGTCATGCCGAGATTGTACTCACCCCGCGCGCCCTTGGCGCGGCGGGATGATGCCCCCTTTGCAAGCGGGCCCGGCCTGCCGCAAGACTAGCGCTGCATGGCTGCCCAGGCCTTCTGCAGGCGCTTGGCGGAAACGGGCATGGGCGTGCGCAGCTCCTGGGCGAAGAGCGCCACCCGCAATTCCTCCAGCATCCAGCGAAAATTGTCCAGCTGCGCATCCCGGGCCCCCTTCAGCTGCGCGAGGGCGCGCTGGTGCTGGGCCAGCAGCGGAGCCATTTCCGCCATCAGCCGCGCATCCCGGGCAGGGTCGGCGCGCAGCTTGTCTATGCGCGCCTGCGCCGCCTTCAGATATCGCGGGAAATGGGAAAGCTGCCCATAAGGGGTGTCGCGCAGAAACCATTTGCTCATGAGCGCGCCCTGCTGTTTCTGCAGATCAGCGTAGGCTTCGGTATGCGCCTTGGCCTGCGGCAGCTTCTTCTGCAAGGCCGACCATTCCGCCAGGATCTGGCCGGCAAGCCGCGCAACCTCCTGTGCAAGCAGGCCCAGCCGCGTCTTGCCCTCTTCCCTGCGCGTCGCGAAGGATTGCGCGTCCACAGGCCAGGGTTCGGCCAGGCAGGCGCGATCCAACGCGCAGTCAATGATCTGGTCGCGTAAATCCTCCTGCGTGCCCAGGCTCATGTAGAGCATGCTCATGCGCGTAAGCTCCGGCAGGTTTTTCTCCAGGAATCTGACCTGTTCACGCAAGGCCAGGCGGAACAGGCGCAGCAGGCCTGCGTGGTGATACTGGCGCGCCTGTGCCGGATCGTCGAATACGTCCAGATCGCAATGCGCGCCACGATCTACCAGCGCAGGATAGCCAATAAACGACTGCCCCTTGCGTTTTATTTCCATGATCTCGGGCAGCGGGCCGAAGGACCAATCCGTCAGTTGCTCGTGCGCCAGCGCCTGTGCCACGTTCTCGTCGCGTGCGGCCACCTTCTGGAACGATGCCTGGGCTTCGCGCCCATGCTCGGCCTTGAGCTGGTCGAGATTGCGTCCCCCCGACAGCATGCGCCCGTGTTCGTCGACAACCTTGAAATTCATGAACAGATGCGCGGGAAGCGTCTCCGGCTTGAAATCGCTGCGCTGAGGGCGGACCTTGACCTGCTCCCACATGTCGGCCGAGATGGCTTCCAGCAGCCCCATGCCGGGGTCTGCCATACGGTCGAACCAGCGCTCGAAGAAGCCTGCGGCATAGTCCGGCAAGGGTACGCAGTGGCGGCGCAATTTCTGCGGCAGCGACTTGAGCAGCAGCAGCGCCTTTTCCTTCAGCATGCCCGGCACCAGCCATTCACAACGCATGGGATCTATCTGATTGAGCGCAAACAGCGGAACCGTGAGGGTTACACCGTCACGCACAGACCCCGGCTCGAAGTGATAGTCCAGCGCCATGCGCACGCCCTGCCATTCGAGCTCCCGGGGGAAGACATCCGTCGTAACGCCAGCGGCATCGTGACGCATCAGATCGTCGCGGGACAGCATCAGCGCCGCGGCCTGCTCCCTGCTCAGCCCCTTGTGCCATTTTTCCAGCGTGGCGGTCTGGAATACCTCCGCTGGTATCTTCTGTTCGTAGAAAGCGTGGATAAGCTCGTCGTCGACCAGAATATCCGGGCGGCGGCTCTGGTGCTCCAGCTTTTCAATCGAGGCAATAAGCTTGCGATTGTGCTGGAGAAAAGGCAGATTCGAATCGATATCGCCGGGCACCAGCGCCTGGCGGATAAAAAGCTCGCGCGCCTGGCGCGGATCTATCTTGCCATAATGCACGCGCCGCCCATGATAGACCGGCAAGCCATACAGCGTCGCACGCTCGTTGGCCACGACCTGCCCTGCCTTCTTTTCCCAGCGTGGATCGGACCAGCTGCGCTGCAGCAGGTGCGAACCGGCCCGTTCCAGCCATACAGGATCTATTTTTGCCACACAATGAGCATAGAGCCTGGTGGTCTCGACCAGCTCCGCCGCGACTATCCACCGGCCTGCCTTCTTCAGCAGGCGCGAGCCCGGATGGATCTGGAAGCGAATGCCGCGCGCTCCCTGGTATCCGCCCCCCTCCTCGCTCTTGAGCCCGATATTGCCAAGCAGCCCCGCCAGCAGCGCCATGTGCACCTGCTCGAAAGTGGCCGGCAATGTGTTCACGCGCCAGCCCTGCTCCCCGACAAGCGCCGCCAGTTGGCTGTGCACATCGTGCCATTCCCGCAGGCGCAGCGGCGACAGGAAATGCTGGCGCAGCAGCGCGACAAGCTTGCGCTGCGACGCCTTGTGCTCCACCTGCTCGCCATACCACTTCCAGAGCTTCAGGTACGAAAGAAATTCCGATTTGTCATCACCAAACTTCGCCTGTGCGGCTTCGGCCGCCTCTCGCTCCTGCATCGGCCGATCGCGTGGGTCCTGCACGGACAGGGCCGATGCAATGACGAGGATTTCCGCCAGGCACTGCTGATCGCGGGCCGCCAGCACCATGCGCGCCACGCGCGGATCAACTGGCAGGCGCGCAAGCTCGCGCCCTGTACTGGTCAGCGCATTCGCATCGTCGATCGCACCCAGCTCCTGCAGCAGATGGTAGCCATCGGCAATGGCGCGTCCGGGGGGAGGATCGACGAAGGGAAAGGTTTCAATGTCATCAAGCTTCAACGCCTTCATCCGCAGGATGACCGAGGCCAGCGAGGAACGGAGCACCTCAGGATCGGTGAACGGCGCCCGCCGCTTGAAGTCTTCTTCGTCGTACAGCCTGATACAGACACCCGGGCCGACCCGCCCGCAGCGGCCCGCGCGCTGGTTGGCCGAGGCCTGGCTGATCGGTTCGATGCGCAGCTGCTCGACCTTGTTCCGCCAGGAATAGCGTTTGATGCGGGCAACGCCGCTGTCAACCACATAACGGATGCCTGGCACGGTCAGCGAAGTTTCCGCAACATTGGTGGCCAGCACGATGCGCCGCATATTGCCCTGGGGGCGGAAAATCCGTTCCTGCTCGGCCTGCGACAGCCGCGCGTACAAAGGAAGTATCTCGCTCTGCCCCAGCGGGCTCTTGCGCAGGCCCTCGACAGCCTCGCGTATCTCCCGCTCCCCAGGCAAGAATACCAGTACATCGCCCGGGCCATGCCGCATGCATTCGCCCACGCCATCGACCACGGCGTCGATCAAGTCGCGCTCTTCATCTGCCTCGGCGCGCCGGCCTGTGCCGCGCCGCTGGGTCGATTCGCCCTGTCGCCCTTCCGGCTGTGGTGCCGCATCGTCGTTCAGCACGGGACGGTACAGGATCTCGACGGGATACAGGCGCCCCGATACTTCGATGACTGGCGCCGGCCTTCCCGGCTCGCCAAAATGCTCCGCAAATCGCGCAGCATCAATCGTTGCCGATGTAATGATGAGCTTCAGGTCGCGCCTGCGCGGCAGCAATTGCTTTAGAAAACCGAGCAGAAAATCAATATTGAGGCTGCGCTCGTGCGCCTCGTCAATGATGATGGTGTCATAGCGGCGCAGCAAGGGGTCGCGCTGCGACTCGGCCAGCAGAATGCCGTCGGTCATGAGCTTTATGGCCGTACCCGGACCGCTGCGGTCGCTGAAGCGGATCTGATAGCCGACCCAGTCTCCCAGCTCCGTATTCAGCTCCTGCGCGATACGCCGCGCAACCGATGTGGCCGCCAGCCTGCGGGGCTGGGTGTGCCCGATCATGGCGCGCTGGCCACGCCCAAGCTCCAGGCAGATCTTCGGCAGCTGCGTGGTTTTGCCCGAGCCTGTTTCACCAGAAACGATGATGACCTGGTGTGACTTGAGCGCCGCAGCGATCTCCGACCTGCGGGCGCTGACGGGCAAGTCCTCAGGATAGGCAAGCGGCGGCAGCGGACGTTGGGGCCGCTGCTCTCCGCCCCGCCTGCGCTGCTTGCTGGAATCTGCCTGCACGACGGCCCCTTCGCTGCCCGTCCGGGCAGCGGAGCGCGGCCCGTTCGCGACCTGCCGGGCCGCCGCGTCAGACTTGCCAGCTTGCGGCTGGGCCGCCACGGGCTTCTTCGGATCGCCGCGGTCGCCGCCCTGCCGGGCGTCTTTACCTTGCCGCTTGTGTGCCTTTTCCGACAAATTGACAGACTCTTGCATGAAACTTCTTTTCCTTGGACAGTCCCTCATTATAATTTTGGCTGGATATAACTTTCTGCGGGGACCCCCACGCCCATGACAGCGCTCGAAACCGACACCACCATGTCCGCACAGGACGCGCCCGAGTTTGCCCCGGCTCAATTCGTCAGGTGGTTCCGGGAGGTGGCTCCGTATGTGCATGATTTTCGCGGCAAAACCTTCGTTATAGGCTTTGGGGGGGAGCTGGTGCGCGATGGCGCCCTCAACACGCTGATACAGGATCTTTCCCTGCTTTCGGCCCTGGGCGTCAAGCTGGTACTGGTCCATGGCTCTCGGCCGCAGGTCAATGAGCAGCTGCGCCTGAAGGGCTTTGATACCCAGTTCGGCTCGGGTACGGAACCCACCGGCCCCGAAGCCCTGGAATGCGCCAAGGAAGCGGCGGGTGAGATTCGGCTCGATATCGAGGCGTCTTTCAGCCAGGGACTGCCCAATACGCCCATGTCGCATGCGCAGATTCGCGTGATTTCGGGCAATTTCGTCACTGCGCGGCCGGTCGGCGTCATTGATGGAATCGACTACATGCACACCGGCGCGGTTCGCAAGATGGATATCGATGCCATCAACAGCATCATCCACCAGCGCGCCATTGTACTGCTGTCGCCCTTGGGCTTTTCACCTACCGGCGAGGCCTTCAACCTGGCCATGGAAGACTTGGCCACCAGTGCCGCCGTGGCGCTGCGCGCGGAAAAGCTGATTTTCCTGACTCAGGACTGCACGGTGCGCGACGACGACGGTTCGGTCGATACCGAACTGGCGCGTGCCGATGCCGACAATCTGCTTGCCTCCGGCACTCTGGATGAGGAAACCAGCCGGTTTCTGGGTTATGCATCGCTGGCGGTCAAGCGGGGCGTGGCTCGCGCGCACCTCGTGCCCTACACGCTGGATGGCAGCGTGCTGCTGGAAATCTTCACCCACGATGGCGTGGGTACCATGGTGGTCGAGGACACGCTGGACGATCTGCGGCCCGCCACGGTTGACGATATTGGCGCCATTGTGCAGTTGATCGAACCGCTGGAAGAGGATGGCACGCTGGTGCCACGCGGCCGCTCGGTGATCGAGCGCGATGTGGAAAAATTCACGGTGCTCGAACATGACGGCGTCATCTATGGCTGTGTTGCCCTCATCCCCTACCTGGAAGACGACATGGCCGAGATGGCCTGCCTGATCGTTCATCCGGAGTGGCAGAGCGCCGGCGAGGGCGAGATGCTGCTGCGCCATACCGAGGCCCGCGCCCGGGCCATGGGTGCCAAGCGGCTGTTCGTCCTGACCACGCGCACCTCGCACTGGTTCATGAAGCGCGGGTTCGTGCGTGGCGGCATTTCCGACCTTCCCAAGGAAAAGCAGGCGCACTACAACCGCTCGCGCAACAGTCTGGTATTCATGAAAAAACTGTAGCTCCCCGCAGGCTGGAAACCCTGCCGCCCCCGTGGCCGCATACGCCGGCCATCGGCTTCTCATGGCTACAATAGACCAGGTCAGGCCCTTTCCCCGGGCGCCAGGTACATCACGCAGCGCGCTGCCATTCCCGAACGGCGGGCAGCGCGCACTAATCGTTCATATTTTCAGAGGTGGATACTGTCATGGCACGCATGGTCAACTGTGTAAAACTCAAGCGCGAAGCCGAGGGGCTGGACTTCCCGCCCTACCCGGGCGAGCTTGGCGTACGCATCTGGCAAAGCATTTCCAAGGAAGCCTGGGCCCAATGGATGCAGACCCAGACCCGGCTGGTCAACGAAAACCGCCTGAACCTTGCCGACGCCCGCGCCCGAAAATACCTCGCCCAGCAAATGGAAAGCTTTCTGTTCGAGGATGCCAACGTCGAAGCACAAGGCTATGTGCCGCCCAGTGGGGAGAATGGCTGATGAAGGCCCGCAACAGGCCCATCGCGCGCATTGCCTGACGCACACAGGCCAGAAATCAACAACGGCATGGCGAGCTCGCGGCTGGCCATGCCGTTGTTTTCCTTACCGTGCTGATACGCTCCGGCCTGGCCGGTGGTCAGCGCATGAGAGACATCTAGATATTGTTTTCCTCTTCCGGCTGCTCGCCGCGCGCTGTGCGCTCGGTGTTCTTGACACCGGTGTGGCGCACGTCATCGCCGCGCACCATGTAGATGACACGCTCGGACATATTCTTCGCATGGTCGCCAATGCGCTCTAGCGCCCGCGCGATGAAGATAAGATCTATGGAGCGCGAGATTGTGCGCGGATCCTCGATCATATACGTGATGATATGGCGCAGCGAGCCCTTCCATTCTTTGTCCACCTCCTTGTCATTGCGCACCACCTGGGCGGCATGCACCGGATCCATGCGCGCGAAGGCATCCAGCGCATCGCGGATCATGGCAGTGACGAAACCGGACATATGGCGCAGTTCGACGACAGGCTCGTAGCGTCCGTCGGACTCATGCAGCCGTCGCGCCATCTTGGCGATCTTCTCGGCCTCGTCGCCGCAACGCTCCATGTCGGTCAGCATCTTGGACACGGACAGCAGCAGACGCAAATCGACAGCGGTGGGCTGGTTGCGGGCAATAAGCAGGCTGATCCGTTCGTCGATCTCGACCTCGAGACGGTTGACGTCCTTCTCGCGCTCGCGCACCTTGTCCACCAGGCTAAGGTCGCCCGTGGCGAGGGCATCCATGCTCTCCTTGACCATGGACTCCACCAGCCCGCCCATCTGCAGAAACAGTGAGCGCGTGGTTTCAAGGTCGGTATGGAATTGCTTGTTGGTATGTTCAGACATGTCAGCCTCTGGATCACAACGGGTATGGTTTGGTCGGGCTGGCCCAGGCAGGGCCGATACAGCAAGCCGGCCCGCGCACAGCCTGCAGACCCGGGCAATATGCTAGGTTACACCGGGATTATGACTGAATTATGAACCTGTAACATGAACGTCGCCCCGCCTAGGATGCCATCAGCTGCCTGACGCCGTCCTGGCCCGAAACAAGGGCGATATCGGCTCCGCTGAGTGCGAACAGGCCACAGCACACAACCCCCGGCATGTTGTTGATGCGTGCTTCCATCTCTTTCGGATCGGGAATGTCCAGCCCCGCGACATCAAGAATCTCGCAGCCATTATCCGTAACATAGCCGGCCCGCAGTTTCGGCTGCCCGCCCAGCCCGGCCAGGCGCCGGGTAATGGCTTCGCGCGCCATGGGTATGACTTCCACCGGCAAGGGGAAACGGCCAAGGCGATCGACAAGCTTGGATTCGTCGACAATGCAGACAAACCGTTCGGCTACCGACGAGACGATTTTCTCGCGAGTAAGCGCCCCGCCGCCGCCCTTGATCATGCATAGCCCGCGATCGATTTCATCGGCGCCATCTACGTAGACCGGCATGCCGGCCACCTCATTCAGGTCGAACACCTCAATGCCCAGCTCGCGCATGCGCGCTGAACTGCGCTCGGAACTGGAGGCAGCGCCACGGAATCGGCCCTTGTGAACGGCCAGCGCATCGATGAACAGATCGACGGTGGAGCCGGTACCCACGCCAAGGATGACATCGGGGCCAAGCAATGGAAGAATATATTGCACGGCCGCATCGGCCACATTGCGCTTGAGTTCAGTCTGGTTGAGCATGATGAAGAATGATTGCTGGCTCAGATCAGGTTTGGCTTGCTGCCGTGCCCGTGCCGAGCCTGCCGATTGGAAACTGCGCCGCCCATAATGTCTTGCCCCCGGAATGAGGGCATGGCATCAGGCAAAACGCTCGACGTACTTCTTGTCCGAAAACCCCACGCCCACGCCGCCCCGCGCGTCAACTGCCACGGGCCGGCGCACCAACGCGGGAAATTCCGCGATCAACGCCAGCCATTCGGCGTCGCCGTCCGGCTGCTTGCGCGCGTCGGGCAGGTTGCGCCATGTCATGGATGCGCGGTTGACCAGTTTTTCCCAGCCACCCAACGCCTCGGCCCATGCACGCAGCGCCTTGGGATCGACGGGAGATTCACGGTAGTCGGTGAAATTGTAATCCACCCCGTGTTCGTCCAGCCATTGCGTCGCCTTGACGCAGGTGCTGCATTTCTTCAGGCCGTACAGTTCGACTTTACCCATCATGCCACCTCTCTGTTTCCGTAACGGTTACACCATGCTCCAGCCCCGGAGCACGGCCCACGCCTATTGCCGCCTCGACCGGGCCTCCCGGCGAACCTGAATGCGGTTGGCCACGATCACGCATACGCCCACCACAAGAATAAACAGTGTAGCCAGTGCGTTGATTTCAGGTTTGAGCCCCAGGCGCACGCGCGAGAACACCTCCAGCGGCAAAGTGGTATAGCCCGGACCGGACAGGAAGGACGCTATGACGACATCATCCAGCGACAGCGTGAAGGCCAGCAGCCAGGCCGCCATCAGCGCAGGGGCGATGAGTGGAAGCGTGATGCTGAAGAAAACCCTCAGAGGCGTGGCCCCCAGGTCCAGCGCTGCCTCTTCGAGCGAACGATCCAGGTCGCGGATGCGCGACTGGATGATGACGGCGACATAGGCCATGCAAAGTGTCGTGTGCCCGACCCAGATGGTGAAAATGCCATTGCCCGAAGGCCAGCCGGTCAGGTCGCCGATCTCGACAAACATCAGCAGGAGGGAAATGCCCAGCACAACCTCCGGCATGACCAGCGGCGCGCTGAGCATGCCAATATAAAGGCCGAAGCCGCGAAAGCGCCCCATGCGCGCCAGCACATAGCCCGCCCATGTGCCGATGGCGACCGCCGCCGTGGCTGTCAGTGCGGCAATCAGCAGCGATAGCCGGGCCGCACCCAGCAAGGCATCATCTTCCATCAGCGCCTGATACCACCTTAGCGAAAAACCGCTCCAGGATGTCATCATCGACGAATCATTGAAGGAAAACACCATGAGCGAGAGTATGGGTACATAGAGGAAGGCGAAGCCCAGCGATAGCACCACAACGCGCCAGACAGGATGCGGCCTGGTCATCGCGCCCCCTTGCGGCGACCCTCGATCTGCCGCACCTGGTTGTACTGAAACAGCACCAGCGGGATGAGCAGAAGCATGATCATCACGCAAGTGACCGCGGCGGCCATGGGCCAGTCCGCGTTGTTGAAGAACTCATTCCACATGACGCGTCCCATCATGAGCGTGTTGGCGCCGCCAAGCATCTCGGGGATGACGTATTCACCCACCGTCGGGATGAATACCAGCATGGCGCCCGCTATCACGCCTGGCATGGACATGGGCAAAGTGACGCTGAGAAAGGCCCGCCATGGTCGTGCGCCCAGATCATAGGCTGCCTCCAGCAGGCGATTGTCGAGCTTGACCAGGTTCGCATAGAGCGGCAGGATGAAAAACGGCAGGTAGGCATAGACCAGGCCGATATATACGGCCAGATCCGTACGGTAGATTTCCAGCGGGGTATCGATCACGCCCAGCCACATCAGCAGGTTGTTGAGCAGGCCGTCGTTGCGCAGAATACCCACCCAGGCGTAAACACGCAGCAGCAGCGAGGTCCAGAATGGCAGGATCACGCCAAGCAGCAGCACATTGCGCAGGGAGGCATCCGAGCGGGCAATGTAATACGCCATGGGATAGCCGATCAGCATGCAGCATACTGTCGTGACGGCCGCCATCTTGACTGAATTGAGATAGGTGGCGATATACAGGCTGTCCGTAAAGAGCAGCGCATAGCCGCGCAGGCTCAGCGCGATGTTGAGCACCTGATCCTTGACCTCGACCAGCGGGGTATAAGGCGGGATACCGAATTTCAGATCGGCGAAGCTGATCTTGAAAACCAGCAGAAAGGGCAACAGCAGGAACAGTGTCAGCCAGACAAACGGCGGCGCTATGGCCAGCCAGCAGCGTCCCGGACGCGCGCGCCAGGAGATCTTCCTCATGATGGCAGTACGGTGGCGCTGTCGCTCGACCACGCGAGATAGACCTCATCATCCACGCCCGGCGCGTCGGCCTGCGCCAGCAGCTGGCTGGGCACATGGGCTTCGACCAGTTGCCCCGCATCCAGCCGCACCTGATAGCGTGCGTAGGCGCCCATCCAGGCGACATGGCTGACCATGCCATGCCCCCAGTTTGATTCAGATTCGGGTGCGTCGCGCATGACACGCATGTTTTCGGGACGTATGGAAACATGCACCTCCATGCCCAACGGTTCGCTGACCCCGTGATTCACATACAGCGGGCGGGTCAGCGCATCGCTTTCGATCAGGACATGGTCGGGTTCGTCGACAGTGATGGTGCCGGTAAAGAGATTGGTCGAACCGATGAAGCCCGCCACGAAGCGCGAACCAGGAAAAGCGTACACATCATGCGGGGTGCCGCACTGCACGATCTGCCCTTCCGTCATGACGGCAAGCCGGTCCGCCATTGTCATGGCCTCTTCCTGATCATGCGTGACCATGATGCAGGTGACGCCCACCTGCTCGAGGATCTTGACGAGCTCGATCTGGGTTTTCTGGCGAATCTGCTTGTCCAGTGCTGACATGGGCTCGTCAAGCAGCAGCAGCTTGGGGCGCTTGACCAGGCTGCGCGCCAGCGCCACCCGCTGCTGCTGCCCGCCCGACAGCTGGTGCGGCTTGCGGCGGGCATAACCGGCCAACTGCACCAGATCAAGCGCCTCGAAGACACGCTCGTGTATCTCATTGCGCGGCACGCCCTCCTGCCTGAGCCCGAATGCCACATTCGCCTCGACAGACATATGCGGGAACAGCGCGTAAGACTGGAACATCATGTTGACCGGCCGCTTGTATGGCGGCAAGGCAGTAATGTCTTCATTGTCGAGATAGATGCGGCCGGAGGTCACCTCTTCGAAGCCGGCCAGCATGCGCAGCAGCGTGGATTTTCCACAGCCCGAGCTGCCCAGCAGCGCGAACAGTTCGTGGCGCCGCACCGACAGGTTGACCGACCGGACAGCGACTGTATCGCCGAAAATCTTGACGACATCTTCAATACGCACGAACGCGTCGGCGTCCCCGGACCATGACATCGCGGCAGGCCTGCTTTCCTGCATGATCTCTAGCGCCCCGACTTGAGCTCAGCCCACATGCGTGTCTGCAGGCGCTGAACGGGCAATGGCTGCGGCTTGATGACGAAAAGCGTCTTGGCCACTTCGGGCGGGGGGTAGATCATGGGGTTGTCCGCAACATCCTTGATGACGTGCTTGCGCGCTTCCTTGTTCGCATTGGGATAGAACATGGTGTTGGTGATGGCCGCATGCACTTCCGGCGTTTCTATATAGTTGATGAACGCATGCGCCTCGTCGACATGCGCGGCATCCTTGGGGATGGCCATGGTATCGAACCATACCGGCGCTCCCCCGTCAGGGATGTAATAGTCGATCTTGTATTGCTTGCCGGCCTCTTTGGCGCGATGCGCCGAGATCATGACGTCGCCAGAAAACCCATAGACCATGCACAGATCGCCCGCCGCCAGTTCGTCGATATAGCCGGAGGAGCTGAACTGGCGCACGTAGGGACGGATCTGCTTGAGCAGATCCAGCGCCTGCCGGTAGTCGTCCGGATTGCTGCTGTTGGGATCCTTGCCCAGATAATGCAGCACGGCCGGAAACACCTGTGCCGCCTCGTCCAGGATGGAGATGCCGCAGGCCTTGAGCTTTTCGGCATTCTCGGGCTTGAACAGCATGCCCCAGTCGCCCAGCGCGGCGTCCGGCCCCATGATCTCGCGAACCTTGGTTACGTTGTAGCCAAGGCCGTTGGTGCCATAGCCCCAGGGCACCAGATACTGGTTCCCCGGATCGACCGAGGCAACGATATCCATCAGATCCTGATCCAGGTATTTGAGATTAGGTATCCTGGACTTGTCCAGCTTCTGGAACAGCCCGCCCTCTATCTGGCGCGCCGCATAGTGCGTCGATGGAACGACCACGTCGTAGCCGGACTTGCCGGTCAGCAGCTTGGCCTGCAGGGTATCATTGCTGTCATAGACATCATAGCGGGCAGTGATGCCTGTGGCTTTCTCAAAACCTGAAATCGTATCCGGAGCGGTGTATTCCGCCCAGTTGTATACATTGACGATTTTTTCCTGCGACCATGCCGCGCCCGTGGCGCCGGCCAGGACAACACCTGCGAGCAGTGTTTTCGTGAAGAACTTCGGCCTTGTGGCCGGAGCTTCTCCGCCACAATGCAGGGGCGCCTTTGGCGCCGCATTGATATGGCCCCGCTTGGCCTCGCCGTGAACGGCGAGGCTTGCGCTCGGGCGCGTGGTCACGCTGAATTTCATTGCCAGCCTCCCCAGACGATACAAAAAACCCAAAAGGCGTGATGATAAAGCTTTTTCGCGACTAGATGTGTTCTGTTGCCTTCCCAAGCACTTCGTAGGCGCGGTTCAGCTCGTCCCACCAGAGCATGCCGCGCTCGCCCGCCACCTTGACGAGCGACCGGCGCAGCCTGAGCAGGTTGCCACGCCGGCGTTCGGCCGAAAGCAGCGGCCTGACCCGGCCCTTGTCGAAATCAATCAGCCAGGCTTTGCCCCCGGAATCGAGCAGGATATTGTACGCATTGAGATCCGCGTGCCAGACGCCTGCCTCATGCATGGCAAAGACGGCGGCGGCCACCTCGGCCGGGCTGGCAGTGTCCAGCGCCTGCGCCAGCGGACGCGTGTCATCGAGGCGCTGCAACAGGATCGCGGCGCGGTAGCCCGCTCCCCTGCGCCAATAGGCGGCAGCGAGCGGCCGAGGCACTGGCAGGCCCATGCCGTGCATGAAATGCAGCAGCCCGAACTCCGCAAATGAACGGGTCGCCTCGGCGCCCGCCCACAGGTAACGGTCGGCGATCAGCCTGGCCACCAGGCCGCCCCGGCGATAGCGCCGCAGCACGGCGCGCCCGAAGTCTCCCTGCACGAACCAGGCAGCCTGCCGCCCGCCCGCTCCCACAGGCTTCGCATGCAGGCGCTCGTCGCCGGCGTCGAATAGCCATTCGCCCGGTTCGGCCACCAGTGCGCCATCGTATCGCAGCGCGCCGCCCGCCATGCGCAGCAGGCGCAGGTCCGGCGCGGGGCCTGCGCTGGAGGAGGATGCCGGAGAACGGGATGTATTCACGCTGTCAGACCTTGAGCAGAAGAAGGACCATGATAACAAGCAGCATGCAGGCGAACATGAGCTTGAGCCTTGCTTCCGGCAGGGCATAAGCCATCCTGACCCCATAGGGAACAAACATGATGCTGCCCAGCGCAAGCGGCACGCCGGCCAGCCAGTTGGTCTGGCCATGTACCGTATAGGTTATCAGCGCAACAAACGTGCCGGGTACGATCATCGACAGCGCGATGGCCTGCGCGCCCACCTGGCTGAGGCGGAATACCGTGGTCAGGACGGGCACCGCCAGCACGGAACCCCCGACCCCGAAAACCCCGCCTGCCAGCCCCGCCATCACTCCGAGCAGCGCGAACCAGCCCCGGTGATAATCTCCCGGCTCCCGCCGAGCGGACACATGGCGGGATTTGCTGGTCCCGCGATAGGGCTGATAGAAATAAAACAGGGCGACAAAGAGCACAAAAATCGCATAGACGATGCGCAACAGCCGCGAGTCTATGCCCAAGGCCAGTCTTGCTCCTACCCATGTGAAAAATATGGCGCTGCACGCGCCGGCAGCCGCCGCCCGGAAATCGATGCGCGAACGCTGATTGTACTTGCGTAAAGTCAGCAGCACGGCCGGCAGAACCATGATCAGTGAGGTGCCCTGGGCCATCTGCTGATCCATGCCCAGCGTCAGCCCCAGCAATGGAATGGCCAGCAGCCCGCCCCCAATTCCCAGCATCCCGCCTGTGAACCCAATGAGGGCGCCGCCAATCAGCGCGCCCGCCGCAAGGAAATACCAGGCAAGCTCGACGGTTCCGTTCATGCTCAGGCAAGCTCACGCAGCCGCTCAATGGCGACGTCGATGCGATCCACCGCAATGACCTGCAGCCCTTCTACAGGCTGGCGCGGCGCATTGGCCTTGGGAATCAGGGCCATGCTGAACCCCAGCTTGGCCGCTTCCCTCAGGCGCTCCTGCCCCCGAGGCGCGGGACGGATCTCCCCTGCCAGCCCGACCTCTCCGAAAACAACCAGGCCTCGTGGCAAGGGTTTGTTGCCCAGCGAGGACATGATGGCCAGCAGTACCGCAAGGTCGGCGGCCGGCTCTGTGATCTTGACCCCGCCCACGGCATTCACGAAGACATCCTGGTCGTAGGTTACGATGCCCGCGTGACGATGCAGTACTGCCAGCAGCATGGCCAGCCTGGTGCTTTCCAGGCCGACAGTGAGGCGTCGGGGGTTGGGTACATTGGCGCTATCAACCAGCGCCTGAATCTCGACCAGCAGCGGCCGCGTGCCTTCCTGCGTGGCCATGACGCAGGAGCCCGGCACATTCTGCTCATGCTGCGACAGGAAAAGCGCGGAGGGGTTGGCAACCCCTTTCAGCCCGCGATCCGTCATGGCGAACACACCCAGCTCGTTGACCGCGCCGAAGCGGTTCTTGAATGCCCGCACCAGCCTGAAGGCCGAATGGGTATCGCCCTCGAAATACAGCACTGTGTCGACAATATGTTCGAGCACTCTTGGGCCGGCCAGGGAACCATCCTTGGTGACATGTCCAATGAGCACAATGGCTGTGCCAGTCTGCTTGGCCAGGCGGGTAAGCTGCGCCGCGCACTCGCGCACCTGCGACACAGAGCCGGGCGCTGCGCTCAGCTCGCCGGAATACAGCGTCTGGATGGAGTCGATAACCGCAACGCTGGGACGCTGCTCCGACAGGGCGGCTGTGATGGCTTCGAGGCGGATTTCCGCCAGCAGGTTGACATCGGCGGTAGCCAGCTCCAGACGGCGGGCCCGCAGGGCTACCTGCTCCGCGGATTCCTCTCCCGTCACATACAGAACCTTGACGGCGCGAGAGAGCGACACAAGCGCCTGCAGCAGCAGGGTGGACTTTCCTATGCCGGGATCGCCGCCAATGAGCACGACGGCGCCAGTAACGAGGCCACCGCCCAGCACACGGTCGAACTCGGCGATGCCTGTAGGCTGGCGCGGCAGCTCGCGCGCCTCGATTTCCGCCAGGCTGCGCACCGGGCTCGACGCAGCAAGAGGCGCATAGCGATGGTTCTGCGCGCCCGCATCTTTTACCTCATGCAGCGTATTCCACGCCCCGCAGCCGGGGCACCTGCCCTCCCATTTGGGGCAGGAGGCACCGCATTCGGTGCATACAAACAGAGTCTTGGTCTTGGCCATGCGCAAGTGTAACGCGACCGGCGCATATAGGCTCAAGCTCAGCGGCCAGCCAGGCTCCCGCCGCCATCCACCCCCAGGACCTGGCCGGTAATGAAGCCCGCCGCATCGCTCAGGAGAAAGGAGACTGCCGCAGCCACGTCCGCCGGTGTGCCGAAACGCCCCATTGGAATCGACGCAAGCGCGGATTTTTCGGCATCGCTGCCTGCCGGATGGTTGGCCCGGAACAGCTCGGTCTCCACCGGCCCGGGTGAAACTGCGTTCACCGTGATGCCATAGGGCGCCAGCTCAAGCGCCCAGGTGCGCGTACAGCCTATCAGGGCGCTTTTTGCAGCGGAATAGCTGCTGCGGTTGAGGGCGCCGTGCGTGACGCGGCTGCAGATGTTGATAATGCGCCCCTCTTTGCGAGCCTTCATGGATTGCACGAAAGTCTGCGTCACCTGCACCGCGACCCGCACATTCAGGTCCAGCACTTGGTAAAGCGACGCCAGATCAATTTCCCCCAAGGGTTCAGGCTTGACCAGCCCCACATTATTGACAACGCCATCGACCGGATATTTCTCGCGGATCACGCGCAGAACCTCCTCTGTCTCGCCGGCATTGGCGAGGTCGCAGGAATACAGATAGCCTGGAAAATCGATATCCTGCGTGTTGCGGGCCAGACCCACCACATGGCAGCCCTGATCCGCCAATTGACGGCTGATGGCCCAGCCTATGCCCTTCGTGGCACCGGTGACCAGTACGCATTTGTCTTTCATGATGCGGAGTTTTCCTGGATGACAGTTTTGGGAACGCGCGGGGCCACGGCGCACAGCAGCTCATAGCCTATGGTGCCGGCAGCCTGCGCCACTTCGTCTACGCCGGGCCCGCCCTCGCCCCACAGGACGACCGGGGAGCCCACGCACGCATGGGGGATGGAGTCCAAGTCAGCCACCAGCATGTCCATGGACACCCTGCCCAGCACACGCGTGCGCACGCCCGCCACAGTGATGGGCGTGCCGGTAACGGCATGGCGCGGATAGCCGTCGGCATAGCCGCACGCCACGACACCGATACGCATGGGCTTGTCCGCCCGGAACAGATGGCCGTAGCCTACGGAGGCGCCGGCGGGTATCTCACGCACGCTGATCAGCCTGGACGCAAGCGTCATGGCCGGCCGCAGGCCGATCTGCGCCGCCGGACGGGATGCGAACGGCGAGGCGCCATACAGGCAGATGCCTGGCCGGACCCAGTGGCCATCCTGGCCATTTACCGTCGCCCAGAGGCCCGGGGTCAGCGCCCCCGCCGAATTGCATACGCTCGCAGCACCGGGCAACCCTTCTGTACACGCATTGAACAGCGCCACTTGCGCCCTGGTCACTTCGCCATCATCGTCCGCCCGGGCGAGATGGGTCATCTTGCCGATGGCTCCGAGCAGGCCGGCCTTCCTGGCCTGCGCGGCCCGCTCGTAAGCCTGGCGATAGACGGAAGGGGCAAACCCAAGGCGGCTCATGCCCGAGTCGAGCTTTACGAACGCATCGAGCCCCCCGGGCTGTCCGGCTTCCAGCATGCCCAGCTGTTCATCGCAATGCAGCGTGGTGTGCAGGCGATATTCTCGCAGGACCGGGAGGTCCCGCTCCTCGAAAAAGCCTTCGAGCAGCAAAATAGGCTTGCGCCAGCCCAGCTCCCGGCAGCGCACAGCCTCGTCCAGGTCCAGCATGGCCAGGCCGTCGGCCTGGCTGAAGGCCTGGACGGCATTGTCGACGCCATGCCCGTAGGCATTGGCCTTGATGACAGCCCATATCGCAGGCCTGGCAGCGCCATCGGGCGCATCGGCGGGCAGAAGCTGTTCCCGTACAACCTTCAGATTGTGGCTCAGCGACGACAGGGAGATCGTGGCTGAAATCGGACGCGGCATGGTTCCTCCATATTGGAAACCGAAGTCTAAACCGATCGGCGCGCGGATGGTAGCCCGCATGCAACGCAGTGTGCCGCCATCAGCCTGTATACTCGCCGCCATGTCCGTCGACCATTATGAGAACTTTCCGGTAGCCTCAGTGCTGCTGCCCCGCCATCTGCGCGCGGCCGTACGCGATGTTTACCGTTTCGCGCGCAGCGCCGACGATATCGCCGACGAGGGCGATGCGTCGCCGGGCGAGCGGCTGGCTCTGCTCGCAGGCTATCGTGATGCGCTGCGGCATATGGAGCGCGGCGAGCCGCTGCCCGCAGGCGATCCGCGCAGGATGATATTCGATCCACTTGCCGCCACCGTGAGGCGCCATGCCCTGCCGCCGGCCCTGTTTCATGACCTGCTGTCCGCATTCGAGCAGGATGTATCGACCACCCGATATGAAACGGATGCCCAATTGCTGGACTACTGCAGCCGCTCGGCCAACCCTGTGGGCCGCATCATGCTGCACCTGTACGGCCAGGCGCACGGCGAAAACCTGACGCGATCCGACGCGATCTGCACCGGCCTGCAGCTGGCCAATTTCTGGCAGGATGTGGCGGTGGACTGGCGCAAGGGCCGGGTCTACATCCCTTTGCAGGCCATGCGGCGACATGGCGTGCAGGAATCTTACATTGCCGCGCGTGCGGAGACGGAGCCATCTTTCCTTCCGGCAGCCCTGGCTCCGGACGGCGCGGCAAAAGCCGGCAGCCGCCCCGCCGACGCCGCAGGCCATGCGCCCGGCACGCACGATGGCGCCGCCTGGGAAAACCTGATGCGCGAGCAGGTCCGACAGGCGCGAGGGCTGCTGCAATCGGGCCTGCCGCTGACGCGCGAGCTGCGCGGACGCATCGGCCTGGAGCTGAAACTTGTGGTGCTGGGCGGTTTGCGTATCCTGGAACGGCTCGACCAATTACACTATGACATATTCCAGCAACGCCCCGTGCTGAAGAAGCGGGACTGGGCGCTGCTGCTTTGGCGCGCGCTGTCCTGACGGCTACGCCCCGCCCTCATTACATTGCCGCCCCGGCGGCTTTTCCGTCCTTACGCATGAGTCCTGACGAATACTGCCAGAACAAGGCCGCGCAAAGCGGTTCCAGTTTTTACTATGCCTTTCTGTTCCTGCCGCCCGAACGCCGCAGGGCCATCACGGCGCTGTATGCCTTTTGCCGCGAAGTCGACGATGTGGTGGACGAATGCACAGAGCCTTCGGTGGCGCGCATGAAGCTGGCGTGGTGGCGCACACAGGTGGAGCAATTGTTCGCGGGACACGCCGAACACCCCGTGATGCAAGCGCTGGCCCCTCATCTCGAGCCGCATGGCCTGACCCAGGAAAGAATGCTTGCGGTAATCCAGGGCATGGAGATGGACCTGGACCATACGCGCTATATGGACTGGCCTTCGCTGCAACACTACTGTTGGCATGCGGCCGGCGTCGTGGGCGAACTGTCGGCCTGCATTTTTGGCTACACACAGCCCGAAACCATGGTGTACGCGGAAAAACTCGGGCTGGCATTCCAGCTCACAAATATCATCCGCGACGTGGGAGACGATGCGCGCAGGGGCCGCATCTATCTGCCTGTGGATGACATGCAGCGGTTTGGCGTCACCGCCGCTGAAATTCTCGAGAGCAAGCATTCCGACCGATTTGCGGCGCTCATGCGCTTCGAGACCGAGCGAGCCCGCCAGTACTACCGCGAGGCCATGCAGGCGCTCCCCGAACAGGACCGGCGCGCCCAGCGCCCCGGCCTGATGATGGCCGCCATCTACCACGCGCTGCTGATCGAAATAGAACGCGACAACTGGCAGGTGCTTGACCAGCGCATCTCCCTGCCCCCCATACGCAAGTTCTGGCTGGCATGGAAGACCTGGGTCGGCGGCGGCAAGGGCCTGATGCGCCGACTGCAACGGCAATGATGCGCGCCCGTCCCCCTGCGGGACATTCCATTCCCGGCCGCCGCAGGCCAATTCCGCTGTGAAGGTCGCGGTCATCGGCGCGGGCTGGGCAGGCCTTAGCGCGGCAGTCGCGCTAAGGCGGAGCGGCCATGCCGTACATGTATTCGAAGCTTCCCGCACGGCGGGCGGCCGGGCGCGGAGGGCCGAAAACCGGATTCCAGGGCTGCCCCTGGACAACGGCCAGCATATCCTGCTGGGAGCCTATACGCGGACGCTGGCGCTCATGCAGGAATTGAAGCAGTCGCCCGAAAAACTGCTCCGCCGCATCCCCCTGGATCTGCGCTCCGCAGACGGGCGCTTCCGTCTGCGCGCGGCGCCATTGCCTGCGCCCCTGCACCTTGTGGCAGGCCTGGCCCGCGCGAGCGGGCTGAGCATCGCCGAACGCTTTGGCCTGGCGCGCAGCATCGCGCGGCTGCGTCTTGCTGGCTGGCATACATCACCCGGCCTGTCGGTCTCCCAATGGCTGGATGCGAATCGCCAGAGCGGGCATGCACGAAGTGTTTTCTGGCGGCCGCTTTGCCTGGCAGCCCTGAATACACCGCCAGAGGAAGCATGCGCGCAGCTCTTCGCCCGTGTATTGCGCGACAGCGTGGGAAGCGATGCCCGGGCCTGCGACATCCTGGTTCCATCCACGGATCTTTCCAGCCTCTGGCCCGACCGCGCCGTCGCACTGTTGAAAGACCAGGGCGGCGTGCGCCTTGGTCATGCCGTGCGCAGCCTGTCCAGCGGCAGCGATGGCGTCCTGGTCGACGGGCTGCGCCACGATGCCGCTATCGTGGCATGCAACACGCCCTCGGCCCACAGGCTGCTTGGACAGCTGACCAGTACGCCAGGCTCGGCCCAGTATCTTGACAGTCTTGCCGCGTTCGACTTCATACCAATCGCAACACTGACCCTGCAGCTACGGCGACCATGGCCTGCGCCGGCCGCCATGCTGCTGCTGTGGGATGCGCCGGAACGCCTCGAATACGGGCAATGGCTGTTTGTGGACGGCACGCTGGCCCACGTCGTCATCAGCGATGCGCGCAGCCTTCAGGAGCAGGATCCCAAGCGCGTGGTCGACGCAATTGTCGGACAGCTGCAGCGCCAGGCGGGGCAGGCCCTGCCCGAGATTGTGGAACATCACCTGATTGTCGAGAAACGGGCAACCTTCAGGGCGCGGCCGGGCCTGGCGCGGCCGGCCAACGCCACGCCCTGGCCCAGGATCTGGGTTGCGGGAGACTGGACGGACACCGGCTACCCTGGCGTACTGGAAGGCGCCGTCCGCAGCGGAGAACAGGCTGCCTGGCTGGCGACTGAAAAACGCCCCTGAGGAGACACACCCCTCCGGTTTCCATCGAAGCCGCCTGCCTCTGTCGCGTATCAGCCTTGCGCGTCGCCGACGTGACGGATGATATAGTCACGCACCTTGGCCGCATCGCAGTCCATGACAGTGACGCGCTGGGGCAGCTTGCCCAGATCGCGCAGCGCCTCGGGCAGCGGGGCCGGCATCCCAGTGGCTTCGCGGATGGTATCGCTGAACTTGGCCGGCAACGCCGTTTCCAGCACCAGCATGGGAATACCCTCTTCCACATAGGACGCGGCGACCTTGACGCCATCGGCCGTATGCGGATCTATGAGCACGCCGGTGTCATCGCGCACCGAACGTATGGTGCGCAGGCGATCCGCATGGGTGCTGACGCCGGCCACAAAACCGTAGCGCGACTCGAATTGCGGGCGCAGCTCGCTCAGGTCGAACTCCCCCTTTTCCGCCAGTGATTCCCAGCATGCACGCACGCGAGACGCATCCTGGTCAAGCAGATCAAAGACAAAGCGCTCGAAGTTGGACGCGCGGGAGATATCCATCGAAGGGCTGGAGGTTGCATGCGTCTGCGCAGCCGAGCGCGGACGATACACGCCGGTACGGAAAAACTCTTCCAGCACGTTGTTCTCGTTCGTGGCAAGCACCAGGCGCCGGACGGGCAGCCCCATCTGGCGCGCGAAATGCCCGGCCAGGATATTGCCGAAATTGCCCGAGGGCACGGCAAATGAAACCTCTTGCCCCGGCGTGCTGGTTGCGCGCAGCCAGCCCCAGAAGTAATAAACGATCTGGGCGGCGATCCGCGCCCAGTTGATCGAATTGACCGCGCCAATATGGTAACGGCTCTTGAAATCGAGATCGCCCGCCAGCGCCTTGACGATGTCCTGGCATTCGTCGAACACGCCTCTGACAGCAATATTGTGGATATTGGCGTCCTGCAGCGCATACATCTGTGCGCGCTGGAAATCGCTCATCCGGCCGTGCGGCGACAGCATGAAAACCGAGACGCCATGCTTGCCGCGCAAGGCGTATTCCGCCGCCGACCCGGTATCCCCGGAAGTTGCGCCCAGGATATTGAGCGTGGCGCCTCGCCGCGCAAGCACGTACTCGAACACCTGGCCCAGAAACTGCATGGCCATGTCCTTGAACGCAAGCGTAGGCCCCTCCGACAGCCCCAGCAGCGACATGCCGCCGCCCAAGGGCTTGAGCGGCACAATGGCCTCGCTGCCGAACACCTCGGCGCTGTATGCGGCATGCGTCAGGCGTTCGAGGTCAGCCCGCGGAATGTCGTCGATGAACAGCGACAGCACCTCTGTAGCCAGCCCGGCGTAGGACAGGCCCCGCCAGGACTCCAGCGTTTCGGCGCTGACGGTCGGTATGCTTTCAGGAACGGCCAAGCCGCCATCGGGCGCCAGGCCTTCGAGCAGGATATCGGAAAACGCCTGGGACGCCATGCCTGCGCGCGTGGAACGGTATTTCATGTCAGGGACTCCACACGCAGGCGTGTTACGCCGGAATGCACGAAGGGCAGACCGGAAATGCGTTGCAGGGCGCTGTCTATATCGCCTTCGCGCGCCTGGTGGGTAAGGAAAATGATGTCGGCTTCGGCCTCGCCATGCGGCTCCTGGAACATCGAGCCAATGGAAATGCCCACCTCGGAAAGAATGCGTGCCACATCGGCCAGCACGCCGGGCCGGTCCTGAACACGCAGCCTCAGGTAATAGGAAGACACCACATCTGCCATGGGCAGGATGGGCGTATCGACCATTGCGTCCGGCTGGAAGGCGAGATACGGTACGCGATGCTCCGGATCGGCGGCCTGCAGGCGCGCGACATCGACCAGGTCTGCCACCACGGCCGAAGCGGTGGCCTGCTCGCCGGCCCCCTTGCCGTAATACAAGGTGGGGCCGACAACATCGCCGTTTACCAGTACAGCATTCATCGCGCCGTTCACGTTGGCCAGCACGCAATCAGCGGGCACCAGCGTGGGGTGGACGCGCAGCTCAATGCCCTCCGGGCGCCGGCGGGTGATTCCCAGCAGCTTGATCCGATAGCCCAGGCGCTCGGCATGCGTGATATCTTCCTGGGCCAGCTGGGAAATGCCTTCGGTATGCGCCTTGTCGAACTGGACGGGTATGCCGAAGGCCAGAGAGGCCAGCAGCGTCAGCTTGTGCGCGGCGTCGATGCCTTCGATATCGAAAGTGGGGTCGGCCTCGGCATAGCCAAGACGCTGCGCATCGGCCAGCGCCTCGTCGAAAGACTGGCCTGTGGCCAGCATCTCGGAAAGAATGAAGTTGGTAGTGCCGTTGATGATGCCGGCCAGCCACTGTATGCGGTTGGCGGTCAGCCCTTCACGGATGGCCTTGATGATTGGAATGCCGCCCGCCACAGCAGCCTCGAACGCCACCATCACACCCTTCTCGAGCGCGGCGGCGAAAATTTCATCGCCATACTCTGCCAGAAGCGCCTTGTTGGCGGTGACCACGTGCTTGCCGTTGGCGATCGCTGCCATGATCAGCTCACGCGCGACCGTATCGCCCCCGATGAGCTCCACGACAACATCGATTTCGGGGTGCGACACGACCTGCATGCCGTCAGTGACAACCAGAACGTCATCGCCCACCAGACGGCGGGCCTTGTCGGTGTCTCGGACGGCAACAGCCGCCACTTCGATACGGCGTCCGGCCCTTCGGGATATCTCTTCGGCGTTCTGCCTCAACACCTTCCAGGTGCCGCCGCCGACCACGCCCAGGCCCAGCAGGCCTACCTTGATGGGACTACTGCTCATTTACCTACACCATCCTTGCGGAACATTTCCTTGATGCCGCGCACCGCCTGCCGGGTGCGCTGCTCGTTTTCGATGAGCGCAAAGCGCACGTATTCGTCACCGTAATCGCCAAAGCCTATGCCAGGCGAGACGGCAACCTTGGCGTCCGCCAGCACCCGCTTGGAGAACTCTAGCGAGCCGAGATGCTGATATGCCTCGGGGATGCGCGCCCAGATATACATGGACGCCTTGGGAATATCCACCATCCAGCCTGCTTCGTGCAAGCCCTTGGCCAGCACATCGCGGCGGCGGCGGTACTGCTCCACGACCTCGGAGACACAGTCTTGCGGGCCCTCGAGCGCGGCAATGGAGGCAACCTGAATCGGCGTGAACGTGCCGTAATCGTGGTAGCTCTTGATCCGGGCCAGGGCATTGACCAGCTCCTGGTTGCCCACCATGAAGCCCACGCGCCAGCCCGCCATGTTGTAGCTCTTGCTCATGGTGAAGAACTCGACCGCGACATCCCGCGCGCCCTCAACCTGCATGATGGACGGCGCGACATAGCCGTCGAAACAGATGTCCGCGTAGGCCAGGTCATGCACCACCAGGATGCCGTGTTCCTTGGCCAGAGCGATGATGCGCTCAAAGAACGACATATCCACGCACTGCGCAGTGGGGTTGCTCGGGAACCCCAGGATCATCATCTTGGGCTTGGGAATGGCCTCGCGCACCGCGCGTTCGATTTCCTCGAAGAAATCGAGGCCGGGCGTCATGGGCACCGAACGGATATTCGCGCCTGCGATGACCGCGCCGTAAATATGGATTGGGTAGCTGGGGTTGGGCACCAGGACCGTGTCGCCGCGATCCAGCGTGGCCAGCATCAGGTGCGCCAGGCCCTCTTTGGAACCTATGGTCACGATGGCTTCCGAATCGGGATCGATCTGTACGCCGTAGCGGCGCTCGTACCATCCTGAAATAGCCTTGCGCAGGCGTGGAATGCCCTTGGAGACCGAATAGCCATGCGTATTGGGCCGCGATGCGGCCTCGACCAGCTTGTCCACGATGTGCTTGGGCGTGGGGCCATCCGGGTTCCCCATGGACATGTCGATAATGTCCTCGCCACGCCGCCGGGCCGCCATCTTGAGTTCGCCAGTAATATTGAAAACATAGGGGGGCAGGCGCTCGATGCGCGGGAACGTGGTCATGGTGATCCTCGGGGGAATGGAAACAGAAGCTGTAACTCGGCAGAATCGTTAAGTTTAATCCATCCAAAAAAAACAGGAAATCGCGTTATGGCAACATGGGTTTGCGCTATGATCGACCTGAACCTGGGAGTATTCTGTGCAATTACAAAGTGAATCAAATCCCGCCTTCAACACCGTAACCGCCTTCGGGGCGGATTACATCGAAATCAACAAGGTGGCCTACGGCCACGCCGTCTATTTCGCGCCAGAAGGCGACATTCACCAGTGGAGCATTTGCGAGGCTGGTGAAATCACTGCCGATGAGCTGAAGCGCATCGCCGGCCTGTCTGATCGTCCGGTGGATCCCATGGCCTTTCTGGATGGCGACACCACCCCGCCCAAGCCCGAGGATGCTCCCGAGGTGGTGCTCATCGGCACAGGCGAACGCCAGCACATGCTGCCTCCCGACGTTACGCTGCCCCTGCATCGCGTCGGCATAGGCATTGAAGCCATGACGACACAGGCTGCGGCGCGCACCTATAACATTTTGATGTCCGAAGGGCGCCGCGTGGTCGTTGCCCTTCTTCCCTACAAGGAGGCCGCATGAGCCAGATTGCCGTCGGCAAGCCCATCCCCCCCTTCACCGCCGCCAGTACGCAAGGCGACATCAGCCTGGAAGGCCTGCGTGGCCACAAGGCTGTGCTGTATTTCTATCCCAAGGACAACACGCCAGGCTGCACGACTGAAGCGCAAGACTTCCGGGATCTCTATCAGCAATTCGTCGACGCCGGCTGCCAGGTCGTGGGCATTTCGCGCGACTCATTGAAATCCCACGCAAACTTCACCGACAAGCAGAACCTGCCCTTCCCCCTCATTTCCGACGACGGAGAAGCGCTTTGCCAGCTGTTCGGCGTGATCAAGATGAAGAACATGTACGGCAAGCAGGTGCGCGGGATAGAGCGCAGCACGTTTCTCATAGACGAAAACGGCGTGCTGCTGCGCGAATGGCGCGGCCTGCGCGTTCCCGGACACGCGGACGCCGTCCTGCAGGCTGTGCGGGACAAGGGCTGAACCACAAAGACCGCCGGTCATCTCATCGACGCCGGCGGCGCGCGACAGACCGCACGCAGCAACAATTGCAAGATCACCAGGAGCAGACACTCTATGCCTTTGCCGAAGCTGCCCACTCGAATGGGCGCCATGGTTTCCGCAGATACACTCACTGACGACATCCCAGTCCCAGTTGCCAAGGCTGCACCAGCCTCCCCTCCCGCCGCTGCTCCCGCACCGCGCCCGGCGCGTACGCCAGCCAAGCGCAACGCCCCGGCCAACAAGGCTGAACCTGTTCAGGCCGCGCCGGAGCCGCCGCCCGCGCTGGCGGTCGTCGCGACCAACCGCGGCGCCAGGAAAACCCGCCTCGACGCGGCCAAGCGCAAGCTCTTCGTGCTCGACACAAATGTGCTGCTGCACGATTCGAACTCGCTGTTCAAGTTCGAAGAGCACGACATCTTTCTGCCCATGATGGTGCTCGAGGAGCTCGACCATCAGAAAAAAGGCATGTCGGAAGTGGCCCGCAATGCGCGCCAGGTCAGCCGATCGCTGGACGGGCTGGTACAGGGCCAGGACGTCGACAAGGGGGCGAATCTGGACACGCTGGGCAATCAGGAAGCCCTGGGCACAATTCATTTCCAGACAATGGCCCTGCATTCCAAGCTGCCTGTCGAGCTGCCCATGGGCAAGGCAGACAATGCCATCCTGATGGTCGTGCACGCGCTGCAGGACATGCACCCCAAGCGCGAGGTCATCCTGGTGTCCAAGGACATCAATATGCGCCTGAAGGCGCGGGCAGTCGGCCTGACAGCGGAAGACTACCTCAACGACCATGTGCTGGACGACTCCGACCTGCTCTACGACGGGGTCATGCCGCTGCCGCCCAATTTCTGGACCAAGCATGGCAAGGACATCGAATCCTGGCAGCAGGGGGGCACGACGTATTACCGCATCAAAGGCCCGCTGTGCTCCGATTTCATCGTCAACGAATTCGTCTACTTCGAAGGCGAAATGCCGATGCAGGCCCAGGTCAAGGAGGTCTCGGGCAAGAGCGCCGTGCTCGCCACCCTGCGGGACTACAGCCACGGCAAGAACAATGTCTGGGGCGTCACGGCCCGCAACCGCGAGCAGAATTTCGCGCTCAACCTGCTCATGAACCCGGAATGCGATTTTGTCTCGCTGCTGGGCCAGGCAGGCACAGGCAAGACCCTGCTGGCACTGGCCGCTGGCTTGACGCAGACGCTGGAAACCAAGCGCTACAACGAGATCATCATCACCCGGGCCACTGTCCCCGTGGGCGACGACATCGGCTTCCTGCCGGGCACGGAAGAAGAGAAAATGCTGCCGTGGATGGGCGCGCTGGAAGACAACCTGGAGGTGCTGCACCTGGGCGCGGGCGCCAGCGGCGACGCCGGGAACGGGCAGGACTGGACCAAGAATTCCACCATGGAGCTCATACGCTCGCGCATCAAGGTCAAATCGCTGAACTTCATGCGTGGCAGAACCTTCCTGAACAAATTCCTCATCATCGACGAGGCGCAGAACCTTACGCCCAAGCAAATGAAGACGCTGGTCACGCGGGCCGGCCCGGGGACCAAGATCGTCTGTCTGGGCAATATCGCGCAGATCGACACACCCTATCTGACCGAGGGCAGCTCTGGCCTGACCTATGTGGTGGACCGCTTCAAGGGCTGGCCGCATGCCGGGCATATCACGCTGCAGCGCGGCGAGCGTTCCAGGCTTGCCGACTACGCCAGCGAGGCGCTGTAGGGAGCCCTTGCCCGTGAACCAGCCCACATCTCTGCCTGTAGGCCTGACCATGGGGGATGCCGCAGGCATCGGCCCGGAAATCATCGCCAAGCTGTTCGCAGGCGGGCTCTCCGGGCCCACTATCGTATACGGCGATGCGGGCGTCATGGAGGCCACGCTGGCGCGGCTGGGGCTGGAAGGCCGGCTGCATGTCGAACTGGTCAGCGAGCCGGAGATGGCCAGCGCCTCGCCAGGCGCCATTGCCGTCCTGAATCGCTGGCAGGCGCTGCCCGAGGGCCTTGCGCCAGGCGAGCCCAGCCCGCTGGCCGGACGCGGCGCCTATGAATACTTGTGCCATGCAATTGACGATGCGCTGGCGGGCAAACTGCGGGCGATAGTCACGGCCCCGCTCAACAAGAAAACCATGCAGGCAGGCGGCGCCGACTACCCCGGCCATACGGAGATTCTTGCCGAGCGCACAGGCACCGCGCACTATGCGATGATGCTGGCCAACGACGAGCTGCGCGTCATCCTCGCAACAATACATGTTGCCCTCAACGAGGTCAGCCCTCTGATCACGGTCGAGCGCGAGCTGAACACGATACGGCTCGCGCATCGTGCCTGTCGCCAGGCGGGCGTTGCCGCACCGCGCGTGGCCGTCGCGGGCCTGAACCCCCACGCTGGCGAAAACGGCCGCTTTGGCCGCGAAGAGATAGAATCCATTGCGCCGGCCATCTCGCTGGCGCGCGACGAAGGCATAGACGCAAGCGGCCCCTGGCCCGGCGACACCATTTTCATGCGGGCCCGGCGCGGCGAGTTCGACATCGTGGTGGCCCAATACCACGACCAGGGCCTGATTCCCGTCAAATACATGGGCATAGAGGAAGGTGTCAACGTCACCATAGGCCTGCCCTTCGTGCGAACCAGCGTCGACCATGGCACCGCCTTCGACATCGCAGGCAAAGGGGTGGCTGATCCCGCTTCGCTGCGCGCGGCCTATGAGCTGGCGCTGGCCATGACGCCTGGAAACGCCCCGCCCTGATCAGCCCGAAACGCAGCAATCAGGCCAGCGGCCGGAAGGACGGGCAAGCCCGACCGGAATCATGGCCGCGTCGGGATTCCGGCCGGCATCACCCTGCGGGGGTGTAATTCAGGAAGCGTGTGCTCGAGCCCTGAAAGGTCAGGCGCACATAGCCGATCGGGCCGTTACGCTGCTTGCCGATGATGATTTCGGCCGTACCCTTGTCGGGGGTGTCCGGGTTATAGACCTCGTCACGGTAAATGAACAGGATCAAGTCCGCATCCTGTTCGATGGCGCCAGATTCACGCAAATCGCTCATGACAGGCCGCTTGTTGGGACGCTGCTCCAGGCTGCGGTTCAGCTGCGACAGCGCAATGAGCGGACAATTCAGCTCTTTGGCCAGCCCCTTGAGCGCCCGGCTGATTTCCGAGATCTCCGTTGCCCGATTCTCGCCGGCTGAACTGGCCGACATGAGCTGCATATAGTCAATGATGATCAGGCCCAGCTGCCCGCACTGGCGCGCCAGGCGCCGCGAACGGGCGCGCACCTCCATGGCCGACAGGGCTGGCGTCTCGTCGATATAGATCTGCGCTTCCTGCACCTGCTGCACGGCATGGGTAAGGCGCGGCCAGTCATCCGCAGTCAGCTTGCCGGTACGCATGCGATGCTGGTCCAGCATGCCCACAGACCCCACCATACGCATGGCCAGCTGCACCGCCCCCATTTCCATGGAGAAAACCGCGACCGGCAGCCCCTGCTCAATGGCGACGTGTTCGCCGATATTCATGGAAAAAGAGGTCTTGCCCATGGAAGGGCGCCCTGCGACGATGATCAGGTCGCCGGGCTGCAGGCCCGATGTCATGCGGTCCAGGTCGGTAAAGCCTGTGGGAACGCCTGTGACATCTGAATCGCCCTCGCGGTGATAGAGCTCATCGATACGCTCAACCACCTGGCTGAGCAGCGGCTGGATATCCTGGAAGCCCGCAGAACCCTTTTCACCCTCTTGCGCTATCTTGAATACCTTGGATTCCGCCTCGTCCAGCAGCTGTCTGGCTTCCTTGCCCTGCGGATTGAACGCATCGGCCGAAATTTCGTCGGCCACCGTCACCAGTTTGCGCAGCATGGACCGCTCGCGCACAATTTCCGCATAGCGGCGAATATTGGCCGCCGACGGCGTATTGTGGGCAAGCGCGTTCAGATAGGCCAGGCCGCCGACATCCTCTGACTTGCCCGCGCTGGCCAGCGATTCATGCACGGTGACCACGTCCGCCGGACGCGACAGGCCGATCAGCCGGGCGACATGCTGCCAGATCAGCTTGTGATCGTAACGGTAGAAATCATCCTCGGACAAGATGTCCGTAACCCTGTCAAACGCGGCGTTGTCGAGCAGCAGGCCCCCTAGCACCGACTGCTCAGCCTCAACAGAATGAGGCGGCACGCGCAGGTAATCAAGCTGTGCATCAGGTTTGTTGTTCATGCTGTCCAAGCCGTACTCCGTGCATCGGCACTGGCTCGCCGGCTAGACACGCCAGCCATGGCACACCAATGCCTGGAAACATCTGCAGAAAAAAGAAAAAAGCCGGCTTGCGCCGGCTTTTCCACCGCGGGGCGCGATACATTCGTCCATGCAGGAAGAATGTACCACGCGCTCCTGCCGAATCAGGCCATTTCGCCCTGAATAACGACGTTGACGTTGGATACGACATCCGCGTGCAGCACAACCAGCACGGGGTATTCGCCAACAGCCTTGAGCGGACCGTCGGGCAGGCGCACCTGGGACTTCTGGACCGAATCGAAACCCTTGCCGTTCAAGGCAGCGGCGATGTCCATGCTGGTCACCGAACCGAACAGGCGGCCATCCACGCCAGCCTTTTGCGAGATCTCGACGGTAAAGCCTTCCAGCTTGGCGCCGACAGCTTCGGCGGCGGCCAGCTTTTCAGCCTGCTGCTTTTCGAGCTCGGCACGGCGGGCTTCGAATTCTTTCATGGCCGCATCAGTGGCGCGGCGGGCGATTTTCTGGGGAATCAGGTAGTTACGGGCGTAGCCGTCGCGCACGCGCACGACGTCACCGAGGTTACCGAGATTCACGACTTTTTCGAGCAGAATAACTTGCATGACCTAAGCCCTCGGATCAGTTGTGGTTGTCGGTGTAAGGCAGCAGGGCCAGGAAGCGCGCACGCTTGATGGCGGTGTCGAGCTGACGCTGGTAATGAGCCTTGGTGCCGGTCAGGCGGGCAGGAATGATCTTGCCGTTTTCCTGGATGAAATCACGCAGGGTGTCCAGATCCTTGTAGTCGATTTCCTCGACGCCTGCTGCCGTGAAGCGGCAGAATTTGCGGCGCTTGAACAGCGGGTTCTGTTGCGTGAATTTACGCTTTTCTTTGCCTTTCTTGAAGTAAGCCATAATGTGCCTCTTTATTGCCCGGGCCTTGCCCGGACGGTGTATTTCGTGCGCCCGCGTCCGTGTGTCGCTTACGCTTGCGCGCTGTATGCCATGTTTCTTTATACGACGGCGCTGGCGCCGCCCGCATAAACCCTGTCAGCCTTCTGTATGTGCAGCACCAGCTTTACCGAACCCTTGCGAACCGGGGCCAGAAAGCCCTGTATCGTCAAGGATGCGCCCAGCGGAGTGTCTGCCAGCAGCAAAGCTGTGTCGCCCAGTGCTATTGCCGAAAGCGTAAGCTCGATGCGGCGCTGTTTGCCCGCCTCGGTCACCTCCGACTCGTGCCCCAACAGCATTTCGATCGCCGGCAGGCCTGCTGGGGTATACCTCAGGGGCTGCACCTCCAGCGCCGTGGCCGACAAAGCCAGTTGGTTCACATTCAGCCCGGGCTCGCCGGTCAGTTGGACTGGGTGGCCGCGGCCGCTTCGGCGCTGGCCTTGCGGGCCTCTTCGCGCTCGACCGACTTCATCATGACCGAAGGAGCCGTGCTGGCCTTCTTGGTCTTGATGACCAGGTGACGCAGAATGGCGTCGTTGTAGCGGAAAGCATGCTCGAGGTCGTCAAGCACGGCCTGGCTGCATTCGATATTCATGCAGACATAGTGTGCCTTGACCAGCTTCTGGATGGGGTATGCCAGCTGGCGGCGGCCCCAGTCTTCCAGGCGATGCACCTGGCCGCCATTGCTGGTGACGGTGGATTGATAGCGCTCGACCATGGCGGGTACCTGCTCGCTTTGATCGGGATGCACAATGAACACTACTTCGTAGTGACGCATAAAACACTCCTTGTGGATGTCTTGCGGCCATGCTCTGGCCGCAAGGGTCAGCCCGCCCAGGAACACCCGCAAAGGCGCAAGTGTGCATGAGTCGAGCAAGAAACCAGCTATGTTAGCATTTCTACCGAGGTTCGGGCAAGTATGTCAGCCTTCGACAACCGCATAGGCAGAGTGATTGTGTATGGACTCGAAATTCTCGGCCTCGACGCGGTAGCTCAGCACGCCTTCCATTTCCTGCAGCCGGCAAGCCACATCGCGAACAAGATCCTCGACAAACTTGGGGTTTTCGTAGGCGCGTTCGGTGACGAACTTTTCGTCGCCACGCTTGAGCAGCCCCCACAGCTCGCAGGAAGCCTGCTGCTCTATGGCACGGATCAGGCCATCGGCGTCGGCCGACTCCGGATTCTCGTAGGAAACCGCAACCGTGACATGCGACCGTTGATTATGGGCGCCATATTCCGATATCGCCTTGGAGCATGGGCACAGGCTGGTCACCGGCACGAGAACCCGCAGCTCGAAGCCGGGGGCAGCCTGGCTGTCCGCCCTGGCCAGGGCTTTCCATGTCACCTCATAGTCCATCAGGCTGGCCACGCCCGATACCGGAGCGACCTTCTCGAGGAAATACGGGAAGCTCACGGTGATATCGCCCGCCTGCGCGCCTAGCAAGGGCAGCATGTCCCGCGCCATATCGCAGAATGCCTCTGGCGTCATCGGCGTGCGGCGGTAGCGCTCCAGCAGGGCAACGAAACGCGACATATGGGTGCCCTTTTCCTGGGCAGGCAAAGCCACAGTAAGCTCCCAGGTGCCGACGGAGGGCTGGGCCTGGCCGTCTGCAGCCGAAACAAGCATGGGATGGCGAACCCCTCTCACGCCTACGCGCTGGATGGCGATATGCCGCGTATCGACGCTGCTTTGCACATCCGGCATGGCCGCTGGGGTGTCGTACAGAATATTCATGAGCTAAACCTATGTGGCGCGGCCAAGGCGCCGCGCAATCCAATTGTAATGAGACTCAGTCTTGCGGCTGCGCCGCCCTCAACCTTATAAACCTTAACAAGACAGGAAACAAGGTGCGGAACCCGTCCTAGCCCACCGCGCCGCGACGGCTGGCCCCGCCGGCCAGGATGTCGGCAAAACGCGCAAGAACCGACTGTTCGATGCCGGCCGCGTCCAGGCCGTTCCTGGCCAGGATGGCCGCCTGGTCGCCATGATCGATGAACTCATCGGGCAGGCCCAGCTGCAGCACCGGAACAGCAATGCCCCGCCTCGCCAGGCATTCGAGCACGGCGCTGCCGGCGCCGCCCATGACAGCGGCCTCTTCCACCGTCACCAGCGCCTGGTGCGTCTGCGCCAGCTCGACCACCAGGTCGTCATCGAGAGGTTTCACAAAGCGCATGTCCGCAAGCGTGGCATCCAGGGCGTCCGCCGCATCGAGCGCGGGCACGGCGAGCGTGCCGAACGCCAGTATCGCAACCCCTGCGCCATGACGTCGCACGACGCCCCGGCCCAGCGCCACAGCCTCGAGGCCGGCATCCGGTTCGGCGCCGCACCCAGCGCCGCGAGGGTAGCGAACCGAGGCCGGCCCGGGATGTTCGTAACAGGTGCTGAGCAGCAGCCGGGCCTCTCTTTCGTCGGATGGGGTGGCCACAACCATGTTCGGCACGCAGCGAAGGAAGGCGATATCGTAGTTCCCAGCGTGGGTTGCGCCATCGGCGCCCACGATGCCAGCGCGGTCCAGCGCAAAGGTGACATCGAGATTCTGCAGCGCCACATCGTGGATCAGTTGATCATAGCCGCGCTGCAGAAAGGTCGAGTAGATGGCGACAACGGGCTTTTGCCCTTCGCAGGCCAGGCCGGCGGCAAACGTGACGGCATGCTGCTCGGCGATGCCCACATCGAAATAGCGGCTGGGATAGCGTTTTTCAAACTCCACCAGCCCGCTCCCTTCGCGCATGGCAGGCGTAATGCCGTAGAGACGCTCATCGCGAGCGGCCATGTCGCACAGCCAGCGGCCGAATACCTGGGTGAAGGTCTGGCGGGCGGGCGCGCCGGATTTCTGTATTCCGACGCTCGGATCAAACTTGCCCGGCCCATGATAAAGCACGGGATCGGCCTCGGCCAGCTTGTAGCCCTGCCCTTTGCGCGTCACCACATGCAGGAACTGCAGGCCGCCCAGGGCCTTGAGATTCTCCAGCGTGGGAATAAGTGCATCAAGGTCATGGCCGTCGATGGGGCCCACATAGTTGAAGCCCAGCTCCTCGAACAGCGTGGCGGGCGAGATCATGCCCTTGGCATGGCCCTCGAAGCGTCGCGCAAGCTCCAACATGGGCGGCACATGCTGCAGCACCGTCCGCCCGACATTCTTGGCTGCCGCATAGAAGCCGCCCGACATCAGCCGGGCCAGATAGCGATTCAGGGCGCCGACCGGCGGCGAAATCGACATGTCATTGTCATTGAGCACCACCAGCACATTCACGCCCGGCGTCACCCCCGCATTGTTGAGCGCCTCGAATGCCATGCCGGCCGTCATGGCGCCATCGCCGATGACGGCGATATGCTGCCTATTTGTGTCGCCCGCATTGCGGGAGGCCACGGCCATGCCCAGCACAGCCGAGATCGAGGTGGAGGAATGCGCCGTGCCGAAGGCATCGTATTCTGATTCGCTGCGCTTCGGAAAGCCCGAAATGCCGCCCTGCTGCCGCAGCCGGGCCATGCCTTCGCGGCGCCCGGTCAGAATCTTGTGCGGATACGACTGGTGGCCGACATCCCAGACAATGCGGTCGTCCGGGGTCTCGAACACGCTGTGCAGGGCAATGGTCAGCTCGACTGTTCCCAGATTGGAAGACAGATGCCCCCCCGTCTTCGAAACCGACTGCAATACGAATTCCCGCAGCTGCGCCGCGATCTCCTTGAGACCGGAACGGTCCAGGGTGCGCAGGTCAGCCGGCGAATGGATGGCTTCGAGAGAAACAGTGGTCATACGGTTCAATTGATTCGGTCGTGTGGACATTTTAGACCGTCGCGGCAAAAGAGGCGCAATGCACGGCGCAAAGTACGCCGTCGCCCCCTATCTGCCAAACGCTGCGCGGCAGCACGACAGTTGTCACTATACAGGCAAGGGATGGCACGCTGCCCACGGCTAATGGTCGCGTCCGACGATGTAATCCGCGATACAGGCCAGGTGCGCCGCAGGCGGCCCCAGCGGGAGCAGCGCCGCATGCGCCTGGGCATGCAGCTCCTTGAGCAGCTCGCGCGAGCCATCCATGCCGAGGATGGAGACATAGGTAGGCTTGTTGCCCGCCGCGTCCTTGCCGGCAGTCTTGCCCAGCGTGGCGGTATCGGCAGTGACATCCAGAATGTCGTCGACCACCTGGAAAGCCAGCCCTACCGCGGACGCATAGGCTTCCAGCCCCTGGCGCTGCGCGGAACCCGCGCCTGCGACAATGCCGCCAAGCAGCACACTGGCCTCAAGCATGGCCCCCGTCTTCATGCTATGCATCTGCCGCAGCTGGTCGGCGGTCAGCGCCAGGCCAACGCTTTCACAGTCGATTGCCTGCCCGCCCACCATGCCAAGGCTGCCCGCCGACCTGGCCAACAACTGGGTTGCCTGCACGATGAGGGCGGGCGCAATCGGCATCAGGCCGAGCAGTTCGAAAGCAAGCGGCTGCAGGCCATCGCCCGCCAACATTGCCGTCGCCTCGTCATACTTGACGTGTACGGTAGGCTGGCCGCGCCGGAGCGCATCATCATCCATACATGGCAAGTCATCATGCACCAGCGAATAAGCGTGGATCAGCTCTACCGCCGCCGCCGCATGGTCAAGCGCCATTTCCTGCGCGGACGCCGCAACCCCGGGGGGCAGCGAAGCTTCACCGGCCGCGTAGACAAGCGCGGCGCGCACGCGCTTGCCGCCGCCCAGCACCGCATAACGCATGGCTTCGTGCAGCCGGCAGGGTATCTCGCTGGCCGGCGGCAGCAGCTGATCAAGCACAGCCTCGACATGCTGAGCACGGTCTGCCAGCCATGCCGGAAAATCTATGGATCTGCGCCCCATCCCTCAGCCTTCCTCGCCGGTGTCGTCCGCGTAAGGCTTGAGCAGGTTGCCCTGCAGCACCTTGACCTGCTGTTCGGCCTGATCCAGGCGCCGCTGGCAGATGCGGGCCAGCTCGACGCCCTTTTCATAGGCGGCGAGCGACTGGTCCAGCGGCAGCGAGCCATCCTCCATTTGCCCCACCAGCGCTTCGAGCTGCGCAAGCGCGGTCTCGAAATCCTGCGGCAGTGCCTGGCCGGCGTCAGCGCCGGCGGCTCCGGGAGCGGCCTCTGAGGCCGGATGTATATCGTTCATGGGTCGAATCCGGATATGCGGCGCCCGCGTTCTGCAAGCGGCGCCTGTTTTTATGTCCAGCCTGAATTGTACGAGATGCGGCGCGGGTCGAGCGTAACAATTTCCCGGACGTCTCGCCCCCGGCAAACAGGGATAGGGTACAATGGCCGGTTCCAGAAATTTCATCGGCCAATCCGTTTTTTTCTTCGCACCAGGGCCGGAACACTACCTTCCCTGGTTTGTTCTTTGCGGGGGGAATCATGACCGACATCGGTCGCAAAGCGCATGTCATGCCTGCGCAGACCCAACTTTCAGTCAACAGCTACTTCGACGAAGCCGTTTTTGCGCTGGAACGGGAACGCATATTCGGCAATTCGTCTCTCTACGTCGGAAACGAGAAATTCGTGCCCGAGCCAGGCGACTGGCGCACCCTGCCCCAGGAAGCTGCGGGCAGGGTGCTGGTGCGCAACCCTCAAGGCGTGGAGCTTATTTCCAATGTCTGTCGGCACCGGCAAGCCATCATGCTGGGCGGCCAGGCAGGCGATGTGGCGGGCGCGGCCCGATCCAGCGGCAATCTTCGCGAAACCGGCGGCAACATCGTATGCCCGGTTCACCGCTGGACATACAGCAAGCAGGGCAAGCTGCTGGGGGCGCCGCAGTTTCCGGCCACACCCTGCATGGACCTGCAACGCTACCCTCTGCGCGACTGCCACGGCCTGCTGTTCGAAGGGCCGCGCGACCCCGCGCGGGACATGGCGGCGCTGTTCCAGCGGCCCGAGTTCGACTTCTCCGGGTACGTGCTCGATCATGTCGAAGTCCACCACTGCAACTATAACTGGAAGACCTTCATCGAGGTCTATCTTGAAGACTACCACGTAGGCCCGTTCCACCCGGGGCTGGGCAAGTTCGTCACCTGCGACGACCTTGAGTGGGAATTTTCCGACTGGTACAGCTGCCAGCGCGTGGGCGTGCACAATGCCCTGAGCCAGCCCGGCACCGATGTATATCGTGCCTGGCACGACAGGCTCATGGAGTACCGCAGCGGCGACGCCCCCGAGTTCGGCGCGGTATGGGTCACCTATTTCCCCACGCACATGATCGAGCTCTACCCCCATGTGCTGGTGCTGTCCACGCTGCATCCCGTCAGCCCGCAGGAAACCGTGAACATTGTCGAGTTCTACTACCCTGAGGACATTGCCGCTTTCGAGCGCGAGTTCGTCGAAGCACAGCGGGCCGCCTACATGGAAACAGCTGTGGAAGACGATGAAATCGCCGAGCGCATGGATGCAGGCCGCAAGGCCCTGATGCTGCGTGGCGCGGATGAAGCTGGGCCGTATCAGTCGCCAATGGAAGACGGCATGCAGCATTTCCACGAATGGTATCGCCGCATCATGGGGCCTGACGTCCGGGTGTGATGCCCCGATTCGGCTCAGGCGCTACTCTTTGCTCCAGCCATGGCGGGGAGCCCGCCCGCATCCTGGGCTGCAGCGCAAGCCCCCTGCTTGCCGCCCGGCACATCAGGCATGGGCATCGCCGAAACACTGGCAGCCGCGGGCGCTCCGCCCGTGGGCGATGCCTGCGGCGAAATGGGCGAGCCCTCATCAGACGAAAGGGGCTCATCGGCGGGCTTGAGGCCCGCCGCCGTCACCACCTCCTCAGAAGGCGTGCGCGCCGGGCTGGAAGGCCGAGTACCGCGCAGCACCCGGTCTTCCGAGTATGTACGCCATATAGACAGCAGGCCGGAGGCAATGATAAGGCCCATGCCCGCCCAGGCGATGACGTCGGGCACCGTACCCCAGAACACAAACCCGAGTATGGCCGCAAAGATAATGGTGGTGTACTGCAGCGCGGCCGTCAGCAGCGCCGAACCCAGCCCGAAGGCGCGCGTCATGGCGAGCTGCCCAACCAGACCGAGCACGCCCACGCCGATAAGCGCAAGCCACGCGCCGACGGAAATCGAAACCCCCTCCATGGCGATGCCTGGCAGGCTCGAGAGGCAGACGCAGCAGGAAAAGATGAATACCGTGCGCCATTCCGGTTCGCCGACGCGGCCCAGCTCGCGAATCTGCATCATCGCAATGGCGGACATGGCGCCAGCGCCCAGCCCCATGAATGCGGCCAGCAGATGCTGCTGCTCGAGATTGGGGCGCAGCACGGCAATCACGCCCAGAAAGCCCAGCAGGACGGCGGTTATCCGTACGGGATCGCGCTGCGTGCCGCCCCAGCCCAGCATCCATCCCGCGATGAAAAGCGGTGCGGTGTAGTTCAGGCTGATGGCAGTGGACAGCGGCAGGTGGGAAATGGCAAAAAAGCCCAGCCACATGGAAATGATGCCGGCGACATTGCGCCACAGGTGCAGCTTCCAACTGGTGGGGATCAGGCTGCGATGCGTGGCGCGTGTCCAGATGAACAGCAGCACGACGGAAGGGATGCCGCGAAAAAGCACGACGTGGGCGAGCGATGCCCCGAGGTCGGAGGCCACCTTCACACAGGCCCCCATGCCAGCAAACATGATACTCGCCAGTAGCATCCACAGAGACTGCATGCGCCTAAACCAAATTACCCAGGATTATGAAATGTACTGAAGTCGATACTATACTCCCATGCCTTCGCGATTCGGGCCTCAGCCCTTTAAAATCCCGGAACCTATCCCCATTTGCAACATCAAAGCCGCATTACTCAACACTGCCGCCCGACACCGAGAGGCCTACCGGAACCATGAAACGCATTTTTCTCTTCCTGCTGACCAACGTTGCCGTCATGCTGGTGCTGACCACCTCCATGAATGTGCTGGGCGTCGGGCGCTACCTTACCGCCAACGGCATAGACTATACGCAGCTGCTGATATTCGCCGCCCTCATTGGCTTCACCGGCGCCTTCATTTCATTGCTGCTCAGCAAATGGATGGCCAAGCAGAGCACCGGCGCCCGGGTCATCGACCCCCAGCGTCCCGCCAACGCGCGCGAAGCCTGGCTGGTGGACACCGTGCACCAGCTTGCCGACCGCGCGGGCATAGGCCGGCCCGAGGTCGCCATCTACGAAGGCGCCCCGAATGCATTTGCCACTGGAGCCTTCCGCAATGACTCCCTGGTGGCAGTCTCCAGCGGCCTGCTCGAGAGCATGAGCGAAACCGAGGTGGCTGCCGTGCTGGGCCACGAGGTGGCGCACGTGGCCAACGGCGATATGGTCACGCTTACGCTTATACAAGGGGTGGTGAACACCTTCGTGATCTTCATTGCCAGGGTCGTGGGCACCTTCGTGGATCGCGCCGTTTTCAAGAACGAGCGCGGCGTGGGCCCAGGCTACTATGTCACCGTCGTCGTCTGTGAACTCGTATTCGGCGTGCTCGCATCCATCATCGTGGCGTGGTTCTCGCGTCAGCGCGAGTACCGGGCCGATGCCGGTTCCGCCCGCCTGCTCGGCTCGCGCGAGCCCATGATCCACGCCCTGGCGCGGCTGGGCGGCATGGAGCCCGGCGAACTGCCGAAGAATTTCGAGGCTGCCGGCATTTCCGGCCGGCGCTCAGTCAGCGCTCTGCTGGCTTCCCACCCGCCGATCGAAGCCCGCATCCACGCACTGCAGGCGGCCCAACGCATCTGAGCCAGCATCGGAAGGCCGGCCTGCACCACCCGCCTTCCATCAACGGCAACACCGGTAAACAACCGCCCTCCGGAACTGGCCCGCAGCCAGCGCCGGAGGGCGATTCGCATGGGCCCACAGATCTGTAGACAGCCAGCCACACTACGGGGCCATACCGAAGCAGCTGGTTTATGATTCGTTCATGAAAGAAATATTCGCGCTGCTCGACTTCGGAGGCTATATAGCCCTGCTGCTGTGGGGCGTACACATGGTCCAGACGGGGGTGCAGCGCGCGTTCGGCGCAGCCCTGCGCATCTGGATGGGGCGCGCCCTGAGCAATCGCATACGGGCTTTCTTCACCGGCCTGGCCATTACCGCTGCCGTCCAGAGCAGCACAGCCACAGGGTTGATGATCAGCAGCTTCGCAGCGGGCGGCCTGCTGGCCCTGGGCCCGGGTCTGGCGGCCATGCTGGGCGCCAATGTCGGCACCACACTCATTGTTCAACTCCTGTCGTTCAATCTGACCGCGCTGGCCCCTTCTTTCATCCTGGTCGGCGTCTGGCTGTTCCGCCGCAACCAGCCCAGCCGCAAGCGCGACCTGGGACGCGTCTTCATCGGGCTGGGCCTGCTGCTGCTGTCGCTTCATGAGCTCATGCGCCTGTTCCAGCCCATTGAGCAGGCCCAATTGCTGCAAACTGTGCTCGATGCGCTGGCCGACCAGCCTGTGGCCGCGCTAGCCGTCGCGGCGGTGCTGACCTGGGCATCCCATTCCAGCGTGGCCGTCGTCGTCATGATCATGTCGCTGGCCGGCCATGGCATGGTCACGCCCACGCTTGCCTGCGCGCTGGTGCTTGGCGCCAACATCGGGACGGCAATCAATCCCATCCTGGAAACCACCGGCGGGGGCGACCCGGCGGCCCGCCGGCTGCCGCTGGGCAATCTCGGTACACGGCTGGGCGGCTGCATCGTCGCGCTCTTCGCCCTGCCATGGCTGCCGTCCCTGATGGATATGCTTACCGACAGTCCGGCCCGGGCCGTCGCCAACTTCCATACCCTGTTCAATGTCGTTGTGGCGATTGTATGCCTGCCTTTGCTGACGCCGTATTCACAGCTGCTCAGGAAGCTGCTGCCCCGCAGGCAGGACCCGGACGATCCGGCCAGGCCGCAATATCTCGACGAATCGGCGCACGAGGTGCCTGGCATCGCGCTGGGCAATGCCGCACGCGAAGCATTGCGCGAAGCGGATATGGTGCAGAGCCTGCTGGCCACGGCGCGCGCCGCCTTCCGCCGCGACAACAGGCATCGCGTGACACATGCCCGCTATCTCAGCAATGCGGTGAACCAGCTGGACAGCCAGATCACCGCTTATCTGGCTACGCTGGATCAGGAATCCATGAACACCGAAGATCATCGCCGCCTGGACGAGATCGTGGCATTTTCTTCCAATATGGCGCACGCGGCCAACATCATCACCAACGGTCTGCTGGGGCACACCGCCACCCTGCGCAAGAAGGGCTGGGTGCTCAAGGACTGGCAGCTGGAGCAGCTCACCGAAACGCTGGATCGCCTGATACGCAACCAGCGCCAGGCGGCCGCGCTGTTCGTGGCCGAGGACATCAAGAGCGCGCGCCATCTGGCTTATGAGAAAGACCATTTCCGCGAGCTCGAGGCGAACGCGGCTGAACAGCACCTGCGATCGATCAAGTCTGGCCGGGTTGACGAGGTGGAACAAGGTTCGTTCTACCTTGATGTGCTGCGCGACACCAAGGCCATCAATTCCTGCCTGGTGGGCTCGACGGCCTACCCCATCCTCGCCAAGCACAACGAGCTGCTGCCGAACCGCCTGCGCGAGGACGATGACGAGCGGTAGCCGCTGCCGCCCGCCATCCCGTCCGGCCTATAGACTATAGATACTGCCGGAACCAGGACAAGGCCTTGCTCCAGGCGTCCCTGGCATCATCTGCATGATAGCTGGGCCGGTAATCGGCAAAGAAGGCATGCCCCGAATCGGGGTAGACCTCGATGCGCGAGGCCAGGGCGGCCGGCCCACCCTGGGCCAGCGCCGCCTCCATGCGACGCACATCCTCAAGGGGAATGCTGGCGTCCTTGCCGCCGTACAGCCCCAGTACCGGCGCATGCAGGGCGCCTGCGACATCAATCGGGTTGCGAACCTGCAGGGGGCCGTGACCCTGCAACAGCTTCCCATACCACGCAACCCCCGCCTTGCATTCGGGTTTGTGTGCCGCATAGAGCCAGGTAATGCGGCCACCCCAGCAGAACCCGGTAACACCCAGCCTGCTGACGTCCGCCCCCTGGGAAGCGGCCCAGTCCACCGCAGCATCCAGGTCTGCCAGCACCTGCTCGTCAGGCACTTTGGCAACAATCTGCGCAATCAAGGCTTTCATATCCTCGAAAGCGGCGGCGTCACCCTGACGTTGATACAGCTCGACCGCGACCGCCATATAGCCCTCGTGGGCAAAACGGCGGCAGACATCCTTGATATGCTCGTGCACACCAAATATTTCCTGCACCACCAGCACCAGCGGTGGGCGCTCCACAGCCTCCGGAGCTGCGTAATATGCCTGTACTTTCTGATCGTATGACTGGATTTCCGTCATGCCTTCGCGCAGCCCCTGCGCGTCGGTATGCAGCGTGGTTTTCGTGCTTCCGGTAATGGGCGAAAACGACATATCAGCTCCTTGACTCCGTAACCTCATATACGGCGCGCGACACGCCATGGATCGCGCGCGACAATCAATGCGCCTGTTCCCAGTTGGGACCGACGCCAACCTCTGCCAGCAACGGTACGCTCAGGCTGGCCGCATTGCGCATCAATACCGGCAATTCCCGGGCCACCAGCTCGACCTCGCTTTCAGGCACATCCAGTACAAGCTCGTCATGGACCTGCATCACCAGCAATGCCTTGAGCTTTTCGGCTTCTATCCAGTCCTGCACCTTGACCATGGCCATCTTGATCAGATCCGCTGCGGTGCCCTGCATGGGCGCGTTGATCGCCGCCCTCTCCGCCGCAGCCTGGCGCGGCCCCTTGGCGCCACGCAAGTCGGGCAGCCACAGGCGCCGGCCGAAGACCGTTTCGACATAGCCGAGCTCCCTGGCCATCGCCTTGGTCTGCTCCATATATGCCGCCACGCCGGGGTAGCGCGCAAAATAACGGTCGATATAGGACCGGGCCGCATCGCGTGTGATGCCAAGATTGGAAGCCAGGCCAAATTCACCCATCCCGTATATCAGACCGAAGTTGATGGCCTTGGCGGCGCGGCGCTGGTCCGCGCTGACATCGTCCTGGCTGACACCAAAAACCTCCGACGCGGTGGCCCGGTGGATATCATCGCCACGCTCAAAGGCCTTGCGCAGGTTTTCGTCGTCGGACACATGGGCCATGACGCGCAGCTCGATCTGGGAATAGTCAGCCGACACGATGCTGCCGCCACTGGCGATGAAGGCGGTACGCACCCGGCGTCCCTCGCCGGTGCGTACCGGAATATTCTGCAGATTGGGGTCGGAGGATGCCAGGCGCCCCGTGATGACCGCCGCCTGGGCGTAGCGGGTATGCACCCGGCCCGTGGCAGGGTTGATCATGCGCGGCAGCTTGTCGGTGTAGGTCGACTTGAGCTTGGCCAGGCCACGGTATTCCAGCAGCAAGGCCGGCAGTGGGTAATCACGCGCCAGTTTGCTGAGCACGTCTTCGTCCGTGGAAGGGGCGCCGCTGGCTGTCTTGCGCACCACAGGCAAGCCCATGCGCTGGAACAGGATCTCCCCCAGCTGCTTGGGCGAATTCAGGTTGAATGGCTGGCCTGCAATCTCGTAGGCCTTTTGCTCCAGCCCAAGCAGTTGCTGGCCAATTTCATTGCTCTGCGCAGCGAGGGTCTGGGCATCGATACGTACGCCATTGTGCTCCATGACGGTCAGCACGCGGGAGGTCTGTATCTCAAGCTGGTAGATATACTCAAGCCCCGGATCCGCAGCCACCTTGGGCCTCAGTACCTGATGCAGCTGGAGGGTGAAGTCAGCATCCTCACTGCCGTAAAATGCCGCCTTTTCGACCTCGACCTCGTCAAAGCAGATCTGCTTGGCGCCTTTGCCGCACAGATCCTCATAAGTCGTGCCCACACGGCCCAGCCAGCGCTGCGCCAGCTCCTGCATATTGACCCGCCGGTGAGACTCGAGCACATAGGCCTGCAGCATGGTGTCTTCGGTAATGCCTGCAAGCGCCACCCCTTCGTTGAGCAGCACATGGGCATCATATTTGGCATTGTGCAGCAGCTTGGGGGCGGCTGGATTCTCCAGCCACGGGCGCAGCCGCTCGAGCACCTGCGCTTTCGGCAGCTGCTCGACGTGATCCGGGCCACGGTGCGCAACGGGAATATAGCAAGCCTCGCCTGGCCGGACCGACAGCGACAGACCGACCAGGCTGGCGCACATGGGATCGAGCGATGTGGTTTCGGTGTCCAGGGCCACCAGCTCGGCCGATTCCACACGGCGCAGCCAGCTGTCAAAGGTTTCCCAGTCCAGCACGGTATCGTAGTGTGTTTCGGCTGGCGCGGACGGCAGTTCGGGGGCCTGCCTGCTGTCCTGAAGGGGAATGCGGTCAGACTCGCCAGTCAATTCACGCAGCCAGCTGCGAAAACCGTAGTCTTCATATAGCTGGAGCAGCGCAGCCGTGTCAGGTTCCCGGGGAACCAGATCAGACAGCCCTTGTCCAATCTCCTGGATGTCGCAATCTGTGCGTATGGTGAGCAGCTCGCGCGTCATGGGAAAGTTTTCCACCGCCGCCCGCAGGTTTTGCCCTGCCACCCCCTTGACCTCGTCCACGTGCGCCACCAGCGCATCGACAGACTGGTATTGCCCCAGCCATTTGGCCGCGGTCTTGGGGCCGACCTTGGCCACACCGGGAACATTGTCCACCGCATCCCCGGTAAGCATGAGAAAGTCGACAATCTGCCCAGGGCTGACGCCAAACTTGGCCTGCACACCGGCCACGTCCTGTTTTTCGCCGCTCATGGTATTGACCAGTTCCACATGCTCATTGACCAGTTGCGCCATGTCTTTGTCACCGGTGGAAATCACCGTGTGCACCTCCTCCTGGGCGGCGCGGCAGGCCAAGGTGCCGATGATGTCGTCGGCCTCCACGCCCGCAACGGAAAGCACCGGCCAGCCCATGGCCCGTACCGCGCGATGAATAGGCTCTATTTGCGCCGCAAGCTCCTCAGGCATCGATGGCCTGTTACCCTTGTACAACGGGTAGATATCCTCGCGGAATGTCTTGCCCTTCGCATCGAAAACGCAGGCCGCGTAGTCCGCCTTGTAATCCTGTGCCAGCCTCCGTAACATAGAAATGACACCATAGAGGGCACCGGTCGGCTCTCCTCTGGCGTTTCGAAGATCCGGCATGGCGTGATAAGCACGATACAAGTAGCTGGATCCATCAACAAGCAATAAGGTTTTTTTCATGTCAAACAATAAAGTAGCCCGCCTGACCGCCTCGCAGCAGATCCCGGGGATTATGTCAGAGCTGCAGACCGCAGCCGACACCCTGAAGGGGATCGGCTGGGGCGTCAGCGTGTTCGGCAGCGCCCGCCTGCGCCCCGACTCACCTTACTACAAGATCAGTGAAATCGTTGGCTCCCGGCTGGCCAAGGCCGGCCTTACCGTCATTGCGGGCGGCGGGCCAGGTATCATGGAAGCAGCGAACAAAGGCGCCTTCGAGGCTGGCGGAAAGAGCATAGGCCTCAATATTAAACTGCCGCACGAAACCAGCAACAACCGATTCCAGACGCACAGCCTGAATTTCGACTATTTCTATTCCCGCAAAGCCACGTTTTTCATGCATAGCGCAGCCTATATCGCGCTGCCGGGCGGCTTCGGCACGCTGGATGAACTGTTCGAGGTGCTGACGCTGGTCCAGACCCGTAAAGTGCCGCCAGCCCCCATCATACTGATAGGCACGAAGTTCTGGACCGGGCTTACAGACTGGATCCGCGAGCAACTGCTGGCGAACAAACTGATCGGTCCCCACGATCTGCACCTGCTAACCGTCACCGACGACATAGACCTGGCCATGCGCCGCATAGAATCATTCTGTGCTGATTTCGCCCACGAACGCGAAGCAGCCCCCGCACTGCCCGAGTAAGGGCATATCACGCCCGGCCCCATCTTCTACTGACCGATCAGCCTAGGACATTCTTCCTATATGGATATGCTCCCAGGCTGCGAATGGGGCCATGAAAACCCTCATTGATTAATCCAGATAGCCGGCACATCATGGTCCAGCGCCCAGCCGGGCGCCGGGGCTCCATATCGGCATTTACCCTTAATCTCAATCAACTAGCGTGGGCTGCAAGCATATTGAAAGCCATGCGCCACACTGGCTCAGCTCGAAATTGGCGTAAAGGGCGCATGAAACTGGCCCTATCTAATAAAGGAAACTGGATCTAGTCGCCGGTCCGGAGTGTGGGCACTATCCATTCACAAGGCGACACGAAAAAAACGACGCAAATCAACCCTGTGTCGCGACAACCTGAATGGAGACAAGCCATGAAACTGTTACGACGTGTACGCAAGTTCGCCATGCTCGGCGCCGCCGCCGGCATACTCGGCATGGCAGGGGTCAGCGCGCAGGCGCAGACCAAGGTGGTCGTGGGCTATCAGCAGATTGTCGGCCCCTTCGTCAGCGCCATCGCCGATGGCCGCTTCGACAAGGCGGCAAAAGCTGCTGGCTACGATATCGACTGGCGCCAGTTCAGCTCGGCCGGCGATATTTCCAGCGCATTCGCCTCGCGCGACGTTCCGGTCGGCGTGCTGGGCTCCACTGGCATCACTGCGGCGGTGACGCGCGGCGTGGATCTGCAGCTGTTCTGGATCCTGGACAACATCGGCAAGTCTGAGGCGCTGGTGGCCCGGGAAGGCTCCGGCATCGAGAAGCCCCAGGATCTGGTCGGCAAGAAAGTCGGCGTGCCCTTCGTATCCACATCCCACTTCCACCTGCTGGTGGCCATGAACGACATCTGGAAGATCAACCCCAAGGATGTCCAGATCCTGAACATGCAGCCGCCGCAGATCGTTGCCGCCTGGCAGCGCGGTGACATCGATGCAGCCTACGTCTGGCCCCCAGCGCTGACCGAGATCCAGAAAACCGGCAAGACAATCGCCGATTCCGAAGAGATCGGCAAGAAGAGCGTCCCGACCTTTGACGGCCTGGTGGTGGACAAGGAATGGGCGGCCAAGAACCCGAAATTCATGGCTGCCTTCACCAAAGTGCTCGCCGAGTCTTACAGGGACTACAACAAGAACGCCGCCTCACTGACGGCAGACTCGCCGGACGTCAAGGGCATCGTCAAGATGATAGGCGGCAAGCCTGACGATATCGTGGCCGCGCTCAAACTGCTGCTCTTCCCTGACGCGCAGGAGCAGGCCTCCAATGTCTGGCTCAGCGGCGGCAAGGAAGCCGGGGCTGCCAAGGCGTTTTCCGCCAGCGCCGACTTCCTGAAGGCGCAGCGCCAGATCAACAAGCCGCTGGACGACTACACGGTTTTCGTCAACCCGTCCTTTGCCGAGGCGGCCGCCAAGGAAGTGAAGTAAGCAGTACGCCGCGAAGGGCCATATTCCTTCGCGGCCTCCCTTCGCAAATACGCAATCAAGCAGCAAGGAGTAAACGCATGTCCACCTCCATGGCCAACCTGAGCGTCAAAGGCGTCAGCGTCACCTACCCCGCGCAGCAGCATGGCGGTTCGGTCGTCGCACTCAAGAACGTAAACCTGGAAATCGAGTCGGGCGACTTTGTCGTCGCCCTGGGAGCATCCGGCTGCGGAAAGACAACCCTGCTGAATGTGCTCGCCGGCTTCCTCTCACCCACTGAAGGTGAATTGCTCCTGGGCGGAGCGCCTATCGTCGGCCCTGGCGCCGACCGGGGCGTGGTATTCCAGAAGCATGCCCTGCTGCCCTGGCTCAACGTCATAGACAATACGGAATTCGGCCTGAAACTGCAGGGTGTCGACAAGGCCACCCGCCACAAGATCGCCGCCCGCAACCTCGAGCTGGTAGGCCTGCAGGATTTTCACCAGCACATGATTTATCAGCTGTCGGGGGGGATGCAGCAGCGGGTAGGCATCGCACGTGCCCTGACCTGCGACCCTGCCATGCTGCTCATGGACGAACCCATGGCCGCCCTGGATGCGCTGTCACGCGAAACCATACAGGAGCTGCTGCTCGATGTCTGGCAGCACACCCACAAGATGTTCTTCTTCATCACCCACAGCGTGGAAGAAGCGCTTTTCCTCGGTTCCAGACTGATTGTCATGTCGCCGCGTCCGGGACGCATCACCCACATGTATGAGCTGGACTTCAACAAACGTTATCTTGAAACGAGGGACGCCCGTGCTATCAAATCAAGCGAAGATTTCATCCGGATGCGCGAAACCATCCTTGGCATCATCTACGGCGACGAAAAGGAAGCCGGCGAGCCGGCCTTACTCCATGTCTAGGCTATTCATGAGCAAGCCCGCGGCGCCGGGCAAAGTGTATGGCGCCCCCGGCGCCGGCTACAGCGGTTTTATCAGCCTGATGACCGCGGTGGTGCTGATCGCGCTGTGGTTCCTGGTGACAAGCATGGGCTGGATCAAGCCCATCTTCCTGCCTTCGCCATTTGCGGTATATGACAAATTTGTCGAAGCAGTCACCATCGGCGTCGCCAACTCGACGCTGGCCGAACATACGATGGCCAGCCTTGGGCGTGTCATGGGCGCCTTCCTGCTGGCGCTTGTCACGGCGGTGCCTATAGGCATTCTCATGGGGGTAAACCGTGTGATGCGCGGCCTGTTCGACCCCATCATCGAGTTCTACCGCCCGCTGCCTCCGCTTGCCTATTTGCCGCTGGTCATCATCTGGTTCGGCATCGGCGAGTTTCCCAAGGTCTTCCTGATCTTCCTTGCGATCTTCGCACCCATGGCCATCGCGGCCCGGGCCGGCGTGAAATCTGTATCCATCGAACAGATACATGCAGCCTACGCCATGGGCGCCAGCAGCCGGCAGATCATTTTCCACGTGATCCTGAAGGCCGCCATGCCCGAGATCTTCACCGGCATGCGCATCGGCATCGGCGTGGGCTGGACGACGCTGGTAGCGGCCGAAATGGTGGCCTCCGCCCGCGGGCTTGGCTTCATGGTATTGAATGCCGCGCAATATCTCGCCAGCGATACCGTGATCATGGGGATACTGGTCATCGGGTTTTTTGCGCTGATTTTCGATATGCTTCTGCGCTATCTTGAACGCGTATTGATCCCATGGAAAGGCAAGCTCTGACCCATCCCCCAAAAACCATGCTCGCATCACCTCTTGCCCCATCCGGCGCCGTGCAATGGCTGACACTGTTCGAACGCGTCAGCGACTCAAACCTCAGCCTGCAGGGCCGGATCCGGCAGATGCTGGTGTCCGCCATACTGAGCGGGCACCTGCCCCCCGGCTCTCCGGCGCCGTCAAGCCGGCAGCTTTCCGACAGCCTGGGCGTGGCCCGCAATACCGTCGTCTTTGCGTACCAGCAACTGGTGTCCGAGGGCTATCTGGTATCGCGTGAGCGCAGCGGGCACTTTATTGCCGACGATGTACTGCGCAGCCATGTTCGCAGCATGCCGCCCGACACCTCCAGCCCGCCTGCCCACAGCAGCGCACACTGGCAGCAGCGCATGGTCTTCCATCCCTCCCGCCAGCGCAATATCGTCAAGCCCGAGAACTGGCAGAGCATGCCTTTTCCTTTTGTATATGCACAGTTCGATTCCAGCCAGTTCCCCACCGCGGAGTGGCGTGAATGCTGTACCCGCGCGCTGTCGGTTCTGGACATCCGAAGCTGGGCGCCCGACCTTGTGACCAATGACGATGCCGATCTGATCGAGGAAATACGCGGCCAGGTGCTGCCGCGCCGCGGCGTCTGGGCCGAAGCGGATGAGATCGTGATCACCGTTGGCGCGCAGCATGCGCTCTATCTGCTGGCTGACCTGCTGGTTCACACCCATACTGTGGTCGGCATGGAAGACCCGGGCTACCCTGATGCCCGCAACACCTTCGCTCACCGCACCGAAAGGCTGATGCCCCTCGCTATTGATGAGGAGGGGCTGTGCATCACACCTGCCCTCAAGGCCTGCGACTATATCTTCGTCACGCCCAGCCATCAGTGCCCGACCAGCGTCACACTGCCTATGGAGCGGCGCATTGCGCTGCTGGATCTGGTGAGCCGCTCAGACGGCATTATCATCGAAGATGACTACGAAACCGAAAACCGCTACGATGGCCATCCATCCCCCGCGCTCAAGAGCCTGGACCGCCATGGCCGTGTAATCTATATCGGCAGCCTTTCGAAAAGCTTTGCTCCCGGCCTGCGCATCGGCTATATCGTCGCGCCGCGAGAGCTCGCCTCCGAGCTCAGAGCCTTGCGCCGTCTCATGCTGCGCCATCCGTCCGCCTACGTTCAGCGCGCCTTTGCCCTGTTCATTTCCCTCGGCCACCATCACGCTCTGCTGCGTCGCCTGTCGGTGCTGTATGCCGAACGTGCCAAGACGCTCACGACAGCCCTGCAGGCGGAGCTGCCAGAGTTCGAGCTGGTGCCCATCAGCGGCGGCTCTTCGTGCTGGATCAAGGCGCCGCAAGGCGTCAATACCCAGCAGTTGGCCGACGCTGCTCTCAAGGAAGGTGTCGTTATCGAGCCTGGCCATGTGTTCTATCATCGCCCCGGCGCCAACAACAAAAACTATATTCGCATGGGCTTCGCATCGATAGACAAGAACAAGATTCCCGAAGGCATACAGAAGCTGGCCAAGGTATACCACCAGCTATCCCAGGCTGACACAGCCGGCTAAGCTTGCCAATACACACGCCGGGCAGCGCCCATCCAGGCTGTCCGGCGATCTGGCCCCTCGCCACAACGGCAAATCATATCTCCGCCATCGTCGCCAGGCCCTTTTCCGACGCGGCTGACCCCCTTGCGCCCACGAAAAAGCCACCCCGAAGGGTGGCTTTTTCTTCAAGCTTGCGCTTGCCTGTTCCGTGATGGCCCGCAGGCCGGGCCATCTTGGTGCGTAGCCAAGCTACGCAGCCAATTAGAACTGGTGACGCAGACCGACGCCGATCAGGGTCGACTTCAGATCGTCCGTGAACAGAGCGTGGCGAGCATACGAACCGATTGCGTACAGGTTGGTACGCTTGGACAGGTTGTAGGTGTAGCCCAAGCTGTAAACGTGTTGCGCTTCGAGATCGGTGCCAGCCGGCGCTGCGTCAGGAGCGCTGGTGGGGTCAGCCATTTGCCAGGAAGCCATGATCTTGCCGTTGCCGACAGGAGCGCTCAGGCCGACCAGGTAGGAGTTGACCTTCAGGCCTTCGGCGCCGACAAAGCTGCCGGTACCAAAGTCAGGACCGAAGTCGGTGCCGGTGAACCAGCCGTCGCGCGTTTGGCCGAAAGCAGCCGAAACCTTGACGACTTCAAAGTCATAGGCGCCGCCGACGGACCATTGCGTGAACTTGACGTCGTTTTCGTCTTGCTTGATCTGGTCATACGTGGCAACCAGGCCGATGGGGCCGTTGGCGTAACGCAGACCGGTGGTGATGCCCTTGCCGTTCAGATCGTCAGGGTTCGGGGTTGCGTCCTTGATGTCCCAGCCTTGGCCGCCGTCAACGTTGAACGAGTAGCCAACGCCGAATTGGAAGCCCGAGAAGTTCGGGGTTTGGTACATCACGGTGTTGTCCCAGCGCATCGTGTTGGCAGCGCTGAAGGAAGTACCGACGTTAGCTTGGCCGAAACCGCCGCCGAACGGGTCGACGATGCCAGGCAGGTACTTGGAAGCGATGTTGGTCTGACGACCGCCAGTCAGTTCACCCCAGGAATCGCCAGCCAGGCCCAGCGTGGCTTGACGACCGAACAGGCGGCCACCTTGGGCGCTACGGCCAGTGCCGAGATCGAAGCCGCTTTCCACTTGGAAGATGGCGCGCAGGCCGTCACCCAGATCTTCAGAGCCCTTCAGGCCCCAGCGGTTGCCGGATTGAACGCCGTTGATGCCGCCAACCTTCTTGGCGCTGTAATCGTCGCCCTTGACCTTTTGGTAGCCGATACCACCGTCCAGGATACCGTACAGGGTAACCGACGTTTCTGCTTGAGCAACGCCAGCAAAGCCAGCGATAAGAGCAGCAGCGAGCAGAGTCTTTTTCATGTAAGAAATCTCCGTAGATTTGAGTAACCAGAGCAGCGACTACCTAAACTGTGCTGCTGCCCTTTCTAACTCCGCGATGGGAAGTTGGTGCTATTGCATCAAAATTCGGGCCGCATGGCTATTGCCCTGTTGGCAAAACTGCTGTTTTTCCCTCTGCGCGTTGGCATAAAACAACAAAACCATGGTTTTCAGGGTAAATCGTAGGGGATTACCCGCAGCTTCGGTGTGGCGCCCGCACCACATTTCCGGTGCTGTTTTTTCTTTAACAGCTTTTTGAACTAAGCGTCGCAGATCCTTGTTTTCATTGAGACTTTATAGTCATCACCAACATGCGCATTTCTGCCCTTGTTTTCAAGGATTTACGTTTGCCGCAGCCCTCAGACCCTGCGCAGATGGTTGTCCCAGGCCACACCCGACGACATGGACTGGCGTACCGCCTGCTCCTCGCCGGGCAGCGCATGGGCAACCTCCCCCTGCCCGCTGGTCAGGACGAATCCGCCCTGGCGCCGAGGCGCGACGCCGCAGCCATCGAACAGGGAAATGCTGTCCAGGCATTTGCCCGTCGCGGCATCCCAGACAACGATACAGCCTCCGACCGGGCTGGATGTCGCCACCCTGGTGCCCGAAACATCGCAGGCCAGCGATCCGACATAATTCTTCATGCCTCGCAGCACGGACGACGGCCCGGTAAACAGCTCCGGCGGCTTGCCGCGCCGATGACGGCCCACAAGGGGCGGCTGCTCCTGCGCAGGGCCCGTATGCTGGCAGCCGAACCAGACAGCCCCTGATCCGTCCAGCACCAGATGCCGGATGGACAGGCGATGCAGCGCCGGCGCAAGCACATGCCGCTCCACCAGATCGCCCGTCACCATATCTATATAGGCCAGGGAGGGCTCCATATCCGCGGCATTGAGTGCCAGCTTGCCGTAATCCGGATGGGTAAGAATGCCGCCATTGGCCACGCACAGGGTGCGCCCGTCGGGCATGAGCACAACCTCGTGCGGCCCTATGCCCCCGGTGGAAAATTCGCCGACACGGCGCATGGCGCCCGCCCCGCTGGCATCGTATATGCCCAGCACCCCGCGGCCCGCATCGTAGTCATTCTCGGTGGCAAACAAGAGCTTGCCATCGGGCGAAAACACGCCGTGCCCGAAGAAATGCCGGCCATCCGGGGGCGCAATCGTCCGGGGCGGCTCCTGGCCTCCAGTGTGGAAGGCGATGGCAAAAAAGCCCGGCTGCCGTCCGAATACGACAGCCCGCCCGCGCGCCGCATCGATGGCAAAGCTGTGGCCTCGCGCGGGCATGGGTACGGCCAGCCGCAGACGCCCCTGTCCGTCTATGACGGTAGCCTGGTATCCCTCCTGGCTTTTTCTCGCCGCCAGGTAATAGGCGCTGTCGGCGCCATCGTCCAGCGTCAAGGCCCAGGCACCCGGGCTTGCCGCCGCGCCTGCGCCAACAGCTGCCAGCCAGGCCAGAAAGCGGCGGCGGTCAATCTCCATCGAGTGCATTGAACCCTATCCTTGCGCCGAAGGCCGGCGCCATGTTTTCGTCCACAATACCCTTGGCATTCTTCAGCAGCAGCGAAGCCAGTACGAGCTGCCGGTAGCCGTCCTCAGTTTCCAGATAGGCTTGCAGCCCGCCCTCCTTGGAGGCTACGGAGGCGGAAGCCGGCGCCAGCGACCGGGCCACGGAATCGAAAGCATCCCCGGCGCGGGCCAGCTCGTCATCGATGCTGGAACCTATCCAGGCCTCATCAGCAGCATACCCAAAGCCCGCCGCATCATGAAAAGCCGCCATCCCCCTGGCCGCTGCCCCCATCGCCAGGGCGGATTTACCGCTGCGCCAGAAAGGCGCCTTTTTCTCGCTGGCCTTCTTGGGCCCCGAACCCAGCATGGGCAGCAGCTCAATATCCCGCGTGAATTGCAGACCGGTCGACAGCGCCTTGATGGCCTCGCCCGCCACCTCCTGATTGCTGCGATAAACGGGGTTGTCGCCCGCGGGCTTGCTGAAGTGCCCGGCATAGACGCCTGAATCGCCCCAGAGCCCGGCCAGCTCGCCGCCGATTCGGGCCAGGTTGCTGGCAATGGCGCGGCTGTAGCCGCATGCCGTTGCAAAGCCCTGCTCCTGCCGCGCCTCCGGCTTCAGCAGGCCATTATCCCGGTACAGCATGTATTCAAGGGCGGGCATGCCTTGAATGGCCACGCTATGGGTGGCAAGGGCCTGCGGATCGAGTATGGAGCCCGAAGCCGCCGTCGCGCCGGACTGTCCCGCGTCGTCCCTGGTTTTGCCGGCGGCTGCCAGTTGGCCCTGTATTTGCCTGAGCATGATGCCGCGCGGATCGGGCCAGAAAAAAATACGCTCGAAGCGATTATTTTCCACCAGGGGCCCGAAGCGCAGAAAGGTAATGCCCGACCATGCCTGAACCAGCCGCCCGAAGCGCCGATCCAGCTCCGCCGCCCCCCGCGCCTGGTCATGCCCATCCGGAGCAGGGCTCTGGCGCTCTGTATGGCCCGGGTCCCGCACTCCCTGTGGTGCAGTTTTACCTTCACCGCCGGCTGGCTGGCCGGCATGCATGCTCCCGCCGGCGCAGAAAGCGCTCATTCCGTCCCGCATGCTGGTGGCGGCCTGCCGGAATTCCAGCATGGCCGGCGCGATGTAGCCGCGCACCAGAGCAGGCCCCAGGTTTTCGGGCAGCTTGCCCGCCTGCGCCCCACCTGGGCCAGCCATCATGACGACCGCCAGGGCCGTGGCGGCCCAGGCAGGCCGTGCGTATCGGTCTTGCATGTCTTTGCGTCCCTTCCCGGCATGCGGGAGTCTGAGGCCCGCGGGGCACGCCCGCATGGCCATGTCGAAGTCTCGAAGGAACCCGCTCACAGGGATTCCAGGAACCGGATCAGGTCTGCGCGCTGTTCCGGCGTCATGTCCACAACGCGGTCGCGCGCCGCCTGCGCTTCGCCGCCATGCCAGAGAATTGCCTCGAGCAAGGTGCGCGCGCGGCCATCGTGCAGCCAGGTTGCATTCGGGTTGACTGTGCGTGTCAGCCCTATGCCCCACAGGGGCGGCGTGCGCCACTCCCGCCCATTGGCATCCGCTTCGGCCTGGCCATCGGCCAGCCCCGGCCCCATGTCATGCAGCAACAGATCAGTATAGGGCCAGATCAGCTGGAAGCGATGTTCCGGCCGCGCCGCATCGCGCCGCGTGACGTACTTGGGCACATGGCAGGCGATGCAGTTCGATTCGTAGAACAGCTTCTTGCCTGCGAGCACCCGCGCGTCGTCGACATTCCTGCGCTGCGGCAAGGCAAGATTGAGCGAATATGTGGTCACGAAATCCATCAGCCTGCCGGGAACCTCGTGTTCACCCAGATGCTCCTGGGCGCCATGAGGCATATCCGCACAGGCGGCCTGGGCTGCCGTGCACTCGCCGTAATGGTTGGGAAACAGCGGCGTGGAAAGCCCCATGTCCCCCGAGAAAGCATTCGCGGACTGGCGCTCCACGCTGGGCTGCCCCGCCTTCCAGTTGAAGCGGCCCAGCATACGCTCGCCCGAAACTGGGTCCACAAACCAGTTAGGCCTGCCCGAGACCCCGTCTCCATGGTCGCGCGCGGCGTTGGCCAGGATGTCGTCTTCGTGAATGGCCTCCAGCAGCCCCAGGCCCAGCATGGGTGGGGCCAGCCGTGGAGACAGGACAGTATCCGGATGCAAGGGCCCGTAGCCCAGGTTCTCCACGGTATAGGAGGGTTCCATCAGCGTCGCGGTTTCGCCGCCATTCAGCGCCACTGGGACCTCCCGGTAGGCGATCCGCACCTGGCCCTCGGCGGGCAGGCCGGCCACGGCGAATGGCTGCAGCTGATGGCCATAGACGGGGTCGGGACGCGCAGCCGCCTGTGCAAGCTGGCCGCGGGCATCGTCATTGCTCGCCGGCAAGGACAACCGTATCAGCAAAGCGACGGCATCGCTCAGCTGCTCTGGATCGAACCCTGGCACAGTACCCCGCCCGTCCTTGACATGGCAGGCCTGACAGGACCGTGCGTTGAACAGCGGCCCCAGCCCGTCGGATGCCTGCGTGGACGACGGCGACGATACCCAGTCTTTGCGGAACAGGCCATTGCCCACCATGAAGCCCTGCCGTCCTTCGAAATCCAGGTTGGCTGCCGGATGCGAAAAGATGTCGCGATTGATCAGCTTGGAGACAGTGCCTGCGCCACCCTGCATGGTCTCGAACTGCTCGGCACGGGAAAAATCGCGGGTGGGCGCCGTGACAGCTTCCACCCGCTTGCGGTCTTCTTCGGAAAGGTCGGCGCGCGGCGCCGCCGCCTGCGCCACGGCCGCCAGCAGGGCGGCGGAGCAGGCGGCAAGCGCCGCGCGCCTGCCTGCATAGTGCCTAGCCATACACTTACTGGAAAACAGCGTTGGGGTTGTCCAGGCTGTCAGAACCTTCCAGCTCGATATCGCCAAGCTCCAGCGCCGCGATGACACGCTCGATACTGCGTGTCTGGGCGACCAGCGCATCGCTGACCGCCTGTACGACGGCATTGCCCTCGGGGTTGCCCTGCCCGATCATCTGATCATAGGTCTCGACCTGTTCCGCACGCGTCTTCATGACCTGCATGGCCTTGAGTGTGTCGTCCAGGCGAGCCCGCATTTCCTTGTCCAGAGCGGGATCGCGCTCAGACACCAGGGCCGACAGGCTCTCGCCCTTCACCTCCGACCCATCGACACGCTTGTACGCACCCAGGTAGACATTCATCATGCCGACCTGGTTGTAATAATGCGAGTTGTGCGTGTTGTCGGAGAAGCAGTCATGCTCTTCCTCCGGATCATGTAGCATCAGGCCCAGCTTGATGCGCTCGCCCGCCAGCTCACCATAGGACAGGCTGCCCAGGCCGGTCAGCATCGCGGCCAGCCCGGCCTTGGGGTCTTCCTGGACGGCGGCGCGCGCCTCGCCCCCTGACTTCCAGTTTTCAACCATTTCCTGCAGATCTTCCACCAGCATGCCGGTGACAACCTTCAGGAACTGCGCGCGGCGCTCGCAGTTACCGCCCGTGCATTGCGCCAGGTCAAAATCCGTATAAGGGCGGTTGCCGGCATGGCGCTCCTGCGGGGTGCCGCTGCGGCCTTCGGGCGCCGGCCCCGAACCGTTCAGATCCTGCCCCCACAGCAGGAATTCGATGGCGTGATAGCCCGTGGCTACATTGGCTTCATTGCCATCTGCCTCGTGCAGCACGTCGCGCAACAGTTCAGGCGTGATTTCACCGGCATCGACCTCCTTGCCCCCCACGCTCAGCTTGCGATTGGCAATCACGTTGACAACGTAATAGGCATTGACGTCCGATTCGGTGCCATAGGAAGCATCGACATAGTCGATCATGCCTTCGTCAAGCGGCCAGGCATTCACACGGCCCTCCCAGTCGTCGACAATGGGATTGCCGAAACGGAAGGCTTCTGTCTGCTGGTAAGGCACGCGCGCGGCAAGCCAGGCCGTGCGGGCCGCTGCCAGCGTCTCGGCGGAAGGCTTGGCCAGAAGCTGATCCACTGCCTGCTGCAGCGTGCGCGCCGTCGAAAGCGAATCTTCGTATTTGGCAAGGGCCAGGTCGGCATAGCCTGAAACGACGGCATCCGGTTTGGCGGCCCAGACGTTGGCGCCAAGCAGCGCCGCCAATACACCGACGGCAAATGTTCTACGCATGATCGAAAATCCCCCAAAAAATTAGTGTTGTGTGTAGACACGGGTGCATATGGGCCCCGGCGTAGGCCATGGCCTGCCTTGAAAAGCGGGCCTGGCATGCAACCCGTGGACACATAGAGACTTGTGTAACAGCCCCCCGCAGGCCCTGCTCCAGCAAGCGCCGAATAAAGCCTGCATTGCAGGCTTGTTCAGGCTACTGTAAGTGTAAACGATTTTCATTCGCCGACACGCAGACAGCGCCGCCTGAAAACAGCTTCTTTGCCCAACATCCTAGGGAAATTGCGCATATCAAGTTGTACGATGACGTATAACAATACGGCTCTGCCTTAGCAAAAGGATGATTCAGCGTGGAACAACAACCTGTTTTTGATCGACTATTACTTACAGGCGCCGCAGGCGGCCTGGGGGCCGTGCTGAGAAGGACGCTCAAACCCTTCGCACGGACGATCCGCCTGTCCGACATCGCCCCGCTGGATGCCGGCGAAGGAGAGGAAACCGCAGCTTGCGACCTGGCTGACAAGAAAGCGGTCGACCAGCTTGTCCAGGGTTGCGATGCCATTGTTCACATGGGCGGTGTTTCCGTCGAGCGCCCTTTCGAAGAAATACTGGAAGCGAATATCAAGGGCGTGTTCCACATCTATGAGGGCGCGCGACGGCATGGCGTAAAGCGCGTGATCTTCGCCAGCTCCAACCATGCCATCGGTTTCTACCGGCAGACCGAGCGCATCGATGCGCTGGCGCCTCGCCGCCCCGACGGCTATTACGGACTGTCCAAGGCATATGGCGAGGAGATGGCCAGCTTCTATTTCGACCGCTATGGCATCGAGACAGTGAGCATCCGCATCGGCTCGTGCTTTCCGCAAGTCAAGGATCGCCGGATGATGCATACCTGGATCAGCGCCAGGGACCTGACCGAACTGATCCGTTGCGGCCTGTTCACGCCAGACGTTGGCCACACGATAGTCTATGGCGCCTCGAATAACAAAGACGTGTGGTGGGACAACCATTGCGCCTCGAAGCTTGGATTCTTCCCTCAGGACACCTCCGAGATTTTCCGCGAGCAGGTGGAGCGCCAGCCCATGCCCGACGCACACGATCCAGTCTCCGTATATCAGGGCGGCGTATTCACTGCCGCCGGCCCGTTCGAGGACTGATCCGCACAGGTGAAAGACGATGAATTACAACTTTGATTTTGCGGGCCTGATGCCTTACTGGAAGATGTTTCTGCAAGGCACGGTGCTGACGCTGGAGCTCACGCTTGCGTCCACGGTATTTGGACTGACGATAGGGATACTGTGCGCCATCGGTCGGCGCAGCAGCCTGCGCCCCGTCTCGGCGGCTTGCGGGGTTTATGTCGAAGCCGTCCGCAATACGCCTTTTCTCGTGCAGATCTTCATTTTCTATTTCGGCCTGTCCAGCGTAGGCATGCAGATGCCCGCCGCAGTGGCCGCAGTGATCACCATGGTGATTAATGTGGGCGCATATTCCTCCGAGATCATCCGCGCCGGCATGGACGCCATCCCGCCTGGCCAGATAGAGGCGGCTGAGTGCCTGGGGCTGTCTCGCCCGCGAATTTACTGGCACGTCATTATGCTGCCCGCCCTGGAGAAGGTTTACCCCGCAATCACCAGCCAGTTCATCCTGATGATGCTAATGTCTTCGGTGACGTCGCAGATTTCCACCGAAGAGCTGACGGCGGTCGCCAACAATGTGCAATCCATCACATTCCTGTCCCTGGAGTCATACATTGTGGTGGCCATTCTGTACCTGATCCTGGCTGTGATACTGCGCTTTCTGTTCCTGCTGGGCGAAGTCTGGCTGTTCCGCCGCAAACGGGTGATTGCCCTGGCGCGACGCCGGCTTGCGGCAGGCAACGTGCCGTCCATCCCCACCAACACCAATGCGGTACGCACCTGAGGAGATGGTATGGATTCGTTTACCTTCGTGCAGTTCGAGTACATGCTCAAGGGCGTGGGCTGGACACTGATCCTGTCCGCCATTTCCTTCGTGCTCGGCAGCGTGGGCGGCTTTGGCGTCATGCTGGCGCGGGTATCCCAGATAGCCGCGGTGCGCTTTGTCACCTCGTTCTTTATCCAGGTTATCCAGGGCATCCCCTTGCTGGTGCTGCTGTTCATTGTTTACTTCGGCGTCGGCATATTCGGGCTGAGCGTCCCGCCGCTTGTGGCGGCCAGCATTGCGCTGATGATCTACGTCAGCGCCTTCCTCGGTGAAATCTGGCGCGGCAGCGTCCAGTCTGTGGAGAAGACCCAGTGGGAGGCGTCCGAATGCCTGGGCTTCACCCGCTGGCAGTCGCTGCGGCTGGTCATTATTCCCCAGGCCATCAAGCTGTCGCTGCCCTCGACGGTGGGCTTCCTTGTGCAGGTCATCAAATCCACCTCCCTGGCTTCCGTGGTCGGCTTTGTCGAGCTTACCCGGGCCGGGCAGATTATCAACAACTCGCTGTTCCAGCCGTTCCTGGTGTTCGCGCTGGTAGGCGTGCTCTATTTTTTCCTCTGCTACCCGCTGTCAATGTGGAGCAGGGCCATGGAAAGGAGATTGAATGTCGGCAATCGTTGAAGTCAGGGACATCCACAAGCGCTTCGGCGAAAACGAAGTGCTCAAGGGCGTATCCTTCGAAATCCGGAAAGGCGAAGTGGTTGCAATCATCGGCCAGAGCGGCTCGGGCAAGAGTACAGCGCTGCGCTGCATCAACCATCTCGAAACCATCAACAATGGTTCCATCAAGGTCTGCGGCCACGAGATTGGCTCGCCCCGCATAGATCTGCGCCAGCTGAGGCAGGATGTGGGCATTGTTTTCCAGAGCTACAACCTCTTCCCGCACCTTACCGTCAGGCAGAACATCATGCTGGCGCTGCGGCATGTGAAGAAAATGGCTCGCACAGCCTGCGAAGAGCGCGCCGAACGCGTGCTGCGCATGGTGGGCCTCTGGGAAAAAGCGGACAACTACCCCGAGCAGCTGTCGGGCGGCCAGCAGCAGCGCGTGGCCATTGCGCGATCGCTGGCGATGGAGCCACAGGTCATGCTGTTCGACGAAGTCACCTCAGCGCTCGACCCCCAACTCACAGGCGAAGTGCTGCGGGTAATCGAAGACCTCGCGAGCCGGGGTATGACCATGATACTTGTCACTCATGAGATGGCATTCGCGCGCCGCGTGGCGGACAAGGTGATCTATATGTACCAGGGTCTGGTCTGGGAAACCGGCGGGCCGGAAATCCTGGACAACCCGCAAACACAGGAGCTGCGCGACTTCGTCGGCACCGGGCTGTAGCAGCGGCCAACGGTCCGGCCGGCGCGCGGCGGAATCCAGCCGATGCACCGGCAGACGTTTTCCGCCGCGGGCGACCCACACCCGCGGCTTACCGGAAGGGCCACCCTTGCCCTTCCCCCAACCATCCAAGAGAGGCGACAACACCATGCTTATTTCCAAAACACTGCGCAACCTCAGCCTGTGCGCCGGCCTGCTGGCCATCTGCGGCGCGGCCCAGGCCGATGCCCTGGACAAGATCAAGGAAGCGGGCGTGATCCGCGTGGCCGTGGCCATGGGCGTGCCCATGTTCAGCTACGCCAACGCGAATATGGAGCCGGAGGGCTCTGACATCGACACAGCCAAGCTGCTCGCCAAAGACCTGGGTGTTAAGCTCGAACTGGTACAGATCACCAACGCCGCACGCGTGCCTACGATCCAGACGGGCAAGGCCGATATTGCTGTCGCCAACCTGTCCATTACGCCGGAGCGTGCCAAAGTCATCGATTTTTCGGTTCCCTACGCATCCCTGCAGACCATCGTGGCCGCGCCGAAGGATGTGAAAATCAAGGATTACGCAGACCTCAAAGGCATGGCTATCGGCGTGACGCGCGCCACCGTGAACGATGCCGATATCACCAAGAATGCATCCGATGCGAATATCCGTCGCTATGAGGATGATGCAACGCTTGTCACCGCCGCGGTCACAGGTCAGGTTCAGGCCATTTCCTCGCAATGGCCCAACGTTGCGGAAGCCAACAAGAAGCTGCAGTCCAAACCCTACGAAACCAAGTTCGTGCAGCATGAATTCATGCTGGGCGTTGCGCTGCCCAAGAACAATCCCGAGCTCAAGGCCTGGATCGACAGCTGGATCAAGACCAATCTGTCCAACGGCAAGCTCAATGATATCTATAAGAAATATCACGGCAACGACCTGTCGCCGGCGGTGTTGAAGGGCTAAGCATCGATAAACACCCTGTCAAAAGGTGCAATAATGCCTGTCTCGGGATCACTTCATCATATGAAATCTGCCATGAACAGAGCTTCCACCATGCCCTTAGAACACGCTCCCCGGCGCAGGCCCCGCAGCCTGGCGCAGGAGGTGGTGGATGGCGTGCTGGAGCAAATTCAGAGCGGCGATCTCAAGACAGGCGACAGGCTGCCCACGGAATCCGAGCTGATGCGGCTGCAAGGCGTCAGCCGGACGGTCGTGCGCGAGGCCATTTCCCGCCTGCAGGCGGCAGGCGTCGTGGAAACCCGGCATGGTATCGGCTCGTTTGTGCTCGAAACCAGCGCGCGGCCCAACTTCCACATTGATCCCAAGGATCTGGTCACTATCCACGACGTGCTTGATGTCCTGCAGTTGCGCCAGAGCCTCGAATCTGCCGCAGCGGGCATCGCCGCGCTCAAGCGCACGGAAAAAGACCTGGAAAGCCTCAAGGTTCTGCTGGCCGAATTCCGTACCCTGCTCGACGAGGGCAAGGAAACCATTGATGCCGATTTCCGCTTCCACCTTGCCATCGCACAGGCGACAGGCAACCGGTACTTCGTCGAATTCATGTCTTATCTGGGCCAGACGGTCATTCCCCGCACACGCGTCAATACCGCGACGCTAGGACGCGAAACCCAGGCCCGCTATCTCGAGCGCGTGCATTATGAGCACGAGGAGATCGTCCGCGCCATCGAGACGCAGAACCCGCTGGTGGCCAGCAGCGCCATGCAGATGCACCTGAACAACAGCGCCGAAAGACTGCGCTCCACCCTCAAGGAATAAAACCCACGAGGCCCGCACTGCCTCCATAGCTTTATATTGTTATACGACGACTGATATCGCATGGCTTTCTCTGGCATATTCCAGAAGGCCATTCCGGAGAATCACACAGCCCCCAACAAAAAAGGAAGACGAGAGACAATGAAACCCTTGCACAATCTGCTCAAGCCAATTCTGGGCGCCGCCGCGCTGATGGCCTGCATGGCGGGGCCCGCCCATGCAGATACGCTGGCTGACATCAAGGCGGCAGGCGTCATCAAAGTCGCCACATCGCTAAGCGTCACACCCTATACCTACATCAACGCCGAAATGAAGCCTGACGGCTCCGATGTAGCCACCGCACAGCTGCTCGCGCAGGATCTGGGCGTGCGCCTGGAAATCGTCAACACACCCGTGGCATCGCGCATTCCGACCCTGCAAACCGGAAAGGCGGATCTCGTGATTTCGGTGCTGTCCGTTTCACCCGAGCGCCAGAAGATTATTGATTTCTCCCGCCCCTACTCTCTCATCAGGGAAGTGCTGATCGCCCCCAAGGATCTGGCCGTCGGCAGTTACGACGATCTCGCAGGCAAGGCCGTCGGCGTAACGCGAGGCACTGTTGAAGACAAGCTCATTACCGACAACGCACCCAAGGCAGACATTCGCCGCTACGAGGACGTGGCAACACTGATTACCGCTGCCGCTTCGGGCCAAGTCAAATACGTCGCCACGGGGCTGATCAGCCTGGCCGAACTCAACAAGAAAACCGGCGACAAGTTTGAAAGCAAGTTTGTGATGAAAGACTTCATGCTGGCAATGGGCCTGCGCAAGAACAACCCTGAGTTTCACGACTGGCTGAACAAGTGGGTCGCCACCAATCTGGAAAACGGCAAGCTGGGCGCGATCTTCAAGCAGTATCACCATGTGGAGCTTTCCCCGCAGGTGCTGCAGGCAGACAAGTAGGTCTTCGTGGCGCGCAGGTCCCGCCTGGCGGAGCCTGCCGCGGCATGGCCACAGATGAAGCGTTGAGTTCAATGAAAATCATCCATATTGATGTATGGCGTATCGCCATGCCCTTCGATGCGCGCCGACGCAATATGCCCGACGCGATGTCCGGCGACGCCTATAACGCCGCTTCACCGGCGCTGGCGAAAATGGAGAGCCTGCTGCTCAAGCTCACTGCCGACAGCGGCCTGGCCGGCTGGGGAGAGGCCTTTGGCCATCTCTGCAACCCTGCGAGCTACGCTGCGCTGGCCGGTAGCGTGGGGCGCTACTTCCTGGGAGCCGAGCTGGATGGCAGCCCAGGTGGCATAGCTTCGCTCATGACTGGGGCGCAGCAGGCCTTCCATGGCTTTGGCTCGACAGGACCCATGATGTATGCGCTTTCGGCCGCGGACACCGCATTGTGGGATCTGAGCGCAAAACAGGCTGGCCAGCCCTTGTATCGCCTGCTGGGCGCGCAACGCAGCACCATTGAAGCCTACGCCAGCCTGCCCTCTTACGACAACGAACCGTCGGAAGTTGCCTGGCAGGCGGCGCGCGCCGCCAAGGCCGGATTCCGCAAAATCAAGCTGCACGAAACCAGCCCGCGGGCCATACGCGCCGCCCGGGAAGCGCTGCCCGACGATGTGGAACTGATGGTCGATGTGAACTGCCCTTGGAACCGTGAACAGGCGGCAAATATCGTGGAAGAGCTTGCCGATGCCCGTCTCGCATGGCTGGAAGAGCCTGTCTGGCCGCCCGACGACCTGGAAGGCCTGGCGGGGCTGCGGGGCAAAGGCATCCGTATCGCTGCCGGCGAGAATGCATCTGGCCTCAGAGGCCTGCAGGCACATCTGCGCCCGCCCTCTGTCGATATCGTGCAGCCGAGCGTGGCCAAGATCGGCGGAATTTCCGCCATGCTGGAGGCGATCGGGCAAGCGCGCGACGCGGGGGTGCTGGCCGTCCCCCACTGCTTTTACTATGGCGCTGGCATGTGCGCCACTGCCCAGATTGTCGCCACGCTGGGCGCCGACGTTCTGCTGGAACTTCCTTTTCTGGAATGGCAGGAGAACCTGCATCCGCTGTTGCCCGTGCGCCCCGTCGTGTCGCTGCCTGACACGCCCGGCCTGGGGTTCGGTCCGGACGACCGCACACTCGAGGTCTATAAGGTGGATCACGCTGTACTCTGCTGAGGCAGACAGACGCACTGTCCTGAAAGGTGCGATGCGGTTATGCTCAGTCGGTAACCACTTTGATCAGCCAACCGAAGAATTCCACGCATGGACGATATCTGCTACCAATCCGCCGCAGCCCTGGCGCAGGCCATACGCCAGCGCCAGCTCAGCGCATCCGAAGTCATGCAGGCTCATATTGAGCGCATCGAAAAAACCAACCCGACCATCAACGCCCTTGTATCGCTACAGCTTGAACAGGCCCAGGATGAGGCACGCGCGGCCGACGCCAGGCTGGCAAAGGGCGAAACGCCAGGACCGCTGTTCGGGCTTCCCGTCGCGCACAAGGATTCCTATCTGACGCGAGGCCTGCGCACCACTTTCGGTTCCCGCGTCCATGAAAACAATATCCCTGCGCAGGACAGCGCGGTGGTAGCCCGCCAGCGCGCGGCAGGCGCCATCATCGTTGGAAAAAGCAACCTGCCCGAATTCGGAGCCGGCTCCCATACTTTCAATGAAGTATTCGGGGTAACGCGCAACCCCTATATGCCCAGCGTATCGGCCGGCGGCAGCAGCGGCGGATCCGCGGCGGCGCTGGCTGCGGGCATGGTGACGCTCGCCGACGGCTCCGACATGGGCGGCTCGCTGCGCAACCCTGCCAGCTTCTGCAATATCGTGGGGCTGCGGCCGTCCATCGGGCGTGTTCCCATGGCGCCCGGCAACCATCCATTCAATATGCTGACAGTAGGCGGCCCTATGGCACGCTGCGTGGACGATGTGGCTTTGCTGCTTGATGTGATCGCCGGCGACAGTCCAGGCGATCCTCTCGCCCAGGCGTCGCCCCCCGGCGCCTTTTTTCCGCTTTCCCCGTACGAGACGCGAGGCCGCAGGGTCGCTCTCAGCCACACACTGGGCGGCCTTCCCTTCGAACCCGAAGTGCTGGCAGCATTGCAGGCCGGCGTGAACGCGCTGCGCGACATGGGCTGCGAGATAGAGGAGCGGGAGCCGGACTTCGAGGGCGCGGACCTCGCATTCGAAACCTTCCGGGCACTGGCTTTCGCCACCAATTACGGCCAGCTTGAGCCGGCTCAGCGTGAGCTGCTCAAGGACACCGTGCGCTGGAATATAGACCTGGGCTTGTCCCTGACTGGAGCCCAGGTGGCAGCGGCAAGCCGGGCACACGGGCAGATGTTCAATCGCATGCAAATGCTGCTGCGGGACTTTGATTTCCTAGTGGCGCCCGTATCCCAGGTCACGCCATTTGCCGTGGAACAGGAATACCCACGCCGCATCGCGGGCGTCGACATGCCAGACTACATCGGCTGGATGCGCTCGTGCTCGCGCATTACGTCGACTGGACACCCCGCCATCTCGCTCCCCTGCAGCTTCACGGATGACGGCCGGCCCATAGGCATACAGATCGTAGGCCGCTACCGCCAGGAGAGCGCCCTGCTCGGGTTCGCCCGCGCCTTCGAACAGGCCTTGCCCACAGGGCGCAGGCGCCCCGGGTGCGGCAGCTAAATTTCCTGCTGCATCCCCATTTCCACCACCCGATTGGGCGGGATCTTGTAGAAACGGGTGCTGCGCGTCGCATTGCGCGCCATGAAAGCGAAGATACGTCGCTGAAGGCGCGCAATGAGAGGCAGCTTGCGCACCACCAGAACCGTCTGCCTGGACAGGAAATAGGAAACCTGCAGCGGATCCAGATTCATTTCAGGGATATCCTGCGCCATCTGCTCCAGCATCTGGGGAACGTTGGGCTCTTGCTTGAAGCCCCACGTCGCCCTGGCCTGCCAGCATGAGCGGCCGATGCGCTCGATTTCATACCTTTCCTGGAATGGCACGTAGGGCACTCTGGCAGTCTGCACGGTCAGGAACAGCACCTGCTCATGCAGAATCTTGTTGTGCTTGAGATTGTGCAGCAGCGCGGGCGGTACTGTGCCATAGATCATGCTCATGAAGACAGCGGTGCCGGGAACCCGTGCCGGCGGGAATTCTTCCAGCCCCTGCATGAACTCCGGCAAGGTATGGGTGTCGTCCGACAGCGCCTTGTGCAGCCGGTCGCGCCCTCTGTTCCAGGTAATCATCAGCGTGAATATGGTGATCCCTATGCCGAGCGGCAGCCAGCCGCCCTGAGGAATCTTCAGCGCATTCGACGAGAACAGCAGCACATCGATCACCAGGAATACGCTGAGCCCTAGCAGCCAGAGAAAGCGGCGTACGCCGGATGACTGCCTGGGCAGCACCATGAAAGCCAGCAGCGAGGTCATCAGCATGGTGCCGGTCACGGCAAACCCGTAGGCATGCGCCAGCGCATCCGACGAACCGAAACCCAGGATCAGCAACATGACGGCAATGAAAAGCAGCAGGTTCACACGAGGCAGGTAGATCTGGCCTTCGGTGCTGGCCGAGGTATGCTCTATCCGCATGCGTGGCCAGTAGCCCAGTTGCACGGCCTGGCGCGTGATCGAAAACGCGCCGGAGATCACCGACTGCGAGGCAATGATGGTCGCCATGGTGGCCAGCACTACCAGCGGCAGCAAGGCATATTTGGGCGCGAGCAGGAAAAAGGGGTTCTTGATCGCTGCGGGGTCGTGCAATAGCAGCGCTCCCTGACCGAAATAGGCGAGCACCAGGCCCGGCATCACCAGGCCGAACCAGGCACGCCGTATCGCGCGACGGCCAAAATGCCCCATGTCGACATACAGCGCCTCGGCCCCGGTGACCGACAGCACGATGGCGCCAAGCAGCAGGAATACATCCCAGGGCGCATCCTGCACGAACTGCCAGGCCCACCACGGGTTGAGCGCCCGCAAGACCTCCGGAGACTGCGCCGTGCGCCACAGCCCCAACAGGCCGATGATCACGAACCACGCGAGCATGATGGGCCCGAACAGCTTGCCCATGGCACCCGTTCCACGAGACTGGATGGCAAACAGGCTGGCCAGGACAACGAGCGACAATGGCACGACCCAGGCATCCAGGCGGTGCGAAATAATGCTGACGCCTTCGATGGCGGACATCACGGAAATGGCCGGCGTGATGATGCTGTCGCCGTAGAACAGCGCGGCGCCGACAAGGCCAAAGGTGATATATACCCATCGCTTGCGCCCCTGCAGCTTTGCAATGGCCAGCTCCATCAGGGCAAGAATGCCGCCTTCGCCCTGGTTGTCCGCCCGCAGGATGCAGGCCACGTACTTGAGCGAAACCACTATGGTCAGCAGCCAGAACAGCAGGGACAGAACGCCAAGAATGTGCTCGTCGTCCAGAATGGGAAAGCCCGAGAGCGACACTTTGATAGCGTAAAGCGGGCTGGTGCCGATGTCGCCGAACACCACGCCCAGGGTACCAAGCAGAATCGCCGGACCGGGCCGCAGGATGTCGGACTGGGAGGAGCGCTCGTTATTGTCTGCCATGATGAGTGCTGTCGCTGACGCAGCCGGCAAATGTGAAGAATTGCGGCCTTGGGGCCGGAGCTTCTCCGGCACAATGCAGGGGCGCCTTTGGCGCCGCATTGATATGGCCTCGCTTGACCTCGCCGTTTACGGCGATGCTTGCGCTCTGGCGCGTGGTCAAATTGGCGTGAACGGCGTCGGAAGACATGAAGGTCCGCGGAAAATCAAGCATTCATGCATGCCAGGATTGGGATGCTCCGCATTGTAATGCCATTCCATGACACTGGCACACGCCGTTGAACCGCCGGCTTTCTCTTACATTTTCCTGAAATTCCGCCCGCGCGTATGGCAGGCCGCCCGAGGCACAGAATCATGCCAAAAAGCCTCGCAAACCCATTCATCGGCGAAGGCATGATCAGTAGGGGGCTGCTTCTGCGCAGGCTGTAATCTACCGGTAGCCGGCAGGCTATTTCCGCCTGGCCGAAATCAATCAGGAATACGGACATGCAGCCCGCCTTTTACGCGCGATAATTTCGATATCCCGGTAAGCTCGGAGAATGCGGGAAACCACATTCAGCATCCAACAGATAAGGGACAGGCTCGGCCTCAAGGCCAATCAGTTTTTTCAGTAAACATAAGTGGTGATATGCTCGACAAAATCTTCCGTAATGCACGAACACAAAATGGCTGGCGTGATGAGCCCGTCGATGACGAAACGCTGGAGGCCATATACGATTTGCTGAAGCTGGCCCCGACCAGCATGAACTGCAGCCCCGCACGGTTTCTGTTCGTGCGCTCCGAAGAGGCCAAAGCCCGGCTGATACCGCTCATGAGCCCAGGCAACCAGGACAAGACTAGACAAGCACCTGTGACGGTAATCATCGGCTACGATCTGGAATTCCATGACCGGCTACCGCAGCTTTTTCCGCACAGGCCCAATGCCCGCGACAGCTTTGTTGCTGAAGGCAAGGAGGCGCTCGTGCATGATACCGCGTTCCGGAACAGCAGCCTGCAGGGCGCCTATCTGATGCTGGCGGCCCGCGCCCTGGGCCTGGACTGCGGCCCCATGTCGGGTTTCAATGCGGATCAGGTTGATGCCGAGTTCTGGAGCGGGACGTCTGTACGCACCAATTTCATCTGCAACCTGGGATATGGCGACCCGGCCATGGTGCGCGAACGACTGCCGCGCCTGGCATTCTCCGAGGCCTGCAAGCTGCTGTAATCGGCCAGGCATGCTGGCTTAAAGCGCAAGCCTCGCCGTTCACGGCCAGGTCAATCGAGGCCATATCAATGCGGCGCCAAAGGCGCCCCCTGTGGCGGACAAGCTCCGGCCCCAAGGCCGGAGTTCTTCACAGGCATTCAGGGTTTGATGGCGATCTTGAGTACGCCGTCGCGCTGATGAGCGAACAAATCATAGGCGTCGATGATGTCGTCCAGCGTGTAGTGATGGGTCACCAATGAGCCGAAATCGGCGCGATTGGACTCGATCACGCTCATCAGTCGTCTCATGCGTTCTTTGCCACCAGGGCAGAGCGCCGTATTAATTTTGTGATCTCCCAAGCCAGCTGCGAAAGCTTCAAGCGGGATTTTCAGGTCGTTGGAATATACGCCCAAGCTGGAGAGCGTACCTCCTGGCTTGAGGACCTTCATCGCTTGTTCAAATGTCGTGGGCAAACCCAGGCACTCGATGGACGAGTCCGCGCCTCGCCCGCGGGTGATCTTCATGATCTCATCCACGACATCGCACTGCGTGAAGTTCAAGGTGATGTCGGCCCCCATTCGTCGGGAGATCTCAAGGCGATGCTCATTGCCATCGACGGCGATGATGGTGGAGGCGCCCTGCAGTCGGGCGCCGGCTGTCGCACACAGGCCAATCGGGCCTTGCGCAAAGATGACCACGGTGTCTCCGATGCGTATATGGGCGTTCTCGGCGCCTTTGAATCCCGTGGACATAATGTCCGGGCACATCAGCACCTGTTCGTCAGTGAGACCATCTGGAATGGGTGCGAGGTTGCCTTCGGCATCTGGCACAAGCACATACTCGGCTTGCGTGCCGTCGATCAGGTTACCAAAGCGCCAGCCGGCGGTGGCTTTATAGCCATGGCATCCGCATAGACCGCGCTCGCTCAAATAACTGCCATCTTGCGATGCAACGCCATCCTGCGCGGCGTAGGAATTGAAGTTGGGACAAATGGCCCCCGCAATGACGCGCTGGCCTTCCTGATAGCCCTTGACGGCGCTGCCCAGCTTTTCGATGATTCCAACGGGTTCGTGCCCTACGGTCAACCCCTTTGCAATCGGATACTCACCTTTGAGAATATGAATATCGGTGCCGCAAATGGTGGTAGTGGTGATGCGGATCAGCGCGTCGTTAGGCCCCAGATCAGGGATGGGTTTGTCCGTCAATTCGATTCGGCCGGGTTCCACAAAAACCGCTGCTTTCATCATTGCCATTGTTGCCTCCTGAATGAGTGATCGCCCTTCAATGCTTGGCAGAGTCCGGTAAGCTAAAAGGCGCCCATTGGAATGGCGATGGATCTGGACGGAAAACCGCTGGCTTAGCGAACATTGTCTTGACCTGCCCCATTCTATGCGTTATCAAAAAGGAGGTTTTGACGCCCGTCAAATTGTCGATCCAGATACCTGACCAACGCCAGCATGTGGCAACCATCTTGATACGAGCATGGCTTCGGGCGTGACCACGCGCCAAAGCGCAAGCCTCGCCGTTCACGGCCAGGTCAAGCGAGGCCCTATCAATGCGGCGCCAAAGGCGCCCCTGCTTTGTGGCAGAGAAGCTCCGGCCCCAAGGCCGGAGTTCTTCACAGATATCGCTGGCGACACCGTTTCTCTGACGGTGTATGGTGAGGTCTCTATGCAGCCGGATCTTGCCGTCGGCACTTATGTCGATACTGTCGTTGCCACGCTTTGCTATTGAGAACCGAAGAACCCTGGTGCACCCAGCCGGAATCGAACCGGCACGATCAGTGATCGAGAGATTTTAAGTCTCTTGCGTCTACCAATTCCGCCATGGGTGCTGGGAGGGGGTGGCGGAAGCGGTGAGATTCGAACTCACGGACGGGTTGCCCCGTCGCTGGTTTTCAAGACCAGTCCATTCAACCACTCTGGCACGCTTCCTTTCCGAACATCCGGCCTGTACTCAGGCCGAACCGCAGTCATGAATTTTATCCTGATTTACAACTGCGGACAGAAGGCCGAGAGTGTAGCGCATGCGGCCCTGCTTTGTCAGGCGATAATGTCGGCTGATACTTTTCCATTCTGAAACTGCCCGGCTGCGCGGCCGGCATACGGAGCGACTGATGAAAGCGATAGAAATCTCGACCCCCGGCGGACCCGAAGTACTCAAACCTGTGGAGCGGCCAATGCCGGAACCCAAGGCGGGCGAAGTGCTGGTCAAGGTCAGCGCGGCAGGGGTCAACCGCCCTGATGTGTTCCAGCGCAAGGGGAACTACCCCCCGCCTCCCGGAGCATCGGATCTTCCGGGGCTGGAGATCGCGGGCGAGATCGTGGGCGGCGACACAGGGGACACAGGCCTGGCTATCGGCGACAAGGTCTGCGCGCTGCTCGCGGGCGGCGGCTATGCCGAATACTGCGCTGTTCCTGCGGCGCAATGCCTGCCGATACCTGCGGGCCTTTCCGAAATCGAGGCCGCGGCGCTGCCCGAAACCTATTTCACCGTGTGGACCAATGTGTTTGACCGTGGCGGCCTGAGCGAAGGCGAGACCCTGCTGGTGCATGGTGGCGCCAGCGGCATCGGAACGACAGCCATCCAGCTGGCAACCGCGCTGGGCCACAAGGTCTATGCCACGGCAGGCAGCGATGAGCGCGCAGCGGCGGCGCAATCCCTCGGGGCGGTGCTCGGCATCAACTACCGCACGCAAGACTTCGTCGAGGAAATCAAGAAAGCCACGGACGGTCGTGGCGTGGATGTCGTGCTCGACATGGTCGCCGGCGACTATATCAACCGCGACATCGCCTGCCTGGCCGACGATGGGCGTATCGTGATCATTGCCCTGCTCGGCGGCTCGAAGGCCACCATAGACTGCAACCACGTCATGCGCCGCCGCCTGACCGTCACTGGGTCGACGCTGCGGCCCCGCCCCGTGCAGTTCAAACAGCGCATTGCCCAGTCCCTGAAGGCTCACGTGTGGCCGCTGCTCGAAGCAGGCAAGGTGCGCCCTGTCATCCATGCGACATTTCCGCTTGAGCGGGCATGTGATGCACACGCCATGATGGATGCCGGCGACCAGGTCGGCAAGATTGTCCTGACCGTCTGACGCCTCCCGCGGCCGGTGCATCAGCCGGCCACTTCGCAGGCATGAGCCACGCCCGTGGCGCTGCGCGTGTGCGCCGCGGGCCTTAACACGCTACAATGCCGGGTTAACCCAATTTCTGATTCTGGCTCTGAAAAACACCGATGGACAACCCGCACAGCCGTAAACGCCTGGTCATAGGCAACTGGAAGATGCACGGAAACCAGGCCTCGAATGCCACGCTGCTTGAAGGCCTGCTCACTGACGCCGCACAGGCCGCGCAGTGCGAGCTGGCAGTCTGCGTACCCTTTCCCTATATCGGCCAGGCGAACGCCAGCCTGCAAGGAAGCAGCATCACCTGGGGAGCACAGGATGTCAGCGCACATGCCCAAGGCGCTTATACAGGTGAAGTCTCCGCTGCCATGCTGACCGATTTCTCCTGCAACTGGGTCATCGTCGGCCACTCCGAGCGCCGCACCCTGCACGCCGAGACCGACAAGCAAGTCGCCGAAAAAGCCGCCGCAGCCCTGTCGGCCGGTCTGACCCCTGTCGTTTGCATAGGCGAGACCCAAGCTGAACAGGAAGCTGGCCAGACACGCGACATCATTGCGCGCCAACTGGCCCCCGTCCTTGCGCTTGGCGCCCACCAGGTGAACCGCATGGTGTTCGCATACGAACCCGTCTGGGCTATTGGCACAGGCCTGAGCGCAACGCCAGAACAGGCTCAGGAGGTTCATGCATTTATCCGCAAGCGGCTTGAAGGCATCGGAGCAGGCCAGGTTCGCATCCTGTACGGCGGCAGCGTCAAGCCCGACAATGCCGCAAGTCTTTTCGCCATGCCCGACATCGATGGCGCCCTCGTTGGCGGCGCTTCTCTCAAGGCCCAAGAATTTTTACGTATAGCGGCCGCCTAGGCCCCGGAGTTTCCACATGCAATGGTTGTCATCTGTTCTTCTGGCGATCCAGGTCATCTCGTCCCTGAGCATCATCGTCCTGGTTCTGCTGCAGCAAGGAAAGGGAGCCGACATGGGCTCGTCCTTCGGCGGCGGCTCGGCCGGCAGCCTGTTCGGCGCGAGCGGCGCGGCCAACTTCCTGTCACGCACCACCAAATGGGCGGCCATCATCTTCTTCGCGTCAACAGGCGGCCTGGCATGGGTAGCGCACCACCCTACTGACCGCAACAAAGTTCACGAAGGCGTCATGCAAGGCTTCGAGAGCACCGCTCCCGCACCGGGCTCCGATGTTCCTGCCGCTCCCGGCGCAAGCCAGGGCAGCGCGGTTCCCGCCGTCCCGGCGGCGCCTCCGCAACCGGCCCAGCCTCAGTCGGATGCAGCGCCTTCAGCTCCTGCGGCCAGCCCTGAACAAAGCAGCCCGGCAAGCGAAAGCAAGCCGGCTGATGCCAGTGCCGGCACCGAGCCCGCGCCTGCCCAGAGCGACAGCGCGCCCGCTCAGCAGCCTGCGCAGTAAACCAGCCGTCTCGCCGCTGGACAGAGCGCCCCGAAAGCTATCCGGCTTTCGGGGCGCTGTTTGTTTGAGGCGTATCCATGCGACCTCTCGGCAACAGGAATACTTTCCGCACAGCCTCGGCGGGCCCGGCTTCCCTTGCCTCAAAACCAGACAATTCATGTGACTTGAAATCGGACAACGCACGGCTTCCCAACAAACTCCCCGCCCCTGCTCGCCACGGACATTAATTTCATGCTAGAATCCTTGTCTTTCCAAGCCGACGTGGTGGAATTGGTAGACACGCTATCTTGAGGGGGTAGTGGCGAAAGCTGTGCGAGTTCGAGTCTCGCCGTCGGCACCAGCATGGAACAGAACGAGGGCCTATAAACGAGCGGTTTATGGGCTCTTTTCTTTTTTTATGCGTCGCAGCTTCATGCTTTCCCCTGCCGACGGCAACCGCACCGTGTTGTCGGGTATAGCTTACCAGCGTCAGGCTTTGGGTGAAATATAAAACAGGCAATTCCGCATCCGCATGGATGCCTAGTTCAGCTTGCGCGCGCCGGCCAGTGTAACGATCACCAGGCCCGTCATGATGAGCACAATGCCCACCAACTCCGACCGGCTCGCCTGTTCGCCCAGAAACAGGGTGGCGAAGACGACAGCCAGCACCGGCACCCCCAGGCTGGACATGCCGGCGACGGTCGCGCTGACTCGCCTTACGACAGACAGCCAGAGCCACCAGCCCACTGCGGACGCCATGATGCCCATATAGGCCAGCCCCCAATAGAGATCCGCGCTCCAGACGATATCCTGCTGCGGGAAAATGCGAGTCAGAGGCCAGGACAGCAGGGCCCCGAGCAGCATCTGCCATACGGCGAGATTGAGAACGTCCGGCGCATGCCGCTTGAAAAGCATCTTGGAAAGCGTCGCCCCCAGCCCCCAGCAGGCTCCGCCCGCCAGCGCCAGCAGCGATCCGCCAAGCGAGCCCAGGCCGTGCCAGGGTGCGATCACTGCAATGAGCCCGGCGCCGGCAAAGGCAAAGCCGGCGATGTGGCGATAGGTCGGACGCTCATCCAGCAGCCACCAGGCGAACAGCACTACCCAGAATGGCATCGTGTACGCAAGCATCACCACGTGCCCGGTTCCGCCGCCGATCAGCGCCATCTGGCACAGCCACTGGAAGGCGCAAGTCTGGAATACAGCTATGCCGAGCGTGAACCAGAACGGCGGAAGCTTCAGCGGCTGCCCTGTCGCAAGCATCACGGCCAATAGCACCACAAAAGCGATGATGTAGCGCATCATGACGAGATCGAATGGACCGATGAGCGAGGCCAGGTGCTTCATGGCAACCCAGCTGAACGCCCACAACACCACCGTCAACAGCATCAGCGACATCGCGCCACGATCAACCTGAGCAGCTTTCAATACCTTCTCCACAACATGAAAAGGCCAGGCGCCGGCATATTGCCGCCACCTGGCCACGGGCCCCACACAGGGGCGCACAGGCAACTATACCAGCGCCGAATCAACGCGCCTGCGAGAGCTGCTCCAGAATCGCAGGGTTTTCCAGCGTGGAGACATCCTGCGTGACCACTTCACCCTTGGCGACCACGCGCAGCAAGCGCCGCATGATCTTGCCCGAGCGCGTCTTGGGCAAGTTTTCCCCGAAACGGATATCGCGCGGCTTGGCGATGGGGCCGATTTCCTTGGCGACCCAGTTGCGAAGCTGGGCCGCGATCTGGTCAGCTTCGTCGCCTTCGGGCAAGGTGCGCTTGAGCACGACGAAAGCCACGACGGCCTCACCGGTCGTGTCGTCAGGCCGGCCGACCACGGCAGCCTCGGCCACCATCTCGTGCGATACCAGCGCCGATTCAACTTCCATGGTGCCAAGGCGGTGCCCCGAAACATTGAGCACGTCATCAATGCGCCCCATGATCCAGAAATACCCGTCGCTGTCGCGCTGGGCCCCGTCGCCGGCCAGGTAATAGCCTTTCAGCTCTGGCGGAAAGTAGCTCTTCTTGAAGCGCTCGGGATCCCCCCAGATAGTGCGGATCATGGCGGGCCATGGCCGCTTCATGACCAGGAAGCCCCCCTTGCCGCGCTCGACGTCCTCCCCGGTTTCATCAACAATGGCCGCTTCGATGCCGGGCAGCGGCAGAGTGCATGAGCCAGGCTTGAGCGGAGTCACGCCAGGCAGCGGCGTGATCATGTGTGCGCCGGTCTCGGTTTGCCACCAGGTATCGAGCACCGGGCAGCGCTCGCCGCCCACGTTTGTGTAGTACCACATCCATGCCTCGGGATTGATGGGCTCGCCCACCGAACCGATGATGCGCAGGCTGCTCAAGTCGTATTCACGCGGGTGATGCGAAGGCGAGCTTTCCGCAGCCTTGGTCAGCGAGCGGATGGCTGTCGGCGCCGTATAGAACACGGTAACCTTGTGGCGCTGGATCATGTCCCAGAACCTGCCAACGTCCGGATAGGTCGGCACACCCTCGAATACCACCTGCGTGAGGCCTGCCGCCAGGGGGCCATAGGTCACATATGTATGGCCGGTGACCCAGCCCACATCAGCGGTACACCAGAACACGTCGCTGTCCTTGGCATCGAACGTCCATTTGACAGTGAGCAGCGACCAAAGCAGGAAACCGCCGCTGGCGTGCTGCACGCCTTTAGGCTTGCCGGTGGAGCCGGAGGTATAGAGGATGAACAAGGGATGCTCGGCATTCAGGGCCACGGGCGGGCAATCGTCCGACTGCCCTTCGCTGACATCATGCATCCACAGATCCCGACCCTCGACCCAGGACAGATCTTCGCCCGTACGTTTGTAGACGATGACATTGCGCACCGCATCGGTGCCGCCCATCAGCAAGGCCTCGTCCACCGCGCTCTTGAGCGGAATGCTCTTGCCGCCGCGCATCTGGGCATCGGCCGTAATGACGAGGGAAGCGCCGACATCCACTGCTCGCTCATGCAGGCTCTTAGATGAAAAGCCTCCGAACACAACGGAATGGATGATGCCCAGGCGGGCGCAGGCTTGCATTGCCACCACAGCTTCGATAGACATGGGCAGGTAAATAATTGCCCGCTCACCGGTCTTGTAGCCCAGCGCCTTCAGCCCATTGGCAAGGCGGCAGACGCGAGCGTGCAATTCCTTGTAGCTTACCTTGGTGACCTTGCCATCATCCGCCTCGAAAATAATGGCAGTCTTGTCCGCTGTCGGAGTACCCAGATGCCTGTCGAGGCAGTTGGCCGACACATTGAGCTCGCCGTCGCCGAACCAGCGGTAGAACGGCGCCTCGCTGTCGTCGACAACCTTGGTGAACGGCTTGGACCATTCCAGGTTTTCGCGCGCCAGCTTTCCCCAGAATGCATCAGGATCCTGGCGGGCTTCCTCGCACATGGCATGATATTGTTCCATGCCAGAAATTGCAGCCCCCTCGGCAAGATTGGGAAAGGGCGGAAAGACTCGATTCTCGACCAACACGGATTCGATTTCAGTCGACATTTACTTGGCTCCTTTGCTGATTTATGCTTGTTCTGTCGGGATGACCCTAGCGCACCAGCCTTACTCCAGGCTGACAAATGCCGTGCGGGTCGTGCCGCTCATTCACACAGACATAGTATCGCGCACGCGCATGCCCCGGGCAAAATCCATGCGCGACAGCAGGGCCAGCCCCGCCACGAAGAACAGCCCCGTGCACAGCAAAGCAGCGCGATGATTGCCGCCGCTGACCCATGTGACCAGGCCGTAGCAAAGCGGCCCGACAACCGCCGCCAGCTGGACAGCGAATGTCCACAATGAATAGAATTCGGCCAGCCGCCCTGCGGGCGCAAGCGCGCCAACCATTGCGCGTCCCGCGCTCTGGCTGGTTCCCATGCAAAGCCCGGCCACTGTGGCCGCGACCCAGAACAGAGGGCGTCCGGTGGCGGCAAATGCCAGCAGGATCATCACAATCCACCCGAACAGCGTAATGGCCAGGGCCGTCTTGTGCCCAATTTTGTCCTGCACGTAGCCAAACAGGAATGCGCCGGCCGCCGCGGCGATGTTGACGGCAAAGATCAACGCCATCGTCTGCGCCATTGAAAACCCCATGGCTTGCGTGGCATAGACGGAAGATAGCGTGATTACGACGGAAATGCCCGCCTGATAACAGGCGCCGCAGCACAGCAGCAGGCGGAAATCCCTGAAATTGGCCGAAGTGTCGCGCCAGGCGGTTGCCAGGCGTGTGAATATGTTCTCGACGGGCTTGAGGCTCGCGGGCGTGCGTTCACGCAGAAACAAGAATGAAGGAATGGCTGCCACGGCGAAGATCGCAGCCGTCAGCAACATGACCTGAGGTACATATACGCTGGCTGCCGCCCCGGCGGCCTCCCCTCGGGAGACAAGAACCAGCGACAGGCCCAGGGCAAGCATCCCGCCAAAATAGCCAAAGCTCCAGCCCCAGCCCGACACGCGCCCCAGGGCCTGCGGCCGCGCCAGCTCAGGCAGGAAGGCGGCGATAATGGATTCGCCGACACAGTAGCAATAGTTGGACAGTGCGATCACCACGAGCCCCCAGGCAATATCGCCCGGCCCGATCAGGGAGAGCAGCGCCGTCATGAGAACGCAGCCCACTGTGCTGGTGAAAAGTAGTCGCCGCTTGCCTGCCCTGGCGTCAGCCCGCGCACCCAGCGCGGGCATTGTGACCATGACGGCAAGATAGGAGAGCGACATGGCAAAAGTAAAGGCCAGCGTCGCCCAGTCCCTCCCGGCGGCGACGGCGCCGACGAAGTAGGCGCTGAAAACTGTGGTGAGTACGACCGTGGTGTAGCCGGAATTGGCAAAGTCGTACATGGCCCAGCTCCATGCCTCGCGCGCGCTCACATCCGGGTTGAGCGCATCGCGAAACGGGCTGCGCCCTCTTTCGGACGTATCCGGCCGGTGCGCCACTATGCGCCCAGGGCGGCAATGCCCGCGCGCGCGATCTCGACATCTTCGGACGACTTCACGCCGGACACACCGACTGCGCCCACCACCTGCCCCTGCACGACAACGGGCACGCCTCCTTCCAGCATGCCGTCCATGCCCGGCACGGAAAGGAAAGCCGTCCTTCCCTGGTTGATGACATCTTCATACCCTTTGGATTCCTTGCGCCCCAACGCCGCCGTGCGAGCCTTGGCCGGTGAGATCTGCGCCGAGATCGGCGCGGCGTCATCCAGGCGCACCATGCCAAGCAGGTGGCCGCCGTCGTCCACGACAGAGATAGTCACCGCCCAATTGTGCTCGACCGCGTGCTTTTCGGCGGCGGCGAGGATGGCTTTTACATCAGCGAGGCTCAAAACGGGTTTGTTTTTCATTCTAGTTCCTGTGAAATGTAACTAACTGCCCTGCAAAATCAGGCCAGCCTGATCCGGCAATGGGCCTATAGACTATCCCGGCATTTACCCCTAGTAAAGGGCAAAAATTTGTACCAAAACCTTTACGTATACTTAGCCTTTCGTTAAACTTGCCCCGTCCCGAAAGTTTAATTTGCGTAAAGCCGGGCTTAATTAACAGTTTTTGTAATGGCCTTATATGCAATTCACGCGTATTTGCAGCAAAATCTGTTAACTCCCAAAGGCGGCTTTACCCAAGCTCAAACCTAAAGCCCATGCCGCCACATCGTCCAAGCCGCCTGTCCCCGTACACGAATTTCCAGCCCCTCCTCCGTGCCGCCAGAACCCTGCTCGTATTGTCGTCCCTCGCGTTAGCGGGCTGCGCCACGACACAGCAAGGCACTCAATACGCGGAATCCGCCTACCCTGCGACCGCGGGGATGCTTGCGCAGAATGCCAACAGGCAAGAACGGGCCAACTATCTTTCACAGACACAATCCGACCCGCTTGGCGCCTATCTGTCTTCGCGGGATAGAGACTACACGATCGCTGAAAACACCCAGGTCAGCAACAAAACCATGGTTGCGACAGCGCTCAGCATGGTAGGGATCCGGTATCGCTTCGGCGGCGAGGCGCCCAACACGGGCTTCGATTGCAGCGGTCTGGTTGTCTATGCGGCCCAGAAGTCGCTGGGCCTGAAGCTGCCCCGCCAGTCTCGCCAGCTTGCGCATCAGGGTATCGCCGTCAAGGGCGACGAACTCAAGCGCGGTGATCTGGTTTTCTTCAACACGCGCGGCAGCCGTTTCTCGCATGTAGGCATTTATCTCGGCGACAAGAAATTCGTACACGCCCCTCGTACGGGCAAATCGGTGCGTATCGAAAGCATGGATGTTGCCTATTGGAAGAAGCGCTATAACGGAGCGCGCCGGCTGACCGCCCGAGCAGGCGGCAACAAGGACCTTCCGCCAGCCAATTGAAGCCCTGTGCGTTGTACGAGCGGCGCCACGCGCCCGATAGGCAACGCAGCCAGGCCAGTGAGGAAAGCAAAAGAGACGCCTCGGAGCGTCTCTTTTGCTTTCCTCAGGGAAACGAGGCTATACAGCCAGAAGGGCGACCGCCTGGGGCACCCTTCTGGCCTGTCAGGAATTGAGTCGCACGCGCGGCCCGCCTCCTTTACGTCTGTCGCTTGTATGAGCAAGCTTGGCGGCAGTTGCCGCCTGCTGGCTGGCTACAGGGCAGGTTTCACAGTAACCGCATTGATTGAGTGCCTGCTTCATGCTGCATACGGAACGCCTGCAGGCCAGAACCCGTATGCCCGCCCGCTGGGCAGCGGCACGGAAGGTTTTCATCACGTTATGACCCAGGAAATCGGTCAAGAGAATGAGCAGCTCGGTGCCGGACGGCAACTGCAGGGTCTTTTTCTGGTGAGAGGGATCACGGCCGCTGATGTGATGGCGGATGGCGATGTTATGCCCCTTAAGCAACTCGGGAATATTGCCCAGACGGTCGGCCCCCACAACCACAGCGCTGACAAGTTGAGACATGGAATGCTCCGGAACAAGAAAGTTCGATAACGATAATCATTCTTATTTCTATTGTCAACATTCCAGTGATGTAAAAATTTATTTTGTGACCAGCGCCCCACCCGGATCGGCCCGCTGCGATTCGTCGATGGCCTCCTGCACGACCTCGCGCGTAAGCTCGGGCGCCAGCATCTCCAGCAGGACATAGACATAATCGCGCAGGAAAACCCCCGACTTCACCGCCACGCGCGTGACATGGGTGCCAAACAGGTGCCCGGCGGGCAGTCCTACCAGCCCTTTGTCGCGCCTGGGGTCGAACGCCATGCCGGCAATGATGCCTATGCCCAGGCCGACATCCACATAGGTCTTGATCACATCCGCGTCAATGGCTTCCAGCACGATGTCGGGCGTAATGCCATGCTCGGCAAAGCACTCGTCTATGGTTGTACGCCCCGAAAAGGCATGATCGTAGGTAACGACCGGGTATTGCGCGATCTGCTCCAGCGTCAGGCCCCTGGCCTCTTTCGAGGTGAGCTCCGCGAGCGGGTGGTCCGGCCGCACGACAATGACATGTTCCCAGCTGTAGACGGGCAGCGCCGCAAGGCCGGGTGTGGCGGAAAGCGTCTCGGTCGCGATGGCGACGTCGGCCTGCTCGTGCAGCACAAGCTGCGCCAGATGCGGCGGGTTGCCTTCGGCCAGCGAGAGCCGCACCTTGGGAAAACGCTTGCGAAAGGAAGGAATCACACGCGGCAGGATGTATCTTGCCTGGGCGTGAGTGCAGGCAATGACCAGGCCGCCCTCGTCGCGCCGCGCAAACTCGTCGCTGACCTTCTTGAGGTTATCGACCTCGCGCATGATGCGGTCGATAACCTGCGCCACAGACTGCCCCGGCTTGGTCAGCCCCTTGATGCGCTTGCCATGGCGCTCGAAAATCTTGATGCCCAGCTCATCCTCGAATTCGATGATGGCCTTGGATACGCCCGGCTGCGAAGTATAAAGCGCGCGCGCCGCTTCAGTAAGATTGAAGTTTCGGCGAATGGTTTCGCGGACGAACCGGAATTGCTGCAGATTCATAAATGGCTCTTGAGTAAGGGCCAGATGGTTTATATAGAAAATGGCCCAGAGAAAGGGCCATTATATGGAATAAAGAAATAATTCCACATTCTTTTTAGTTATTAGCTTACATCGCCGGGCGGCAGGAAATTTGCGGCGCAAGGCATGACGCCGGCGCCCCTGGAAGGCCAGGGCCGTCCGGAACACGCTGTCCATACGGGCCCCGGCGGCGGCATACGATCTATTTCATCGAGATCGTGGTATTGACTCCCTTGGCGTGCGCGGACCAGCGCGCAGTGACTGTCTTGGTCTGCGTCCAGAAATAGACCGCCTGCTTTCCGTTGGGGCCCAGGTCGCCCAGCTTGGACGCGCGCGAGCCTGTGAAGCTGAACCAGGCGACCGGCACCGGGATGGGAATATTGATGCCGATCTGTCCAACATCGATATTGTTCTGGAAATAGCGCGCCGCGCCACCGTCCTGGGTGAACACCGCCACACCGTTGCCATTGGGGTTGCCGTTGATGAATTCGACCGCCTCCTCCAGCGTGTCGACGCAGACGACGCACAGAACCGGCCCGAAGATTTCCTCGTTATAGATAGTCATGCTGGACTTGACGCCGCTGAACACGGTCGGTCCCACGAAGTTCCCCTTCTCGTAGCCCTTGACTGACAGGTTGCGTCCATCGAGCAGCAGCTCGGCCCCTTCGTCCACCCCTTTCTGGATCAGCCCCTCGACGCGTGCGCGCGCGGCAGGCGACACCAGCGGGCCCAGGTCCGCATCGCGGTCACTGCCAATACTGACCTTGAGCTTCTTGGCACGCTCGATGAAATCGGGCAGCCAGTCCTTGGCCTCGCCCACCATGACCGCCACCGACGTTGCCATGCAGCGCTGGCCCGCGGCGCCGAAAGCCGCCCCCACCAGCTGGTTGAGCGCCACCTCGCGATCCGCATCGGGCAGAATGACGCAGTGGTTCTTGGCGCCCATCATCGCCTGGCAGCGCTTGCCCGCCTTGGAGGCGCGGCGGTAGATTTCAGTGCCCACATGCGTGGAGCCGATGAACGACACAGCCTTGATGTCCGGGTGATCGCAGATGCCGTTGGCTATTTCCGGACCGCCATGGACTACGTTGAGCACACCTGGAGGCAGGCCCGCTTCCAGCGCCAGCTGGGCCAGCATCAGCGAGGAACTGGGATCCTGCTCGGAAGGCTTGAGAATAAAGGTGTTGCCCGCCGAAATCGCCATCGGGAACATGAAGCATGGCAGCATGATGGGGAAGTTGAAGGCCGTGATGCCCGCGCACACACCCAGGGGCTGGATCAGGGTATAGACATCAATACCCGTAGCCGCGTTCTCGGCGTATTCGCCCAGTTGCAGCGAAGCCATGGCGCAGGCATGCTCGATAACCTCCAGGCCACGCCCCACCTCGCCCTCGGCGTCAGGCAGCGTCTTGCCATGCTCCAGGGAAATGGATTTGGCCAGCGCCGCAACATTGTCGCGCACCAGTTTTTGCAGATTGAGCATGACTCGCGTGCGCGTGGCCTGGCTGGTGTTGCGCCAGGTCTTGTAGGCCTCGCGCGCATTGGCCACGGCGAGATCCAGTTCTTCCTTGGTGGCAAAGGGAACCTGGGCAACGACTTCCTGCGTAGCGGGATTGAGCACATCCCTCCACTCCGTGGTTTTCGATTGCACAAGTTCGCCACCGATCAACAGTGGAATGCGGGGTACTGCGCTCATTGTGTAGTCTCCTGATTTGGGGTGATGCATGCAATAAGATGACGGGCGGCCCCAAGGGGCTGCCCAATGCTCAGCTGTTCTTCTTGACCAGCGGGCAGGTGGATGCGGAAAGAGGCTGGAAGGCGTCCTGCGCGGGAATCGTGGCCACCAGCTTGGACAGATCCCACTCACCCTTGGACTCTTCGGGCTTCTTGACCTCGTACAGATACATATCGTGAATCACGCGGCCGTCCGGGCGTATGGAGGCGTTGCGCATGACGGGATCCTCAATGGGAATTTCCCGCATTTTCTCCGCGACCACATGTCCTTCGACGGATCCCGTGGCAGCCACGGCCTTGAGGTAATGCAGCACGCTGGAATACACGCCGGCCTGAGTCATGGTGGGCTTGAGTCCCTTGAAAGCCTTGGCGAAACGCGCCGACCATGCGCGAGTCTTGTCATCGAAGTCCCAATAGAAGCCATCGACATAGGTCAGCCCCTGGGCGCTTTCCAGCCCCAGCGCACGCAGGTCGGACAGGAAGATCAGCAGCGAGGCCAGCCGCTGCCCGCCCGAGACGATGCCGAATTCGCGAGCCTGCTTGATCGCGTTGACTGTGTCGGCGCCGCCGTTGGCAAGCGCGACAACCTGGGCGCCGGAACTTTGCGCCTGCAGCAGGTATGAAGCGAAGTCTGGCACATTGAGCGGGTGCGTCACCGAGCCGACCGTCGTGCCCCCCAGCTGCTTGACCATCGCCTCCGCGCCCTTCTGCAAAGAATGGCCAAAGGCATAATCGACAGTAATGAAGAACCACGATTTGCCGCCCTTCTCTATCATGGCCTTCACGCCGCCGACAGATTGGGAGTACACATCGAACATCCAGTGAAAGCCCACAGGCGAGCAGCTGTCATTGGTAAGCCCGGTCGTGGCGGGCCCCGAGAACATCACAACCTTGTCTTTTTCCTTGGCGATGCCTTGCACAGCAAGGGCAACGGCCGAGTTCGTCAGATCGGCAATGGCCGATACGCCATCGCGGTCAAACCACTCCCGCGCCTTCGCGGCGCCCACGTCTGCCTTGTTCTGGTTGTCGGCCGACACAAGCTCGATCTTCATGCCCTTGCATTCGGCCTTGAGGCAATCGTCAATCGCCAGCTGCGCCGCAGCCACGGAGCCGGGGCCGCCCATCGAGGCATAGGTGCCCGACATGTCCGTGAGTACGCCTATCTTGACAGGCGGCTTGTCTGCGGCATGAGCCAGCCCGGACAGGCCCATGCACAGCCCGGCAAGCAGCGACAGAGGGAATTTCTTCATAGGTATGTCTCCGTTGTCGTTATAGATATTCTTTACTGCCTTGCCCAGTGTAGTTGTGTAAAAAACTTATTTCCACGAAAATATTTGCACATTCAATGCTAAATTTTGCACAATGAATCATGGGGACGAAAGAATGCTGGACTGGGACGGCTTGCGTTATTTCCTCGAGGTCGCCCGTACCCAGCGCGTAAGCGCTGCCGCACTGCGGCTGGGGGTGCGGCACACGACCGTCTCGCGTCGCATCCAGGCGCTGGAGCATGAGCTCGATACTGTCCTGTTCAACAAATCCAAGTCATCGGGTTTTACCCTGACAGAGGATGGAAACCGCCTGTTTACCTACGCGGAACAGATCGAGAGTACGCTGATCACCGCGCGCGAAACCATCTCGGGGCAATCGCAGATGCTGTCGGGGCACTTGCGCGTAGGCTCGACCGAAGGCTTTGGAAGCTACGTGCTTTCACCCCTCATGATAGATTTCCAGCACCGCTATCCGGCGATTACGCTGGACATCATGCCGGTTCCCCGGTTCATCAGCCTGTCCAAGCGTGAGGCAGACATTGCCATTTCACTCGAAAGGCCTCAGCGCGGGCCTTATCTATGCACCAAGCTGATGGACTATTCGCTGCGGCTGTATGCGCACCGCGACTATCTTGCGCAGGCTGCGCCCATACGGAACAAGGCCGATCTGGCCCGTCACGCGTTCATCGGGTATGTCGAAGAGCTGCTGTTCAGCGACAGGCTGCGCTATCTTGAAGACATTGTTGCCAACACCCGTGTCATCTTCCGCAGCACCAGCGTGATTGCCCAGTATCACGCTGTGCTGCAGGGGCGATCACTGGCTATCCTGCCCTGCTTCATGGCGGAACAGGATCCGCGCCTGCAAGTCGTGCTGGAAGATGAAATATCGGTCACACGCAGCTTCTGGATGTACTGCCATGAAGACCTGCGGCAATCCGCGCGTGTAATGGCGCTCTGGGATTTCCTGAAGAAATCGGTGCAGCTCAATGCCCCGCTGCTGCGCGGCCACGCGCGCCAGCTGAAATATCTTCCCTGAAGGCACCTCGCATAACAATGAGCCGGGGCGGCATGGCATGAGGCGAGACGACAAGGAAACGCCACGATGGGGCTCATTCACCTTACAATACGCAAGAATGCATGCGCCCCGCATATGCCATGCCGAATCATCGGCATGAATGGTGTTTTGCCGGGCCCGCTTTCGCCGCAGGCCAAGGCGCGCGCATCTTCCCTCTTCCACCCATTCACTTCCCGCATCAGACCATGAACGCTCTCGAACTGCTCCAGCACAGCCCCGTCATGCCCGTCATCGTTATCAAGGATATAGACACTGCCGTCGATCTCGCGCGCGCGCTGGTCGCCGGCGGCATACGCAGCCTGGAGGTCACCCTGCGCTCAGATGCCGCGCTGGAAGCCATCCGCGTCATGAGCGAGGCCGTTCCCGAAGCGCTGGTCGGCGTGGGCACAGTGCGCACCCCTCGCCAGCTTGAGGCAGCGCTGAATGCGGGTGCGAAATTCGGTGTGAGCCCCGGGCTTACTCCCGAGCTGGCCCAGGCTGCCGCGGCGTCCGGCATACCGTTCCTGCCCGGCGTAGCGACGGCTTCCGAATCCATGTATGCCGCCGATCGGGGCTTTACCGAGCAAAAACTGTTTCCAGCCGAGGCGGTCGGGGGGATGGCGCTGCTCAAAGCTTTGCATGGCCCGCTGCCCGACATTTCCTTCTGCCCCACCGGCGGCGTGAATGCGGCCAATGCAGCGCGCTATATCGCGCTGCCCAATGTGAAATGCGTGGGGGGCTCCTGGCTGACGCCAGACGATGCGGTCGCCAACAGGCAGTGGGACATAATCACCAAGCTCGCAAAAGAGGCATGCGCGCTGCTGGCGCCCGAAAGTTAATACGCAAAGCGGCTCAGCCCGCATTCCGCTCCAGCGGGTAGGCCGCCAGCGGCTTCTCGCCCGCCAGGGCCAGCAACAGATTATCGACCGCCATCCGGGCCATGGCCGCCCGGGTTTCATATGTAGCCGAACCCGCATGCGGCAGTGCCAGCACTTTGGGATGATCGCGCAGCGGCGAATCGGCAGGCAGCGGCTCGACCTCGAACACGTCCAGGCCCGCCCCGCGGATCTGGCCACGGTCCAGCGCATCAAGCAGCGCATTCTCGTCCACAATAGGGCCGCGCGCGCCATTGATGAATATCGCCTCGGGCTTCATCATGGCAAACTGCTCCGCTCCGACCAGCCCACGCGTTTCCTCTGTCAGCGGCAGCATGAGGACGACAAAGTCTGATTCTCGCAAAACCTCTTCCCGGCTGGCCATGCGGGCCATGCCATCAGGCAGGCCGCTGGCAACGGGGCGGCGGCTATGGTAGAGCACCGGCATGCCGAAGCCCAGCGCGGCGCGGCGGGCCAGTGCCTGGCCTATGCGGCCATATCCCAGGATGCCCAGTGTCTTGCCATGGACGTCCCAGCCGAACATGTCTTCACCCAGGCTCTTTTTCCATCGCCCCTGCTGGACATAGCGGCCCAGTTCGACAATACGCCGGCTGGTGCCGAGCACGAGCGCAAACAGCAGATCCGCCACAGTCTCGGTCAGCACGTCAGGGGTGTGGCACAGGGTAATGCCCCGCCTTGCAAGCGCAGCCAATGGAAACTGATCGACGCCGACCGAGATGGTGGAAATGACTTCCAGATGCGGCGCATGATCAAGCAAGGCATCGTCAATACGGTAGCTCGACCCGATGAGGCCATGCACGCGCGGCAACGCATCGAGAAAAGCCTGCACCTGCACCGGCTTGCGCGGATCGGCAAGAATGACCTCGCATTGGGCCTGCAGCCGGGCGAGATCCTGGGGCGGCAGTTCACGATAAACCAGTACCTGCTTGCGTTCCATGCTGCTCTCCGTCATGCGTGCAAGATTGCCATGCGGCTGGCTCATCAGATCAGAGCGCCGCTTCCGCCTGCTCCAGCTCTTGCCTGGTAGGCAGGCCTTCAGTATCGCCCAGCACCTGAACGGCACGGGCCCCGATCAGCGCGCCACGGCGCACGGCGAGGGAAAGCGGCAGGCCCTCGAGCAGCGCGCTGATGACACCGGCGGCAAAACCATCGCCCGCACCCACCGTATCGATCACCTTTTCCACTGGAACACCAGGCACAAAGCCCTGCTCCGCTGCACTTTCATAGTAGGCGCCTCGGGCGCCCAGCTTGATCGCCACCAGCGACGCGCCGCGCTCACGGTAGAAGCCGGCAATGTCCTGCGGCGTATCACGCCCGGTAAGCAGCCGGCCTTCCTCTATGCCGGGAAAAACCCAGTCCGACATCGCCGCCAGCGTATTGATGCCTTCGCGCATGGCTTCTGTGGAAGGCCAAAGCGTGGGACGCAGATTAGGGTCGAACGAAATCGTCCTGCCCGCAGCCCGCATCAGCGCCATGCTGCGGCGCGAGGTCTCGAAGCAGTTGGGGGCCACCGCCGCAAACACACCGGTGGCGTGCAGATGGCGCGCCGAACACAGCCAGGCCTCGTCAATATCCGAAGGCTGCATCTGACTGGCTGCCGACCCCTTGCGGTGATACTCCACCGGAGGGTCGCTGCCGTCAGTAACCTGGCCTTTGAACTGAAAACCTGTGCGCTGCGAGCTGTCGCTCACCACGTGCGAGCAGTCTATGCCGTCAGCCTGCATGGCTGCCAGCAGATAGCGGCCCATGGAGTCACCGCCCAGGCGGCTGGCCCAGCCCACCTTCAGGCCCAGGCGAGACAGGCCGATGGCGACATTGGTTTCCGCACCCGCAGTGCGCTTATGGAACATTTGCGCACCTTCGATGGGGCCCGGCCGGTCGGCCACCAGCAGCATCATCGCTTCGCCAAATGTAACGACATCCAGAGAGGTACTCAACGGTTGCTCCACACCTAGTGGTTCAGGATCTGGCCCAGGAAGTTGCGCGTCTTGGTTTCGCGCGGATTGCCGAAAAACTCAGCCGGCGGGGCCTGCTCCACGATCTTGCCGTCGGCCATGAAGATCACCCTGTCGGCCACGCTGCGCGCAAAACCCATTTCATGCGTTACACACAACATTGTCATCCCGTCATCGGCCAGGCCGATCATGGTATCGAGCACTTCCTTCACCATTTCCGGGTCCAGGGCCGAAGTCGGCTCGTCAAAAAGCATGACCTTCGGCGTCATGCACAGCGCCCGGGCAATTGCCACGCGCTGCTGCTGCCCCCCGGAAAGCTGGCTGGGAAACTTGTTGGCCTGGTCGCCTATGCGCACACGCGTCAGGTATTTCATTGCCAGCGCTTCGGCATCGGCCTTGCTGGCCTTGCGCGAGCGCATCGGCGCCAGCATGCAGTTCTGCAGCACGGTCATGTGTGGAAACAGGTTGAACTGCTGGAATACCATCCCCACCTCCTGGCGCACGGCATCGATCTGCCGTGCGCTGGCCGTCAGCTCAATGCCATCGACCACGATGCTTCCCTGCTGCACCTTCTCCAGGCCATTGATGCACCGGATCAGCGTCGACTTGCCCGATCCCGACGGGCCGCAGATCACAATGCGTTCGCCCGGACGAACGCTCAGGTCGATATCCGTGAGCACATGAAACTGGTCGTACCATTTGTTCAGCTTGCTGATTTCAATGATCGACCCGCCCTGTGCGGACTCCTGGGACGGGGCGGAGGTGGAGATATTGGTATCCGTCATGCTCTTTCCAGCCCGTGGATCAAGACTTGCCCAGCTCGGGCAGCGGCGAGCCCAGCCATTTCTGGAAGAGCTTGCTGAATTCGCCGTTCTGGATGTTCTTGTCGACCAGCTCGTTGACAGCTTTCAGCGTATTGGCCTCGCCCGGGCGGATAGCCACCGCCATTTCCTGCTGCAGCAGGACGAACTTGGTCTGGTAACGGTCGGGCGCGCGCTGGGCGATCTGCCCCGCCACTGTGGTGGAGCAGCCGATGGCGTCGACCTGCCCGGACAGCAGCGCCTGCATGGCCGAGGCATCGTCATCAAAGCGGCGGATATTGGCATCCTTGGGAGCGATCTTGGTTACGGCGATATCCTGGGTGCTTGCGCGCGCGACACCAATGCGCAGGCCGGACAGATCCTCGGGCTTGGAAATCTTGTCGCCCTTGGCGCCAAACACGACGATCTGGGCTGCCGAATATGGATGCGAAAACTGGACCTGCTTTGCGCGCTCGGGCGTGATGGCCAGCGAGGCGACCAGCATGTCGACCTTGTTGGTCAGCAGGAAGGGAATGCGGTTCGGGCCGGTAACCGGCACGATATTCAGCTTCACGCCCAGATCCTTGGCCAGCAGCCGCGCCACGTCGGCGTCGTAGCCGTCAGGCTTGTTTTCCGTGTTCAGAATCCCGTAGGGTGGAAAATCGACCAGCATGCCGATAGTCAGCTCGCCCTTTTCCTTGATCTGATCGATGGTTTCCGCCGCAGCCGGAGCGGCGGCGCCAAGCGCGACAGCGGCGCAGCCGGCAAACAGGGTGCTGGCCAGCAGCTTGCGCAGAGTACGTTTCGAGAACATAGGTTTGTCTCCGTTGACAGAAAAACCGGAAGGCGCGCATGCACCCTCCGTGAATGAATTCTTATCGCGTGCGCGATATCGAAAGCCGTCGCTCCATATGTGCGGCCAGCAGGGAAAGCGGCCAGCACAGGAAGAAATAAATGACGGCCACGACCGAGAACACAATCATGGGCTGGAAAGTGGCATTGTTGATGATCTGCCCGGCGCGCGTAAGCTCGGTAAAGCCGATGATGGCGGCCAGGGAGGTTCCCTTGACGATCTGCACCAGATAGCCCACCGTGGGAGGTACGGCGATCTTCAGCGCCTGGGGCAGCACCACATCACGCATCTTGTCGCGGTACGACAGACCCAGCGCATCGGCGGCTTCCCACTGGCCGCGCGGAATTGCCTGGATGCAGCCGCGCCAGATCTCGCCCAGGAAGGAACCGCTGTTGAGCGTGAGTGCCAATGCGGCCGCGATCCAGGGGTTGATTTCCAGGCCCAGGACCGGCGCGCCGAAGAACACCAGAAACAGCTGCAGCAGCAGCGGCGTGCCGCGGAATATCTGTATGAAGCCGGTGGACAAGGCGAGCGCCGTGCGGTTTTCCGCGGTGCGGCCCAGTGCCACCAGGAGCCCTACGATGCCGCCCCCGATAAAGGCAATGATGGACAACAGCACAGTCCATTGCGCGGCCTCGAGGATGAACCAGAAATCGGTATAGCCAAAGGTACGCATCAGCGGCGGTCCGGATAGTTGAGCGTGTGCTGGAACACCACGCGGAATACATACGAGAACGCCAGGGTCAGCGCAAGATAAATGCCGGTGACAACAATATAGATCTCGAAACTGCGGAATGTCTCCGATTGCAGATTGGCCGCCACCGAGGTCAGGTCGTCGGCGGAGATGACCGAGACCACGCTGGAAGCCAGCATCAGCAAGATGAACTGGCTTGTGAGCGCCGGGTAGATCGCGCGCAACGCGGGCTTGAGGACAACGAAGCGGAAGATTTCGATCCGGCTCAGATTCAGCGCCAGCCCGGCCTCGATCTGCCCCTTGGGTATAGACTCTATGCCCGCCCGGACGATTTCCGTGGCATAGGCGCCCAGATTGACCACCATCGCGACCAGGGCCGCCATGTAGGGCGACCAGCGTATGCCGATGGCAGGCAGCGCAAAGAAGAAAAAGAACAGCTGCACCAGAAACGGCGTATTCCGGATAATCTCGATATAGACATTGATGAGCCAGCGCAGCGGCGCGGGACCGGCAGTCTTGCCCCAGGCGCACAGCACAGCCACGAGCAGGCCGATCAGCATGGCCAGGAAGGACAGCTGTATCGTCATCCATGTACCGTGCAGCAACAAAGGCCAGGCATCAAAGACCGGGCCAAACTGGAAGTCGTAGTTCACGTTGTCGTTATCCGAATTGTGGCTGGCGACGCCGTCAGAATACTATTTGTGCGGCCGCTCTGCCACTGAAACCGGTTTCAGTGAAGAATCAAAAAAAAGCAATTCTAGCATCTAGATGCCGGATACTGTCGAGCCTCGGGCCATCAACATGCCTGGCAGCCTGATCTCGCGCGCGGTCGCATCCAGCCCCCCTATCCGCTGCAGCAGGCACTGCGCCGCCAGTTCGCCTATTCTGTCGGTCGGCTGCGCCATGGCGCTGATGCCTGGCCCGATGTAAGGCGCCCATGGCGTGTCGTCTATTCCCACCAGGCCGATATCCTCTCCCAGGCGCCAACCCAGCGTGGCAATAGCCTCGACAACCTGCAGGGTAATGACTGCATTGGCCGTGATGATGGCCGGGCGCCCCGCTCCGCGTCTGCGTCGCAACGCCCTGAGCGCCTTGACCAGCGCAGCCGGATCGTCCGGGGTGCTTTCGATGATATTCACCGATCCGGCATCCCCTGCGGCGTATTGTCCGAAGGCCCTCGCCCGCTCGATGCGGGAGCTCACCAGCCCAAGCGGTTCCGTCACCAGCACCAGGTCACGGTAGCCCGACGCGCGCAGATGGTCTACACAGGACTTCACCGCATGCTCATTGTCAAGGGAGATGAAATCCACATCCAGCCCCCGGTGCTGGCGATCGATCAGCACAATAGGCTTCCCATGGGTCGCCGTTTCCAGCATTGCTCCCGTGTCGTGCCCCATGGTGTTGAGGATGAACCCCTCGACCTGGTATGAGGACAAAGCCCTCAGACCTGCAGTTTCGCGGGCGATTTCGTTACCCAGGTTGAACAGCATGACCAGATAGCCGGCCTTGCGACAGACTTGCTCCGCGCCCCGGAGCACCGCCACGGAGTAGGGATTCGCGATATCGGCGACCACCAGCCCGATCAGCCTGGAGCGGCCGCGCTTCAGTGCCTGCGCCATGGGGCTGGGCACATAGCCCAGGTCAGCGATGGCCGCTTCGACCCGCTTGGCGATCTGCGGCGACAGCAGCTTATCGCGATGATTGAGGAACCGCGATACCGTCGCCTTGGATACGCCCGCATAACGGGCCACATCGGCAATCGTGCAGCGGTTCGGTATATTTTTCATGCTGTGCCCGGCCCTGTCTGGCCGGCGTGAAACGACGGACACCAAAGGCCCGCACCGCCATGATTGTAACGGCAATGTCGGGACGGACCCGCTGCGCGCTTGTGGCTGGCCTCAAGGCATCATTACAATCGACAGACAGGCATGCGCGGCTCGCCTTCGCGCAATGCCTTGATCGACGACAAGGATGCCATGGCTACCACACCTGCGTTTGATATGGTTTTTTTTGGCGGCACCGGCGATCTCGCCCTGCGCAAGCTGCTCCCGGCACTCTACGATGCGCATCTGGCCGGTACGCTGCATGCCCAGGGGCGCATCATCGCGCTGGGCCGCAGGCCTTTGGGCCAGGAAGGCTATCTGGCCCTGGTGGAGGATCGCGTCAGGCCGCGCCTCGGGAACCGTTTCGAGCAAGGCGCCTGGGACACTTTCACGGCGCGGCTGCGTTTCCTGCGGCTCGATGCGGAAACGCCCGAAGACTATGCCGCACTTGCGCAAATGCTGCCGCCCGAGCCCGAGCGGGTGCTGGTCTGCTATCTGGCCACCGCCCCGCAGCTCTTCATCACCATCTGCCAGCACCTGGCCGGCGCGGGGCTCAATCACCCCAATTGCCGCATCGTGCTCGAGAAGCCGCTTGGCCATGACCTGGCCTCCTCCAACGCCATCAATGAAGCCGTAGGGCGCTGCTTTGCGGAAAACCAGATCTACCGCATCGATCACTATCTGGGCAAGGAGTCTGTGCAGAACCTGCTGGCCATACGGTTCGGCAACACGCTGTTCGAGCCTCTGTGGCGGCGCGAATGGATAGACAATGTGCAGATCACGATCGCGGAATCCCTGGGCGTGGAAGAGCGCGGAGATTTCTACGAGCGCACCGGCGCCCTGCGAGACATGCTGCAGAGCCATCTGCTCCAGCTGCTGTGCATGGTTGCCATGGAGCCGCCCGCCAGCCTGGCGGAAGATGCTGTACGCGACGAAAAGCTCAAGGTGCTCAAGTCGCTCAGGCCGTTCACTCCGGAAGATGTCCTGACCAAGGCGGTACGGGGCCAGTATCGCAGCGGTGCGATAGACGGCCAGCCTGTGGCCGGCTATCGGGAAGAGCCTGCGGTTGACCCGGCCAGCAATACCGAAACCTTTGTCGCCCTTCAGGCTGAGCTGTCGAACTGGCGCTGGGCCGGAGTGCCCTTTTTCCTGCGCACGGGCAAGCGCATGCAGGAGCGCGTTGCCGAGATCGTCATCAACTTTCGCAAAGTGCCGCACGCACTGTTTCCCACGCCTCTCGGCACGGCTTCGGCAAACCGTCTGGTCATCAGCCTGCAGCCTCGCGAAAGCGTGCGTCTGTATTTCCTTGCCAAGAGGCCGGGCGACACCATGGCGCTGCAGTCCACCTATCTGAACCTGGATTTTCAGGCCATGTTCACCGCCCGCCGCTCCGATGCATATGAGCGCCTGCTTCTCGATGTGCTGCGCGGCAGCCTGGCCCTGTTCATGCGGCGCGATGAGCAGGCGCAGGCATGGTCCTGGGTGGAGCCGATACTGGACTGCTGGGACAAACATGCCATCACGCCCAAGGGCTATACCGCGGGCAGTTGGGGGCCGGCCGCATCCAGCGGGCTGCTGTCGCGCATGGGCGCCGCGTGGCATGAGGAGATGTAAAAGACATGGCAGCCTCCTGGCATACCTACCCCGACCCCTGCGCCTGTGCCCAGGCGCTGGCCGACGCCGCTGCCGCCGCGCTGAGCATTGCCATTGGCCGCAATGGCCGCGCGGGCCTGGCTGTGTCGGGCGGGCGTTCCCCTATTCTTTTCTTCGAAGCCTTGTCCGAAGCCAGCCTGCCCTGGCGACAAGTGGATATCACGCTGGTGGACGAGCGCTTTGTTCCGCCAACCCATCCTGACAGCAATGAGCATCTTGTGCGCACGCACCTGCTGCGCGGCCCTGCCCGCGACGCGCGCTTCACGGGGCTGGTCCGGCTTCCAGGCGACTTGCCGGGCAGTGTGGCCCAAGCCAACCGGAACGCCGGGCCGCTCACTCTGACGGTACTGGGCATGGGCGAAGACGGCCATACCGCATCGCTGTTTCCCGGCGCATCGCAACTAGCCGACGGCCTCGATCCCGCATCCACTGCCCGATACCTTCATGTCACGCCGCCAGACGCGCCTCATGAGCGCATCAGCATGACGCTGCCGGCCATTATGTCATCGGGCGGAATAATCATTTCCATCGCAGGCCAGGCCAAGCGGGCCGTGCTTGAGCATGCCTTGCGGGGAACAAACCCCGCCCTGCCCATCAGCTATGTCGTCAACAAGGAAGGAGCCCATATCGATGTCTACTGGCACCCCTAACAGCCCGCCTGCGCATGAGCCAGCCTCCTCCCGCACGGCGAGGCGGCACGATGCTGCCGAAAAGCATGAACGTCACTTGATCGCGGATATCGGCGGCACCCACGCGCGCTTCGCACTCTGCACCAGCGCAAGGGATATCGAACATGTCGATGTGCTGGACAGCGCCGCGTTCGCCTCAATGGAAGACGCGATCAGGCACTATCTGGGCAGCCACGGAAACCCGCGAGTCAGGCATGCGGTGATCGGCATTGCGAACCCTGTGCTGGGCGACCATGTGAAGATGACCAACGCGGCCTGGGAGTTTTCCATCGAGGACATGCGGTGCTCACTGGGGCTGGAGCATCTGCATGTGCTTAATGATTTTGCTGTGCTGGCAATGGCAGTACCTCACCTTGAGGCCGATGACCTGATGCAGGTCGGCGGCGGCAACGGCGTTGCCGGTGCTCCGCTTGGCCTGCTCGGCCCCGGCACAGGGCTGGGTGTATCGGCCCTGGTCCCCACCCGAAAAGGCGGCCCGATTGCGTTGGCAACAGAAGGCGGCCATGCCAGTTTCGCGCCTGCGGATGATCTGCAGGCCATGCTTTGGCGCGCAGCCCGCAAACGCCATGGGCACGTTTCCATGGAAAGGCTGATCTCGGGATCGGGCCTGGCTTTTATCTATGAGGCTTTATGCGAAGATCAGGGCAAGCGCCCGAATCAGTACCCCCCCGCGGAGATCAGCACACATGCGATGGATGGCACGGACACGCTCTGCCGGCTGGCGCTCGATACCTTTTGCGCCATCCTGGGTTCGGCTGCCGCAGACCTTGCACTGACATTGGGCGCGCGCGGCGGAATATACATTGGCGGCGGGATCATCAAGAAACTGGGCGAATACTTCCCGCAATCGCCCTTCCGCACAGCCTTCGAAGACAAGGGAAGATTCCAGGCCTATCTCGCCGCCATCCCCGTCTTCGTCATTCTTGCCAGGCAACCTGCGCTGACAGGCGCGGCTGCCTATCTTGAGACGCTGTCACAAGAATGAACGCAGTTGATCAGAAATCAACCTTGTCGCCGCCCTTGAGCTGAAGAATGGCGCGCGCATCATCGGGCGAGGCAACCTCCAGATTCAGTGCCTCAAGGATAATGCGCATGCGGCTTACCTGCTCCGCATTGGATGAAGCCAGCTGGCCGGGGCCTATCCACAGCGAATCTTCCAGACCCACGCGCACATTGGATCCCATCGCAGCGCCCATGGTGGCCAGCGGAATCTGGTTGCGGCCTGCTCCCAGAATAGACCACTGATAGTTGTCCCCGAACAGCCGGTCGGCCGTACGCCGCATATGCATCAGGTCCTCGGGGTTGGGGCCGATTCCGCCGAGGATGCCAAAGACAGACTGGATGAAAGGCGGGCTCTTGACCAGCCCGCGATCCATGAAATGAGCCAGATTATAAAGATGGCTGATGTCGTAGCACTCGAACTCGAAACGCGTGCCGTTCTCCGCGCCCTTGGTCAGTATGGTTTCGATGTCTTTGTAGGTGTTCTTGAAGATCAGGTCCCGGCTGTTTTCCAGATGCTGGCGCTCCCATTCGTGCTCGAAGGTCTTGAAGCGTTCGAGCATGGGGAACAGCCCGAAATTCATGGACCCCATGTTGAGCGAGGCCACCTCCGGCTTGAACGTCATCGCCGGGCGCATGCGCTCTTGCACCGTCATGTGAGGGCTGCCGCCTGTGGTGATGTTGATGACGGCATTGGTCGATGCCTTGATGCGCTCCAGGAAGGGGCGAAAATATTCGGGATCCTGCGTGGGCCGCCCGTCCTTGGGGTCGCGCGCGTGCAAATGCAATATGGCCGCCCCAGCTTCGGCGGCCGCAATGGCCGCATCCGCAATCTCGTCCGCGGTGACGGGCAGGTGCGGCGACATGCTGGGCGTATGAATGGCGCCTGTGACAGCGCAGGTAATAATGGCTTTCTTCTTGCTGGCCATGGCAATCCCTTCTCTTATAACTGCGAAATAGACATGAATAAACTTCAGGCATCCAGGCCCCGAGCGGGCCCGACGCTTCGTACCGGGCGCTAGTCGAGCGCATCCTGTTCTTTCTTGTGGCGCATCAGGGCCATGAGCCTGCCGTCGCGCCAGATGCGCCGCCCCAGCAACTGGTCTTTATCCAGCAATTGGCGGCGCTGGCTTTCAAGCTGGGCCACTACCTCGCGGCTCCATGCGCCCGTATCGGTCTGTTCCCTGGCAATAGATTCATACATGGGGCCGTAGCGGGAGCAATAGTCGGCAATGCCTGCCGGTGCATTCAGATCTATCGTCTCGAACGGCCCCATGAACGACCAGCGCAGGCCAAGCCCATCCTTTACCGTGACATCCAGGTCTTCCACGCTTACGTAGCCCTGCTCCACCAACCTGAAGGCTTCGCGCAACAATGCTCCTTGCAGGCGATTGAGCACAAAACCTTCCAGCTCGCGGTTCACGGTCACCGGCTTCTGGCCCACCTGCTGCATCAGCGTCCTTGCCCGCGACACCGCCTGGCCATCCGTCCAGGGCGCGCCGCATAATTCCACGACAGGCACGAGATACGGCGGGTTGACCGGATGCGCCACCAGGCAGCGCTCCCGGCCAGGCAGGTGCTCTGTAAACGAGGAGGCAGGGATGCTGGATGTCGAACTGGCCAGTATCGCGCCAGAAGGCGCCAACGCGTCCATGCGGGCAAAAATCTCTTGCTTGAGCTCGACGCGTTCCGGAAGGTTCTCCTGAACATAAGCAACGCCCGCTAGCGCAGTCTCCAGGTCATCGACTGGCACAATACGCGCTGCAACCGTCGCCGCGTCATCCAGCAGGCCATTGTCCTGAAGCTTGGCCGCAAGCTCGTCAACCATTTGCTTTGCCCGGTCCAGCGCGGCAGCATCGCCGTCCCACAGCCTTACATTGCAGCCGCCACGGGCAAATACGATCGCCCATGCCTGCCCGATCAGGCCTGCTCCGACGACAGCCACCGCCATATCCGCTTTGTCGCTCATGGCCGCCTCCTCAAACAAGCTGCTGGGTATGGCCATCGACCACGAGAGCCTGCCCGCTGACGCTGCCAGCAGCGGGGCTGGCCGTAAACAGGGCCATGTTGGCAATATCGCGCGCAGACACCATGCGGCCCAACGCGGCCTGGTTTTCGTATTGCGACGCGACTTCGGCAACCGGCTTGCCCAGGGTCCTGGCCTTGGCCTCAATGACGGCCCGAATGCGCGGCCCCTCGACCGCTCCCGGCAGTATCGCATTGACACGGATGCCGTACTGGCCAAGCTCTATGGCCAGCGTCTTGGTAAACCCCACCACCGCCCATTTTGAAGCCGAGTAGGCCGAACGGCCCGCGAACCCCAGATGGCCGGCGGCAGACGACAGATTGATCATCACACCCGCACCGGAGCGCTTGAGCAGGGGAATGGCAAGTCGTGCACACAGAAACTGCCCGGTGATGTTGACAGCAAGGGTTCGATCCCAGTCCTCACGGCTGAGCGTTTCGACATAGCCCGTGGGGCCGGCAATGCCGGCATTGTTGATGAGCACATCCAGCCCGCCCATGGCATCTTCCACCCTGGCAAACAGATCGGCCACACTGGCCTCGTCAGACACATCCGCCACGGCAATATGCACCTTGGGCAGCTCTTTGCGGGCAGCCTCCAGCGCCTGCCCGTCCACATCGCAGATAAACACCTCCGCCCCTTCGGCAACGAATACCCGGGCCATCTCCAGGCCGAGTCCGCTCGCTCCGGCGGTAATCAATACTTTGCTGTCCTGCATACTGGCGTTTTCAAACATGTCTTGCCTCGTGTTGTACGTCGTCCTGGTTATTGATTTTTCCCTGCGCTGCCCCGCCGCGTCGCGACACAGCGCACGCATGATTCATACCCACAGCTTCTGCCTGCGCAGATCCAGATCCACCAGCAGCGGGCGGGCTGCGCCGTGATGCGTTACCTTGCCCCGGTCAAGCACCAGCGCTGTATCGGCCAGCGCCAGCGCAAGATCAAGGTTATGATCCACGATCAGGATGGTCAGGCGGTTCTTCAGCTTCAGTATGGCGTTGAATACCTCTTCTGTCATGGCCGGCGACAAGCCCTCGAAAGGCTCGTCCAGCAACAATACCTCTACATGCCCGGCCAGCGCCCGCGCAATCGCCACCATCTGCTGCTCGCCGCCGGACAGCAGCATCGCATCCACATCGTAGCGCTCTTTCAGGCGCGGGAAGACACTGAAGATTTCCTCATCGCTCCATCCCCCCGGCCCGGCACGCTTCAACCGCCCCAGCATCAGATTGTCCTTTACCGTCAGACCGGCGAACAGGCGCCGGCCCTGCGGCACAAAGGCAATGCCCAGACGCGCCATGATTTCGGGAACTGGCGCGCGCATGCGCTTGCCGGCGATGGATATCTCGCCCCTGCCCAGGCGCGCCAGGCCCAGCAGGCTCTTGAGCAAGGTCGACTTGCCCGCCCCATTGCGCCCAAGTACCGCAATGATCTCGCCCCTGTGCGCCTTGAACGATATATCCGACAGAATATGGCTCTTGCCGTAGAACGCATCCAGCTCATCCACCGCCAGCGCAATCTCGTCGCCATGTCTGCCTGGCGGAACGCTCGCCGCCAGGGCCTCGCTGCCCGAGCCGATGTATATCTCGCGCACCCTGGCGTCGCCACGGATGCTTTCCGGCCCGCCCTCGACCAGGACGGCGCCCTGGCTCATGACTGTAATGATGTCGGACATGGCGAACACCCGATCGACATCATGCTCGACCAGCAGCACGCCAATACGGTCGCCCAGCCTGCGTATCAGCGTACCAATGCGGTCGCGTTCAGCTGCCGCCAGCCCCGCAAGCGGTTCATCGAGCAGCAGGATGCGGGGCGCCGTGCCCAGGGCAAGCCCCATGTCCACCACCCGCTGGCCGCCATAGGACAGATCCTCGGCGCGCGCGAACTCCATGCCCTGCACGCCGAGATATTTGACAAGCTCATCCGTCTGCGACTGGGTCGCCTCCAGATCCTGCAACCGCTTCCAGATGGAGAACCGCGCGGGATCGCGGCTCAGGACGGATAGGCACAGGTTATCCCTCACGGAAAGGCCCTTGAACAGATTGGTGATCTGGAACGAGCGCGCCAGCCCGCTTGCACAGATATCATCCGCCCCCATGGACGACAGCACCCGCTCGCCAAGCCTGAGCGAGCCGCTGTCTGCCGCGAACATGCCCGATATCAGGTTGAACAGCGATGTCTTGCCCGCGCCATTGGGGCCGATCAGCGCATGCACCCCTTTGCCCTGTACCCTAAGGCTGACATCCTTCACCGCCGCAATCCCGCCGAACGACTTGGCGACCTGCTCGCAATACAGCGTGGCCGATTCGTTCCCCCTATCGAGAAAGGACGGAAAGAAATCGGGATCGGTCACGGCAACCCGCTGGCCCATGGCCGCGCTGCCTGTCGCTTCGGGCATGATCATGCGGTGCAGGCGCCGCGCCAGCCCGTTGAGGCCCTCCGGGGTCACCAGAATAAAGAAAATAAACACCAGCCCGAAGTACAACAGCCAGTCGGATGTGTACATCGACAGGTACTCGCGGAACAGTATGTAGAACAGCGCTCCCCATATCGGCCCCGAAAAGCTGCGCATGCCGCCTATCAGGGCGATTGCCAGCAGTTCGCCCGAAAAGGCAAGAGACATGGCTTCCGCCGAGGCGATGCGGTGGCTCAATACGGACAGCCCGCCGGCAAGCCCCGTGATGGCCGCCGACAGCACAAACGCCAGCAGCTTGTAGGCATCGACATTGAAGCCGACGAAGCGGGTGCGCAGCTCATTCTCCCGGATAGCCGTCAGGATAATGCCGAACGGGGACTGCGTCAGACGCAGCAGAAAAGCAACGACCAGAAAGGCTATGACCGCGACGAACACGTAGAACGCCAGAGAACTGTCCAGGCTGATGCCGAAGACCGCATTGCGCTCTATGCCGCCCAGGCCGTTCTCCCCGCCGGTCAACGCCGTCCAGCGGTAAGCGACCGCAAAGCACAGCGCACCGAAGGCAAGCGTCAGCAGCGAAAAATAGACACCCCTGCGACGCAGCACCAGCATGCCCACCAGCAGCGCCACAACCGCAACCAGCACTGTCGCCAGAACGAGCGGCAGCAGTGTCGCTCCCGGAAGCAGCCGCAACTGCAATATTCCCATGGCATAGGCGCCTATGCCATACCAGGCGCCGTGCCCGAAAGAAACAAGCCCGGTGTAGCCCAGCAGAATGTTCAGCGCCAGCCCCGCCATGGCCAGTACGATGCACTCCACCGCGGTGCTGGTCGTCAGGCCGCCCAGGCTCATGGCAACCGGCAGCAGCGCCAGACCGACTGCAACAGGCACCAGGGTTTTCAGTTCCTGCCTAGACATGCGCGCTACTCCAGTCGTTCAAAGCGTTCGCCCAGCAAGCCTCTGGGGCGCACGATAAGGATGATAAGCATCAGCAGATAAAGCGATGCCTCCGATGCCGGCGGATAAAAGTAGGAGGTCAGACCCCGGATGACGCCTACCAGCACAGCGGCCAATACCACGCCCCAGAAGCTGCCCAAGCCGCCTATCACCACCACCACGAAGGCGGCGGTGAGGATTTCCTGCCCCATCGCCGGCTGGACGCCGGTCACCGGTGCGAGCAATACCCCCGCCAGACCGGCGAGCCCTATTCCCAGACCGCAGACAGCCGTCATCACCGGGTTCAATGAAATGCCCAGCGCCCGTACCATATCTGGGTCGTTGATGCCCGCCTTGACGATCTTGCCGAACGCCGTCTTGTTGAGCAACGCCCACGTGGCGATAACCGCAGCCAGCGCCACCGCCAGCATGCCGATGCGGTAGATCGGGTAGAAGAAGTTGCCGACGATAACCATGCCATGCGCAAACGAAGGCACGGAAAACGGCAGAGGCGAGGACCCGAAAATCATGCGCAGCGCCTGCTCGATCACCATGGACAGCGCGAAGGTAAACAACAGGCTCAGCGTCGGATCGGCGCGGTAAAAGCGCCTGAAGAACAGGCGCTCAATAAGCATGCCCAGGATGGCGACCGCGATAGGCGACACGACAAAGGCCAGGCCATAGCCGATCTGATCCCCAAGGAACACGATCAGGTAGGCGCCTATGGCATAGAAGGCGCCGTGGGCAAGGTTGACAATGCCGCCCAGGCTGAAAATGATGGACAGGCCCAGCGCGATCAAAAGATAGTAAGACCCCAGAAGCAGGCCATTGACCACCTGCTGGGCAATGAAGATCAGTTCTGTCGCCAAGGCGGCATCTCCAGGCTAAGCAAAGAAAGCCGGGGCTCCCGATCCCGGCCCGGCTGCCAGCGGCAGATCCGGCACAGCCTCATCAGGCGAACGTGCACATATTCTCCTGCTGCGTGGGAGCAAGCACCTCCAGGCTTTCCGAAGCCGCGGGCACCGGTGCGCTGGTCTGCATGAAATTGAACTTGTCGGCGTCCTTGGCGTTCTCCGCCGGCTGCACTGTGTACATTTCATATACAAGCTGGTGATCCCAGGGCCGGAAATAGCCCTCGCGCGCACGCAGCACATCGAACTTCCTGCCGCTTTCGAAATAGGCAATCAGCTTGTCCACCTCGTCGGACTTTGTTTCATTCATGGCCTGCGCCAGCATCTTGATCGCAAGGTAGTCGTTCACCGCCTGATTCTCGGGCAGCTTGTCGAATTTCTTCTGAAAGCGCCCGACAAATTCCTGCGCCGAGGGCGCCTGGACCTGATGCGTCCAGATAATGGGCCACACACCGCTGAAGCCATTCTTGCCCGCCCCCCAGATGCTGGTCATGTTCATGTCGGCGCCCGCAAAGGGAATGTCGATGCCGAACTCGTTGTATTGCTTGGTGAAATTCGTCGTCTGGTTTCCAGCCAGGTTGCTGATCACTATGTCTGGCGACTGCTGGCGTATCTTAAGCAGCGAGGCGCTGAATTCAGTTGCATCTGTCGGCAGGTTGTCGTTGGAAATAAAGATGGCGCCGTTCTCGTCCATGAAATGCTTGGTGCGCTTGAACAGATCATGCCCGAACGCATAATCCGCCGTGAACGCCATCCATTTCTTTCCCTTGACCATGCCGTCGCGCAGCAAGGCCTGGCCGACCGTGCGCACATACATGGTATTGCATGCCTCCAGATGGAACATATAGCGGCTGCAGTTGGCGCCACGCAGCTCATCGGAATTGCAGCCCGTCTGCATGAATAGTTTCTTCGCACGCCGCGCGACCTGTGAAATGGCCAGCCCGGATGCGGAACTGATCTCGCCCACCAGGGAATGGACACCATCGCGCTCTACCATGCGCTGCGCCTTGGTCGATGCGGTCTGCGGATTCACGCTGTCTTCCGTAAGCAGTTCAAACTTGCGGCCCAGCGCGCCACCTGCCGCATTGACTTCTTCGACCGCAAGGGTGGCGCCAAGCACGGCATATTCACCCATGGGGCCCAGGAACCCGGTTCGTGGAGTCAAATGGCCTATGCGTATAGGCCCCGTTCCCTGCGCCCTCACTATGGCCGGCATGGCAAGCCCCGCAGCCAGGGCTGCCGTGCCTTGAAGCAACTGACGCCGTCTGACAGACAGCGCCGGGCTGGTTTTATGGTTCATGCTTGTCTCCCCGTTTTCAGTTTGTCGTGATGGGCGTCCGCCAGAAAAGCGCCGCCCGCCGTACCGCGCCTGAAATACAGACGCCGCGCGTGACTGCAAAGAAGCCGATATGCAAGACCCTTTCCGGCCCGAAGGAATCCAGGCCGGTCGCCGCTCCATCCCTGGACAAAGTCTTGGAAGAACAGCCATTTTTATCGCTATACTAGAACAACTGAGATCACAGATCACAGCTAGTAATTACCCCTAGCCGAGACCAGCCCCAGGGCACTTCGCTTGTGCGTATGCTTATGGCACGGAGCGCATTTGAAACATGAACCATTTGTTGAGTCCGGCGCCACGCCGGGAAACACTGGGAGCAAACGTCCTTTCCCAGATCAAGCAGTTGCTGATCACCGGCCAGCTGATGCCGGGCGAACATCTGTCGCTGAGATCGACAGCGCAGGCATTGGGCGTCAGCGTGATGCCCGTGCGCGAAGCGGTCTATCAGCTGGTGGCGGATCAGGCCCTGGAGGTCGCCCCCAACCGGTCGGTACGCGTTCCTGTTCTCAGCGCAGAACAATTCCGTGAGATCACACAGATCCGGCTTCAGATAGAAGGTTACGCCGTCGAACAGGCGGCCCTCCACATCCAGCCTGCCCTGCTGGCATCGCTGAGAGATCTCAACACACGCCTTGATAAAGCCATGGGCGCGGCAGGACCGGGCTTTGCCCAGGCAGTCTTGCTGAACAAGGCCTTGCATTTCGACCTATACGCAGCCGCGAGGATGCCCATGCTGGTCAAGATCATAGAAAGCCTGTGGCTGCGGATCGGGCCTATACTGAATTACGATCTGAGAGCGGGATCTGAGCGCATCAACCAACGAATAGCCGTCGGACATCATGCCCGTATGCTGGATGCGCTTGAGCGCGGCGACGCAGCGACCGCCCGCGAGGCGCTGCAGCAGGACATTGAAAGCGCCTATGCGCACATTCTGACCAAACAATACACACAATAATGAGTAGCCTCCCATTCATCCGCAGCCTGCCCAAGGCTGAACTGCACCTGCACATAGAGGGCACGCTTGAGCCCGAACTGATGTTCGAACTCGCCAGCCGCAACAGCATCACCCTGCCTTACTCATCGGTCCAGGCGCTGCGCGCTGCCTATCAATTCGACAGCCTCCAGTCATTTCTGGATCTTTACTATGCGGGTGCAAGCGTCCTGCGCACTGCCGACGACTTCCACGCGATGACCATGGCCTATATGCAACGGGCGCACGAAGACGGTGTCGTACATGCGGAAATCATGTTCGATCCTCAGACGCATACGGCCCGCGGCATATCCATGCGAACAATCTTCGTAGGCATTGGCGGCGCGCTCAGGCAGGCACGGCAGGAACTGGGTGTAAGCAGCTACCTGCTGCTCAGCTTTCTGCGGCATCTGCCGGAAGCAGACGCCCAGCGCACACTGGATGAAGCCCTGCCGCTGCGGGAAGAATATGGGGATCTCTGGATAGGGGTCGGGCTGGACTCATCCGAACGCGGCAACCCGCCCGAGAAGTTCGCCCAGGTGTTTGCCCGTGCGCGCGAGGCCGGCCTGCGCGTGGTCGCCCATGCGGGCGAAGAAGGCCCCGCGGCCTATGTAAGCAGTGCACTGGATGTGCTGGGCGCGGAACGTATTGATCATGGCGTCGCATCGGAACAGGATCCGGCGCTGATGCGACGGCTGGCCAGCGAACAGATTCCGCTGACGGTCTGCCCCCTGTCTAACCTGCGCCTGTGCGTAGTGGACGATCTTTCCAGACACAATTTGTTGCGTTTGATGCGCGCGGGCGTGCTGGTCACCGTCAATTCGGACGATCCCGCTTACTTCGGCGGCTATGTGGCTGAAAACTACGATGCCTGTATGCAGGCGCTGGGCCTGAAGCGCCAGGATCTTGTCACCCTCGCATGCAACAGCATCACGGCTTCATTCCTGCCCGAAACAGACAAGCAGCATTGGCTGCGGCGCCTGCAGACCGTGGCGGACCAGCAGGCCGAAAGATAAACCGACGGCCTCGCGATGGGAAGCGGCCCCGGCTGCCCGTCATATTGCTCGCCCATGACCCACGATGGCGCCCCAACGAAAACACCCCAAAGGCTGGAACATGGCAGTTCAGCTTTTGGGGTGAGTATCAGCGGCAACGCCCGGCATCCAAGGACACCGGCCATCCGGGGTATCAGCCAGGCGGCTATCCGGCGTCAAAACCGGGTGTGCCGCCCTGCCAGCCCCCGCAGGCGATCAGAGCGCCTGGATGGACTTGGCCTGGGGGCCCTTCTGGCCTTCGGCCGACACGAAGGAAACGCGCTGGTTTTCCTCGAGGGACTTGAAGCCCGTGCCCTGAATGTCGCTATGATGGGCGAACAAATCTTTGCCGCCGTTGTCGGGCTTGATGAAGCCGTAGCCCTTTTCGTTGTTGAACCATTTGACGATACCGGTTTCTGTCTGCATTTTTTGCAATCCTTGAAATGAGGCGGACGACGTGCCCGCCGGGAACAGACTGTCAAGGTAAAGAGATTGATGCAAAAAAGTACTTGGAACAGAAAAACCGCCCCGCACTGGATTGAACTAATCAACCAACCTGAAAATCTAGGGAAGTATGGTATAGAGAAGGCTTCTTTGAGTCAATCATTTACCTGCATTTTCATGTATATGGCAAATATGCTACGCCCCTTGGCCCGGAGTTTCTATGATCGCGATACAACCCAGGTTGCCCGCGAGCTGCTTGGCAAGCTGATTGTCCATCGCCTCCCCCAGGGCGAACGCATAGGCCGCATTGTCGAGGTCGAGGCCTATCTGGGGCCCCATGACCTGGCTGCGCATACCTCAAAAGGCATTACTGACCGCACCCGCGTCATGTTCGGCCCGCCCGGCCACGTATATGTCTACCTCATCTACGGAATGCATCACTGCATGAATGTTGTTACCGAGTCCGACGGCACCGGCGCGGCCGTGCTCCTGCGCGCCCTCGAACCAGTCTCGGGCATGGATCTCAATACACGCGGGCCCGGCAGGCTCTGCAAGGCCCTTGGCATAGACCGCAGCCATTACGGGGCGGATTTGTGCGGCGCAGAGCTTTTCATCGCTGAAGACCCTGCGCCCGCCCCGTGCCCGGCTATCGTGGCCAGCCCGCGCATAGGCGTCGATTATGCGGGCGAATGGGCCAGCGCCCCCCTGCGGTTTTACCTGGAGGGGAACCCCTACATCTCAAAAATAATAAAAAAAGCAGGCCCACGCGACACAAACAAAAAAAACATGTTATAGTTACGCCTCTTTCGCAGCGGCTGTAGCTCAGTTGGATAGAGTACTTGGCTACGAACCAAGGGGTCGTGGGTTCGAATCCTGCCAGCCGCGCCAGAATGTTCCTGTTAAATCAACAGGTTAAAGCCCCGTAAGGCTCCAACTCCTTACGGGGCTTTTCTTTGCCTATTCCTGCTGCTGTTGCTCATGTGCCGTCTTGAGCATGTTGCCGTACAGCGTTGTGATACGGGAATGATACGGGTACACCATTTTTGCGAATTCGGTCTGTGAATCCAGCACTTTCTTGAAGAATGGATTCTGATCCGCATATTTCTTGGTGATCTTCTTCTCTTCCCTGATGAAGTCCTTGTAATAGTCTTCCGGGGTATCGAGGACGTGCACGCCTTCCTTGTCAATGAATTGGTGCAAAGCCATTGAATTGTCATAAATGTTGGCGTCCAGCGTTTCCGATACCTGTGCCCTGGCGGCCACCTCAATGATTTTCTGCAAATCTTCGGGCAGGGATTTCCAGAAATCACCATTAATGAAAATCTGGCCTACGTCGGTCTGCTGGTGCAGACCCTGCAGATAATAGTATTTCCATATTTTCTGCAGCCCCAGATTGCGGTCATCCGCCGGTCCGATCCATTCCGCGGCATCGATCACGCCACGCTGGGCCGACGGCACGATATCACCTCCAGGAACGCCCACTGCGGAAATGCCCATGGCCTGGTAGGTCTCACCCGGAATGCCCGGCGGAGAGCGGTATTTCATTTTCTTGAAGTCCGCCATGCTTTCAATGGGATCCTTGAACCATCCGAGGGGGTCGGGCCCCATCGGCTGCATGAGAAAAGGCTTGACATTGAAATCCATCTGGTCGAGCAGCTCTTGATACAGCGCCTTGCCCTCTCCACGGAAATACCACGCCACTAAACTGGCTTGATCCAGCCCCGTGCTGGCGGGGGCATTTGAAAACAGCACAAACGCGGAGTTTTTGCCCGAGAAATAGTTTGGCCAGACATAACCCGCCTTGACAACATCATTGCTGACGGCATCCAGAATCTCAAACGGCCCGACCACCGCGCCGGCCCCCAGCACCTCTATTTTCAGGCGGCCATTGGACATGGTATCGACTTGCTGGGCGAAGCGCTCAAGCAGTTTGAAATACAGACTGGCGTTGGGCACCGCAGTCTGGATCGAGAACTTGTAGACCTTCTGGTCTGCGGCATGCGTTGCGGCGGGTGTAGCGGCAAGCATCAACGGTACGCATAGACACAAAACACCCGTCAGCTTGGCTTTTAATGCTCTCATCATAAGTTGCCTCCTAGTATGAAACAGCGACCGTGATCAGATGGTATGGACGCCTCCCCCCGGCAACGGGGTGATATGGCAGCGTAGAGGAAAACCCTGAAGGTGGATCCTCGCTGTCACGACATCTTGGTGTCAAAGTAGTGGTTCTATGAATAGCCACAAAAGAC
>Ga0180221_1000112_pt1 | contig 127985 bp, 127 predicted proteins | sample eDN5th37CKraftMG_FD_151339 | JGI IMG/M metagenome (GOLD analysis project Ga0180221, IMG submission 151339) | Enriched Miracle-Growth compost microbial communities from Emeryville, California, USA - eDNA 5th pass 37_C Kraft MG (version 2) (version 2) ... | reverse complement strand
CACCCCGCGCCCCGACGCCGTCCCCTCGCACTTCATCGCCGCCTTCGGCCCGCGCGCCGGCGAGCTCGCCTCCCGCGCGCTCGCGATCCCGTCCGATCTCGACGGCCGCCGCACGTGGGAGCGCCAGCGCGAGTCGACGCTCGCGGTGCTGGAGGCCGAGCTGGAGGAGCTGCGCGAGAACGTCCGCTGGTCCTCCGACGAGATCGCGCGACTGAACGCGCAACTCGGCAGCCGCTCGTCTTGAACGTCGCCTTCCTCGTCAACGACCTGCAGCTCTCCGGGGGCGTCGGGGTCGTCGTCGAGCACGCCCGCCAGCTCCCGCGCCACGGGATCGAGGCGACGCTCGTGCTCGCGCGCGAGCGCGAGGACCCCGACTGGCGCTTCCGCGGCCTGGGCGAGGTCGAGGTGCTGTCGCTGGCGCAGGCGCGCGAGCGCCGCTTCGACGTCGCGCTGGCGACCTGGTGGGCGACGACCGAGCCGCTGTTCGAGCTCGACGCGCACCGGCGCGCCTACTTCGTGCAGTCGCTCGAGGACCGCTTCTACCGCCCCGACGACCCGCAGCGCCTGGGCGCCGCGATCAGCCACGACCTGCCGCTGCACGTGGTGACGGAGGCGCGCTGGATCGCCGAGACGCTGGAGGAGCTGCGGGGTGGGCGGGACGGCATCCGGGCGCTGCTCGTGCGGAACGGGGTCGCCAAGGACGTGTTCGCCTCCCCGGCCGAGCTCGACGTGCGCCGCAAGGAGCCGCTGCGGATCGTGATCGAGGGCAACCCGCACGTGTGGTTCAAGGGCGTCGGCGAGGCGCTGGCCGCGGTGCGCGAGATGCGCGAGCCGCGCCACGTCACGCTCGTGACCGGCGTGCGCGACGTCGACACGGCCGGCGCCGACGAGGTCGTCGGCCCGCTCACCCACGAGGAGATGGCGGCGCTGTACGCGCGCAGCGACGTGGTGCTGAAGCTGTCGCGCGTGGAGGGCATGTTCGGGCCGCCGCTGGAGGGCTTCCACCTCGGCGCCACGTGCGTGGTGACCGCCGTGACCGGCCACGAGGAGTACGTCGAGCACGGCGTCAACGGCCTCGTCGTCGACTGGGACGACCCGCGCGGGACCAGCCGCGCGCTGGACCTGCTGGCCCGCGACCGCGCGCTGCTGCACCGGCTGCGCTGCGGCGCGCTGGCGACCGCGCGCGCGTGGCCGTCCTGGGAGCAGGCCGGGACCGTGATGGCGGCGGCGCTGCGCGAGATCGCGCGCCGGCCCGAGCCGGCCGCCGCGCCCGCCGCCGCCCGGGCGATCGCCGACGTGCGCGCCGCGATCGAGGCGCAGGCGCTCGTCGTCTCCCAGCGCGACCGGCTGCGCTACCGGGTCGCGCCGCTGGAGCGCCTGGACCGGATCGTCGACCGCGCGCCGCTGCGCTGGCTGCTGGCGCCGCTGCGCCGCGTGTGGCGGAGGGTGCGCCCGACATGAGGGACCTGGCCCGCCGCGTCCTGCGCCGGCCCGACCCCGGGCCGCTGCGCGTGCAGGCGCCGCCGGCGCTGCTGGAGGTGGCGCGCGAGGGGATCGTCCCGCTCGCCCCGCCGGCCGCGCGCCGCGACCGCCTACGCGTGGCCGTCGTGGTCCCGCAGTTCCGCCGCGGCTCGGGCGGGCACTCGACGATCATGCACCTGCTGCGCGGCCTCGTCGCCCGCGGGCACTCGTGCTCGGTGTGGATCGAGGACGCCGACGGCACGCACCGCGGCGAGCCGCCCGAGGAGGTGGAGGCGCGCTTTCGCGAGTGGTTCGACGCCGCCCACGTCGACGTCCACGCGACGTTCGACGCCTGGCGCGGCGCCGACGCCGTCCTGGCCACCGGCTGGCAGACCGTCCACCGCGTGCTGCGCCTGCCCGGCGCGGTCGCGCGCGGCTATCTCGTCCAGGACCACGAGCCCGAGTTCTACGGCACGTCGGCCGAGCGCACGTGGGCCGAGTCGACCTACCGGCTGGGGCTGCCGTGCGTGGCCGCGTCGCCGTGGCTGGCCGGCCTGCTGCGCGACCGCTACGAGGCGCGCGCGGACGCGTTCGACCTCGGCATCGACCACGCCGTCTACCGCCCCGACCCGGAGGTCGAGCGCCGCGACGACACCGTCGTCTTCTACGCGCGCGCCGTCACGGCGCGGCGCGCCGTGCCGCTGGGGCTGCTGGCGCTGCGCGAGCTGGCCGCCGCCCGGCCGGAGCTGCGGATCGTCCTGTTCGGCGAGGCGCGCGAGATCGACGCCGGCTTCGACTGCGAGCAGCCGGGCGTGCTCGGCGGGCCGCAGCTCGCCGCGCTCTACGCGGAGGCGACCGTCGGCGTGGTGCTGTCGATGACGAACCCGTCGCTCGTGCCCACCGAGATGCTCGCCTGCGGCCTGCCGGTGGTCGACCTCGCGTCGGAGGCGATGACCGAGACCTTCGGCCGCCACGGGCCGATCGCCCTGGCCGAGTTCGACCCGCTGTCGGTGGCGGGCGCGATCGGCGACCTGCTCGACGACGCGGCCGAGCGCGAGCGGCGCGCGGCCGCCGGTCTCGAGCTCGCGGCGGGGCGGACGTGGCCGCGGGCGGCCGAGCAGCTGGAGACCGCGATCCGGGGGTGGCTTTCGTGAGCGAGATGGTCCCGATCCCCGACCGGGGCCGGGTGTTCGAGGGTGAGGCGCGGGCGCGCCTGGGCGACGTCACGGCGACCGGGCGCACGCGCACCGACGCGCTCGCGCGCTGGCTGCAGGACGTCGCCTACGATGACGTCGCCGACGCGGGCCTGGCCGACGCCGGGGTGTGGGTGGTGCGGCGGATGCGGATGGTCGTCGGGCGCTTCCCGCGCTTCGACGAGCGCGTGGTGCTGCGCACGTTCTGCTCGGGCGTCGGACCGCGCTGGGCGCAGCGGCGCACCTCGCTGGAGGGCGCGGCCGGCGCGCGGGTCGAGGCCGACGCGCTGTGGATCTTCCTCGACCCCGCCACCCAGCAGCCGGCGCGCCTGGACGAGCGCTTCGACGCCGTCTACGGCGAGGCCGCCGCCGGCCGGCGCGCCGACCGCGCGCGCGTGCGCCACGGCAACCCGCACGCCGACCTGCCGCGCTTCGACTGGCGGTTCCGCGTCGCCGACGTCGACCTCGCCGACCACGTCAACAACGCCGCCTACTGGACGGTGCTCGAGGAGCGCCTGGCCGCGGTCGGCGCCGATCCGGAGACGCTCGACGCCGAGATCGAGTACCGCGACGCGGCGCAGCCCGGTCCCGCCCGCGTCGCCCACAGCGAGGACACGCTGTGGGTGACGAGCGGCGACGGGACCGTGCACGCGTCGATCGTCGTGCGCTGAGCTACGCCGTCCAGTCGCAGTCGTCCCCGCTGACGCCGAGGTGCGAGACGACGTTGCCCTGCAGGTCGATGATCGAGATCGGCTGGGAGCCGTCGGGACCCGGGTTCGGCGAGACGCACAGCATCGTCCCGTCGGGCGAGAAGTCGCCGTGGAGCCACTCGCCGGGGATCCGCCGGACCGTGCCGCCGCCGACCGCGACCAGGCCCAGCGCCGGCTGGGAGTCGATGGTCGGGTTCGTCGGGTAGAGCGCGACCAGCAGCGTGCTGCCGTCGGGCGAGATCGCCAGCTCGCCCTGGTCGAGCCCGAGGCCGGCCGGCGTCGTCATCGGGATGGCACGGGCCTTGCCGCGGCGGGCCGGGGCGCTCATCACCCGGGTCGCCGGGAGCGGCGCGCCGGCGACCGCCGGCGGGTTGGCGGTCCGCGTGAACAGCAGCCGGGACGCGACCCACAGCGGGTCGTTGTAGAAGGCGTCGGGCGGGTTGCCGCGGGAGCGGAACCGGTGACGGACCTTGCCGCCGCCGGCGGGGGCGATCGCGATGCCGAGCCCGTAGCCGTAGGCGACCTGGCGGCCGTTCGGCGACCAGGCGGGGATGCCGCTGTACGGCGCCAGGTACGTGGCGCGCCCGCCCGTGGCCGGCAGGACGTACAGCCCCGACGTCGAGCTGCGCGGGTGGGTGATCGAAGCGGCGATCCGCCGGCCGTCGGGCGACACCGCCGGCGCCGACGCCCAGCCCGCGACGATCCGCGTGGGCGTGCCGCCCGCGGCGGGGACGGAGAAGATCCCGCTCACCGCGGTGCGGGCGTCGACCACGCTGTAGGTGATCGTCCCGGAGGGGGTCTGGGCGCCGGCGGCCGCGGGCGCGAGGAGCGCGAGAGCCGCGGCCGCGGCCGCCGTTCGAAGTCTCATGGCGCGACGCTAACGGGATCAGGAGAACGTCATCGCGCCAGGTCCGTCGACTGGTCAGGCGATGACGCGCCCACGTCACGCCCCCTGCGCCTGCGCGACCTGCTCGGCGGTCGGGGCGATCCGCGGCGCGACGAGGCCCATCGCGAGGTTGATCGCCGCCAGCACCGCGGCGACGAGCATGCCGCGCTCGAAGCCGTCGACGAGCGCCGCCACCGGATCGGCGCCGCCGTCCAGCACGCTCTCCGCGTGCGCGGTCGACAGCGTCGTCACGATCGCCAGGCCGAGCGCGCCGCCGACCTGGTAGGCCGCGCTCACGACGCCCCCGGCCGCGCCGGCCTCCTCGTGCCGGACGTCGGCGACCGCGGCGATCTGGTTGGAGACGCCGATGCCCATGATCCCGGCGCCGAACAGCACGGTGCCGGGCAGCACCTCGGCCGCGTAGGACCCGCCGGCCCCGGCCCGCGACAGCAGCAGCAGGCCGAGGACGCTCAGCACCGCGCCCGTGAAGTGCACGGGGCGGGTGCCGATCCGCGTGACGAGGTTCGACGCGACCGCCGCGCCGCCCACCGCGGCGACGCCCATCGGCAGGAAGTGCAGCCCGGCCTGCAGGGCCGAGTCGCCGCGCACCTGCTGCAGGAAGATCGCCGTCAGGAAGAACATGGACAGGAACGCGCCGCCGTTGAGCGCCAGCGCCGTGCTCGAGACGCGCATCCCGCGCGACGCGAACAGCCGCAGCGGCACGAGGGGCGCGGCCGCGCGCGCCTCGACCGCCACGAACAGCGCCAGCAGCGCCACGCCGCCGGCGAGCGAGCCGATCACCTCGGCCGAGCCCCAGCCGGCCGGCTCGGACCGGATCACGCCGTAGATCACGCCCAGCAGCCCGGCGGTCCCCAGCACCGCGCCGGCGACGTCGAAGGAGCGCACGGCCAGGTCCGCCCGGCTCTCGCGCACGAACAGCGGGGCGATCGCCACGAGCGCGATCGCGACCGGCACGTTGAACCAGAAGATCGACTCCCAGCCGAGCGTGTCGACGAGCACGCCGCCGAGGATCACGCCGGCCGTTCCGCCCAGCGCGGCCAGCCCGCCCCACACGCCCATCGCGATGTTGCGCTCGCGCCCGTGCGCGAACGTGACCATCAGGATCGACAGGGCGACGGGCGACAGCAGCGCGCCGCCGAGCCCCTGCGCGGCGCGGGCGGCGACCAGCATCTCCGGCGAGGTCGAGAACGCCGCCGCCAGCGAGGCGGCGCCGAAGAGGGCGAGGCCGGCGGAGAACACGCGCCGGCGGCCGAGCAGGTCGCCCGCGCGGCCGCCGAGCAGGAGGAACCCGCCGAACAGGAGCGCGTACGCGCTGATGACCCACTGCAGGTCGTCGGGCGCGAACCCGAGGTCCCGTTGGATGTCCGGCAGGGCGACGTTCACGATCGTCACGTCGAGGACGACCATGAACTGCGCCAGCGCCAGGACGGCGAGCGTGGCCCAGCGGCTCTGTCTCATGATGGATCGCTCCCTGAATCGTTCGATCTCAGAATGATTCGGCGACAGTACCAGCACTGTCTGTATCATTCAACCTCTGAACGATTCTCTCGGAGATATGATGGCCGGCATGGAGCCCGCGGGCGAGGCATGTGTGTCCAGCGGCGCGGCGAATCGCCTCGCGCTGCTGCTCGTCCACGCCGGCAGCGCGCTGGTGGCGTCGGCCGACGCGCACCTGGCGCCGGTCGACCTCGACGGCCGCGGCTACTCGATCCTGTCGATCATCGAAAGCGACGATCCCGGCTCCCAGCAGGAGATCGCGCGCCTCCTGGGCAAGGCCCCCGCGCTCGTCGTCTCCGCCATCGACGACCTCGAGGCGCGCGGGCTGGTCGAGCGCACCCGCGACCCGCAGGACCGGCGCCGCTCTCGCGTCACGCTGACGGCGGCGGGCCGGCGCACGCTGCGCCGCGCCCACCAGCTCGCCGACCGGGCGGTCGCCGAGCTCCTGCCCGGCCTCGACGCCGACGAGCTCGACGAGCTGCGCGTGCTCCTCGCGCGCGGGCTCGGACTGACCCCGGCCGGGGAGGGCCTCGCCGCTCGCAGCGCGTAGCGTTCCGGGACGTGCAGCAGGGGATCGACGTCGCCGTCTGCCTGGACCGCCTCGCCCCCGCGCTCCCGGAGGCGCTGGAAGCGGTCGGCCGGATCGTGCCCGCGCCCATCGTGGCGGCCGCTGGCCTCAGCGCCGCCCAGCTCGTGGCCGTGCGCCAGCTCGTCGCCCGCGAGGTCCCCGACGCGCGGGTGGTCGAGGCGCCCGCCGGGGTCGCCCAGGCCCGCAACGCGGCGCTCGCCGCCACCGACGCCGAGGTCCTGGCCTACCTCGACGACGACGTCGCCCCGCCGCGCGGCTGGCTCGACGCGCTCGCCGCCGCCTGGGCGGCGGCCCCGGAGGACCGCGCGACGATCGGCGGTCCGATCGCGCTGCGCTTCGACGGCCCGCGCCCGCGCTGGCTCGCCGACGGCCTGCTCGGCGCGCTGGCCCCGCTCGACTACGGCCCGCGCGCGATGGAGCTCGACCCGCGGGAGCGCACGCTGCGCGGCGGCAACGTGGCCTTCCGCACCGCGGCGCTGCGGGCGATCGGCGGGTTCTGGCCGGCGCGCGACAGCCAGCGCGACTGGTTCGCCGAGGAGCACCACGCCCAGCGCGAGCTGGCCGCCGCCGGCTGGAGCGCCGAGTACCGGCCCGAGCTGGGCGTCGAGCGGATCATCCGGGTCGCCGCCCTGCGCCGGCGCGAGATCGTCGCCCGCCGCGCCCGCTACGGCGGGCGGGCGCAGCTCGCCGGATCCCCGCGCGACGTGCGGGCCGCGCTGCGCGCCGCGGCGAGCAGCGCGGCCGGCGCGGGCCTCGCGCTCGTGCAGGGCGACGTCGCCACCGCGAGCGAGCGGGCCGCGCGGGCGGCCGAGAACGCCGGCGCGCTCGCGGCCCCGGTCGTGGCCCACCGCGGCCTGCAGCCGGCCGCCCCGTCCACCCCGTTCCGGCCGTCGGTGCCCGACCCGCTGCCCGCGCTGCCCCGCCTGCCGTCGCTGCGCCGCGACGAGGGCCCGCGCGCGGTCGTGCTCCTCTACCACCGGGTCGCCGAGCCCGAGCACGACCCGCTCGCGCTGGCCGTGTCGCCCGCGAACTTCGCCGCCCAGGTCGACGCGCTGCGCTCGCGGATCGTGCCGCTCGAGCAGATCGCCTCCGGCGACTTCCCCGACGGCGCGGTCGCGATCACCTTCGACGACGGCTACGCCGACAACCTGCCCGCGCTGCGGGGCATCGACGTGCCGGTGACCGTGTTCATCTCGACCGGCCACGTCGAGGAGGGCCGCGCGTTCTGGTGGGACGAGCTCTCGCGGCTGCTGCACACCGCGCGCGCCGACGGCCCGCTGACGGTCGCGCTCGACGGCGACGTGCGCACGTGGCCGGCCCGCGACGCCGCCCAGCGCGCCGTGGCCATGCGCGGTCTGCACGCCTGGCTGCAGGCGCAGTCGCGGGCGCGCATCGAGGCGGCGCTCGCGCAGGTGCGCGCGTGGGCGCAGGCGCCCGACGGCGAGGACCCGCGCCCGCTGACCATCGACGAGCTGCGCGAGCTGGCCCAGCACGTGACGATCGGCGCCCACGGGCGCGACCACCTGTCGCTGCGCTGGTTCCCGGCCGAGCAGCAGCTCGCCGAGCTGGAGCGCTCCCGCGACGACCTGACGCGGTGGCTGGGCCGCGCGCCGACCGCGTTCTCGTACCCGTACGGCGTGCCCGGCCGCGACCTCGACGCGACGACGCAGGCGATGGCGGCGCGGGCCGGATACACGCTGGCGGTCGTCAACGCGCCGGGCGAGGTCGGGCCGGGCGCGGACCCGTTCGCCCTGGCTCGCGTGGTCGCCGCGGACCGGCCGGCCGCGGCCGTCGCGTCGGCGGCTCTCCGCAGCGAGCGCGGATCGGGTCCGATCGAACATCCGCCGAATGCATGACGGCGCTCTAACGCTTAGCGCCTGAAAAATGCTCAACTGATCTCCTGCATGCGGCCCGGGGGGCGAATCGCCCCCGCCGCCCGCCTCGATCAGGGCAGTACGCCCGGTTCGACCAGAGGAGCCCCAGATGACCCCAGCAACCGCCCGGCGGCGGCGCGCCCTCGCGTGCGCCGGCGCCGTCCTCGCCGCCCTGCTCGCGTCGGCGCCCGACCCGGCCGCGGCGGCCGTGGGCGACCTGACCGTCCACTCCGGCGCCCTCCCCGACGGCGCCCCGGTCGCCGTCGGCCCATGGACCGGCCTCAACCACAACGCGCCGGGCGGGACGGGGATCTACGGCGTGATCATGCCCCACGCCCCGGAGGGGTGGGCCCAGACCGCCACGCTGTCGGCGCCGGCGAACCTGACGTTCCGCTCCGCGACCGTGGCCTGGCGCACCGACCTGCCGGTCTCGGGCGACCACTCGCAGCCGCAGGCGACGACGACGTGGGTCAACCGCGGCTGGCCGTACACGCAGACGCCGTACGGCGGGTTCGGCGGCGACATCGCCGCAGGCACGAGCACGGCCTCGAACCCGGCCCAGCTCTCGATCCGGGTGGCGTGCGTCCGGTTCGACTCGGTCGCGGGCACCTGCGGCGGCGGCGCGTTCGTGATCGAGCGCGGGGAGCTGGTGCTCCACGACGACGACGCGCCCCTCGTGACCGGCACGATCACCGGACCGCTGCTCGACGGGACCTGGCAGACGTCGCCGACCGCCTCGATCACGGTCACCGCGTCGGACCTGGGCTCCGGGGTGTATCGCGCGTTCCTGCGCACGGCCGGCCAGACGTTCCACGCGCTGGTGGACCCGGCGGCGACGCGCTGCCGCGACGCGCGGCCGACGAACAGCTCGCCCTACGACTTCGTCCCGTCGGCGCTCACGCTCGTGCCGTGCGCGACCGCGTCGACGACGTACACGCCGGTGTTCGACCTGACCGCGCTCGGCGACGGCGTCCATCTCGTCTCGGTGGGGATCGAGGACGCCGGCGGCAACGAGCGCACGGTGCTGACGAACCGCACGCTGCGGATCAACGCGCCGGGCGGCGCGCTCGGCGATCCCGGCGCTCCGTGCGCCGGCGGGGCCTACGACGTCGCCGGCACCTGCCAGGCCGCCAGTGGTGGCGGGGGCGGTGGCGGCGGCGGCGGAGCCGGAGGCGCCGGCGGGGTCACGCCGGCGCCGGTGCGCGACGTCGGGTCCACCGGGGGCGGCGCGGCTCCCGCCCCCGCGCCGGCGCCCTCGGCGCAGCCGGTCCCCGACGGCCCGCGCGCCAACGGCGAGCACGCCAGCCGCGCCGCGTCGCTGGCCGTCCGCGCCGGGGAGTCATCGGGCCGCCGGGTGGTCGTCCCCTATGGGCGGCCGGTCGCGGTGACGGGTCGGCTGACCGGCCGCGCCGGCGCCCCGATCGCCGGCGCCGAGGTCGAGCTGAGCACGCTCGCGCGCGGCGGCGCGTGGGCCGCGCTGCCCGGGGTGGTCACCGGCGCGGACGGGACGTTCCGCGCGACGATCCCGCCCGGGCCGTCGCGGACCGTGCGCTTCGCCTACCGCGCGTTCGCCGGCGACGCCGACCACGCCGACACCGCCGAGCTCGAGGTGGCGGTGCGCAGCGCGGTGCGGCTGCGGGCGACGCCCCGCGCGCTGCGCAACGGCGAGGCGGTGCGGTTCCGCGGACGCGTCGCGGGCGCGCCCGCGGGCTCGCGCAAGGTCGTCGAGATGCAGGTCTTCCAGGAGGGACGATGGCTGACGTTCGGCACGACCAGACTGCGCCGCGGCCGGTTCGCGTACCGCTACCGGTTCACGCGCACGGTGCGGCGCACCCGCTACCCGTTCCGCGCGATCGTCCGCGCCGACGGCGGCTGGCCCTACGAGACCGGCGCCTCCCGGGCCGTGACGGTCGAGGTGCGGCCATGAGGCGGCTCGCGCTCGCCGGGCTCGGCGTGGCGTGCGGGCTCGTGCTCGCCCCGCCGGCGCTGGGCGCCGGACAATACGTCCAGTACCTCGGCGCCCTCCCGTCGGGCGCGCCGGTCCCGGGCGGACCGTGGGAGGACGTCGGCGGCAACGGCGGGATCAACCACGGCTCGCGCGCCGGCGGTCCCATCGGCGTGGTGCTCCCGGCCGACGCCGGGCTCGGGTACGTGCGGCGGGCCGTGCTGCGGGCCCCGGCGGACCTGTCGTTCACGTGGTCGCGGGCCGACCGCTACCTCAGCGCGCCCGCGTCGTCCGCGGTGCTGCAGCCGCAGATCCAGACGACGTGGGAGAGCCGGGGCAGCTGGGGCGGCGGGTACGGCGGCGACGCCGCCGACGGCCTGGTGGAGTCGACCGGGACCTGGGGCCTGGACATCTCGATCCGCTGCGCGAACACCATCGGCGGCTCCGACCCCGCGCCCCGGTGCACCGGCGGCGGTCACTGGATCGCGCGCCGGATCGAGCTCACCGTCGCCGACGCCACCGCGCCGGCGGGCAGCGTGGACGGCGACGGCGGCGCGCTGCTGGCCGGGTGGGTGACCGGCGAGAGCGCCGGCGTGCGCGTGGTGGCCTCCGACGTCGGCTCCGGGGTGTACCGGTTCGTCCTGCGCGCGGGCGGCACGACAGCCGTGGCGCTCGCGGACCCCGACAGCCCGACCTGCCGCGACGCCCGTCCGGGCGTCGGCAGCGACTACGAGCTGACGGCGAGCGCGTCGTCGCTGGTGCCGTGCCGGACGGCCGCCGCGACGTACGAGCCGGTGTTCGACGTGCGCGGGCTCGGCGACGGCGTCCACGCGGATGCGGAGCTCGTCGTCGAGGACGCCTCAGGTCGCCAGACGATCGTCGCCGACGGGGTGACGCTGCGGATCAACGCGCCCGGTGGCGCGCTCGCCGACCCGGGAACGCCGTGCTCGAACGGCACGACGGACGAGGCGGGCGAGTGCGTCAAGCGCCCGCCCTCGAACGTGGTCGCGCCGCAGGTGACCGGCACGGCGCGCGCCGGCGAGACGCTGGCGTACGAGCGCGGGACGTGGGCCGACGTCGACGGGGTGACGTGGAGCGTGCGGTGGCAGCGCTGCTCCGCGGGCGGCGGCGCGTGCACGAACATCCCCGGCGCCACCGGCGAGACGCTCGCGATCGGCTCCGACCTCGCGGGCGCCACGGTGCGGGTGCTCGTCACCGCGGCGACCGACGGCGGCGAGACCGCGATCCCGTCGCCGGCCAGCGCCCAGATCACGCTCGGCGACGGGACGATGCCGAGCCCGGGTGGCGCGGGCGGGGCGGGCGGCGTGCGCGACGCCCCGGTGCGCTCCGAGGGCGGCGGGGGCGGCGGCGGGGGCGGCGGCGGGGGCGGCGGCCCGCTCAGCCCGGACCAGGTCCGGCGCCTGCCCGTGCCGCCGGCGTCGACGCAGTCGGTGTCGGTGGCGGCCCTGAACGGCGTGAACGCGGGCCCGGGCGTGCGGCTGCGCGTGCTCGGGAGCGGGTCCGCGCGGGTCGCGTTCGGCGAGCGGCGGGAGCTCGCGGGGGTGCTCGAGAACGCGGCCGGCGAGCCGATCGGCGACGCGCAGATCGACGTGATCGTGCACCGGTACGTGCGCGGCGCCGAGGGCGAGATCGCCGGGTCGGTGCGCACGGACGGCGCCGGCCGCTTCCGGTTCGTGCTGGCGCCGGGACCGTCGCGGATCGTCACGTTCGGGTACCGCGTGCGGCTCAGCGACCGCGGCTACGACCGGATCGCCTCGACCACGGTCGAGGTCACCGCGCCGGTGTCGCTGGCGGCGAGCCGGTCGTACGTCCGCAACGGCGAGACCGTGCGGTTCCGGGGCGTCGTGGCGGGTGCGCCGCCGGGGTCGCAAAAGGCGGGCCGGCTGGAGGTGCGCGTCGGGCGGACGTGGCGGCTGGTCCGCGCCGTCCGGCTGGACGCGCGCGGCCGGTTCGCGACGCGCTACCGGTTCGAGCGCACCAGGCGCACCCAGCGCTACGCGTTCCGCCTGCGGGTGCCGCGCGACGCGTCGTGGCCGTTCGCCGACAGCGCGTCGGCGCCGGTGACCGTCACCGTGCTGGGGAGGCCGTCATGAGGCGCGCGCTCGCGCTCTTCGCCGCCGCGCTCGCCGGGGCCCTCGCTGCGCCGGCGGCCACGCTCGCCGACGGCGCCGGCTCGCCCCAGGCGATCGCGGCCCGCGCCGAGTTCCTGTCCTCCACGCCCGCGCCGCCCGGCGGCGCGGGCGCGGTGTGCGTCATCGACAGCGGCGTCGACACGAACACCGACCTGGGCCCCGCGCTCGTCGAGCGCGGCTCCGTCCTCGGCGCCCCGTTCGACGACCTCGGCGCCACGAGCGACACCGGGGTGGCGCTGTCGAAGCACGGCACCTATGTCGCGGGCGTCATCGCCAGCCAGGTGGACGGCGTGGGCGCGTCGGGGATCTGGCCGGCGTCGAAGGTGGTGAGCAATCGTGTCTTCGCCGGGGGACGAGGCACCGCGCTGGACTACGTCCAGGCGATCGCCTGGTGCCAAGCACCCGCACGGCAGACGAAGGTCATCAATGTCTCGATTGCCGGCCTGACGATGACTGCGATCGAGATGAACCAGCTCCGTGCACGCATCAGGCAGGCGCGAACGGCGGGGATCAACGTCGTGGCAGCAGCTGGCAACAGCGGCATCTATGACCTTGCCTTTCCCGCCGCGTTTCCGGATGTTCTTTCTGTCGGGGCCACAGACGGCGGCGGTTTTCTCGCTCCATTCTCGAACCGTGGTCCGGAGCTCGACATCGCCACATTCGGAACCGAGGTCTGCCTCACAACGGCATCCGGCCACGGAATCGCCATCGGAACAGGCACGTCCTATGCAACCCCGATCGTTTCCGCGGCCCTCAACGCCCTTAGGTCCTACAAGCCCGACCTGACTCCCGAGGCTGCCGAGCAGGCGCTGATCTCCTCGGCCCGGATCGTCAACGGCGTGCGCGTGCTTGACGTCGCACAGACGTTCATCGACCAGGGGCTCGGGGCCCTCGTCGCCGCTGGCGCGGGAGATCCCGCTCCCTGCGAAGTCGTTGTCAGGTCATCGAGCACCGGGACCGGTGGAGCCGGAGGTGCCGCGAGCGTCCGCGACGAGCCCGGCGCCGAGGCCGGAACCGAGCCCGAAGTCGTGGTGGCACCGGCCGAACCGGTCGCTGCACCGATGGTCTCGGTGCCGTTGCCCACCGAGGAGTCGACACCCGCGGGCAGCCCCGAGCGACCGACGCTCAGGCGGATCACCTTCCGTCGCGGCCGCCTGCGAGTCGCCATCTCGGGGCGTCTCGCGGGCGATGTCGTCACGTTCACGGTCGATCGGCGCCGTTTCGTGCGCAGCTCGAGTCGTCTCGATGTTCGGGTCGGACGCTGGCGCACCGTGACCGTCCGCCTCCGGCGACCCGGTGCGGGCACGTCGCCCCCTCTGGTGATCCGGCGCGCCCGCGAGTTCTCCTGACCCGTCGTCCAACAGACGGCTATGTAGTCAAAGAGCCTCGATCGATAGTCGATAGCCTCGCGTTCGCAGATGCCGCGGAGCGCGCTGATCCTTCTCGTCCTGGCGGCGAGCCTCGCCTGGGGCCACACCGCTCACGCGGGCACCTATGACGTGCGCTCATGCGGCGACGCCGGTGGTGCCGGCGCAGACGACGCATGGGTCTACGAGACCACGAACTCGGCGGCCTACACGCAGGTCGGCCCGGTGTGCCCGCCGGCGCCAGCAGACCGACCGTCCGACGGCGAGCACCCGGAGGCGTCGACGATCACGGGCCTCGCAGCATGGACGACGCTCGACCTCGACGACGACTACTGGCCGCGCAACGGCGAGTACATGCAGTACTCGCTCACGGCTCCCACCGGCACTTCGATCAGCGCGATCACGATCACCCGCAGCATGGGCAAGGACGACGACCAGTACGAGGTCTACGGGCGCAAGGACGGGCTTCTGATCAGCCCGAACGAGACATGCTCGATAGCCGGCGGGTACGCGACGTGTGACACCGGCGGCGGCGCCTACACCGGGACCATCGTCGAGCCTCGAGTTCGAACCCCGGTCACGTACACGGGGCTCAACGCGAGCAAGCTTGCCTGGGGCGTCGAATGCCCAGGATCCGGCTGTGGAACGGGCGCAGTCTGGCTCCACTCGGCCTGGGTCGCCATCTACGCGTCGACGACGACGATCAGCGATCCGACGCCGCCATCGGCGGCGGGGCTGTCCATCGCCGGCAGCGGGTGGCGGCGCGGGACGATCAGCGCGACGGGGTCGGGGACCGACAGCACGGGCATCCGGGCGTTCCGGTGGTACGTGGATGGGGCGGCGTTCGGCTCCGAGATCGCGCGGTCAGGGGCGTGTGACTACACGCGCGTGGCGCCGTGCACGAATCCCACGACGGAGAGCGTCGCGCTGAACACCAGCGGGCTCGGCGACGGCGATCACGACGTCGAGCTCGCGGTGATCGATGCGGGCGGCAACGAGCGCCGCAGCGATCCGGTCGCCGTCAAGGTCGACAACACGCCGCCGGCGGCGCCGTCGGGGCTGTCGGTGACCGGCGGCGGCAGCTCGCCCACGTTCCAGCTCGCCTGGACCGATCCGCCCGCGGGATCGGGGGCGCCGCTCGAGTCGATCCGGTGGCGGGCGTGCGCGGGCGGCGGCGGCCCGTGCGCCTCGGGCAGCACGCCGCCGACGGGCGGGGCGCAGACGCTCGGCGGGCTGACGCTGCCCGCCGGCGGCACGTACGACGTCGCGGTGTGGGCGGTCGACGCGGCCGGCAACGGCAGCGCGGCCACCGGCGCGACCGCAACGATCTCCTACTCGGCGCCCTCCTCCGGCGGAGGAGGCGGGGGCGGCTCGGGCGGCGGCGGTGGAAGCGCCGGCGCCTCGGGCGGCGGCGCCACAGACGGCGGGAGCGGGGGCACCTGGCGAGGGAACGACGGGGGTGGCGGCGGCGCAGGGGTTGTGCCGTCCGCCCCCGTCGCCCCCGACACGGGCACGCGCGACGAGCCCCCGGCGGCCCGCACCCCCATCGCCGTCACCACCGCGACGATCTCGCCGCGGACGGGTCGGCTGCTCGTGCGCGGCCGCGTCGGCCGCCGCGCGACCGGGCGCGTCGTGATCGTCTACCGCGTCCGCATCGCCGGCCGGACGCGCACGCGCCGCACGACCGCACGCGTGGTCCGCGGCCGCTTCACCGCCCGCCTCGCCATCCCGCGGAGCTGGCGCTCAGCGGACGGCCGCGTCGAGGTCCGCTTCGCCGGCGCCCGCGGCGTGGCGCCCGGGCGCGCCACGGCGCCGGTCGACCGCTGACACCCCTGGGGGTGGGAGCCCTCATCCGCGTATAGCGACGACGAGGGCTCCCACGTAGGCGCGGGCGCGCTCGCTCGTCCGGCCCGGAAGCCCGGAAGGCGCCGCACGGCGCCGAGAGACGAACCGCGGGGCGCCGCCCTTGGCGACGCCCCACGCCCCGCGACCCGCGACCCACTCCCCCGAGTGCTTGGCGTCCCGCCCGGCTCCAGATCCCCCTGGCCGCGAAGTTCTCCGGTGCAAGCGCTCCGCCGGTTGACCCTGGATCCGGCTCTCTGGCTTACCTTCGCGGCCTGTCGGTATCGAGCTCTGGGCGGGACGCCACCTCTCCTCCTCCAGGCAGGTGGTGTCATATCGCACTTGGGCGCGACGTGGCAAACCGGAACCGTTCGAACGTCAGTCCACGAACCGGCGCCAGCGGGATCGGCGCCGGTTGACGTCGAGCGGCGGGGCGGCGGGCGGGCCGTCCTCGCGCAGCGCGCGCACATACGCCCAGACGATCGCGACGGGCACGCCGAAGACGAACAGCGCGGCCAGGATCCACAGCAGGACGCGCCCCACGTAGTCGGGGCGGAACACCGTCATGCGATCGATCGTCAGCGCCAGGCGCTCGGTCATCGCATGCCAGCGCGGCTCGTGGAACTGGAACCAGACGCTCTTGAAGGTGTTCTCGCCGTCGATGATCGCCGTCGAGCGCGAGCGGGCCCGGTCGTCGGCCGCGTACAGGCCGATCAGCGGCTCGCCGCGGCTGCGGATGCACACCTCGACGGGCACGTCGACCAGCGGCGCGGGGATCGCGGCCTCGGCGGCCTGGCCGTCGAGCAGCCCCGGCGGGATCGTCGCCGTGAAGTCGTAGCCGCCGCCGCGGAGCCTGACGCGCAGTTCCGGCGTGGGGCCGAACGGCGTGGAGACGCGGAAGCTGATGCGCTCCGAGTGCGCCTCGGCGACGACGTCGGTGAAGCACACCGGATGACCGCGCTGCAACGGCACCGTGTCGGTCTTCGTGATCGAGGCCGGCGACGGGATCGCGGCGGGCGTCGGGCGCTGCTCGGAGACGAACGGGCGCACCACGAACAGAAACCCGAGCACGAGCACGATCGCGGCCCCGGCGATCGCCGCCCTACGCATAGAAGCGCTCCACGACGAGGCCGAACGCGCTGAGCTGCAGCAGGAACATCGCGCCGAGCAGCCCGCCCGCGGTGAACGCGCGCACCCGCCCGGGCAGGCCGGCGATCGCGGCCGCCACGGCGAGGCCGAACAGCGGGATGAGCATCAGGAGGTAGCGGCCGGTGATGACCGGGTCGGCCGGGTTGACCAGCAGCGCGCGGAACGCGGCCGCGTGCAGCGCCAGCACCGACAGCACGAACGCGACGAGCAGCACCGCCACGACGTCGCGCCGCTCCCACAGCGTGCGGCGATGGCGCCACGCCGACACGGCGAGCAGGGCCAGGCCCAGCCACACCGCGATGCGGATCGCGTCGAGCAGGTCGCGCGGGAACGCGACCTCGAACTGCACGAACGTGCCGAAGAAGCGGTTGAGGTACACGTTCTCGACGTCCCAGCTCACGCCGATCGGCTCGCTCATCCCCGGCAGCGGCGGCAGGTAGAACTGCCACAGGTACGACCAGAACCCGGCCAGCTCGCCGAGGTCGAAACGGGTCGCGTACGCGCCCAGGACGACGAGGACGACGAGCGCGCCGACCGCCCAGGGCACCACGGCGGGGATGCGCGCCAGCACGCCCGGCCGCGGCGACCCGCGCGAGCGCCACCAGCCCAGGCCGATCGCGAACAGCGCGGGCGCCACGAGGCCCAGCGCGCGGCCCTGCGTGAAGCAGGCCGCGGCGACCACCGCCAGCAGGCCGGCCACCAGCCGCCACGACGGCCCCCGTTTGACGACGAGCGTCATCAGATACAGCGCGCCCGCCGCCAGCGTCAGCAGCAGCACGTCGGGCGTCACGCGCGTGGAGACGTCGAGCAGGACCGGATGCAGCGCCACCGCCGCGGCGGCGAGCGTCTGCAGCTCGCGCCGGCGGCCGAACAGCTCCCCGGCCAGCAGCCACGTCAGCACGACCGCGACGAGCAGCAGCGCGACGTTGTACAGCCGCAGCGCGTACAGGCGGTCGAAGATCGTGCCGCCGGCGATCTCGTACGGGACGACCGCGGTCAGGTAGTAGAGCGGCGGGTTGTCGAACACGCGCGAGCCGGACCCGTCGCGCCGGTGCTCCTCGGTGAGCTTCGCGTTCTCGCGCTCCCAGATGCGCTCGTCCTCGTGCGTCCACAGCGGGCGCGCCGCCTGGTTGCCGCGCAACGGCTCCAGCCCGGCCCACACCCACGCGACGTACTGCTCGGTCGACACCGACGGCGGGAACGACGGCTCCAGCCAGCCGAGGTCCGGGTTGCGCCACGGCATGACGCCCGCGTCGGCGATCTTCTGGACGTAGCTGACGTGCGCGCTCTCGTCGGCGCCCTGCATCGCGGGCACCGCGAACGTCCACGCCAGCCCCTGCACCAGCAGCACGCCGAGCACGGCGAGCAGGGGCAGCGGGATGCGACGGGGGCGGCGCACCGCGCGGTTGAGGCTCGGCGGCTACCCGCGGTCGTCGCCGGAGCCCAGCGAGCGCTGGCCGCGCCCGAGCTCCCCGGCGGTCGGGCGCCACAGGCTCGGGTAGACCTCGACCACATGGCGGCCGGTGTCGACGAGACCGCCGATGGCGACGAGCACGGCGCCGACGGCGCCCGCGTAGACCCCGATCTGGGAGGACACCTCGGCGTCGACGAGATCCGGCGGGTCGATGATGCGGCGCAGGATCAGCACGAACAGCAGCAGCCCGAGAAGGGTGCGCGCGATGAGGATCGGCCGCGTCTGGACCGGGATCGCCGAGGCGAGCGTCAGGATGCCGCCGGCGAGGATGACGAAGCGCAGGTTCGTGAACGTCTGCCAGCCGGTCGTGTCGTCCACGACTCCGTTGCTGCGCGTGACCTCGTACCAGGTCATGAACAGGGCGAGCACGACGATCACTGCGCCGATTGCGCTCAGCGCCCGTCCGACGTTGGGCTTCAGCAGCGGCATGAAGGTCTCCGAGGGTAGCGTCAGGGTCGGAACACGAGCCGGTACACGGCCTGCTCCACGGCGGGTGGAACGGGCCGGGGCCCCCAGAAGTAGCGGTATATCGCCCGTTCGACGACGCCCGCCTGGCTGGCGCGCGCCAGCTCCCGCCGCCGCGCGTAGAGCGCGGCGTGCTTGGCGCGCAGCATCCCGTACAGGCGCCGGTACTCGCGGCGGGCGCCGAACACCATCGTGTCGCCGTGGCGGCGGTAGAGGAAGACCACCTCGTCGACCTTGGCGCCCCGCCACCCGCGCTCGAGCGCGCCGAGCCAGAAGTCCCAGTCCTCGTAGCCGGTGCGGAACGCGGGGTCGTAGCCGCCCACGTCCTCCCACAGCGCCCGGCGCGTCAGGCCGACCGCGCCGATGATGTGGCGGTACAGGAGCCGGTAGGCGTCCAGCGGCGGGAACCGCAGCTCGCCCGACCAGGCGCCGAAGAAACGCGCGATCCCGTAGGTGAACCCGAGCCCGGGGTCGGCGTCCAGCGGCGCCCGCAGCGCGCGCAGGGCGCCGGGGACCATCACGTCGTCGGCGTCGAGCGCGATGACGAGCGGCGTCTGCGCGAGGCGGTAGCCGGTGTTGCGCGCGGCCGAGAGCCCCTGGTTGTCCTGGCGGACGACCTCGGCGCCGGCGGGCAGCGCGGCGAGCGCCTCGAGCGTGCCCGGATCGGTCGAGCCGTCGTCGACGACGACGATCCGCGGCGGGCCGCCCTCCTGGGCCAGGAGCGACGCGACGGCCTCGCGGACGTGGGCGCCCGCGTCGTGGCACGGGACCACCGCCGTGATGTCCTGGTTGGCGCTCAAGGCGGGCGTACCCTAGGGGACCGTGCCTCCCAGGCGGATCCTGCTCGTCGCTCAGCTCGCCCCACCGTCGCCGCTGTCGGCGGCGCGCCGGACCGCCGGGTTCGCCAAGCACCTCGGCCGCCGCGGCCACGACGTCACCGTGCTGTGCTCCAACCTCAGCGGCGGCGGCCCGGTCGAGGGCGCGCGGCGCGTCGTGCGCACCCGCGACCTGATGACGAGCCGGTTCAACTGGCGCAAGGGCCAGTTCGCGGCGCTGCAGGGCACCGCGCAGGGCTCCGCGCCGATGCCGTCCAAGTTCGAGGAGTGGGTGATCCCGGACCTGGCGATCCTCAGCTGGGTGCCGTTCGCGCTGCCGCGCGCGCTCGCGCTGCATCGGCGACAGCCGTTCGACGTCGTGTGGACGAGCGGTCCGCCCCCGACCACGTACCTGATCGGCCTGGCGCTCAAGCGGCTCCACGGCGTCCCGTGGGTCGCCGACCTGCGCGACGGCTGGCGGTTCGAGCGCACCCGCACCGACTTCCCGCTCGCCGCGATGCGCGCCGCCGACGCCTGGCTGGAGCGCACGCTGCTGGGCGCCGCCGACCGGCTCACGACGATCAGCCGCCCGATGGCCGACGACGCCCGCACGCGCCTGGGCCAGCGCGAGGCGCACACGCTCTCCAACGGCTTCGACCTCGAGGAGCTCGCGGTCGTCGCCGGCGGCGACGGCATCCCCGACGGGGTCCTCAACCCCGAGCGCCACTCGCTGCTCTACACCGGCCGCATCGGCTACGTCGGCCGGTCGCCGGAGCCGATCCTGGCCGGCGTGCGCGCGCTCAAGCGCCGCGACCCCGAGGCCGCCGCGCGGCTGGAGGTGGTGTTCGCCGGGCCGCTGCGCGACGGCGAGCGCGCGCAGATCGAGGCGCCCGACCTCGCCGGCACCGTCCGGGCGGTCGGCGCCTTCGACCGCGAGACGACCATGCGCCTGCAGCGGCGGGCAGGCACGCTGCTGCTGCTCACCACCGGCATCCGCGGCGAGACCGGCCAGAAGCTCTACGAGTACCTCGCCGCCGACCGGCCGATCCTCGTGGTCGGCGACCAGACGGAGGCGGCGCGGGTGGTCACCGACGGCCAGGCCGGGATCGCGGTGCCCCTCGAGGATCCGGAGGCGATCGCCGACGGGCTCGCCGACCTCGTCAACGGGCGCGTCCGCACCGCCGCGGACGGCATCGCCCGCAAGTTCGACTACGCCGCGCTCACCGACGAGCTCGAGTCCCACCTCGAGGCGGCGATCTCGGCCACCACGACGGTGCGGTAGCCCGGCGGGCGGTCCCCGCCGCGCAGCCGGCGCAGGACGCGGCGCGCCCACGGACGGTCGTCGCGCAGGCCGCGCTCGAGCACGCGCGCGGCCAGGCGGGTGGGCACGTACCAGGCGGCGCGCAGCTCGCGGCGCGCCAGGCGCACGTGCGCGTCGGGGCTGCCGCTCGGGAAGCTGCGCACCAGGCCCCAGGCGCGCAGCGGCACCTCCAGGTCGGCGGGGTAGGGCAGGCCGGCGCCGACGCGGGCGACGAGCCACCCCGGCGGGCGGCGCAGCGACTCCAGCAGGCGCCGGTCGGCCTCGATCGCGGCGGCCCCGGCGGGCGAGGACACGATCACGCGCCGCCGCGCGACCCGGCCGAGCTCGCGCAGCGCGACGCCGCGGCGGCCGGGCGGGAGCCGGTCGAGCAGGTCGATGGCGACGACGACGTCGAAGGCGCCCTCGGGGAACGGGAGCGCGCACACGTCGGCGACGACGCGGTGCGCGCGGGTACGCGGCGGGCGCACCCAGGCGCCGTCGTCATCGAACGCGCGGTCGACCGCGGTGACCTGCCAGCGGTCGTCGAGCAGGTCGGCGATCCCGAGGCTGCCGCTGCCCGCGTCCAGCAGCGTGCCGCCCTCGAGCTCGCGCACGAGCTCGAGCACCGGCTCGGCGGCCACGAGCTGCTCGAGCTGACGTGCGCCCACGAGCCGGCGCGCGGCGGTGGTCAGGTAGGCACGCAGAGCCGGCACAGGCCGGCTTTTCTACCATCCCGACCCTTGATGCCGCGCCTCCTCCCAGCCGCGCTGGCGGCCGCCGCGGTCCTGCTCGTCGCCTGCGGCGACGACACGTCGACCACGCCGGTCGAGGGCCAGACCACCCCGCCGACGGCCGTCACGGCGCCCGGCACGACGCCGACCACGACCCAGGCGAGCACGCCCAAGAAGGTCGACGCGGCCGCCCAGGCGGCCATTCTGGAGCCCTGCGTGGGCGGCAAGCCGGCCGAGACGTTCGAGTGGTTCCAGCCGACCGTCGACTACGCGGTGAGCATGGGCGGCACCGGGTTCACGGTGACGCTGAAGGGCAAGCCGGTGACGCTGATCGTCTTCCCGTACGCGGAGGCCGCCCAGTACGGCTTCGAGGACATCCAGGAGCGCCTCATCCAGCTCCAGCAGAAGCGCCCGACCGACTACGCGCAGGTCGCCGCGACCGCCGCCCAGCCGGTCGGCAACGTCCTCGAGATCGCGACGCAGGGCGTGCTGGACCCCGAGGTCGAGGCGAAGGTCCAGGACTGCATCCGGCAGGCGACGACGCCTACTTGAGGATGAGCCCGCAGCGCGCCTCGTCGTGCGGCTGCTCGTTGGGGTTGGGGAACAGCAGCGGGGTGCGCCCGACGCGCTCGCACAGCTCGGCGAACGCGGTGTTGTCGGTGGAGTCGTCGGCGATCAGCGCGCCGCCCTCGGCGAGCTTCGGCCAGGCCAGCGCGAACTCGCCGCGCATCGTCTCGTACGTGTGGTCGGAGTCGTGCAGGAACACGTCGAGGCGGTCGATCCCGTCGAGCACCCCGGGCAGGACGTCGAGCGACGCGCCCAGGTGCAGCTCCCAGCGGTCGCGCAGCGCGTCGGGCACCAGCCAGCCGGGCTCGCGGCCGGGCGGCAGCGTGCCGGTGTAGCCGTCCACGTTGGCGGGGCCGGTCTCCGCGTAGGACGGCAGGTCGATCGAGATGAGCCGGCCGTGGCCGTTGACGCGCATCGCCTCGAGCACGAACGCGCTCGTCATGCCGTGCAGCACGCCGGTCTCGACGAACACCGCCGGGCGCAGCGCCCGCACCAGGCAGTACACCCAGACGCGGTACAGGCGCAGCTGCCAGATCGAGTCGAAGCGCTTCGTCTCGAACGTGGGCTCGCCGGCCACGATCTCCTCGAACTGACGGGGCAGCGGCGAGCCGTGCAGCTCGCCCAGGTAGGGGAGCAGGTCCCGCCCGCCGAGGACCGAGCTGAGCCGGCCCAGGAAGTACGATCCCTGTTCGATTCCGGTCACGTTCACGGCTGGGGAAGGTAGGCCCTGGCGCCCCGGCGCGACTTCCCACCGTCCGGCTCGTTCGGATCACCACACGTATGTGCGGCATCGCCGGAGCCATCAACCTGCGCGGAGAGCCCGTGCCCGACCTCGCTCGTCGCCTCGACGTGATGGGCGAGCTGATCGCGCATCGCGGCCCCGACGACCACGGCACGTGGAGCCACCCGCACGGCCACGTCGGCTTCGCGCACCGGCGCCTGTCGATCTTCGACCCGTCCCCGGCCGGACACCAGCCGATGGCGGGGCCGGGCGGCCGCGTGACGACGTTCAACGGCGAGATCTACAACTGGCCGGAGCTGCGCGAGGAGCTCGGCGGCGACTGGCGCACGCGGACCGACACCGAGGTGCTGCTGCGCGCCCACGAGCGCTGGGGGGCGAACGCCGTCGACCGGCTGCGCGGCATGTTCGCCTACGCGCTGTGGGACGAGCCCGCGGGCGAGCTGCTGCTGATCCGCGACCGCTTCGGCGTCAAGCCGCTCTACTACGCGCAGGTCGGCGACGTCCTGTACTTCGCGTCCGAGGCCAAGGCGCTGCTGCCGTTCCTGCCGGCGATCGAGACCGACCCGGAGGGGCTGAAGGACTACCTCGCGTTCCAGTTCTGCCTGGCCGGCAAGACGCTGTTCCGCGGCGTGCGCGAGCTGCTGCCCGGCCACCGGCTCGTCGTGCGCGGCGGCGTCGCGCGGCCCGAGCGCTACTGGGAGGTCTACTACGACCTCGACTGGCAGCACCGCGAGGCGTGGTTCGAGGAGCGCATCGAGGCGCTGCTGCACGACAGCGTGCGGATGCACCTGCGCTCCGACGTGCCGGTCGGCGCGTACGTGTCGGGCGGCCTGGACTCCAGCGCGGTCGCCGGGCTGGCCTCCGTCTACGCGGGCGGCCCGATGAAGGGCTTCACCGGCCGCTTCACCGAGGGGCCCGAGTACGACGAGTCCGGCTACGCGCGGCTGGTCGCCCAGGAGCGCGGCCTGGACCTGACCGTGATCGACATCGGCGTCGACGACTTCATGCGCGAGATCGGCCGGGTCATCTACCACCTCGACTTCCCGGTCGCCGGCCCCGGCTCGTTCCCGCAGTTCATGGTGTCGGAGGCGGCCGCCCGCGACGTGAAGGTGATCCTCGGCGGCCAGGGCGGCGACGAGGTCTTCGGCGGCTACACGCGCTACCTGATCGCCTACTTCGAGCAGTGCATCAAGGCCGCGATCGAGGGCACGATGCACAACGGCAACTTCGTCGTCACCTACGAGTCGATCATCCCCCAGCTCGCGTCGCTGCGGAACTACAAGCCGATGCTGCAGCAGTTCTGGCGCGAGGGGCTGTTCGGCGAGCTCGACGAGCGCTACTTCCGCCTCATCAACCGCGCCCCCGACGTCGAGCGGCTCGTCGACGTCCGCGCGCTCGGCGACTACGACCCGTTCCACGCCTTCTCGGAGGTCTTCAACGGGCGCAACGTCGGCCACGAGTCCTACTTCGACAAGATGACGCACTTCGACTTCAAGACGCTGCTGCCCGCGCTGCTGCAGGTCGAGGACCGCGTCTCGATGGCGCACGGGCTCGAGTCGCGCGTGCCGCTGCTCGACCACCCGCTCGTCGAGCTGGCGGCGACGATCCCCGCCGACGTGAAGTTCCCCGGCGGCCGGCTCAAGCACGTCTTCGCCCGGGCCACCCGCGCCTGCGTGCCCGAGGCGATCGCCCAGCGCCAGGACAAGATGGGCTTCCCGGTCCCGCTCGTCGAGTGGGCGCGCGGGCCGGCCCGCGACCACCTGCGCGACGCGTTCGCGACCGACCGCGACCTCTACGACCGCCGCGCCGTCCTCGACGCGCTCGACGGCGAGGCGAAGTTCGGGCGCACGTTCTGGGGGCTGCTCAGCCTCGAGCTGTGGCAGCAGCGCTTCCACGACCGCGAGCACGAGTTCCGCTCGATGCTCGCCCCGACCACGGAGACGACCATCACATGAAGATCCTGATCACGGGCGGGGGCGGCTTCATCGGCTCGCACCTGGCCGACCGCCTCCTGGCCGACGGCCACGAGGTCTGCACCGTCGACACCTACGCCACGAGCCGCCGCGACAACCTCACGCCGCAGGACCGCCTGACGATCGTCGAGGGCTCGATCGCCGACGAGGCGTTCTTCGACGGGGTGATGGACGAGTTCCGCCCCGACGCGGTCGCGCACGCCGCCGCCTCCTACAAGGACCCCGACGCGTGGGCCGAGGACGCGCGCACGAACGCGCTCGGCACCGCGATCGTCGTGAAGGCCGCCGAGCGGCTCGGCGTCCGGCGCTTCGTCTACTTCCAGACCGCGCTCTGCTACGGCGTCAAGCCGGAGGAGCAGCCGATCACGCTCGGCCACCCGCTGCGCCCGTACGAGTCGAGCTACGCGATCTCGAAGACCGCCGGCGAGAACTACGTCCGCCTGTCGTCGCTGGACTGGGTGAGCTTCCGCCTGGCCAACGTCTACGGCCCGCGCAACCTGTCGGGCCCGCTGCCGACGTTCTTCAGCCGCCTCACGCAGGGCAAGCCGTGCTTCGTCACCGACACGCGGCGTGACTTCCTGTTCGTCTCCGACCTCGTCGACGTCGTCGTGCCGGCGCTGGTCGACGGCGTCGGGTCGGGCGCCTACCACGTGTCGTCGGGCTCCGACGTGGCGATCAAGGACCTGTTCGACGCGGTGACGAAGGCGCTGGGCCTGGGCGACATCGACGTCGAGATCCGCCCGCGCGCCGCCGACGACGCCGAGTCGATCCTGCTGGACCCGTCGCGCACGAACGCCGACTTCTCCTGGAAGACGAGCGTCGCGCTCGAGGACGGGGTGGCGCAGGCGATCGCCTGGTACCAGGAGCACGGGATCGAGCAGACGTACACGCACCTCAAGGAAGAGCAGCTGCGGGTGCGCTCCTGATGGCCAAGGTGCTGGTCGCCGGCGGCGCCGGCTTCGTCGGATCCAACCTCGTCGCGGCGCTGCTCGAGCGCGGCGACGAGGTGCTCGTCGTCGACAACCTCCTCAGCTCCGAGCGCGAGAACGTGCCCGCGGGCGCGACGTTCATCGAGGCCTCGATCAACGACGACGAGGTGCTGGCCTCGCTGCCCGAGGACCTCGACCTCGCGTTCAACCTCGTCACCTACCACGGCAACCAGTCCTCGATGGCCGACCCGCTGGCCGACCACGAGCACAACCTGCTGACGTCGCTGAAGCTGTTCATGCGCCTGTCGCGGATCGAGTCGCTGCGCAAGGTCGTCTACGCGGGCGCCGGGTGCACCGTCGCCGAGAAGACGTTCGAGGCGGCCAGCGCCACGCAGGAGGACGCGCCGGTGTCGCTGTACCTCGACTCGCCCTACCAGATCAGCAAGGTGGTCGGCGAGCTGTACGGCAACTACTTCTGGATGCGCGAGGGCCTGCCGATCGTCAAGGCCCGCTTCCAGAACGTGTACGGGCCGGGCGAGGTGCTCGGCGCGGGGCGCTGGCGCGGCACCGTCAACACGGTGTGGCGCAACGTGACGCCGACGTTCGTGTGGAAGGCGCTGCACGACGAGGCGCTGCCGCTGGACAACGGCGGGATCGCCACGCGCGACTTCATCTACGTGCAGGACATGGCCCGCGGCCTGATCGCCTGCGCCGAGAAGGGCGAGCCCGGCGGCGTCTACAACCTCGCCTCCGGGGTGGAGACGTCGATCCGCGAGCTGGCCGAGACGATCGTCGAGCTGTGCGGGTCGGGCCGCGTGGAGGTGGCGCCGGCGCGCGACTGGGACCGCTCGGGCAAGCGCTTCGGCGCGACCGAGAAGTCCGAGCGCGAGCTGGGCTTCCGGGCCGAGGTGCCGCTGCGCGAGGGCCTGGAGCGCCAGATCGCCTGGACGCGCGAGAACGAGGCGTTCATCGCCGCGTGCATCGAGAAGCACGCGGCGCGGATGGCCGCGGCGGTCTAGTGGCCGAGACGCGCGTCATCGTCCCGCCGCGCGGCTGGCAGGCGCCGAACCTGCGCGAGCTGTGGGAGTACCGCGACCTCGCCTTCTTCCTCGTCAAGCGCGACGTCTCGATCCGCTACCGCCAGACGCTGATCGGGACCGTGTGGGCGATCCTGCAGCCGCTGCTGCTGGCGGTCGTCTTCAGCGTCTTCCTGGGCCACTACGCGCAGGTGCCGTCCGGGGCGGGCGTGCCCTACCCGGTGTTCGCGCTGGCCGGCATGGTGATGTGGCTGTACTTCAGCCAGGCGATGCAGTTCGCGTCGGACTCGACGGTCGCCTCGCGCGAGCTGATCGGCAAGGTCTGGTTCCCGCGGATGATCATCCCGATCGCCGCGGTGCTGCCGCCGGCGATCGACTTCCTGCCGGCGTTCGCGATCGCGATGATCGTGCAGCTCGCCTACGGGGTCGTGCCGCCGGTCCAGATCCTGCTGGTGCCGCTGCTGGCGGTGCTGACGCTGGCCGTCGCGCTGGGCATCGGGCTGTGGCTGAGCGCGCTGAACGTGCGCTACCGCGACATCCGCCTGGCCGTGCCGTTCCTGATCCTCGTCGGCCTGTTCGTGACGCCGATCGTCTACCCGTTCGACGTCGTACCCGACGCGGCGCAGCCGATCTACGCGCTGAACCCGATGGTGGGCGTGCTGGAGACCTACCGGTGGATGCTCTTCCCCGACGCCGACTGGCCGGGCGCGCTGCTGGCGATCCCGCTGGCGAGCGCGGCCGTGCTGCTGGTGACCGGGGCCTGGTACTTCACGCGAGCGGAGCGGGACTTCGCCGATGTCATCTGACGCGCTCGCCATTCGGGTCGCGGGGTTGGGCAAGCGCTACCGGTTGGGGGGCGCGCAGACCGACCTGCTCAGCGAGCGCATCGGCCGCCGCGCGCCGAAGGGGCGCGACTTCTGGGCGCTGCGCGGCGTCGACCTGAGCATCGCCCCCGGCGAGGTCGTCGGGCTCGTGGGCCGCAACGGGGCCGGCAAGTCGACGCTGCTGAAGTGCCTGTCGCGCATCACCCCGCCGACCGAGGGGCGCATCGAGCTGACCGGCCGCGTCGGGACGCTGCTGGAGGTCGGCACCGGCTTCCACCCCGAGCTGAGCGGCCGCGAGAACGTGTACCTGAGCGGCACGATCCTCGGCATGCGCCGCGCCGAGGTGGCGGCGCGTTTCGACGAGATCGTCGCGTTCTCGGGCATCGAGCAGTTCCTGGAGACGCCGGTCAAGCGCTACTCGAGCGGCATGTACGTGCGCCTGGCGTTCGCGGTCGCCGCGCACCTCGACACCGACATCCTGCTCGTCGACGAGGTGCTCGCCGTCGGCGACGCCGAGTTCCAGCGCAAGTGCTTCGGGAAGATGGACGACGTCGCCCGCGGCGGGCGGACGGTCGTGTTCGTCTCCCACCAACTCAGCGCGGTGCAGCGGCTGTGCACGCGCTCCTACTGGATCGACGGCGGCCGCGTGCGGGCCGAGGGCCCCACGAACGAGGTCGTCGCCCAGTACCTCCACCACGCGGGCGCGACGCAGGAGGGCGGCGTCGCGACGATCGGGCCCGACGTCCCGCGCTCGACGACCGGCGCGGTGACGCTCGAGCGCGTCGCGCTGCTCGACGACGATGACCGCCCGACCGACCGCATCCGCCTGGGCCAGCCGTTCACGGTCGCGATGACGTTCCGGGTGAGCGAGACCGTCGAGGACGGCGTCATCGAGCTCGGCCTCTCCAGCGCCGACGGCACCCGCGTGGCGACCGTGCAGAACGTCGACGGCGACCGCCCCCTGCTGTCGCTGACCCCGGGCCGCCACGAGATCCGCGCCCGCATCGACGCGACGCTGCTGCCGGGCGAGTTCACGCTCGACGTCGGCATGCACCGGCTGATCGGCCTGACGCTCGACTTCGTGGAGCGGGCGCTGACGTTCACCGCGCTCAACGTCGCCTACGACGGCTCCGAGGACCGCTGGCCCTGGGTGGTCGTGCGCGGGGCGCTGCGCCCGCCGAGCGAGTGGTCCGTGCGCACCGCCGACGCGCCAGCCTGAGGCATCGTTCAAGGACGAGACAGCCCCGTCCGATATTCCCTCCTGCGGTCGCTGTGCCACACAGGGCCCGCCTGACCCTGATGGAGAGAGGAAAGGAAGGAGCTTCGTGTCACCGACGACCATCCGCCGCGCGCTCGCGGCGGTAGGCGCCGTCGCCGCCGCCCTGGCGCTCCCCGCCGGCGCCAGCGGCTTCGGCACGATCGACGGAAAGATGGGCCAGCACGCCGAGCACGAGAAGATCACGCGCGTGCTCTCCTGCCAGGCGGTGGGGGCGCCCAGCCAGTGCTTCCAGCCGCTGTCGATGGACATGCTGGCCGGGACGAAGGGCACGCTCGGCGGCGTCGGCATCCCCGACAGCCCGCTCGAGATCATCGGCCATCCCGAGGCCCACTGCGACGACGCCGACTACCTGCCCGGCAAGCCGTACGAGCCGTCGGCCGCCCAGCGCGCCGCGGCCGCGATCGCCGCCTGCGTCAACAACTTCGGCCGCAACCTGGACCTCGCGGTCCAGCAGGCCAACGGCATCCTCGACGGCGGCAACAAGCCGATCCCGAACCAGGCCGACGTCGCCGTCCCCACGTGCACGATGGGCACGGGCGCCGTCGGGCGCGCCAAGTGCAACACGCTCGAGTACCTCGGGCGCGCGCTGCACGCCGCCGAGGACTTCTGGTCGCACACGAACTGGGGCGACAGCGCCAACCCGGCCAAGCCGCAGATCCTGAAGCCGGCCGAGAAGGACGAGGACGGCAAGATCCTCGTCGAGGCGACGTACGACATCACGAACCCGCTGGGGCTCGGCCGCGCCGACCTCGTCCCCTACCTGCGCTACCCCGTGCCCACGTCCCTGCTGCCGACCGGCGCGCAGGAGCAGAGCCAGACGGCGCCGATCTCCGGGTGCGACGACAGCGCCCAGGACATCGTCAACTGGCTCGACGTGATCGGCACGGTCGTGACCGGCATCAGCATGGGCGACCTGAAGAACCTGTGCCCGAACCGGGTCGGCCACAGCATGCTGAACAAGGACAAGGGCGAGATCGACTGGCGCACCGGCCAGACCTCGAACCCGAGCACGCCCCGCGCCGTGATCGGCGACAACTTCCAGCGCGCCGTGACCGGGGCTCGCGCCCAGGCCAAGGCCGTCTGGGAGGACTTCGCCCGGGCGCTCGTGACCCGCTACGGGCCCGAGCGCGGCAACGCCCTGATCCGCGCGATCACGAACGACACGCCGTGGACGAGCTGCACCGTCGGCGGCAGCGGGAACTTCGCGCTGGCCGCCCCGCGCGGACCGGAGTCGTCGACGCGCAGCGTGACGACGACGATCTCCAACCGCACCGGCGAGACGCTGACCTGCGGCGACGCGATCCTCAACAGCGGGCAGTGGGCGAGCTTCCCGGCCGACACGATCCCGTCCGGCGGGTCGAGCTCGTTCCGTGTGGAGAGCAACATCACGCCCAAGGGCGGCGGCGGTCCCGAGGGCAGCGTGACGCTGGCGATCGGCCAGACCGGCTACGCCGTCCGCTACCGCTGGGACAACCCGATCATCGGCAGCAACGACATGGCGTGCGACGTCCTGCGCGGCGGCGGGGTCGACTCGTCCGCCCCGTACCGCTGCAACGTCCGCAACATCAAGGGCAACGACGCCACCCCGACGCTGGAGGTCACGAACCGATGAGCACGACGATCCGGCGGCTCGCCGCCATCGCGCTCGCGACCGTGTGCGCGGCCGGCGTGGCCGCGGCGCCCGCGAGCGCCGCGAAGGTCACCGCGACCGCGGGCGGCGTCCACGTGACCGGCTGCTCCCTGCGGCTCGTCGTGGAGCTCACGCTGTTCACCCGCGGGATGTCCTGCAAGCGGGCGCTGCACCACGCCAACCACGCGGCCAGCAGCGACCGCTGGTGCCCGCCCGGCTGGCGCACCAGGGCGCGCGTGAAGCTGTACGCCAAGGGCGCCAAGGAGCACCCGACGGTCACGCTCTGCCGCAAGGGCAAGCAGGCGTTCACGTACCACCTGACGACCGGCTGACGCCGGCCTCCCGCGGGCTCGGCCTCGCGCGCACCAGGCGCGCGAGGCCGGGCGGCGTCTACCCCAGGTAGGCGCTGACCATGGCGTGACCGTCCGCCTGCATCTCCGCGACGGTCTCCTCGAGCACGATCGCGCCGCTGGACAGCACGTAGATGCGATCGCACACGCGCGTGGCGAGGTCGAGCCGCTGCTCGACCAGCAGCAGGGACCGCCCGCGCTCGCGCAGGGCCAGGAGGGCGTCGGCGACGGCGTTCACCGCGATCGGCGCCAGCCCCTCGGACGGCTCGTCGAGCAGCAGCACGTCGGGATCGCTCATCAGCATCCGGCCGATCGCCACCATCTGCTGCTCGCCGCCGCTGAGCGCGCCCGCCGACCGTGAGCGGTAGCGCACGAGCGCGGGGAACAGCTCGTACACAGAGTCCAGGAGCTCGCGCACGCGCTCCGGCTCGCGCCGGAAGCGCAGGGCGCCGAGGATCAGGTTGTCCTCGACGGACTGCTCGGCGAACAGCCGCCGCCCCTGCGGGACGAGGCCGGCGTGGCCGCGGCCGATGACGTGCGCGGGGGCGCCGGACAGGTCGACCCCGTTGACCCGGACGCTGCCGCGCCGGTGGCGCAGCAGGCCCATGAGCCCGTACAGGAACGTGGTCTTGCCGGCCCCGTTGGGCCCGAGCAGCGCGACGGCCTCGCGCTGCTCGACGGCCAGCGACACGTCGCGCACGACGTCGTAGCGACCCCAGCCGGCGTGGAACTGCGAGACCTCGAGTGCGGCGGTCATTGGCCGAGGTACACCTCCCGGACGCGCGTGTCGTTGCGCACCTCCGCCGCCGGTCCGGTGGCGACGACCTGACCGGCGTTGAGCACGGTCACCTCGTCGCAGATGTCGAACACGAACCGGGGCTGGTGCTCGATGAGCAGGATGCTGACCCCCGCCTCCCGCAGGTCGGCGAGCAAGGTCTTGACCCGCTCGGTCTCGCCCGCCGACAGTCCGGCGAGCGGCTCGTCGAGCACGAGCGTGCTCGGCCCCGCGGCGCAGGCCCACGCGAGCTGGGTGAGTTGCTCCACGCCGTGCGGCGCGTCGCCGACGCGCACCGCCGACCACTCGACGACCCCGCTCAGGGCGAGCGCGTCGCGCGAGCGGTCCGCGATCCGCCGGCCGTCGCGGCGCGCGGTCGGCAGCAGCGGCCAGACGGGCGCCCGCAGGCCGATGCGCGGCGTGCGGCTGTAGAGCCCGACGGACACGTTGTCGCGACAGGAGAGGTCGTCGATGAGCACGGCCGTCTGGAACGTGCGCATCAGGCCGTGGCGCACGCGCGCCGGCGCGCGGTGGCGCTCCAGCCGCTGACCGTGCACCGCGATCGTGCCCGCGTGCGGCCGCAGGCGGCCGGCGATCAGGTCGACGAGCGTGCTCTTCCCGGAGCCGTTGGGACCGATCAGGCCGTGGACGGTGCCGGGCGCGACCGTGAAGTCGACCCCGTCGAGCGCGCGGACGCCCTCGCCGTAGCTGAAGACGATGTCGCGGCACTCGATCGCCGGCGCGTCGGTGCGGGGGGCGACGCTCTCGCGCATCCGGGCCAACATCCGCTGAGCCCCGCCGTCGTCGTGCCCGGCGGGCCGCTCGTCGCCGCCGAGCAGGCGCCGGACGCCGGCGGAGACGATCCCGACGAAGCCGCGCGGGGCCAGGACGATGACCGCCAGCAGGAGCGCGCCGAACAGCACCTCCTGCCAGAACGGGTTGATGTTCACCCACGCCGGGAAGATGCTCACGAACGCCGCGCCGATGATCGGCCCGGTCAGGCTGTTCATCCCGCCGAGGATCACCATCACGAGGATGTTCACCGAGACCGTCCACGAGAACTGGCCGGGCGAGATGAACCCCTGGAACGAGAAGACCCAGCCGGCCAGCCCGGCCATCGCCGCCGACAGCCCGAACATCGCCACCTTGATCAGTGCCGGCCGCGCCCCCGCCGCCGCGGCGAACGGCTCGGCGTCGCGGACCGCCAGCAGCACCGCGTAGAACGGCGAGCGCCGGATCGCCAGGCTGATCAGCGCGACGACGAGCAGGCAGAGCATCGTCGCCCACACGAGGGACGACCCGGCCCACTCGAGGCTCGGGCTGAACTCGGGGAACAGCGGGCCGATCACGCCGCCCAGGCCGCCGGTGAACTCGAGGTCCGCCAGCAGCGCCGCGATGAGCAGCGTGAAGATGAACGTCGTGATCGCGAAGTACAGGCCGCTGACGCGCAGCGACAGGATTCCGATCAGCAGCCCGACCGCGCCGACGCCGACGACGCTCACGCCCAGCAGCAGCCAGATGCTCCAGCCGTGGTCGTTGGACAGGAGCGTCGTGCCGTAGGCGCCGAGCGCGAAGAGGCCGGCGTGGCCGAGGGAGTAGAGCCCCGTGACGCCGGCGACGAGGTCGAGGCTCACCGCCAGGATCCCGAACACCGCGGCCACGGTGAACAGGCTCTGCGTGTACGAGCTCGCGTTCGCCAGCAGAAGCGTGGCCACCAGGTAGGCGGCGACGACCACGAGGGTCGTCGGACCCGGCCGGACGAACCGCTCGACGACGCCGCGCGGCCCGCGGGCGCCGGCGACGCGCGGCGGCTCCACCGGCTCCGTGACGCTGCTGCTCATGCCTGGGTCCCTCCGGTCGCGACGGCCCGGCCGCGCGGGATCCGCAGCCGGACGCGCCCGGCGAACAGGCCCTGCGGCATCGCCAGGAGCACCACGGCGACGATCACGAACGGGAACCAGTCCGACGCCTGCGAGTCGATCCAGCGGTTCGCCGCCTCGACGAGCACGCCGAGCAGGAACCCGCCCGCCATCGCACCGACCGGGCGGTTGACCCCGCCGATCATCAGCGCGACGAAGCCGTTGATCCCGTACGTGTCCCCGAGGTAGGGGTTCGCGTACGTGAGCGGGCCGACGAGCACGCCGCCGATGCCGGCCAGCGCGCCCCCGATCGCGAACGCGATCGTGGCGGTCACCTAAGTGTTGATGCCGACGGCGGACGCCATCTCGGGGTCCTCGGCGACGGCCATCCCGGCCTTGCCGAGCAGCGTGCGCCGGCGCACGATCTCGAACACGCCGACGGCCAGCAGGCCGACCCCGATCGCGAGGAGCTCCTGCGCGGAGATCTTCGTGCTCGCGATCGACACCGAGTCGTGGCGCAGCAGGGACGGGAACGGCCGAGAGGTCGGGCCCCAGATGAGGGCGGCGAAGCTCTGCAGCAGCAGCGCCACGCCGAGCGTGCTGACGAGCCACGCGAACCCGATGCGCCGAATCGCGAGCACGGGCCGGACCGCGACGAGATAGGTGACGACGCCGAGCGCGGCCGCGGCGAGCACGCCGACCACCACGGCGATCCCGGCCGGGACGCCGAGCGTCGCGGTGGCGCCGCCGACCATCACGGCCGCCATCAGGAGCTGGCCCTGGGCGAAGTTGATCACCCGGGTGACGTAGAAGACGATCGCGAAGCCCATCGCGACGAGGCCGTAGATGGCCCCGCTCGCGAGGCCGCTGAGAAGCACCTGGAGCATCAGGCCACCGCGTCAGGCCGTGGTCCGGGCGGCCGGCAGCCGGCTCGCCGCCCCCGGCGCGAGCGTGATCTCGGCGACGTGCAGGCCGTCCTCGAACGTGTGCGTCGGGTACTTCGACCAGAGCTCCTGCTCGTGGAACGGGATGATCCGGTGGATCTCGCCGCCCACGTACTGGAACATGTCCTCCATCGTCAGGACGCAGCGCTCCATGCTGCCGAAGGCCAGGCCGATGGGGACGAACTGGCCGCCCTCTTGGCTGCCGACGAAGCCCTCCCAGACGTAGCAGTTGTCGCCGCACAGCAGCCAGCGGCCGTCGTGCTGATCCAGCGTCACGTACTGGGAGCCGGCGGTGTGGGTGTCGTGCGCCGGCACGCAGCGCACGCCGGGCAGCACCTCGCGCTCGCCGTCGAGCAGCGTCAGCCGGCCGTCCTTCAGCCGCTGTGCGAGCGCGAGCATCAGGTCCGGGTCCACCGCGGTCGTCAGCCACTGCAGCCGGTCGGGCAGACCGCGCGCCCACATGTACCGGGCGACCTCGCGCTCCTGCAGGTACACGTGCGCGTTGGGGAACAGGTCGATCCCGCCCGCGTGGTCGAAGTGGTTGTGGGTGAGGATGAGCGTGTCGACGTCCTCGGGCGAGAAGCCGATCCGCGGCAGCACCACCTCCGGGGGCTGCCAGTCGGTCACGCCGTAGGTGTCGGCCAGGACCTTGCCGAACTCGGCGTTGTCGAAGCCGCAGTCGACGATCGCCAGGTGCTCGTCGCTGTGGAGCACCGCGTAGCCGTAGGGGAGCACGAGCGTGCCCTGGTTGTGACGGCCGTAGAGGACGCCGCTGACGGGGTAGTGCACCACCCGCGCGTACTCGACGATCCAGATCGAATAGTCACTCATCGGGTCACTCCCTCGGTCTTGGCGCACGGGACGTACTCGCAGCCGGTCACGTCCCAGACGAGGCGCCGCAGGCGCCGGTGGGACGCACGCGCCGCCTCGAGCCGGGCCCGCGAGGACGTGCCGTGCGCACACGCGTCCTCGACGAGCTCGACCAGGCGCGCCGCGCCCTCCCGGCACGCGTCGAAGTGCTCGTCAAGGCCGCCGCCGGCCGCCGACTCGCAGTCGGCGGCAAGGCGCTCGGCCTCGGCGAGCGCGCCGCTGGGGACGTCGCCCATCGCCAGCGAGGCGCCGACCGCGAGCAGCAACTGCCGCTCGCGGCCGTACAGGTCGTTCAGCACGGAGGCGGGCTCGCTCATGAGCCACCCCCGGTCGCGATCTCCTCGAGCAGGATCGGGACGCCGACCGTGCACGAGTGGATGCCGATCACGCTCGCCAGCTCGATGACCTCCATGACCTCCTCCCGCGTCGCGCCGTAGTCGAGCGCGTTGCGGATGTGCTGGCGCAGCCCCTTGGCGTAGAGGTGCGTAGCCGAGACGTCGAACGCCGTGTAGATGAACTCCTTCACCTTCGGCTCGAGCGTCCCGCTCACCCACGGCACCGACGAGAAGTGCGTGTACGCCTGGAAGAAGTCCGGGTCGAGCGCGAGCATCTCGTCCCAGAACGCGTTCCAGTAGCCGCGCTTGGCCTCGAACTCGGCCTTGATGGCCTCCCGGCGCTCATCGAGCTCCATCGAGACCTCCTGGCCGGCGTCCCGGAGCTCCTCGACGAGGATCGGCACGCCGATGTTGCAGGCGTGGATCCCCAGCGTGGCCGTCAGCTCGAGGACCTCCATGATCTCCGCGGCGCTCGCCCCGTGGGCGAGCGCCTGCCGGATGTGCTGTCGGATGCCGGGCTCGTACAGGTGGGTCGCCGCCGCGTCGACGGCGATGTAGATGAACTCCTTCGTCTTGGGGTCCAGCGGCCCGGAGCGCCAGGGCACCGACGAGAACTCGAGGTAAGCCTCGAAGAACTCCTCGTCCGTGGTCAGGAGCGCCTCCCACAGCTCGCTCCAGTGGCCGCGCGTGTCAATGAAGCGCTCGCGCAGCTCGCGCTGGCGGTCGCTCAGTGCAGATGCCATGACGTGTCCTCCGGTCAGGCCCCGGGCTGCTGGTCCAGCGGGATCCACTCGCCCTTCGCGGCGTCGTACTGCACCAGCGTGAGCTGGTCGCGCGTGATCGTCGCGTGGTCCTGCGGCGAGAAGCTGAACGAGCCGTTGACGCCCTTGAAGTCCTTCACCGCCTCGATGCCGTCGCGGAGCTTGTCGGCGTCGGTCGTGCCGATCTCCTCGATGACCTGCTTGAGCATGTAGACGGCGTCGCGGGACGCGGACGCGAACGGCGTCGGCTCGATGCCGAACTTCGCCCGGTAGTCGTCCTGGAACTTCTTCAGCTCGGGGTCAGAGTCGACCCAGGTGGTCAGCGACGCGCCGATCGCGCCGTCCGCCGCGTCCTTGGCGAGCTTGGCGAACGTGTCGTCGGCGTTGATCTCGTCGTTGCCGAGGATCGTGAACGTGGCGCCCTGGCTGCGCGCCGTCTGCGCGAAGCGGGCGGTGTCCTGCGGCGTCAGCCAGACGACGACGCAGTCGGCCCCGACCGAGTTGACCTTCTCGAGCTCGTTCTCGAGCCCGACCGTCGCGCCGGTCGACCAGTTCTCGGTGATCGTCTCGTCGAGCGCGACCTCCTTGCCGGCCTCCTCGTAGCGCAACTGGATGCCCTGGTTGCCGCCCTCGCCGTAGGTCGACGGGTCGTGCAGGACCGCGAGCTTCTCGCAGTTCTCCAGCGCGTAGTCGGCCAGCGCCTCACCCCACGCGTACGTGTTCAGGCCGAAGCTGAAGGCCCACTTGTACGGCGGCTTGTCCGGACCGTCCGGGTAGATCGTGAGGCCGGCGTCGTCGACGGCGCCGGTGTTGGGCACGTGCATGCGCTCCGCCATCGAGGCGGTCGTCGGGCCTGTGTCGCCGGAGCCGAGGACCGCCACGGCGCCCGCGCTGACGAGGCGCTTGTAGAGCTGGGAGCTCAGCGTCGCGTCGGCCTTGTCGTTGTAGTTGGCGAGCTCGACCTTGCGGCCGTCGATGCCGCCGGCGGCGTTGATCTCCTCGACGGCGAGCTTGGCGCCGTTGACCATGGCGACGCCGGTCGAGCCGTACGCGCCGGTGGTGCCGGCGATCTGCCCGAGCAGGATCGGATCGCCTCCGCCTCCACCGCCCGTGTCGCCGCCGCCGCTGCTGCTGTCGCTGTCTCCGCACCCGGCGGCCAGGGCGACGAGCGCCGCCGCGGTCGCCACCGAGACGCTGATGTGTGGCCAGAGCTTCATGACTGTCTCTCCTCCGAGAGTTGACCTCTTGTCTGCAGGCTCACTGCGATGGCGGTCCCGCCCGACGACGGGGACCGCCCACTGACGGGCACGTCGAACGTGCCGCGAGCGATGGAGCGGATCGCCTCCATCAGCCCTCCTCCGGCACGCGGCCGTCGCCGCCGGCGCCGTGGCGCTCGTCGACCACGGCGCGCGCAACGCGGAACGCACTGATCCCGGCGGGCACGCCGCAGTACACGGCGGCCTGGAGGAGCACCTCCTGGATCTCCTCCTGTGTGCAGCCGTTGTTCAGCGCGCCGCGGACGTGGAGCTCGAGTTCGTCCGGACGGTTGAGCGCGGTGAGCATGGCCAGGTTGATCAGGCTGCGCTCACGCAGGCCGAGCGCCGGCCGCGTCCACACCGTGCCCCAGCAATATTCCGTGACCAGGTCCTGCATCGGCTTGGAGAACGCGTTGGCGCTCGCCATCGAGCGCCGCACGTGGTCCTCGCCGAGCACGGTCCGGCGCATCCGGACGCCGTCCTCGAAGCGGTCGTCACCCATCAGCTGTCGACCTCCGGTGTTGCCGTCCCGGCGTCCGGCGCGACGAACAGCGTGCGCGCCGCCTGGCGGACGTGGTGGACGCTCGCGCGCTCGGCCTCGGCCGCGTCGCGGCGCTCGATCGCCTCGACGATCGCGCGCATCTCCTCGAGCGACTCGTCCGCGCGACCGGGCGCGACCATCGTCGTCGCGCGCATCACCGCGATGCGCGCCTGGAACGGCTCGAGGATCGACCGCACCGTGGCGTTGTCGGCGCCCTCGTAGAGCAGCTCGTACAGCGACGACTTCGCGCGCAGCATCTCGCGCGCGTGCTCGGTGGTGCGGTAGCGCTCCTCCATCGCCGCGAACGCCTCGCGCAGCCGGACGACCTGCTCGTCCGTCGCGTTCTCCGCGAACTGGCGGGCAAGCAGGCCCTCGAGGAGGGCGCGGACCTCGTAGACCTCGGCGGCCTCTTTGGGCGACGGCGTCGCGACGATCACGCCCTTCTGCGGGATCGTCGTGACGAGTCCCTGCGCGGCAAGCTGGCGCAGCGCCTCGCGGATCGTGGTCCGCGAGACGCCGATGCGCTCGACGAGCTCCCGCTCCACCAGCCGCTGACCGGGCAGCAGGCGCAGCTCGACGATCTCGCGCTGCAGCAGGCTCATCACCTGCTCGCGCAGGGGCGCCGCGACACGATCGACGTGGCCGGCGAGGTCGCCGGCGCGCTCGTCGGGCGAGGGGGACGATGGGGGCGCAGGAATTGTCATACAGACATACGAGCTGCCGATCGGTTCATACCACTGTCGGATGCGCAGGGTCAAGCGCACGCAGACGCCAGCCGTCGCGCTCCCCGTCGGCGGCTAGCCTGCGCGGCCGTGCGGCGCCCCTCCGTCCTCTTCGTCGGCCAGGCCTACTACAACCACTGGTTCCTGTCCCGGCGGCTGCGCGAGCTGGGCTGGAAGGCCGACCTGGTCAACATCGACCCCGGCCACCAGGGGCACTACCACGGGCAGGACCGGATGCTGGTCGGGCGCACGCGCCGCGACCTCGCCCGGCACCTGGCCTTCTTCGCCAAGGCCGCGCGCGAGTACGACGTCTTCCACTTCGCCAACGCCCACGGGCTGCGCTTCGGCGACGCGATCCACGAGTTCGCCGCGCACCGGTTCCGCGAGTACGACGAGATCCGCTGGCTGAAGCGGATGGGCAAGACGATCGTCTACACGAACAACGGCTGCCTCGACGGCGTCGCGCAGTCGAGCTTCCGGGCGTGGCCGCCGTACCCGACGTGCGACGACTGCGTGTTCCAGCACCGCCCCGACGTGTGCTCGGACGCGCGCAACCTCGCCTGGGGCCGGGCGCGCAACGAGCTGGCCGACTACGTCGCGCTGCTGGGCGGCAACCGCGCCGACTACAACGTCGCGCCCAACGTCCACGAGAACCCGTGGATCTACTGCCTCGACGAGGACGTGTGGCAGCCCGACCTGCTGATCCCCACCAACTACCGGCTGGGGCTGCGCGAGGAGACGTTCAAGATCTACCACTCGGTCGGCAACGCCGACACGCGCTCGCAGGCGGGGACGATGCGCAACACGAAGTCGACGCACGTGTACCTGCCGCTGGTCGAGGAGCTGAAGGCGGAGGGGCGCGACGTCGAGCTGCTGTTCTTCAAGGACGTCCCCAACCGCGAGCTGCGCTACTACCAGGCGCAGGCCGACGTGTTCGTCGACATGCTCACGGCCGGGTTCTTCGGCGCGACGGCGCGCGAGGGCATGATGCTCGGCAAGCCGGTGGTCTGCTACCTGAGCCCGCTGTTCCTGGAGCAGATGCGCCGTGAGGTGCCCCAGTACGCCGACGAGCTGCCGGTGATCAGCGCCACGCCGGACACGGTGCGCGACGTGCTCGTCGACCTGATGGACAACCCCGCCAAGCGGGCCGAGATCGGGCGCCGCTCGCGCGAGTTCGCGGTGAAGTGGCACGGGTCGCGCGAGGCCGCGCGCGTGTGGGACAGGATCTACCGCGAGCTGCGGGCCGGGACGCTCGAGCCGTCGCCCTGGGGCTGAGGGCCGAGCCGGTTGGCGGATCGCCGGCTCCCGCGTATCATCTTTGGCCGTGACCTCGCGTCACCTCACGCCGCTTCGACTTCCGAGCCTCCTCGTAGGCCTCGGTCGCGGCGTGCGAGTAGCCGGTAGCACCATCGGCATTCGCTAGGCCGTCCGGGCGCGCAACGCGCTCCGTTCGGCCGTCGCCCTCGCAGTCCCCTCCCTCCGAAAGGAGCGCCCCGTGCGCATTCTCGACGACCTTCTCGTACTCGACATCTCCCCCATCGTCCTCGTCACCGCCGGTCATGAACGGAGGCGCGCATGCGCGGCGCCGACCACCTGATCGCGGCCCTCCGGCGGGAGGGCGTCGACACCGTCTTCGGCATGCCGGGCGGCGCGTCCCTGGCGATCCACGACGCGCTGGAGGAGTCGCCGATCCGCCACGTGCTCGTCCGCCACGAGGCCGGCGCCGGGCACGCCGCCGAGGGCTACGCGAAGGCCAGCGGGCGCGTGGGCGTCGCGCTCGTGACCAGCGGCCCGGGCGCCACGAACCTGATGACCCCGATCGCCGACGCCTACATGGACTCGGTGCCCACCGTGTTCATCACGGCGCAGGTCTCGACCGAGCTGCAGGGGTCGATGGCCTTCCAGGAGACCGACGTCATCGGGCTCACGCATCCGATCGTCAAGCACTCGATCGCGGTCGAGGGTCCCGACGACGTGGCGCGCGCGATCCACGAGGCGTTCCACATCGCCCGCACCGGTCGGCCCGGCCCCGTCGTCGTCGACGTGCCGGCCGACGCCTCGAAGGGCCCGGCGCGTCCGGAGGCCCCGTGCGAGCCGAGCCTGCCCGGCTACCGCTCGCGCGTGGTGCCCAACGGCAAGCAGCTGCGCAGGGCGGCCGCGGCGATCGCGGCGGCGCAGCGGCCCGTGCTGTACGCGGGCGGCGGCGTCGTGCACGCCGAGGCGGCCGCCGAGCTGACCGCGCTGGCCCGCGAGCACGACCTGCCGGTCACGACGACGCTGATGGCGCTCGGCGCGTTCCCGGCGTCGGACCCGCGCTGGCTGGGGATGCTCGGCATGCACGGCACACGCGTGGCGAACTGGGCGATGGACGAGGCCGACCTGATCGTGGCCGTCGGCGCCCGCTTCGACGACCGCGTCACGGGCCGCCTCTCGGCGTTCGCGCCGGCGGCGAAGGTCGTGCACGTCGACGTCGACGCCGCCGAGATCGGCAAGAACGTCGAGGCGCACGTCCCGGTGGTCGGCGACGCGCGCCAGGCGCTGGCCGGGATCGCCCGGGAGCTCGCGGCGCTGGCGCCCGACCCGGCGCGCCTGTCGGACTGGTGGGCGCGCATCGAGGCGTGGCGCGGCCAGCACCCGCCGCGGGAGGCCGCGCACGGCGACGACGCGATCGACCCCGAGGCGACGCTCGACGCGCTGCAGGAGCTGATCGGCGGCGACGCGATCGTCACCACCGACGTCGGCCAGCACCAGATGTGGGCGGCGAACCGGCTGCGCTTCGACGCGCCGCGGCGGTGGCTGACCTCCGGCGGGCTGGGCACGATGGGCTTCGGCCTGCCGGCCGCGCTCGGCGCCCAGGCCGCGCACCCCCACGCGACGGTCGTGTGCGTCAGCGGCGACGGCTCGCTGCTGATGAACCTGCAGGAGCTGGCGACCGCCGTCGAGGAGGACCTGCCGGTGAAGGTGGTCATGCTCGACAACGCGGCGCTCGGCATGGTGCGCCAGCAGCAGGACCTGTTCTGGAACGGGCGGCGCGCGGCCAGCGGGCTGGGCGGCGCCCTGGACTGGGAGCTGCTGGCCCGCGGGTTCGGCGTGGCGGCGCGCTCGGTCGAGGAGCCCGGCGACGTCGAGGAGGCGCTGCGCGAGACGCTCGCCGAGCCGGGGCCGGCGCTGCTGCGCGTGGCGATCGCGCCGCTGGCCGACTGCCTGCCGATGTTCGTGCCCGGCGGCCCGGCGCGGGAGATGATCGGGTGAACGAGCGGCCGTCGAAGGAGCGCAAGGCCCCGTGCCGGCCCGCGCGGTGCGTCGCGGGCCGCGCGCGGCCGGGCCGCCCGCGGCGCACGGCGCCGTCGGTCTGCAAGCCGCCGCGCTGCCCGGGCCGCCCGTCCTGACGCGCCGCTCCGCTCGTTGCTTGTCAGCTTCGTTGGGTCTGGCGCGACGAACCTGACAAGCACCGCGGGAGGAGCGGGCGGGCGGTGCGGGCGCGCAGGCAGCTCCACCACACGCCGGCGCCGTAGGCGGCGTCGTCGGCCAGGGCGAGCGCGGTGAAGCGGACCGGGTCGAGCGCGGGCCGGCGCTCGCGCCACTCGCGCAGCGCCGGCAGCGCGAGCAGCGCCAGCGCGGCCGCGGGTCGCCTCGACCGCGCGGCCGCGGCGACCGCGACCGGCAGCGCGAACGTCGCCGCGTAGCGGCCCGCCGACAGGCCGGCGTGCCACACGCTGCCGGCGATCCACCGGGTCGCCCAGCGGCCCGGCAGGCCGGAGCGCTCGAGGCGCCGCGCGAGCAGGGCGCGCTGCTGGCTGGCGAGCACGGCGGCGGGGGCCACGCGGCCCGACAGCGCCAGCAGCGCGATCGCGGCCGGCCACGGCTGCAGGACCGCGGGCGCGAGGCGGCCGGGGTGGCGGGAGGACAGCGCCGCCGCGGAGGTGCCGTAGCGGAAGCGCCGCGCGAGCACCGTCGCGACCGACTCGGGCTCGCGGTGGCGGACCTCGACGCGCGGGTCGTAGCGCACCCGCCAGCCCGCGTCGAGCAGCCGCCACACGAGGTCGACGTCCTCGCCGAAGCGCAGCCCGGCGTCGAACCCGCCCCCGGCGAGCGCGGCGCGGCGGACCATCAGCGCCGCGGTCGGGACGAACGGCACCGGGCCGCCGGGGACGACGGGCGCCTCGCGGCGGCCCATGTCGATCGGCGAGCGCGCGGCCAGGTAGCGGCCGACCGCATCGGACCGCCGCACCGGCGCGGGCCGCACGCGCGGGGCGGCGGCGCCCACCAGCGGGTCGGCGAAGTGGCCGGCGAGCGCGTCGAGCCAGCCGTCGGACGGGACGCAGTCGCTATCGAGGAACGCGACAAGCTCGGTCTCCACCGCGGCCAGGCCGTCGTTGCGCGCGGCGGCCGGCCCGCCCGTCGACGGCCGCGCGATCAGCCGCGCGCCGTGCGCGCGCACGATCTCCGCGACCGCCGCGGGGTCGTCGGATCCGTCGTCGACGACGATCGCCGGCACCTGCGGCGGCAGCGCGGCCAGGCAGCGGTCCAGGTCGGCGCAGCGGTCGCGCACGGGCACCACGACGGTCACCGCGCCCGCCGCCGGCCGCGGCCGCGGGCGCGGATGGGCGAGCCCGCCGTCGACGAGGCGCCGGCCGAGCGCGCGCACGCCGCCGGGCGCATCCGCGCCCGCCTCGAGCGCGGTCAGCGCGCGCCGGCCCGCCTCGGACAGGCGCACCGCCCGCAGCGGCCAGCCGCCGGCGAGCGCGCCGTCGTGCACGCGCACGTCGTCGTCGAGGCGGATCGGCAGGCCGGACGGGAGCACGGTCACAGCGAGAGGCCCCCGTCGACCGGCAGCTCCGCGCCGGTCACCCCCGCGCCGGCCGGGCCGGCCAGCCAGGCGATCATCGCCGCGACCTCGTCGGGCTCCAGCAGCCGCTCGATCGGCTGCTGGGCGGCGAACGCCTCGGCCGACGGGAGCCCGTACAGGCGCGCGCTCTGCTCCAGGATCGGCGTGCGCGTCGAGCCGGGGCTGACCGAGTTGGCCGTGACCCCGGTCCCTCGCAGCTCGAGCGCCAGCGCGCGCACGAGCCCGACGACCCCGGCCTTGGCCGCGCAGTAGGCGGCCAGCATCGGCAGCCCCCGGCTCGCCGCCGTCGACGCCACCGCCACGAACCGGCCCGACCGCGGCTGCGGACGGCGCAGCAGGGCCGGCACGCCCGCCCGCGCGGCCGCGATCACGCCGCCGAGGTTGATCTCGAGCACCGCCTCCTGCTCGGCCGCCGGCATCTCCCACAGGGGCACGCCGCCCGCGATCGCGCCCGCGACCGCCACGACCGCGTCGACGCCGCCGGCCCGCGCCTCGGCCTCCGCGACGACCGCGGCCAGCGCGTCCACGTCCGTCGCGTCGGCCACGACCGGCGTCACCGCGCCCGGCCGGGCGTCGCCCGCCACCGCCTCGAGCTCCTCGCGGGAGCCCATCGCGTAGGGCAGGCGCGGGTCGTCGGCGCAGCGGTCGACGGCGACGACCGTCCACCCGTCGGCGGCGAGCGCGCGGACGGTGGCGGCGCCGATCCCGCGCGCCGCGCCGGTCACGATCGCGCAGCGAGCCACTCCGCGTCCTCCGTCGCGACCAGCTCGGCCAGCTGCGCCACGCCCTCGGCCAGCAGCCGCTCCCCCTCCGGCGCGCTCGCGCCGCGCGGGTCGCCCAGCACCCCGCTGGGGCTCACCGCGCGCACGCCGTCGGCCATCAGCCGCGGCAGCAGCTCGCCGATCTCCGCCGTCTCGCCGGGCGTCGCCTCCGCCAGCCGCACGCGCTCGGGCGCCAGCGCCAGCATCAGCGAGGTCTCGGTGCGCCCGGCGTGCGCGTCGCCGTCCCAGCGCGGGAAGAACGCGCGCACGTCGCGGCCCTCGGCGCGCAGCCGACGCACGGCGCGGCGCACCGGCGCGACGTTGCCGAAATGCCCGCACACGAGCACGACCTGCGCGAACGGGCCGCCGCCCGGCGGCAGCGCCGAGCGGCCCAGCTCGACGAGCAGCGTCTCGGTCGCCGCCTGGCCGATCGACAGCGTCCCCGCGAACGCGCCGTGCTCGCCGCTGGACCCGTACGCGACCGGCGGCGCCACGAGCACGTCGTCGCGCGCCCGCGCCAGCCCCTCGGCCAGCGCGACCGCGATGTCGGTGTCGGTCGACAGCGGCAGGTGCGGGCCGTGCTGCTCGGTGGCGCCGACCGGGACCGCGAGCACCCGCCCGCGGGCGCGCTCGGCGTCGGGCCAGGTCAGGTCGGCGAGGCGCATCGGACGCGCCCGGCGCTCACACCGGCGCCTCGGCCGGCACCCCCAGCCGGCGCTCGAAGCCCTCGGGGACGACGACGTCGGAGCGGTTCAGCTCCTGGACGGAGCCGCGCGCGAGCCCGAGCAGGGCCGAGTCGATCCCGCCGCGCATGATGTCGAGCACGTTCTCGACGCCCGCCTGGCCGTTGGCGCCCAGCCCCCACAGGTACGCGCGCCCGATCATGACGGCCCGCGCGCCGAGCGCCAGGGCCTTCACGACGTCCGAGCCGCGCCGGACCCCGCCGTCGAGCACGACCTCGACCTCGTCGCCGACCGCCTCCGCGATCGCCGGCAGCGCCCGGATCGGCGCCGGGGTCCCGTCGAGGTTGTTGCCGCCGTGGTTGGAGACCGAGATCGCGGTGACGCCGGCCTCGACCGCGCGGCGCGCGTCGTCGACGCGGATCACGCCCTTGAGCATGAACGGGCCGTCCCACTGGCGGCGCAGCCACGCGACGTCCTCCCAGCTCGGCGGGGCCGTGCCCATCCACTCGCCGTAGGCCTCGAAGAAGCCTGGGGCGGGAGCGCCGGCCGGGACCATGTTCGGCACCGTCAGCTCGGGCAGCGCGCCGCTTCGCAGGTACGCGGCCAGCCACCGCGGGTGGCGCACCGCGTCGGGCGCGAAGCGCAGCATCGTGCGCAGGTCGAGCTTCTGCGGGATCTGGGGGCTGCCCCAGTCGCGCCCGTGCGAGAACGACCAGTCGAGCGTGGCGATGACGCCGGCGGCGCCGGCGTCGCGCGCCCGCTCGAGGCGGGCGAGCATCTGGTCGCGGGTGCCGCACCAGTAGACCTGGAAGAACGTCTTCGGGTTGGCGGCGACGACCTCCTCGATCGGCTTGCTGGCGAAGTTGCTCAGCCCCATCGCGGTGCCGCGGGCCGCCGCGGCGCGCGCGACGGCGACCTCGCCGTCGGGGTGGATCGCCTGCACGCCGGTCGGCGAGAGGATCACCGGCAGCGACAGCTCCTGCCCCATGACCGTGGTGGTCTGGGAGCGCTCCGCGACCTGGCCGGCGGTGTGGGGGGCGAAGCCGAGCTCGGCGAACGCGTCCACGTTCTCCCGCAGGGTGACGCCGCGCTCCGAGCCGGCGACGAGCGCACCGTAGACCGACTTCGGCAGGCGCCGCCGGGCGCGCTCCTGGGCGATGGCGACCGTCTCGAACCAGCCGTCGCTCATCGCAGCACCTCGAAGCCGGCGAGGGGGCTCTCGTCGCACGGGCGCGCCGGCGCGGACGCCCGCGCGCGCCGCGGGCGCGGGCGGGACCGGTCGACGGACGGCTTGGGCCGCGGCTGGTGCCCGCGAGCGGACAGGGCGGCCTCCCCGTGCCCGAGCACGCACTCGGGGTCGGGGCCGTCGAGCGGCAGGCCGGTGAAGAACTTGGCCGCCATGCAGCCGCCGCGGCACGCGTCGTACATCGCGCAGCTCCCGCACGCGCCGGCCGACTGCGGCTCGCGCAGCTCGCGGAACAGCGCCGACTCGCGCCACACGCCGGCGAAGCCGCCGGGCTCGCGCACGTTGCCGGCGCGGAAGCGCTCGTGGATGACGAACGGGCAGGCGTACACGTCGCCGACCGGGTCGATCAGGCACACGACCCGCCCCGCCCCGCACAGGTTCAGCCCCGGCAGCGGCTCGCCGAGCGCCGACAGGTGGAAGAACGAGTCGCCCGTGAGCACCTCCTCGCCGTGCTCGAGCAGCCACGCGTACACGTCGCGCTGCTGGCGCGCGGTCGGGCGCAGCTCCTCCCAGCTGTCGGCGCCGCGCCCCGACGGGCGCAGCCGCGTGACGCGCAGCTGGGCGTCGAAGCGGTCGGCCAGTGCCTTGAAGTCGTCGAGCTGGCCGGCGTTGTGGCGCGTGACGACGACCGACACCTTGAACCCGCGGAAGCCCGCCTCGGCCAGGTGCTCCATCGCCCGCAGCGCGGTCGCGTAGGAGCCCGGGCCGCGGACCGCGTCGTTGACGTCGGCGGTCGCGCCGTCGATCGAGATCTGCACGTCGACGTAGTCGGAGGCGGCCAGCCGCGCGGCGATCGGCGGCGTGATCCGGCTGCCGTTGGTGGAGAACTTCACCCCGACGTCGTTGGCGGTCGCGTAGTCGACGAGCTCCCAGAAGTCGCCGCGCACCGTCGGCTCGCCGCCGCCGATGTTCACGTAGAAGACCTGCATCCGCCGCAGCTCGTCGATCACCGCCATGCACTCGGCGGTGGTCAGCTCGCGCGGGTCCCGCCGCCCCGAGCTCGACAGGCAGTGCACGCACGCCAGGTTGCACGCGTAGGTCAGCTCCCAGGTGAGGCAGATGGGCGCGGCCAGGCCGGCCTCGAAGTGCTCGACCAGCGAGCGGGAGGTCGCGGTCGCGCTCATGCCGCGGCCCGCCGGACGATCATCCCGGTGCGCGCCAGCGTCCCCAGCGCGTCGGCGACGCGCGGCAGCTCCTCGGCGGTGACGCCCGTGCGCGCGCACGCGTCACGCGCGGTCGGGTGCTCCGCGAGCGCGGTCACGGTGTCGGCCAGGCGCCGGCTCTTGAGGAAGCTGAGCCGCCGGGTGCCGAAGTGGTAGGCGAGCGCGCCGAACGACTCCGGGCGCAGGGCCACGTTCGGGGCGAGCTGCCAGGGCCGGTCGAGGTCGATCGGCTCCCGGCCGGCGTCCTGCCGGGGGGCCACGGCTAGTAGACGCCGCACATGCCGTCGATCGAGACGTCCTCGACGAGGAGGTCCTCGACGACGAGCTCGCGGGCGTCGGGGGCGGTCGCCGGCTCGGCCTCGACCGGCTCGACGGACGTGGTCTCGACGTCCTCTCGCTGCGTGATGGCGTTCGACACTGAGATGCTCCCCTCCACTCGTTGCTCAACCCCTGCGGGGTCCGGCAAGCTACCTATTTCGGCACTCGACGTCAAATCTCCATGACCGCCGTTCCCAGCACGTCGCGCCCGGGCCCGGGACGACCGCCGACCACCTCGCGCGAGCGCATCGCCGAGACCGCGCTGGCGCTGTTCGCCGAGCGCGGGTTCGAGCGCACGACGCTGAGCGACATCGCCGCCGCCGCCGGCGTCAGCCGGCGCACCATCCTTCGCTACTACGACTCCAAGAACGACATCGTCTGGGGCACGTTCGGCGAGCACCTCGACGGGCTGCGCCGGATGCTGCGCGAAGCCGACCCCGACGAGCCGCTCATGGACGTCCTGCGTCGCGCGATCGTCGGCTTCAACGACTACGGGCGCGAGCAGCTCCCGGCCCTGCGGCTGCGGATGACGCTCATCACGACGGTCCCGGCGTTGCAGGGGCACTCGATGGTCCGCTACGCGGAGTGGTGCGACGTGATCGCCGAGTTCGTCGCCCGGCGTCTCGGCGTCGATCCCGAGGACCACGTCCCCCAGCTGATCGCCAACGCGGCCTTGGGCGTGGCGATGGCCACCTACCGGCACTGGATCCGCAACCCGGCCGTGGACCTCATCGACGAGCTCGACCGCGCGCTGGCGCTCCTGGCGGCCGGGTTCGGCGAGGACGCCCTCCGCGCGACGCGCTGAGCGCCGCGGGCGGCCCGGCGCCCGGGTTCAGCCCGCCTGGCGCTCCATCAGCAGCGTCGCGCCACCGGCCGCCTCGCCGCAGCGGGTGAAGCCGGCCTTCTCGTAGGCGCGGATCGCGCGCCGGTTGTGCGCGAACACCTGCAGCCAGACGCGGCTCAGCCCGCGATCGCGGAACGCGATGCCGACCAGCTCGCGCACGGCCTCGGTGCCCAGGCCGCGCCCGCGCGCGTCGGGCTCCCCGATGCGGATGCGCAGCTCCGCCTCGGCGCCGTCGATCAGGAGCTGGCAGGTGCCGACGAGCCGGCCGTCCTCGCGGATCGCGTAGATCACGACGTCGTCGCGGTCCGGGTCGCGCACCGCGCGGAACCAGGCGTCGTGCTCCTCGCGCGAGACCGGCCGGAACGTGGCGCTCATCTCGACGAGCTCGCGGTCGTTGATCCAGGCGAAGAGGGTGTCGGAGTCCTCGTCGCGCAGCGGCTCGAGGGCGATCACTCGCGGTCGTCGTCGTGGACTGCCACGGCCCCATCATGGGGCCGGCCGCCGGGCCGCGCAAGTACCCTTCCGCGTCGCATGAGGACCGCAACGAGCACGTGGCTGGCGGCGCTCCTGGGCGTCGACAGCCTCGAGGAGGGCCGGTCGCTGCGGGTGCGCGGCCAGGACGTCGTCGTCCGCGACGGCATCGCCCGCGTCGGCCAGCACATGTCCGTCGACCAGGCCGCGACGCGCGAGATGTTCGGCTACAAGTGGACGCAGGAGGACACGTTCACGCGGCCCGAGGCGCTGGAGATGATGCGCGGCTGGCTGGAGTCGCGCTACGGGCGGATCTCGGAGGCGCCGTGGTGGGAGGAGTACGGCGAGCGCCCGCTCGTCCTCGACGCCGGGTGCGGGGCCGGGGTGTCGGGCCTGGAGGTGTTCGGGCCGATGGGCGACCGGATCCGCTACCTGGGCGTCGACATGACGCCCTCGGTGGAGGTCGCCCGCCGCCGGTTCCGCGAGGCCGGGCTGCACGACGCCGAGTTCCTGCAGGCCGACCTGCGCGAGCTCCCGCTCGAGCCCGGCAGCGTCGACGTCATCTTCGCCGAGGGCGTCCTGCACCACAACGACTCGACCGAGGGGGCGCTGAAGGCGGTCGCGCCGCTGCTGCGTCCGGGCGGGCGGATCCTGTTCTACGTCTACCGGCGCAAGTCGCTGATCCGCGAGTTCACCGACGACGCGATCCGCGAGCAGCTGCAGCACATGACGCCCGAGGAGGCGTGGAAGGCGCTGGAGCCGCTGACCAAGCTGGGGATCGCGCTCGGCGAGCTGAACGTCGAGGTCGAGATCCCCGACGACATCGACCTGCTCGGGATCAAGGCCGGCCGCGTGAACCTGCAGCGGCTCTTCTACTACGACATCGCCAAGGCCTACTACGACCCGGACATGACGTTCGGCGAGATGCACCACATCAACTTCGACTGGTACGCGCCCAAGCACGCGTTCCGCCAGTCGGAGGAGGAGGTGCGCCGGTGGTGCGACGAGGCGGGCCTCGACATCGAGGCCGAGCACGTGCACCGCTCGGGCATCACGATCACGGCGCGGCGACGATGACGCCCGCTGAGGCCTCGCCCGCGTTTCCGCAGAGCGCCATGACGTTCGAGGACTACGGGCGGCTGATCGCCCTCGGGCCGCCGGCCTACCGGTTCACCGACGAGCTGCCCGAGCGGGCGCTCCTGCTGCGCCACGACATCGACGACCGACCGCGGTGGATCGAGCCGATGTCGCGCGTCGAGGCCGAGCAGGGCAAGGTCGCGACCTACTGCCTGCAGGTGCGCACCCCGTTCTACGACCTCGACGAGGAGGCCGATCGCGCGGTCGCGGCGCTGCTCGACGACGGCCACGAGCTCGGCCTGCACTTCGACTCCAGCGCGATGGACTCCGACGACGAGGTGCTCGAGGGCGTGGAGCGCGAGGCCGACCTGCTCGAGCAGCGCTACGACACGCCGATCCGCGTCGTGTCGTTCCATATGCCGGGCGTGCGGCCGGTCGGCCATCTCGACCTCGGCGATCGCATCAACACGTACGCGCCGCGGTTCTTCAGCGAGATCGCCTACCTCAGCGACTCCAACCAGAACTGGCGCGGCAAGGACCCCGAGCACGAGCTGCGCACCGCCGGGCGCATCCAGTTCCTCACGCATCCGACGCTGTGGTCGGGGCGGCCGCTGCGCGAGATCCTCGAGGAGCAGGCGGCGCGGCTGGGGACCTCGGTCGAGGATCTCGCCACCGACGACCAGAAGGCCGTCCTGGAGATGCAGGCCCACCACCCCTGACCGCGTGCTCGTCGCCTGCCACCAGCCGAACTTCCTGCCGTGGCTCGGCTTCTTCGCCAAGCTCGCGCGCAGCGACCGGTTCGTGCTGCTCGACGACGTGCAGTTCCCGCGCACGTCGCGCGGCACGTACACGAACCGCGTGCAGCTCATGATCGGCGGGAAGCCGGCATGGCTGACCGTGCCGGTGGTGCGCGAGGGCGTGCAGCGCATCCGCGAGGTGCGCGTCGACGACCGCCAGCCGTGGCGGCGCAAGGCGCTGCGCACGATCGAGATGAACTACGCGCGGATGCCCGGGTTCGAGGCGACGATGCCGCTGGTGCGCGAGCTGCTCGAGTACGAGACCGACCGGATCGCCGAGCTCAACGAGCACGCGATCCGGCGCCTCGCCCCCGAGCACGCCCACAAGCTCGTGCGCCAGTCCGACCTGCCGCCGTCCGACGCGGCCGGCACCGACCTGCTGATCGAGCTGGTGCGCGCGGTGGGCGGCGACGCGTACCTGTCGGGCGACGGCGCCGACGGCTACCAGGAGGAGCCGAAGTACGCCGCCGCCGGACTGGGCTTCGAGCTGCTGGGCTTCGCGCACCCCGACACCGGCGCGCCGCCCGGCCTGTCGATCGTCGACGCGCTGATGCGCGGGACCGCGCCGGGCCACTGACGGCGGGGCACGAACGCGACGGGAGTGCTAGAACCCCACGTTCGCGTTCGAGACGGTGGTGATTCGGATGATCGGGCACGGAATGCGACGCGGCCTCGGATGGCCGCTGGCGGCGGCGGTCGCCGCGACGATGGTCCTGGCGGTCGCGGGCGACGCACGTGCGGCGACGAGCCGCGCGGAGAGCAAGGCGACGGCGGCGGCCGGCACGACCCGCGCCGACGTGCGCCAGGCGATGCGGCGCCTGCGCGCGCTGGGCGTCCCGTCGGTGCGCACCCTGGTCGTGCGGCCCGGCGCGCGCGAGCGCTACGCGCAGGGCCCGCGCCGGCTGGGCCGTCCGGGCCGCGCGCGGATCGGCGACGTGATGCGCGTGGGCAGCGTCACGAAGATGATGACCGCCACGCTGATCATGCAGCTCGCGCAGGAGGGCCGCCTGCAGCTCGACGAGCCGGTCGAGCGGGTGCTCCCGGGCGTGGTGCCCGGCGGCGGGCACATCACGATCGCGCAGCTGCTGGGGATGCGCAGCGGCCTGTACAGCTACAACCGCTCGCCGGTGTTCGCCGAGCAGGCCGGCCGCGACCGCGACCGCGTCTGGACGCCGCCGGAGCTGCTGGCCTTCGCGTTCGCCGAGCCGCCGGACTTCCCGCCGGGCGAGCGCTTCGAGTACTCCAACACGAACACGATCATCCTCGGGCTGGTGATCGAGGCGCTCACCGGCCGGTCCTACCACGAGGCCGTGCAGGAGCGCATCGCGGCCCCGCTGGGGCTGCGCCGCACCGCGATCGGCATGGACGCGACGCTCCCCCGGCCGCACGTGGACGGCTACGTTTTCGAGGGCGGCCGGCGGGTCAACGCCACCTCGTGGACGCCCACGTGGGGCTGGGCCGCCGGGGGCGCGTACTCGACCCCGCCCGAGATCGGGCGCTTCGTGCGGGCCCTCATGGCCGGGCGCCTGCTCGAGCCCGGCGCGGTGGCGACGATGGTCGACCGCGCCAGCGAGTTCGCGCACCCCGGGTTCCCGCCGATGCGCTACGGCCTGGCGGTGAACTGGGTGAAGACGCGCTGCGGGTGGATGTACGGCCACGGCGGCGAGATCTCCGGCTACCGCACGTGGGCGCTGGCCGACCGCCGGGGCCGGCGCTCCGTGGTGATCTCCGCCGCGGTCGGGTCGACCCCGCAGGAGGACCTGGCGCCCGTGGTGGAGCGCCGGCTGACGCCGCTGCTGCACGCGGCGGCGTGCCGGGCGTTCCGGCGCTGAGCGCGCCCACCGCGCATGCGGCGGTAGCCTGCGCGGCCGCATGACGCTCGCCTGTCCCGCCTGCCGCACGCCCCTGCCCGCGCTCGACGGCGACGCGGTCGACTGCCCCGGCTGCGGCACGACCTACCGGCGGCTGCCGTTCGGCTGGGACCTGACGCCGCCCCGCCACGCGCTCACGCCCGGCCAGTGGGAGGTGTGGGAGCAGCTGCAGCGCAACGGCGCGGTCTCCTACGAGGCCGATCCGGAGCACAACCTCGGCGTCGGCGACCGCGAGGACGTCGCGCGCTTCTCGCGCTTCGCGGGGCTGCACGGCGACGTGCTCGACGTCGGCTGCGGCCCGCAGCCGTGGCCGTCCTACTTCGACGCGCACGCGCCCGGCACGCGGTTCGTCGGAGTCGACCCGCTCGTCGGCGAAAGCGAGGCCCGCTACGAGCGCCACCGGGCGCTGGCCGAGCACCTGCCGTTCGCCGACGACGGCTTCGACGTCGTGCTGTTCGCCGGCACGCTGGACCACTTCGTCGACCCGGCGCTCGCCCTGGCCGAGGCGGTGCGGGTCCTGCGCCCCGGCGGCACGATCGCCGTCTACCTCGGCCACAAGCGCGAGGGGGCGCCCAAGCCGGCGGTCTCGCACGACTGGTACGAGGCGCTCGAGGTCCCCGAGGGCGCCGAGGACCGCTTCCACATGGAGCGCTTCGGCCCCGACGAGGCCACGGCGCTCTTCGCCCGCGCCGGGCTCGCCGTCGTCGACCAGGAGGACCACCGGGTCGACGACTGGCGCTCCTACCACTTCTACCGGCTCGCCCCGGGCACGGCCGCCGGGGCCTGACCGGCGCGGCGTCCCGGCAGGCGCAGCGCCACGAGCGCGGCGCCGCCCGCCAGCACGGCCGCCCCGACGAGCAGCGTCGCCGACAGCCCGTCGGCGAACGCGGTCGCCGGATCGGCCGTGCTGGACCCGATCGCGTCGGCGAGGACGCTCCCGAGGACGGCGATGCCGAGCGCGCCGCCGACCTCGCGGGCCGCGTCGTTGACCGCCGACGCCACGCCCTGCTTGCCCTCGGGCAGCGACTCGACGATCGCGGTCGTCGCCGGGGTCGTCGACAGCGCGAGCCCGAACCCGAGCACGAGCAGCCCGCCGAGCAGGTGCCAGTACGCCGAGCCCGGCTCCAGCGTCGACAGGATCACGAGCCCGGCGCCGGCGACGACCAGGCCGGGCGGGCCGACCCGCCGCACGCCGAAGCGCGCGACGAGCTTCGGCACGCGCGAGGACACGCCGATGAGCACGACCGCCATCGGCGCAAGCGCGAGCCCGACCTGCAGCGGCGAGTAGGCCAGCACGACCTGCACGAACTGGATCAGCACGAAGATGAAGCCGAACATCGCGAAGAACTGCACGAGCAGCGACAGCGACCCGGCGCTGAAGCCGGGGCGGCGGAACAGGCGCGGGTCGAGCATCGGCTGGTCGCGGCGCAGCTCGTAGGCCACGAACGCGGCGCCGAGCGCGACGCCGGCGACGAACCCGGCGACGACGAGCCCGTCGCCCCAGCCGCGCCGCGGCGCCTCGATGAACGACCACACGAGCGCGGTGAGCGCCAGCGCCGACAGCGCGCCGCCGACGACGTCCAGCGGCGGGCGGTCCTCCGCGCGGCCCTCGGGGACGACGCGCAGCGCGGCGGCCGCGGCGACCGCCGCGAGCACCACGTTCAGCACGAAGATCGACGGCCACGAGAAGAGCTCGAGGACCACGCCGGACGTCAGCAGGCCGAGCATCGCGCTGCCGCCGGCCACGCCCGCCCACACGGCGACCGCGCGCTCGCGCTCCCCGGCCGGGAAGGCGCTGGTGATGATCGACAGGGTCGCCGGCATGATGAGCGCGGCGCCCAGCCCCATCGCCGCCCGCGCGGCGGTGAGCGCGCCCGGGGAGTCGATGAGCGTCGCCGCCGCGGCGGCGGCCCCGAAGACGGCCAGGCCGGCCAGCAGGACGCGCCGGCGCCCGAGCCGGTCGCCGAGCGCGCCGGCCGGCAGCAGCAGGCCGGCGAACACGAGCGCGTAGGCGTCGACGATCCACTGGATCTCGGTGGGGGTGGCGCCGGTGTCGCGGGCCAGGTCGGGCAGGGCGACGTTCAGCGAGGCGACCGAGCTGACGACGGTCGCCAGCGCGAGGCACATCGTGATGAGGATGCGGCGGCGTTCGCGGGGCATGCGAGCCTCCAGGAGCCAAGAATTCAACAGGTGTTGAAACGAAGCCTAGCGCGCCGCGCGCTATGTTTCAACACGCGATGAAGAAAGGACGCCGCCCCGGCCGGTCCGACACCCGCGAGGCGATCCTCGCCGCCGCCCGCCGGCAGTTCGCCGAGCACGGCTACGACGGCACGACGATGCGCGCCGTCGCCGCGGAGGCGGGCGTCGACGTCGCGCTCGGCCACTACTACTTCGGGTCCAAGCGCGACCTGTTCGCGGCCGCGCTGGCGCTCCCGGTCAACCCCGCCGACGCGATCGCGAGCGTCATCGACCAGGGCGCCGACGGGCTGGCCGAGCGGCTCGTGCGGCTGCTGCTGCAGGTGTGGGACGACCCGCAGACCGGCGCGCCGCTGCGGGCGATCGTGCGCTCGATCGAGAGCGAGGCCCCGCTCCTGCGCGGGTTTGTCGAGCGCGAGATCGTGCCGCGGCTGGCGGAGGCGATCCCGGGCCCCGACGCGACGCTGCGCGCCGCGGGCGCGGGCACGCAGCTGGTGGGGCTGATCTTCTCCCGCTACGTGATCGAGCTGGAGCCGATCGCCTCGGCGGGGCCCGACGAGCTCGTCGCGCTCGTCGCGCCCAGCCTGCAGCGCTACTTCGACGGCGGGTGAGCGCCGGGCTCAGGCGGCCCGGCGGCTGAGCGTGGCCCGGCGCGTGCGCGCCGCGCTCACCAGCGCGTCGGCCACCCGGTCGCCGGCCTCGGCGACGTCCGCGCACTCGGGATGCCACTGGAGGCCGAGCACGAACCGCCGCGACGGCACCTCGAGCATCTCGACGACCCCGTCCGGCGTCGCCGACGTGACGCGCACGCCGCGCCCCAGGCGGCGGACCGCCTGGTGGTGCTCGGACACGACCGCGGCGCGGCGGCCGACGATCGTGCGCGACAGCGAGTGCTCGCCGGTGTGGATCGCGTGGTCGCCGTCGCGGTGGTCGGCGTCGCTGGCGCCGTCGGACTCCAGGTCCTGCCACAGCGTCCCGCCGAGCGCGACGTTCAGCAGCTGGTGGCCGCGGCAGACGCCGACGATCGGCACGTCGTGTGCGAGCGCCACGCGCAGCGCGCGCAGGTCGCGGCGGTCGGCGGCGAGGTCGGCGGCCGGGTCGGGGAAGCGCGGCGCCTCGCCGTAGAGCGCGGGATGGACGTCGCGGTGGCTGGCGCCGAGCAGCAGCCCGTCGGCGGTGGCCAGCTCGCGCTCGAGCTCGCTGTGTTCGATCGCCCGCATCCGCCCGCCGGCGCGCTCGATCCAGCGCCGGAACGGCTCGTCGTCGTGCTCGCCGCGGATGAACAGGATCAGCGGCTCGTCGGCGGGGCGCTCGCGGCGGATCGCGGTCATGAACGCGGCCCGCGCCCGCTCGACGCGCTTGCGCGCGGCCTCCTCGCTGATGGCGAGGAGCGCGCCGATCTCGCGGTGGCTGAGCCCGCCCTCGAAGCGCAGGAGCAGCACGAGCCGCTCGTGCGGGGCGAGCTGCGCGATCGCCTCGCGCGCGGCCATCCGCTCGGCCGGCTCGGCGTCGGGGCGCCCGTCGCGCTGCTCGTCGAGCGGGGCGTGGTCGCGCAGGCGCCGCCGGCGCAGCTCGTCGAGCGCCAGGTTGGAGGCCGTGCGGTGCAGCCAGCCGCGGTGCTGCTCGGGGGTGGCGTCGCGTGGCGCCTTGCGCCACGCGCGCACGAACGTCTCCTGACACAGGTCGGCGGCGGTCTCCTCGTCGCCGACGATGCGGCGCAGCCGCCGCATCAGCGGCCGCTGCTGCTCGTGGAAGATCGTCTCGAGCTGGGTCATGTGCCGGTCAGACGCACGAGGGGCGCCGAACCGGACAGAGCCTACGCCGCGACCTTCGCCTCGGCACGCTCCCGCGCCGCGGCGGCGAGCTGGTTGACGACGTCGGCGAGCGCCCGCTCGATCTCGGCGTCGGTGAGCCGGCCGTCCTCGAAGCGCTCGTGGGCGGTCGGGACGGGCAGCTCGACGTCGAGCACGCGGGCGCCGATCGCCGACAGCACCTTGCGCGCCTCCGCCTGCGCCCAGACCGCCCCGAACATGCCGGTCGACGCGCCCACCACCGCCGCCGGCTTGTTGCGCAGCGGCGACTCGGCCAGCGGCCGCGACAGCCAGTCCAGCGCGTTCTTGAGCTGGCCCGGGATCGAGTGGTTGTACTCGGGGGTCGACACGAGCACGGCGTCGGCCTCCTCGACCTCGGTCCACAGCCGCTGGACCGGGGCCGGCCGCTCCCGCTCGCGCACGTCCTCGTCGTAGGGCGGGATGTCGCGAAGGCCGTCGTGGATCACGAGCTCCACCCCGGGCGGCAGCAGCTGGGCCGCCGCCCGGAGGAGGGCCGTGTTGTGCGACCCTCGCCGCAGCGATCCGGAGATGGCGAGGATCCGCATCCTCAGGCCGCCTTGATGAACTCGAGCTCGACGTGGAGCGTGACGTCGTCGGCCAGTGCCTTGCCGCCCTTGGGCAGGTCCGCGTTCCAGCTCACGCCGAAGTCGTGGCGGTTGACGGTGGTCTCGAACGTGAAGCCGAGGCGGGTGTTGCCCATGAAGTCCTCGGTCGGCCCGCTGACCGTGCCGGTGGCGCGGATCGGCTTCGTCACGCCGCGCATGGTGAGCTCGCCCTCGATCTCCGCGCGGTCGCCGTCGAGCGTGATGCGCGACGAGCGGAAGGTGATCTTCGGGTGGTTCTCGGCGTCGAAGAAGTCCGGCCCCTGGAGGTGGGCCGCGAGGTTCTCGTCCTTGACGTCGATCGAGGCGACCTCGACCGAGCCGCTGAGCTGACCGTCGGCGAGCTGCGCCTCGAACTGGTCGAACTCACCGCGGAACGCGGCGACGAGGTAGTTGATCGAGAAGGCAGCAGAGGAGTGGACGCGGTTGAAGTTCCACGTGCCGGCGAGACGATCCTGGGTGACGTCGGTGGCCATCGGTGCTCCTTGAACGCTCGGTTATCGGACTGTGGTCCGGTTTGGACCGCCGTCACGATACCATGAACCGGACCGAAGTCCGTTCGACATGCTTGCGATCGTGTCCAATCCCGTCGAGCTCCCGCTCTTCCAGCCCCAACCGCCCGAGCGGGCGGACGCCGCGCGCAACCGCCGGCGCATCCTGGCGGCGGCGGCGCGGCTGTTCGCCGAGCGCGGGGTGGCCGAGACCTCGATGGACGCGATCGCGGCCGAGGCCGGGGTCGGCAAGGGGACGCTGTTCCGCCGCTTCGGCGATCGCGCCTCGCTGGCGCTGGCCGTGCTCGACGAGAAGGACCGCGACTTCCAGGACGCGCTGCTGCACGGCCCGCCACCGCTGGGGCCGGGCGCGCCGCCGTGCCAGCGGCTGCGCGCGTTCGGGGAGGCGATGCTCGACCGCCTCGAGGACCACCTCGACCTGCTGCTCGACGCCCAGAGCGCGTCTGGCGGCAACTACCTGCGCTCGGAGCCGTACTCGGCGCTGTGGCTGCACGTGCACGCGCTCGTGCAGGAGGCGCGCCCCGACTGCGACGCCGCCTACACGACCGACGTGCTGCTCGGCGCGCTCACCGCGCCGGTCTTCGCGCACCAGCGCAGGGTCCGCGGGATGGACCTCGACCGGCTGAAGGCCGGCTACGCGGACCTCGTCGACCGGCTGATGACCGCGCCGATCCCCGCCGACGTCAGCTGACCGCCTCGCGCAGCTGCGCCGCGAGCGCGATCTGGTCGACGTCGTCGTGCAGCAGCATCTGCAGCATGACGCGGTCGCAGCCCGCGTCGGCGAGCTCACGCAGCCGCGCGCCGGCCTGGTCGGGCAGGCCCATGATCCAGACGTCGGGGTCGGGCTCGTGGCCGATCGCCCGCATCCGCTCGGTGCGCACCCGCAGCTCGGCCTCGTCGGCGGCCGGCATGAACGTGATCATCGCCGAGAAGCGCATCGTCGCCGGGTCGCGGCCGGCGCGCTCGCACGCCTCCATGACGATCCCGCGCCGCTCGGCGGCGACGGCCGGGGTGCAGAAGACCGTGTTGTACTCGTCGGCGTAGCGCACGGCGAGGTCGACGCTGCGCGGCAGCGCCTTGCCGCCGACGATCAGCGGCATCGGGTCCTGGACCGGCTTGGGGTTCGCGTCTATCCCGTCGAGCTGGTAGTGCTCGCCGTCGAAGGTGAACGTGCCCTTGCCCCACAGGCCGCGCACGATCGCCAGCTGCTCCTCGTGGATCGAGAAGCGCGTGCCCATGTCGGGGAACGGCAGCCCGAACGCGGTGTGCTCGCGGTCGTTCCAGCCGGCGCCGAGCCCGACCTCGATGCGCCCGCCCGAGATCCGGTCCGCGGTCGCCGCCATCTTCGCCAGCACCGAGGGGTGGCGGAACGTGCCCGGCGAGACGAGCGTGCCGAGCCGCAGCGTGGTCGTCGTCGCGGCCAGCGCGGTGACCGTCGACCACGCGTCGAGCACGTCGTTGTGGGGCTCGCGGAAGCCGATGTAGTGGTCGGAGCGCAGCAGCGTCGAGATGCCGTGCTCCTCGCAGGCCGACGCGATCGCCTGCCACTGCTCCCAGGAGACGCCCTCCTGGCCTTCGATCATCAGGCAGAGGTCCATGGGCGGGACGCTACCCGCTCACGCACCCGTCCCGCCCGGGACCGTTGTCGCCTCGCGATCGCTATGCGAGCTCGATCTGACAACGGCGCGCGCGAGCGGAGCGGGCCGGCTCCGTGGTCCGCCCCTCGCCCGCCCACCCGGTGCCGACGTGTGGCACTTTGACCACCACAGTGGTGGTCAAAGTGCCACACGTGCCCAGAGGAGCCGGCGCGGTGGGCCGTCCGCGCTACGTCCGCTGGAAGCGCAGCCCGTAGCGCGAGACGAACTCCGCGACCGCCTCGGCGAGGTCGGTCTCGGGGCCGCCGCGCTCGCGGTCCAGCAGCGCCAGCCAGGTGACGCCGTCGGCGACGGCGGGGCGGCCGTGCAGGGCGGCGACCACCTCGGCGCCGTCGGGGACCGCGATCTCGGCGGAGCGCACGAGCGCGACGCGGCCCAGCGACAGCCACCCGTCGCCCTCGCCGGCGGTGACGGTCTCGCCGCGCTCGGTCAAAAACCAGGCCAGCTCGCGGAAGACGCGGCGGGCGATCTCCCACTGCTCCTCGGGCGGCGGGGTCGGCGGGTAGTCGGGCGCGCGCTTCAGCACGCGGGCCGGGTAGCCGGCCGCCAGCGAGCCGCCGGGGATCGAGCGCGACACCACCGAGCCGGCGGCGACCGTCACGTCGTCGCCGATCTCCACGCCCGGCAGCACGAACACCTGCCACGGCAGCCACACGTTGCGGCCGATCGTGATCGGCGCGAACTCGACCGGATAGCCCTCGAGGATCGACTGCCAGGCGGCGTGCGTGAAGATCAGCGAGCGCCCGCCCAGGCCGGTCTCGTCGCCGACCGTCAGCGGCATCGACGGGTTCAGGAACGTGTCCTGGAACACCCGCACCCGGCGGCCGAGCTCGAGCCGCGAGTGCGGCGTCGCCAGCCCGGCCGCGGTCACGCGGGCGCGCAGCATCGTCTCCTCGCCGAGCACGACCTCGCGGCAGTCGACGCGCACGTCGGGGCCGAGCTCGCAGCGGCGGTCGATGCGGATCGACCTCCCCCGCAGGATCGTGCCCGGCAGCAGCCGCACGCCCGCGCCGATCGTGACCTCGTCGGCCTCGATCACGACGTCGGGCGCGATCTCGGCGGTCGGGTGGATGTTGCGGCTCACGGCGCGTGCACCCGCCGCGTCAGCTCGCCGAGCAGGTCGTAGCCGTCCCAGTAGCGCCCGAACGTCAGCGCCTCGCCGAACGGGACGATGCGGTCGATCCCGCGCCCGTTGACCGCGCGCACGAACCGCCCGAGCGTCTCGCCGTCGAAGCCGCTGACCGTCATGGTCTGATCCTTGCGCACGACGTGGTCGGCCAGCTCGTCGAGCGAGTCGAGCGCGACCGCGTAGAAGAGGCCGGCGCCGGGGTGGGTGCGGTCGAAGCCCTCGAGCGTCTCGAGCTCCAGCACGGTCAGCTCGTTGCCCAGCTCGCGGTACGCGCGCACCGGGCGGTCGGCCAGCGCGCCGTAGGCGTACGCGCGCTTGGCCAGCGTGGCGCCCAGCTCCAGCTCGTAGCCGCGCTGCACCACCTCGGCGTGCAGCTCGTCGAACAGCCGCTCCAGGCGCTCCCGCGCCCCATCGCCCACTCCCACGACCAGCCGCGGCGACGAGCACCCCATCTGATCGAACCAGTAGGCGTCGTTGAACAGCCGCCGCGCGAGGTCCTCCTCGGGCGTCGACGCGTCGAGCGCGGCCAGCGAGAAGCGGTCGCCGAACAGCAGCTCGGTCGCGTGCGGCGCCAGCGGCAGCGCGCGGATCGTCTCGACGGTCGCGTCCCCGCCCCAGATCACCCGCACGTCGGCGGCGCGCGACAGCAGCGCGCTGGGCTCCAGCTCGTGGCCGTAGGAGACGACGGCCAGGCCGCCGCCCGCCTGCGGATGCTCGGCCGCCACCGCGTTGAGCGCGTCGATCAGCACCTCGGTCGTCTCCGAGCGGCGCTGCGACAGGCGCACGACGTTGCGGTTGCCGACCAGCAGCGACACCGCCAGCGAGTACACGAACATCGTGTCGACCGACGACGGCGGCACGTGGAAGGCCAGCCCGCGCGGCACCTGCGCCACGCCCGCCACCGCGTCGGACGCGAACTCGTCGGCCAGCGCGGTCACCGACGCGCGCCGCAGGAACGAGGCCAGCGGCACCAGCTCGGGATGGCGGCGGGCGCGCGGGTCGGTGAACAGCGCCCGCGACAGCGCGTGGCAGAAGTCGATCAGCTCGGGCGCGAACGGCGGCGCGCTCGGACGCGCCGCCAGCCGGTCGGCGATCTCCTCCAGCTCCGCCTCGCCGCGGGCGGGGACGAGCGTCTCGACGAGCATCGCGGTCAGCGCCCCGCCGTGTCGCTGCAGCCGCGCAGCTCGGCCTTGGGCACGCGGCCGAGGATCTCCACCGCCTGGCCCATGCGCCCGCACGGGCAGTCGTCGACGGCGACCACGCGCCCGAGGTCCTCGGTCAGCAGCGCGTGCCCCGGGTAGCTCTCGGGCAGCGTGCTGACGACCTCGACGACGCCCTGCTCGCCGCGCGGCGCCTCGTCCCAGGTCACCGGGTCGCGGATGACCACGTCGCCGTCGTCGGGCGCGTGCAGCGCGCCGTGCTCGCACTCGACGTACACGGTGCCGGTCTGCTCGGCCATCCCGTAGAAGTTGTGCACGCGCTCGATCCCGGTGCGCTCGCGGATCTCGGCCTTGAACGCCTCGGGCGTGACCGCCTGCTCGACGAGGCGCTTCCAGCCGCCCGAGTGGACGAGGATCCCGCCGCGGAGGTCGACGCCGCGCGGCAGGTGCTGCCAGACCATGAACGTGAAGCCGAACACGAGCACCGGCCCCTCGCGGTGCTTGTCCAGCCAGGCGCGGACCTGGTCGGGCTCGGCGTCGAGCAGGTACAGGTGGTCGCGCCCGAACGGGGACATGCCGAGGATGCCGGCCCCGCGCGCCGAGAACTGCGCGCGGTCGTGCAGGACCGTGCGGGTGTCGACGATCAGCATCGGCAGCCGCTTCGGGCCCAGCCAGTGCTGCATCGTCGCCGCGAGCGTGCGCGTCTGCGCGGCGGCCGACGCGCGGTCGAGGAACACGCGGCTGGGCTGCTGCCCGGTCGTGCCCGACGACGTGAGCGTCTTGAAGACCTCGTCGGCCGGGATCGAGCGCAGCTCGTGCGTCTTGAACAGCGAAACCGGCAGGTGCGGCACGTCGGCCACCCGCTCGGCGGCCGAGAAGCCGGGCGCGACGCGGTCGACGATGCGCCGGTAGGGCTCGCAGGCGGCGCGGTGGTGGTGGACGAGCGCGGTCAGGCGCTCGCTGAGGCGCGCGGCCTTCTCGGCCTGGGGCGTCGCGTACTGCCGCTCAGCCATCGGCCAGGAGCGCGTAGTCGACCTTGCCGGACGGCTTGACCGGCAGCCGCTCGACCGCGTGCACGCGCAGCGCCCGCGGCGGCAGCCGGAAGCGGGCGGCCAGCGCCCGCGCGTCGGCCTCGCCCTCGACGTACACCTCGATGCGGTCGTCGCCGCCGACCGCCGCGGCCGGCCCGTCGACCTCCGCCTCGACCTCGTCGAGGTTGATGCGCTGGCCGTAGACCTTCGCGATCCGCTTCGCGCGGCCCGTCACGTAGAAGAAGCCCTCGTCGTCGGCGTACCCGAGGTCGCCGGTGCGCAGGACGCCGCCCTGGTCGTCCCCGCGGGCGAGGTCCTCGCGCGACTGCGCGTAGCCGAGCATCACGTTCGGTCCCTCGTAGACGAGCTCGCCGTCGTCGACCGACAGCCGCCCGCCGGGGATCGGGATGCCGATCGAGCCGGGCTTGTCGGCCAGCCGCTCGGGCGGCACGTAGGCGATGCGGGCGGTCGCCTCGGTCTGGCCGTACATGACGAAGAAGCGGGCGCGCCGCGCGTAGAGCGCGGCGACCTCCGGGTCGAGGTGGCCGCCGGCCTGGGTCATCGTGCGCAGCGAGGGCAGGTCCATGTCGCGCATGCCGATGCGCTCGAGCATCGCGTACGCGTACGGGACGCCGGCGAACGACGTCGCCTCGTGGCGGCGCACGTCGTCCCAGAACTCGGGCCGGATGACCGAGTGCGGCGTGAACGCCACCGACGCGCCGGCCAGCAGATGCGAGTGCAGCACCGAAAGCCCGTAGGAGTACGGCAGCGGCAGCGAGGCGATCGCCCGCTCGCCCGGATGCAGCTCCAGGTACTCGGCGATCGAGGCGGCGTTGGCGAGCACGTTGCGCTCGCTCAGGCGCACGAGCTTCGGCGATCCGGTGGAGCCCGAGGTGGACAGCAGCACGCGCAGGTCGGGGTGCAGCTGCGCGGGGGCGGCGTCGCGCTCGTGGACCTGGCGGTCGGCGATCACGAAGTGCGGGTCGTAGGTGTCGATGATCGGGCCCGGGTCGGCGCCCGCCTCGACGAGGATCACGGCGTGGCCGGCGGCGAGCGCGGCGAGGTAGCCGATCGCCGACAGCGCGTCGGGGCCGCAGCGCACGAGCACGAGCTCGCGCCCGGGGAGGCGCTCGCCGATCGCGGCGACCTTGTCGCGCAGGTCGGCGTACGTCCACGTGCGGTCGCCCTCGATCAGGGCGACGCCGTCGTGGTCGAGGAACGCCCTCAGATGACCATCCCCCCGTCGACGCCGAGGACCTGGCCGGTGACGTAGCGGGCGCGGTCGGAGGCCAGCCAGGCGATCGCCTCGGCGACCTCCTCGGGCGTCCCCGCGCGGCCGAGGCCGACCGCGGCCACCCGCTCCTCGAAGATCTCGGGGCCCAGCGCGCGCGTCATGTCCGTGTCGATGAACCCGGGCGCGACCGCGTTGACGCGCACCTTCGGCGCCAGCTCCTTGGCCGCGCTGCGCGTCATGCCGATCACCGCCGCCTTCGAGCCGGCGTAGGCGACCTGGCCGCGGTTGCCGGTGATCCCGATGATCGAGGCGACGTTGACGATCGCGCCGCCGTCGCCGCGGGCCAGCAGGCGCGCGCACGCCTGCATCGTGTTCAGCACGCCGAGCGCGTTGACGTCGAACGTGCGCTGCGGCTGGATCATCCCCAGCAGCGCGTCGTCGAGGACGCCGGCGTTGTTGACGAGCACGTCGAGGCGCTTGTGGCGCGAGAACAGCTCGCGGACGGCGGCCTGGACGGCGTCGGCGTCGGCGACGTCGAAGGCCAGCGCGTCGCCGCCGAGCTCGTCCGCGCGCGCCCGCGCGGCCTCGGCGTCGGTGCCGTTGACGACGACCGTGTACCCGTCCTCGGCCAGCCGCCGCGCCGCGGCCAGCCCGATCCCGCGCGTGGACCCGGTGACGAGCGCGACGCTCACAGGTCGACGTCGTAGCGCGTCCTGAGCATCTCCACCGCGACCGGGTAGCTGCTCATGGCGATCACGTCGTCGGTGTCCATCATGATGTCGAACGCCTCCTCGATCTCGGCGACGAGCGCCATGTGCCCCAGCGAGTCCCAGTGCTCGTGCTGGGCGTACGCCAGCGACTGCCAGTCGGTGTCGGGCGGCAGGTCGAGCGCGGTCTGGAAGGCCTGCTGCAGGCGGGTCTCGGACATGGCGGCGCCTCATGCTATTCGCCCACTGCGGCGGCGCCGCTCAACGGAGTTCGACCGACCGGCTCGCCAAGATGCCCCGTCTGCGCCTTGCCTCCACACCCGCCGTGCGCCGCTACGCGGCCGCCTTCGCGATCGCCCTCGCCGTCTTCGGCGCGGCGCTCGTGCTGATCCTGCCCTCCCCCAACGGCGACGAGCCGCACTACGTCCTCGAGGCCGTCAGCATCGCGCGCGATCTCGACCGCGACCTGACGAACGAGTACGACGACCCCCAGCTGATCCAGGACGTGTACGGCGGGACGGCGCTGGAGCCGCATGCCTTCCGCTTCCCGGGCGGCCACGGCCTGGTGTCGGTCCACTCGCCGGGCCTGCCGCTGCTGCTGGCGCCGGTCGCCGCGGTCACCGAGAGCCCGACGCTGATGCGGGCCGAGATCGTCGTCATCGCGGCGATCGGGGCGATGCTGCTGATGATGCTGCTCGATCGCGTCCCGTTCGGGTCGCCGCGCCTGCGCTGGCTCGCCTGGCTGGCGGCCGTGCTGGCGGCGCCGTTCGTGGTCTACGCGACGGCGCTGTACCCGGAGGCGCCGGCGGCGACGCTGTCGCTGGGGGCGGCCGTGCTGCTCACGACCACGCGGCCGGGACCCTGGGCGCTGGCCGGCGCGGCGATGTGCGCCGGCTTCCTGCCGTGGCTGAACGTGCGGTTCCTGCCGCTGACGCTGTGCCTGGCGGCGATCGGCCTGTGGCGCGCCTGGGGGCACCCGCGCCGGACCGCCGCGATCGCCGGCGCGGTCGCGCCGCTCGCGGTCCTGGGCATCGCGTTCGCCGTCGGCTTCCAACACTGGTACGGCTCGCCGTGGCCGAGCGCCCAGTACGCGCTCTCGACGAGCGAGCCAACGCTCGCCGGCGCTTACCGGTTCGGCGTCGGCGGGCTGTTCAGCGCCCAGTACGGCTGGTTCCCGAAGGTCCCCGTCCACCTGCTGGCGGTCGTGGCGATCGGGGTGCTCGTGTGGCGGTTGGGGCGCCCGGCGCTGATCGGCGTGCTCGTCGCCGCCCTCTACCTCGCGGTGATCGGGGCGAGCGGCGTCGGCTTCCCCGGCAGCTCCTATGCGGGACGCCAGCTCGTGGTGCTGATGCCGCTGGCGGCGATCCCGATCCTCGTCCTGCTGGCCACCAACCGGCGCTGGTGGACGTGGGGCGCGTTCGCGGTGCTGGGCCTCGTGTCGCTGGCGCTGACCGTGTCGGCGGTGCGCCACGACGCGAGCATCGCGCCGGTGCTCGACGACTCGCTCGAGGGCCGCTACAACCGGCTGTGGCCGTCGTACGACGCGCGCACGCCGGCGCCGCAGCAGACGTGGACCGGCGACCCGGCGCGCCTGGCCCACGACGTCGGAGCGGTGCGCGAGGAGGCGTCGCCGGGCGCGACCGAGCCGGTCGTGCTCGCGGCCCCGCGGGGCGCCCGCGGCGTGCTCGAGGAGGGCACGACGCCGCCGATGGCGCCCTCGGCGTTCGCCGCGGGCGTGCACCTGCGCGCGGCGCAGGCGCCGACCGGCGAGGTCGCCCGCATCGAGGTCCGCGACGACCGCGGCGAGCTGCTCGCCGAGAGGGACGTTCCCGCCGCGGCGTTGCCGCCCGAGATCGGCTTCCGCGCCTTCCTGCTGCCGTTCCACACCGAGCGCGAGAGCCGGTTCACGTTCACCGTGCGCACGACGGGGAACGTCGCGCTGCTCGCCGGTCCGCTGGCCATCGGCAGCAACCCCACCTCGACGCTGCGCGGCAGCGAGGGCGTGCGCGACGTCGCCCAGACGGTCGCGCTGATCGCGGCGCTCGTCCTGCTGGCCGTCGCGCTGACGGTCTACGACCGCAGGCGCGGCAGCACGTCGCTCGCATAGGCCGCGAAGAAGGCCTCGTGCTGTCCGCCGACCTGCTGGACGTACAGCTCGTCGACGCCGGCGTCGGCGTACTCGCGCAGCGACGCGAGGTGCTCGTCGAGGTCGGGCCCGCAGGGCGTGACCTCCGCGAGCATCTCGGGCGTCACGAGCCGGCTGGCCTGCTCGAAGTGGGTCGGCGTCGGCAGCACCTGGGCCAGCTCGCCGGGCAGCGCGTCGTTGGGCCAGATCTCGTGCATCGTCCTGATCCGCTCGTCGCGGTCGGGGCCGTAGCAGACCTTCGCGCCCGCCTGCACGACCTTGTCGCCGCCGCCGTTGTCGCGGAAGCGCCGGATGAGGTCGTCGGGCGCGGTCGTGCAGTAGCCGTCGCCGATGCGCGCGGCGAGGTCGGTCGCCTTCGGGCCGAAGCCCGAGACGTAGATCGGCGGCGGCTCGTCGGGCAGCGTGTAGATGCGGGCGTTCTCGACGCGGTAGTGGCGGCCGCGGTGGGAGACCTGCTCGCCGGTCCACAGCAGCCGGATGACCTCGATGGCCTCCTCGAGCATCTCCAGGCGCTCGTCGGCCTCGGGCCAGTGGTCGCCGAGGACGTGCTCGTTGAGGTTCTCGCCGCTGCCGACGCCGAAGCGGAAGCGCCCGTCGAGCAGCACCTGGCTCGTCGCCGCGGCCTGCGCGACCACCGCCGGGTGGGTGCGCAGCGTCGGGCAGGTGACGCCGGTGGTGACCGGCAGCGTCGTGACCTGCGACAGCGCGCCGATCATCGACCACACGAACGCCGACTGCCCCTGGGCGCCGGTCCACGGGTGGTAGTGGTCGGAGATCCACAGAGCGTCGAAGCCGGCCTGCTCCGCGCGGCGGGCCTGGTCGAGGAGCTGCGCGGGGGTGTACTCCTCGCAGGAGAGGAAGAAGCCGATCTTCATCGGCGCCGACTGCCCCGAGCGGGGGCGCCCGAATCCGTTCGGGCGCCCCCGCCGGTCGGCGCCTATGCGTCGCAGACCGTCACGACGCCCGTCAGCGCCCGCCCGGGCACCGGGCGGCCGCCTTCCCTGACGCTCGCGCGAGCCTGCACGTTCAGCCGGGACGCCGGCGCGGCGTCGGCCGGGACCGTCAGCGTCTGGCTGAACGGGGCCGAGCCGTCGACGCGGGTCTGCGTGCCCATGCGGAACGTGACGCGGCTGACCCGCGCGGAGCCGCCGCCGCGCCGGCTCCAGGCCAGCGTGGCGGTGAAGCTCTGGCCGGCGTGGACGCAGTCGCGCGGCACGCGCAGCCGGTAGCGCACCCGCGAGTCCCGCGCGCGGACCGTGCGCATCCGCCCGCCGTAGGCCGCCGCGACCGCCGGCGGCAGCGGCGCGACCCGCACCTCGCCCGAGGCGCCGCCCCACACCGCGAAGCCGCCGCCGCCCGGGCCGGCCGCCACCTGCGGGTCGGCGAACCGCTCGCCGCGGGCGATCATCGCGGCCGGGCTGAACGGGCCGTCGCCGGTCGCGGTGCGCGCGTAGCGCAGCCGCCCGCCGTAGGAGCTGACGCGCCACACGAGCGCGAGCGCGCCGCTCGGGTCCTGGGCGAGGTCGGGCTCGTCGGCGCCGGCGCCGCGGACCACGTCCTGCGGCGCGCCGAACGTGCGCGTCGCCGGGTCGTAGGCGCTCACGCGGATCGTGTTGCCGCCACCTCCGCGCCGGAAGGCCAGGCGCAGGCCGCTGGGCCCGGCGGCCAGGGAGGCGCCGCGCGAGTCGGCCTCGCCGCCGGCGACCGGCTGCCCGCGCAGCCAGTTGCCCTCGACGTCCATCGCGGTCGCGCTCTGCGGTCCGGCGTAGACGGCGTGCTCCAGGCGCGCCATGTCGCTGGACACGTGGACGACCTGATCGGTGCCCGGCACCGGCGCCACGGCCGGCGACTCGATGATCGGCGTCGTCGAGAGCGTGATCTCCGGCGTGCCGAGGGGCGCGTCGCCCATCGCCTGGAACTTGCCGCCGCCGACGATCAGCAGCGTGTCGGTCTCGGGCAGCAGCGCGCCCTGGCCGTCGGCGATGAGGCCGCGGCCGCGCTCGACCGGCGGGCCGAACGTCGAGCCGCGGTCGTTCGACGTCCACTGGTACGTGCGGTTCGTGATGCCGCCGCTCCCGCAGTTCCAGCAGCTCGCGACGAGCACGACGCGCTCGTCGGACGGCACGAAGACCTGCGGCATGGAGTGAACGGTCTGGGCGGCGCCGCCCGCGGTCGGGAAGGCGAGCGTCTCGGTGCGCTCGCACGCCTCGCCCCCGGCGGGGACGCGGCAGTAGACGAGGCGGCCGTCACCGCCCTCGTCGGTCAGCCACGTGACGTGACCGGTGCCGTCGGGGCCGACCGCGACCTGCGCGTCGTGGCCGGTGCCGGCGGTGAACGGCGCCGCGCTCGCCGCCGGAGCGGCGAGCGCCAGAGCACCCAGGACGGCGATCCCTGCGCTGCATCGAATCATGGGGGCGATCCTGCCCCCACGAGGCCGCCGTCCGCATCGTGGACCCACCACGAACGTTGCCGTCCGCGGCGGGTCCGGGTCAGGCGTCGATGCCGACCGCCTGCAGGTCCAGCGGGTGGATCCACTCCTCGGCGAGCAGGTGGCCGCCGGCGCCCTGCATCGCCTGCTTGAGCCCCAGGGCCCAGCGGTGCTCGATCAGCGCGACCGCCGCGGTGGCGCCGGCCGGGATCTCGTCGGCGACGTACCAGACGTCGGGGTCGTCGACGTCGAGCGCCGGGACCGGCGCGGCCTCGGCGCTCTCGTCGTGCAGGCCGGTGAGCGCGACGGCGACGCCGTCCTCGTTGGCCTCGACGAGCGCGATCCGCCCGTCGTCCTCCTTGCGCACGATCAGGATGTCGAGGACGCGGACGATGTCGCGCTCGGCGAGGCGCTCGAGCTCGGCGAGGATCTCGCCCTTCAGCGGCGCGTCGGGCTCGAAGCCGACGAGCAGCAGCTGGACGGGGCCGACGGTGCTCATGACCCCAGCACCTTGGCCTTGGCCTGATCGAACTCCTCCTGCGTCAGCACGCCCGCGTCGAGCAGGCCCTTCAGCTTGGTGAGCTCGCCGACCACGTCGGTCGACGGCGCCGCCGCCGGCGCGGCCTGGGCGGGCGGGGCGGCCGCCTGGGGCGCCGCCTGCTGCTGCTCGAGCGCGGCGAGGCGCTCCTCCTGATCCTGCTCGCGCTGCTGCCCCCGCACCGCCTTCTTGCCGGCCATGTAGCCGGCGCCGCCGATCATCGCGGTGCGCATCAGCGGCCGCCGTCGTGGTCTGAACATGGCGCAAGCCTACGTGGCCAGGAACGTCCGGCACCACTCCTCGACCGACAGCAGCGACCAGATCAGCAGGCGCCGGTTGGCGCGGCCCGCGAGGTGCTCGTCGACGAGCGCGCGGACCGCGTCGCGGTCGAGGAACTCGTAGATGCGCGCGTCGCCGTCGAGCAGGCGCCGGCGCACGTAGTCGATCGACTCGCCCCGGAACCACGAGGCGTCGGGCGCGGCGAAGCCCTGCTTCTCGCGGCCGGTCACGTCCGGCGGGACGTGGCGCTCCATCGCCTGGCGCAGCAGCAGCTTGCCGTCGCGCGCGTTGTGGAAGAAGCGCTCGGTCTTCCAGCCCGGCTCGTTCTCGTCCAGGCGCACGACCTCGCCGAGGTTGCCGAGCTTCAGCCCCACCGGCACGGTCTGGGCGAAGTCGACGAGGTCGTTGTCGAGGAACGGCAGCCGCGTCTCCAGCGAGTGCGCCATCGAGAGCTTGTCCTCGACGAGCAGCAGGCCGTGCAGGAACGTGCGCGCCTCGAGGTACAGCGAGTGGTTGATGTAGTCCTCGGGGCGGGTCAGCTCGGGCGCGTGGGTGTGGAAGGCGCCGGCGAAGATCGCGCGGGTGTCGACGTCGCACACGTCGTCCCACACGGGCGCGAAGACCCGCTCGATCTGGTCGGGCGGCAGCAGCCGCTGCCAGAAGCCGTAGTACTTGGCGACGTAGTCGTCGAAGGAGTCGTTGACGACCGCCCGGTAGTAGCGCCACGGGTAGCCGCCGAACAGCTCGTCGCCGCCGGCGCCCGACAGCACGACGGTGACGAACCGCGACGCCAGCCGCGCCGCGTAGTAGTTCGGGTAGCACTGGCCGACGCGCAGGTCCTCGAGGTGCGTGGTGAGCGCGGGCATGACGCGCTCCATGTCGCCGGCCTTGAGCACCATCTCGTAGTGCTCGGTCTTGAACAGGTACGACATGCGCTCGGCCTTCGCGCGCTCGTCGAAGGCCAGCTCCATGCCCGACGCCGACGACAGGTCGAACCCGACCGTGAAGCTGTGCAGCGGGTCGAACTGCGGCGCGGCGACCGCCGTGATCGAGCCGGAGTCCATGCCGCCCGACAGGTAGGAGCCGACCGGGACGTCGGCGACGAGCTGGCGGTTGACGGCCTGGCGGAACAGCCGGTCGAGCTCCTCGAGGTACTCGCGCTCGTCGCCCCGCGGGCCGTCGGGCTCGCGGAAGTCGAAGTCCCAGTAGGCGCGCGGCTCGGCGATCGGGCCGCGGTCGTCGGCGCGCACGCGCAGGAGCGAGCCGGGCGGCAGCAGCTCCACGCCGGCGAACAGGGTGCGGCGCGTGAACAGGTTCTGGAACGTGAAGTACTCCAGCAGCGCGCGGCGGTCGACCTCGACGCGCATGTCCGGGTGGGCGAGCAGCGCCTTGACCTCGGAGCCGAACAGCAGCGCGTCGCCCCGGCGGGTCCAGTACAGCGGCTTGATCCCGTAGCGGTCGCGGGCCAGCAGCAGCTCGCGCCGCTCGCGATCCCACAGCGCGAACGCGAACATGCCGTTGAAGCGGGTGAGCGCGTCCTCGCCCCACTGCGCGAGCGCGTAGAGGACGACCTCGGTGTCGCCGCGCGAGCGGAAGCGCCATCCGTGCGCCTCGAGCTCGCGCCGCAGCTCCTGGAAGTTGTAGACCTCGCCGTTGTAGGTGAGGACGAAGCGCCCGTCGGGCGTGGCCATGGGCTGCTCGGCGGCCGGCGTGCGGTCGATGATCGCCAGCCGCCGGTGACCGAGCCCGAGCGCCCCGTCGGTGTAGGTCCCCTCGCCGTCGGGCCCGCGGTGGCGCACGGCGTCGGCCATCGCGCGCAGGACGCGCGGGGCGACGGGGTCGCCGTCGAGGTTCAGGATGCCGGTGATGCCGCACATGGCTGGAAGCGGAGACGGAGGCTACGCGGCGGAGTTGCGGCGCCCGCCGCGGATAGTCTGCGGCCGATGCGGATCCTGCTGACCGGCGCGACCGGGCTGATCGGCCGGGAGGTCGTGCGCCAGGCGCCGGCCGACTGGGAGCTGATCGCCCTCTCCCGCGCCCCGGTGCCCGGCGTGACGACGATCCGCGCCGACCTGACGCAGCCGGGGTTCGCCGCCGGCCTGCCCGGCGATCTCGACGCGATCGTGCACCTCGCCCAGGCGCGCGAGTACCGCGACTTCCCCGCCTGCGGCCCCGGCGTCGTCGCCGTCAACGTCGCCGCGACCGCCGCGCTGCTCGACCACGCGGCCCGCACCGGCGCCGGGCAGGTGCTGCTCGCCTCGACCGCCACCGTGTACGCGCCCCGGCCGCAGCCGCTCGACGAGGACGCGCCCGTCCGCGTGCGCGGGATCTACGCCGCGTCCAAGCGTTCGGCCGAGCTGCTCGCCACGCCCTACGCGACGTTGCTGCCGGTCCGCGCGCTGCGGATCTTCACGACCTACGGGGCGGTGCGCGACGAGCGGCTCGTCGCCGACCTCATCGACCGCGTCGAGACCGGCCGCCCCGTCGAGGTGCAGGGCGAGCGCGGCATGGTGACCAGCCCGATCCACGCCGCCGACGTCGCCCGCGCCGTGATCGCGGCGGTGCGGCGCCCGCCCGCCGCGGGGGCGCTGGACCTCGTCAACGTCGGCGGCGCCGAGGCGCTGGGCATCCGCGACATGGCGCTGGCGATCGGCCGCGTGCTGGGACGCGAGCCCGTGTTCGCGGCCCGCGACGGCGAGCCGCCCGCGTTCGCCGCCGACCGCGCCAAGTGCGAGCGCGTCCTCGGCGTCCCCGCCCCGATCGGCTTCGAGGCCGGCCTGCAGCAGGAGCTGGTGCGCACGTGACCGGCCCGCGGGCGGCGCTCACGCTCGACCTCGACTGGGCGCCCGACTTCATGATCGACGACGCCGCGCAGGCGCTCATCGAGCGCGGCGTCCGCGCGACCTGGTTCGTCACGCACGCGAGCCCGGCCGTCGAGCGGCTGCACGAGCGGCCCGACCTGTTCGAGCTGGGCCTGCACCCGAACTTCCTGGCCGGCTCCTCGCACGGCGCGACGCCGGAGGAGGTCGTCGCCCACTGCGCCGCGCTCGTCCCCGGCGCGCGGGCGGTGCGCACGCACTGCCTGATGCAGTCGACGCCGCTGCACGACGCGCTGCTGGCCGGCAGCGACGTGGAGGTCGACGTGTCGCTGTTCCTGCCGGGCGCCACGCACGTCGAGGCGGTCGAGCAGTGGAGCCCGGGCGGGCGCCTGGTGCGCCTGCCGTACGTGTGGCAGGACAACATGGAGATGTACGCGCCCCGGGCCCAGTGGTCGGTTGACGAGCTGCTCGACCCGCCGGGGCTGCGGATCTTCGACTTCCATCCCGTGCACGTGTGGCTGAACTCCGCCTCCTTCGACCCGTACGAGCGGCTGAAGGCGACCCGCCCGCTCGGCGAGGTCGCGCCCGAGGACGCGGCCGCGTTCCGCAACGACGGCGGCCCGGGCGCGCGCACGGCGTTCCTGGCGCTGGCCGACCGGCTCGCCGAGCTCGGCGGCGGCTTCAAGGTGAGTGATCTGGCGTGAGCGCCTGGGCCGGGGACTTCACCTACGACTTCCTGCGCGAGCTGCTGGCGCTCGCGCGCGAGCGCCACGCCGTGCGCCCGCTCGCCGACGGCGTCGACGCGCCCGGGCTGGTCGTCCGCCACGACGTGGACCTGTCGCTGGAGCGGGCGGTCGCGCTCGGCGACGTCGAGGCGCAGGCCGGGGTGCGGGCCACGTTCCTGGTGATGGTCGACTCGCCGCTGTACGACCTCGACGGGGCGCCTGCCCGCGCCGCGCTGGCGGCGCTGCGCGAGCAGGGCCACGACGTGGGGCTGCACATGGACCTCGGCCCGCGCGGCGAGCGCGAGGGCCTCGCGCTGGCGGACGTGCGCCCGGAGGTCGAGGCCTGCCGGGATCGGCTCGAGGCCGTGCTCGGCGAGCCCGTCCGCTCGATCTCCTTCCACCGCCCGGCCGACCCGCTCGTCGCCGCCCTGCGCCCCGTGGCCGACGTGTGCGGCATGGTCAACGCGTACGCGGCGCCGCTGATGCGCTGCTACCTGGCCGACTCGGCCGGCGCCTGGCGCCACGGCGACCCGCGGCCGGTGCTGCGCGATCCGCCGTGCGAGACGGTCCAGCTGCTCGTGCACCCGTTCTGGTGGGGCGACGAGCACCTCGACGCCGCGGACCGCCTCGAGGCGTTCTACCGCGAGCAGACGGACGGCATGGCGCCGTTCGACGCGCTCGCGTTCGATCGCACGCTGGCCACGGTCGTGCGCCGGTCGCGCCGCCGCGGCCTCCTGTCCCCGACCGCGAAGGTGCCCTCCGGATGAGCCAGATCGGACGCTTCGACACCGACACCGCCGCGCTGCAGGCCCGCAACGCCGCGCACGCCCGCTACTCGACGGGCGACATGACCGGCTGGGCGCTGGAGCTGCTGGGCGCGGGGCCGGACGACCGCGTGCTCGAGCTCGGCGCGGGCACCGGCCAGCAGACGCTGCGGCTGGCGCCGCAGGTGCGCTCGATCCTGGCCGTCGACGCCGCGCAGGAGTCGCTGGACGTGATCGCCGCGGACGCGCCCGCCAACGTGCGCACGCTGTGCGGGCGCTTCGACGATCTCGCCGGCCGCGACTGCGGGGCGCGCTTCGACCGGGCGCTGTCCTGCTACGCGCTCTACTACGCCGACGACCAGGAGCGCGTGATCGACCGCATCCACGAGCTGCTGGAGCCGGGCGGCGTGCTGTTCTTCTGCGGCCCCTCGCGGGCCAACAACCGCGAGCTGCGCGAGCTGCACTTCGGCCTGCTCGGCGAGCCGGTGCCGGGCGCGACGCCGGCGCAGGCGTTCATGGAGGACGACGCGCCGCGCTGGTGCGAGGCGCGCTTCGCGACCGTCGAGCGCCACGAGTTCACCGACGCGATGCGCTTCGACTCCGCCGACGCGCTCGTCGGCTACTGGTCGTCGTACAACCTCTACGACCCCGCGCTCGAGGATCGCTTCCGCGCCGCCGCCGACGCCCACTTCGCCGAGCACGACGAGTTCGTGTCGGCCAAGCGCGTCGTCGGCATCCGCGCGGTCAAGGCGTGAGTTCATGCACTTTGCACGCTAAGGTGCAGAGTGCATGTCGAAGGTGATCCAGATTCGCGACGTCCCCGACGACGTCCACCGCCGGCTGAAGGCGCGAGCCGCGGAGCAGGGCCGTTCCCTGTCGGAGCTCGTGCGTGAGCAGCTGATCGCCTACGCCAGGCAGCCGACCCCCGCCGAGATGTGGGAGCGGCTCGAAGCGCTGCCGCCGCTCGACCCCGGCGAGTCCGCCGCTGACGCGATCCGCGCGGGCCGAGCCGAGCGGTGATCGTCGCCGACGCGTCAGCCATCGTCGAGCTGCTGCTGCACAGCTCCCGATCGGAGCCGATCCATCGCCATGCGGCCCACGACCAGCCGTTGCACGTGCCCCACCTCGCGGACATCGAAGTGCTCCATGCCCTCCGTCGGTGGGCGATCACGGGCCGGCTCCCAGCGGACCAGCTGGCGGCGCGCTGGCAGACGTACCCGATGCTCGCGATCGTACGTCACGACCACGGGCCGCTCCTGGCGCGGGCCTGGGAACTCCGGGGCGCCTTCAGCGCATACGACGCCACCTACGTCGCCCTCGCCGAGATCCTCGACGCCCCGCTGATCACCGCCGACCGCCGCCTCGCGCGAGCGGCGGCCGGCCTCGTCGACGTCGTTCCGGCGCTGAGCTGACGCGCTGAGCGCGCGCGCCGCCTTCAGCCGCCGGCCAGCGCGCGCTCGTAGCTCGCCAGCACGCCCTGGGCCGCCTTGGGCCAGGTGAAGCGGGCGGCCTGCTCGCGCCCGGCGGCGCGCAGGCGGTCGGCGAGCGCGGGGTCGGCGAGGATCTCCTCCATCGCCGCCGCGATCGCGCGCGGCTGCTCGGGGTCGAAGACGCGGGCGGCGTCGCCGGCGACCTCGCGCAGCGACCCGCGGTCCGAGCAGGCGACCGGCACGCCCCGCGCCATTGCCTCCAGCACCGGCAGCCCGAAGCCCTCGTACAGCGACGGGAACACGAACACGGCCGCCTCCGCGTACAGGCCCTCGAGCTCGGCGCCGTCGACCCACCCGAGCATCCGCACGTCGCCGGCGATCCCCAGCCGCTGCACGTCGGCGGCCAGCGCGTCGTCGTGGAAGGTGCCGTAGCCGGGGACGACGAGCACGGGCCGCCGCTCGGCCGGGATCAGGGCCAGCGCCTCCAGCAGCCGCGGCAGGTTCTTGTGCGGGCGCTTGGCCGAGACGCTCAGCGCGATCGGCCGGTCGCCGAGCTCGAAGCGCTCGCGCAGGCCGGTCGCGGGCGCGACCGCCTCGCGGACCGTCGTGCCGACGCCGAGCGGGACGACGTCGATCTTCTCCCGCGGGGTGCCGAGCTCGCGCACGAGGTCGTCGGCGGTCGCGGCCGAGATCGTGATGACGCGGTCGGCGCGGCGGATCGCGGCCGGGACGAGGAACGCCATGCCGCGCGCCTTCAGGCCGCCGTGGGTGTCCGGGTAGAAGCGGTGGATGAGGTCGTTGACGGTCACGACGCGCCGGAAGCGACCCCACAGCGGCGCGGTGTTGGCGAGGCTGTGGACGAGGTCGACGCCCGCGCGGCGCGCCAGCCGCGGCAGGTGCTGCTGCTCGCCGCGCACCCACTCGGCCCGGTTGCGGGCGTTGACCGGGACCGTCACCCAGTCCATGAGGTCCTTCCACGGCCCGCCCTCGGCCTCCGACGCCTCGCGGTTGAGGAACGCGGTGAAGCGCACGCCGGGCCCGGCGGCGGCCACGAGCGCCGGGAGCAGCTCGCGCGCGGCGACCTCGGTGCCGCCGGTCTCGCCGGGCACCAGGTACACCAGATTGAGACCGACGTGCATGGCGCGTGCAGGCTAGCCCGCTCCGCCGGCTCGGCCGCGTCCGCTACGGGACCCGGCGGGCGATGAGCTCCACGTTCGTCGCGATCCGGTCGAGGCCCGGCACGGCGGCGAGCGCGCGGTTCGCCCGCCAGTAGGCGTCCACGAACCGGCGGCGGCGCGTGACCGGGTGGGTCAGCCCGAGCGGCAGCATGTTCGCGAGCGCGAGCTCCTCGACCGCGAAGCCGTGCGCCTCGACCAGCGCCCGCGCCGTCGCCGGCGTGTAGAGGCGGTCGTGCTCGAGCTGGCCGTGGTAGTAGAAGCCGGCGCGACGGGCGATCCACTCCAGGTAGGAGCGACGGTTGGGCAGCTTGTAGACGTACAGCCGGCCGCCGGGACGCAGGATCCGGTGCAGCTCGTCGAGGCTGTCCTCGGGCTGCTGGACGTGCTCGAGGACGCCCATCGACAGGATGGCGTCGAACGCCCCGTCCTCGTAGGGCAGCTTCACCGGGTCCTGCGTGTAGCGCGCCTCGACGTCGGGATAGCGCTCCAGGCGGCGCACCTCGCCCTCGGGGATCGTCGGATGCCACTCGATCGAGGTGACGTCGACGCCGCGCGCCTTGAGCATGTGCGAGAGCTGACCGAAGCCGCAGCCCCAGTCCAGCAGGCGACCGGGCCCGTCGGCGACGATGCGGTCCACCGCGCGCTCGTACTCGCGCAGCTGGGCGGGCGCCCGCAGGTGCACGTCGGCGCCGCGGTCGCGCCGCGCGGCGCGCTCCAGCTCTTCCTTGGTTGGCACCGCCTGAGGAATAGCATGCCGCCGATGAGCTCGGCGCCCACGCCCTCCGCCGTCTGGATCCTGGACGACGGCCTGATCATGGGCGGCGGGCAGCGGTTCGGTCTGCGCCTGGCGGGGGCCCTCTCCGACCGCGGCCTGGACGTGCGCTTCCTCGCGCCGGCCGACTCCGAGTTCGGGCGGGAGGCGCGGCGGCTCGGCTACGAGGTGGTCGACATCCGCTACCCGCGGCTGGTCCCGCCAGCGATCGGCCGCATGCCCGACACGCTGACGCGCCTGCGCGACGAGCTCGAGTCGGTCCCGCCCGGAACGGTCGTGATCGGCAACACCGCCCGCTGCCAGGCCTACGCGACCGCCGCGCTCCTGACGCTGCGCCGCTGGCCGATCCTCGTCCACCTGCTGCACGAGCAGACGTCGGTGACGCGCCCCACCGCGCGCGCCGTCTACCGCCGCATCGGGGCGCTCGTCGCGGTCGGGGACCAGACCGCGGAGCTGTATCGCAAGCACCTGCCGGGCGTGCGGGTCGAGGCGATCAGCAACTTCATGGACGAGGGCGCCGTGCGCCGCATCGTCGCGGCGCGCACCGAGCCGCCCGGCGGGCCGCAGCCGGTCGTCGGCTTCCTGGGGCGCCTCATCCCGAACAAGGGCGTGCTGGAGATGGTCGAGGAGCTCGGCGCCATGCCCGACGCCTGGTCGGAGGCGCGCATCGCCGCGCCGCCGCAGGACGCCGCGTACACCGAGCGCGTCCGCGAGCGCATCGCCGAGCTGGGGCTGGAGGACCGCATCCACCTGCTCGGCGAGATCCGCGACCTCGACTCGTTCTTCATCTCGATCGACGTGCTGATCGTGCCGTCGGTCGGCTTCCACGAGGGCCAGCCGACCGTGATCCTCGAGTCGCTGCTCTACGCGCGCCCCGTGATCGCGCGCCACCAGCTGCGCTCGCCGGCGCTCGAGGGACTGCCGATCGCCTACTACGAGACGCCCGAGGAGCTCGGCGCCCGGCTGGCGGACCCGCCGCGCGACACGGTCACCGCCGACGACTTCCTGCGCCGCTTCGGAGCGCGCGACGTGGTCGACACGCTCCTGCGCGTGGCCCGCGAGCAGCTCGGCGAGGGCGGCCCGCACGGCTACTTCGACTGGCACGACGAGCCCGGCTACTTCCGCGACATCGTCGACCACTTCTCGCCGACCGACCGGCTGCTCGACGTGGGCTGCGGCACCGCGTGGCTCAACGACCACTTCCGCGACTACGTCGGCATCGACGTGTCGACCGAGGCCGTCGACCACGCCCGCGCGCTCGGGCGCAACGCGATCGTCCACGACGTCGAGGAGCCCTTCCCGTTCGAGGACGCCAGCTTCGATGGGGTCATCGTCAAGGACCTGCTCGAGCACGTCCTCGATCCCGTCGCGGTGGTGCGCGAGGTCGCGCGCGTCCTGCGCCCCGGCGGCCTCGTGTTCGCGTCCTCCCCCGACGCGCAGCGGTGGGTGTGGGACGACTACACGCACCGCCGCCCGTACACGTTGACCGGCTACAAGCGTCTGTTCCGCGACCAGGGCCTGACGGTCGCCAAGGCGGGCTACGAGTCGGTGATGCCGGGGATCGGGATCCTGTCGGGCCTCACGCGCGACCGGCGCCGTCCGCAGCCGCTGGCGGCGATGGCGCGCCTGCCGTTCGTGCGCCGCAACGTCTGGGTGCTGGCGCGGCGGAGCTAGACGACGCGGAACACCGCGTAGGAGCCGGGCACGACGCGGACCGGCTCGAGGCAGTCGAAGCCGGTCGGGTCGAACGGCGTGGGCACGTTGAGGAGGACGCCGAGCACGGCATAGTCCTCCAGGTCGGCACAGGATTCCGGCGGCTGGGCGACGGTGACCTCGTCGAGGAAGTAGAACCCCATGCGCCCGTCGTTGGTGAGCACGCGGTCGCCCGGCCGGTGCGCGGCGCGCAGGTCCACGACGAGCCCGCCGAGCTGCGGGTCGGCGGCGATCCGCGCCTCGTCGGGGTCGAACCACGTGCCGGGCGTCAGCTCCCGCAGCGCGCGGAAGCTGCTGATCGTGCCGTCGGGCCGGGCGCCGAGCCCGTCGTAGTTGCGGAGGTCGAGGAGGGCGAGGCCGAGCATGAGCACGATCGCGGCGGCGGCCAGCCAGCGCCAGCGGGTCGCCAGGCCGGCGACGCCCATCGCGGCGACGCCGCCGATGAGGACGAACAGCGCCGGCCAGGCGGGCGAGAGGGTGCGCGTGTCCCCGAGGATGCCGAACAGGCCCCAGGCGATCAGGGGCGGCAGCCCCCAGGCGAGCAGGCGCGCGAACAGCAGGCGTCCGCCGCGCTGGTCGGGCGGGCACCAGAGCATGCCGGTCAGCGGGACGAGCAGCAGGACGGATCCGGCCAGGGCGCCCGCGCTGGCGTCGAGCGCGCTGGCGCCGCCGGCGAGCACCTCGGGACCGATCCAGTAGCCGAGCAGCCCGAGGCCGAGCGCGCCGATCGTCGCGAGACGGTGCGGGATCGCGACGACGCGCGCCGCGGCGTAGACGAGCGAGAACAGGGCGAGCATCCGCACGTACGGGCCGAGCCACTCGACGCGCAGGAGGATCGCCGGGCGCTCGCTCTCGGTGAACGACGAGACGGCGCTGCCGACGCGCTCGGCAGCGCTGATGCGCGGCGCGTCGCCGGTCGAGACGCCGCCCGCAGCGCCGATCGAGGGATCGGTGTTCGCCGGCCCGGCCACCCCGCCGAGGAACTCGTTGAGCGCGAGGTTGAAGTGGCGTGCCATCAGCACGCCGTAGAGGAGGCCGAGCCCGGTCCCGATCGCCAGCGGGAGGATGCTCCAGCGCAGCCGGTCCAGCAGTCCGGCGCGGTCGCCGAGCAGCATCCCGGCGCCGAGCCCGGCCAGCGCCGGCAGCGCCGTCGCCTTGGCCAGGACCGCCGCCGCGGCGACGAGCACGATCAGGATCGCCGTCCGCGGCCCCGGCGGCGCCCGCCACAGCAGCAGCGCCAGCAGCGCGATCATCGCCGCCACGGGGACGTCGGTCTGGCCGGCGATCGCCTGCAGCACGACGTCCGGGCAGGCGAACAGCAGCAGGACCGCCAGCCACGGCGCCGTCGCGGGGAGGGTGCGGTCGCGGGCGACGGAGAACACGCCCCACAGCAGCACGACGAAGAACGCGAGCGACAGCAGCCGGCCGATCCACTCGTGCGCGCCGAACAGCCACCACAGCCACCCCTGCGGGACGTAGAAGAGCGGGCGCGAGTACGGCGGGTAGCCCACGATGTCGTGCAGGAAGCCGCCCTCGACGCCGATCCAGCGCGAGAACTGGCCGAACACCAGCGCGTCGGTGGCGTGGTACGGCACGACCAGCGCGAGGAACAGCGTCAGGACCAAGATCGCGACGAGGAACGCCTGGACGGCGAGCAGCGCGAGGCGCTGCGGGTCGCGGCTGCGCAGCGCGGCGCTCACCGCCACCCCATCCGCCGGCGCACCGGCAGCGTCGCGACGTCAATGACCTGCTTGACCTGGTTGCCGAGGACGGCTCGCCGCGTCGACGGCCGGTAGCCGCCGTGGCGGCGGCGCACCCGCCCGGTCTCGCGGAAGATCCCCCAGCTCGTGTCGGCCGTCTTGCTGTCGCCGTGGACTCGGAAGGCGCCGAGCGTCCGCGGCACGTAGCGGGCGCGCACGTGCGGGGCGATGCGCAGGAAGAAGTCGTAGTCCATCGTCAGGTGCAGGCGCTCGTCGAACCGCCCGAAGCGGTCGAACAGCGAGCGGCGCAGGAGCATCGCGCCCGAGAACACGTAGCAGCCGTCGGCCAGCAGCCGCTCCTGCGACAGCTCCGGGGCCGGGCGGAAGTGGCGCAGCCGCCGGCCGTGCTCGTCGATCCACTCGAAGTCGCCGTAGACGACGTCGACGCCGTCGGGGACGCCCTCGGCGGCGGCGAACAGCCCGGGGCGCAGGAGGTCGTCGACGTTCAGCCAGCAGACCCACTCGCCGCGGGCGCGGGCGATCGCCCGGTTCAGCGCGTCGGACTGGCCGCGGTCGGGCTCGACGAACAGCCGCACGCGCGGGTCGCCGAGCGCCTGGATCAGCTCGACGGTGCCGTCGGTCGAGCCGGCGTCCTGGACGATCACTTCCAGGGGCGGCGGGTCCTGGGCCAGCGCGCTGTCGAGGGCGTCGCGCAGGTGGGCGGCGCCGTTGAACGAGGGGATGACGACGGAGACGGTCAGGGCGCGGCGATGCTATCTGCCGGTAGCGTCGCGACCCATGCGCATCGCCGCCCGCCTGCACGAGGCCGCCGTCCGCGGCCTGCGCCGCCTCGGATGGGACGTCCGCCGCCACCCCGGGTCCTTCGACTTCGCCCACCGGCGCAGCGTCCTGCTCGCCCGCCGCGGGATCGACCTCGTCGTCGACGTCGGCGCCAACGCGGGCCAGTACGCCCGCGAGCTGCGCGAGTACGGCTACGCGGGGGCGATCCTGTCGCTGGAGCCGCTGAGCGGCGCGTACGCCGAGCTCGCCCGCCGCGCGGCCCGCGACCCGGCCTGGACGGCGCTGCGGACCGCGGCCGGCGCGCACGCGGGCGAGATCACGGTCAACGTCGCCGCCAACAGCGACTCGAGCTCGATCCTGCCGATGGCCGAGCGCCACCGCGCGGCCGCCCCCCAGTCGGCCTACGTCGGCACCGAGCGGGCGCCGATCGACCGCCTCGACGCGATCGCCGGCGACGCGATCGCCCGCGCCGCCCGCGCGTACCTGAAGATCGACACCCAGGGCTACGAGTGGGAGGTGCTCGACGGCGCCGCCGAGTCCCTGCCGCGCCTGGCCGGCGTCGAGCTGGAGCTGTCGCTGGTCGAGCTCTACGAGGGCCAGCGCTCCTGGCTGGCGCTCATCGACCGCCTCCGCGCCGCCGGGATGCGCCCCGTGGGCCTGTCGCACGACTTCTGGGACGAGCGCACCGGCGAGACGCTCCAGGTCGACGCGATCTTCGTGCGCGACGACTAGCCTCACGGCCCGTGAGCGCAGACCTGCAGCGGTTCTCCGGCGCCAAGGTGCTCGTCACCGGCGGCCTCGGGTTCATCGGCTCCCACCTCGCCAAGCGGCTCGTCGAGCTCGGCGCCGACGTGACGATCGTCGACTCGCTCATCCCCGAGTACGGCGGCAACCTCTTCAACGTCCGCGACATCGCCGACCGGGTGCGGATCAACCTGTCCGACATCCGCGACCCGTGGTCGATCCGCCAGCTCGTCCGCGGCCAGGACTTCCTCTTCAACCTCGCCGGGCAGGTCAGCCACGTCGACTCGATGGAGGACCCGCAGACCGACCTGGAGATCAACGTCAAGGCCCAGGTCGACCTGCTCGAGGCCTGCCGGGCCGGCAACCCGGACATCCGCATCGTCTACGCCGCCTCGCGCCAGCAGTACGGCCGCCCGCAGTTCCTGCCGGTCACCGAGGACCACCCGCTCGTCCCCGTCGACGTCAACGGGATCAACCTCATCGCGGGCGAGAGCTACCACCTGCTGTACCACCGCGTCCACGGGATCCGCGCGACCTCGCTGCGCCTGACGAACACGTACGGCCCGCACCTGCTCATGAAGCACGGCCGCCAGGGCTTCATCACCGTGTTCATCCGCCGCGCGCTCGAGGGCCAGGACCTCCAGGTGTTCGGCGACGGCAGCCAGCTGCGCGACTTCACCTACGTCGACGACTGCGTCGAGGCGTTCCTCGCCGTCGCCGTCCACGACGAGGCCTACGGCCGGGCGTTCAACGTCGGCGGACAGGAGCCGGTGTCGCTGCTGGAGGTCGCCCGGCTCTGCCAGGAGCTGGCCGGCGCGGGCGGGAAGGCGACGACCGCCCCGTGGCCGCCGGAGCGCGAGAGGATCGACATCGGCTCGATCTACGTCAGCCACGAGCGGCTGACCAGGCTGACCGGGTGGGAGCCGAAGGTCTCGCTGCGCGAGGGCCTGGCGCGGACGTTCGACTTCTACCGCGCGCACGGCGAGCACTACTGGACGTGAGCCTGCGCATCACGGTCATCACGCCGTCGTTCAACCAGGCCGCCTACGTCGAGCGCACGCTGCGCTCGGTGCTCGACCAGGGCTACGACGACCTCGAGTACCTCGTCGTCGACGGCGGCTCCACCGACGGCTCGGCCGAGATCATCGCCCGCTACGCCGACCGGCTCGCCTGGTGGGTGAGCGAGCCCGACCGGGGCCAGACCGACGCGCTGAACAAGGCGCTGCGGCGCGCGACCGGCGACGTCGTCGGCTACGTCAACAGCGACGACTACCTGCTGCCGGGCGCGCTGGCTGAGGCGGCCGCCGTGCTCGAGCGGACCGGCGCGAGCTGGATGTCGGGCGCCTGCCGCTTCGTCGACGGCGACACCGGCGAGGTCGACCACGTGTGGACGCCGTCGCTGCCGCAGGGCCGGCGCTTCTCGTGGATGCAGCAGCCGTGGTCGGTCCCGCAGCCGTCGACGTTCTGGCGCCGCGAGTGCTTCGAGCGCCACGGCCTGTTCCGCGAGGACCTCCACTACGTGTTCGACACCGAGTTCATGCTGCGGCTCGCGTACGCGGACGAGCTCCCCGCGCTGACCGACCGCGAGCTCGCCGTGCGCTACCTGCACGGGGAGGCGAAGTCGGCGGACCTCGAGCCGTTCAAGCGCGAGGCCCGGCGCTTCACGTCGATGTTCTCGCCGCAGCTGCGTCCGCACGAGCGCGTGATGGCGCGCGCCGGGCAGCTCGCGATCCGCCTCGGCCTCTACTCGTGAGCCACGGCGTTAGGGTGCGGAGTCGGATGCTGCCGCTCACAGTCCCCCACGTCTTCGACTTCGGCGACGACAAGCGCCTCGTCGGGGCCGATCTCGTGCGCCCCGAGGCGTGGGACGCGCTGCGCATCGAGACCGACGGTCCGTTCGGCCTGCCCGCCGACCGCGCCACCTGGGAGCGCACCGCGCTCGAGCGTGAGGACATCGTCGCGCGGGGCCGGGCCATCGCCGCATGGGCCGACGCGGAGGGCGTCGGGCGCATCGCCTCCTACGGGGTGGGCGGAGCAGCGCTCGAGTTCGTCCTCTGGCGCGAGAACCCGCAGCGCGAGATGGTCGTCAGCGACTACACGCCCAAGGCCGTCGAGCGCCTCGCCGCGCTGTTCCCAGAGGCCGACGTCCGCAAGTTCGACCTGCTGTCGGACGCCCCGCTGGAGGCCGACCTGCACCTGTTCCATCGCATCGACACCGAGCTGACCAACCGCCAATGGCGGGAGCTGCTCCGTCGATTCGGCGACGAGCGCGTGCTCCTCGTCGCCACCGAGGTCGCCAGCGGCCGCCGGCTGTCGTGGGAGGTCCGCAGCCTCCTCACCAAGCGCGACGCCACCCGTGCGGGCTGGCTGCGCAACCGCGCCGCGTTCGAGCGACTGTGGCGCCGCACGCACGTCGCCACCCCGCTGCGCATGAACGACCTCTACGCGTGGGACCTGCGCCCCGCGGCCAGCAGCCGCGCGGCGACCGCCGCCGCGCGCTGACGCGCGATCTGCCGCCGCGGCATCGGCTCCTCGACGCCCGCGCGGAAGCCGGGCTCGACCGCGCGGATCTCGGCCAGCGCCGCGTCGAGGGCCCGTAGGTACGGCCGGTAGACGAGCCGGCGGACGGCGCCCTGGACCTCGAAACCGGGCGGTCGCCAGTCGTGACGCCCGCGCTCCCGCACGCCGACACGGTGGTAGTGGAAGAAGATCAGCGGATCCTCGTCGACGAGCACCCGGCCGCGCTCGCGGCGGACCGCGTACTGCCGCGCGTTCCACGGCGCCAGCCCGCCGCCCTTGTGCGCGAGGACGTGGACGCCCGCGAAGCGCTCGGGCCAGTCGTCCAGGTACTTCTGGTCGCCGAGCTTGCCGTCCTCGAGCCGGTAGTAGCACCACTCGATGCAGCGGTCGTGCCACCACTCGAGCGCCTCGGTTCCGCGCGCGTCGCGCCGGAACACGAGGAACTGCACGTTGTAGATCCCGTTCTCGATCAGGTGCGCGTACTCCGGCGCGTACCGGTGCGGGGTGATGAGCACCGACGCGTCGCCCATCTCCTGAAACAGCGGCTCCGGGTCGGCGAAGAACAGCAGATCGGCGTCGAGGTAGGTGACCTCGTCGACGTCGGGGCGCGTCCCGAGCACGTACCGCGGCAGCGCCGGCGTGGCGGTCCAGCAGTACTCGGTCGGGGTGCGGTCGTGCTTGACGCCGGCGAGCTCCGGGTCGAACGCCTCCAGGTCGTGCAGGGAGACCGTGCTGAAACGCGGCAGCGCGAGCCGGTCGACGATGCGCTTGGCGTCGTCGTCGAAGCAGAACGCGGTGAGGTGCACGTCGGCGCCGGTCGCCAGCAGCGAGCGGTGCATCGCGACGGCCTTGACCAGGTAGTTGCTGTCGAAGAGCGTGCAGAGCTGGCGGGTCACCGGTGCGCTTCCAGGATCCGGACGAGCTCGCGCATCCGGTCGGCGTAGGTGTGCTCGGCCAGGGTGCGGCGCTGGCCGGCGGCGGCGATCGCCGTCCGCGCGTCGCGGTCGGCCAGGTAGTGGCGCAGCTGGCGCACGAGGTCGTCGGCGTCGCGGTAGGCGACGACCTCGACCCCGGGCTCGAACAGCTCCGCGAGGTTCGGCGCCGCCTCGGTCAGCAGCATTGCGCCGACGCCCGTCGCCTCGTAGAGGCGCATGTTGTTCGCATGGCCCTCGGCGGCAGCGATGTGGCGGTTCAGTGCGATCCCGGCTCGCGCGAGGACGGTGTACATCTGCATCCCCCACGCCTCGCCGCGCCAGGCGGCCCGCATCGGCGAGCTCGCGGGCAGGCGGTCGGCCCCGTAGCCGTAGACGTCGATGCCGCCGACCTCGTCCAGGACGCGCTCGAGCAGCGCCACCCCGGCGCCGTGCACGTCGGGGTCGACGCCACCCACGAACACCGCGCCGTCGCGGCCGGGCGCCTCCGGCGACGGGTCCACGCCGTCGGCGCGCAGGCGGTCGAGCACGCGCGTGTCGAACGCGATGCGGAAGTACTCGCTGGCGACCCCGAGCGCGCGGAAGCGCTCGACGTAGTGCGGGAACGAGGTGAGGATCAGGTCGAACCCGCGCAGGCGCGCCTCGTCGGGCGGCGCCGAGGCGATCTGCCCCACGACCAGGCGCCCCTCGGCCCGCAGCGCGCGCAGCTGGTCGGGCGCGAAGAACGAGAGGTCCTGGCAGTAGACGACGTCGGCGCCGAACGCGTCGATCTGCGCGCGAGCGATCCGCTGCAGGGCGTCGCCGGCCAGGTGGGGGCGCAGGCGCGCGGGGATCCAGGCGGGCAGACGGCGCGTGCGGACGCGCAGGCCGTGCTCGCGGGCCCACGCGGTCTGCAGCGGCGCGACGTCGACGAGGAGGTCGACCGCCTGGTGCCCCAGCGCGCGCAGGTTGGACGAGTACGTGTCCGACGTCCCGAACGCGCGCCCGATGAGCGCAGCGTGCTGCTCGGCGTAGGGCGCCTGCGCCAGCCCGGGCCGGCTCGCGTAGTGCTCGGCGACGAACGCCGGGTACAGCGTGTCCACGATGGCGATGCGCACCGCGGTGAGGCTAGAGGGGCCGGGGAACGCCGCTACCCTTCCGCGGCCGATGGCCAGTCCCGCCCAGCGCGCCCGCCGCTTCGCCTCGCACGCCCTCGGCCTCGCCGGCATGGTCGCCAACGAGGGCTCGCGGCGCCTGCGCCAGCGGGCCGACGGCCTGACGCTCGACGGCGACCGCTGGGTCGAGTGGTCGTTCTGCATGGCGCGCATGGCCGACGGCCCGGGCACCACGATGGACTTCGGCGCCGACATCGGCTTCCTCTCGCTCGCGGCGGCCCAGCGCGGTCACGACGTGGTCGCGCTCGACCGCGAGCCACCGTCGCTCGACTACGCGCACCCGTCGGTCACGCACGTGCGCGCCGACATCCTCGACCGCCCACTGGCCGACCGCCGATTCGACCAGATCCTCAACTGCTCGTCGGTCGAGCACGTCGGCCTCGCGGGCCGCTACGGGAGCGTCGCCAACCCCGACGGCGACGTCCAGGCGATGGAGATCATGGCCTCGATGCTCGCCGACGACGGGCGCATGATCCTCACGATCCCGGTTGGGCGCGACCTCGTGAGCCCACCGCTGCACCGGATCTACGGCGAGGAGCGGCTGCCGCGCCTGCTGGCGCCGTTCGCGACGCGCGAGGAGCAGTACTGGCGCAAGGACCCGGCGACCAGGCTGTGGACGCAGACCGACCGCGCGACCGCGCTCGCGGTGGAGGGCTCGGACGCCTTCTACGCGCTCGGCCTGTTCGTCCTGCAGCGGGCCTGATGGCGCCGCGCGTCACGATCATCACGCCGTCGCTGAACCAGGCGGCCTTCGTCGAGCGGACGCTGCGCTCCGTGCTCGACCAGGGCTATCCGGACCTGGAGTACCTCGTCGTCGACGGCGGCTCGACCGACGGCTCCGTCGACGTCATCCGCCGCTACGAGGACCGACTGACGTGGTGGGTCAGCGAGCCCGACCGCGGCCAGACGGACGCGATCAACAAGGCGCTGCGGCGCGCCACCGGCGACATCGTGGGCTACCTCAACAGCGACGACTACTACCTGCCAGGCGCCTTCGAAACCGCGGTCGCCCTGCTGGAGGCCCACCCGCAGGCGCTGTGGGCGGCCGGCGCGTCGCGATTCGTCGGTCCCGATGGCGAGTTGCAGCACGTGTGGCGTCCGACGCTGCCGCTGACACGCGCGCGATACTGGCTGGCCGGCGCCCGCTGGAGCGCGCCCCAGCCGTCGACGTTCTGGCGGCGGGAGTGCTTCGAGCGCTACGGCCTCTTTCGCGAGGACATGCACTACGTGTTCGACACCGAGTTCGCCGTCCGCCTGGCCTTCAACGGCCATCTGCCCGCCATCACCGACGACGAGCTGGCCGTCCGCGTCGTCCACGAGGACGCCAAGTCGTGGGACCTGCGCCCGTTCGAGCGCGAGGGGATCGCGATGGAGCGCGAGTACCGCGCGCGCCTGACGCGGCGCGAGCGGGCCGAGTACGCGGTGAAGCGCGGGCTGATCGCGCTCGGGGTGCACCGGGCGGTCGACCGGGTCGGCCGAGGGCTCAAGCGGGCAGGGCTGGTGCGGCGATGACCGACGCGACCGCCCACCAGCCTCAGCACGTGAGGATCCGGCCGCCGCGCCGCTGGTCGGGCCTGGGCGTGCGCGACCTGTGGGAATACCGCGAGCTCGCCTACTTCCTGGCCAAGCGCGACGTGCAGGTGCGCTACAAGCAGACGGCGCTCGGCGCGCTGTGGGCGATCGCCCAGCCGCTCGTCCTGACGTTCATCTTCGCGCTGATCCTCGGCCGGGTCGTCTCGATCGAGACCGGCGGCCTGCCGTACTTCCTCGTCGCGCTCACCGGGGTGACCGTCTGGACCTTCGTCTCGTCGGCGACGACGGGCGCGGCCGGCAGTCTCGTCGCCGACGCCAACCTCCTGTCGAAGGTCTACTTCCCGCGCCTGCTGCTGCCGCTGGCGAAGGTGACGGCGCTGCTCGTCGACGCGGTCATCGCGGTCGTGCTGATGGTCGTGATCGCCGCCGCATGGGGCCACCCGCCCGAGCTCGCGACGCTGACCCTGCCGCTGTTCCTGCTGCTGGCATTCGTGGCCACGGTCGCGATCGGGATCCTCGCCTCGACGGTCAACGTGCGGTACCGCGACGTCATGGCCGTGATGCCGCTCGCCGTCCTGATCTGGATGTTCATCACGCCGGTCGCCTACCCCGGCTCGCTGATCTCCGAGACCTGGCAGCTCATCTACGCGATCAACCCCGTCGCGACCGCCATCAACGGCGTGCGCTTCGCGGTGCTCGGGACGGAGGCGCCCGCCTTGGACCAGATCGCCATCTCGATCGGGGTGACGCTCGTCCTCCTGGTGTCCGGGGTGATCGCGTTCCGCCGCAACGAGGCCGAGTTCGCCGACGTCATATGAGCGACATCGCCGTCCGCGCCTCCAACGTGGCCAAGCGCTTTCGCATCGGCGAGCGCACCGGCGGCTACGACCTGCTAAGCGAGCGCATCGCCCGCACGCTGCGCCGTCCGGGCCAGCGCCGCCGCCAGCGCGAGTTCTGGGCGCTCGAGGACGTCGACTTCGAGGTGCGGCGCGGCGAGAGCTTCGGGATCGTCGGCCACAACGGCGCTGGCAAGAGCACCCTGCTGAAGATCCTCAGCCGCGTTACCCCGCCGACGCGGGGCGAGATCGACCTGTACGGGCGCGTGGGCGCGCTGCTCGAGGTCGGCACTGGCTTCCACCCGGAGCTGACCGGCGCCGAGAACATCTACCTCAATGGGGCGATCCTCGGGCTGCGCCGCAGCGAGGTCGCGCGGCGGTTCGACGAGATCGTCGAGTTCGCCGAGGTCCAACAGTTCATCGACACGCCCGTGAAGCGCTACTCGAGCGGCATGTTCCTGCGCCTGGCCTTCGCGGTCGCCGCGCACCTCGAGCCCGAGATCCTGATCGTCGACGAGGTGCTGTCGGTCGGCGACCTCGCCTTCCAGGAGAAGTGCCTCGGCCGGATGCAGACGGTGACCGGCGAGGGCCGGACCGTGCTGTTCGTCAGCCACAACCTCGCGGCGGTCGACCAGCTCTGTGAGCGGGCGATGCTGCTGGAGCGCGGACGCAAGGTGTTCGAGGGCTCGACGGGCGACGTCATCGAGCGCTACGTGCGCAGCGTCCGCCGACTCGCCAGCGTCGACCTCGCCCGCCGGGAGGATCGCACCGGCTCGGGGCGCCTACGTTTCCAGGGGCTGTCGATCCAGGTCGGCGGCGAGAACGTGGACACGCCCGCGACGGGCCAAGACGTCGAGCTGCTGCTCGACTACGCCACGGCCGACGGCCGCCCGCTGCGCAACGCGAACATGGCGATCACGGTCCTGACGCCGCTGGGCGAGCTGATGCTCCACCTGTACACGGTCACGCGCGGCGAGATCCTGCGCGAGCTGCCGCCGACGGGCACGGTGCGTTGCTCGATCCCGCGGCTGCCGCTGCCGCCCGGACAGTACCTGCTGAACGTGTGGTGCGACGTCGGCGGCGAGATCCTCGACTGGGTCCAGAGCGCGGTGGAGCTGACGGTGGTCGAGGGGGACTTCTACGGCGCGGGGCAGACCCCCCAGCAGAGCCACCGCACCGTGCTCATCGACTACGACTGGGCGGTCGACAGCGCCCGGAGCGGCGTGGGATGAGGCGCCTGCGCGACGCGGTCGGCGCCCGCTACGACCGGCTCACCGAGCGGCGGCGCCGCTGGAGCGAGCAGCTCGACGAGGTCTCGCTCGGAGGGGCCGAGCGGCTGTACCGGCGCGCCGATGCGCTCATCGCCCGCGCCTTCCGCCAGGAGACCTGTCCCGTGCCCGCCGCCACCGTGAGCGGAGCGCTGACGATCGACGTGGTCGACGACCTCGTCGCCTACACGCAGTTGTCGCGTCAGGTCGTCGAGCGGCTCATCAGCCGGCGCGAGCCGCTCAGCTTCCGCAGCGAGTGGTACGGCACGCCACCCGAGCTGCGCGCCGACCACTGGTACTACCTGGCGTCCAAGAGCTACCTGTTCGGCAACGCCTCTCACTTCACCGGCACGCACGAGTTGGACCTCATCGCGGCCGCGATCCCGGACGGGTCGACGATCCTCGACTTCGGGGGTGGAACCGGCAGCCTCGCGCTGGCGCTCGTCGCCCGCGGCCACCGCGTGTGGGTCGACGAGCTCAACGCGCTGCAGCGCGACTTCCTGCGCTTCCGGGTCGACCGCCACGGCCTCGCGGACCGTCTCACCGTCGTGGACCCGTGGACCGACGTCCCGGCGGCCGCGTTCGACGCCGTGACGGCCTTCGACGTCTTCGAGCACATGCCTGACGGACGCGTCGTGCTCGAACAGCGGCTCCTGCCCGCACTGCGCGAGACGGGCGTGCTCGTCGAGGACAGCCCCTTCGTGCGCAACGCGTCCAACCCGATGCACCACGCCGACTGGGGCCTCGCCGGGGTGCTGGAGAGCCGCGGCTTCGCCGTCGTCCGCCGGGAAGGCCACGCGCGGGTATGGGCCCGCGGTCAGGGCTAGCATCGGCGGCCGATGCGGGAGTACTGCACGCTCTTCGACAGCAACTACCTCGTCAAGGCGCTGGCGATGGTGCGGTCGCTCGAACGGCATGCGCAGCCGTTCCACCTCACCGTCTTCGCGTTCGACGAGCGCGCCGAGGACCTCCTCGGTCGCCTCGGCCTCGAGCACGTCACGGTCGTCCCGTTGCGGGACCTGGAGGCGCACGACACCGGGCTCGCCGCGGTGAAGCCGACGCGCTCGCCCGTCGAGTACTGCTGGACCGCGACCCCCGCGCTGCCGCTGTACCTGTTCGACACGCGCCCCGAGCTGACCGAGATCACCTATCTCGACGCCGACCTGCTCTTCTACTCCGACCCAGAGGCGCTGTTTCGCGAGATGGGCGATGCGTCGGTCCTCATCACCCCGCACCGATACGCCCCCGAATACGCCTCCCATGTCGTCAGCGGCATCTACAACGTGCAGTTCCTGACGTTCCGGCGCACCGACGACGGACTGCGCGCCCTGCGCTGGTGGCACGAGCGGTGCCTGGAGTGGTGCTACTACCGCCTGGAGGACGGGAAGCTCGGCGACCAGAAGTACCTCGACGACTGGCCGCAGCGGTTCGCCGGCGTGCACGAGCTGGCGCACGTCGGCGGCGGGCTGGCGCCGTGGAACGCGCTGCAGTACGACGTGCGCTCCGCCGGTGACCGCGTCCTCGTCGACGGCGTCCCGCTCGTCTTCTTCCACTTTCACCGTGTGAGGCTGCGCCGCTCCGGTCGCCACGCGTTCCGCCCGCCGGGGTACCACGTCCCGCCGGCCGTCGTGCGGCTCGTCTACCGCCCGTACCTGGCCGCGCTGGAGTCCGCCCGCGCCGAGATCCAGCGCGTCGAGCCCGGCTTCGACGCCGGCCTGGAGGACGAGCCGTCGCTGCGCCAGCGCCTGGTCGAGGCGCGCAGCCGGCTCGGCGAGGCGGCCCTGCGACGCTTCCCGGCGCTGGCCCGCATCCGCTACCCGAACGGCACGCCCACCCCCTCGTGACGGCGGTCCCGTTCAACGACCTCGGGCGGGCCGTCGACGCGCAGCGCGCCGAGCACGACGCGGCGATCGCGCGTGTCTTATCCAGCGGCTGGTATGTCCTGGGCGAGGAGGGCCGCGCGTTCGAGCGCGAGTTCGCCGCCGAGGTATGCGGCGGCGGCCACGCGGCCGGTGTGGCCTCGGGCACCGACGCGATCGAGCTGGCGCTGCGCGCGCTCGGCGTCGGCCCCGGCGACGAGGTCGTGACCCAGGCCAACACGTGCGTGCCGACCGTCGCCGGCATCGAGCGCGCCGGTGCGACCCCCGTGCTGTGCGACGTCGAGCCGGACGCGGGCACCCTCGACCCAAGCTCCCTCGAGCGGGCGCTCACGCCGCGCACGCGCGCGATCGTGCCCGTGCACCTCTACGGCCAGTGCGCCGACGTCGACACGATCCGCGCGGCGGCCGGGACGATCCCCATCGTCGAGGACTGCGCCCAGGCCGCCGGCGCGGCGCTGCGCGGACGGCCCGCCGGTTCGATGGGCGACGCGGCCGCGTTCAGCTTCTATCCGACCAAGAACCTCGGCGCCCTCGGCGACGGCGGCGCGGTGGCCAGCGCTGACGAGGAGCTGATCGAGCGGGTGCGCCGCTTGCGCGTGTACGGGCAGGCCGAGCGCTATCTGCACAGCGAGCACGGCGTGAACAGCCGCCTCGACGAGCTGCAGGCGGCGGTCCTGCGCGTGCGGCTCCCGCACCTCGCGGCCGCGAACGCGCGGCGGCGGGAGATCGCCGCCGTGTACGACGCGGCACTCGGCGACGGCCCGGTGCGGCCGCTGGCGCGGCTGCCCCAGCGCGAGCACGCGTTCCACCTCTACGTCGTGCGGGCGCCCGACCGCGACGCGCTCCAGCGCCGTCTGACCGACGCGGGCGTGCAGACCCTCATCCACTACCCCCGCCCGATCCACGGACACCCGCCGTATGCGGAGCTGGCCGACCGGGGCGTGAGCCTCGCGGTCAGCGAGCGCCTGGCCGGCGAGATCCTGTCGTTGCCGCTGTTCCCGGAACTCACCGACGCCGAGGTCGAGCGGGTCGCCGCCGCGATCGGCGAGTAGCGCATGCTCGGCGGACGCGTCAGCGGCGTCGTCGACTCGGTGGCGCACCTCGCGGCGGCCGAGGGCTGGCCGGTCGAGGTGGTGCACCCGGCGCAGACGGTCGCACGGCGGCCGCCGCGCACGGTCGGCGCCGACCACCCGGCGTTCGAGCGGCTGCTGACCTGGGAGCACCCGCCCGCCTTTCGCGCATTGATCCCCAGCGCTCGCATTGCCGGCGCCGATCCCCTCGTCTTCACGCGGGACCGTCGCGCGCTGCTGGAGTCCACGTTCGACCGCTACCAGCTCGACCGCCATGAGGCGATGCGCCGCCGGCTCGGACCTACGCGCCGCCGGCGCGGGCGCCACCTCGCGCTCGTCGGACCGTGGTCGCACAACCACTACCACTGGTTCCTGGACCTGCTCCCGCGCCTGGCGTTGCTGCCCGTCGCCGAGGAGCCCGACGCTCCGGTCGTGGTGCCGGCCTCGGTGTCGGCCCTCCAGCGCCAGTCGCTGGAGCTGGCCGGAATCGACGCGGGCCGACTGGTGCGGGCTCCCGGGCCGCTGCGCGGGCTGCGTCCGGAGCTGCTCGTCGACGAGCTGTGGTTCCCCTCGATGACGGGACGCAGCACCGGCAACCCGCCGGCGTGGGTCGTCGACTGGCTACGCGACCGGCTCGCGCCCGACGCCCCGACGGGCCGCCGCCGGAGGCGCCTGTACGTCTCGCGCGCGGACGCCGGCTCGCGCCGGGTGGCCGACGAGGAGCGCGTCGCCGCGCTGCTGTCCGAGCACGGGTTCGAGCCGATCCTCCCGGGCGCGCTGCCGCTCGAGGAGCAGCTCGCAAGGTTCGCCGAGGCCGAGGCGGTGGTGGGCGCCCACGGCGCCGGCCTCGTGGGCCTGTTCGCAGCGCGCGACGCGACGGTGATCGAGCTCTTCTCGCCCGAGTACGTCAACGGCTGCTACTACGCGATGAGCGACGCGGCCGGCCACGACTACTGGTACCTCGTGGGCGCCCCCGCCACCGGCGGCGACGTCGTCGTCGACCTCGACGCGCTCGAGCGCACGCTCGCCGCGGCCGGGCTGGCCGCCGGCGCCGGATAGCCTCCCTCGCCGTGCTCGACCAGCTCGACCACCGTCTGCGCGGGCTCGCCAACCGCGTACTGCGGCGCAAGCCCGCCGTCATGCCCATCGAGGAGGGCCCGCTCGCCGGGATGCGCCTTCACCTCGGCGGACCGTCGCCGTACGCCGGCGACTACGAGCCCGGTCTGGCCCGCGCGCTCCTGCGCCACGCGCGCCCCGGCCAGCACGTGCTCGACCTCGGTGCCCACTACGGCTACTTCAGCCTGCTGCTGGCGAAGGCCGTCGGGCCGTCCGGCCACGTCGTCGCGTTCGAGGCCAACCCCGAGAACGCCCGGCTCGTGCGCGCGAACGTGGCCTTGAACGGCATGGAGGATCGCGTGACGGTGGAGCAGGCCGCGATCGGCGGCCAGGACCTCGCGTCCGTCGACCTGTTCGCTGGACGGGGCGGCGCCTCGATGGAGTGGACGCTGTCGGAGTCATTCGCGACGCGCGAGAGCGCCGACGCGGCCCGGCCCGACGCGGTGCGCACCCGCATGGTCACACTCGACGGCTACCTCGCCGGGCGCCCGCCGGTGAGCCTGATCAAGATGGACATCGAGGGCGCGGAGGCTGAGGCACTGCCCGCCGCTCGCACCCTGCTGGAGCAGACCCGACCGACGATCGTGCTCGAGTTCCACCGCGATGTCGCCTGGCCGGCGATCGTCGCGCTCCGCGACGCCGACTACCGGCTCGAGGACCTCGACGGACAACCGCTCGACTGGCCGGAAGGGCCGGACGACGCCGAGTACCAGTTCGTCGCGCTGCCGGCCGACGGCGGCCCGTGACGTCGCAGTCGGCTCGCTAGGATCGCCCGCCGTGGCGTCGCCCCCATCCAGCACTGCCGCACTGCGGCTGACCCGGCGCGTTGGCGACGGGGGCGGGGTCCTCCCCGTCTGGGCGTTCGCGGCGCTGATCGCGCTCGGCTTCGGGTTGAAGCTGCTGTTCCTGGACACCGTCGGCACACAAGACCAGGAGGTGGCGATCGAGTGGGGCCGCCTGACCCTCGAGCAGGGGCTCGTCCAAGCGTTCAACGGCAATAACTACCCGATCACGTTCCAGTGGCTCGAGGCCCTGATCTGGGTCACGGACCGGACCGGCGTGAACCCCTACGTGGGGATGAAGCTGCTGATCCTGATCGCGGACAGCGGCACGCTCATCGTCCTTATCGCCCTGCTGCGTCGCCTCGGCGTTGCACGCGACTGGGCGCTGCTGTACTGGGTGTTCCCGTACTCCCTGGTGATGGGTTGGCTCGGCTTTGACCACTTCACCATGGGGTTCCTCGTCCTGCTCCTCCTCTGGTTCGTCTCCCGCTCGGATCGGGGCCTAGACCTCGCCGCCGCTGCGTTCCTGATGGGCGTTCTGTTCCTCCAGCGTCCGCAGGCGATGGTCCTTGTGATCATGCTCGGGCTCTTCATTGCCGGCGTCGCCGTCCAGCGGTTCGCAGCCGACCGGCGGCTGGTGCCGGCGATCTGGAACGAGCGCACTCGGGTGCCATGGGCGCTGTTGGCCGGCGCCGCCGCTTTCTTCATCTTCTACAGCGTCTGGTTCTGGCGAGGCGGGCGCTCGATCACGTTCTTGATCGAGACGTACCGCGATCTCGGAGAGTGGTCCAGTGGCCTCAGCGGGAACGCGATGAACGTCTGGGCGCTGGTCGCGGAGGCGTACCGAGCACCGGGCGAGGACATTTACATGGTGATCGGGCCAGCGGCGATGAGCCGCATCGCGATGCTGATTGCCGGCGGGATCCTCATCGCTGCCGTAGTCATGGTCGTCCTGCGCGGTCCTCAGCGCCCGTGGCTTGTGCTGCTCTCGCTCTTCGGGGTCGCCTCGATCGTGATGCCCAACGCGTACGTCCATGCACACTCCAACCACTTCTGGCTTGGTGCGGTGCTGGGCATCCCGATCGTGGCCGGCCTCCGCAGCCGCGGTCTCGCCGCGGCCTTCATCGCCTTCCTCGCGATCCAGGCGTGGAATCTCTTCGGGCTCTACGGCTTTGGGTTCACCGATGCCAGCGACCTATTTCTCGAGCTCGGATGGCGAGCCTCGTATGCAGGACGCTTCGCAGCCGCTGCGATCTCGACGATCCTATTTGCGGTGATCCTCGTCCTGATGATCCCCCGCCTTCGCCTCTTGCACGAGCCTGGCGACCCGTCGCCGCAGGCCTGACGGGTCAGGCCGTCTCCGCCTCCCACTTGCCTGCCTGCGCGGCAAGGGCGGGGTGCGACACCAGCAGGTGCCACACGACGGCTTGAAAGCTCTCGACGAGCGGCGTCTGGCGCTCTCCGGGCGCCTGCACGACGATCACCTCGTCGGCGAGCTGAGCGGTTGTCCCGTCGGGACGACCGACGATCCCGTACACGTTCGCGCCCACCTCGTGGGCGAACTCCACGGCGTTCACCAGGTTGAGTGAGATGCCGTGCTCGCGCGACCCACCACCCACGGAGAACACGAGGATCGCATCGCGCTCGCAGAGACGCGACGTGCGCAGCCAGGCCGAGAACGTCGTTTCCCAGCCGTCGTCATTCGTGCGGGCGGTGAGCTCGCTGACGTTGTCCGTCGGGGCGTATGCCTCCAGATGGGCGATCTTGCGGAAGTCATTGACCGCGTGGGAGGCATGACCGGCCCCGCCGCCCACGCCCAGGATGAAAAGGCGACCCCCGCGGTCGCGGACGCGAGCCAGACCCGCGATCATCGCCTCCAAGCGGTCGACGGGAAGCTGGGACGCGATCTGTGCGACGTCATCGAGGTAGGCGCGCGTGTACTCGGGCATCAGGCGGCAGTAGAGCAGGTCTGTCCGGCGAGTATTCTCCCGCGCCGTGAGCGAGACGGATCCGATGCCCTCGCCGGTCGGCGCGCGAGGGCCCCGATCCGGTGCGCTGGTCACCGAGGACAGGAGAGCGCTAGCGATCGACATCGCGATCGGCGTGATGGTGGTCGCGTTCGTCGCGGGGCCAGCGCTCTTTACGCACTACGCCTTCTCATCGGAATACGTCAGCCACTTGTGGCTCGCCTGGCATCAGGGCGAGGTGCTGGGCGAGCGGGGGCTCCCGACGATGTTCGTGCACTCCGAGGCGATGGGGCTATTCCAGCCTTTCTACGGCTTCTACGGAGGAACGCTGTACACCGTCACTGGGCTCGTGAGCCTGCTCTTGGGCGGGGCGCCGAACGCCGCGTTCGCACTCGTCACCGCTGCATCCGTGGGCGGTGCATACGGCGGGATGGTCTGGTTGGGAAGCCTCATGGGTCTCCCACGCCTCATGCGGCACGTTCCGGCGATCATCTTCGTCACCAGCGCCTACTTCATCACCGACATCTACGCGCGTGGCGCATGGCCGGAGTTCGTGGCGCTCTCTGCCCTGCCGCTCATCGTGGCTGGTGGCGTACGCCTGCTGACAGGTCCATGGACGGCGAGCAGCGTCGCGGGCTTCGCCATCGGCGTGATCGCGCTGTCGGGAAGCCACAACATCTCGCTGTTGTGGTCGACGATCCTGCTATGCGGGGTCGGAGTCGTCGCGTGGATCGCAGTTGGCGCGAAGCGCCCGCCACTGCGCCGGGTGGCGGGAGTCGTCGGTCTGGCCGGTTTGGCCGGCGCTGTGAACGCCTGGTTTCTTCTGTTCAACGTGGCAAATGCGTCGAAGACCCGGGCGGGCCAAGCGGGCTTTGCGTGGTCATCGACTTCTGACTTCAACACGGTCGATTCCCTCCTCACCCCCCTTCGAACGACACCGGCGCAGTCGACTACCCCTGGTCTCGTGGTTGCGGCGCCGGTCGTCGCCCTGGCCATCGCCATCCTCCTCTACGTGCTGTCGCAGCACAGCGCCATCCGGCATCGGGTCCTCAATGCCCTCTGGTGGGTTGTCGCCGCCGGCTTCATCGGCACGCTCGCCCTGATGATGAGTCAGAAGGCCTGGGACTTGCTCGGGAAGCCGTTCACGCACATCCAGTTCCCATACCGGCTGTCGGGCTGGCTCGCGTTCTCAGTCGCCGTCCTACTGGCGTTGTCACTACGGTTTGCCGCTGGCACCGTCCGGCGCGGCGTCATCATCGGGTCGCTCCTCGGACTTCTATTGATCACCGTCGTCCAGGCCGGCAACCAGCTGTATGGACCGACTCCCCGCGAGGCCCTCGACGCGAAGGGCGTGCATCGCGACATCGCGTACGCGAACGGCGTCGACGAGGTCCCGCCGTATCCGTACTGGGCTGATACCGGGATCTACCGCGACGCTTCGCTTCCCCTAGTCGCTGTTCCACCCGGCCGGCAGGTCACGCTCAAGGAGTCATCTCCCGGCGCCCAGCGCATTACCGGCACCGTCACGCTGCCCAAGGGCACGGCGCCGGTCCAAACGAACATCGGCGCGGGTCCGTACGCCGTGCGGGTCGAGGGCGTTGACGTCATCGGACGCACGGGGGGTGGCTATCACGAGGAGGGATATCTCGTGATACGGCCGCCTGACGGGGAGGGTCGTCAGGTCACGATCACGGTCGCCGCGGACATCGGCACAGTCGGACATATCGGCACTGCCGTGTCAGTCCTGGCTATCGCGGGCCTCCTGATCGTCATTGCAAGGCTGGCGGTCCGGCGTAGGCGCGGTCGAGGCCCGCAAGGATCGGGCTCCCCATGACAGCAGCCGCATTCGTGGACCGCGACGGGGTCATCAACGTTCTCGTGCCCGATCGTGCCACCGGCCTGCCCGAATCGCCGCTCGACCCGCGCGACGTCGCGTTGCTGCCCGGCGCCACGCACGCCCTGCGCGCACTACGCGCCGCCGGGCTGCTTCTCGTGGTCGTCTCCAATCAGCCAGCTGCGGCGAAGGGAGCCGTCCCGTCATCCGCGCTGGATCGTGTGCATGATCGGGTGGTCGAACTGCTTGCTGCCGAGGGAGTGGCCATCGACGACTGGCGCTACTGCCGGCACCGCCGCCAAGACAACTGCCGGTGCCGGAAGCCGCAGCCCGGCCTTCTGCTCGACGCGGCGAGCGTGCACGGCATCGATCTCGCGCGCAGCTGGATGATCGGCGACACAGACGCCGACGTCGGAGCGGGTCAGGCCGTAGGCGCTCGCACCATCTTGCTCGAGCACCGGGACTCAGCTCACCGACGCACCGGCGCAGAACGGCCGGATGTCGTCATGCCAGATCTGGCGGCAGCGGCTCAATTCGTGTTACACGCCTCCGGTCGCGATAGTCTGCCTCGCCGATGATCGAACGGATCCGCACGAAGATCTTCGCTGACGGCGCCGATCTCGACGGCATCCTGCGGCTGGCGGGCGACCCGCTGATCCAGGGGTTCACGACCAACCCCACGCTGATGTGGAAGGCCGGTCTGACGGACTACGAGGAGTTCGCGAAGCGACTGCTCGAGCGCATCACTGACAAGCCGATCTCGTTCGAGGTGTTCGCGGACGACGAGGCGGAGATGCGCCGCCAGGCCCGCAAGATCGCCGCGTGGGGCGACAACGTCTACGTCAAGCTGCCCGTCAGCACGACGGACGGGGCGTCGATGGCGCCGCTCGTGCGCGAGCTCAGCGAAGACGGCGTGCGGGTCAACGTCACCGCGCTGTTCACGACCGCCCAGGTCGAGGTGATCACCGAGGCGGTGCGCGACGGGGCGCCGTCGTTCATCTCGGTCTTCGCGGGACGGATCGCCGACGCCGGCGTCGACCCCGTCCCGATCATGGCGCGGGCGGTCGACATCATGCTCGCCGCCCCGCGCGCCGCGCTGATCTGGGCGAGCCCCCGCGAGATCCTCAACCTCGTGCAGGCCGATCAGGTCGGCTGCGACGTCATCACCATGACCCACGACCTGCTTCCGAAGGTCAGGAGCCTGGGCAAGGACCTGGAGCAGTTCTCGCTCGAGACGGTGCAGATGTTCCATCGCGACGCGAGCGCCGCGGGCTTCACCCTCTGACGTGCCGAACGTACGCAAGGCTCTGATCACCGGCGGGGCCGGGTTCATCGGCAGCAACCTGGCCGACCGTCTGGCGGCTGGCGGAACCGAGGTCGTCGTGCTCGACGACCTGCGCACCGGCCGGCGCGCGTTCGTCGAGGACCTGCTCGCCACGGGACGCGCCGAGCTCGTCGAGGGCGACGTGCTCGATCCGGCGGCGCTCGACCGCGCGATGGCGGGCTGCGACATGGTGTTCCACCTCCAGGCGAACGCCGACGTGCGCCACGGCCTGGAACACCCGCGCCGCGATCTCGAGCAGAACACGATCGCTACGTCGGCGGTCCTCGAGTCGATGCGCGCTCACGGCGTGCGGCGCATCGCGTTCAGCTCTACCGGCTCCGTCTACGGCGAGCCGGAGGTGTTCCCGACCCCGGAGGATGCCCCGTTCCCGGTGCAGACCTCGCTCTACGGCGCCTCCAAGCTCGCTTGCGAAGGACTCATCGCCGCCTACTGCCACGGCTACGGCTTCAGCGGCACGGTCTTCCGCTTCGTGAGCATCCTCGGCGAGCGGTACACGCACGGGCACGTGATCGACTTCTACCGTGCGCTGCGACGAGACCCCCGTACGCTGCGAATCCTCGGCGACGGACGCCAGGAGAAGAGCTATCTCCACGTCGGCGACTGCGTGCGCGCGATCGAGACCGTGATCGCCGACCAGGGCGACGAGCCCGGCTTTCGCGTGTACAACCTCGGCACCGACGAGACGATCATCGTCGACGACTCGGCGAGGATCATCTGCGAGCACATGGGGGTGGAACCGCGGATCGAGCATGCTGGCGGAGTGCGCGGCTGGGCCGGGGACTCCCCGTTGATCCGGCTCGACACGTCGCGCGTCCGCGCGCTGGGCTGGGCGCCTGAGCTGACGATCCGCGAGGCGATCGTGCGCACCCTGCAGTGGTTCGACGCCAACCCCGACATCGTCGAGGAGCCGGCATGAGCGTGATCTTCACCCGGGCCCCGCTGCGGATCTCCTTGGGCGGCGGCGGAACCGATCTGGCCTCGTACTACGCCGACCACGGCGGCTTCTTCGTCAGCGGGTCGATCGACAAGTACGTCTACATGCTCACGCACACCGTCTTCCAGAGGCGCTATCGCATGAAGTACAGCGAGACGGAGGAGGTCGACACCCCGCAGGAGATCCGCCATCCGATCCTGCGGGAGACCCTGCTGCGCCACTGGCGCGGCAACCCGCTCGAGATCGCATCCGTCGCCGACGTGCCGGCGGGCACCGGCCTGGGCTCGTCCGGCGCGTTCACGGTCTGCCTCATCAAGGCGGTGTCGATGGCCAAGCGCGTGTCGATGACCGCAACGGCCCTGGCCGAGGCCGCGTGCGAGATCGAGATCGACGTGCTCAAGGAGCCAGTCGGCAAGCAGGACCAGTACGTGTCCGCGCACGGCGGGATCTGCGCATACACGATCGACCGCGACGGCTCGGTCACCGTCGAGCCGCTCGAGCTCGCCGAGACCACGCTGCGGCGGCTGCGCAACAACCTCCTGCTCTTCTACACGGGCGAGGCGCGGTCGGCGTCGAAGATCCTGTCCGACCAGGTCGCGCGGACCGCGAGCGACGACGCCGCGATGCTCGACAACCTGCACCGCACCAAGGAGATGGGTCTCGCCTCGCGCCGGCTGCTGCTCGACGGCGACCTGGAGAGCTACGCGCGGCTGATGCACGAGCACTGGGAGAACAAGCGCCGGCGCTCACCGGGGATGGCGAACGAGCGCATCGACCAGCTGTACACGCTGGCGCTGCGCTCCGGCTGCCTCGGCGGCAAGCTGGTCGGCGCCGGCGGCGGGGGATTCCTGCTCGTGTACGCCCAGCGTCCCGACGACACCCGTCAGGCGATGGCCGCCGCGCACGCCCCCGAGCTCCCGTTCGACTTCGAGTTCCAGGGAGCCACGGGAACCGAGAACACATGACCCGGGTCGCGATCGCCGGCTGCGGTCTGATCGGACGCAAGCGCGCGCTGGCGCTGGAGCCGGGCGACGAGCTGCTCGGCGTCTTCGACGTGGCCCCGGAGGCCGCCGCCGCCCTCGCGAAAGACACCGGCGCCCGGGCGTGCTCGTCGCTGGAGGAGTTCCTGGCCCTGGGCGCCGACGTCGTCGTCGTCGCGACGACCCACGACCACCTCGCCGAGGTCGCGCAGGCCGCGCTGGACGCGGGCTCGCACGTGCTGGTCGAGAAGCCGGCCGGCCTCAGCGCGCGGCAGGTCGAGTCGGTCGCCCGGGCCGCCGAGGCCGCCGGCCGGCGGGTCAAGGTCGGCTTCAACCACCGCTTCCACCCGGGCATCGCTCGGGCCGTCGAGCTCGCCCGGTCCGGCGAGTTCGGGGAGATCATGCATCTGCGCGCGCGATACGGACACGGCGGGCGCGTGGGCTACGACCGGGAGTGGCGCGCCGATGCCGCGCGTTCCGGCGGCGGCGAGATCATCGACCAGGGCATGCACCTACTCGACCTCACGCACTGGCTCCTCGGGGAGCAGCCGCTGCACAGCGCGCTGCTGCGCACCCACTTCTGGGACACCGATGTCGACGACAACGCCGTGCTGATCCTGGGAGCGGCGCACTCGCGCACGGCGCCATGGGCGCTGCTGCACGTCACGTGGACGGAGTGGAAGAACCTGTTCTCCCTCGAGATCTACTGCCGCACGGCCAAGCTGCAGGTCGACGGCCTCGTCCGCTCCTACGGACCGCAGCGGTTGACCGTGTACCGGATGCGACCCGAACTCGGGCCGCCGGACGTCGAGGTCGTCGACTACCCCGACGAGGACCCGTCCTGGGCCGCCGAGTGGCGGCACTTCACTCAGCGCATCGCGGACGGCGGACCGTTGCTGGGCGATCTCGAGAGCGCCGCCTTCGCGTGGCGCGTGGTAGAGACCGCCTACGAGACGGGCGGCTATGCCTCGGTCAGGGCGGGCATCGCATGAGCGGTCGCGTCCTCGTCACCGGCGGTTCGCGCGGCATCGGGCAGGCGTGCGCTCAGCGCCTCGCAGGCGACGGCTGGCAGGTCGTCGTCGCCGCACGAGACGCGTCGCGCGTCGAGGCCGCGGTCGCCGCGCTTCCCGGTGCGGGTCACCGCGGAATCGCGCTGGACGTCGCCGACGCCGAGGCCTGGTCGCGCGCGGCGGACTCCATCGGCTCGCTGGACGGGCTCGTCTGTGCCGCCGGCGTGCTCGGCCCGGTCGGACCCGTCGAGACCGTCGACCCGCAGGCGTTCGTGGACACGTACGCGATCAACGTCGGCGGGGTGTTCAACGCGATCCACGCGCTCCGGCCCGAGCCGACCACGCCGATCGTCGCCTTCTCCGGCGGAGGGGCCACCGGCCCGTTCGCGCGGTTCGACGCCTACGCCGCGTCGAAGGCCGCGCTCGTGCGGCTCGTCGAGAACCTCGCGGCGGACGGGCGCAGGATCAACGCCGTGGCGCCGGGCTTCGTCGTGACCGAGATGCAGAACGACGTGCTTGCGGCCGGGCCGCGGCTGGCCGGCGACGCGTACTTCGAGCGGGTCAGGGCGGCGGTCGACCAGGGCGACGGCGAAGATCCCGCCATGGCCGCCGAGTGCGTCGCCTGGCTGCTCTCGCCGGCGGCCGCCGGTGTCTCCGGGCGGCTCGTCGCCGCCCGCTGGGACGCGTGGCGCGACGGAGGCTTCGCGGCCCGCGCGCGGTCCGATGCCGACTTCGCCACGCTGCGACGGATCGACGAGCAGTTCTTCACGAAGGCCGGATCGTGACCGCGCTGCTGCGTGACCCTCCACCCGGGGCGCCCGCATCGGAGGCGGCGTTTCGCGCGTACACGGAGGGCGTCGACGTCAACTGGTCCGATGACCTGGAGGCGCTCCACGAGGAGAGCTCGCGCGACCACTTCATCGACGTGTGGACGCGCCGCGCTCTGCGGGACGGGGTCGGCCCCGCCCTCCACGCGGACGCCGTGGTGCTCGACGCGGGGTGCTCGACCGGCTACCTGCTGGAGGATCTGCGGCGCGCGCTTCCGCGCGCGACGCTCGTGGGCGTCGACCTCGTCGCCGCGGGCCTGCGCCGGGCGCATGGGACGGTGCCCGATGCGCAGCTCGCGCTCGCCGACGTCTGCGACCTGCCGATCGCCGACGGCGCCGTCGACGCCGTCGTGTCGGCCAACCTGCTCGAGCACGTGCCCGACGACGAGAGCGCGTTGCGCGAGATGCGGCGCGTCCTGCGTCCCGGCGGTCTGGCCGCGATCGTCGTCCCCGCGGGTCCCGGGACGTACGACTACTACGATGCGTTCCTCGGTCACGAGCGGCGCTACGCACGCCGCGAGCTGGCCGGGAAGGCGAGCGCCGCCGGCTTCGAGGTGCTTCGCGACACCCACCTCGGCAGTCTGATCTACCCGGCGTTCTGGGCGGTCAAGAAGCGCAACCGGCGCCGCCACCCCAACCCGAGCGAGGAGGAGCGTCGAGCTCTCGTGGAGCGTGACATCCAGCGGACGAGCAACTCGCGCCTCGGCGCGTGGACGACGGCGATCGAGCGGCGGATCATGCGGGCGGGCATCGACCTGCCGGCCGGCATCCGCAACCTGTGCGTCCTGCGGAGGCCGGCATGACCGAGCTGTCGGTCGTCATCCCCGTCTACAACGAGCGCGACAACGTGCCGCGCGTGCACGAGCGGCTCGTCGCGGTGCTCGACGGGATGGGCGTCTCCTGGGAGGTGATCTTCGCCGTCGACCCCTGCACGGACGGGACCGAGGAGGTCATCCGCGCGCTGCACGCCAAGGACCCGCGCTTCAAGATGGTGCGGTTCTCGCGGCGCTTCGGCCAGCCGGCGGCGACGCTCGGCGGCATGGCCGTGAGCAGCGGCGACGCCGTCGTCGTCATCGACTGCGACCTGCAGGATCCGCCCGAGCTGATCCCCGAGCTCGTGGCCAAGTGGCGTGAGGGCTACGACGTCGTCTACGCCCAGCGCCGGACCCGCGAGGGCGAGACGCTGCCCAAGCGGATCGTGGCCGCGCTCGGCTACCGCCTCATCGGCCGTATCGCCGAGGTCCAGATCCCGCCGAACACCGGCGACTTCCGCCTGATGAGCCGCCGGGTCGTCGAGCACGTCGTCGCGCTCGACGAGGCGCACGGCTTCCTGCGCGGGCTCGTCGCGCTTGTGGGCTTCCCGCAGACCGCGGTGCTCTACGACCGCGACCCCCGCGCCGCCGGGACCTCGAAGTACAACCGCTTCTTCGGCTCGATCGTGATCGGCATGAACGGCGTGGTGGGGTTCTCCCGCTATCCGCTGCAGCTCATCTCGATCGCAGGCATCCTCTCGTCGCTGCTCGCGTTCCTCCTCGCGGTCGCGTACCTCGTCCTCAAGCTCGCCGGCACCGACTTCCCCGTCGGCAACCCGACGGTCGTCATCGTGGTCGCCCTGTTCGCGGGGATCCAACTGCTGTCCCTCGGCATCATGGGCGAGTACGTCGGTCGCATCTACGACGAGGTCAAGCACCGGCCGAAGTTCATCGTCGAGTCGGCCGCGGGGCTGGACCTCCGCGGCGAGCACACGTCGCGGCAGGCGGCGCGCGCGGCCGAGCTGCACGGCATCGACGAGACATGAGCCCGCCGACCGTCTGCATCCTCGCGGGCGGCCTCGGGAGCCGGCTCGGCGATGCGGTCAGGGACACGCCCAAGCCCCTGCTGCCCGTCGCCGGTCGTCCGTTCCTCGACTGGCAGCTGGCGCTTCTCGCGGCGCACGGCGTGCGCCGGGTGGTGCTGTGCGTGGGGTACCTCGGCGAGCGGATCGAGGCGGTGATCGGCCCGCGCCGCCATGGGATCGAGATCGTCTACCGGTTCGACCCGCCGGGGCTCGCGGGCACCGCCGGCGCCCTGCGCGGGGCGCGCGACGCGCTCGGCGACGCCTTCCAAGTGCTCTACGGCGACACGTACCTGCGAATCGACTACGCCGCGGTGTGGGAGCGCTTCGCGACGTCCGGCCGGCTCGGGCTGATGACCGTGCTGCGCAACGCGGGCGCCTGGGACACGTCGAACGTCGTGCTGTCGGACGACGGCGAGATCGTCGTATACGACAAGGAGCAGCGGCACCCGGACATGGCCTGGATCGACTACGGGCTCGGCTGCCTGACCGCCGAGGCGCTCGACCTGCTGCCCGGGGAGCCCGATCTGTCGGTCGTTTACCGCGAGCTCGCGGCGCGCGGGCAGCTCGCCGCCTACGTCGCCGAGCACCGCTTCTACGAGATCGGAACCCCGTCGGCGCTGGCGGAGACCGAGCGCTTCCTCATGCGCGCCGACCCACCGGGTGGGCCGCCAGCGCCGCGTAGCGATCCGCCGCCCACGCCAGCGGGCGAGCCGGGATCGCCGACGTGAGCGGCGTGCGGCGGCGCAGCCGCAGGTTCTTCAGCACGCGGAACTTGTAGATCGCGTCCCAGCCCGCGACGCGGCCGGGATACTCGGGCACCAGCCCGGCGCGCTCGTATGCGACGGCCAGCGTCCGCGGCTCGAAGAAGCTGATGTGGATCTCCGGCACGACGTAGCGCCAGCCGGCCAGGTCGTCGTTGAACGGCGCCGCGTTGCCCGTCGTCACGAACAGCAGGCCGCCAGGGCGCAGCGCCTGGGCCATCAGGCGCAGCTCGGCCACTGGATCGAGCACGTGCTCGAGCACCTCGATCGCCGTGACCACGTCGAACGGGCCGTGCTCGACGAGCTCGTCGCGGGCGATGTGCGGGATGCCGTGGCTCGCGAGCTGCTGGACCATCGCGCCCTCCTCGAAGCCCACCGCGTCGACGCCCAGCCGGTCGCGCACATGGCGCACCAGCCCGCCGTTGCCGCAGCCGAAGTCCAGCCAGCGGCTGCCCGGGGCGCCCTCGCCGAGGCTGCGCACCACCCGGGCGATGCCCTCCCACTCCCAGCGGCGGATCGTCCGCGCCGGGTGCGCGAGCTCGAACGCGTAGTCGACCAGCGGGTCGGCGCCCTGCCCGGCGTAGTAGGCGTCGTCGTAGATGCGCGCGAAGTCGGTCCACGGGTCGGCGATCGCACCGAACCCGCACGCCGCGCAGCGCACGACCGTGAACTCGCGCCCGGCGACTCGGCCGCGCACCTGTCCCATGACGCGCATCCCGGCGCCGCAGACCTGGCATGCGTCACGTCGATCTCCCGCCACGCTCACGTACCGACCCTCGGCTAGGCGATGGGCGCGGCCACCGCCGCCGCGCGACGCGCATCGATCCGCTGGGCGAGCAGGGGCGTGACCAGAGCCAGCACCAGCTCGATGGCCATCTGGAGCAGCCGCACGGCGATCGCGACGGCGATCGCGATCGATGCGGGCAGCACCGGCGCGAGCGCGGCGGCGAACGCGACCTCGCGCGCGCCGAGCCCGCCCGGGAGGACGAACGCGAACAGCGACACCACGAACATCGCCGAGAACGAGCCGACGATCAACGGCAGATCGGCGGCGTCGACGTTGTAGACGCTGGCGACGAGCGCGAACGTGGCGAGCCCCGCGATCACGAAGCCGGCGGCGTAGAGCGCCACGTAGGCGAGGACCTGGGGGAAGGTGAGCAGGCGCTGCAGCGGCTCCTGACCCAGCCGCCGTGAGAGACGGTCGCCGACCGGCCGGAACACCGCGGGGTGCACGACGACGAGCGCGACGACGGGCAGGGCGAACACCGCCCACCGCAGGCCGCCGAGGCTCTGGAGCTGCGGGAGGCCCACGACGAACCAGACCCCGACGCACAGCGCGCCGGTGAGCATCACCGGAACCTCGTAGACGAGGCTCGCGATCGTGCGCTGCGCCGGCACACCGGCCGACGAGCACAGCCGCACGCGCACGAAGAACAACAGCATGCTGGTGGGTACGTAGCGGGCCAGGTTCGAGACGTTCCAGATCGCGTTCCCGCGCACGCACGGCAGCGGCTCGCCGAGCTCACGCAGCATCCGGCGCCACCCCTCCGCGCAGACGAGCTGAGGGAGCACGAAGCCGACGATTGCCAGGGCCAGCCAGCCGGGGGCGAAGTGCAGCGTCACGTCGGGCATGCGGCCCAGTTGCGCGATCACCGCGAGGACCACGAACCCGGAGACGAGCACGATCAGCGCGCCGCGCAGCAGGAACCGGAGATCACGGCGGACCTCGGCCTCCTCCTCGGCGGTCAGTGCCTGTGGCTCGAGGCCGCTCGTCACGCAGGCGAGTGTACGGGCCATCAGCGGCGAACCAGCGCGCGTAGGTCCGCGACCTCCTCGCGCGTGGGGACCAGCAGCGGCGCGACCCGGTCGCCGGTCGCGCGGTGGTAGTAGACGGCGGTGATCGCGAAGTTGACGGCGTAGGAGACCGTCGAGGCCAGCGCGGCGCCGACCTCCCCGAGCGTCGGGATCAGCGCGGCGTAGAGGGCGAGCGCGACCGGGGTGGAGATCGCGGCGGCCCGCAGCGAGTAGCCGGGGAGGCCGCGGCCGTTGATCGTCGCCGCCAGCACCGAGGCGATCCCGTACAGCGCGCAGCCGGGGAGGAGAATGAGGCCGAGGACGATCGCGTCGTCGAAGTCGCGGCCGAACAGCAGCGGGATGGCGACGACCATGCCGACGGCGACGACGGGCACCGACACGAGCGTGAGCAGCGACACGTGGCGCAGGGACTTGGCCTCCACGAGCGCGCGCTGGGCGTGGCCCGCGGCGTCGGCGCTGAGGGCGGCCACGCGCGGGAACACGATCTGCGCCAGCGTCTGCGGCATCAGGAACATCACCGACGTGACCGACACGGCGGTGGCGTAGGTGCCCAGCTCGTCGCCCGAGACCACCGCGCTGAGGACGAACAGGTCGATGCGGAAGTTCAGGAGCTGCAGCGCATTGGCGGCGTTGGCACGGATGCCGAAGCCGATCGCCCGCCGCAGCGGCGCCCGGCCGGCCGGGCCGTCGGCGGGCAGGCGGCTGCGCGCGGCGTCGAGGAGCGCGACCAGCGCGGTGAGCGCGTACGCGGCGGTGAGCCCGATCACCATGCCGCGCACGTCGTCGACCGCCGCTCCCACCGCGCACAGGACGAGGGCGAGCACCGTGACGAGCGCCGGCGGGACGACGAACGCCTCGTAGCGATCCCGCGCGACCGCCAGCCAGCGCGAGTACTGCCAGGAGATCAGGAACGGCAGCCCGGCGGCGGCGATCAGCGTCACGCCGACCGACATGCCCGCGAACGCGCTGGGGAACGCCAGCCGGGCGACGAGCACGACGAGCATCGACAGGGCGCCGAGGCCGAGCGCGAGCGCCTGCGTCTCCAGGAACGCGGCGCGCGGGGACCAGCGCCCGCCGGCGACCGACCAGGCGATCCCGTTCTCGAGGCCCAGCGAGCCGATCGCGCCGAGGATCAGCAGCAGCGACAGCGCCACCGTGTAGGCGCCGAGCCCCTCGGCGCCGAGGATCCGCGCCACCACGATCGTCGTCAGGAAGCCGCCCAGCGCGGTGACGACCTGCGCGATCGTCATGAGCACCGCGCCGCTGCGCACCGGGCGCGGCGCCGGGCTCGCCGCGGCCTCGCTCATCGCTCGATGCGGGAGACGGCGAACTCACCGGGCCGCCCGGCGACCAGGACCGCGCGCGGGTCGCGGCAGCGCGCCCAGAACGCAGGATCGGCGGCGTGTCCGCCGGTCGCCTCGCCCAGCGCCTCCTCGCCCAGCGCCTCCTCGCGCTCGGCCTCCAGCCCGGTCGCGCTCTGGGTGACGACCAGGGTGCCGAAGCCCTCCAGGTCGGCGCAGCGCTGCGGCTCGCCGCGGACGGCGCGCAGCGGCCAGTAGAAGCCGAGGCGGCCGTCGACGCTCAGCACGCGGCCGGGGTGGGCGGCCAGGGCGGCGCCGGTGGCGTCGACGAGCGCGGCCAGCGACGGGTCGGCGGCGGCGCGCGCCTCGTCGGCGTCGAACCAGCCGGTGAGCTTCAGCTCGCTGAGCGTGCGCCCGGCGCTGATCGTTCCGTCGGGGCGCGAGCCGAGCCCGTCGAGGTTGCGCAGGTCCACGACCGCGAGCGCGATGAGCACGACGACGACCGCCCAGCCCCAGCGCGGGCCGCGCGCGGCCATCGTGCCGCGCAGCGCCGTCCACAGCGCGATCGCCAGGAGCGCGTACAGCGGAGCCCAGGCGGGCGACAGGTAGCGGGTCTGGAACGGCGCCGACGCGATCCAGGCGATCGTCGGCGGCAGCGCCCAGATCGCCAGGCGGGCCAGGTGCGCGCGCGTCGGCGTCTCGTCGTCCGGGCACTCGCGCGACAGCCACAGCGGCACGACGAGCGCGAGCGCCCCGACGACGGCCACCGGCCGCTCGAGGTCCCACGGGCCGACCGCCCCGCTCGTGCCGGCGTCGGCGAGCGCGGGCAGGACGAACGACAGGAGCAGGGCGGCGGGCGCGGCGATCGTGGCGGCGAGCCGGTGCGGCCGCCCGACGATCCGCACCGCCGCGTAGATCAGCGCGAACAGCAGCGGGAGCGTCAGGTAGGGACCCAGCCACTCCATCCCGGCGATGAACGACCCGCGCGACTGCGCGTTGAGCTGCTCGTAGTAGGACGTCACACCGGCGCTGACCCGTCCCTCGACGCCGCGCAGGAAGTCGGTCAGCGCGACGCCGGTCCGGTCGGCCTGGATCGCGTTCCAGGCCAGCGCGATCAGCGCGCCGGCGGCGAGCGGCACGCCCCGCCGGGCGAGGCGCGAGACGAGGGTCTCGCGCGCGCCCACGAACAGCGCGAGCCCGAGCCCGAGCAGCGCGAAGAACGCCGACACCTTCGCCAGGCCGGCGAGCGCGGCGGCGACGACGATCAGCAGCGCCGTCAGCCACGGCGCGCGGCGGCCGTCGGGCGCGAGGACGAACACGCCGGTGAGCGCGACCATCGCGGCCACCGGGACGTCGGTGAGACCCGCGGCGCCCAGCGCCACGACGTCGGGGGTGGCGACGAGCAGCACCGCGGCGATCGCGCCCACCGTCGCGCCACCGCGGTCCAGCGACGCGACCCGCCACAGCGCGTAGACGAGCACGGCCACGAAGACGAACGCCCACAGGCGGCCGATCCACTCGTGGAAGCCGAAGACGTCCCACAGCCAGCCCTGCACGACGTACAGCAGCGGGCGCTGCAGGTAGCCCGCGCCGATGCCCGGGAAGTCGATGCCGCCCTCCAGGGCGATGAGCCGCGACCAGCGGCCGTAGATGAGCGCGTCGGTGGCGTGGAACGGGACCCAGACCGCGACCCAGGCCAGCGCGACGAGGAACAGCGCGACGGTGGCGCCCAGGGCCCGCCGCATCGCCATCAGCGCGCGCGCAGGAGGTAGATCTCGTCGGGCCCGAAGCGGTCCTGGCGGCGCAGGCCGTGGCGGGCCTCGCGCTCGGCGCCGAACCGCGTGAGCGGGTCGATCACCTCGTCGGCGTGCAGTCGCGCGGCCACGTCGCGACCGTACAGGCGCACGTGGTCGGCCTGGCCGAAGCGCGCCAGGCGCTGCTCGGGCGTCGTCGCCGACGGGTCCTCGATCGTGCGCTCGACGGCGCGGTCGACGGGGACCATCACCGCCGCCCAGCCGCCGGGGCGCAGCACCCGCTGGATCTCGGCCAGCGCGCCCTGTTCGTCCTCCACGTGCTCGAGCACGTGCGAGCACAGCACCACGTCGAACGAGCCGTCGTCGAACGGCAGCGCCGCGATGTCGGCGGCCACCATCGCCTGCGAGCCGTCGATGTCGCTCGACGTGTAGCGAACCCTGCTGAGGTGGCGCAGGCGCGCGTCGGTCGCGTCGTCGGGGCCGAACGCGAGCACGTCGCCGCGCAGGCGGTCCTCCTCGCACAGCCACAGCCACAGCAGCCGGTGGCGCTCGGCCGACCCGCACCCCGGGCAGACCGCGCCCTGACGCCCGTTGTAGGGCAGGAACCGCCGAAAGCGGCCGTCGCAGATCGGGCACTCGACGGCGTCGCCGCGCTCGCGCCGGCGCGTGACCGCGGCACGGATGCTCGCGACGGGACTCCCGGGGAGAGACGGCACGGCGTCGGAGTGTAGGTCGGACGGCGCAGCTAGCTTCTGCCCGCATCGTGAGGTCCCGCACCGCACCCGTCACCACCGGGCTGCTCGTCCTGATCGGCGCGCTCGCCCTCGCCTACCTGGTGCTGCTGGCGGCCCAGGCGGCCGACATCCGCGCCGTGAACGACTGGCACCCGGACACGGTGATCGCCTGGGTGCTGACGACGAGTCCCGGCAGCGGCGCGCCGCGGGAGGTGGTCGACGGGTCGTACGGGTTCTGGTCGGTGCTGTGGCTCACCCACCTGACCGACTCGTGGTCGTTCCATCGCACGCTGTGGGACCTGCAGCCCGTCGCGCTGTGGCTCGGAACGACCGCGTGCCTGAGCTGGGCCGTCCGGCGCCTGGCCGGGCCGCTCGCCGCCGCGCTGACGGCCGCGCTGACGCTGTGCCTCAGCAGCGACGTCCTGCTGGTGATGCTGCGCCCGACGATGCACGCCCCGACCGTGTTCGCCGGGGCCGTCATGGCGCTGTACGCAGTCGAGGTGGCGCGCGAGCGGCCGTTCGGCGGCCCGCGCCGGTGGGCCGCCGCGTCAGTGGCGGCCGCGCTCGTCGCGGGCGTGCACCTCGCCGACGCGCAGCTCTGGATCGCCGGGATGATCCCGCTGCTCGCCGGCGTCGGCGCGTGGTGGCTGGCGGACCGCGGCCGCCGCAGCGGCCGCGCGCTGCTGGCGAGCGCCGCGGTCGTCGCCGGCGCGATCGTCACCTGGCTGATCGCGGGCGCGGCGATGCGCGCCGCCGGGTACCGCAGCCAGGCGCCCGAGTCGACGAGCCCGATCGACTCGCTGTCCGAGCTGGGGTCGCACGCGCGGTCGCTGCTGGACATGGTGCTGTGGCTCGGCAACGGGGCGTTCGAGCTCTCCACCGCGGGCGTCGCGCGTGGTCTGCTGTCTGCCGCCTGCGCGGTCGCGATCCTGGCCGGCGTGGCGCTGCCGGTCGTGCTGCTCGTCCGGCTCCTGGTCGGCCGCGCGCGGGCGGCCGATCCGGCGCTGCTCGTGCACCTCGTCTTCTGGAGCGTCGTCGCGGTCGCGTTCGCCGCCGCGGTCGTGCTCACCGACCTCGCGGAGGCGCCGTCGGTGCGCTACGTCGTCCCGATGCTGCTCGGCGCCGCGGTCACGGCGCCGCTGCTGCTGCGCGCCGCGGCCCCGGCCCGGCTGGCCGCGCTCGCCGGCACCGCCGCGATCGTGGCCGGCTCGGTGCTCGCGCTGGCCGATCGCGAGATCGCCGGTCAGGCCCCGGGGGTCCGCGCCACGATCGCCGCGATCGAGGCCGCCTCGCAGCGCACAGGCGCCACGGTCGGGCTCGGGGTCTACGACCTCGCCTCCAACGTCACCTGGGCCACGGAGGGGCGGGTGACCTCCCGCCCGGTGATCGACTGGCGCGTCCCGATCTGCCCGTTCGAGGTCGCCGTGGACGAGCGCTGGTACGCGCCCGACCCCGCGCTGGAGCGCAGCTTCGTGCTGTGGCACGGGACGCAGCCGCCGCCCGGGCTGGGGACGCCCGTCGAGGCGGTCGAGCTGCCCGGCGCGACGATGTTCGTCTACGACGGCGACGTGCGCGGCCGGCTGTGCCGCTGAGGCGGCGCTACTCGGCGCCGGCGTCGGTGGCCACCGGCTCGGCCAGCTCGCCGACGCGGTCCTGCTCGCCGGCGGCGCGGTCGCGGCGGGCGGCGACCTCCGCCATGTGGCCGCGGCGCCAGGCGATGAGCTCGCGCAGGCCGTCCTCGAGCTTGACCTGGGCGGTGTAGCCGAGGTCGCGGGCGGCGGCGGTCGGGTCGCCGATGCGGTTCTTGACGAACGTGAGGCCCTGCGGCTCGTAGCGGATGCCGACGTCGCTGCCGGTGATGTCGAGCACCATCTCGGCCAGCTCCTTCAGCGACGTGCGCGTGCCCGTGCCGACGTTGTAGAAGGCGTCGGTCGCGTCGGCTTTCATCGCGCACACGTTCGCGGCCGCGCAGTCGGTGACGTACACGAAGTCGTAGGCCTGCGAGCCGTCGCCGTAGAGCGTCACGGGCTCGCCGCGGTCGATCGCGTCGAGCATCTTCATGATCACCGCGATGTAGGCGCCGCGGTAGTCCTGGCGGGCGCCGTAGACGTTCATGTAGCGCAGGCCGACGTAGTCGAGGCCGTAGCGCTCGTTGTAGGCGCGGGCCATCGCCTCGCCGGCGATCTTCGTCGCGCCGTAGAAGTTGCGGTTGTTGAACGGGTGGCTCTCGGTCATCGGCTCCTCGACCGCGTCGCCGTACACCGACGCGCTGGAGGAGTAGACGAGCCGCTTGACGTTCTGGTGGACGCAGGCCTCGAGCACGTTGAACGTGCCGCGGATGTTCACCTCGAACGCCGACTGCGGGAACTCGTGGCACTGCAGCAGCCACAGGGCGGCGAAGTGGAAGACGCCGTCGGCGCCCTTCAGCGCCGCCTCCAGGATGTCGGGCTGCGTGATGTCGCCGCCGATCTCGTAGACCGACACGCGGTCGTCGCGCAGCGCGCTCGCCAGGTTCTCGGCCGTCCCGCGGACGAAGTTGTCGTACACGACGATCTGACCGACGTCCTCGCGCGTGAGCGCGTCGACGGTGTGCGATCCGATCAGGCCGGCGCCGCCGATGACGACGAGCTTCTTGCCACGGATGTCCATGGCGCCGGAGTCTAGGAGGGCGGCCGGGCCGCTCAGACCGGCTTGCGGATCCGGTACGTCCCGCCGATGCCGGCGTGCAGGTCGCCGATCATCGGGCGGTGGTTGTAGTCGTAGCGCAGCGCGCGCAGGAACTCGGCGTGCTCGGCGGGGAGGCGCTCGTCGGCGATCGCGAAGCCCCACGACTCCTGCATCGCGCGCAGCTCCCACTGCGACAGGTAGCCGCCCAGGTAGCGGGCCTCGAAGCCGGCCTGCTCGAGCAGCGCGACGAACTCGGGCCCGCGGTAGCAGTTGGCGATCGGGCAGTCCTCGCCGTCGGTGGTCATGTGGAACACCTCGGCGGCGGTGCGGCCGGGCCAGCGGCCGTCGCGGATCAGCAGCTCCCAGGCGACGTGCAGGTGGAACCAGACCGAGTCGCGGTTGTAGACCATGATCGAGCCCTCGCCGCCCGGCTTCAGGACCCGGTGCAGCTCGCGCAGGATCGCCAGCGGGTCGCTCGTGTGGTGGAGCACGCCCTGGCTGGAGACGAAGTCGAACTCGCCGTCGGCGAACGGCAGGCCGGTGTGGTCGTCGGTGAGGCGCACGAGCTCGACGCGGCCCTCGGCCTCGGGGTGCAGCGACACGCGATGGCGCGCCAGGCGCAGCGCGCTGGGCGACACGTCGGCGCCGACGATCCGCCGCGCGGACGTGTGGATCGCGAAGCCGGCGACGTCGTTGCCGGGCCCGCAGCCGTAGTCCAGGATCGCCTCCCCGTCGTGGCGTCCGTACAGGCCCGAGAGCTCCCGGAACAGCGGGTATTCGCGAAAGCGCCACTCGAGGTAGCGGGCCGACTGGCGGGCGGTCAGGAACGGCGCGCTGTTGACCGTGTGGCCGGTCCAGTAGTCGTCGACGCGGTTGTGCTCGCCGGCCGCCTCGCGGATCGGCGGGCCGGTCCGGCCGCGGCGGGCCCGCAGGTCCATGTACGCGCTCCCGGCGCGCTGCTTGACGCGGGGCACGATCCCGAACCGGAAGACCTTCGACGCGAGGCGTTGCGCGGTCGACATGGGCGGGCAGGCTAGTGCGCCGGCTCAGCGCACGACGACGGTGCGCCGCTCGCGCACGCGCGTGCCGTCGTCGGCGACGAGGACGACGTCGACCTCGGCGCGCGCCGGCCGGACCACCCGGCCGCGGCGCTCGGCCCGCCGCGCCTGACGCGCCTGACGCGCCGAGCGGCGCAGCAGCGCGCGGCCCCGCGCGCCCGGCCGCAGGCGCAGCGTGACCTCCCGGCCGGCGGTCGCCGGCGCGCGCACCGGTGTGAGACCCACCGACCGGCGGCCCTGGCGCAGCCGGCCGCTCACGTGGAGGGCGCCGTCGACGGTCGGCGTCGCCTCGACGGCCAGGCCGCGCCGGCGGATGCGCTGGCCGTCGGCGACCGCCACCGCCAGGGCGGGCACGATGGACGGCGCGGTCACCGCGGGGCCGACGGGCGCGTCGGGATTGGCGGGCCCGGTCTCGGGGACGCTCGGCGCCGGCGCGCCGCCACCGCCTCCGTCTCCGCCGCCGCCTCCGCCACCGCCGCCGCCGCCACCGGCGATCGCGTCGGCCTGCGCGAGCGCGCCGGGAAGGTCGACGAGCCCGCCGGTGACCGTGACCCCCTGCAGCGACGCCAGCGCCTTCACCGACTGCATGATCGCCTCGCGCGTCTGCACGGCCGTGAGACCCGGCTGGCGGGTGCGCACCATCGCGGCGATGCCGGCGACCGCGGGCGTGGCCATCGACGTGCCGTCCAGGTACGCGTACTGGGCCTGGCCGTTGGGGCACTGCACGAGGACGCGGTGCACCAGCGGGGCGGCGCCGGCGGGAACGGGCAGCGTCGACGCGGTCTCGAACCGCAGGCGCACCCAGGTCATGCCCGCCGGGTCGGGGAGGGCGAAGCCCACCGCCGTCGCGCCCGGGACCGGGCCCAGGGTCCCGACCGGCTCGAACGTCGCCGAGTCGGTGGCCACCTCCACCACGATCGCCCCGTTGGCCAGCGGCACCAAGGACTCGTAGACGACGTACAGGCCGCACCCGCGGATGCCGGCGATCCGCACCGGCTCGATCTTCGTCAGCGTCTGGTCCAGGCCCGGGCCGTACGATCCGCTCCCGTCGCCCGGCTGGGCCGCGAAGCGCCCGCCGCCGAGGGACTGGCGCGTCCAGCCGACGCTGGTCCAGTATCCGGCGAAGTCGTCCTGGAACTGGTCGTCGAGCTCCACGTCGTGCCCGACGTACGTGCTCGCGATGTCCACGCCCGGGGCGCCGACGTCGACGCTGGCCGCCCCGCGGTTGGAGAACGGCGCCAGCGAGCCGTTCTGGGCGATCGCGGCGACGCACAGGATGTTCGGCGACGGGTAGGCGCACGGATAGGCCGGCCGCGTGTCCACGTTCACGCCCGAGTTGCCGGCGGCGACGACGAACAGCGTGTTCGGCGCCCCCTCGATCGCGTCGCGCATGAGCTGCGAGTACTGGCTGCCGCCGAGGCTCGCGTTGACGACCGGGATCCCCCGCGCGCCGGCCCACGCGAAGCCCGCGGCGACGCTCGCCGTCGTGCCGGCCCCCGTCGCGTCGAGGACCCTCAGCGCGCCGAGGCTCCCACGCCAGGCCACGCCGGCGACGCCGATCGCGTTGTCGCCGATCGCGCCGATGGTGCCGGCGACGTGCGTGCCGTGGCCGTCGCCGTCGAGGAACGGGTCGTCGCCGATGAAGTCGCGCGAGATCGCGACGTCGACGTTGGCGCCCAGGTCCGGGTGAGCGCGCATGATCCCGGTGTCGGCCACGCCGATCGCGGCGGTCGCCTCGGTCATCGTGTCCCACCCGGTCGTCGCGCCGATGTCGATGCCGGAGTTGGCGCCGTTGAGCATCCCCCACAGCAGGCTGAAGTACTGGTCGTCGGGCACCCGGGCCGCCCGCACGACGTAGTTGGGCTCGGCCCACTCGACCCCGGGCGCGCGCTCGAGGCGGGCGACCGCGTCGCCGACCGCCTCGCCGTCGGGCAGCGTCAGGACGCGCGTGTCGGGCAGCGGCAGCCGCTCGACGGACTCGGGATCGACGCGGTCGAGCGCCTGCGCGACGGCGCCCTGGCCGGCGTCGGGGGCGAAGCGGACGACGACCTCGCCCGGCACGACCTCCGCGCGCGCGGCGCCCGCGAGGACGAGGAACAGCAGGAGAGCGACGACCGGCCCGAAACGAAACACCGCGTCCAACGTAGTGGGCGCGCCGCCGTCCTGTCCCCTCCGACATCCGTCCACGCCGGGCGCCGCGGGACGGCGGACTACGATCCCGCGATGCCGCCCGATGCAGACGCCGCGCGCCGCGAGCACGTCGACCGGGTCGTGCGCGCCTGGCTGGGCGTGCGCGCCGCCGACGACGTCCCGGCGCTGCCCGACGGCCTCGCGCGCCGCCTGCTGCGCGACGAGGAGCGCGAGCGCCCGCACCGCGACCAGTGGGGCAACTGGGAGTACGGGATGTGCGAGGCGCTCCTCGACGGCACGCTGGGCGAACCGTCGATCGACCAATGGCTCGCCGCGCAGCGTCCAGCCGGGGGACGCTGGCCCGGCGACGCCCCGTTCGCGCTGTGCCTGACGCACGACGTCGACGCGATCGCCCCCGGCTACAGCGCCCGCCAGGCGCTGCGGCTCGTCCGGGCCTACGCGACGCGGACGCCGGGCGCCGCCGGACCGGAGCTCGCGGGGCGCGCCCTGCGCGCGGCCGGCGCGGCGACCGTGCTCGTGCGCCGGCGCGGCGGCCGCGCGCCGGACGCGGGGCCGGCCCTCCAGCGGTGCGTGGAGCTGGAGCGCGAGCGCGGCGTCCGCGGCTCGTACTTCATCCCCGTGCACGCGGGACAGGCCACCAACCCGTACGACATCTGCGCGTACGCGCTCGACGATCGCTGCACCTGGCAGGGCCGGGAGACGACCGTCGCCGCGGTGGTGCGCGAGCTCGCCGAGGAGGGCTTCGACATCGGCCTGCACGGGTCGTACGCGTCCGCCGCCGACGGGGCGCTCCTCGCGCGGGAGCGCGAGCGCCTCGCCGACGCGGTCGGCCGCGACGTCACGACCAGCCGCCAGCACTGGCTGCACTGGGACGTCGGTACGACCCCGGCGCTGCAGGAGGCGGCCGGGCTCCGCGCGGACTCGACCCTGGGCTTCAACCGCGCGGTCGGCTTCCGGGCCGGGACGTCGCTGCCGTTCCGCTGGTGGGACGAGCGGCAGCGGCGCGCGCTGGACCTCGTGCAGCTCCCGCTCGTCGTCCAGGACGCCGCGCTCGTCTCCGCCAACGCGCTCGAGCTCGACGCGCCGGGCGCGCTGTCGGTGTGGGACCGGATCGTCGAGCGGGTGTCGGCGGTGAACGGGGTCGTCACGCTGCTGGTCCATCCCCACGCGCTCGCCGATCCAGCCGTCGAGGCGGTCTACCGGCGCGCGCTCGCCGTCGCCGCCGACGCCGGCGCCTGGGTGGCGACATTGGCGGAAATCGACGAGCACTGGCGGGCGCGCGAGGCGGCGCTGGGGCTGTGACGGAGCTGGTGCTCCTCGACGGACCGCTCGACGACGAGCGGCTCGGGTGGGTCGCCGCGCTGTACGGGCAGGCCGATCCGCGCTGGGCCGACGTGGCGCTCGTGCGCCACCTGTGCGTCGACGACCCGTCCGGGCGAGCCGTGCACGCGTTCGCGCTGGACGACGCCGGTGCCGCGGTCGGCCACTGCTGCGTGCTGCCGATGGCCACGCGCGTCGGCGGCCGGGCGGACCCGGCGGTGAGCGGGAAGATCGAGGCGCTCTACATCGCGCCCGAGCACCGCGGCGACGTGGTCGAGCACGACGGGCGCCAGGCGCCGCTGGCCATGGCGATGATCCGGGCGCTGTACGACTTCGCCGAGTCGCGCGGCATGGGGCTGCTGCACTCCTACAGCGATCCGGCGCTCGGCCGCCTGCATCGCATCGCGCGTCTGCGGGCGGTGACGGCCCCGGCCGTGGTGCGCGCCGCCGTGCTCGCGCCGCGGACGATCGCCGGCCGCGCGACGTCGCGGCGGGAGCGGCTGACCCGGCTGGCCGGCGGGATGCTCCAGCGGACGTGGCTGACGCTGGCCGGCCTGCTCGCGCGCGCCACGCTCGTCCGCCCGGGCCGCAGCGGCGTCCGACCCGCCGCCGGGTTCGACCCCGCCGCGCTCGCCGTGGCCGACCCGCCCGCCGGGCGGTGGACGATCAGCGGCGCGGACGCCGCCGACTGGTACACGAGCTCGCCGCTGCTGCGGACGGTCGCGCTGCCCGGCGCGGACGCCCCGAAGGCGCTCGTGCGCTGGCCGGGGGGCGACGCGACGGCGGCCGACCTGGTCGCCGTGGACCTCGCCGGCGGGGGTCTGCGCCACGCGATCGCGCTCGTCGCCGCCGTCGCCGCCTGCGCCCGCCGCGCCGGCGCCGACCAGCTCCGGTGGCTGTCGTGGCCGGGGCCGGGCACGGCGCTGGTCGACCGCGCCTGCGCGCTGCTGGGCTTCGTCGTCGTGGAGCGCGAGCTGACGCTCTACTGCCGCGCCGGCGGCCCGGCGTTCGCGGACGTCGAGGGCTTCGTCCCCACGCCGTTCCTCGTGGCGATCTTCTAGACGCGCCGCAGCCGGTAGGTCCCGCCGATGCCGGCGTAGACCCCGTCGCGCATCGGGAGGCCGTCGGGATCGAACGTGATCCGCGCCAGGAACTCGCGATGCTCGTCGGCCAGCCGCTCGTCGCGCCGGCCCCGGTCGAGCCAGCGGCGCATCGAGTCGAGCTCCATCCGCGACGGATAGCCGCCCAGGAAGTCCGCCTCGAACCCGGCCCGCTCGCACATCGCGACGAACGTCTCCGGCGACCACGCGCGCGAGATCGGGCAGTCCGGGCCGTCGGTGTTGTGGCGGAACGCCTCGTCGACCGTCTCGTCGGCCCAGCGCCCCTCGATGATCTGCAGCTCGTAGGCGGTCGACAGGTGGAACCACACCGAGTCGCGGTTGTAGACCATCACCGAGCCGGCGGCGCCCGGCCGGACCACGCGGGCCAGTTCGGCCAGGACGGCGTCCGGATCGGAGGTGTGGTGGATCACGCCCTGGCTGGAGAGGAAGTCGATCGACGCGTCCGGCAGCGGCAGCGCGATGTCGTCCTCGGCGAGCTGGAAGAGCTCGACGCGCCCCTCGGCCTGCGGGTGGAGCGAGAGGCGCTGCATCGCGAGCGCCAGCGCGCTCGAGGACACGTCGGCGCCGATGATCCGGCGCGCGTTCGTGTGGATGGCGAAGCCGACGAGGTCGTTGCCCGGCCCGCATCCGTAGTCGAGGATCGTCTCGCCGTCGTGGACGCCGTAGAGGCCCGACAGCTCGCGGAAGCGCGGGTACTCGCGAAAGCGCCACTCGAGGTAGCGCGCCGAGTGGCGGGCGGAGATGAACGGTCGCGAGCGGACCAGGTGGCCGGTCCAGTACCGGGCGACGTCCGTGGACGGCCCCCGGTCGGCCCAGGTGACGGGGATGTCGACGCCGTACGGCCGTCGCTTGAGGAGCTGGCGCTCGACGGCCGTGCGCATTCGGCCGGGGATGCCGGTGGCCAGGACGGCGGACAGGACCTTCTCATGCAGGCGCGGCACGGCGAGCACAATAGGGCGGTGTACGCTGCGTCGCCGCCGTGAGCAGTGGCCGCGCCCTCATCCTCTACGCGTTCGGCGAGCCCCTGCGGCGAGCGACCAATCGCGACCATCTGTTCGCGTTCGCGCGGCACTCGCGACTGCGCTGCCACTACGTCAACATCGCGGTCCGGCCGATCCCGCGGCGCCTGCGATCGGTCGACTACGACCTCGTCGTGCTGCACACGAGCGTGCTCGCCGCGCTGCGCTGGCCGCCGCGGCCGCCGCGCTTCATGCGGCGTCTCGAGCCGCTCCACGCGATGTCGGCGGTGAAGATCGCGCTGCCCCAGGACGACTTCCTGCGCTCCCAGCCGGTCGGGGAGCTGCTGGAGCGCCTGCGCGTCGACCACGTCTTCACGCCCGTCCCGGCCTCCGAGTGGCCCCGGATCTACCGCGCCGTCGATCGCTCGCGCACCCAGTTCCATCCCGCGCTCACCGGCTACCTCGAGGACGAGGAGGTGGCCCGCATGGAGCGCATCACCGCGCAGGAGGGCGAGCGGCGGCCGATCGACGTCGGCTACCGCGCCTGGCACGCCCCGCCGTGGCTGGGCCGCCACGGCGCGCTGAAGACGCGTATCGCGGAGGTGTTCGCGCAGGAGGGGCCGCGCCACGGGCTCACCGTCGACATCTCGACTCGCGACGGCGACACGAAGTTCGGCGACGAGTGGACGCGCTTCATGGCGCAGTGCAAGTACACGATCGGCGTGGAGGGCGGCGCCTCGATCGACGACTACGACGGGTCGGTGCGCGCCGCCACCGATGCCTACCTGGCCGCCCACCCGGACGCGACCTTCGACGAGGTCGAGGCCGCCTGCTTCCCGGGCCGCGACGGCGAACTGCGCCTGCGCGCCCTCTCGCCGCGCCACCTGGAGGCGTGCGTGACCCGCACCTGCCAGGTCCTCATCGAGGGCCACTACGACGGCGTCCTCACCGCGGGCACCCACTACCTCCCCCTGAAGGCCGACCTCTCCAACCTCGACGAGGTGCTGGAGGAGATGGCCCGCGACGAGCGTCGCGCGGAGATCACCGAGAACGCCTACCGCGACGTGGTGGCCTCGCGCGCCTGGACGTACGCCGCGTTCGTCGCGCAGGTGGAGCGCACCGTGTTCGGCGACGCCGTGCCGGCGGCGCCGCCGGAGACGTCCGCCGAGGACCGCGTCGCCGAGCTCGGCGAGCGGCTGTCGTGGCGGTGGGTGGCCGTGCGCTCACGGGTGCTGATGCCGCTCTGGCTGAAGCTGCTGGGGCTCATCCCCCGATCGGTGGCCGAGCGGCTCAAGCGGATGCTGCTCCGCTGAGATGGCCAGGATCGTCTCCGCGACCCCGGCCAGGCTCGAGCGCGACTCGCGCACGCTCAAGGAGGCGACCACGATCGGTCGCCTCGGCCACGAGTCGATCGTCGTCGAGGCGCAGGGCAGCGGGCAGGCGTTCCCGGACGCGCCGTTCACGGTGCTGACGCTGCGCTCGATCGGCGAGTCCCTGGCCGACGACGAGGGGTCGGCGCCGAACGTCGGCCGCGGCGGCGTGCTGCGGATCGCGACGCTGCTGGGCCGGATCGCCGGCCCCCTGTACTTCCTCGCGAGCTGGATCGCGTTCAACCTGTCCACGGCCCGCCGCCTCCCGGCCGCCGACCTGTACTGGCTGCACGGCTACGAGCAGGCGCTCGCCGTGTGGCTGCGGCACACGCCGTACGTCTACGACGCCCACGACCTGTACGCGGCGCTGCCGTTCGACGGGCGCCGCCTGCGGCTCGGCGAGCGCGCCACGCACTGGGTGCGCGAGCGGATCGAGCGCCGCTGCATCGCCCGCGCCGCCGTGCGCGTGACCACGAGCGCGGCGATGGCGCGCGCCTACGAGCAGCGCTTCGGCCACCCGTTCCGCGTGATCCGCAACGCCCAGGACGCGCGGCTGGCGCAGCCGTCGGCGCGCACGGTGCGCGAGGCGGCCGGCGCCGGCCCCGACGACTTCCTGCTGGCGATGGTGGGCCAGCACAAGCCGGGGACGATCGTGCCGCCGGCGCTGCCGCCGGGCGTGCGCCTGGCGTTCGTCGGCGACGGCTACGCGGGCGAGCCGCCGCCGGGCGTGGCGTTCGTCGGCTCCGTGCCGCCCGAGCAGATCGCCGCGTTCATCGCCGACGCCGACGCGGCCGCGCTCATGTACGTGCCGGTCACCGAGAACTCGCCGACGCAGCTCGTCAACGGCCTGTTCCACGCGGTCGCCGCCGGCCTGCCGCTGGTGTACCCGGCCCGGATGGAGGCGATCCGCGAGGTGTGCGAGGAGCATGGGCTCGGCGTCGCCGTCGACCCCGAGGACCCGGAGTCGCTGGCGGCCGGGATCGCCGCGCTGCGCGCCGGCCTGGACGGCTACCGGGCGGCGGTGGCCGCCGCGGCGCCGAAGCTGAGCTGGGAGCGCGAGGAGGCGGCGGTCGCCGCCGTCCTGCAGGCGGGGCTCACACCTCCTTGAGGATCTCGTCGCGCCGGCGCCGGTGCTCCTCGGCGCTGATCGCCCCGGACGCGCGCAGCTCGTCCAGGCGGCGCAGCCGCTCGGCCAGGTCGTCGCGGGCCGCCGCTCCCTTGGCCTCCGCCACCCGCTGGAGCTGGCCGGCGAGCTGCGCGATCTTCGCGGCCGCCTCCGGATCGCCGGCCGCCGCCGCCAGCGGCGCGTGCAGCACGTTCGCGGGCGGGGGGCGCGTCGCCGCCCGCACGATCCCGGGCAGCGAGAGCAGCAGGATCACCCCGCCGACCCCGGCGACCACCCAGCCGACCCAGTGCGTGTCGGGATCCGACGAGGCGCCGACGAGCGACACGACCACGGCGGCCACCAGCGCGATCGGCTCGGCCAGGAGGATCGGGCCGAACAGGCGCATCCGCCCGTCGGCACCGCGGCCGGCGATCCCGATCGCCAGCGGAACGAGCACGACCGCCGAGCCGACCATCGCCAGGATCCACCACACGATCTCGTCGGGGCAGGGCGGGCCCACGGTCGTGATGCCGTCCGAGCCGCACGACGGCTGGCGCACGAGGTGGAACAGCCCCCACGCGGGGAGCGCGACCCCGGCGACGCCGAGCGCCATGCCGATCAGCGTGCGCAGCGCCGCGGTCATCCGACCCGCTCCACGCTGCGGCCGTCGAGGCTCGCCCGCCACGTGCGCCGGGACGCCGACACGCGCTCGTAGAAGATCGTCCAGCCCGACGGGACGCCGGTGAAGCCCGGCGACAGCGACAGGACCGCGTAGTCGACGCGGCGGGCCGGCACGCCGCGCCGGGCGATCGTCTCGACCGCGCGCTCGAGCGCGCCGGCGGGGACGCGGGAGACTGCGATCGTGGCCGGCAGGCTGCCCAGCCGGTCGTCGACCGTGACGCGCTGGGCGGCGTCGACGCGCACCGAGCGCAGCCCGTCGCGGCCCTTGACGTCGGCGTCGACGCGCTGGGGCTCGACGCGCAGGTGGCCCAACCGCCGCCCGGCGCGGGCGACGCTGCGCATCGCCTTCGCGAAGTTCGCCGCGCGCATCAGCGAGTCGCCCTCCAGGCCCCGCGCGGGCGGCAGCTCGCCGGGACGGGTGACGGCGACGCCGGCCAGGTCGGCGGTCCAGCTCTGGTTGCCGATCCGCACGTCGTCGAGCGTCACGTACCAGCTCGGGCGATCGGCGCCGGTGAGGCTGATGGCGGCGAGGTGCGTGTCGTCGACGCCGGCATGGCGCAGCGCCTCGCGCGCGACGCGCTGGGGGACGGCGGGATCGATCGCGGCGAGGTCGATCGGCGTCGAGGACGTGTCGGTCGACCAGTCGCGCGCGTCGACGGCGAACGCCAGGTCGACGTCGATGAGGCGGGTGTTGCCCTTCTCGTCGCGCACCTGCGTGGCGACCTCCACGGGCGTGATCCGCACCGACAGGAGCTCCTCGCCGGGGCGCATCTCCTCCTCGACGAGCGCCAGCACGCGCCGCAGGTTGGCCTTGCGCAGGAGGGAGCGCTCGGCCAGCGCGTGGCCGTCCAGCTCGCGGGCGACCACCTGCGGCGCGTCGAGGGCGTCGCGGTCGGCCCGCCACAGCACGATGCCGGTCACCGCCAGCGCGACGATCACGAACAGGACCCCGACCGGGAAGCGGCGGGGCCGGTCGGGCTCGGCGGGCGCCGGGACGGGCGCCGGCTCGTCGACCGTCGCGGCGGCCGACGGGGGAGTCGCGGCGCCGCCCTCCGTGAGGGGGTTGCCGAAGGCGTCGCGTTCCGGCTCGGGCATGGGTGGCGCCATCCTCGCCGACACCCGGGGCTCCTGTCCACGCCCCCGAGCCGGGACCGGCCGCATGCCACACTGACGACATGCCCTCCGTCGGCCCCGCCACCCTCTCGGTCCTGGACCTCGCGCCGGTCTCCACCGGCTCGTCGCCGGGCGAGGCGCTGCGCCACTCGATAGAGCTGGCCCGGCACGTCGAGCGCCTCGGCTACACGCGCCACTGGGTCGCCGAGCACCACAACATGCCGGGCATCGCCAGCTCCGCGCCGGCCGTCCTCATCGCCCACCTGGCCGCGGCCACGACGACGCTCCGCGTCGGCTCCGGCGGCGTGATGCTGCCCAACCACGCGCCGCTCGTGATCGCCGAGCAGTTCGGCACGCTCGAGGCGCTGCACCCGGGGCGCATCGACCTCGGGATCGGCCGCGCCCCGGGCACCGACCAGATCACCGCGTACGCGCTGCGCCGCTCGCTGGACCCGGCCGCCGACGACCTGCCCAAGCTGCTCAGCGAGCTGCGCGGCTACTTCGCCGGCACGAACCCCCGGGTGCACGCCACGCCGGGCGAGGGCGACGAGCCCGCGATCTGGCTGCTGGGCTCCAGCGACTTCAGCGCCCGCCTGGCCGCCGCGCTCGGCCTGCCGTTCTCGTTCGCCCACCACTTCATGCCGGCCAACACGCTCGGCGCCCTGGACCTGTACCGCAGCGGCTTCCAGCCGTCGGCCGACCTCGACGCCCCGTACGCCTCGATCGGCGTCCAGGTCGTGGTCGCCGAGACCGACGAGCGCGCCCGCTACCTGCACGCCCCCGGCGGGCTGTCGTTCCTGCGGCTGCGCAGCGGCCGGCCGGGGCGCTTCCCCAGCCCCGAGGAGGCGGCGGCGTACGAGTACTCGCCGGCCGAGCGCCAGTTCGTCGACGGGTGGACGGCGTCGCACGTCGTCGGCTCCCCCGAGACCGTGCGCCGCGAGCTCATCGAGCTGCAGCAGCGCACGGGCGCCGACGAGCTGATCGTCACGACGATGGTGCACGACCACGCCGACCGCCTGCGCTCCTACGAGCTGCTGGCCGAGGCGTTCGCGGACTCCGAGCCGGCGCGCGCTGCCTGACTACTTCCCCCGGATAAACGGCGGTGGCGCCGGGCCGGAAACGTGAACGGCCGCGCTCGGGTGAGGGGCGCGGCCGTTCGGCGTTTCGGGTGGTGCCGGGCGGGTGGCGCCCGACATTGGTGATGCTGTC